>Ga0209958_1000039_pt1 | contig 531881 bp, 510 predicted proteins | sample ThiBio_inoc_plan_FD_183942 | JGI IMG/M metagenome (GOLD analysis project Ga0209958, IMG submission 183942) | Wastewater bioreactor microbial communities from Cape Town, South Africa - Thiocy_inoc_plan (SPAdes) | ecosystem: Engineered > Bioremediation > Thiocyanate > Unclassified | place: South...
CACAGCGCCTGTGGTGACCTTGACCGATCTCAGCACCAATGACCAAACCCCAGCGCTCAGCGGCACCATAGATGACCCAACCGCGACAGTGGTAGTGAATGTGAACGGTACCGACTACACCGCCACCAACAACGGTGATGGTACTTGGACCTTAGCAGACAACACCTTACCAAGCTTGCCAGAAGCGAACTACCCAATCACCGTGACGGCAACAGACACAGCCGGCAATGTGGGCACGGATACCGGCAGCTTAAGCATTGACTTAACTCCACCAAGCACCACTACGACTGTGTTTAGCATTGATGCGATCACTGCAGACAATGTGATTAACAGCACAGAAGCAGGCGCTGCGACCGTGACCCTCACAGGGGTGCTCACTGGAATCCCAGCGGATGCAAGCAGTACGGTGGTCACCGTGACGGTGAATGGCAATGACTACACTGCAACCGTAGACACAGTTGCAGGCACTTGGAGTGTTGATGTCAGCGGCAGTGACTTGGCCAATGACAACGACTTGACGGTCGATGCCAATGTCAGCTTCACCGATGTTGCGGGCAACAGCAGCAGCGTCAACGACAGCCAAAGCTACACCGTGGACAACACAGCGCCTGTGGTGACCTTGACCGATCTCAGCACCAATGACCAAACCCCAGCGCTCAGCGGCACCATAGATGACCCAACCGCGACAGTGGTAGTGAATGTGAACGGTACCGACTACACCGCCACCAACAACGGTGATGGTACTTGGACCTTAGCAGACAACACCTTACCAAGCTTGCCAGAAGCGAACTACCCAATCACCGTGACGGCAACAGACACAGCCGGCAATGTGGGCACGGATACCGGCAGCTTAAGCATTGACTTAACTCCACCAAGCACCACTACGACTGTGTTTAGCATTGATGCGATCACTGCAGACAATGTGATTAACAGCACAGAGGCAGGCGCTGCGACCGTGACCCTCACAGGGGTGCTCACTGGAATCCCAGCGGATGCAAGCAGTACGGTAGTTACCGTGACGGTGAATGGCAATGACTACACTGCAACCGTAGACACAGTTGCAGGCACTTGGAGTGTTGATGTCAGCGGCAGTGACTTGGCCAATGACAACGACTTGACAGTGGATGCCAATGTCAGCTTCACCGATGTTGCGGGCAACAGTAGCAGCGTCAACGACAGCCAAAGCTACACCGTGGACAGCACAGCGCCTGTGGTGACCTTGACCGATCTCAGCACCAATGACCAAACCCCAGCGCTCAGCGGCACCATAGATGACCCAACCGCGACAGTGGTAGTGAATGTGAACGGTACCGACTACACCGCCACCAACAACGGTGATGGTACTTGGACCTTAGCAGACAACACCTTACCAAGCTTGCCAGAAGCGAACTACCCAATCACCGTGACGGCAACAGACACAGCCGGCAATGTGGGCACGGATACCGGCAGCTTAAGCATTGACTTAACTCCACCAAGCACCACTACGACTGTGTTTAGCATTGATGCGATCACTGCAGACAATGTGATTAACAGCACAGAGGCAGGCGCTGCGACCGTGACCCTCACAGGGGTGCTCACTGGAATCCCAGCGGATGCAAGCAGTACGGTAGTTACCGTGACGGTGAATGGCAATGACTACACTGCAACCGTAGACACAGTTGCAGGCACTTGGAGTGTTGATGTCAGCGGCAGTGACTTGGCCAATGACAACGACTTGACGGTCGATGCCAATGTCAGCTTCACCGATGTTGCGGGCAACAGCAGCAGCGTCAACGACAGCCAAAGCTACACCGTGGACAACACAGCGCCTGTGGTGACCTTGACCGATCTCAGCACCAATGACCAAACCCCAGCGCTAAGCGGCACCATAGATGACCCAACCGCGACAGTGGTAGTGAATGTGAACGGTACCGACTACACCGCCACCAACAACGGTGATGGGACTTGGACCTTAGCAGACAACACCTTACCGTTGTTGGCGATTGCAGCTTATCCAGTGACTGTAACTGCTACTGATACTGCAGGTAACATCGGAACAGATACGGGCACATTAACGATTGATGTGACAGCACCAACCGTAACCTTTGATGATTTAACGACTAATGATGCTACACCTCAATTAACAGGTACGACTGATGATCCAACAGCAACAATTGTTGTCACTGTAAATGGTATAAATTACACAGCGACTAACAACGGTGATGGAACTTGGACATTAGCTGACAATACATTGCCATCCTTAGCTGATGGAGGTTATACGGTCACTGTAACCGCAACTGATCCAGCAGGAAATGTTGGGTTAGATACAGGTACTTTAGCGGTTGATGCAAATCCATTAGCAGCATTTGATAATTTTGATAATGCTGTGATCAGCCCACAACCTTTATTGGTGGTTGATGATCAAGCATTAGGAAGTGCAAGCTATCTCATCCTTACCTCATTAGTTGGGTTAGATCTTCAACTTGGAGCAAATTCAGTAGGTTTCACGGTCGGCGCAAATCAAGAAGGAACAGCAACATTTACTTATAGTTCTTTAATTGATGCGAGCTTGTTATCTGATTACCTTCTAGTTGTTCAAAAATATAATACGACAACTGGTCAATGGGAGTCATTGCATGGAGACAGTGATGCTTCTCTGATTAGTTTAAGTCTATTAGGTATAGGTGCGACACCTGGTGCCATCCTAGAAGGTTTAGATGAAGGACAATATCGTGCTTTCATGACTTTTGATGGGTTACTCGGTGCAAGTGTACTCGGTACATTATCTGGCACAATGGATGTTTATGACTTGACCCAAGTGGGTGGATATGAACTTGGTGATGCACAAGGTAATGTAATTACTGACGTAAACTCTAGTGGTGATGTCGATATCGTAACACCAACGACTTATGTAACCAGTGTAGATGGTGTTTCAATTGGCGCTGCAGGAACAACTATCTCGGGTGATTATGGCTCAATTACCTTCTACCAAGATGGTAGTTATATCTATACACCACTTCCTAATGGTGCAGGTATTGGACAAACAGAACAGTTCAATTACACCTTACTCGATTCTGCAACAGGAGATCTGGCTCAAGCGACGCTTTACATTGATCTTGGTTCAATTAGAGCTGCTGATAACTTAATAGAAGCTAAATTAGATCCTCAACCATTGTTAGTGGAAAATGATGCTGCTTTAGGTTCTTCTTCTTATCTCGCACTCGTTTCGTTGGCTGGACTTGACTTCCAATTACTTGGAACAGATGCCATTGAATTCTCGGTCGCAGATAATTTAGAAGGGGTTGCAACTTTCACCTTCAGTACTTTACTTGGTGCTTCTGCATTAGGTGATTACACAGTCGTTGTTCAAAAATACAATGATATTACTGGTCAGTGGGAATCCATAACTGGTGGAACAAATGCTTCGTTCATTGATCTGACATTACTAGGTTCAACACCAGCAGCACAAATAGGTGGTTTAACTGAAGGTTCATATCGAGCATTTATGGCTTATGACGGACTGATCGGAGTTGGCCTCGGTGGTACTCTGACTGGTACGATGGATGTTTATAATCCACATATTATTGATAGTTATGAAGCTGTAGCTGTACATGGCAATCTAATTTCAGATCCAAATACGAATGGTGATATTGATATTGCCACTACAAATACGGTCATCAGTGAAGTAAATAGCGTCGCAATCGATCCAGCAGGAACGACGATTACTGGAACTTACGGTAGTTTAGTGATCTATCCAAATGGTGACTATACTTATACGCCAAATGCAAATATGGCTGGTCTTGGTCAAGTCGATCAATTCACCTACACACTATTTGATCCAATAACGGGTGATACTTCGGATGCAACATTCTATGTACATCTTGATAGTAATACGATTGATATGACTTGGAATGCAGCAGATCCATCTCAACCTGCAGTCATTAATGATCCATTACCTTTAGATGCATTCAGTAATGTTGATGTGGCTTCGATTGATTATCAGTATCCAGTAACAGTTGAAAATCTCAATAATGCAATTAGTTATAGTTGGTTATTAGGTGTTGGTGGATTGGTGATTGGTAGCTCAAGTGGTTCGGCAAACTTTACGGTTGATCCAGGTAATCTGACTGACGCTGTAATTTCTGTGAACTTTGGTTCTCTTGGAACACTACTTGATGGTCTTCACGTGGTTCTGACTCGAACTAACCCAGATGGTTCTACCACTGTAGTTGCAGATAGCTCTAACAATGGTTTACTTGATTTATTAGGCATCTTTGGTTCAACAGTGCAGTTCGAAGCTAAAAACTTAGCTGCTGGCACATACACCTTGTTCATGGAAAGTAATACTTTACTGACTGCGCTAGGTAGTGTGACCGCAGACATTACCTTAAATCATGGTGATATTACCCAAGCTCCAGTTATTACTGGTGCAGCGATAACAGGTAATGTGATGTCAGATGATAATTCTGCGCTATACGGTATGAACTATGATCATGATTTCATTACATCAACCACAACGGTGACTCATGTCGCTTCTTCTGAGGTTGGCAATAGTAATAGCTTGAATGTGACTGTGGGTGTTCCAACGGTGATTGTCGGCAACTATGGTACATTGACCATTAATTCTGATGGTAGCTATAGCTATCAACCAGATGTGAATCCTGCAAACATTGGTAAGGTTGATAGTTTCACTTATACCTTATCTGATCCTACAAATGGGTTGGCTGATAGCACTGCATCATTACACATCCAAATTGGTTCTAATGATGTCAGCTTCACATGGGATCCAATTGATCCATCGCTAGATGCGGTTATTCCTGCGCCACAAGCAAATCCTGATACAGCAGCTTCATTAGTGGATGTGCAAAATGTGGTCAATAATAACTTCTTTAATGCGAGTGGGAACACACTCGGTATTATTGCGACTACGCAAACTTATACCAGTGGTGCCTTTACTTTAACCAATAGTATGGATCCATCTGGCATCTTAAGTGTCAATGCCTTAGGCCTAGGTAATGCCAATGTAACGTTAGCCTTACAAAGACAAACAGGCCCTACAACATGGGTAAATGTAACCACTGATGTTCATACTGGTGTTGTTCTAGCATTAGGTGAAATTGCATCGATAGACCTATCAAGTTTGAATTTGATCGCAGGTAACTATCGTGTACAAACAACAATCCAAACCCCATTAATTGGTGGTGCTGTGATGTTGATTGGTACAAATGCTGATGTGAATATTACTTATGTTGATCAATTTACCAATACAAGTCCTACAGCCGATTGGATACATGGAAACATCTTAGAAGGAGATACACTTGGCGGTGTTGCTGATGTTACAGTCGGTACTCAGTTATATGTATTAAATCCTGTTTCTGGGTTATATGAGTTAGCTGCTGGTCAAAGTATTGATACGGGCGAAGGCACATTGTACATGTACAGTGATGGTTCATATTATTATCAACGTGACATGGTGGTTTCATCTGCAACTGATGTAATCGATTATAAACTGGTGTCTTTTGATGGAACTGAAGTTCAATCAACATTGACCATTTCTTTAGGACAACACTTCAATCTCAGCTCATCAAACGATATCGTTACGAGTACATCTGGTAATGATGTATTGGAAAGCGCGACGGGTGGTGCAGATACATTAATCTTTAATGTTTTGAATAATGCTGACAATGCAGGTGGTAATGGTCATGACACTTGGAATGGCTTCCATGAGGGTAATACAGCAACAGATCCAAATGCCGATATTATCGATATTTCTAACCTTCTAGTTGGATATACAGGAAACGGAAGTGCTGCTTCGTTAGCAGGTTTTGTGAGTGTAAGTTCAGATGGCACTACAACAACAATTAGTATTGATCGAGATGGTGCAGGCGGTGCTGCTCACAGTAGCGTGACATTGCTTACCATTGATGTCGATACAACATTGAATGATTTGATTGCGAATAATCAACTTCATGTTCTTTAAACACTAATTCCTAAAAAAGAGAACCCTAGGGTTCTCTTTTTTGATTTTGTTAAAAGCATAAAAATATGTGGTATCTTGATTGAAATAATTAAAAATTCTAACAATACATACTATGACGATTGTGACGGCTTTAGAGCTTGAAAAGCTCAAATACGAATTGACTGGATACATCAAACAAGTTCAAAAATATATAAACTTAGATAAAACGGTAGTTTTCTATTCATATGGAGAAAAGACAGAACGCTGTCAGGTCTGGAACTCATCCTTTTCAACATTTCCGATTCTTGAAAAAGAACTTTTTGAATTTCTCGATCAGCAGTTCACAAGTAATAATAAATTAGCTGAATTATTAAAGTTTGATATTGCATGCAATATTCAACAAGAAAAATGGTATGAGATTGAGCAAACATTAAAGAATCAATTTCATAATAATCATTATCGTAAGGGCATCAGTTTTGATGAGAATTTTAAGATTAGTTTTTTAGAACAAGAGCTATATGGCAAAGCCATTATCCGAGGATTAAGTTACGACACGCCCAATTTTTTTGATCAAAATAATCTCAATATTGCCATTATAAGAAAATATCAAGATAACAATGTTGCGCTAAAAATCAATGAAATTCAGGATATATGGACATTTGATACCCATGCCGTGTTTTACGAAAATGGACAATTGATACCATTACAAACATGTTTTACTGAAAATGGGGTTCGTTATTTAACCGAATCTAAGCGACAACATTTAACTAAAATGATTAAAGGAAATGCTGAGTTTTTGTCTCACCAAATCCAAACGAATGGACGATATATTTACGGTTTTTTTCCAGCCTATGACCGAGAAATTCGTAGCTACAACACAGTCCGACATTGTACGACGACTTATGCTTTGATTGAGACCTTGGCATTAGATTTACAACCAAACGTGGTGAGTAAAATTCAGTCTGCAATTGATTATGCATTGACAAATTTTTATGTCGAAAAAGATGATGATCTCGCTTACATGTTAGATAGCGCTGATTTGAATCAACTTGATGAAATTAAATTAGGTGCAAATGCAGCAGCAATTTTAATGCTGACCAAATATCAAAGTATGGTCGGGGATCAGTCTTATTTAAAATATGCAAAGGCTTTGGCGAATGGCATATTATCTATGATCGATAAACAAGGGGAAACAACTCATGTGCTGAGTTTTCCAAGTTATGAAATCAAAGAAAAATTTCGCATCATTTATTATGATGGTGAAGCTGCGCTCGCACTTTTACGGTTGTATCAGCTTGATAGTGCTCCGCGACTATTAGAAACTGTTCAATTGATGTTTGAACAATTTATTGAAAAAAAATATGAGCGTTATCACGATCATTGGTTAAGTTACTGTACCAATGAACTCACTAAAATTTGTCCAGAAGAAAAATATTTTCAATTTGGTATCAATAATTATTTAAGGCATATGATTTTTATTCGTAATCGTAAAACTGCATATGCAACTTTATTAGAAATGATGATGGCCGCTTATCAAATGGTATGTCGATTGCGAAATTTAGGATTACATGAGTTATTTTCAAAATCGCAATTTGAAGATTTAAAAAAATTAATCGAGTTTCGCACTGAGTTTCAGCGTACTGGTTTTTTCTATCCTGAAGTGGCAATGTACATGGCATGCCCAGATAAAATCTTAAATGCCTTTTATGTTCGGCATGATCGTTTTCGGATTCGCATTGATGATCAAGAGCATAATCTTTCAGGCTTTGTTGCTTATGTTCAGCATTATCAAGATTGAATAATTGAGGCAAAATTATGGATGTACCTCAAGAAATAAAAATAATCAGTCAAATAGGACAAGAAAATTTTAAGCATGCTATTTGGCGCACTCAAATTGAAGGAAGTTGTACACACTGGATATTATTACTTTTAATATTTGAAAAAATCCAAAAAAATGAACTCAGATTGACTAATAAAATTCCAATCCCGCAACGACTTCAATTATATCCGCTTGATGTGACTCAAGTTGAAGATTCATATGAATTAGGATTTTTACTACAATATTTAGTTTTTACCCAGAGCTACGAACTCAGTTTGATCATTGCTAAATATATCTTTGGTGATGAAGGGCAAGTACAAAAAACAATTATTTCAAAAGCCATGTCATTTGGGATAGACATATCTTCTGACACTTATATTACGAATATGATTCAAAATTTATATGTCTTAGCCCGAGCTATTTTTAGTATGCCGATTGATTTTATTCGACAAGTATTCATTAAAAAACTGAGTATTGGTAGTCAAAAAATTAGACCAATTAGCTCTTTATTTACCTGTCATCAGTTAGATGCTGTTTTATTGATAACTAGCCAACATAAAAAATATTATTTCACTTATTGTAATAAAAATCAGAATATTGGCATCTTTCAATTACTGGATGATATCCATCGTATTGATCATTTAGCACCTTATTATCATTATTTTAATTCAGGTTTACTGCCTGCAAAGCAAATCTCTTTGAAAAATCATTGCATCAATATCATTGGTGATACTTATTTTGGGGAATACTATACAAAACGAAGGAAAGCAAAAGGAATTGATGATGCTTTACAACGTTATGGTTATCGACATTCTTTTGAAAGGATAAAACAATTTTTTGCTGAAGATGACCTCAATATTGCCAATTTTGAAGCTGTCTTTAACCTAGATGAATATTCACCTTTACACGGGAAAAAAGATTTTATCTTGGGCGCAGACTCACAGCAAACGCTGACTGAATTTAAGCGTGTTTATATCAATGCGCTGTGTCTTGGGAACAATCATTTAAAAGATTATGGCACTGAAAGCTTAACTCATAGCTTAGCGGTGTTAGATCAAAGTGAAATAAATTGGATTGGGGCAGGGAATAATCAGCAGCAAGCTTATCAATATTTTCAGATACAAACTCAACAGCAAAATGTTGCTATTTTTAATGGGTATTGGCATAGAGAGAGTGCTTATCAAGATTATGATTTTTATGCACTTGGTAATCGTGCAGGTGTAGCTTGTTTAAATGCGATTTTGTTTGAGCAGATCATGCAATATAGGCAGTTTCATTCAACGCATAAAATTATTGTCATTTGTCATTGGGGGCAAGATTTCCAAACAACACAAGTTGAACAAGAAAAATTGGCAGATATTTTGACTAAAATAGGCGTTGATTTGGTAATTGGACATGGCGCTCATACGATTCAACCGATTCAAAAAATTAATCATAAACCTATTATTTTTGGGATTGGAAATGGGGTATTTAATAGTAACGGGGAGTTTGAAAAATATCAGGCTTTAGCCTATGGCCTTATTGTCAAAATTAATCTAATCGAAAATCTAATCAAGCTTTATCCTATATATACAAATAACCTAGAAACTTTTTGGCAGCCTTGTACTGTGACTGATATTCAGTTTAAACAGGCAAAAGAAAATTTGACCACACGGCTGACTCAAAAGGACTTTTTCGAAGGGAAAGACCATCTAGGGCACTATATCGAGATGAACTTCTAAGGATATTTATAATAATTATCTAAAATGATGCTGACTTGTTCTGCGGTGAAACCTAAATTACGTAAACCTCCACTTCCGAGTTTACAATCGTAACTGGTCATAATATTGGTAGGTGTTGTTTTTGTTGCATCTGGCGCGCAAACATGCCCCAAACCAAAAGCATGGCCCATCTCATGTATAGATGCTGCTTGAGTTTGATAATTTAAACGTTCCCAATCAATCAATATAAATGGACGACCTTGATTTCTAAATCCCCAACTGGTGATGTCACTGTATTTAAGTTTCTCAGTATAGGAATCATAAATAATAAATAGAACCTCTTTACTTTTTCTGTGAGGGAAACAAGTGTCTATAGCATTCGGGAGATTTTCAGTGATTAGCGGTGAAGCTTGATTTAATTGATTTGTGAGATCGCATTTCTTCTTTGTAAAGTCTTGGTATGAGAGGTAGTGATTAATTTTAAATTTAAATATTTTTTGATTTTTTTCATCTACAAAGTAATGATTTAAAATTTCTAGTTCTTTATACATTTGCAGTTGAGTGTCTAATAATTTAACTTGTGGTCGATTGATGGTAAAAATAAAACTAACGTATACGATTGGTACATGATCTTTTGAGTCTATCGGGTATCGATAAGGCGTAATTTGAATATGAGATGATTGTTTAGTTGAGCAAGAGAGATTGATGCTAAGACAAAATATGATGAAGAAAACTGTTTTTAGCTGCATTTTTATTCTCTAAATACATAAGTTATTTTATTTCTTGTTTAAGCTTTTAAGTGTCGCTTTAATCATAGTATCAGATTTTTATAGGTTATTTTATGCAAGATACTAATGAACTACATCGACAAATATTAGAGGTTATTGCTTTGATTCCATATGGGAAAGTAGCGACCTATGGTCAAATTGCAAAATTAGCAGGTTTGCCTAAGCATGCACGTTTAGTCGGTTATGTTTTGAAGCATTTAGATAAGAGCAGTGAAATCCCTTGGTATCGAGTGATTAATTCACAGGGAAGGATTAGTGTCATTCGTATAGATGAAAATGGCAATAACATACAGCAAAGCTTGCTTGAACAAGAAGGAGTTTACTTAATCAATGCTAAGGTTAATTTGAAAATCTTTGGTTGGATGCCTTAATATAAAAAATAAACAGACTAGTTTGTATAAATATCGTTGCTGTTATTTTTATTTTATTTTACAATAATTGTACATAAAGAATACATATGTATAATTGGTACTTAAATGAAAAAATTAGCTGTTATGTGTGGGATTGCTGTTCTCAGTTTATCTGGATGTGCAAGTATCATGTCTGGAAGAACTCAAACAATGACATTTGAGAGCACACCCGAACTCAGTAATATTACGATTTTAAATAAAGCTGGTAAAAAAGTTCATGTAGGACAAGCACCTGCGACTGTAAGTTTAAAAAGAAGTTCAGGCTTCTTTGTTCCTGAAAAATACACTGTAGTGTTTGAAAAAGAAGGTTATGAAACCAAAACCATTAATATTTCTGCACACGTAAATGGTTGGTATGTTGGAAATCTATTATTTGGTGGGGTATTAGGTTTATTAATTATCGATCCTGCAACAGGTGCAATGTATAGCTTAAGTACTAAAGATACCAATGTTGTACTGAATGATCTTAAGAAAGAAAATATTCAAGCAAATACACAGTCATTGACAATCGTTTCTACGACTGAGTTACCAAAAGAAGTTTTACAAAAAGTAAAACCTATTGAATTAAAAACTCAATAATCAAAATAACCCGCCTGAAACTTAAGGTTTCAGGCGGGTTACGATGTTATATTAAACTAATAATTAGAATATTTAACGTACAACCAAAACAGGGATATGGCTTTCACCTAATACTTTTTGAGCTACGCTGCCTAAGATAAATTTTTTGAAACCAGTTCGACCATGTGATCCCATAATAATCAGATCAGCACCTAAGTTCTGTGCAGCACTGATAATTTCCCCATTTACAGAGAAGCCTTCCAACACTTGAGTTGCGACTGTAAGTCCTAAAGCTTCAAATTTCTTTTCCGCTTTGGTTAAATTTTCTTGTACATAGCTACGAACACGTTCAATCAATTCATTACTTTGACCAAGTCTAAGGTATGCATCTGCTAAATATGGATCTAAGGTCATCACTTCAACCACAGTGATTTCACTATTTAGGGCTTTTGCAAGTTGAGCCGCTTGTTGAATGACATTATCGGAGATTTCAGAGTCATCAATTGCAACCAAGATTTTTTGATAGGCCATGTTTATTACTCCTTATTATTGCACTTTGAGTTGTTTCTAAATTTTTGTTTAAAATAAGATCTATGTTTCATATTAAACTTATTAGTAGCATAATAAAACCTAGTAATTTTATAAGAATAATTAGATGTTAAAGCAGTTTTTAATTATTCAATCCATTGAAAAAATAATCTTTTTTTTAAATATTAAAGTGAATATTAGATTTGGAAAGATTATAGACTTTGGTCTAAATATGAACATAAATCTACGAGTTGATCCGTCTGCAATTGTTCACGCATTTTTAAAATCTGCTTTTCTTCTAGGTTATAGAGTTTAAGTGAAAGCAATTTTTCTATATCTGCTGAGGAAAAGCGGTATTTAATGATTTTAGCTGGAACACCAGCAACAATTGCATAAGGTGGCACATCTTGGGTAACCACAGCACCAGTGGCAATCACAGCACCTTCACCCAATTTCACGCCCTGCATAATCATGGCACGACTACCAATCCAGCAACCATCAGCAATCACAGTATCACCAGCAGGCAAGAAACTACGGGTATCAAAAGGGAAGGTCGAAATCCAATCAGGACGGTGTAATTGATTGCCACCCATCATAATCACGCATTCAGCACCAAAGCAGACAAAATTGCCAATATACAGTTGATCAATTGGTTTTTCAGATGTAGTAGGTTTGTCATGTAGATAACGTACCACACAACGTTCAAAGCCCTGATCCCAATAAGCAGAATAATAAGAATAATTACCTTTGATATGGATATTTGGATTTTTTACTGTTTTGGAAATAAATTCGAATTCACACCAATGTTTAACAGGGGAGTTGATCAATGAATCCATAACTAAGACAAAATACTAAAAGAAATCGGCGCTATTATAGCTTTTATATCAGGAGAGAGCGTTAGTTGAAGAAGAATTTCCAAAACCAAATCAACAAACATTGAATTTGATTCGGAAAATACAAAGTCTAGAATAGCATACAGCGTACTGTACTGGTCATAAGAATGATATGGAAAGCTCATACGATTACAACAGCAATCCATAGGATTATTCCAGTAATCTCATACATAATGCTACTGATCAGTCGATCTTGCATTGCTTTATTTCATTTTTATTGTATTTAGAAATAGGATGCTCTTGAAACAAAAGAACCATTCAATCGGTTAAAAATTCATTTTAGATATAATTGAGTAAATTTTGCATATTTAATTTAATCGACGTTATTGGTAATAAAATTATGGGTTTAAAGGAAAATAATAAAAAATATTGAACTGAATTCATTTATAAATACATAATATCTGAATTATAACAAAAGGATAAATATTAATGATTGAACCAATAAATGAAAGTTCAATTTTAAAAATTATTGGTGAAAAACTTTTATATATACATGATTTAATTGATTTAGCATTTGAAATTAAAAGAAAATTGAGAAATAGGGAGTTAGATTTCTCTGTATTAATTCAGCCATATAGTGGTTCTGAATGGGAAAATCTGATAATGATGATTCCATATCTTCCGCGAGAAATCGTAGAAGAAAACTTAGATCAGTTATTAGAAGGTTTTATGGATTTAAATTGGCCTGGCTCTAGAATTTTGTATGGATACTTAGCTGAGATAGATATTCATAAGCTAAAAAATTCTTTTAATCGAGTCATTGATAAGGCAATAGAAAAGGATGATACCGAATGGGTATATTTTCTTTGCGTCTTCATGAATGATGAAAGAGTTGGCATGAAAGATTCTTTTATTCCAGAGATTGAAAAGAGTCGTTCATTTCTAAAATCTCACGATATGGATTATGATTGAAACTCTCAGAATTAAAACGATTTCTAAGTTTTTTAAAAGCTAATAAAAGAAAAATAAATGAGAAGAAAAACCCCTCAATTAGAGGGGTTAGTGACTTGGAATTAAATATATTCCACGCTCACGATTTCGTATTCAACCTCACCTTGCGGTGTCTGAATTTTTGCTTCGTCGCCTTCGCTTTTACCTAAAAGGCCACGGGCAATCGGTGAGTTCACTGAGATTTTATTGATTTTAAAATCTGCTTCATCATCACCTACGATTTTATAAGTTTTACGCTCTTCAGTGTCTAGGTTTTCGATGGTTACTGTAACACCAAACACAACACGACCGTTTTGTTCAAGTGTTTTGACATCAATCTCTTGAGCTGCACCCAGTTTGCCTTCGATATCCTGAATACGACCTTCACAAAAACCTTGCTGTTCACGTGCAGCGTGATATTCAGCATTTTCCTTTAAATCACCGTGCTCACGAGCTTCCGCGATCGCTTGGATAATACGTGGGCGATCCACTGTTTTTAGCTGTTGTAATTCTTTCTCTAAGGCAACCTTGCCTTCAGGAGTCATAGGATAACGTTGCATTTCAGTCCCTCTAAATTGGTTGGGAAAATACAGGATTAAAAAAAGAAAAAGCCCGCCACCGATAAGGTGACGGGACTTTATCGGTAGAGAATTAACCTACAGTTTGTAAATCTTGCAAGCGGTATACATCCATTGGCAATTTCACAGCAAATGCTTGGCAAACAGCCTCAGCACCATTAATGGTCGTAGTGTAATATACTTTACCTTGTAGGGCAGCACGACGAATCATGGCAGAGTCATATTGAGCTTGTTTGCCTTCAGTTGTGTTGACAATAAGATGAATCTCACCATTTTTCAAGCGGTCTACAATATGTGGACGACCTTCAGTGACTTTATTGACAGCTTCACATTCTAAACCAGCTTCTTTCAGCACTTGGTAAGTACCGTTAGTCGCAACCAGTTTAAAACCATAAGCAATTAATTGTTTTGCAATGTTTGCGATGTATTTCTTATCTGATTCACGTACAGATAAGAATGCATGTTTCACTTCGCCTTCTGTTGGCAAGCCTGGTAAACGTTCGTTTGAACCAAGTACTGCTTTGTAGAATGCTTCACCGAAAGTTTGACCGACACCCATCACTTCACCTGTAGATTTCATCTCAGGCCCAAGCATTGGATCAACACCTTGGAATTTAGCAAATGGGAATACAGCTTCTTTTACTGCAAAGTGAGTCGGGATGATCTCTTTGGTGAATCCTTGAGATTCTAAAGATTGACCAGCCATACAACGTGCAGCGACTTTTGCTAAAGACTCACCAATACATTTAGAAACGAAAGGAACAGTACGTGATGCACGTGGGTTCACTTCGAGTACATAAATGTCGTTGCCTTTGACTGCAAACTGAACGTTCATCAAGCCGATTACGCCAAGTTCTTTTGCCATCGCAACAGTTTGGCGACGCATTTCATCCTGAACTTCTTGTGAAAGCGAGTAAGGAGGAATTGAACATGCTGAGTCACCTGAGTGAATCCCTGCTTGTTCGATGTGCTGCATGATACCGCCAATCACAACGTCTTTACCGTCAGATACGCAGTCTACGTCAACTTCAGTTGCATCATCGAGGAAACGGTCAAGTAGAACAGGGGCTTCATTCGACGCTTGAACTGCTTCACGAAGGTAGCGTTTTAGCTCATCTTCGTTATAAACGATTTCCATTGCACGACCACCCAATACATAAGATGGGCGAACAACCAATGGATAACCGACTTTAGCCGCTTCTGAAATACCTTCTTCAGCAGATTTAACGATGCTGTTGTTTGGTTGACGAAGCTGTAGACGTTGAATCATTTGTTGGAAACGTTCACGGTCTTCTGCACGGTCAATTGCATCAGGAGATGTACCAATGATTGGTGTACCTGCTTCTTCTAAAGCACGCGCCAATTTTAATGGTGTTTGACCACCGTACTGTACGATTACGCCTTTAGGCTTCTCTGTACGTACAATTTCAAGTACATCTTCAAGTGTTACAGGTTCGAAGTACAAACGATCTGAAGTGTCATAGTCAGTTGAAACTGTTTCAGGGTTACAGTTCACCATGATGGTTTCATAACCGTCATCACGCATTGCAAGCGCAGCGTGTACACAGCAGTAATCAAACTCGATCCCTTGACCAATACGGTTTGGACCACCACCAATCACCATGATCTTATCGCGGTTAGATGGATTTGCTTCACATTCTTCGTCGTAAGTTGAGTACATGTAAGCTGTGCCAGATTCGAATTCGGCAGCACAAGTATCAACACGTTTATAAACTGGATAGACACCCAAGTTCCAACGTTGTTTACGGAATTGCTTTTGTGAAATACCCATTAAGTCAGCAATACGAAGGTCAGATAAACCTTTGCGTTTGAATGAACGAATATTATCAGCGTTTAAATCACCAAAACCTAAAGTTTTTACTTGAGCTTCAGTTTTGACGATGTCTTCGATTTGGATTAAGAACCAACGGTCGATCTTAGTTGCTTCGAATACGTCATCTAATGAGAAACCATGACGGAATGCGTCAGCTACATACCAAATACGCTCAGGGCCTGGAACTTTAAGTTCTTTTAAGATGATATCTTTGGCATTAGCCGTACCAACTTCGATTTTTTCATCAAAGCCACTAACACCCACTTCAAGACCACGAAGCGCTTTTTGAACAGATTCTTGGAAGTTACGACCAATTGCCATCACTTCGCCCACAGATTTCATCTGAGTCGTCAATACAGGCTCAGCTTGTGGGAATTTTTCGAAGTTGAAGCGCGGAATCTTGGTTACAACATAATCAATTGCTGGTTCGAAGCTTGCAGGAGTGATACCACCAGTGATGTCATTTTTCAATTCATCAAGGGTATAGCCAACCGCAAGTTTTGCCGCGATTTTCGCAATCGGGAAACCTGTTGCTTTAGATGCAAGCGCAGATGAACGAGAAACACGAGGGTTCATCTCGATCACAACCATACGACCGTCTTTCGGGTTAATACCGAATTGAACGTTTGAACCACCTGTTTCAACACCGATTTCACGAAGAACAGCAACCGATGCATTACGCATGATTTGATATTCTTTATCTGTCAATGTTTGCGCAGGAGCAACAGTGATTGAGTCACCTGTGTGTACACCCATTGGGTCAAAGTTTTCAATCGCACATACGATAATACAGTTGTCGTTTTTGTCACGAACAACTTCCATTTCGTATTCTTTCCAACCAATGAGTGATTCGTCGATCAATAATTGTTTAGTTGGAGAAAGATCGAAACCACGTTCGCAGATTTCAATAAATTCTTCTTTATTGTATGCGATACCGCCACCAGAACCACCCATGGTAAATGATGGACGAATGATCACTGGGAAGCCGAAACGTGACTGAATTTCCAGTGCATGTTCCATACTTTCAGCAACATCGGCACGAGGACATTCCAAGCCGATTTTACGCATGGCGATGTCAAACAGTTTACGATCTTCTGCTTTTTCAATCGCTTCTTTTGATGCACCAATCAACTCAACATTATATTTCTCTAAAACACCGTTGGCATCTAATGCAAGCGCACAGTTCAATGCAGTTTGGCCACCCATGGTAGGAAGGACTGCATCTGGGCGTTCTTTTTCAATGATTTGAGCAACAGTCTGCCAAGTGATTGGCTCGATATAAGTTGCATCCGCCATTGAAGGGTCAGTCATAATGGTTGCTGGGTTAGAGTTCACCAAAATAACACGATAGCCTTCTTCACGAAGTGCTTTACATGCTTGCGCACCTGAGTAGTCAAACTCACATGCTTGACCGATCACAATTGGACCTGCACCAATAATTAAGATGCTTTTAATATCCGTACGTTTAGGCATTATTCGCTCCTTAATTACTTCTTAGATGCTTCAATAAGTTCGATGAAATGATCGAACAATGGAGCACAATCATGTGGACCAGGGCTTGCTTCAGGGTGACCTTGGAAGCTGAATGCTGGTTTGTCAGTGCGATGAATACCTTGGTTTGTACCATCAAACAGAGAGCGATGTGTCACTTTTAAGTTTGCAGGTAAAGTACTCTCATCGACAGCAAAGCCGTGGTTTTGAGAAGTAATCATCACTGTACCATTCTCAAGATTTTGTACAGGATGGTTTGCACCGTGATGACCATGATTCATTTTCATGGTCTTCGCGCCAGAAGCGAGTGCTAAAATTTGGTGACCTAAACAAATACCAAATACAGGTAAAGTCGTAGTTTCAACAATGGTCTTTACTGCTTCAATTGCATAGTCACATGCTGCTGGATCACCAGGACCATTTGACAAGAACACGCCATCTGGATTTAAAGCGAGCACTTTCTCAGCAGGAGTTTGTGCAGGAACAACTGTTAATTTACAACCGCGGTCTGCGAGCATACGTAAGATGTTGGTTTTGACACCATAATCGTATGCAACGACATGAAATTTAAATTCAGGTTGAGTAAAGCCTTGACCTAAAGTCCAAGAACCTTCAGTCCATTCAAAACCTTCAGGGTCACAGCATTCTTTTGCAAGGTCTAAACCATTTAAACCACCGAAGGCACGTGCTTTCGCAATGGCTTCTTCTTCAGTGATATTTTCGCCAGCAAGAATGCAACCGTTTTGCGCACCTTTGTCACGTAAAATACGTGTCAATTTACGCGTGTCAATATCAGCGATTGCAACAACATTATGTTGTTCTAGATATTCACTTAAAGATTGTTCTGAACGGAAATTACTATGTAATAAAGGAAGATCACGAATAATTAAACCGTTCGCCCATACTTTATGGATGCGACCAGATTCAACGTCTTCGCTATTACAGCCTGTATTTCCAATATGAGGATAAGTCAGCGTCACAAGTTGTTGCGCATAACTTGGGTCAGTCAAAATTTCTTGGTAGCCAGTCATGGCTGTATTAAAAACGACTTCACCAGTCGTACTTCCCGATGCACCGATAGACGTTCCTTTAAAGATCGTTCCATCTGCGAGGGCTAAAATGGCGGGGGTGCTCAAACCAAAGCTCCTGAACTAAAACCACAAAAATAGGGCTGTAAAAAAGCGAGAAGACATAAAAAAAGGCAGGCTGTCTTTAAAAACATGCCCCTCCTTCCAGTCTGCTCGCTTGTAACTTAACAGCGCATTATACGCATGAGTAGTTCAAAAGTCTATCTGTTTTATTGGCTAAAGCGAGTAATTGTAGTTTTTCTTTTATAAGTTGGACTGTTGTTATGTCTATTGCCAAATCAATCATTCTTCTATCTATATCATGAGATATTATGCAAATTGTCTAACAATTTTTTCATAGTCTAAAAGTAAAGCGTTTTATCTTATATTTAGCCAAAAAATCAACAAACAATATAGAGGGGAAACACAATGGCTGATAATCAAACTACACCAGCAACTGAAGAAGTTAAAGAAGTTGTGGTTGAAAAAACAGCGAAAGCAAAAGAGGTTGTTGCAGAGAAAACCGCTGAAGTCAAAGAAGCTGTAGCTGAAAAGACGGCAGAAGTGAAAGAGGTGGTTGCTGAGAAAACTGCAAAAGCGAAAGAAGTTGTAGCTGAAAAAACAGCGAAGGCGAAAGAAGTGATTGCTGAGACTCAGGAACAAGCGAAAGAAGTGATTGCTGAGACTCAAGAGCAAGTGAAAGAAGTATTAGCTGAAACTCAAGAAAAAATTGAGGCGGAAGCGAAAGAACTTAACCAAAATATCCAGAATCAGCTTGCACAAATTAAGCAAGATATCTTGCAGCGTATTGATGTTATTAAAACTCAATTGAATTCATCACAAGGCAATTTAGTTGAATTAACGAATGCATTAAAAACTGAGTTAAATGCTTTAATTGAAGACTTAACGAAGGTCAGCAAAGAGTTGAAAGATGATATAAGTCAAATTTCAGTGAAGCATAAAGATACTTTGGTCGGTAGTTTTAAGCGCACTAAAGAGCAAGCAGTAGAAGCTTGGAATAAAGTTCGCGCTAGCTAACAAGTATTTAAATAAAAAAAGCGAGATCATTCTCGCTTTTTTTATTTTTTAGAATTGATGTAACCAATCGCGTTTATTATGAAAATCAGCTTGTGGGCTACTATGTTGCATTGCAAAATAGTGATTACCTTGAGTGGTATTAAAAACCGCACTTAAACCTAAATATAAGTCAGACCATTTCAATTTATTCTGTTGCATAAATTTAGATAAATCTAGACTGACATTTAAACCATAATGTGTGCGTTGCAAATGGTTCAACTCAATGTCATATGCAGCAACGGGCGGCATATCCTCAGGGAAACGATATTCTTCAAATTGATAGGTTTGCCAAGCTTGAGAGGGAGAAAGATTGATTTCACGATAAAAATCTTCATCTTTCACACCAATAAAAATCTCAAAACAAGTCTGTTCCCATAAAAAGTCTTTGCGAAGATGAGCCTTGACTTGATCTGGGTAAATCAGAAACTGATTGGGATCACGAACCCAAAAACCAACATTTAATGTCGCTGGTGTTTGTTGCTCAATTGCTCCAACGACAGTAATAGCATTAAAGCGATCGAAAGCAGAAAGTTCATAACTTGCCATTTTGATTACTTGTTACTTAAGTGAGCAAAACGAACTAAATTAGAAAGATGCTGGTTTTGTTTTGCTGCTTTTTTATAAAGCAAAACAATTTTACCAATTTTTTGTACAGATTCAGCACCTGTTGCTTCAACCAGTGCATCAATTACTGCTGCACGTGCATCACGATCTTCACCTGCAATTTTCACTTTAATGAGTTCATGATCATTTAGTGCGCGATGAGTTTCTTCAATGACGTTTTCTGTAAGACCTTGGCCACCAATCATTACAACTGGATTAAGTGCGTGGCCAATTTGACGTAAACGCTTACGTTCATGGATAGATAAAGACGCCATTAAAAATACCTGATTGGGAAAACGACCTAGTATAGCTTGCATCCCGTTTCTAAGATAGATTTAGCAGACAGGCACTTGAAACAAATATGTGAAAATTAGGCAAATAGCCAATCATGACAATCGGAAAAAATCTGTAAAAGTTCGTGTGAATGAACTACATCCGTACTGTAATGGGAGTAATTTTCACGTACAATGACCAATCAGAAGTTTTTTGAAATTTAGTGAGTTATGGCGACACGCATTACCAATCAAAAATTGTCTAAAAGCAGTCGTGCATGGATGAGAGAACACTTAGATGACCCTTTTGTAAAGAAAGCACAGAAGGAAGGTTATCGCGCACGTGCAGCATATAAATTACTTGAAATCCAAGAAAAATATAAAATGATCAAGCCAGGTATGACCGTTGTCGATCTTGGTGCAGCACCAGGCAGTTGGTCACAAATTGCAGGTAAATTAGTCGGCGCAAATGGTTTAGTGATTGCTTCAGATATTCTCGCAATGGACGCTCTTCCAGATGTGACATTTTTGCAAGGCGACTTCCGAGAAGAAGAAGTTTTCGAAAAATTGTTAAATATTTTAAATGGACGTCAAGTAGACGTTGTAATTTCAGATATGGCCCCCAATACATCAGGTAATAGAGCTGTCGATCAACCACGTCAGATTTACTTATGTGAGTTGGCATTGGATTTTGCTCAAAAAGTTTTAGGCCCAAATGGACAGTTTATTGTTAAGGTGTTCCAAGGCTCAGGATTTGATGAGTTCAGAAAACAAGTTGTCGATAGTTTTGATGTATTAAAAACAGCCAAACCTGCGGCATCTCGTGCTCGATCAAAAGAAGTTTTTTTGATTGGTCAAGGTCGTAAAAAGGCATTGCAATAAAAGTGTACTTGCCAAGTTGTTAAAAATTGTGCATTTTGTACCTTTTAAGTTTTTTGCAACGCAAATTCATTGCTGTTTTTGTGAAGGTCAGCCAAGATTAGGTATGATCAAATTAGATTGATATGGGAATAAAGCCTTGAGCGATTACTTCAAGAATGCCGTATTGTGGCTCATCATACTCGGTGTTCTGATTTTGATTTTTAGCAACGTCAGTGACCGCAATAAGCCTGCAGCGATGAAATATTCTGATTTCGTTGCAGCGGTGAATGCTGGGCAAATTAAACAAGTCACAATTGACGGTTTAAACATTAGTGGTGAAAAAACCAATGGTTCTTCTTTTGAAACGGTTCGTCCACAAGTAGAAGACACTGAATTGCTTCCAAGCTTGAATAAACAGAATGTAGTCGTTGAAGGTACTGCGCCACAACGTCAAGGCATTTTGATGCAACTTCTCATTGCAAGCTTCCCTGTATTACTGATCATCTTATTATTCATGTTCTTTATGCGTAATATGGGTGGGGGCGCTGGTGGCAAAAACAGCCCAATGAGTTTTGGTAAGTCAAAAGCGAAAATGTTATCTGAAGATCAGATTAAGATTACGTTTACTGATGTTGCAGGTTGTGATGAAGCCAAGCAAGAAGTGGTTGAAATCGTTGACTTCTTGAAAGATCCTTCTAAGTTCAAACGTCTTGGTGCAACCATTCCTCGTGGTGTATTGATGGTTGGTCCTCCAGGTACTGGTAAAACATTATTGGCCAAAGCAATCGCCGGTGAAGCTAAAGTTCCATTCTTTAGTATCTCTGGTTCTGACTTCGTTGAAATGTTTGTTGGTGTCGGCGCTTCACGTGTCCGTGACATGTTTGAACAAGCGAAACGTCATGCTCCATGTATCATTTTCATCGATGAGATTGATGCTGTTGGTCGCCATCGTGGTTCTGGTACAGGAGGTGGTCATGATGAGCGTGAACAAACCCTGAACCAAATGCTTGTTGAGATGGATGGTTTTGAAGGTAATGAGGGTGTGATCGTCATTGCAGCAACTAACCGTGTTGATGTGCTTGATAAAGCATTACTTCGTCCAGGCCGTTTTGACCGCCAAGTGATGGTTGGTTTACCTGATATCCGTGGTCGTGAGCAAATCTTAAATGTTCATTTGAAGAAACTGCCATCTGTTACAGGTGTAGATGTTAAAGTTCTTGCGCGTGGTACTCCAGGATTCTCTGGTGCGCAACTTGCGAACTTAGTCAATGAAGCTGCGTTGTTTGCTGCTCGCCGTAATAAAAATACGGTCGATATGCATGACTTTGAAGATGCAAAAGACAAGATTTACATGGGTCCAGAACGTAGATCGATGGTGATTCGTGAAGAAGAGCGTCGTGCGACTGCTTACCATGAAGCTGGACATGCGATTGTTGCTGAAATTTTACCGGGAACTGACCCAGTGCATAAAGTAACAATTATGCCGCGTGGTTGGGCATTAGGTGTCACTTGGCAGTTGCCTGAACAAGATCAAACCAGCCATTACAAAGATAAGATGTTGAATGAGCTTTCAATCTTATTTGGTGGTCGTATTGCTGAAGAAGTGTTCATTAACCAAATGTCGACAGGTGCATCGAACGACTTTGAACGTGCAACTAAAATGGCGCGTGCAATGGTGACCAAGTATGGTATGTCTGATGCCCTCGGTGTAATGGTTTACGAAGATGAAAACCAAAATGGTTTCTTCGGTAATGTGGGTAGCCGTACAATTTCAGAAGCAACTCAGCAAAAAGTTGATGAAGAAGTCCGTCGTATCTTGGATGAACAATATAAAGTTGCTCGTGATATCTTAGAAAATAATAAGGATATCGCACATGCAATGGTGAAAGCGTTGATGGAATGGGAAACCATTGATCGCGACCAAATCCGTGACATTATGGAAGGTCGTGAACCACAACCACCTAAAGTTTATATTGCTGAAAATCCAGTGGCTGCATTTGAACCACCAAAAGATGGTCCATCTACACCACCACCATTACCAGCAATGGGCTAATCATTGAATCCAAAAAGAGCCGCTCAAGAGCGGCTCTTTTTTATGGCCGAATAAAAAGAGTGAATTAAAATGTCCAGAGTTGAAAGATTATCAGCATTATTTTTGAAGGTTGAAAATTTAGCTTATAGATATTTAGATAGAATGTTTCAGAAAAATACTTTGAATGATTTAGATATATTATGTGATTTTGATTCACTTCAATTTCAGACAGCATCTATTTTACAAGAAGTAGACAAGGATTATTCTCAATCTATATTTATTTGTAAACTTGATATTTTTCAGGGGAAAAAATAAAAACTGGGTTATTACAAACTCATTCTTGATATGGATTATCAATTTTTGGATGAATTTTTTGTTATTTTTAAAAATTTATAATGAAAATTGAGCAGATAAAAAAGATTGAAAATAAAGGAACACCTAGATCAACTGATCATTGCTAAAATATACGTTATTAGAAATGGAGAAGCTTGATGCAGTTGATGCCATTACCACCGTGCCAGTTACAATGCGGTCATTTTACACTGGATTTATCTCAGCCACAGATTATGGGTATTCTTAATGTAACACCTGACTCATTTAGTGATGGCGGACAGCACCATCGAAAAGATCAGGCGCTTCAACATGCCTTACAAATGATTGAAGATGGGGCAAAGATTATTGATATTGGTGGGGAATCTACACGTCCAAATGCATCGCCTGTAGCGCTAGAAGAAGAACTTCGTCGAGTGATTCCTGTGGTTGAAGCATTATCCAATTATGATGTAATCATTTCGATTGATACTAGTCAGCCAGAAGTGATGCGTGCTGCGATACAAGCAGGTGCGCATATCTGGAACGACGTTCGTGCATTAACACGTCCACAGGCCTTGGAAACCGCTGCTGAGTTGAATATTCCTGTGGTGCTGATGCATATGCGTGGAGAACCTACCAATATGAATCAGCTCGATCAATATCAAGATGTAACTGAAGATGTGATTCAAGAATTACAACAACGTTTAGATCAAGCTCTTGCGATTGGTGTTAAACCCGAAAATATCATTATTGACCCAGGTTTTGGCTTTGCTAAAAATGTGCAGCAAAATTTTCAATTGCTGAATGAGTTTTGGAAACTCAATCGAATGGGATATCCAATTTTATCAGGTCTATCGCGTAAGCGTTTTATTGGAGAAGCTCTAAATGGTGTACCTGCGCAGGAACGCGCCGTTGGGAGTGTAATAGGGCATTTGTTGAGTATTCAGCAGGGGGCTAGTATTGTACGAGCGCATGATGTTAAAGCCACAAGCGATGCGATTAAAGTCTGGAATATGATGCAAAATCATTAAGCTGGTATACCTCAATAGGGCCCTATGGCTCTATTGACTTGTTGAATCAGATTAAATATAACAAATGTATAATTAAATTGAGTGATATTAAAAAAAATGGAAAATAAAACAATCACATATAAAAGTTTATGGGTGTTTGCCCTTATTCTGAGTCTCGGTTTTATTGCTTCTGCTGCTGTGATGGGCTATGCGCTTAAACAGTTTAATGGCACCAAAAATTCAATTACAGTCAAAGGTTTAGCTGAGAAACCGATTCAAGCAGATTCAGCACGTTGGGAAATCAACTTACAAACCAACCACACTTCAGCGACGATCCCAGAAGCTTATCAATTACTCGATCAACACATGAAGGAACTACAAAGTTTTTTTGTTGAACACGGATTCAAAGCCGAAAATATGCAATTCGGAAATAAAAGTTCTCAGCCCTATTATGAAGAAGTGAATATGGGGGAAGGGCGGATCAATCGTGAGTTTAAAGGCTATATGGCATTACAATCTTTAGTGATCAACAGTCGTGATATCAAGAAGATTGAACAAGCGGCTAAAGATGCTTATGTCTTGGATGAAAAAGGCATCGCCATTGAACAGAAACCTGAATATCTCGTTTCGAATTTAGAAGAAATCAAAATGTCCTTGATTGCCAATGCAACCAAGAATGCGTATAGCCGTGCCAATGAGTTTGCTAAAGTTGGTAATGTTCAAGTGGGGATGATGCGTTCAGCTAGTCAAGGTGCATTCTATATTCTGCCTGAAAGTGGTTCGGATGATGATAGTGATTATGGGGGTGCTTATGATAAAGCGACAATTAATAAAATTGCCCGTGTGGTCGTCACTATTAATTATGCAATTGAGTAGAAACTTAATTTAGATCGAAAATAAATAATTTTTAGATAGATACATTCGAACACGATGTATCTATCTTTTTTTTCATACAATTCTGCATATATCGACTTTATTTGAAAAGACAAAATAGAATTGGGGAATTGAATAATGCATCAATTAACAAAAATACTTACATTGAGTTTGCTCAGTTGTATGATTATGGCGTGTAGTAATCCAGTCAAACAACAAGCACATGTTGTCGTTGAGACCGGAATGCCCGTGCCTGCACCACTATCTTCTATGAATAGCACGCAGAAGATGATCGCACCAGCATCATACATTGCGGCGATGCCGGCAATCGAAAGATCGCGTTTAGAACAAGATACTGAAAAATACCAAAAGAATGATGTTAATCCCGTCCATCGAGTCGCCGATCAAGCTATTTCAACCTTTAGTATTGATGTAGATACAGGTAGTTATACCAATACACGCCGTTTTTTGAATGATGGACGTTTACCACCTGTTGACGCCGTTCGTGCAGAGGAGATGATTAATTATTTTGATTATCAGTATCCGCAGCCAAATAATGTACATCCATTTTCAGTCAGTACTGAAACTGTCGACTCGCCGTGGAAAGAAAATGCCAAGCTGATCAAAATTGGGATTCAAGCCAAGGATTTAAGCACCAAACAATTGCCACCTGCCAATTTGGTATTCTTGGTTGATGTTTCAGGCAGTATGGATGCAGCAGATAAACTTCCATTAGTTAAACAAACTTTGCGTTTACTCACTGAGCAACTTCGAGCTCAGGATAAAGTCACCATCATAACTTATGCGAGCGGCGAAAAATTGGTATTAGAACCGACAGCCGGTAATGAAAAAGATAAGATTCTAGCAGTGATTAATACATTACAAGCAAGTGGTGCAACGGCAGGAGAACAAGCGATTCAACTGGCTTATAAGCAAGCAGAAAAAGCCTTTGTGAAAAATGGTATTAACCGCATTTTACTGGCGACAGATGGTGATTTTAATGTTGGTATTACTGACTTTAGTACTTTAAAAGGCATGGTCGCTGAGAAACGTAAAAGTGGTATTTCCCTCACAACATTAGGTTTTGGTACTGGAAACTACAATGAACAGCTCATGGAACAATTGGCGGATGCAGGTGATGGAAATTACAGCTACATCGATAATAAAAATGAAGCAAAAAAAGTCGTAGAACGACAGCTTTCATCGACACTTGCAACGGTTGCTCAGGATGTCAAAATTCAGGTTGAATTTAATCCTGCGACGGTGAAGGAATATCGTTTGGTGGGGTATGAAAATCGCATGCTAAAACAGGAAGATTTTAATAATGATAAAGTCGATGCAGGAGATATTGGGGCAGGGCATAGCGTAACAGCAATTTATGAAATCGTTCCAGTTGGACAACAAGGCTGGCTCAATGATTCACGTTATCAGGCATCGACAAAAACAGATACAACGAAAAAATCTGAATATGCGTTTGTAAATTTGCGCTATAAATTACCAAATCAAGAGAAGAGCATTCTTTTAAACCAAGCTGTAAAAGCTGAAAGTAAGTCCCTTGCTCAGGCCAATAGCGATACTCGTTTTGCCATTGCAGTGGCTTCCTATGCCCAGCAGCTAAAAGGCGGGCAATACAATGCTGCTATGGGATGGGATCAAATTATTCAGTTAGCCCAGCAATCTGCAAAACCAGATCCTTACCAAATGCGTGAGGAATTTATAGAGCTTGCCAAGATCGCAAAAAGTTTAAGCGCTAAAAAAGACTAAATTATCTTTTTAAAAAGCGGTCGGAAAGATCGCTTTTTTTATGTCTAAATATCGTGATTTGTATGAGATTATGTTATAAGCATGGCGTTTTATTGGCATATTATTTTATTTATGTTTGAAGATCTCCTTCTCCCCATGTTTGATGATGAATATTATCCTGATATTCTCGTTGCCGAAGTTAAACAACAGATTAAATACTTTTCCAAAAAGGTGAGTCGTTCAGGTTTAACTGAAGCAGAAATATATCATTTTGCTCATCATACAATGATCGCAATTAATGAGATGAAACCCCAGTTTGAAGACCTAGATTCAAGTTTAGATGATACGGCTGCGGATTATATTGCTGAAGCTATGATGATGATTGTGCAAGAAGCAGGTTATTTTGAGATTGAAATGGAACAATTGATTGCAAATCGAGAGTGGTAAAATTCACTCTCGATATTTAGAAATTATAATCATTCCTTATTTGAAATATCACTCCAAAATTTAGGTAAAGTAATTTGACCTGAAATCCATGCTTCAATTTTAGGTTGTTTAATTTTTTGATAATAAATACTTTCGGTCTGAATCAGTAAGCCTAAAGTATCGCCTTTGTTTAAACGTCCATTAATACTAGGTAATTCAATAGTTTGATTTCCTTTCGATGCTGAATCTTTATTAGAAATAACTTGGTCAAAAGTATGTTTTTTGCTTGGATTTAATGCTGTTGTTTGATCATTTAAAATAGCATATTTACCCGTTTTTCCAGATTTAATGGCCATAGAAATAAATAGTGTTGGTTCTACTTTATTTTTTGGCGTTTCGATCTTTAAAGTAAGTTGTGGTGTACCTGTGATATGTGCCAATTCAGTTATCGTATGGATCGGAACAAACACAGCTTGCGAATTCTGAGGTTCGATCCAAGTTTTATTTAACGTGTATTGTGTTTTTGCATCCAAATCTTTGAACTTATAGACTGAACTTTTGTCGACACATAATTCTGGTAAATCAATTGTTGCGGTTTGGTCTTTGAGTTTTTGATCAAACCATCCCATGATCGTATCTTGTAATTTATATTTTTTTTGATTTCCACAGGTGACAGATTTACCAATATACCAAAAAGGAGTATCACCCAATGGAGAATGCTGTGCAAATGGTTGTAGATGTCCACCTTGTACACCGATTAAATGCACTTCATGCTGCGCTTTGTGAATACATTGAGCTGCCTTTACACCTTGGTTAAAAGGAAATAAAACATCTCTAAATCCTTGAATGATGAGCGCATCTGCTTGAGGAGCCTGTGCAGTTTCGCAAAACCAACTAGCTTGATGTGTCTTTAGAAAATCATAAGTTGATTGTTTCAACTGACCTTGTTGGGTATCTTGATAAGCTTGTTTAAGTTGCAGATCAAATTTGTTCCAATTCCACCAATCGCCAATCAAATTCAAGAAACTTAGCCAGTCACCTTTAGGGACACCATTAGGTACAAGACTTTCGACGATGTCATACCAAGTTGTGATAGGTACAATTGCTTGTAAGCGAGGATCTAAAGCGGAAGCAATATATTGCACACCTCCTGCATAAGATTCCCCAATCATGCCCGTACGAACCCCATTTTTGTTTTGTGCGAGTTGCGGCAAATTTTTTTCAGCCCAGTTCATGATGCTGATGACATCTTGAGCTTCTTTTTCAGGATCGGTTAAGCGAATTTTACCCTGACTATTTCCATGACCACGTTGATCATAGCTGATTACCCAATAGCCATTTTTCCACGCTGTTTTGGCTACTTGACCTGTCGGAAGTAAAAAACCATATAAGCTTAATTCTGGTCTTTTCATTCGAGATAAACCAAAACCATGGGTATGTAGCAGCAAAGGAGCTGTTTGTCCTACTTTTAAATGAGGTTGATACACTGTAAAGGCAATGATTGTTCCATCTGATGCGATTGTTTTTGCTTGAAAATAACGTTGTTTTAATTCTGTTGGTTGCGATTGAATTTTTTGAGGTTGAATTGTCGCATTGACACAACCTTGTAATAGCAAAAAAATGCCAAAGCAAAGCCATAAAATATTTGAACGCATAGATTCTTTCATCCTTGAGCAAATCTGTGGGAAATTCTAATTGGATGGTGTGTAGTTTACTGTGTGAAACGGATTGAGACTATAAAGGATAGGTCATTTTATTGACCTATCAGTTTTATACTATTTAATTCGATGTGGGCTTGAGCGATAAGCATATAAGAACAATCCCGCACATAAAAAGATTAAGCCTAAAATCAAATGTGAGCTAAGCGGCTCATGATTGAAAAATATCCCCCAAAAACTTGCTAATACTGGTGTCATAATCGTAATCAGCATCACTGTCGTTGGGTTAAGTTTTTGAATAAGATTAAAGTAAAAAATCATAGCTAATACTGATGAAAAAACGGCGCTGTAAAGTAAAGCAAGACAAACCTGTAAACTTGGTAACTGTACTGGCATTTGAGTCATAAAGAATGGTAGTAAACATAAATAGCCGAACCATGAAACAATTGTTGACCCTGTCGTTTGAATAATTGGATGGATCGAAGCACCAATTTTAGCAACGAGAAACATCGAAACTACATAAAGTAGCACAGCAATAATTTCATACAGCACACCAACGAGGTCTATATTAATTTGCTTAGAGCCGACACCGAGTGTGAGTGATAGCCCAAAAATGGCAAGCAATAATCCATACCATTGACGCTGAAAAAAATGCTCACGTTTCAAAATAAAAACTGCAATCAGGCCTGACCATAAAGGTGCTGTTCCATAAATAATCGAGATCATTCCAGATGAAACCTTAGTTGCTCCCATATAACAGAATGCCATTGATCCAAATAAACCAAGCGCGCCAGCGGCATAACTCATCATGGCTTTAAAGTTTAGAATGAGTCTAAGTCGAAAATAAAAAAGAAAAATCAGGGCAAAAGGAATGGCGAGAGTGAATCGAATGAATAAGCCCCACGCCCAATGAATTTCATGTACTGTCCAGACAGCAGCCAATGGAGTAAAAGACCAAATCAGCACAACTGCAATAAATTGACCGACTGTAGCTAGGCGAGGGGAGTTGGGTGCTACAGTCGGTTGAATCTGTGTTGTTTGTATAAAGTTCTTTTGTTGAAACTGTGTCATGAAAATGCTCCTGTTTACTTTGTTAGCAATACTGTATTCGAGTGATTAAAAAAACGAAGGCAATAAAAAAGGTCGCGATTGAGGCGACCTTTATTTTTCAAATGATGAGATGTTTATATGATCATCGGATGAAGCTGTGCAAAGTCTCCTCGCATAAAAATGCAGACGCGTCGCCACATTGCATTGGCGGGAATACAATGTGAGATATCAATAAGACGCATTTTGGAAACTGTGTTGATAAGCATATTAAAAAAATAAAAAAACTTTTCATTTTTATAGCATAAGGCTTGAGCGAAAAGTAGTCGTTATCTGAAAAATAATTTCAATCTAAAATGATGTTAGAATTTTTTTGTTGCTTAAATAAAGAATCTTTTGATAATGATGTGATTCAGTTTTTCAAAGTTGTTTACTCTTGTCTTCTTTAGAAATTATTGCCGTTATTATTAGTGTGCTCGGTGTTGCGCTTACGATAAAACGGAATATGTGGTGTTGGTGGTTTAATTTTTTGGCATTTATTTTATATGCTTACCTTTTTTTCACCTTTAAATTATACGGCGAGACGATTTTACAATTCTTATTTATGCTGATTAATTTCTATGGTTTTTATTATTGGCTGAAAGGTAAACGCCAAGACCATGAGATTCGGATCGAACCCATTGCAGTCAAAACAGTATTCATGCAAATGTGTTTGGCAGCAATAGGTGGATTATTGTTTGGTTTAACGCTTAAACATTTTACCGATGCTGCTGTACCGTTATTGGATGCCCAACTTGCTGCTTTTAGTTTATTGGCAACCTATTGGACGAGCCGTAAACATATTGCAACTTGGGTACTTTGGGTATTTGTCGATATTGTCTATGTAGGTATGTTTATTTATAAAGAATTATTTTTAACCGCAGGATTGTATGCCGCTTTTGTGTTGTTGGCTGCATATGGTTGGTGGCAATGGGAACAAGTCAAACACAAGCAACTCACTCTTTCTTAAAAATAAGAGCAGTAGAACCGCCCTTATTCACTACTTTGACTTATTTAGTTGCTTGATAACTTTGCACTGCCTGACGACCTAATGCAGGATTATCAGTAACTATACCATCTACGCCAGCCTTGAAGTAAAGTTGCATTTCCTTAATTGAACCTGCCTCACAACGCTCGGATGCTTTTGACGTATCCTTACTACATTTTAAGCTGTCTGGTAGAAAGTTGTTTTCTGGACGGAAGGTATAAGGATGTACTTTTAAATTGACTTTATGGGCATCTGCAATAAAAGAGGTGGTCTGTGTCATTGCGGCATCTTTAAAGACATAGACTTTCCATGGACCCACACCATTGGCGTAGGTCGAAACATCTTTGAGGCCTTGTGCCGTTGCCAGATCTGCATAGGTTTTAGGATTGTTTTGTGCAACATAATCTGCTGGTCTTGCTTCTGGCGCATCATAGAGCTGAATCAATTGTGCATGCTTAACACTCCTGTGTAAATCGAGTTGGTTTTTTAAATATTTTAAATTGCCAACTTCAAAAGATTGTAAATAAATAGGCGCAATATCGCGGCTATATTGGTATTTGGATAAGGTTTTTAACAAAGTATCTTCCATTGCCAAATTCTGTTTTTGGAAATTGGTCGGGTGTTTGGTTTCTAGATAAAGACCAATAATTTTGCCCGTTTTTTGATAATGCTTCGCAGCTAAATCAATGATTTCATCAAGTGTCGGGATTTCAAATTGATCATTATATTGTGTATTGGCAGTACGATACTGGGGAATACGCTCACGTGCTTTGAGCTGTTTTAGCTCGGCCAAAGTAAAATCTTCAGTAAACCAACCTGTTAAACTCACGCCATCAATGATTTTAGTTCTTTTACGGTCTGCAAATTGAGGAAGCGTTGCTACATTGGTTGTGCCGCTGATCTCATTTTCATGGCGATTGATACCAAATCTGGTTCAATAAAATCAGCACCATCATCAATGGCCTTTTGATAGGATGCAAGTGTATGTTCTGGTCGAAGTGCGCTTGCACCACGATGTCCAATCACTTGTGGTAATTGAGGTTCAGGTTGCGCTATGCCGTATTGATCTTTGTTGCCATCCTAGCAAGCTGTCAGACCGATCAAGCTGACACAGACTAATGCTTTTTTGAACATAATTTAACTCATTAGTTTTTCTTAAAGCATTGATCTTGTCGTTTTAATTTATCAAATAGATGACAATCAGATGATAATTTTATGAAAATAATGAAATTTTTTAACTGAATGTTTGAAATTCAATATCTCATTTCAGGCTTTGATAAAGCGGGGTATGGATGGAGATTATGACTTCTGTTTCCAATAAGGCCAATTTACTTCAGGCGTAAAACGATAATCACGATCTAACCAATAAGATTGTGGTGAAGCAGTTTTATTTTTAAGACCCATGATACGCATTAAGTTGTTATCAAGTTCTGCTGTATTGAGTATTTTGTCTTTATTGACACCCGTGACTTGCATATTGTCATGCCACATAATCACAGGAACTTGGTATCCCGCTTTTGTATTCGGGCTGTGACCCGCATAGTCAATCTCATGACCAACTTCATTTCCGTGATCTGAAACGACCATAAAAGATCTAAAATCAGAATTATTATCAGCCTTTAGATCATCTAAAAATCTGGCAAGCAACGAGTCTTCATATAATACTGCATTATCATAATCATTGCGTAGTGAACGAACCCAAGGATCAATATTACGATTCTTGAGGTCGATTTCGACAGCATCATTACTGTCTCCAGTAAATTTATTAAACGCTAATGGGTAACGTTCTTGGTAATTTGGATGTGCACCAATCAAATGAAGAATAATCAGTTTTTTAGGATCTGGATCTGCAAGAGCTTGTTGATAAACGGGAATAAGCTTTTCATCTAATGAATTACTACTTCTTCCTGATCGTGTATTTTTATAAACAGCCTTATCAGCATAAGAACCAAATAATGAAGATAAATAACTATCATCTTGATTACTTAACCAATAAATTTTATAGCCTGCTGCTCGAGCGTAAGCTAAAACGCTTTCCGAAGAATATTGATCATGCGCAGATGCAGGACTTTCAGTCAATAAAACACGTAGTGCATTAATCGTTGAAGGAGACGGTGAAAATGCATTACAAAAGATTTTTAACTCATCAAGTTTTTTTGCTAATTCTGGAGTCGTCTCGCGTTGGTAACCACAAACACCTAAATTTAAACTTGTTAAGCTCTCTGAGAGAACTAACACATGTGTTTGTTTCTCATCCTGTTTTTTTGTTAGAGTTAAATTTTGCTTTGCACTAATGTCCCATTGTCGGTGTACATTTTGATGTTGTTTAATTCTATTTTTAAAATCCTGAAGTTTTGTTTGATAGTCTGACCAAAAAATGATGGGATGAACTTTACGTGATGGCTTCATTAAATAGCTTGTTATTGTTAATAGAACAAGTAAAACGATACAACTACGATAAATTCGACTCTGCCACATCTGATCAAGATGGTGAGCTTTAATCAGTTTGAAAGTAGAAATACTGTAAATAATTAGCAAGAAAAGTAGGCTAAAAATCACATTTAAGATTGTGCTTAAGTGTAGTTGTATGAATTCCCACGCTTCTTGCTGACTGGTATTGGCTATCGCTTCAATAATAAAATAGGCTTCATTATCACTATTAAATAAAAACCACGTACTCGAGCGTAGTAGTACATCAAGCCAAGTCGCAAACCACCATAAAACTGTAAGTCCATACCAATATTTTTTTTGTGTTTTAATGGCAAGCCAAATTAAAGCTACACCTGGCAAAGAAAGGAATCCCAATCTTAAACCATCAGATAAATTACCAGCAATACTGAGTAACCCCCCAGTAATTAATGCGGGCAATAAAATTAGGAGCAGAAGATTAAAATGTTTAAAACTGGCCTTCATATATGCCTAGAAAAATAAGGGAGCAACAGGGAGCGTGCTACTATCGGTTTAAGTGAATGGAGTGTCAATCTAAAATTAAGAAGTATTTGATTGGATAGTAAATTAAATTTTTGGCCTCATTTGTTTTCGATGAAATATGCTGATGATCAATAAAAAATCCATTATTTCTCCGTAATTTTCACTTTTTGCAATGATATGTTAATAAGGATGGTGTTTCCTTGAAAGCTCGGTAATGATCGTAGATTGAAAGTGCCTCTATTTTCCTATCTTTTTGAAAAAATTGACTGTTTCCACGATGGAATGAGCAGCCATGCTATCTAAATTTTTTATTGAGCGTCCAATTTTCGCAGGTGTGCTTGCCATTATTGTTATGGCATTAGGAATACTCGCAATTCTGAATTTGCCAGTTGAACGTTATCCTGATATTGCCCCACCGAAAATTACAGTATCGACCAACTATAGTGGCGCTGATGCTAAAACAGTTGAACAAAGTGTAACTCAAGTTTTAGAGCAGCAAATCCAAGGTCTCGACCATTTACTGTACTTTAGTTCAACCAGCGATGCAGCTGGTCGTAGCCGTATTACGATTAGCTTTGAAAATGGCACAAATCCCGATACAGCACAGGTTCAAGTACAAAATAAAATTAGTGGCGTGATACGCCGTCTCCCAGATGCGGTACAACGGCAGGGAGTTAATGTCACTAAGTCCTTGGGTGATACCTTTATGGTAATTGGACTGTATGACAGTACAGGGCAAGCAAATAATATTGCGTTGTCTGATTATCTATCTACGCATGTCCTTGATAATTTAAATCGGATTGATGGCGTCGGTGAAACAGATGTTTTTGGATCGCAGTATGCAATGCGAATCTGGCTAGATCCAAATAAATTGACTCAATATAATTTAATTCCAAATGATGTCGTTACCGCGATTACTACTCAAAATACACAGGTTGCAGCAGGTGCGATCGGAGATTTGCCTGTTGTTCAAGGTCAATACTTGAATGCCAAAGTAACAGCAGGTTCTCGTTTAAAGACGATTCAAGACTTTGAACAAATTATTGTGAAATCAGATGTATCTGGAAGTTTTGTTCAATTAAAAGATATTGCTCGGATTGAATTAGGGGCAGAAAATTATCAATCATTTAATACGATCAATGGTTATCCAGCTGCAGGTCTTGGCATTTCTTTATCTTCGGGTGCCAATGCGATTCAAACATCTAAGCTTATTCATCAGACTTTAGATGAACTCTCTAGCAAGCTTCCAACAGGGTATAAGATCGTTTATCCAAGAGATAATACTCCCTTTGTACAAGAATCTATTAAAGAAGTGATTAAAACACTTGTCGAAGCAATTGGTTTAGTTATTTTAGTCATGTTTCTTTTTCTTCAAAGTTGGCGTGCGACGCTTATTCCAAGTATTACTGTACCGATCGTGATTTTAGGGACTTTTGCCGTACTTGAATTACTTGGATTTAGTATTAATACCCTAACTCTCTTTGCATTGGTACTTGCGATTGGTTTGTTGGTTGATGATGCAATTGTTGTGGTGGAAAATGTTGAACGACTTATGCATGAGCAGCATTTGTCACCCAAACAAGCAGCCGTTGAATCTATGCAAGAAATTAGCGGTGCATTGATTGGAATTACCATGGTGTTAACAGCCGTTTTTATTCCAATGTCTTTTTTTGCGGGTTCAATTGGGGTTATCTATCGTCAGTTTTCAATCACTTTGGTTGCTGCGATGGTCTTATCTTTAGTGGTTGCCTTGGTACTTACACCTGCTCTATGTGCTTTGATTTTAAAGCCAAACCATCAACCTAAGTCATGGGCGATTCGGTTCAATAACGGGATAGACACACTTAAAAATAAGTATTTATCTCTAGTGCAAACCATGCTTCGTTATAAAATCTCTGTATCTGTGATTTTTATTGCATTAATTGCCGTATTTGCTTTGTTCTATAGCAGTCTGCAAAGTAGTTTTTTACCAAAAGAAGACCAAGGGATATTAAGTGTTCAATTTAAATTAGTGGATAGTGCACCACTTTCAAAGAGTCAGGAGGTCGGTGAGGCAATTCGTCAGTATTTTCTTCAGAATGAAAAAGCAAATGTCAATTTAGTGCTTATTCGCTATGGACGAAACAATTCTGGTACAGGGCAAAATCTTGGACAAGGCTTTGTTTCATTAAATCATTGGGACAACCGTACTGGGAAGAAAAACTCTGCTGAAGCTATTCGAAAGAGAGCACTTAAATATTTTAGCCAATTTCCCGATGCACAGATCAATGTGACGTTGCCTGCTTCTGTAAATGGATTAGGCGCAACAGATGGAATGGATTTATGGATTCAGGATATCAATGGGCAAGGTGAGCAATTCCTTGATCAAAGTTTTAAACAGTTGCAACAGTTGGGACAAAAATATTCAAGTTTTGAAAACTTAGATAAACAATCCACTGATAGTAAAGCTACTTTGAATGTGAAGATTGACCATAAGCAAGCGATGGCAAATGGTTTAAATCTAAATGAAATTAATAGTACTTTGTCGACCGCATGGGGTGGGACATATGTGAATGACTTTATTGACCGTGGTCGAATTAAACAAGTTATTTTACAAGGTGATGCACCATTCCGTTCTAAGCCTGAAGACTTGTATAGCTGGTCAGTACGCAATAATCAAAATCAAATGGTACCTTTTAGTTCATTTTCAACGACATCATGGGGAGGGACACCAAGCATTGTGCAACGCTATATGGGATACAGTGCTTTGCAATTACAAGCTAACGTTGTCAGTGGTCAATCTTCAGGCCAAGCCATGAAAGATATTGAACAGTTGGTGGGCCAACAAGAAGGCTTAGGTTTGCTATGGACTGGACTTTCTTATCAAGAGCAGCAATCGACTAATCAAGCAATTTGGCTATATTTAATTTCTATTGCATTTATTTTTCTATGTTTAGCCGCGTTGTATGAAAGTCTGCGTATTCCTATGGCTGTGATGACCGCAATTCCTTTAGGGATTGGCGGTAGTATTATTTTTGCCCATATTTTTGGTTTACCAAATGATGTTTATTTTCAGATCGCTTTACTTACAACAATTGGCTTATCCTGTAAAAATGCAATTTTGATTGTTGAATTTGCAGCGATGGCACAAACACAAGGAAAAAATGCCATTCAAGCAGCACTACAAGGTGCAGGGCTGCGTTTGCGTCCTATTCTAATGACTTCTTTTGCATTTGGCGCGGGAGTTATTCCACTGGTTTTTGCATTTGGAGCAGGGGCTGTAAGCCGTCAAGAAATTGGTATCAGTGTTTTAGGTGGTGTGATATTCGGAACAGTGTTGGTACTGATATTTATTCCATTTATGTTTGTACTTGTTGCCAATATCTTTAAACCTAAAGAAGAAATTGAAATTTTTAAATAAAAACGATGAAAGCCAAGCAATAGAAATGAATTATTCATGGATTCATTTAAGACATGAATTGTTCATTTTTGTTGTGTAAGTTGAGAATATAAAAAAATATTTGTAGTATGGCTCTGCCGTATAAACGGTTTAACTAGGTTTAATGCCCTAAATGGACACGCAGAGTTGTAGTTTAATCCAAATTACACATTTTTATATTCATCAAAATCTGAATGAAGCTTCTTATTCGACAGTAAAATAATTTGCTGCGTTTGACCCTTCATTGCAGATGATTTGTAGTGAAGAGGCAGAAATGAGCTACAATAACTTTTTATATTTATTAAGCGACGCACTCAAAAATAATCATATTGATCTTGCACTTGCATCAGTTAAAACCTTTCAAGCCATCGATATTGCAGATGTATTGACACAACTTTCTGCTGAACAGAGCCAATTGCTGCTCACGCATTTACCTGATCGTGCCTATGTCTTTTCCTATCTTCCTCCTAGTGAACAAGTCAAACTCGCCCAAGCCATGCCCAGAAATATTTTGGCTGAAATTATTGGCGAAATGTCCTCGGATAAACGTGCGGACGTGTTCAAATGCTTGGATCAAGAACAACAAAATGCGTTGTTGCCTGCTTTGGCACAAGCAGAACGCGAAGATATACGTCAACTATCTTCCTATTTAGAGGGAACGGCAGGCTCAATCATGAGCTCGGAATATGCGACTTTAAAACCGAATATGATGGTCAATGATGCGATCAAAATGTTACGCCTAGAAGCACCTGATACCGAAATGATCTATTTCGCTTATGTACTGGATGAAGCGCGTAAGATTTTGGGCGTATTGTCTTTAAAGCAGTTAATTTTGGCACCTGAAGATCAAAATATTAATGAGTTGATGGAGACCAATGTCTTAACCGCTTATGTAGATACCGATCAAGATGAAGTGGCAAAAACCATTGCTCGTTATGATTTACTTGCATTGCCGATTATTGATCATCAACAGATGATGGTTGGAATCGTGACCTACGATGATGCGATGGATGTAGCCAGTGAAGAAGCAACCGAAGACTTCTTAAAAGTCGGTGCCGTCAATGCATCTTCTAAACTCAGTATCAAGTCTGCCCCCATTTTACAACTTTACCAGAAACGAGTGTTTTGGTTGGTCTTTCTCGTGTTTGGTAGCTTGTTGTCAGGGATTGGTATTGCTCATTATGAAGATGTGATTGCGAAAAATCTTGTCTTAGTATTCTTTTTACCACTATTGGTGGGAAGTGGAGGCAATGCTGGTTCGCAATCTTCAACCTTAATGGTGCGTGCTTTAGCGACAGGTGATGTGCAATTTAAAGACTGGTTCCATCTGCTCGGACGGGAAAGCTTGGTCGCTTTATGCTTAGGGGGAACTATGGCGGTTGCCGTGTCATTGCTGGGTTATTTCCGTGGCGATGAGATGGTAGCTTTAGTTTTGGCGCTGAGTATGATGGGAATTGTACTCATGGGTTGTCTGATTGGTATGAGCTTACCATTTATTTTAAATAAGGCTGGACTTGACCCTGCCAGTGCTTCGGCACCCTTGGTCACTTCAATTTGTGATGCAACTGGAGTATTGGTGTATTTATTTATCGCCTCAATGATTTTATTCTGATTGGTAATAATAATTGTACCGACAAAACGGAAAATCTGCTTTATTCTCAAGCATAAACATGGTTTTTAGGTTGAGTGAATGACTGCTCCAACAGAACAAAAAAAATTAACTCAGCAGCAAGCGATCGCTGTTGAACGTGATTTAGCAAAATTTGCGAATACCATGGACAGTTTGGTTCGGATTCCTTTTACCAAACAGGGAGTCGGGGCAGATGCTGCATTGAGTACCATTCCCTTTGCGGGCGATATAGCAGGTTTTGTTTTAACACTATATGCTTTTAAAAAAGCCAGAGAAGTGGGAGTACCACAGCATAAATTGAAGGGTGTGGTTAAACTGGCAATTATGGATATGTTGGTGGGTTTTGTACCGATTGTCGGTACCTTATTTGATGTATTTATTCGTCCAAGTCGCAAGACACTGGAAATCGTACATGACCATATCCGTGAGGAATATCAAGTGCACAGTGATATTCATGTGGTGCATCCATTCTTACATGAATCCCTAGAACAAAAGCAGAAAACTTCAGCTTTTTGGCGTAATCCAATCGTGAGTTGGATTTGGTTACGTATCCCTGATTTATTGGGTATTACCGTACTAATTTTATTGGTTGTTGCAGTTTGGGCAGGTTTTAGTTATCTGTGGCAGTTTTATCAATCTTTTCAAACACACTAGATTTTAAGCAAAAATAAAGCCTCCATAACGGAGGCTTTATCATTTATCTGATACTGATTATTGAACATTTAATTGCTGTAAAGCGGCAACACGTTGTTCAATGGTTGGGTGAGTTTGGAATAAAGCCGCTAAGCTAAAGCCTTGTTCCTTACCTTCCGCGATCGCAAATGCTTTCATTTCTTTTGGCATTTGATCTGGCATTTCTGATTCTGCCTGTAAACGAAGTAGAGCAGAAATCATTGCTTGTTTGCCTGCTAAACGTGCACCAGCTTCGTCTGCGCGATATTCACGTTGGCGAGAGAACCACATTACAATCGCAGAGGCCAAAATACCAAATACGATGTCAAGTACAATCGTAATAGCAAAATAAGCAAGACCAGGTGCTTCACCATCTTCACGACCGAACACATTACGGTCAATAAAGTCACCTGCAATACGTGCAAAGAACATCACGAAGGCGTTCACTACACCTTGAATCAATGCAAGGGTTACCATGTCGCCGTTAGCAACGTGACCGATTTCGTGTGCAAGTACAGCACGAAGTTCATCTTTGTTCATACGCTCAAGTAAGCCTGTCGAAACAGAGACTAAAGCATCATTTTTATTCCAACCTGTCGCAAATGCATTGGATTGGTAAGAAGGGAAAATACCAACTTCAGGCATTTTAATACCTGCACGTTGAGAAAGTTGAGCCACTTCTTGTAGTAACCAAGCTTCTGCTTGACTACGAGGAGCATTTGGGTCAATTAATTCAGTTCCAGTGGTTTTTTTCGCCATCCACTTCGACATGAATAAGGAAATTAAAGAACCCACCATACCAAAGACAAAACAGACGACTAAAAGGTTGCCTAGATTCAAGCCACCCGCGCCATGGTAACTACCGACACCGAAGAGTGACAAGATAATGCCAGCTACAACCAGTACCGCGAGGTTGGTCAGCAAGAACAAACCAATCCGCATCATTGAGAAAATCCTCTTATAAATAAAAACTGATCTGATTTATAAATTATAAATCATAACGCTAATATGCAGGGCGAACCCTAAAAATTCAAGCAAAAAATGAGCGTAGATACATTAAGCTAATAAAACAATAGAAGTGTTTTAAGAAGGGGGGAAACGACTAATTTATTTGAAAAAAACAAATAAAATCATGATGTGAGAATAAGTGATTTCTTTGTTTAATCACTTACTCGGATTCGTGCAGATGCAGTTGCATTGGCTGTGGTATATGTGCCTGGTGCATCTGTAAAAGTACCATCGGCCAATGTGATAATTTGACGGCTATATTGTTTAGGTGCGGACACAGCTTCTGAATTTGAAGATGTATAATTTGCCGATTGAGCAATCACTTGAGTATTTGCATTATTAGAACTCGAAGTTGAACTTAGACCTGATGAATAGAGATTTTGAAAACGACTCGTGACACGACGGACGTAATCTTGTGTTTCACGAAATGGCGGTATTCCACCATATTTATCAATATTGCCTTCACCAGCGTTATAAGCAGCAATAGCAAGTTGCGTATTGCCATTAAAACGTTTTAACAACCAACTTAGATATCTCGCACCACCAAAAATATTTTGTTGAGGGTCGTAAGCATTACTTACGTTAAAACGCCGTGCAGTTGCAGGCATCAGTTGCATTAATCCTTGAGCACCGACAGGGGATCGCGCATTAATATTAAAACCTGACTCAGTATGCATAACGGCTTTAATAAGACCTTCTGAAACGCCATGCTGTTGCGCTGCTTGACGGATCATTTGATCAAAAGCATTTTTATTACGACTATAACTTGGTAGAACAGAGGCTTCACTTGACCCCCAGTTACTATAGCTGTGAATATTGCTATCAGGATAATAGGTCGCTTTAATCACTTTTAGGTGATTGTATTCAGCTTTCTTTTTATTGGTAAGCAAAGTTGTACCATTATCATCTTTAAATTGATAAATGGTTTGACCAGCATAACTAGATACTGTCGTATTTAAAAAACCGATTGTCCCCAAAAAAAGGACGAAAATATATTTTGTTTTGTCCATCATTATAATATTCACAAAAGATGAGCATGAGTTCTTCACAGCAGTGTAACAAAAAAAAGCATAAAAAAAACTTTAGCTACAATTTTTTTATTTCCACTGTCTTACAAAAAGCAAGTCGATTTGTGCGAATGTTCAGCAAAAAAAATTAAATTATTTTTTTTAAAATCTAAGTCTTGACATATTTAAAGCATTGTTTTTATTAACTAAAAATCATTGGTTAAAAAATGATCAATTTGATTGTAAGCCTTGTTCTCACATAAAAATACTTTGTCAATAGCGAAGAAATCCACAATTTTATCCACAGCTTTTGTGGAAAACTGTGGAAAAGTTTGAAATATAAGCAATCCAGACCGTTTTGACATAATTTGGTCAGAATTTTACCAGTATGAAACTGAAATATGACGATTGCACGAAATTGAAAAATTCTTTAGGTGCGCATCTTTTCGGAATCGGATAAAATCTTGCGGTATTTTTGTTTATGAGTAAATCACGTCTATGTACGCGCCAGTGGAGTCCAACCAAGGATTTAATTTTAAGCCTGAGCTTCCGACGAGTTCGGCATATTATCGCCTGTTGAAAAAGCTTCGTCGTCAAGTAGGGCATGCAATTCGTGATTACAACATGATCGAAGATGGCGACAAAGTCATGGTCTGTGTGTCTGGTGGTAAAGACAGTTACACGTTGCTTGATATTTTATTGCAGTTTAAACGTATCGCGCCGATTAACTTTGATGTTGTGGCTGTGAATCTTGATCAAAAACAACCAGGGTTCCCTGAAGATGTTTTACCACGTTATATGGAAGAAAATAACATTCCATATTACATTCTTGAAAAAGACACTTATACGATTACTAAACGCCTAACGCCTGAAGGTAAAACCTACTGTGCGGTATGTTCACGCCTACGCCGTGGTTCGTTATATGGCTTCGCACAAGAAATCGGTGCAACCAAAGTTGCATTAGGTCATCATCGCGATGACATTATGGCAACTTTCTTTTTAAATTTATTTCATGGCGGTAGCTTAAAGGCAATGCCACCAAAACTTCTTTCTTCAGATAAAAAGAATATCTTGATTCGTCCTTTGGCTTATGTCGAAGAAAAAGACATTATTAAATATGCCGATCTACGAAAGTTCCCAATCATTCCATGTAACTTATGTGGTTCACAAGAAAACTTACAACGTGCAATTATTAATGACATGCTACGTGAATGGGATAAACAACATCCAAAACGTTTACATAGCATCTTTGGTGCCTTACAGAATGTATCGCCTTCACAATTGGCTGATCGTGAATTGTTTGATTTCGAAGCCTTAGATGGGCAACGTGAATTTGATATGAAAGACCCTGAAGAGATGAAAAATCGTCTTGATGTAGTGAACTTGAGTTTTGCTGCTGAATAAAATGTAAAACTTTTTGAAAAGGCATTTATTTAAGTGTCTTTTTTTTTATAAAAAAGAGCTAAAAAGTGAATTCTTCGTACAAAAAGCCATAGCCTAAAATAAAAATTACGTGCTATAACAGGGCACAAGCAAATTGCTTCATTTAATGTTATCTGGATAGATGACACAAGAAATTGAACAAATATATTTGAGGAATAATCATGGCTGCATTTTTAACTGATGATTGGTTTGCAACTGTTGAAAAACTTACTGCTGAAGCGGGTGATTTAAATTTACCACCAGCACTTGCGAATTTAGCGATTAACTTAGTTGTAACAGATGCAGCTGGTAATACCGAATTGGCTTTAGATGCTGGTAAAATCCAAAAAGGTTTGTCTGCAAATGCTAAAACAACTTTAAACATGGATGCTGAAACATTACGTAAAGTATTCTTAGAGTTTGATATGGCTGCTGCGATGCAAGCATTTATGACTGGTAAAATCAAAGTACAAGGCGATATGTCTCAACTTATGGCTTTACAAACGGCGAAGCCAAGCCAAGAACAAAAAGATTTATTCAAGAAAGTACTTGAGCAAACTGCTTAAGTCTTTTTGTCATAAAAAAGCTTACCGAGAGGTAAGCTTTTTTATTTTCAACTTAGACATCAATACGACTGTTGGTCTTTAAATGTTCTAAGTAAGTTCGAATACGTGTCACGTATTGAACTGCTTGTTTATATCGACCATTTCGCGCTTGGTTACGCTGTAAATAATCATATAAATTTACCCATTGATTTGGGTTTTTCCCTTGGGTTTTGATTCGGTTTTGAATTTGATTGACTGCACCTGGTCCCATGTTATAAGCAACCAAAGCATACCAATTACGATCTGGATAAGGTACATTCGAAAATTGATCTAGCATTAGATCAAAATATTTTGCACCGCCTTGAATACTTTGTATTGGATCAGATCGGTTGCTCACACCCATTGCTTGAGCGGTGCTATTGGTCAACATCATCAAACCACGCACGCCAGTGGGAGAGACTGAAGTGGGTTTCAGATAAGATTCTTGATAGCCAATAGCAGCGAGCAAATGCCAATCTAAATTATACTTAGAGGCACTTTGTTTAAAGCTTGCTTTATAAATTGGCAAACGCTGATTCAGGTCTTTTTGAATCGTAGACCATGCTTCAGGTTTAACCACATTGCGATTATAAAAGGAAGCAAGTTGTTGGGTTGTACCAAGCTGTTTGCTTTGACAAACAAATCCACTTGCAGTGAGTGTTAACGGATCATCAGCTTGCTTAAGTACCCAATTGAGTTGAGGATTTAATCCATTTTTACTTAAAGTAGCTTGATCACCACAACTTGCAGAAAAAGAAACAAGTTGTTTACTTTCAATGGCTGCTAAATTTGCAGTTGTCATAGCAAGATTAGCTTTACCTTGAGCAATCCATTTTAATGCAGTTGCATTGTCAGGAACCGTTTTAAAATCGAGTTTGACATTTAAACTCTGGGCATAATTTCGTGCTAAATCATAGCCAAAACCATGCAAAAATTGCCCATCTTTAAATACAGTTGTTGGGTTTTCAACAGCAACTACCGTTAATGTATTGGTTGTTACAACTGTATTGTATTGATGTGATTTTTCTGCGTTCAAACTATTAAATGGAAGGATTGCAATTCCTAATACCATCGTTTGAAATGAAAGTTTAGAAGATAAAGAGTTAAGGCTAGGCCTCGACCCAGAACTTGAATTACTGTGCATGTTGTCTCCGCTACAGGTAATTTATGCCCAAAAAGTTCAGCAAAACAAAGCTTTAACTTTTAAAAGTTGATAAATTCAATAAGGGTGGGCAAGTCATGACGCCATTCAAAATGACATAGGATTAATGGGAGAAATGATGTTCGTGTTACACATCATTCACAAAGTGTACAAAAATTAAACAAAACCAACTTAGGGGCGCATATTAAGCGCCGAAAAAAGGATTGTCAAATTTTGATCAATAAAAAAATGAGAAATACCTCACAAATGCATGATTTGAAAAAGAATAAAATTTATACACTGTTGTCATGCTAAAATAAGGAATACAATGCAAAAACTTGTAAATAGAATGTTGTTTTAACGTATTTGAACCCATGAAATCGAACTTAATTACGCGAACTGGACATGATTTATTGGTTGCTGAGTTGAAAAGACTATGGCATGACGAACGACCAGAAATTACTAAAAAAGTAAATTGGGCTGCAAGTTTGGGTGATCGTTCAGAAAATGCAGATTACCAATACAATAAACAAATACTCAGAAAAATAGATCGTCGTGTCCGGTATTTAGGTAAACGTTTAGAAGAATTAAAAATTGTCGATTATATGCCTGAGCAAGAGGGCAAAGTTTATTTTGGAGCTTGGGTAGAGATTGAAAATGATGACGGGGAGCAAAAAAAATTAAGGATTGTTGGGATAGATGAAATTTATGATCATCATCCCCAGCATATTTCGATTGAGTCTCCAATGGCACGTGCATTATTGAGCAAAGAGGTGGATGATGAGGTGGAAGTCATTACTCCATTAGGAAAAAAAGTGTGGTATATCAACTCAATTTGCTATGAAAAATCTAAAAATGTTTAAATTTTTACTGTTTTGATTTTATTTTGAGCATTTGATTGATTATTTTGAATAAAAGATTTGCCAATTCTAATTTTTATTTATATGATAGCCGCCATTGGAAGCGTGGCAGAGCGGTTTAATGCACCGGTCTTGAAAACCGACGAGGGTGTGAGTCCTCCGTGAGTTCGAATCTCACCGCTTCCGCCAAATTCAAATTTCTGACACTGTTTAACACTATATAAGTTTATGATTTATAAGGTTAAAGTTAGAAATATACGATATGACAAGCCGTGACGCACTACGCCAATCGGTGGTTATAAAGTAGTAAAAAATGCAGTAAGATTATTTCTTACTGCATTTTTTTATGTCTGAATTATGGCAACTCGTGGAATCAATAAGCTTAGTGCTTTACAAGTCAAAAAAGCCAAACCTGATCCTGACAAGATGTATAAGTTGTCAGACGGTGGAAATTTGTATCTGCGTATTGACCAAAGCGGTAGCAAGTACTGGATCTACAATTACACCCGTCCATTCTTAGGCAAACGTAATGATTTATCTTTAGGTACTTATCCTGAAGTTTCACTGGATGATGCCCGCACTATTCGTGATGAATATAAGAAACTCATCAAGCAGGGCATAGACCCCGCGATGGAGCGGATTGAAACCAAGTCCCAGAAACAGAAAGAAGCAGAAAACACCTTTCGTATTGTTGCTGAAGCATGGCTATATAAACGTGAGCTAGAGCAAAAACAGGATGAAGAGACGATCCGTCGTTTAAAGCATGATGTCTATCCCTACATTGGTGATTTAACCTTTCCACAGCTTACCTTGGAAATGCTTGAGATTAAGGTCTTTAAGCGCATTATTGAGCGTGGAGCCTTGTCTGTTGCCAAACGGCTTAAATCTGACTTGAACCAAATCTTTAAATCAGCACGTAAGAAAAAGCTCATCCAATATAATCCAATTGAAGATATTGAATTACCAAAACCACAGGGTGGAAACTTTGCAGCCGTTACAGAAGAGCAGAACTTGGCTCCGATGCTCAATAAAATTTGGAACTATTCTCAGCTTTATACACGCTGTTTACTGACCACACAGGTAGCATTAAAAATCTCTGTGCTGACCTTTCAGCGACCTGGGGAGATACGCAAACTGAAAAAGGAGTATTTCTATCGTGAAGAGCGTTGCTTTAAATTTACAGCCAGTAAAACCAAACAACTTCATATTGTGCCATTATCAGATCAAGCTTTTGACTTGATTGAGTCAATTATTGATCTGCACCCATACAGCGAATACATTTTTGTGGGGCGGGATGGTAAAACCTTTATTTCTGACAATACCATTAACTCCGCTTTAAAACGCTTGGGCTATGGTGGGGAACAGACGGCACATGGTTTTAGGGCAACTGCACGTACCATGCTGGATGAGATTTTGGAGCAGCGAGTTGACTTTATTGAACATCAGTTAGCTCATAAGGTAAAAGACAACAATGGCACAGCCTACAACCGAACCAAGTTTCTAAATAATCGTCGGGCGATGATGCAGGAGTGGGCTGATTATTTGGAATCGTTGCTAGTGCCACAATGATAAAAAGAAAATGGAAAACTAAACCCTGTTGGCGTTGCTAAAGTCATTTATGCTGAAGCCAAAAAGCCCCAACACTAAGTCAGGGCTTCTCATTTATTCGTAGTGATAACGACAAGAAATAATAGTTATCGCTACATCAGTTACTTCATAAACTAATCTATTTTTTTCATCTATTCGCCTGCTCCATAAACCCGATAAATCACCGAGTAATGGTTCAGGCTTGCCAATACCTTCAAAGGGTGTACGGAGACATTCTTTGATCAATATGTTGATGCGCTTAAGAGTCTTTTTGTCTTGGCTTTGCCAATAGACATAATCCTCCCAAGAGGTTGGGGTAAAACTAGTCTTCCGTTTCATCTAAAAGTTCTCTTTCGATTGCTTTAGATGCCCGTAATTCTGCAATTGATTTCGCCAGGTGCGCTGCGTTACTTGGAGAAGACATGAGGTACAATGTTTCCATTATACTGTTGTAATAGTCTTGTCCCATTACAACCGCATGTTGACCTTCTTTCCTCGTAATTACTGCAACATCTGAATCATCAATAACACGGTCTAAAACCGTTTTCAGATTATTGCGAGCATCGGTATAAGTGAAAATTTGCATAGTCTTAATTTTCCTATTACTCAAGCATTACAAGTCATTAATTACGATCTGTAGGATATTCGCCACTATATTTTGACATTTCATTTAGCACTATTTTGGTCACTTCTTTAGATACATTGATCATTACATTTGGACACTATGGCTGGCTGTATTTTCGTCATTCACTTTTGGGCATTAAATTTAGATACTTAGATGGACACTAGTTAGCTTATTACTCTTACAATTGCGACTAAGCATAGTAACTATAAAACTCTCGTGTGAAAATGTCAATTTTCTGTACAGACAATATTTTGTACATGATGTGAACGTATAAGAAAAACAGCCTGTCGATGACAGGCTGTTTGTATTTATGCCGCTTGTAGTACTTTCTGTTCAAGCCAAGCATTAATTTGACTTTCAGTCCAGGTCGGCATACTTGCAGTTAGGTAGGTTGGTGCAGGAAAATCACCACGACGAATCATCTTCCAAAAAGTAGATTCTGCGATATTCAACAAGCCTTTACTTGCAGGTTTGTATGAAACTCTGCGTCTACGACCACTACGATCCACATAGTCCTTTGCTGGACGTTCAGGGTAGTTCACTAAATCTTTTACGCGATAACGGGACTCTAACATTTTACTATTTTCCATTGAGCCAAACTTTATTCAATCATCAATTCGATTCAATCAGACTTTTGATGTGATGCCGACTTAATGACTGTCCATGACCTAATGGTAGTGACTCAGTGAGTTTTTTTTTAGCATACTACAAAGATAAAAAAATATTATACTAGAATATGTGTTAAATTTATAATTATTATAATATTTTAATTTTAAGTATGATGAAGATTACTAATGAAGACATCAATATTCTAGAAGCAGAAATGCTTAATTGTTACCTTTACCATATTGGTGGTGTAGGGCATTTAGAAGAGCAACAGGCATTCTCCGCTGAAGAAATTGAATTTATAAAAAAATGTATGGCTGATGAGATTTCACTCAGAGGAGAAGCTCAATTCTCACAGTTTTATGAGCTGAATCGGTTACTAGATCGGATTGTTCAACTAAAAGAAGAATTATTGGATATGGAAGATAATCAAAAAAATAAACACAGCGTGGTTGGCTATAAACCTATACTTTATGCATACCTAGAACTTGATTTCGATCAGCATGTTTTTCAGCATCCCAAGTTACAACGCCGAATTAATGGCATAAAAAATGTGAAAAAGCGTTACGAAGGTAATCTCTACGAAAAGCGAGAAATTATTTACCGTGTTTTGCGAGAAAGTGCAAATACAAATGGACGCTGGAAATCTGTAACGGCTGCAATTAATGATGTTTACCCGACACTGGAAAAAGAACTCAAAGCTTTTGATCAAAATTGGGTTAAAAATCGTATAGCAGAAAATAACAGCAAAATTGCAAAATTACAGGAGGCTTTAGAAAATAATAAAAAGCGATATAAGCGTGCTGGTGATATCAAAATTCAGGATCGAACATACATCAACTACATTAAAAGCTTAGAAGAAAAAAACAGGGAATTTAGACAAGCTTTAAAAGCGTACAATGTTGCAGATATTTTGAAGAAAAAAATCGCTTTTAACTCGAATGATCAAGAACAAACACTTCTTAATCATGTACGGAATTGTCCAGAGCTGCTTGCAGAGATTATTGAAAAAGATTCCAAATAGGGGGGCTTTCGGGGCATCTAGAGATACATTACATTAATACAAGTATATGCAGCATCTCATTTCAGATAGGTTCGTAAATTATTTCTTATTTCAGCTTTATACTTTTCAACATCATCATCTTTGATTACTGGCTGATAATATTCTATTTCATGTTCTTTTAGTGTTTCCTTAAGGAATTCATTAAAAAGGTAAGCTCTAGCTAAGAGGTCATTCAACTCATTGACATGAACTTGTAAAAACAACTTATCACTTTCATTTTGCGCACATAATTTTTTGCAATGATCTAGTTCATTTTTTAAATGTTGAACACGAATAGAAGATCTATCTAACTTATCGAAATGCTCGAATTGTAATTTTTGATTTTGATATTTTGTGACCAAATATTCAACAACAACTTCCTCACGATCATAATGATTCTGTTCTTTAAATGCAGATAAAAAATTTGCAGTTTCTTTGTTTAGTTGATATTGCTTTTTGACTTTATTTTTGTCTTTTACTTTTTTCTTGAAAGTTCGGAACTTAGCTTTTAACTTTTCGTAACAGGATGGTGAGAGCCAAATTTGCATGCCATTACTTAATATTCCATGAATTGAGTCTTGCAGCTGGAATTGAGGATAGATATCCAAATTTGGTATGTAGCCTCCATTTGTTCTTCTGACAAGACCTTCCTGATTTTCACTTTCCTTTTTTAGAAATTCTGCTTTAAGCAGACTGTCTTCTAAGCACCAATCTTTTAAAAAAATTTGAGGTCGACCCATTTTTAGCTCCAATTCAAATATCTAATAAACCGATTTTATTTTTTAAAAACTAAGGATAAAACGATTTTTGATTATTTATGTTAATAAACATTATATATTAAGTTAAATTAATCATTATTTATTTTTAATAGTTGTTTTTATGAAAACATATGAAAAATCGCTAAATAGACAAGAAGAACTAAAGGCGATTGCAATACTTATGCTCAGGCAGATGGAAATCAATTTAGCTCCTATTGATCGTATTATTTTTTTAAGATTATTGATCTGTTATGGAGGTCGGAAAATTTCATTAGCGGACCTAAAAACTCTAGCTGAAGAAGTTAAGGTGAATTGGTTAACATTAAAAAAATCATTAAAAGCTTTAGCCGAAAAAGGATTATGTGAGCAGGTAGATGAAAAATCCTTTAAGTTGAATATAGGACTTCTACCCAGACAAGTGGGCTATCGATGGAGGTGGACGCCATCTGATCGGTTGATTGTTACTTTGGAAAAAGCAAAAGAAGGTGATCAATCTACAGCAGAGTTAAAAGAGAATAAATCGGCAAAAAAAAGTCATAAAATAATCGGGGGTAAAAAAACGGCTTCTGAACTTGTCGCTCGCTATCCGCGATATGATTTTTTAGAAATTCTGTTTGGACTAATATTTGATGTCAAAATAAGCCATAAACAAAAAAATGCTGATCAATTATTAGAGCTTAATTATAAGCAGTGGCTTGTGTTAGTGAACATCGTGTTGTCAAGTGATTCTAATGGAGTTGTTTTAAATGTAGGAACTTATGAATTATCTAATTGGACAGGAATGAGCCGTAATGCATTACAACGCGCGATTGCAGAATTACTTAGCATGGGGATTCTTCGAACTAAACTTGATGGGACATTAAACAATGTATATTTGAGTTTTGTTTCTGCGATCTATTTTCTCAACCTTTCTCACGCGATTTGGGGCGAGAAACGAATTTTTGGGAGATATTTAATTTTCAATCGCCCTCAACAGACCACTATTTTAAAACAGCTTCTTGAATCAGTTGATAGATGGGATCCTAATGAACCCTTGAGTAAATTTAAAACTACAGAGTTTATTCTAAACCGAAATAAAACATCAGATTCTGTAGAAAATGCTTATATTCTCGAATCTAATGAATATTCAATCCCGAATATCCTGCAAACAGGCGAAATATTTAATACAAAGTTTCATCAGGAGTTTCAGCTATCACGTAGCCATGCTTCCGAACAAAAAGAACTATTGTTAAACACAGAAGAATTAAATTTTAAAAGACTGGAATATATGTTTTGTTATCTTGCATCTCATTGTCCTAATATCACTTTAACTATTCACCAACTACAGGGTCATTTGGTGCCTGAAAATGTAAAACTTATGATGGTGAAGTCGTTTAAGGAGGTTAGGGTTGTAGAACAGATAGAGCGAAAAGCCAATACTCTTCTTATAAAGCTGTCTGATATCATGATGGCTCAAAATCATTTGAAACAGCAAATTCTGTCTTTACTTATACAATATGTCTATAGAAGTGAGCTGAGCCATATTTTGGATGTTCTGGCTGAGATTACGGATCGTAAACATGACAATAAAGTGGTGCCGCTAGGTTGCGTTGGCAAATCAATGTCTCATAAAATTTACTTTAGTTCTGATTCTCATCTTAAGCATGATGAGCTGTTTTGTATTCAATACACTGAGGCAAAGATTACAGATCCTAAAATTTATGAATCAGCAGTCATTAAGGCATATAAACGTTCTATCAAGCAAATAGACTACGATTTAAAGAAACAAATCGAGTTAGGTCTACTCAACGAAAAATGCTTGGGTGATAAATTTGAGTGACTTTTGTATGAGAAATGCTAATTTCTGCCTTAACTCTCGTAAATGAGATTTTCTCTGAAAATACAGGGTTTATAGGGTGGCGGAAAATAGATTGATCTATGAATCGATTGATTTTGCAACTACTGAGTCTTGTGATAAGTCGGTAAATAATACTATTAAATTAATATTAATAAATACTTAATGAATTCAATCATAAACACTTCACTAATATTCTCATAGTGAAATTAGAGACTTAATAGGGATGTCTATGGAATCTTGTAACAGTCAATTAATTCGCTACTATCCCTAAATTCAACTTATCACGATTAACCCTGAGATCGATCTGGATCTTGGTGTAGGATTCGCCATGTAAGCTTTTTTATACATAAAAAAATAATGTTTTCTCCTTAGTTATGTACCAAACATAACAAAGGAGCATCTCAATGCAATATGACTTAACTCATCAAGCTGGCGTCATCAAAGCCGTAGATGGCTTCGTTGACTGGGTGCTGAATCTGGAGCTAAATCAATCTTCCTTTATCATACATCTTTGCTCACTGATTCCTGCATTTCAGATCTTTGATCAAGACGATATTGAGTACAGTGCATCCATTCAGGCTTTTAAAGATATGACTCAAGTCATCGAGGCAGTAAGAGGGACTTTATGTATTGAGGATTATTTATTGCAGCTATCACCAATTGAAGTATTAAAGTTAGTGCGAAGATTGAAAGATCACCGTAGTCTGATTCTAGATGAGATTCGCTTATTCAGGCAGCAGGAATCAGATAATCAAATCAGCTTTTTGACTTATGTTCAGCAAATGATTCATGATCATTATCAAGTTCTGATTGTCCGTGTGGATTTAGGTTATTTAAAAGACTCTATGTCGAATGTCACAGTTCATGACTTCTATCTCCATATCCAGTCTCTATGCAAGTATCTAAAAGATAAGAATGGCTGTTTTAAGCATTTATTGGGTTACGGTTTAGCTTTAGAGCAAGGGTATAAAAAGGGTTATCATGCGCATCTAATGCTAGTCTATAACGGCTCAGAACGCTGTCAGGATTGGTATCTCGGGGATCAGGTCATTCTAAAATGGCATGCTATTACACATAGCTGGGGATATGGGAGGAATGGTAATACTAAAGAAAACAAGGAACAGTTTGCCATTAAAGGCTTACTGGGTATTGGCATGATTCACCGTAAGCATCCAAAAGAGTTCCAAAATGCGTTGAATGTTGCTAAATACTTAACGAATCCAGAAAAGTATCTACAACAGATGTTAGTTAAACCGATTAATAAAAGAACCTTCTTTAAAGGCATTTACCGAGTGCATGGGCGTAACTATCAACTCATATCCGATTAAGTGCCTGTAAAAAAATATGGATGGGGCAGTTCTATGAAATCCACAACCTTGTAGAACGACCTCCATGGATATTACATACATTGAACACCAAACAGCACCACGCCTAGAGAAAGATGTGCATGATTTTTTTACTCAGGTGCGTTATGGGGCTTCAGGTTCCAAGAAAAGCGATGTTGAAAATGAAAAGAATCTGAAACAGGAATGGTTACAGGTTTTATCTGATTATTTTTGCGATTGGAATTTTTTGATGTATTCGCATCGAGATGCTGAGTTAGGCTTTTGGATTACTCTATTTCGAAATGCTTATTTTTGTGTGTTATCACAGGTAAATCCGTGTGTGTATTATTTTGTACCAGATACGACATATACTAAGAAATGGATGATTGAGCAGATTCTTGAAAAACTCAAGACACTATTTTGGACGACGGGCTTTATTGAGTTTTTACATCAGTGCAATGAGCAATATGAGAAGCATATCAATCAAATTCGAGATTCTTATATTGGAGTGAGCAAGATAAGTGTAGATGCACCAGATATTAAGTTTTATCTGAGTTTTCCTTCAGGAACAGAGCAACTGCAATCGATTAATTGGGTGATTCGATCCTTTCGAAAATTTGAAAAAAACTTGAAATGCCAACCTTGGTTTAGAGGCCAAGTCATATTTACTTACTATCACTTAATTCGTGATAGCTACAGAAACTGCTACGTAATTCGTTTTTACTTAACCTTTCAAAAAGTTTTTTATTCTATTGATACGAATTATTCAGCTTTGATACAGCGATTATGGCAAGAAGCAACTGATGGATTAGGAATGTTATTGATTATAGATGAGGAGCAAGCTAAGCAGCCAGCATCTAATCCTTTTGGTTTGGGCCGTGATGAAGTTCTGGCATTTCCTGAGCCAAAAGCCCCTTTAGATGATTTAGACGATGTACCTGAAGTTGCTTCTAGTGTATCGGAAAAGATGAATAAGATTTGTATCCTAACACGTGGGTTTAAAACCTTTCATGGCAAAAAATGGTGATTCAAAAATCAAATGTGAAGCAATTAACCTCTGTATCTATTTGATTAGATATGGAGGAATTTGAGGGCATACGAGTTGGTTGGATTGCGCATGAGGTGAATACGTGGATTGATCAAAAGATCAGTGAACGTGGAATTACCTCAACTTGAGGTTTATTCAATATCTTAGCTTGTTAACCCATCATTTCGCCATAACCAAGATAGAAGTCCTGAAACTCTCAGCTAAGCTTGGTGTCTTTTCACTAAAACTAACACTCTGCTGCGGCTATTATTAAGTCTCTGTGATTATGATTACTTGTGAATAAATATAGATAACCTAAACATTCACTGGTGTTAGAACATTGACACTCTAAAATTTGCTGATTATCCTTTACATGCTGGCCTACATTGCCAGTCGGTTTTGACAGACCGATTTACCCAAAGCACACGAAAAAGTCTTTCTTTTTTGTGGGCGGCCTTACGTGTCCCCTCTGCGGCGGAACGTGGAGGGGACATCTTCGGATGTGCTGGTCTTTTGGGTATCAGTCTGTCAACCCCTTTTCGTTTCGCCACCATTATTTGACAGTGATGTGGTGAAACTTCTTTAACACCCAAAGGAGTCGCCCATGCGTCTACATCTTCTTAATTTCCCATTCCTTTATATATCCCAGTGCTGTTTGGCTTTGTCATCGTTAGACCAATAACAGCACAAATAAAACAATAATTTTATCTGGGGTAAACAAATGAAGGATCTCCATCCTCTGTTTGTCTGTGTGCTCGGATCATTTTTACTGATCGGCTGTGGAAATAAAAATGCTTCCACTGAAGTTTTACGCCCTGACGAAAATGCAGCACTCAGTCAACGACTCGAACCAACACATCGAGCTGTTTTGGTCGAAGCCAAAGCAATACAACCTTTTCTTAATCAACAACAACTCCCCGAATCTGATGTTTCAGGCTTCCGTGATTATTTGCATGGTCAATCAGGCAATCGATCTGCATTGCTACAATTCCGAGAAAAACTGCAACTCAAGCCCAATCAAATCTTGGTCTTAGGAATCGAAAAACCCAACCAAGAATTACTACTGGAATTTCCAAACAATCAGTTATTTGCCAATGCCAATGATTTGGTGATTAACCATGCACGCATGCTGAAGACGCCAGTTGCAGGAGAGAGCAAAGGCGAGTTTGAAACTACCGAGCAATACCAGCAACGGATTCAGGCAGAACAAGGTACTTTAAAAAAAGCCACAGCCCATCTCAATGTTGAGCTTGGACGATTAGAAGATGCCTTAAATTATTTGGCTTATCCCATTGCGATCAATGTACTCAGCCCATCCACTGAAGACTCAGCCCAGTATGATGCGGATCGGCAAGTCATGCACATACAGGCATCCAGTACCAACGCTGCGGGTTATTATGATTCGACTGTATCCAAGCTCAATCTGGTGTTTAGTGCCTCCGCCAAAGATGCGGAAATCATTTTAGGCAATCTACGAGATGAACGAGATAAGCGAAACTATCTTGGTTTTATTCTGAGTATGCAGCAAGGGCAATTGGTTTTAGAACAAGCCATTCTGTATCAGCACAACAACAATGATGATCATTATCTACGCCTTGCAACGATTAATCCCTCACAACTGTATTTGACCACTCGCCCATTAAATGCAGATGAGTCAAACAAAGCTCTCAATTCAGAACAGCCATACCCACTCAAACAAAAGCTGCCTTTCCAGTTCGGTCTCAAGCAATACCATCCGCCTGAGCAGCAACACGCTGAGCCTAAACTCGAAGTTCGACCACCGACGGAAGAAGAAATCACACAACTCAGCCTCAATGCAGGGGCCAGTGATGTTGAGGGGGCACTGTAAATGTTAGCGATCTTTAAACATAAATTCGTACCAAATATCCCACTCCTGTGTGGTCTGTTGTTACTCGGCAGCCTGTATGGATGTGGCAGTAAGCACACACCGACTGAATTGCCTCAAGCAGATGCAGTGCTTCAGTTATTACATGCTCAAGATGCCTCAGTGATCCAGATCAAGTTACAGCAATGTCAGGTTGGGAATTTGTTTGCAGGGCAAGAAGGGACAAGTTCCAAATACGACATCTATCGCTGTCAGATCACGGTTGAACGCTTTGATGATGAATACCAGCAGTCCCTCCTCAAAGATCAGGTCGTACATTTACGTCCCTATGATTCAGAGACAGGCTGGCAATTGGTTGCATCGAACTAAGCACGATCACAAAGATGAAGAGAATAACTAAACATGAAAAAAGAATTTGTAATCCCTTACCTAAGTATCGCTGTGTTGTATTGGTTCAGTCTGCTATGGCGTATTGAGGACAGTGGTCCAATTGCAGCCTATCTATTGGGTCGTGCCCTGATGTGGCCGTTCCAATTACTGAAATTTATTTTTTGATTAAAGCCTTAACTTGCCCAAGAGTGAAAAAATAATGATGGACTTTAATCAATTTAAACAACAGTTCCCGCAGTTAGATTTATTACAGGCTGACCCCGCTATTTTCCTAACACCCCAGATTCCCATGAATAAGATTCTAGGTGCAATGAGCTATCTGCCTCCTAAGACCAAGCCTGAAGAGGTATTACTCTTGGTCGATGAAACGGTATTTGGTCAGGGCAAGAATGGATTATGTCTGACGACACAAGGCATCTATTTCAAGGAAGCTTTTGCCAATCCAAATACCTATCCAATGAAAGCAATCACATCGGTGGGTTATGTAATGGGAATGCTCAGTAAACAGTTAGTGATCAATGGCACTGTTAAAGTGACTTTGGCTCAACCTGAAAAGGCAGGACTACGGCTATTGGCAGATTTCCTAAATCAATATTGTGCGCTTCATAAAACACAGACTGATTCATTGTCATCTGCATCTACACGGCAAAAACATCAACAAAGCCAACCCACAACGATCCCAAACCTACAACCGATCATCAAACTGTATGCCTATTTATTATTGGGCTGGCGAGGTGAGTGGAACGAGCAGATAAGGGCGTTGATGCGTCAGTTATTTGATCGTGACTTTATCCATTCACAGGATCAAAGCTTCCTCACTCAGTTCATGCAACAAGATCATCAATTCGATTTTTTTGAAATCCTAGATGAGGTCACTTCGATTCAAAACAGCCTGCCGCCACAGCTATGCCATAGCTTGCTTGAAGAAGTCCTCGTCTTGATGGAAAAAAGGAACTTTGAGGTTGAAACAGCGCGAAGTCATTTCTTTCAGATCAGTACAGCTTTCAATGTTAATCAAGCAACCACCTCAAGTATTCTTGCGCAATTTCCTATATTTATGATGGGGCATAGCGGAGCAGAACAAGAGCGTACGTCAACATTTTCGTATTCCATGCCGACCACTACCTTGACTCAAGCACAACAAGCGGCTTGTGAGTTACTCGAAATATCCCCTGAACAGTTGGATCGTCAAACGCTGACCCAAGCTTATCGTCGTAAGATGGCGGATTTCCATCCTGATCAATACCAACAATTGCCTCCAGCAGTCCGACAGTTGATTGAACAACAGGCACAACAACTGAACCAAGCACGAAGTTGTTTGGAGGAATTTTTAGAATCCGCTTAATCGCAGACCCTAGCAGCTTTGTCCAACGTGAATGGCTTGGATATTTAATCAGAATAAAGAAATTTCAAATACATATTACCTCTCTGAAGACCCAGCGCTCAGCCAAGACACAACCTGACTGAGTGCTGTTCTAACATTCAAGAAAGTAAACCGAATAAAGGAAAAAGAATTGTGAAACGATTAACTAAATTATTACTGCCTGTATTGATCACACTACCACTGATGCTGACGGGGTGTGGTTCAGGCTTCAATCCCGATCATATGGAAGTCAACCTCAATACGGAATATAGCCAAGGTGGACTGTATGACCGAACCTATGTGATTTTGACTTTACGTTCAGTGGACTCTACACCGATCACACTCAACAAAGTCGATGTGAATAATGGACGCTGTAGCTATACAGGTCGATACAATGATCCAATCAAGCTGCCTGCCTATTTCCAGATTGGACAATCCCTACAACTGTACTTGCGCTGTTCCTACGATGCTGTAGTGAAGGTCGATATTGAGACTGATCAAGGTGCAGCAAGTTATAGCTTTAAATAACAAACCGAAAGCACACACATCAACCATGCCCAAGCGGCATGGTTTTTTTATGCCTGAAAAATCTAAAAATTCAGACAGAAATATTCAACATCCAAATCGACTTACAGGACTTCCGTGATGAGCAGCATACATTGTCCTTATTGCCATTCTGAACAGGTGATTCTCAGAGAATCCCAACCGAATAGTCCGCAGTATTTTGAAAAAATTCTCGATGCATTCTCACCGCCAGCGATGGCTGCACTGGGTATCAAGTTAGCAAAAGAAGCAGGCATTCCCCCGTATATCGGTGGGCTGATTGGTGTGGTGGTCGGTGGAACACTGGTCTTGGTCAGTCAGCATTATTTCTATCGGCATTATAAATCCGCCCAACATTACCGCTGTCTGCAATGCGGACAAGACTTTGCTGTGGCTGTTTAAGCTTCAGTATCAAATCTCAAATGTATACACCCGATTTTACTCAATTTTATTTTTAAACAACTTTACTTTTATATAGGAATGATTCTTATGGCACATTTAGTTGAAAGCATGGCATTTGTTGGACAAACCCCTTGGCATGGTTTGGGCAATCAACTTACACCCAACCAACCGATTGAGGTCTGGGCACAACAGGCAGGTATGGATTGGCGGATTGAATCTTCGGATGTCAGTTATATGGCTGCAAATCACAAACAACAAAACCTGATCTTGCCTTATCAAGAGCAACGCGTCCTGTACCGCTCTGACACGCATGAGCCTTTATCGGTAGTGAGTCAACGCTTTCAGGAAGTGCAACCGATGGAAATTCTACACTTCTATAAAGACCTGACTGAGCAATCAGGCTTTGAACTGGAAACCGCAGGGGTACTCAAAGGCGGTAAGAAATTCTGGGCATTGGCACGGACAGGGCAAAGTTCAGCACTCAAAGCTAAGGATGTCAGCAACGGCTATATTTTATTGGCAACTGCCTGTGATGGCACATTGGCTACTACCGCACAGTTCACCAGTATTCGAGTTGTCTGCAACAATACTTTAGCCATTGCCCTCAAAGGACAGAATAATAGTGCAGGTGTGGTTAAAGTCCCTCACAGTACAAAGTTCGATGCGGAGAAAGTTAAACAGCAATTGGGGATTTCAGTCCGTGCATGGGATGACCATATGTATGAAATGAAACAACTGAGTCAGCGTAAAGTGACCCAGCAGGAAGCAGCAGCCTACTTTGATGCAGTGTTTAACAACACTAGCCTGAGTACAGCAGAACAGGATGAAAGCATCATTCAATTCTATCGCAATGCAGCCATGCCAAATCAAATAAGCTCATCCAAAGCTGACAATAAAACCGAACCGAATGGACGTGCTATGTCGAAAGTCATGACCATGTTTAACGGACATGGGCGTGGGGCAGAGCTTAGCTCAGCCAAAGACACGGCGTATGGTTTACTTTGCTCTATCACAGAATTTTGTGACCATGAACGAAGAGCCATGAGTACTGATCATCGACTCGATTCAGCTTGGTTTGGAGCAGGAGCAGCGATCAAGCAACGTGGACTTGAGCAAGCATTAAGAATGATGGCCTAAATTCAGTTTCAGTTAAGCCGCTTCCTTTAGCCTAAGCATACGGTAACACTGTAGAAGCACAGTGACACTTTTCGCCACATCTCCCCTGATGTGGTTTTTTTATGCCATAAATATGTACTAAGCTCTTCATAGTTATAGAAAAATATAGCTTTGTGATTGAAATCGGATCAATTTTCTATAATGATAACTGTTATTCACTTGGTCATTTATTCTAGGGAGTAGATCATGATTGACGTGCAATATTCTAAAAATGTCTCAATTCAACAGTTAGCCGATGATGCATTCGTATTAAGGATCAATGATGCAAAAGTCTATCAATACTTGCTTACCCAGTGTGGCAAGACCTTTGGTTGGGAACGCTCCATCCAAAAGTCACAACGCTTTTTAAATGGAGATATTGAATATCAAATCAATGTATCCGATTTGGCTTTAGAGCACTTTGGCAAAGACTTTTTTATGTTAGAACCTGAGTTGCTCAATAACATCGCCAAAAGTTAGATGTTCAACCGAGAGAGGATGTATTTAGGATAAATACATCCTCAAAATCAAGATTCACTTTTTTGCCACATTTCCCCAAATGTGGCTTTTTTTATGCCCGAAATTCAGCTTTTACACTTTTATCGATACAGGAATATTTCTAATGAATAGCCATACTCAAATTCAGAACACTTTAAATCATCCACCACTACAGCCTTATTCACCAAACCTGAATCCACCCACCCAAAACTCACCGACTCAACAGGTTGAGGTGGGAACTCGAAGCAAACGTCATCCATCGAGTCACACAACCAACGCTCAAAATAAACAGCCAAGGAAAACCAAAGTACCCACAGCCAAACGTCTTGCCAATACTAAACAGCTCAATTACCAGCAATGGTTAGAAGTCAGAAAACAGGGCATTGGTAGCAGTGATGCAGCCACCGCATGTGGACTCAATCCGTATATGTCGATGCTAGAACTATGGATGATTAAGACAGGACGAATGCAACAAAACATCGAAGATGAAAGCGCAGGCTATGCACCTTTGTACTGGGGCAAACAGCTTGAACCTTTGGTGGCTGAATACTACAGCATGCACACCAATAATAAGGTGCGTCGAGTCAATGCAGTGCTGCAACACCCTGATGAAGACAAACACTTTATGTTGGCGAACTTGGACTATGCGGTGGTGGGTAATGGCGAAGTTCAAATATTAGAGTGCAAAACCGTCGGGGAATATGGCTCAAAACTATGGCGCGATGGCGTACCGCTGTATGTCTTGTGCCAAGTACAGCATCAATTGGCGGTGACAGGTAAACAAGCAGCGCATATTTGTGCCTTGGTTTGTGGGCATGAAAGTAAAATCTTTAAAGTGACGCGTAATGAAACCGTGATTCAGCACATCATCAATGCCGAACGTCACTTTTGGCAATGTGTAGAATCGGATATTCCACCCAGTGTCGATGCCTCTGATTCAGCAGCCAAAGCCCTGCAACAACTTTATCCTGCACAAACCCCATTACAGGTAGAAGACCTCAGCCAAAATGAACAAGCCAACTACCTATTTAACCAATTGCTTGAGGAGCGACATAAAGTTGAACAACACCAGCAGTATTTTGATGAACTGAAACATCAACTACAAATGCTGATGAAAGAGGCAGAGCGAGCAGTGTTTACGGGCGGTTCTGTCACTTGGAAGAAATCACAAGACTCAATCAGTCTGGACAGTAAATCACTGCTTAAACAATACCCTGAATATTTACAGCAATTTCCACAAACCAAAGCAGGAACACGAAGATTTCAGATTTATCCCAATGGTGGATAAGGCTGATACTCAAGCAACCCATTTCGATTTAACCAGCACCCAACCCAACCCAACCGATCCCATACCGCAACAGGTCTGGGATTTTTTTATGCCCAAAATTTTATTGAACCTATTCAATTTTTATTTATACATCTATATAGAGGACATCACCATGATTAAAGGTTTAGCCATTACACCACCTGTACTCGGTCGTATCAGTATTGGAAAAATTGTCGAAAAGAATGGCAAACGTCTGCCTGAAAAAGATGATCAATTTACCATTACTAGCCAAATCCAAAATAAGGATGGATGGGTCAAACATCCACTCGATGAACAACTTAGAGCTAAAGCACCGAACCAAAACCAAAAACTCAGAACCATACCAGTCCGTATGATCTTCAATGATCCTGAACTGAACCTACGGGCAGAGTACAGCTTATTTGACCGCCAAACTGGACGATTAATCTGCTCAGGTAATGGTGAAACCTGTCAGCGACTGACTAATCAAGGGGTTGAGCATCATCCCTGTCCATCCCCTGATTTATGCTCACTTGCTCAAGGAGGACTCTGTAAGCCTTATGGCAGGCTATATATGAATTTAGATGAATCGGATGAGTTTGGCACATTTATCTTTAGAACCACTGGCTTTAATAGCATTCGCACCTTAGCAGCACGGCTACGTTATTACAGTGCTGCATCGGGTGGCTTACTTTCATGTCTACCATTGCAACTGACTTTACGAGGCAAAAGTACTACTCAGAGTTATCGTACTCCGATCTATTACGTAGATTTAACTTTACGTGAGGACATTCATTTACAAGAAGCGATTCAAACTGCTAAGGAGATTAATCAGAAGAGTAAGTTGTGTGGTTTTAATCAGGAAGCTTTAGATCATGTGGCACGGCAGGGCTATGGCAATGCCTGCTTTGAGGTCGGTGGGGAAGAGGGCTTGGAAATTGTGGAGGAATTTTACACGGAGGATTCCAAATCAGAGCATCAGCAAACGCATGATCTCACTCATGTTCAGGATATTCAGAAAGGGTTGCAGCAGTCGGTTCAGGCTTTGAATTAAAATGAATTTAATTAGAAAAGAGTATTTGTACTCTTTTTTTTTGCAAATTTGGGGTAGGAGGTTTGAAATTGATTCATGTGTAAATGTGAGGCTAAATTAGATTTACTTTAATAGAGCTTTTTAGTATTTTGTTGGCAAGTTAGATGTATGTTCTTTGATATGCATTCAAGTGGGACGACCAAGCTTATACTCGCATTTATCCTGTTTTTGTTTACAATAACAATTACGGGGATTCATGCGTGGGCGCCTGTCTTACTTGAAAATATTGAACATCAACATGAACTGAGTATTGTTGTGGAAGATGATGCATCTAGTCATTGGTCTTTGCTGCACTTAGATGATTCTTTTACAAGTACGACTGATCATGATGTAGAAACACATACTTGGAAGAATTTTGATGAGCCAATTTATCATCATTCGGTGAAGCCTATTTCTTCTGATAGCGATCTAAGCATAGATCCTGTCTTTATTCTTAGTTTTGCACTTCCACTCGTTTTATTCTTTTTTCATTTTTTTGAGAAGCCCGTTTATCGAGCTTTCTTAAAACGGCGACCCCCTCTCGTATTTAGTAACTCTTATACTTACTCCAAAGACTTAATCGTTCTGCGTAATTGATCTTTCTATACAAAAAATAATTTTTCATTTTTTTGTATAGGTAAAGTCATGTCTAAAAAATATCAGATATTTCTGACCTGTGGTTTTGTAGTAACGGCAGCAAACGCATTTGCAGAAACGAATTATGCTGAACTACAAAAGCAGGTTATCGCAAGTGATGCTGTACTCAATAGCCTACAGCAGTCCGAGCAAGCTTATGAAATCAACCAAAAGTTTGCTGGCAAATTAAATAATCCGACTTTCAATGTGGAGTTGGATAATCTTGGTAATTCCAAATTGAAGGATTTGGATGGTCCAACAGCCTTATTGGGGTTGTCACAAGAGATTCCTCTCAGTAATAAACTCTCCTTGAGAAAACAAGTTGCGCATTTTCAAGGTGATCGTAATCAGTTCGAAATAGCAAAGCGACAGGCTGAACTCAAAGCAGATTTAAGAATCTGTATGGCGAACTGGTATGTGGCAACTCAACGTGCTGAAGTTTATTCAACAGAAAGCAAGTTGAATGCAAGACAAGCCAACGTTCTTTCGGGAAGGCTCAAGTTTGGGCGAGTCATTCCTTCGGATGCTCAGCTCAGTGCAGCACTTTCATCTGAATCAAAACTACGTTATCAAAATGAAGTGAAAAAGGGGCAGTTTCAAAAAAATCTGTGCTCTAAGTTCACATCAAATCTACCAAGTAACGCCTTAGAAGTTCCTCTAAGTTTTAATTTCACAGACAAAATTAGTTTGGCTGAGCAAGAAGCGATACTGAATTCACAATTGAAAAAGACACAATTTGAACTCGCTCGTAAAGAGGCAATACCTGATATCACTTTGGGTGTTGGGGTCAAAAACTATCAAGAAACCAATGACAAAGTCTTCCAAGTTTCAACCTCAATACCACTCAATATCTTCAACCGAAATAAAGGCAATATTGCGATTGCCCAAGCGGAACAGATGAAAGCTGAAACGCAGTCTGTGCTTGTGAGTCGTAACTCTAAAATTGAATTGGAAAACAAATCTATTGAGGTTTCTAACTTAATTGATGTAATCCATCAATATGATCAAACCGTTTTGCCCGCAACCAATGAAAGTCTTCGCATTGCAGAGATGGGATACCAAGCAGGGAAAAACTCGTTACTTGAATTCAATAGCATTAAGCAAATTTGGTTAGACAAACATCTTGCTCGATTCGATTTGTGGTTGGCTTTGCAGACTGAAATTGCAGAAGTCGAGCGCAACTACATTACTCATTTAGACCAAGAATAAGGGCAAGAATATGAATAAACCAACCAATACTTTAATTGCTACGGGCATTATTGCCTTGCTTGTCGTGTTATGCGCTGTCGCATGGTACAAGACAGGTCAAAAAACTCAGTCTTCTTCAGCACATGGGGAAGCAATAGCAGAAAAAGTTGCAGTAGCAGGTGACGAGAAAGGACCTTATGGTGGACGTTTATATCGTGATGGGGATTTCTCAGCAGAAGTAAAAATCTTTGAGCAGGGCGTAGAACCACATCTCCGTGTTTATGGGTATTTCAAAGATAAACCGCTTAAACCTGAAGCATTAACGGCAAATGTTTACATCAAACGTTTGGATGCTGAGCAAAATATTCAATTTAAACCAGAGAGTGACTACTTGATCGGTAAAGAAATTGTCTATGAACCACATTCATTTTTAATGATTATCAACGTTGATTATCAAGGTAAAAAACATACGTGGAAATGGGACACCAAAGAAGGTCGTGTCACCATGTTGGACAGTAGTATCAAGAGCAGCGGTTTAGAGCTTTTAAAAGTTGAATCCATGATGTTTGAAAATGCTTTAGAGTTAAAAGGAGAATTGAAGTTCCCTGATAATTTTGAAAGTTTTATCACACCGAAAGCAAGTGGAACACTCATCAAAACATATCGCACGATTGGCGATAAAGTAAGTCAAGGTGATTTATTAGCTACAGTACAAAGCCAAGACTTGATCCGCTTAAATGCTGAGCGTTCTATTGCAGTGGATAATTTGCAATTTGCACGTAAAAAAATGGAGCAAGAGCGAACGCTATTTCAAAAACGAGTATCGCCTGAAATTGACTACATTAATGCAAAACGTGAATTTGATGATGCTCAGATTCGTGCCAATGAATTGAACAATTTAATCAGCTCTTATGGTGGTTCAGGCAACGGTACAATTGAAGTTCGGGCTGCGATGTCTGGCACAGTCTTACAAGTGCTAGCGGCTGTTGGATCAAACGTTACACCAGTTACACCATTATTTAAAATTGCCAATACATCTCAATTACTTGCAGTAGTCAACGTTCCTGCGGATAAGCTGAATACAATTAACCCGAATGCTAAGGTGACTGTAAAACCTCAAATTCAATCAGGCACAGAAGAAGCATTGGGGACGATCAAATACATCAGTGATGTCATTGATCCAAAAACACGTACTGCTCAAGTCTTTGTTGAAATTGCCAACCAATTTAAATGGCGTTCAGGTCAATTGATCACCGCACATATTTTTGAAAATCAAAGCTTGAAGCCGATGGTGGTTCGTGAAGATGCTTTACAGAACTTCCGTGATTGGGATGTGGTGTTCATTCGTGTAGGTAATGACTTTGAAGCACGTCCTTTAGAGTTGGGTGAAAAATATAATGGGTTTGTTGAAGTTAAGTCAGGCTTAAAAGCAGGTCAGGTTTATGCGGCAGGCAATTCTTATTTATTAAAAGCAGAGCTAGGTAAATCTGGCGCTACTCATGATCATTAAGGGGTAGCACCATGTTTGATCAAATTGTTAAGCTTTCGATTAAGAATCGTTGGCTTGTACTGATCGTCTTTCTATTCGTAGGTGCATTGGGTGTTTATAACTATTTTAAACTACCTATTGATGCTGTTCCTGATATCACCAATGTACAAGTCCAAATCAACAGTGAAGCACAAGGCTTGTCTCCTATGGAGATGGAGTCACAAGTCACTTACCCGATTGAAACAGCTTTGGCAGGTATCCCTAATCTTGAATATACACGTTCAGTGTCGAGATACGGTTTATCTCAGGTCACGGCGATATTCAAGGAGGGGACGGACATCTATTTTGCCCGTCAAATTGTCAATGAAAAATTGCAAGGCGTGACACCAACACTACCAAGCGGCATATCGACTTCAATGGGACCTGTTTCTACAGGGCTTGGCGAAATCTTCATGTATACCGTTGAAAATGCCAAGAATAGTCTAAACCCACTTTCACCCACTGAATTAAGAACTTTACAGGATTGGGTCATTAAACCTCAGCTTCGAAATGTAGAGGGTGTGAATGAAATCAATACCATTGGTGGTTATCTAAAACAATTTGTTGTTCAACCTGATTATGCTTATTTGCGTAGCATAGGGCTGGATCAGAAGGCGATTTTAGAGGCGATCTCTAAGAACAGCATGAACAAAGGTTCAGGGTACATTGAGAAAAATGGTGAGCAGTATTTAATCCGTTCTGATTCTCAAATTAACTCGATTGAGCAGATCCAGAATATTCCGATCACAACGAGCAATGGTTATATCCTCAGATTGAAAGATGTTGCAAAAATATCGATTGGTCATGAATTACGAACAGGTGCTGCGACCAAAGATGGGCAAGAAATTGTACTGGGTACAGCGTTCATGCTTATTGGGGAAAACTCTCGAAATGTTGCTCATGCTGTAGATCAAAAGCTACAACAGGTTCAAAAGTCGCTACCTGAAGGTGTTGAAGCAAAAGCAGTCTATAACCGAACAACTTTGGTTGATGCAACGATTCAAACAGTGAAGAAGAATTTATTTGAAGGTGCAATTCTAGTCATTGTTGTACTTTTTCTTTTTCTTGGACATTTCCGTGCAGCTCTGATTACTGCGATAGTGATTCCATTATCCATGTTGATGACAATCACAGGTATGGTGAACCAAAAGATCAGTGCCAATTTAATGAGTTTAGGTGCACTCGATTTCGGAATTATTGTTGATGGTGCTGTGGTTATTGTCGAGGCATCTCTCGCTAAATTAGCCATGAAGCAAAAAGAGTTAGGACGTATTCTGACTCAAAAAGAACGCTTTACGACTGTGTTTGAAGCAACAAAGGAATCTCGAAAAGCGATTCTTTATGGTCAATTGATCATTATTTTGGTTTATCTGCCTGTGATGACTTTGACTGGTGTTGAAGGCAAGATGTTTACACCAATGGCTGCAACGGTAGTTATGGCTTTAGTTGGTGCAATGATTCTGTCAATTACCTTTGTCCCTGCAATGGTGGCATTAGTTACTACAGGCGAAATTAAAGAAGAAGAGTCAAAGATTGTTTATTTTATTAAGAAGTTTTATAGCCCAATTTTAGATTGGTCTTTAAATCACAGATATTTACTGATCGCCTTTGTCTCAATATTTTTTATATTCAGTGCAGGTCTTTCAACTCGTTTAGGTTCAGAATTTATACCTTCTTTAGATGAGGGGGATGTGGCATTACATGCTTTGCGTATCCCAGGCACTTCATTAACTCAAGCCGTTGAAATGCAATACACGCTTGAAAAAGAAATTGTGAAAATTCCTGAAGTCCAGACCATGTTTGCCAAAGTCGGAACAGCAGAAATCGCCACTGATCCAGTTCCACCTAATGTAGCTGACAATTTTGTCATGTTGAAACCACGTAGTGAATGGCCAAATCCAAAGAAACCAAAAGCTGAAGTCGTTGCAGATATTGAACGAGTAGCTAAAGGTGTTTATGGAAATAATTACGAGTTCACCCAGCCGATTCAAATGCGCTTTAACGAACTTATTTCAGGTGTTCGTACCGATGTCGCTGTGAAAATATATGGCGATGATCTCGATCAGTTACTCGAATCAGCAAACGCTGCCGCTAAAATTTTAGAGGGGGTTAATGGTACTGCTGACTTGAAAGTTGAACAGATGACGGGTTTACCAATGGTATCTGTCGAGCTGAAAAAAGACATGATTGCCAATTATGGACTTGATGCTGAGGATGTACAGCAACAGGTTTCTAGCCTCATTACTGGTGAGACAGCAGGTAAGGTATTTGAAGGTGATCGAAAGTTCGATATTGTTGTTCGAATGGATCAAAACTCTGTCACAGATTTAGAAAAACTCTATCAAGTTCCTGTGAATCTGCCTGATGGTTCAAGTGTACTTTTATCAGAATTGATCGAGTTAAAAAATGTTCAAGGACCAAACCAAATTTCTCGTGAGAATGGTAAGCGTCGTATTGTCATCACAGCAAATGTCCGAGGTACAGATATTGGTAGTTACATTTCAGAAGCACAATCTAAGTTGAATGCTGATTTTAAATTACCAGATGGTTATTGGCTGACTTGGGGCGGTACGTTTGAACAAATGGAGTCTGCATCGAATCGACTCATGGTTGTTGTTCCAATCGCTTTAATTCTGATCTTTGCCATGATCTACATGGCTTTAGGTAATGTTAGAAACAGTGTCTTGGTATTCACAGGTGTACCATTTGCACTAACAGGTGGTGTGATTGCTTTAGCACTACGTGATATTCCATTCTCAATTTCTGCTGCCGTCGGCTTTATCGCCTTGTCAGGTGTGGCTGTGCTGAATGGCTTAGTTCTTGTTTCTGCCATTCAAAGGCTTCGAGTGCAAGGGGAAAGTGTCATTGATGCGGTGAGACATGGTGCAATGGAAAGACTCCGTCCCGTGTTGATTACAGCTTTGGTCGCTTCATTAGGTTTTATTCCGATGGCCTTAAACGTAGGCATTGGCTCTGAAGTTCAGCGCCCAATTGCAACTGTCGTTATTGGTGGGATTATTTCATCAACCTTACTGACTTTGATTATTTTGCCAACCTTATATGTGTGGTTTAACCAAGGTAGGTCAAGAAAATCAAACGATGCTGCTGAACAGGTGGTTTAGGGGCATCTTTAATGACAAATATATTGCGAGATAAACAAAGCAAATTTGTGATGATGTGGCTAGTCTGCATGATCAGTCTCGCTTTATGTTTGCACTTTAATGAGCATGTAACTGTAAATGAATTTCAGAGACACGTTTCAATTGATTCAATTCACTCTCACCATCATGAGATAAGTCAACAACATTCACATAGTCACCAAGATAATTACTATGAACATTTTGTTGGCTATGACGTACTTAAATCGACCGCTTTAGCACATCTCTTCAAGGGGATATCGATTCTAGATAGATCAAAAGAATATGTTTATCTGATGGTGAGTCGTATTTTTAAACCGCCAAAAAAGTTAATGGATTTTCAATTCATTTTAAATTTTGGAGTTTGATATACATGCAAATTATTGCTTCACACATTGTGAAATTAAGTGCTTACATAAAGCTACTACTTGCTTTATTGATTACATTGGTAAGTCCTACACTTTTTGCTCATGGAGTAGCAGAAGGTGATAAGGGCTATATTCAAGAAATTTATGGCATTCATGTGATTCCATTCATCTATTTGGGTGCGAAGCATATGGTCACTGGATATGACCATTTACTATTTCTTGTTGGCATTATCTTCTTCTTATACCGAATGAAAGATATCGGCTTGTACGTTAGCCTATTTGCACTTGGGCATTCGATTACGATGCTGGTGGGTGTTTATTACAATATCTCGATAAACACCTACATCATTGATGCAATCATTGGTTTTTCGATTGTTTATAAGGCTCTAGATAACTTGGGGGCTTATCAGCGTTGGTTTGGTTTTCAACCAAACACGAAAATCGCGACTTTAATTTTTGGTCTGATTCATGGTTTTGGACTCGCAGTAAAAATTCAGGAATATGAAGTTCCGAGTGATGGACTGTTGGCAAATTTAATCTCTTTCAATATTGGGGTTGAATTAGGTCAGTTTATGGCTCTGTGCATTATCTTGTTATTAATGACGTTTTGGAGAAAGACACCTTATTTCTTTAAAACAGCTTATCAAAGCAATGTCTTCCTCATGTTCCTCGGTTTTTTACTTGTTGGCTATCAACTCACTGGCTTCATTACTCAATAAGGATCTAAATTATGTATAACGCTGAAATTCCAAAAGATATCGAATTACCTTCATCAAAAAAGTTAATTAAATCAACAGCAATTGCTGCCGTAAGTGCCGTTGTTGTGCTAGTTACCTGTGTCATGCCTGCGGAGTATGCCATTGATCTGACAGGTATGGGTAAAGTGCTTGGCCTAACGAAAATGGGTGAAATCAAACAATCACTCGCTCAAGAATCAGAAAATGGTATCAATGCTGAACAGACAGTGAATAGTGTTGAACAAATATCAGTAAAAACTTCGACTCAAACGGCAACTGATAATACTCAAATGGTTATGCCTGCTATTAATAAAGAAAGTATTAGTATTGAGCTTAAACCAGATCAAGCAACGGAAGTGAAACTGACGATGCCGCAAAGTGCAAGTGTCAACTTTGATTGGAAAGCTGTGGGAGGTGGTCTTAACTATGATACTCATGGTGATCCAGTGAATGCTCCTAAAGGGTTCTATCATGGCTATGGAAAAGGAAAGAATGAGACAACTCAGCAGGGTGTCTTAAAGGCAGCTTTTGATGGCAAACATGGTTGGTTCTGGCGTAACCGTACGGAAAATCCCGTAACTGTAACTCTACTTGTAGAAGGGCAGTTTAGTGAAATGAAGAAAGTCTTTTAAGTTTTGATCAATCTCCTTGGAATATTATTCCAAGGAGATTCAATTGCTAAAGAAGTCAGGTTCTAAAAGGAATCCATAAGATGCTAGAAGTACTAAAAAACACAACATATCGGCATTTGTTTTTAGCCCAAGTAATAGCACTAATCGGAACGGGGTTAATCACAATTGCCCTAGCTTTACAGGCATACGATATTGCAAAGGGGGAAGCAGCCCAAGTTCTCGGTATTGCATTGGCAATTAAGATGATTGCTTATATTGGAGTGGCACCTATAGCATCGGCATTCGCAGAGCGATTACCAAGAAAACAAGTATTGGTTGGACTAGATGTTATTCGAGCATTAACAGCATTGTGTCTACCGTTTGTGACGCAAATTTGGCAAATTTATATTCTTATTTTTATTTTGCAATCTGCTTCTGCTGCATTTACGCCAACATTTCAAGCAATGATTCCAGATGTTCTTCCTGAAGAAAAAGACTATACCAATGCTTTGTCATTGTCTCGCTTAGCCTATGATTTGGAAAATATTATCAGTCCAATGCTGGCAGGTTTCTTACTTACTGTGATGAGCTACCATAATCTGTTTTTAGGAACAGTATTAGGTTTTATCGGTTCTGCTTTGTTTGTGGTGAGTGCAAAATTACCAGTTGCCAAAGTGCCTGAGTTTAGAGGTGTTTATAGTCGTATAAAGCAGGGAGCTAAAATTTATTTTAATACACCAAGACTTAAAGCATTGCTTGCTCTCAATCTAGCCATTGCTTCGGCGAGTGCGGTTGTGATTGTAAATACTGTTGTATTGGTTCAATCGACATTTAAACTTACTGAAAATGCTACGACATGGGCATTTGGTTTATTTGGGCTTGGGTCAATGTTATCCGCTTTTGTTTTGCCAAGAATCTTGGATAAGTTTTCTGATCGTTCTGTTATGTTGACGGGAACTACAATTCTTGTCATTGGATTATTCAGTGGTTCTTTGATTGCATCTTATAATGGTTTGTTAGCACTTTGGTTTGTCCTTGGCATTGGATATTCAGTTTCACAAACACCTACAGGTCGTTTGATTCGCAAGTCTGCATCAAGTGAGAATAGAACGTCATTGTTTGCTGCTCAATTTGCTTTCTCTCATGCCTGTTGGTTGATCACTTATCCATTGGTTGGATGGCTAAGCACCAACATCGGAACTTTACAGACTTTTATTCCTATGGCTGTAATAGCAATGATTGCTTTAACCCTTGCATTACGCTTATGGCCAAAAAATGATGAAGATTTTCTACCGCATAGTCATGATGACTTGCCCGCAGATCATGAGCATTTAGTTCAACATCAGATTGATGGTGTGCATGTGCATGCATATGTGATTGATGACTACCATCAAAAATGGCCTAAATAATTCTTTTCGACTAATGGCTTAGAGTGTTTAATGCTTTCGTTCATTTAGGCAGTACAGATTATTCAGGCTGTCAGACCAATAGTAAAAACAGAGGATCGTCACTGCCACTAATAAAAAAGAGTAAGCCTAAGCTTACTCTTTAATTTTTCAAAATATAAAATCGTTATATGACTGTGTGCAAGATCAGACCGCATAGTGCAGAAGCAAAAATGACATACATCACTTTGACTTCAAAATGAAATAAAGCAATAAAGGCAGCAATTGCGATTAAAGCAGCTTCATAGTTGAAGGGATGACTAAACCCATTTGGCCATAATACGTGATAGCTAAAGAACAGTGCGAGATTAAGAATTACACCAACAACGGCAGCAGTGATTGCAGTTAATGGGGCAGTAAATTTTAATTCATTATGAGTTGATTCAATGATAGGCGCGCCAGCCAGAATAAATATGAAAGAAAATAAAAATGTAAACCATGTAACTATCGTTGCCCCAATAGCCCCTGCTAAGAAGAGATGTTCTGAGCCTAATAATGCCTGATTAAAAGCACCTAGAAAGCCAACAAATGCTACAACCATGATTAGAGGACCTGGGGTACTTTCCCCAAGGGCTAAACCATCAATCATTTGTGTTGGACTCAACCAACCATAAAAATTTACAGCACCCTGATAAACATAAGGTAATACTGCATAAGCACCACCAAATGTTAGAAGAGCCGCTTTAGTAAAGAACCAAGCCATTTGTGTATACGAGTGATCCCATCCAAGAGTTAAACTTAAACTAATGATAGGAATAAACCATAGTAGACCACCGATGAGTAAAATACTGCCTAATCGTTTCCAACTAAATATTGCATGTTCTGGTGTAGGTGTATCATCGTCGATTAAAGCCCGACCATAATCCTTTTTACTTTGTTTATGTGAATTTCCACCAGAAAACAGGGTCGGATATTTTTTACTGGTTAGATATCCAATAATAGCAGCGGAGAGAACAATTAAAGGAAAAGGCAAATTGAAGAAAAAGATAGCAATAAATGCAAGAGCGGCAATTGCCCATAAAAATTTATTCTTTAATGATCTACTACCAATACGGTGTGTTGCATGGAAAACGATAGCAACAACGGCTGGTTTAATCCCATAAAAAAGCCCTGCAATAATAGGAACATCACCAAATTTTACATAGATCCATGAAAGGGCAATCAGAATAAAAAGGGATGGTAGTACAAAAAGAATCCCTGCTACTAATCCGCCGACTGTCCTATGCATTAACCAGCCAATATATGTTGCTAATTGTTGGGCTTCAGGTCCTGGCAACAACATGCAATAGTTTAGAGCATGTAAAAAACGCTTCTCAGAAATCCAACGCTTTTGTTCAACCAGTTCTTGGTGCATGACAGCGATTTGACCTGCTGGCCCACCAAAACTAATAAATCCTAGTTTAAGCCAGAATAGAAAAGCCTGCCAAAATGAAACAGGCTGTATCTCAGGTTCTGGCGGTGTAATCAGTTCTTGTTCCATGATTATTCTCTTGAGAGGTTGGCATATAAGCCATCAAAAATATGGTTGGATAATTCAAATAGTTGATTATCATTGCTAATTTGGCTTCGAATGCCTTGAATAATTTTCTCAATCCCAATCGCTTCGGGAGGTTCAATACCACCTATATCAAGGTAATGAACAATTTCAGCGATTTTCTTTAAAGCGGGCGTTTCTAAATTAAAGCTATGTAAAAGAACTTCGAAAGTTACCCAGTGATTGATGTGGCTGAAAGTTGCATCATCAAAATCAAATCCCAATGCGTCTTTAGGACAATCACTTGGTGTTTCTAACCAAATGAATGTTGGTGAGGTATCAATAAATGTCTTGATTAACCACGCAGAGGCTAGACGATCAATCCAAGGTCTTTTACGAGTTGCCCATATTTTGTTTTGATAATTACTTTTATTTAGAAGTTGAATATGAGCTTGTATTGCTTGAGGTTCATTTGCTTCGCCCAGACGTGCAATTGAAAGTTCTAAAGAGGAAAGCTCATTTAAAACTTGTGCTTGAGTTTCATCAGGGTAATAGTCAATTTCTACAAGTGCATCGATACTTTTTCTTAATTTACGGACTTGCTTGAGTAGTTCCTTCTTTTTATCTTTAGTTTGACGCTCTCTTAATTCAGTAAGTTGTTTATAGAGAGCGTCGTATTCTTCTTTCCGACTGAAAAAATGAACAAGTTCAAGATTTAAGGGTTGCTCAGCGTGAAACACATAAGCAGTTCCTTGCTCTGAAATAACATCATTTGCAATAGGATCAAATTTCTCGCTATGAGAAATAGGAAGTAGATAAACGCCATCTCTTAGAATTGCTGCACCACTTGCTTTGAGTGATCGCCAGACTCTCATACGTGTGGTTGTGTTCTGCGTAGGCAGTGAAGATATGAGTAAGGATATTTTCATGTAATATAATCAACTTATTTGTTTAATATATTACATTTAAAAATTAAAAGGACAAATACAAAGAAATGATTTCTTATATCAAAAGAAATATTAAAGGGAATTAATCAATAACAAAGTAGCAGTTTTATTTTTCAATATATTGATTTTATTGGTTATTAAAGATTTATATTCTGTTGTGTTAGTAAAAATCAATTCAGTATATGGATCATGAGAAAATTATTCATTCAAGTTTAAATTGATAGCGTCACCAAGTTTAATCTGTATATAGCATTTGATAACTGCATCTAATGCAGAGACAGATTTCTGAGTTGCTTTGGGATGGTTACCAAACGGATTAATTTCCATGGCAACCCAATGTGTTCCAAAGAATACTAAACTAATCTTTTCATGTTCGAGTATATTGCCACATAGCTCCCAATCAATAGTGGGAGTCGTTTTATGCCGCATGGCTAGCATGAGTGCTTTAGGTAATTGTTCCGTAGTAAGTTGGGATATTTGAATCATAACGATGAAGGTTAGTTTTCTTTAAAAGTTTCATTCAATGCTTGTTGTACTGCATCCACTCGTGACTTACATGCCTTGTAAGCGATCATTGACTCTTCCACAATCTTCATCAGGTTGTCGATGTCAGGCTCTTCCTGAGATTCCAGCAGGGCGGCATTCTTCTTCAGCAGTTCATAACCGTCTTTAAAGCTTAACTCATTTTTACTTTTACTCATGATCCGTTACCTCACTTACACTGGCATTAATATAGCCATCCTGCATCTCAATTGAAACAGTTGAACCGACCTGTTGTACAGATCGAATCGCCTTGTTTTGACTCCGTACAATAGCATAGCCCTTGGCAAGCACATTCCTTGGATTCTGTAATAAAGTCTCACGCATTAAAGACTCAACCTGTGTAATGGCAAGCTTAAGCTGCTGCTGGGCAAAATACTGCGTTGTTGATTTAGCTAGGTCAAGGTTTCTGTTGGCTGTATTCACCTGATTCTGGGCATGAGTCTTGATGGCATTCATCAACTGTTCATTCTGGCTTTGATACGCTGTGATTTGATGCTGTGACAGTAGCTTGATAGTTTGCAGAAAATCAATCACATCCTGAGAACGTTCTGAAATCACATTGCGAATACCTGCAATCACTTTGCTCGGTGTGTCAAAGGAACGATGAGCGATTTCATCCAGAATGGTTCGATCTTTTTCATGACCAATGCCCACCCAAATCGGCACTTTCCGTTTGCATAGCAGGGCAGCGAGATCATAGTCATTTAAATAAGCCAAATCATTTACTGCACCACCGCCACGAATCACCACAATCAAGTCAGGCGGCATAACATAATCCTTGGCCCACTGGCGTAGTCCTGAACTTACAGATTCCATAATACTATTTGCAGCAGTATTACCCTGAAAAGTAGCTGTGTGATATACAAAGTGGCATACGCCAGCCTTGTCCAAGGCATCGGCATCTTTCCTAAAGTCACCCAGACCAGCAGCCTTTTCTGGTGCAATCACCATAACATTTTCAATATCAAAAGGGACAGGAAGTGACTTGTTCAGATTCACCAAACCCTCAGAGCTTAGACGAGCAAGAATCTGTTGGTAGCGTTTGGCAATATCACCTAGTGTGAAACTAGAGTCGATTTCTTCTATGTTGACAGAAAACCCGTACTGAGGATCAAAACGGGCTTTGATTTTAATGAGAACATTTAAGTCTTTTGAAAGCTCAATGCCACTTTCACGCTCAAACTTGAGCACAATTTTTACGGCGGTGAATTTCCAAATTGTTGCCTTGCAGCTTGCGATGACCTTGTCGGTATCCTCTTCTTTTTCAGCCAGCTCAAGATAGTAATGCCCACCCTTGATACTCAGGTTGCGTATCTCAGCTTTAACCCAAACAGGCTCATCAAAAGACAGGCGAATGACTTCTTGTACGGTTGATAGATAGTCACTGAGTGAGAGTTGAGGTTTGGACATTTAATCAGACTGTAAGTGGTTACTTTTATAGTAGCAAAGAAGAACAATCTTTAACAAACTAATGAGATGTAGAGAAAGTCAATATTATTTTAAAAATTACCAAACTGGGAATTGAATTGTTTTTATTATTGGTGTAGTTTGTTACCAAATTGGGAATATTTTAAATGAAACTTTTAGGCCTTGATAAAATATCAGTGATTGAATGTGAGATTGCTAAAAAGTGGCTCATAAGCTGGATCTCTGAAATACGTGATGCCCATTGGCGGCATGCTGAAGATATTGTGAAACAATTTCCAAGGGTGTCTCTTTTGGAAAATCATTGTTTTGTATTTTCGATACATAACTCCAATTGGGTTATTTGTCTACAAATCGCGTTCGCTCAGGGGATTGCGGTTATTAAAGATGTAAATATTAAGGATGCTATCAATGGAATTTAAAGTTATTCGTACAAGAGAGCAGTATCAAGCTTATCTTGACGAAGTGCATTCTTTAATTATGCTCAATCCTACTATCGGTAGTCCTGAAAGTGATCAATTAGAACTGTTATCAGTTCTTATTGAGGATTATGAAAATAAGCAGTATCCAATAGAAGCGCCAGACCCTATTGATGCAATTTTATTTAGAATGCATGAAAAAGGATTAAAACAAGCTGATTTAGCACCTTATTTTGGAACTACGAGTAGGGTATCTGAAGTTCTTAATCGGAAAAGAGCTTTAACAGTTGATATGATTCGTGCCTTATCCATAGGTTTGGGATTATCAGTAGAGACATTAATTGGTTTGTCTAATTCAAAAAATACATTGGATAAAAACAATATTGATTGGTCAAAGTTTCCTGTTAAAGAGATGAAGAATAGAGGATGGCTAAAAACATTACTCTCAAATACGACTGATTCAACTGAGAGCATTATTCAAAAATACATTGCTCAGTCAGGACTACAAATTGGAGCAGCCTCTTTTAAAAGGAAGCTATCAGGTGATGCTCAAACCCCAAATACAATGTATGCCCTGTATGCATGGTTGGCTAGAGTAATACTACAGGCTAGAGAGAAAAAAGATATTTTAGGCAAATATGATCCGAACCTAATTAATAATGGCTTTTTAAGAGAATTAGCACAATTAAGTTGGTTTGAGCACGGACCAATATTAGCAATTGAATATTTAGAAAAACATGGCATAGCTGTGATTATTGAACCACATTTGAAAGGAACGCATCTTGATGGTGCCGCTTTAAAAGATAGTGATGGTACACCTATTATTGGGATGAGCCTACGATATGATCGTTTGGATAATTTTTGGTTTACGTTATTACATGAATGCGCTCATATTTGGAAGCATGTAGATGAAACAGAAGCATTTCTTGATGATCTGGATGCGTCAACTTCAGAAGATCGGAGAGAGGCGGAAGCTAATCGACTAGCAAGAGAGGCATTTATACCTAGAGGAGTTTTGAGGCGAACAGAAGCATTTATCTCACCAAGCAAAGAATCTATTGAAAAATTAGCTAAAGAATTAAGGATTCATCCAGCAATCATTGCAGGACGTATTCGAAAAGAGTTGGGAAATTATACTTTGTTTTCAGATTTGATTGTTCAGTATCAGGTCAAAACATTATTAACCAATTCTCATTTAATAAATGTTGAGGAATAGAGACGATGACAGTACCAGAATATGTTCCAATTATGAAAGCAAAAAAAGGTGAGTTTGATGCCTTAAATCCCATTAGGTTAGAACAGTTAGAGTATAAAATACAACCTGTTTTCCATCCTTTGTTTGAGATGCCAAATGTGTATGAAGAAGGAGCATCAAGGCTTGCTGATGTTACAAAACGCTGTGAGAAAATAGCTAGCTTGTGGAATGGGAATATAGCTTTAGTAGATGGTTACTTTTGGAAACCATCTGAAGCATTATTGGAAAATGGTGAGCATTTTCTTACATATACCTATAATAAATTGTTTGCATTGGGAGTAAAGGTAGTCCCTGTGATTGGATATGACCGTTGGTTTGACCAAGGAAGCAATCTTTATAACCAAACAATGAGAGGTATAAATTATCCTAATGCTCCCTATTTTTGTATTAGATTGGATGGGGATGCAATGTATGATATTGATGAGCCTGATTTCTTTAAAGAGCATATAGAGTCAATAATCTCCGATTTAAAATTAGTAGAAACTAATTGTTCTATTTTATTGGATTTTGGGGATGTGAGTGTCAATCGTATAACAATTGAACAAATGTTAGCGAAGTCAACAAACTTTTTAGAAATATTGTCAGACTATAATTTTAAATACATTGCGATTAGTGGGGCTTCGTATCCTTCAAGTGTCGCAGAGGCAATTGATGATCATGATACAGATGGGCCTGTTCTACGAAAAGAAATGGTGGTATGGCAAACTTTAAGAAAAATGTTCCCAAATGTTAAATTAACGTTTGGTGATCATGGAGCTAGACACCCAGCTCCAGAAAAGGAAATTCGTAATAAACATACTAATGGCAAGATTATTTATACAACTGATCTGAATTACTATGTTGTACGTGGACATCCTTTTTCAAGAGACGGCGGTAGTCATGCTCATAGAAAGCAATTAGCAGAGCGTTTGATTAATTCTACTAATTACGAGGGTGCTGATTTTAGTTGGGGTGATCAAAAAATTTTTGAGTGTGCTCATGGCATTAAAGATTTTATAGGTAATCCAACTCAATGGGTTGCAATAGATACAAGTCACCATATTAGGTATGTTTTAGAAGAGGTTAAATCTTTTGAAATTGCTTATCAGCGATAACTTTAAATTAGTTGCAATGTGGACCACTCAAGCGTTCTGCATTTTGTCTAATTTATGAATTATTAAGAATCTAGTTTTTCTATTTTCTATTTTCTATGAGACAATCCAAAAGTTATACAAACTTTTGGGTTATGGGCTTTTATATGCTTTTACAAAAAATGACTCTCGAAAATTTTCGTTGTTATGAAAGTTTAGAAATTGATTTTAGAGAGAGAACGACAGTATTAGTTGCTATAAATGGTCAAGGTAAAACTACAATTCTTGATGCTATCCGAATAGCTCTATGGCCTTATATTAGTCGATTTGATCTAGCCAAAACTAAATTTGCAGACCCAGCTAACACAATTACGATTGATGATGTACGTACCATCAAAAAAAATGATTCATCACAATTGGAAATGGCAAGAAAATTACCTTCCTCTATATCTGTTACTTGTGATTTTAAAGAAAATAAGTTTTCTTGGAAACGTACTCGTGATAGTGAAGCAAAACGTTCACAAACAAAAGATGATAGTGATACTAAAAAATTAAAGGATTACGCAACACAATTACAAGCTAGAATTCGAGATTTTGGACAAGAATCAAGGGACTTACCTGTTTTTGGGTATTATGGTACAGGGCGACTCTGGAAAGAAAAACGATTAGTGGAAAGTAAGAGGGATTCTCGTACTAATATTATTAATACTAGAATTAGAACTTCAGCATATATCGATTGTTTGGACCCTGCTTCAAGTTTTAAACAATTTGAAGATTGGTTCATTGCTGAATATAAACATGATTTTGATAAAAGGATGATAGCTGTAGAGAGAGGCGCCACAAATTTACCGAAAGTAAATGATACAATTTTAGTTGTTAGAGAAGCTGTAAATATTATTTTGGAAACAGTTGGATGGGAAAACTTGGCTTATAGTCAACAATATGAATCATTAGTACTAGAGCATAATTTACATGGGATTATGAAAATGTCTCAGCTGAGTGATGGTATTAAAAATATGATAGGTATGATTGCTGATATTGCTTATCGTTGTGTCTTGCTTAATGGGCATTTAGGTAAAGATGCTGCTCGTCTTTCAAAAGGACTAGTTATGATTGATGAAATTGATATGCATCTTCATCCTCAATGGCAGCAAGTTGTAATTTCTTCATTGGAAAAAGCCTTTCAGAATATACAATTTATTGTGACCACTCATAGCCCTCAAGTTTTAACTACGGTTAGTTCTGCAAGTATTTGTATAATTGAAGATGGTCAAAAGTATGATGCTCCAAAAGGCAGTCGTGGTGCAGAGTCATCGCGATTGTTAAAGCGAATATTCAATGTGAATACGCGTCCTGATAATTTAGAAATTACAAATAAATTAGAGACCTATGCTAAGTATGTATATGATGATAAGTGGAATTTACAAGAAGCTTTGGCGTTAAGAATAGAATTAGATGAGGCATTTGGTGATGAGGAGCCCTTGTTAAGTGAATTAGATTTATACATTGAAAATAGGGAGTGGGAGTTAGAGTTTGAAAAAAATCAATAAATCCTTACCTCCGAACCCATTAACCGTTTTCTATTCAGTTTCTGAACATAAGCATTTGGATTGGGAGGATTTTAGGCTGCATTTAAAAGCTAAAAGTTATGATCAGCTTAAAGAGATAATTTTTCAGGATCAGGGGTTTTTATGTGGGTATTGTGAGGATTCAGTAATAAATATTGATAAAAGCAAGACTCAAATAGAACATTTCCATGATAAATCTGATAAAGACTTAACGATAACTAACTGGGCATTAGATTGGAATAATGTTTTCGGTGTTTGTAATGCGGGGGTAGATGAAAAAGAAGCCCATGCATTACCTAGGAATCTAAGTTGTGATGGTCATAAAAATCATATTAAAAATAAATCAAAAAAGTCTGCCAGCATGGAGGGAGAGTATCTAAATCCTTTGGAGATTCCATATGATCTTCTCTTTACTTTTGATAAAGCCACAGGTTTTTTAAATCCGAATCTTGATATTTGTCAAACTTTGCATTCTTATACTCCAAATAATTATAGAAGTTTTGCAGAGCTGGTCCAAAATACGATTGATATTTTAAACCTGAATTGTGATCGCCTTGCTCAAAAAAGACTTACGGTGTTACATGAATATAATCGTCTTCTTAAAAATGCTAGAATAAATAAAAATCCTCAGCTTCTTGAACAGTTACCTCAACAGTGGTTTCAGAAAAAGTGGCCATCATTTTTTACTGTGAGGCGCTGTTTATTAGGAGTAAGAGCGGAAAAATATTTAAAAGAAAATGGGTACGGCCTATAATTGATAATAACTTATGGAAGTATTACTTTTTCTTATAATATTAGGGGCTGTTGACATTTCATAATGGTAGCCAAATAAATATACAAGCTAAAGCAACTGAATTTTCGTAGTTCTGCTTTAGCTTGTCATAGCGTGTAGCAATTCCTCTAAATTGCTTGAGTCTTGCAAATGTGTTCTCAACCAAGTGTCTGATTTTATATAAGTACCAATCCATGTAATTATTGTTCGATCGTGTGTTGGATTTCTTTGGAATATTGGCCTTGGTTGCTGTTTCTGCTATCTGTTCTCTCAATGCTTTCGAGTCATATCCCTTATCAGCACTAAGAACATCGGTATCTGTTAAGTCTATTTTATTAACCAATGCAGGAGCAACTTTCATATCATGGGTTGTGCCATCATGAATAAGAAATTGAATTGGATTCCCATTTGAATCTACAGCTAAATGGATTTTAGAGCTGTTTCCACCAATGCTTCTTGAAATAGCTTGATCCTTGAGTCCTGTGGCATGTTGATGTGCCCGAATATGGCTAGTATCAATAAATACCCATTCTAGATCAGCATATTTTGACAATAACTTAAATATTTTTAAAAGCTTATTATCTTTAGACCATCGGGTGAACCGTTTAAAGATCGTATTAGATTTACCAAAGGACTTTGGTAAATCTCGCCAAGGGCAACCTGTTCTAATTCTATAGAGAATTGCTTCAATAAAATTTCTGAGATTATGTTTGAGATAGATACCAAAATTATGGACAATAGATTTCAGCTTTGACCAGTGTTGATCAGTCAGCATTGTACGAGGTATAGCGAGAAGTAGATTTAGTTTGGCGATTGAATTGTACTTTCTCGCTATTTTTTTATACAGCAAATGTCAACAGACCCCAATCAGCCATCAATACTTTACGTTTATCCTAGATAAGCTCCACGTAAATAAGCAGCTTCAACTTCGTCAGGTAGCTTGTGAGCGAGTACATGCTCACAGACTTCACGAGGGTAATTGGTTTTGTCAGCTGACCAATCACGAAAAGTAGACTAAAATGCATGTGTAGTAATGACTCGACTTTGTTTAGAATCAATATAGCCTAAGTAATTCTATGATGAATTGATGTCGATCAGCATAGTCAAAGATATGTTAGAAGTATTTCACGGTAACTGACTTTTTGTAGTAAAAATAGCAGTAAAAAATTAAATTTAAAATATTTTATATTTATTAATCAATAGTTTGAGTTTTCAATGTGACTAACACCGCTTCCGCCAAATATCTAAATAAGCCCTTGTTTTTACAAGGGCTTATTTTTTATCTATGTGTTTACCCCTCAACCTACCCCTCATCAAATTTTGGATTGGATCAAATAGATTGAGAGCCTGTAGGAACATATGGGAAATTAGCATAGTAAATATTACATATAATTAGTTGAACTAAACCGATATAAAAAAACCCGATAAATGATTATCGGGTTTTTAGTTGGCGCATCTAAGGCTTAGTAAATGATGCTTTGAAAATTGGCTGAAATAGCTTTGGACTCATAAGTGCAATATCTCAAAGGATATAGCATTGCGTTAAAAATAACTTTCCAGTATTCCAGATTGTTACTGTGATAGTTATCTTTTTGAAGCCTAAACGTGTTAATTATGCATTGCTCTAGATTAAACGTAACAGCATTCGGTGAATCCTCATTCAGTGTGAATGTGTTGTAGTCTTCAGCATTTTCAGGAAACGTTAGGATGGTTTCATCTTTATGGTAAACCAGCATATTAAAATAATACCTACCCATGCTGCGCTGTATACGCCACTGTATACACAGCAGTTGTTCAGTGTTTAGTTGCTGGATTTGGTCCAGACACTTACTTTTGAGCCTAAGAATATTGGTTTCCAACTCATTAATGCTTAAGGATGGATCATTGCCTTGAATCGTAATTAAGCTCGAAAGTCTAGATACCTGAATATTCGTATGCTGACGTAGTAACTTACTCACAATCTTAGAATTCCCTGTACGTTGAGTCTTAATCAAATCGTCTCGTTTTTTTAGATCCTTTTGTACAGGCGGGCTTGCAATGAAGCCACGAGTTTCATTCCATAGATTTTCCAAGACGGCACGAATATTATCTTTATAAGGGTGGTAATGAATCTGTGTAATATCAAACCAACCATTTTGTTGTTGAAGGATTATTAGAATTCTGGATAAAAGAAAAAAAGTCCTTTGATTGATACCTAACGTTTCAAGAAAGTGGAAGTCTATGTGAGGTAATGGATACAATGCGAGGATCATTTGCACGCAATGATTTAGCTTGTAGAGCGTATCAGTAGGGGTCAAGATGTTGTCTTTGACCTTTAAGGGCGTAGATGACTTTAGGCTGATTTGATGAGCCAAGCCATCAACCGCTTCGAGATGTTGCATAAATAGCAGTTGACTAGGGCCTCCGATGAGGTCTGTTAAGTTATTTTGTACCATAACATCAAAGTTGGTTTTAGCTGTAGACATGATAAATTCCATTAAGTAAATGATTAAGCGTCAATTTCTGAAGACGAATCGGTTTGTGGATTGTCATCATCAGTATCTAATTGGGTTGGTTTATTACGAGGGCGTCCCAAAGGCTTCGCCTCTTTCGGGATAACACTGGTTTGAAATGTTCTGACATCTTCACCATTAAGCGATTTTTCGATCAGAAACTGGTCCTGTTTGCAGATGTAGATGAGCACCTGATCAAGATTGTCGAAGAATTCCTGATCATCATGTCTAGCCATGCCGATGGCCAAATGACGATACTTGAACTTATCCCGATGGCAGTTAAAGTAGATTCCTTTCTCTTCAGTGATTTTTTGCCACACTTGACCAATTTGATCAGCGTAATAAGCATCTTTTTGATATTTATTGCCGTCTAAAAAGAAGATGCAGTGGTAGTGGTAGCCCTTTTGTTCCCCAAACTCGAGTTTCCAGATATATCCAACGATTTCTGGTAGTGCAGTGTCGAAGTGAAAGCGTTTTAAGAGTTTGGATAAATATTCCCTTATCTCCTCTAGTGAGGTGGCATTGAACTCCTGACCTTTAAGGCTGAAGTCGATACGAAGAACTAAAAGCTTGCTATTAGTCTCTCTTAGTCGTGTGACTAATTTTATGCTTCGTTTGTATTGATGTTCTGATTTATCTGCCCGATTTCGTCTGATCTGTTTATAGGGTTCATTGTAGATCAATTCATCAAGCTTACTGACGAGCCTGTTTATCAGCACACCTTTTCTAACAATTTCTGGAGGAATGCACTCATCCCCATTATGGATACATGGAAGATTAGGACCACTTTCCCAAAAGTGGCGCTCATCGCAAGAGTCTATATAGGATTGAATAAGATGCCGATATGCCCGAATAAAAATCTCAACTTCAGCACAGTAATATCTGGAATTTTCTAATGTCTCAATCGATGTAATAGATTTCAATAAACCATCAAGGTGTTTATCAATAGTGTTAGTAACAAAGCCATTCGCTCCAATTCTGTAAAGTGACTGGATGAAGTTGTTTCTTATATACTCTATTATCCTGATAATTAAAAAGTTTAGCTCAAGAACTGGATTGGATACAGTGACCGCTTTATCCTTGATTATCTTGTCTTGAATTGCTGATTGTTCCTGTAAAATGGATATATAAGATTGATCTATGTGTAATTTCATGAATAGCCTATTGAGTATTTGGTTTTTTAAAGACGAGTCTATTCATCAATCAAGTTAATGATTGATTTATAAACAAAGTGTTGGATGAAAAGGTTGATTAATCTAATATGTGTATTACTAGATCAATATTTCTAATGTATTGATAATTCAATAGTTCTAATATATTGATTTAAATATTAATTAAATTAAAAAACCTAAATTGCTCTGATGTGGGGATATCCCATCTTCAGGTTGCAACGATAAATGCAACCTCCTGAAAAATGGGCAACTGGAAAGACCCGATTTACTGAAAGTTATCCCCCTCACTGATTAGGTGAGGCGTGTTCGTATCCACGTATTAACTTCCTCCTCAATCCAAGCCACGCTGTTTTGCCCCAGTTTTCGTGGTTTAGGGAATTCAGGGTCATAGCGCTTAGATTTGCTATCGAGTTTGTCATAGATAGTCGAACGACTAATCTGGCATTTATCGGTAACAGCTTTGAGCTTCATCATTCTTAAATCATTAAGAGAAGTGGAATTTGAGTAATCCATAATTTTAAGCCTTATTTTTGTACAACGATTTTGTTGTATGGAATATTCAAGATCATTTAAAATGTAATGAAAATGATTTTATTTTTACATTGAGCAAATTATTTTATGAAAGTAACGACTAATGTTATGAACTTGCTTGAACTGATGGGACGAATTGTTGTTATTTATTCAGTGGAAAAGATAAAAATAATAAATAAAAACATTGAGTTGTATGAGTGGTTTGCTTGTGTGAATGAATATGATGTCTTACCTATAATTCAGGGCTTTTGTAAGGAAAGAATAAAAGGAGAGAGGCTAACATGTGATGATCATATCGAAAAAATTCAATGTGAAGACGCGCTACATTTGGAGTTGATTCAAGGTTTCTGGTACTACTTCCAGCATGGCTTACATTTAGCTAATCCAGTATTACTGCAAGAAAACGGATTGTCCCTGATCGATATGGATGAACTGTTCAAGGAGTTATATCTTCAAGTTAAGCTAGCTTGGGCCGATAAACCCGATATGTATTGGGATTTTGAGAGAAAATATAATATTGGTGCTTTATTATCAGAAAATCACATCAATTCGTTCTTTTTTACTTATTACGAGTTATCTTATGAGTTGAGAAATGCTGATAGCTTATCTAGACGCACACTAGAAAAAATACTCAAATTTATAAATCAAATACCTTATTATTCACCCCATTTCACCGCAACCCACACAAGTTTTGAAGCCTTCGAGGACAGAAATAAGCAAAAAAGTTATTTCTCTACGCTTAGAATCGCCACTGATTTTCAGCAAGGACATTTGACAGATACACTTTTACAATTCTTATTTCAATATTTAAATGAGTTGTACTTTTATAATTTTTTTAAGCCTCAACAATATTTAGATATTGAACCTAATACAGACTCTATGAAAGAATATGAGTTACAACAATTAGATGAATTATACAAAGTAATGCAAGCATTGTTCTCAGCTTTACCACAAGAGCAGGCTTACGTTTATCGATATGTTAAAAAACAAAAATCAATTCAAGCTGTGCTGAATAGCCTTCTGTTTTATAATTTTTTAGAAAATAATAAGCGGGTTAAGGATGGTATTGTCGAGTTAAAAGACGATGTCTTATCCAGTAAAGGTGGAAATTCACAAGAGCTATATCGTCATTTTTTTCAGTTTTTAAAAGATGAATTTGAACTAAAAGGTTTTAAAGTCGATAGTGATACAACTGGGAAAACAATCGACAAATGGAAAATAATATTAAATTCTGGGGCGGTTGATTGCATAGAAATTACGGGTGCAAAAGTGAGAGCGAATTTTTTCACACATTCGAAAAATTTATTTGGAACAAGGAAGTAGGATAACTTCAGCATGGAATTTAGCTTATTTGTAGTTGGCTAAAGATCAACATGCTATTAGATAAGCGTTGTTGCTCCGTTATTAAACTGGCGCGTAAACGATAATTGATTGGGTGCTGAGGATTAATATTGGTAGCCTTTTGATCTGTAAATAGAGCCTCTAATATTTCTCTGGAGGTTCTATTTGTCTTTTTATCTGTTATCTATATTGTCCTTTTCTTTTCAGCTTCATTTATTTAAGTAATGAACTGATTAAATAAATAGTTATCAATGTAGGAGTTCAATGTGCAAAAAGCAAAGAATAAAATATTCTAAACATTTCTCAAAGCGAATCTTATACTTATTATTTGATAATTCTTGATTAGAGGAAATTTGCTAAATATAGATTTAATTGTATAGGTTTCCTAAAATTATCGTAATATGTATAAAAGAAAGGTCCTGATTTAATTTCCTATTTCGTTGATTTAGCCACATGATTGCTGATATTCCTGTTGTATATGATAAAGAAACAGCCTCTCAAGTACCGACTGTTTGGAGAGAGTCGCTTATTAGAATAGTAGAGGCTTTTAAAAATAATGACTTGGCAGCCATTAATTATATTGACGGTGTTCAAAATATTGAATTAGAGCATCTTCAGGACATTGCAGAAAATATTACTGATTATGGTGAAACATTGGTGAATTTGCCTGATGAAACTTGGAAGACTTCACAAGCATTATGGATGGGATTTCGTTGGGATGTCATTCTTGATTTGTTTACAGAACGAGAAGGGCTGAGCGATTTAATTCTGTCTATCAGGGTATTTGAAACAGATGGCGTATTTGAGTACTCAATTCAAGACATTTATGTGCCTTAAAACTTTCACAATGACTGATATGAGATAAAGAGAAGTACTGACTTGTCGTACTTCTCATACTGATTATTGTCCATTCATATTAAAAGTATATTCACCGTTGGCGGTGGTTAATGTGACCTCACGGACTTGTCGAGGATCACAACGCAGAAAGACATGACCGATACTGCCATAACGCATGTTCTGATAACCCTCACCACTGCCAACAGGGCAGTTACCACGATTCACTTTAACCCCAGTGATGGATGTATTGACATCATTGAGGGAAATGATTTCAAGTTTGTTCACAGCCATTGCTGCATAGTGAGCGGTTTCTGTGCCAGGCACTTCCTGAGAGGATAAACGCACTTCAAAATTCTCATTGGCAGATGGAGTTTGTTGTGCTGCTTGTTCGACCGAAGCCTGTTCAACTTCTTGTAGCTCGTTAATAAATCCACGAATCTCTTCTAAATCACCACCACCTGTTTTTAGCATTTCATAATAAGCACGGGCCAGTTTCTCCTGTACGGGTGGAATATCTGGATTGTCTTTATATTCTGCCAATTCATCCATGAGTTGCTGACGATCAGGATCAATAGCCGTAGGCGTACTTGCTGCTTGAGATTCAGTGGTATTTTTAGTTTGTGGTGATGCAGTGTTCTTGTTACAGCCGAATAATATGAGTGAGCTGCAAGCCAAGATTAGTAATTGGGTTTTCATGGATCACTCCTCATTGACTACGGTCAATATAGTGAAGAACAGCTAAGCCTTTCACAAAAATTAGAAAGTCAGCATCATTACGGGCTTTTTCTTTATAGGTAAAAGCACCTGCTTCTAAAATCTGATAGGCACGGTCTTGCTGTGGCGGAGCAAAGTCACGGTTTAAACTATCTCCATCATTGTCCTCAATAAAACTTCTGAGCCTATAACCATCCAGTTTGTAGTTCTTGGGAATGACTTGCCATTCTTTAGACAGGGCATAAAAAGCGTTGCAGTTGATGTTGCCTTTGCAACGGGTCACTTTAGGCGCACTGGCGGGATTGTTATAAAACTGGTTCATGCTTTTAATATCGGCATGGCTGAGGCTGGTGAATGACATGCATGCAGCAACCGCACTGCATTGTAGAAATGCTTTGATTTGATTGTTCATTAAATTGTGATCCTGATTTTTGTTGTTTATGACTTTTTAGAACGCACAGAACAGACTCAATTGCAGAATTTAGGTGCAGCAACGCAGCAATGACGGAACATCATTGAACGGGCAATGCAAACCTGATTCACATTAAAAAAGCTGTGCTGATAAAGATTTAGTCTGTCAGATGAGCCACGTTAAAAGGCAACGCGTCATGACAAATAGGCAAGGGTGGGGAACACTTAAAAATATTAAAAACAGTCATGATTGACTCCTAGATGATTTAGAAGTTCTACCAATTACTGCTAAATAATGGTGGCAGAACGAAAAGGGGTTAGCAGACTGGTCATCTAGTACCAGCACGCGCGAACGCGTCCCCCTCCCGTTCTACCGCAAAGGGGGACGAGAAGGTTTCGCACAAGAATAATACTCAGAAGAGTAAGTCCTGATGCGCTAGATGAAACGGTCTGCTAAAACCGACTGACGATGTAGGTCAGCAAGCTCATCATAATCATAACGATTTCATAGGTCAATTCGATTTGTCCTGCTGTTTTGTACAACTCAGTAAAAAATGAACAGCTATACGATTCCAAATTATTTCAAATACATATTACTGAAATGAAGCAACGCCAAGAGACATTTAAATGATGTCTACAGCAGCGTTTTAAACACTCATTTCTTAACTATTGGAGCAGTTCCATGTCGTATTTGGATACCGAAGAAGAATCGTACAGTCCTCGTTTTAGAGAACCTCAACCACTGCAACTCAGCCTTGCCAGTGCACCAACCACTTTGGCGGTACTCGGTATGAACCTCGCCAAGTCGATGGGCTTTTCACCGATGATTGGTGGTGTGGCAGGCGCAGCACTGGGTGGGGTGATTCTAGTATTGGCGGATCAAACCCGATCCAGTATCAGCACGCATAAATACTGAACAAGACATGATTTACAGCAGAATTAAAGGACAGATCTTATGGCACATTTAGTTGAAACAATGGCATTCGTTGGACAAACCCCTTGGCATGGACTCGGCAATGAACTCACACCGAATCAACCACTAGAAGTTTGGGCAGAGCAGGCAGGCATGGACTGGCGGATTGAATCCTCGGATGTTAGTTACATGGCACAAAACCATCGAGGACAAAACATCATTATGCCCTTTGAAGAACAGAGAGTACTTTATCGTTCTGATACCCATGCACCTTTATCAGTGGTGAGTCAGCGCTTTCAGGAAGTGCAGCCGATGGAAATTCTACATTTCTATCGTGACCTGACCGAGCAATCAGGTTTTGAACTGGAAACCGCAGGTGTACTCAAAGGCGGTAAGAAATTCTGGGCACTGGCACGTACAGGACAAAGCTCAGCCTTAAAAGGTAAGGATGTCAGTAATGGCTATATTTTATTGGCAACCGCCTGTGATGGTACGCTTGCCACCACGGCCCAATTTACCAGCATCCGCGTTGTGTGTAACAACACTTTAGCAATTGCCCTCAAGGGACAGAATAATAGTGCAGGTGTGGTTAAAGTCCCACACAGCACCAAGTTCGATGCGGAGAAAGTTAAACAGCAATTGGGGATTTCAGTGCGTGCATGGGATGATCATATGTATGAAATGAAACAACTGAGCCAACGTAAAGTCACCCAACAAGAAGCTGCTGCTTACTTTGATACAGTGTTTAATAATACCAATCTGAGTATTGCTGAACAGGATGAAAGCATCATTCAGTTCTATCGAAATGCGGCGATGCCGAATCAAACAAATTCATCCAAAACTGAACCGAATGGACGAGCCATGTCCAAGGTGATGACCATGTTCAACGGACATGGGCGTGGGGCAGAACTCAGTTCAGCCAAAGACACCGCCTATGGTTTACTTTGCTCTATCACAGAATTTTGTGATCACGAACGTCGTGCCATGAGTACCGATCATCGACTCGATTCAGCATGGTTTGGCGCGGGTGCAGCCATTAAACAACGAGGACTTGAACAAGCCCTACGAATGGTGGCTTAAAACAATTTGACTCACTGAAATTATTTTCAGTTTTATTTAAGCTAAGCCAATTAATTTAAACATACGGTAAAGCCGTAACAAGCATTGCAATTCTCATTTCGCCACATCATCCCCGATGTGGCTTTTTTTATGCCCGAAATTCAGCTTTTACGCTTTTACCGCTACAGGAATATTTCTAATGAATAGTCATACTCAAATTCAAAACACACTAAATAACCCACCTTTACAGCAGTATTCACCGAACCTGAATCCATCCACCCCAAACTCACCGACTCAACAGATTGAAGTAGGTACTCGAAAACGTGATCGACCAAATAAGCAACCACGAAAAGCCAAAGTTCCAGTAGCCAAACGTCTTGCCAACACCAAGCAGATGAATTATCAGCAATGGCTAGAGGTCCGAAAGCAGGGCATTGGTAGCAGCGATGCAGCCACCGCATGTGGACTGAATCCGTATATGTCGATGTTGGAACTGTGGATGATTAAAACAGGACGGATGCAACAAAGCATCGAAGATGAAAGCGCAGGCTATGCACCCTTATATTGGGGCAAGCAGCTAGAACCTTTAGTCGCTGAATACTACAGCATGCACACCAACAATAAAGTCCGTCGGGTCAATGCAGTGCTACAGCACCCAGACGAAGACAAACACTTTATGTTGGCGAACTTGGATTATGCCGTGGTGGGTAGTGAAGAAGTTCAAATATTAGAGTGTAAAACTGTGGGTGAATATGGCTCAAAACTTTGGAGAGATGGTGTGCCTTTATATGTGCTCTGCCAAGTGCAACATCAGTTAGCAGTAACAGGTAAACAGGCAGCGCATATCTGTGCCTTGATTTGTGGGCATGAAACTAGAATTTTTAAGGTCACACGTAATGAAACGGTGATCAAATATCTTATCAATGCTGAACGCTATTTCTGGGAATGTGTGGAAAAACATATACCGCCTGATGTGGATGCTTCTGAATCAGCAGCCAAAGCTTTACAACTTTTATATCCCACACATGTCCCACTCAGTACGACGGATTTATCTGAAGATATCGCAGCCAATCAAGACTTTGAGCAATTGCTAAAACAACGTCATTTGATTGAACAGCATCAAGCCAGCTTTGACCAGCTCAAGCATCAAATCCAAGCCAAAATGCAGGACAGTGAACGAGCGACTTTTAAAACGGGTTCAGTGACATGGAAGAAATCCAAGGACTCAACTAGCTTAGACAGTAAAGCTTTATTGCAACAGCATCCTGAGTTTCTACAACAATTCCCACAAAACAAGCAGGGCACACGGCGTTTTCAGATTTATACGGATGATGATCAATCCAAATAAATTAGCCTAAGCAGACGAACTCAACTGACCAAACATTTTCAACCTACTCAAGCTTATTTACCTAACCCACTCAATCCCCAATTCATCAAAAAAGCGCAAAACAGCCCCCGCTCCCCATAAGCACGTTGAGGAAACGTACCTATAGAGAGCAAATGGACTGCCTTGCGAGATTTATATGCATTTCAAAAAATGACTGCTTCTTACTCATATCAAAGGGGCATCAGTCAAAAATTACCAAAGAGGAATTCAACATGATTAAAGGTTTAGCAATCACACCACCCGTTTTAGGTCGTATTAGCATCGGCAAGATCGTTGAAAAGAACGGCAAACGCCTACCAGAAAAGGATGACCAGTTCACCATTACTAGCCAAATCCAAAATAAGGATGGTTGGGTGAAACATCCATTGGATGAGCAACTACGTGCTAAAGCACCGAATCAGAACCAAAAGCTGAGAAGCATTCCAGTCCGTATGATCTTCAACGATCCTGAACTGAATTTACGTGCAGAGTACAGCCTATTTGACCGACAGACTGGACGTTTAATCTGTTCAGGTAATGGTGAAACCTGTCAGCGACTTGGACAAAACGGCATTGAACAACACCCATGCCCATCACCTGATTTATGTCCATTGGCACAAGGTGGGCTGTGCAAACCCTATGGCAGACTCTATGTGAATTTGGATGAATCGGACGAGTTTGGCACATTTATCTTTAGAACCACAGGCTTTAACAGTATCCGCACTTTGGCGGCACGGCTGAGTTATTACTATGCTGCTTCAGGTGATCTACTTTCATGTTTGCCATTGCAACTGACTTTAAGAGGTAAAAGCACAACTCAAAGTTATCGTACCCCGATCTATTACGTGGATTTAACCTTACGTGACGGCACAAATCTTAAAGAAGCGATTAGTTCAGCCAAACAGATGGATGAGCAGAGTAAGGCAGCAGGATTTTATCAGGAGGCTTTAGATCATGTGGCTCGACAGGGCTATGGCAATGCCAGCTTTGAGGTGGGCGGAGAAGAGGGCTTGGATATTGTTGAGGAGTTTTATTCGGAGGAATCGAAATCAGAGCAGAATCAGCAAATGCATGACTTGAGCCATGCTCAGGATATTCAGAAAGGGTTGCAGCAGTCGGTTCAAGCTCTGAATTAAATACTGTTGGGGGCTAAGAAGCCTCCAACAGTAATATTGCTACTATTTTTTATTAAAAAATTTGAACTACTTATTGAATCAATAAACATTACTTAAGTATCGTTTATTTGGAGGGCGGTAGTACGTTAGGCTTTTGTAACATTAATCCATTTATAACTTTTTGTTGTCTACTATCCTCATTACGTAGTTGTTTATCTTTGGAATGATGGTCATCTTTATTCTCATCAACTTTGGTATCGCCATGGTTATGATCAGTAATATTACGTAATTCAGTATCATCTAAGGAGCGAATCGTTTTTGAAGTGCTAGGTTCAGCCCAAGATATTGTATTTAAAAATATGAGAAATAATAAATTGTACTTCATCCATGAAGTCATAGCGTGATCCTTTTTTACTCAATACCGACTACAGTGGTGATATAACCAGTGGCTAAAAGAATTGATAGACCTAATGACATCTCAAATAAAATGGCATAGCCCAATTGTTTCGCAAATTTCGGGTCTTGTAAGCGAGGTGTGAAATACCATTTGTTAAAGGCTGCTAACAATAAAATACTTAGGACAAATAATATTTTAATAATAAATCCATGCCCATAAGGTGTATTGATTAGAGTATTAAAATCTTTAAAGAGTAATAAAGCAATACTAAGACCACAAGCGATGAGTATTCCTACAATAAAGGCTGCTATTTGCCCAAATAGATGCATACGTTCTTTAAGTGGTAAGCCATTAATTTTTTTGCTTGTTTTCCATAATGGATAAAGCGACCCCATCCATAAGGACATTACAAGTACATGTATTGATAACAAAGCTTGAGCGAATAAGGGTAAATTCGTGACGTGTCCGAGTTGTGAAAAACTTAAAACGATTGGTGTGAGCAGTATGGTAAAGATTGCTCCTTCAGTTTTGGAAATATCAATCGTCCCTTTACTAAGTTTGACTATCATAAATATGAGTAAAAGTGCAAAACTGATTGATCGAATGATATAGACATGTCCAGTAGGAGTATTGACTAGTATATTTATATAGTTGCTATCCCACATACCTGAAAGGCCAGTGTTGGCAAAACTTCCTATAAGAATGAAGAAGCCGAGAACACTTGAAAAAAGACCTAATCCTGTACCAATAGTTATGTATTTGAGAATAGTTTCCTTTATTTCTACATAACGTCCAAGTAAGAAGTAGGAGAAAGTACCACCAACAACAAATGCAATACCTAAATATAAAATGACTTTAACAAGCCATGATGCATATATCCAAGATTCAGGAATCATAATTTTCTCCATCGTAATAGCAACATGCCAGCAGTTCGCTGGCATGTTGCTATTAGCACTTGATTTTTATTTTGCTGATTTAATGGTGAAATTATATTCGCCATTCATGTTGTGGCCATCCGCTCCCATTGTGGTCCACACGACTGTATATTTTCCTTTTTTTAGTTTAGGTGCAGCGACGTCAAATGATTTTTTCATATCATGAGTTATTTTATAATTTAAAGGAATGTCCTTACGTTGTGCATCAAGTAACTTAACGTTCATTAGCATGACTTCTTCACCAAAATTGAGTGTTATGTTTTTTGGTTGACTTGCTACAGAAGCATTGATCGCAGGAATTGCACTTTCAAGTTTCACGTGTGCAAATGCACTTGAAGCAGTAACAATCAGTGTTGCACCTACGAGAGTGTTACGTAGAGCTGACATTTTATTTTGAAAAATTTTCATTTCTTCATCCTCTTTAAATTAATCTTGGGCCCAGTAATGACCGAATGAAATTCATTGATTGATAGCTTGGTCACCAACTTTGTAATCCTATTATCAAAGAAAGATAGAAACACTCCGATGACTTCAAAATTACATTTTTGTCATTTTAAAAATTGAAAAGTCACAAGTGCTACACTGACTATAAAGAAAATTTCGCTTATCTAATGATCAAGTAATAGGAAATTATTTACGTTTTAATCAATTTATTACTTTTAAAATTAAATATGAAGGAGGTTGTATGGACCATCATCATCACGAAGATAAAAATACACTTACTGATCCTGTCTGTGGCATGGCAGTAAAAGAAACATCTCAATTTTATGAAAAAGTTGACAGTAAAACTTTCTATTTTTGCAGTGAAAATTGCTGGTTAAAGTTTAAGAATGATCCTGCTTTTTATATTAATAAACTAGCAAAAGCGACTAATCCAAAAGAGATTGGGATAAATTCAATTGTGGTTGATCAGCCGATAAATGTGAATACTTCTACTATTTACACTTGTCCGATGCATCCCGAAATTCAACAAAATCACCCTGGGAATTGTCCTAAATGTGGTATGACTTTAGAGCCTTTACTTCCAAATCTGGATGAAGCTGACGAAAACCCTGAACTAAAAGATTTTAAAAGACGATTTTGGTATACCTTACCTTTAACTCTTATCGTTGTATTTTTAGCAATGTTTGGTCATCAATTGAACTGGTTCGAAATGCAGGTGCAAAGCTGGATTGAACTGGTACTGACTTTACCAATTGTTTTGTGGGCAGGAATGCCATTTTTTGTGAGATGTTGGCAGTCAATTCTTAATCGGAGTCCAAATATGTGGACCTTGATTGGAATTGGTACAGGAGCTGCTTTTATATACAGCCTTGTTGGAACAATAGTACCTCAAGTATTTCCAGACTCATTTGTATCTATGGGGCGTGTCGCTGTATATTTCGAAGCCACAGCAGCCATTATTTCGCTGACCTTATTAGGCCAAGTTCTTGAGTTGAAAGCTCGATCACAGACCTCGGCAGCAATTAAATCTTTACTTGGGCTAGCACCTAAGACTGCAAGAAAAATAAATGACGATGGTAAAGAAGAAGATATTCCTCTTTCCCATGTACATGTTGGAGATTTGCTCCGAGTACGACCAGGTGAAAAGGTCCCTGTTGATGGAGTTGTTACTGAAGGGTCAAGTTCTATTGATGAATCAATGTTAACAGGAGAACCTGTTCCCGTTACAAAACGTGAAGGCGATCAAGTAATAGGTGCAACAATAAATATGAATGGTTCATTAGTAATGCGTTCAGAAAAGGTTGGATCTTCAACGGTACTGTCTCAGATCGTACAAATGGTATCGCAAGCTCAACGTTCTAAAGCGCCGATGCAAAGAATGGCAGATCATGTTGCAGGTTGGTTTGTTATGGTAGTTATTGCTATTTCTGTGCTTACATTTTTTGGTTGGGGGGTATTTGGCCCAGAGCCTAGTTGGGTTTACGGGTTAATTAATGCTGTCGCAGTGTTAATTATTGCTTGCCCATGTGCTTTAGGCTTAGCGACACCTATGTCAATTATGGTGGCAACAGGTCGTGGTGCATCGAATGGTGTACTTTTTCGTGATGCAGCTGCAATAGAAAATTTACGTAAGATTGATACTTTAATTATTGATAAGACAGGTACTTTAACTGAAGGCCAACCCTCATTCGATAAGGTTATCGCTCTTTCGGGCTATGAAGAAAATGAGGTACTTCGGTTAGCAGCTAGTCTGGATCAGGGGAGTGAACACCCTTTAGCTGATGCAATCGTACGTGCTGCCCGTGAAAGAGATCTTGTACTGTCTAGACCAACATCTTTTGAATCTGGCTCTGGGATTGGTGTTAAAGGAGAGTTAAATGGACAACAATTATCTCTTGGTAATACAGCATTAATGGAACAGCTGGGAATATCAGTTAAAGCATTTGTTCCCGAAGCTGAAAAGTTAAGAGCCGAAGGTGCAAGTGTCATGCATTTAGCTGTGGATGGAAAACTGATAGGGTTAATAGCTGTTTCAGATCCAATCAAAGCAAGTACACCTGAGGCTGTTCTTTCATTAAAAGATTCCGGTCTAAGAATCGTAATGGCTACTGGTGATGGATTAACAACAGCTAAGTCTGTTGGCGCTAGATTAGGTATTGATGAGGTTTATGGTGAGGTTAAACCCGCAGATAAATTAGAATTGGTTAAGAAATTGCAAAAAGAAGGAAGAGTGGTTGCGATGGCTGGTGATGGGATCAATGATGCCCCAGCTTTAGCTCAGGCTGATATCGGAATTGCAATGGGTACAGGAACAGATGTAGCAATGAATAGTGCCCAAGTTACTTTGGTAAAAGGTGACTTACGTGGTATTGAAATTGCTCGTTCTTTATCAGAGGCAACTGTTAAAAATATGAAACAAAACTTGATGTTTGCTTTCCTCTATAATGGATTAGGTATCCCTTTGGCTGCTGGTGTACTGTATCCATTTACTGGCTGGTTACTCTCGCCTATGATCGCAGCATTAGCAATGAGCCTAAGCTCAGCATCGGTAATTGGTAATGCTTTACGACTACGTAGCCAAAACTAAGTTTTTCTGACTACTCATTATTTTTAACTATTAAAGATGAGTAGTCAGTAGTTGTTTATTTTTATATAAGTGATTAATTTTTAAAAATAATTTTAAAAGTTATGCGGCCATTATGATAGTCTGCTCTAATTGTTGCGCCATGTACATCAAGAATGGATTTGGTAATTGCTAGCCCTAAGCCAGTACCTTCCTCAACTCGCTGTCTGGAAGCATCTGTTCTATAAAAACGGTCAAATAATCGATTTAGCTGGTCTGATGATAAAGGTGAGCTTTCATTCTCAATTGTAAAAACAGTTTTATCAAAGCTTTGTTGGCAATTGATTTTGATCACTGAATCTGTTTTTCCATATTTGATCGCATTTGATAATAGATTACTGAGTGCTCGACGTAACATTGAAGGATCGCCATTTACATAACCTAGACCAGTTTGTTCTAAAGTCATTTTCTTTTCAGAAGCAATAGCATCATAAAAGTCAAATAAAGCTGAAATTTCTTTGACCAAATCAATTCTTTGTAAGTTTGGTAAATGCAAACCGTGTTCGGCTTTGGCAAGGAATAACATATCTGAAACCATCCGAGCTAAACGTTCAAACTCTTCTAAGTTAGAAAAGAGAACTTCCTGATAAGTATTGATATCTCTACTACGGGATAAACATACTTGGGTTTGAGTCATCAAATTATTAATAGGTGTGCGAATTTCATGAGCAAGATCAGATGAGAAGTCTGATAATTTCTCTACAGCAGATTCCAGTCTATCTAACATATCGTTAAAAGCTATGGCTAAGGATCTAAGCTCTGTTGGCGTGTTTTCGACTTCTAAGCGTTCAGAAAGATGTTGAGCAGATATACCTTCTGCCACTTTTGCCATTTTTTGAACTGGGCGTAACCCTCGCCATGCTGCGAACCACCCTAAGAACATTAAACAAATTGTACCCACAAATCCAATGTATAGAAGTTGACGTCTAAAGTCATTTAAGAAATGTAGATGCTCAGAAGTATCGATGCCAACGACAATTTGAGCTGACATAATTGAGTCTTGATGATTAAAAGACTTTGTATAAATTAAACCACGGTAGGTTTTATTTTGAATGCTCCATTCAACCCAAGGCTTTCGTTTTGATTTATTGAGTGTTTGGGTATGAATGGTGGATGGTGCTGAACTAAAAATAATTTGACCCGTTGGTCGTTCAATTTGAACAATTAGATCATGATGACCAACTAAGGCATCTTTTAAATATAAATTCAATTCTTGAGAATTAGAAGGATTCTGTTCTAATAGATTCTCTATAAGTTGAATTTTACCTTCTAATTGAGTTCGGTCTTGAGCTTCGAAATGATGCATTACGAGTTGATGAATAACTAGTCCCATAATCATTAGAATGATTACGGTAGATAGAGAAAAAATAATAGCTATACGAAAGCTGATTGCATTAAACAATTTACGAGTCATCTTCAACCTCTAGAACATAACCCATTCCCCGTATGTTCTGGATTAGCTTAGGGCTAAAGTTACTGTCAATTTTACTTCTCAAACGTTTAATAGCGACTTCTACGACGTTGGTATCACTATCAAAATTCATATCCCAAATTTGAGAAGCTATGAGTGCGCGAGGTAAAATTTCACCACGTCTACGCATAAATAATTCCATCAGCGCGAATTCTTTAGCTGTTAAGTCAATACGTTGCCCAGCGCGAGTGACGCGGCGTTTACGAAGATCAAGTTCAAGATCAGCAATTGTAATAAGGTTACTATCTTCTTTTTGTTGTCCCCGTCGGAGTAAGCTTTTAATGCGTGCTAATAACTCAGCAAAAGCAAAAGGTTTTACGAGGTAGTCATCAGCTCCCAAATCTAATCCCTTAACTCGATCTTCAATTTGATCACGCGCTGAAAGAAATAGAATAGGCATTGTCTTTCCGCTTTTGCGAATATCATAAATGATATTCCAGCCATCTAATTTTGGTAACATAACGTCCAAAATGATGAGGTCATATTCTTCGGAAAGTGCTTGATGTTTACCTGATAATCCATCTGTGACCCAATCCGTAATATACCCAGCTTCAGATAGACCTTGTTTAAGGTAGTCACCAGTTTTTTGTTCATCTTCAACTAGTAAGATTCTCATTGATAAAAATCCAATATCACTCATTAAGAATATAATAACGTTATAAATACGTGATTCTTTGTAGATTACAAAAATGTCATTTTCATGTCATATAGATGTTTGGTGGTAGCCTTTAAGGTATTTGTATAAAGTTAATTTTTGGAGCAAAACATGAAAACTCTATTCCGTCGTAGCTTAACTACACTTATGTGTATTGGAACTTTAATTGCAGGAACTCAGTCTTGGGCAGCCGATGCTAAACAGGGAACCACTGTAGTCACTGAAACTAAAGCGGACTCAAAAATGTCAGAGAAATGCCAAAAACCTTGTAATATGAAGAATGATGAGAAAACCCAACAGGATCATAGTCAGCATGAGCATGGCAATATGGCTGATATGTCTCAGATGGATCACTCTAAGATGATGAATATGGATCAGTCTAAAATGGGTAATATGGATCATTCAAATATGATGAACATGGACCACTCAAAGATGAACATGTCAAATACATCAAATAAATAACAAATACGATAAATGAAAGATTGGGGAGATTAAAGCGAATAATTGGTTTGCTTGAGCTCCCCATCTTTATATTAGATAGGTGAAATAAATGTCTAAAAAATTAAGTCATGTCCTTTTAATAGGAGTTGGTTTATTTTCATCAACTTGGGTGATGGCTGCTGTTAAAGAATATGATTTAACCATCGCTGAGCAAACAGTAAATATCACAGGTAAGCCTTTAAAGAGAATCACAGTAAATGGCAAATTTGTGGCCCCCCTTCTTGAATTTGAAGAGGGTGATGAGGCGATTATTCGTGTCCATAACAAGTTAAAAAAACAAGATTCTTCTATTCATTGGCATGGTTTAATTTTGCCTGGCATCATGGATGGAGTACCTGGATTTAATCAGTTTGATGGTATTGCCCCTAGTAAGACCTATGAATATAAGTTTAAGGTACGCCAAAATGGTACCTATTGGTATCATTCGCATAGTAAAGGTCAAGAGCAAGAGGGCTTGTATGGTCCGTTAGTCATTTACCCAAAAAATAGGACACCTTTAACTGTAGATGAGAAAACAGATAAGGATTATGTTGTATTGCTCTCAGATTTTCATGATTCAACTAGTGATAAAATCATGAATAATCTAAAGAAAGAAGCTGACTATTATCAGAACCGTCGTGAAACTGTTTTTGATGTTTTTAAACAAATTAAAAAAGATGGTTTAAAAGCAACATGGCAAGACCGTTCGATGTGGAACCAGATGCGAATGCTCAAGACAGATATGTCTGATGTGACAAAATATACTTTTTTGATGAATGGTAAGACTCCAGAACAAAATTGGACTGGCAATTTTAAGATGGGTGAAAAAGTACGTCTTCGGTTTATTAATGCCTCAGCAATGTCATTCTTTGACGTCAGAATCCCTAACTTGAAAATGACGGTAGTCAGTGCAGATGGGCAGCCAGTGAAACCTGTTCCTGTTGATGAATTCAGAATAGGAACGGCTGAAACGTATGATGTCATCGTAGAACCTAAACAATCAAATTATCAAATTGAAGCAGAATCAATTGATAGGAGTGGCTTTTCAGTTGGTTCATTACATGATGAAAATACTCCTCCAATAAATCAAATCAAAATGCCGAAGTCACGTCCTCGTTCTTTATTAACTATGGAAGATATGGGGATGGGGCATGATATGTCGTCTATGGCGGGCATGAATCACGACATGTCTTCAATGAAAGGCATGGATCATGATATGTCGTCTATGACAGACAGCTCAAAAGATCAGTCAATGTCTGGAATGAACCATGACATGTCTTCAATGAAAGGTATGGATCACGATATGTCATCTATGACAGACAGCTCAAAAGATCAGTCAATGTCTGGAATGAACCATGACATGTCTTCGATGAAAGGTATGGATCATGACATGTCTTCGATGAAAGGTATGGATCATGACATGTCTTCAATGAAAGGCATGGATCAAGATATGTCTTCAATGAAAGGCATGGATCACGATATGTCATCTATGACAGGTAGTTCAAAAGATCAATCTATGTCAGGTATGAACCATAGCATGCAAATGACTACATCTAATGCATCTACACAAGAAAAGAATGGTGATGTTGTATATGGTTGGGCGAATGCTTCAACACCCGTTGGTCAAAAAGCACTCCAGTATAGTGACTTACAATCTCTAAATCCTCAACCAGATACTCGTGCCCCTGAACGTGAAATGGAAATCCGTCTTGGTGGGAATATGGAGCGCTACATTTGGACAATTAATGGTAAGAAGTTTAATGAAACAGAACCATTCAAAGTGAAATATGGGGAACGTATACGCTTGAAATTTGTGAATGACAGTATGATGGCTCACCCAATGCACTTGCACGGTATGTTTATGCAGCTTGAAAATGGTCAAGATCCAAGTAATATGCCAAATAAACACACGATCATTGTGCCACCGGGGAAAACAGTTACAACTTTACTTACTGCTGATGAATTAGGTGAATGGGCTATCCACTGCCATTTGTTATATCACATGGCCGCTGGAATGATGAACAAACTCATTGTGGCAAATGTAGATAGCAATGATGTTGATTCAAAAAGTATCGTTGATGTTGATTCAAAAAGTATCGTTGCCCAACCCCATGCAAATGATAAGGGAGTGAATCAACATGCACATCACTAAACAGTTATATTCAAAAACAATTTTATCTGTTGCTTTATTTAGTTTAGCAGGTATGGCATTTGCGAATGATAATTCGACTGAAAATTTAAATAAGAGTACGTCAAGTATGAATGTGCTTTTAAGAGAATCAGGCGGATTAGGCTATGTTGAACGTAATACTGATCAAAAGTCTTCAAACAGCAAAGAACTTGAAACTTTAGCTTTTAGCCAAAATCATAAAAAACATTTGAACGAGCATGGTGGGCAAATCTATCAAACAACTAAATTTTCCAATGAGTGGATAGTTGATAAAGATGGAAAGGGCAGCTTAGGTTCGACTTTCGAGGCATTGATTGGAACAGATGAAAATCGAATGTTTGTTGAAGCTAATATGAATAAAGCGGAGAGTAATGACCCCAAATATGATGTATCAGCTCTTTACAGTAGAAATGTTGCAGCATTTTGGGATGTACAAGCTGGGGTAAGGTATAGTGAGGACAAAAATAACCGTAATAGTAATCGCATTGATGGCGTTATTGGATTATTAGGTCTTGCTCCTTATTTCTTTGAGACAAAAGCTTACCTTTATGGTGGTGAAAATAATTTTTGGGGAGCTAGTTTTGATTTCGACCGTGATTTATTACTCACTCAAAAGTTGATTACTCAGCCATATATTGAAGCAGATGTTGTGTTTAATGATAATTCTGACTTTGCATCAAAGACGGGATTGTCAGAATTGAAGACAGGTATTAAAACTCGTTATGAGATTAGCAAACGTATCAGACCATTTGTTGATATAGCTTATCAATATGAAAAAGGGCAGAAATTAACAACTTTTCAAGAAGCTACAGATTCTGAAAAGGGGTGGTTATACGGGGCAGGCATTGAATTAGTTTTCTAAATATTTTATTAAGAATGAATAATGGTGATATTCCATTATTCATTCTTAATTATTTTAAACTTACGGATAACCCTTCAAGTACTTTACAAGAGTTAATTTCCAAAAAACCAGAGCATTTACTTCTTAAATCAGAAAGTTGTTGCTTAAGCTGAATCTGTTTTTGGATATTCTGCTCTAATTGATGAATATGTTTATCAACTAAGATGTTAATAGAACTACAGTTTCCACAAGGTTTGTCTTTGTATGCTAATAAAATTTTTATTTCGTCCAAGCCCATATTCAAAGTTCGGCAATTAAGAATAAATAGAAGTCGCTCTAAGTGGTCTTTGTTATAAAGTCGATAATTAGCTTCCGAACGATTAGGGGCTAGTAATAAAGCTTCTTTTTCATAAAACCGTATTGTAACAACAGGGCAACCGGATAGCTGAGATAATTCACCAATTTTTAAGTTCATTTCAAGTCACCTGATCTATTGACTCTATAGTAGCTATAGGGATTTTAATATGCAATACGTGAAGATATGACTATAGGCACATCAATGAGTGGTTGCGGTTGTAATCAAGAAAGTTCTTGTGAAGACACTAAGCAAAAACAAAATGAATCAAAAACAGATTCTTGTAAAATTAAAGATTTAGCTACAGAAGAAAGTAAAAGTTCTTGTTGCGATAATGAGGTACAGCAAGAACCTACCCCTGATGAAAAAGATTCCTGCGGTAGTAAGCAGTCGAATTCATGCTGTGGCCCAGATACTATAAATTTACCAGAGCAAGTTCGTGGCAATGAAAGTATAGTGGCTTTCATCAGTGACTATAGCATCCCGAAAATGGATTGTTCCACAGAGGAACAAATGGTTCGGATGACTTTATCTCCATTGGTAGATGTTAAGAGCTTGGTTTTTGATTTGCCGAATCGAAACCTAAAAGTTCTGCATAATGGTGAAAGTAATGAAATCACTGCAAAACTTGAAGCTCTTGGATTTGGGGCAAAATTAAATAAAACTGAAGTTTATGAAAATAAAGAACAAGCACAAGAAGCTAGTACTTTTCTGATTCCGAAGATGGATTGTTCGGCAGAAGAGCAAATGGTAAGAATGGCACTTTCTCCCTTGCATGAAGTTAAAGGTTTATCTTTTGATTTGGCGCAAAGACAGTTAGTTGTTTTCCATACCAATGGGATTAATGAAATTACCACAAAACTTGAAGCCCTTGGCTTTGGTGCAAAGATTGTGGAAACGGTAAAAGCTACGGGGGAATTGCCTGAAGCACCTGATCCAACTAAGCAGGCGAAAGTACTAAAATTATTATTAGCGATCAATGGTGTTCTTTTTTTTATTGAATTCATAAGTGGCATTATCGCCGAATCTACAGGTCTTATTGCCGACTCTCTTGATATGTTTGCTGATGCTGCTGTTTATGGTATAGCACTTTATGTAGTAGGAAAAGCAGCTAAGTACCAAGTAAAAGCAGCTCATTTCGCTGGTTGGATTCAATTGTCATTAGCTCTTGTTGTTATTGTTGATGTGATTAGGCGCTTTATTCTAGGTAGTGAGCCTGAATCTAGCATAATGATTATTATTGCTTTCTGTGCACTTATTGCAAATGTTGCCTGTCTCTATTTATTGACAGGCCACAAAAATGGAGGTGCCCATATGAAAGCAAGTTGGATATTCACCGCAAATGATGTAATCGTTAATATGGGAGTCATTTTTGCCGGTGTACTTGTGACATGGACTAGCTCAGCTTACCCTGATTTGATTATTGGTATCCTCGTTTCATTGTTCGTGCTTAACGGCGCTAGAAAAATTTTGGCGTTGAAATAAGGTGCAGACAATGAATTTATTTCAAGTAAAGCAAGACCAAATTGTAAAAATCATTGATCTTAAAAAGGGTGATCAGTATCAAGATAAAAATGATCCTGTTCTAGAGCGTTTAGAACTGCTGGGCTTTAGAGTAGGTGAATCCTTACAAGTACTTGCAAAAGGGCTTTTTGGTGGTGACCCCGTATTGGTTCAAATTGAAACCTCACGTTTCGCATTAAGAAAAAATGAAGCAGAACGAATTTTTGTAGAGATTACCAATGAACACTAAAAATATTGCACTCGTTGGTAATCCCAATTGCGGTAAAACATCACTTTTTAACACCCTCACAGGGACTCGTCAAAAAGTTGCTAATTATGCTGGGGTAACGGTAGAACGGAAAGAGGGTTTTTTTAAATTACCTTCTGGCGATACTGTACGAGTACTGGATTTACCTGGGACTTACAGTTTAAAGCCAAGTAGTTTAGATGAAGAAGTAACTAGAGCAGTCTGTTTTGGCGAGTTAAAAGGTGAAGTTATACCTGATATTTTTGTATGTGTTGTGGATGCTACGAATCTTTATCTTCATTTAAGTCTTGTACTTGAAGTCAGAGCTTTAAACAGACCAATGTTACTTGTTCTTAACATGATGGATGAGGTTAGAAAACGTGGTATCTCGATTGACACATCAAAATTATCTCAGCTCTTAGGTATTCCTGTTGTTGAATCGATAGCTGTAAAGACAAAAGGGATTCAGGGTTTATTAACGCAGTTAGACCAAAAAAATTTGTTTATTTCCCCTTATCATTCTGATCTAAATCATTTCGACCAAATCAAAGATATTACAAAACAGGTCATATTGAAGAATGATAATGGTGATAAACGAACGGCTTTCTTAGACAAAATATTCTTACATCCATTTTTTGGATTATTAATATTGACCTTTACCATGTTTGTAATGTTTCAGGCTGTTTTCATTTGGGCACAACCCTTCATTGCATTTATTGAAAATTCGATTACATGGTTTAGTGGGGCTGTTGGACCTTTAATTTCGCACCAACTTCTAAGAAGTTTGATTGTTGACGGTGTGATTGCGGGTGCAGGTAGTGTGCTTGCCTATATGCCTCAAATTCTTATTTTATTTTTCTTTATTTTAGTTTTAGAGGAATCGGGTTACTTACCTAGAGCTGCCTTTTTGTTGGATAAACTGATGTCTAAAGCAGGCTTAAGTGGGCGTTCATTTATTCCGTTGCTTTCAAGCTTTGCCTGTGCCATCCCAGGAATTATGGCAACACGGAGTATCAGTTCTGAAAGAGATCGTTTGGCAACGATTATGATTGCACCTTTGATGACGTGTTCTGCACGATTACCTGTATATGCTTTGCTGATCGCTGCATTCATTCCAAACAAGTTGGTTTATGGTTGGCTCAGTTTACAAGGTCTAGTTCTGTTCGGGCTTTACATGTCAGGAATCGTATCCGCTTTATTGGTTTCTTTATTCCTGAAATTAGTAAGAAAAGATAAAACTGAAAGTATTTTCATTTTTGAATTACCTACATACCGTATTCCAGATGTTCGAAATGTAGCTTTGGGGCTTTATGATAGAGCGACTATATTCTTAAAAAGAGTTGGTGGAATTATTGTCGCACTTTCTATTTTATTATGGTTCTTGGTAACGTTCCCATTACCACCTGATAACCCAACAATGCCACCAATCAATTATAGTATTGCTGGACAGTTAGGACATCTAATCCATCCAATATTTGCTCCGATTGGATTTACGTGGGAAATTTGTATTGCTTTGATTCCTGCCATGGCAGCTCGTGAAGTGATTATTGCTGCATTAGGGGTAATCTATGCAATGTCTGGTGATGAGAATGCAGTTACCCAAACCTTATTATCTCAAATATCGGGTCCTGATGGATGGGGACTAGCGACAGGGATGTCACTATTGGTTTGGTTTATCTTTGCTCCACATTGTTTAGCAACATTGGCAACTATCAGAAGAGAAACAGGGAGTTGGAAACAGCCAACCATAATGGCCATCTATCTTTTCTCGTTGGCCTACTTATTCTCTTTCATAACTTATCAAGTTGTGAGTCGTTTTTAATCTAGAGCATGGTTGTTGATTCATATCAACAACCATGCTCTTGTCTAAGTAATTATTTAAATTAATTATAGGATTGTTATTTTACTAAGAATCTGTAAAACTAAAAAAGCTTAAATTTTGGTCATGACATTATGCACTGGTTAAAAACATGCCTTTCGCTGTTTTTATCATTTGCTATCCTCATCGTAGGATCGGCAGCAGCAGCTGCATCTGTACATAGTCCATGTTTAATGTCATCTCAAGATATGCAACCCATGCAAATGATGAATTCTGAAGATCATGAAAAAGCAAGTGCTATGCACATGGATTGTATGAAAGCTGAAGTAAAGATTAAGAAGCAATTACATGATCCATCATGTATGTCTAAGCAAGATTGTATTATGTCATTTTCTAAAATTGCATATACATCTACAGCACTAGGTGTTTTGCAATCTATGGTTTCTTCCCCTGTGGAACAGTCTGCTTTTTCTCCATTAAATCAAAATTTCACCTCATCTGATCCTTCCAATTTATGGAAACCCCCACGCTCTAATTAATTTGATGACTAATCATCATTCATAGAGTTTTCTATGGATGTTCTGCACGTGCGCGTGTACATCATTTTAGAGCTAAAAATATGAACTTTAATAAAGAAAAGCTGTCCCTAAAATGGGGTGGATGCTCAATTGCGACGATCTATTTTTTCTTGAGTTATGGTCATGCTTATGCCCAGCCATTGACTTTGGATACAGCATTGAAGCTTGCTGAGCAATATGCACCTACTCTAAGGGCCAATAGTGCTCAGATTGAAGGCGCTGAGAATATGGTTTCAGCTTCCGGTATCTTACCCAATCCTAAACTGTTTGTTGGCTTAGATAATTACCCCGTGTCTGGCGATGCCGCATGGTCAGTCACACAAGAAGGCATGACGATGAAAAAGATTGGCATCATGCAAGATTTTCCAAATCGTGCCAAAAGATTGGCCGAAATAGAATTAGCAAAAGCTGAATTGGGTTCAGCTAATGCTCAGACAGAAATTCTTCGTATTGAGTTACGTCAAAAAGTAGCATCGGTATGGCTTAAGCGTTTTTATCTTGAGCGTAAACTGGCCTTATATGATGACCTTCTTTCAGAAAATGGATTGTTATTCCAGATTACGCAGACACAGGTTACATCTGGTCGGACTATGGTTACTAATGCGATTTCCCCTAAGCTGGACAAAACGGTTTTACTTGATCAAAAAGATGATTTACTTCGAGATTTAAATAAAGCAAAGCTAGAATTACACCGATTAATCAGTGCGGATTCTAGTCGTACAACTGAAATAGAAAGTTTGCCTAGCCAAGAACCTGTAATTAATTTTGATACATCACGTTTATATCATCATCTGCATCAACTTCCTGAATTGAAAGCATTTCAAGCAGAAAGGCAAACTGCTGAAGCCAAACTTAAGCAAGCTCAAGCCCTACAAAAATCAGATTGGAGTATCGAGTTTGCCTATCAGCACCGTGCTCCTGAATTTGGAGATATGATTGGTGTGCAACTGACAACGGAACTACCAGTATTTTCAAAAAAACGTAGTAGTTCATTGGTTCAAGCCATTTTAGCGGAACAAAACAGGATTACAGCAGATCAGGAGATAAAATACCGCGAGCATCTCACTATGTTAGATGAGGGGCTATCGGACTTAAAAGCCCTTGATCAACAAATCCAACGTACAGTTCAAAGTACACTTCCTTTGACTAAACAAAAAGTAAATTTACAGCTAGCAAGTTATCAGGCTGGTAAAGCCAATTTGTCAGATGTCATTGAGACACGACAAGCATTACTAAATCAGCGATTACGCCTCATCGATTTACAACAACAGCAAGCAATTATCAAAGCCCAGCTCTATTTTTCTTTTGTAGAACCGACCTTAAACCATGCTGAGGAGTCACGATAATGTTAAAAAATAAATTAGCATTCGTAATTGCTGGCTTGATTGTGGGCAGCTTGGGAATCGGTAGTGGTGCTGGATATTGGTATGCTCATCAAAATGATAAAAAGCAAACTGTAAGTGATCAGGCAACTGCTAAAGTGTTGTACTGGTACGATCCAATGAAACCAGAACAGCATTTTGATAAGCCGGGGAAATCCCCTTTTATGGATATGCCGTTAGTCCCTAAATATGCGGATGAAAGTACTTCTGGAATGACTGAAAGTGCAGGAGTAAAGATTGATCCATCTCTTCAACAAAATCTAGCCATTCGTTATGCCACAGTCGAACAAGTTGTAATGGGTAATACTTTGTTAACCAATGGCATATTACAAGCGAATGAACGACAGATAGCGATTCTGCAAACACGGGCAAGTGGTTTTGTTCAGCGTGTCTATGGTCATGCAGTCGGAGATATAGTGACTCAAGGGAGCCCGATTGCTGATATTTCAATACCAGAATGGACTGGGGAGCAGACCGAGTTTTTGGCAGTACTTAAAATAGGAGACCGTTCTCTTATTCAAGCAAGTCGACAACGCCTACGGCTTCTGGGAATCCCACCAAATGTGATCCATCAAGTCGAACAAACACATCAAGTACAATCTAATATGACTTTGAGTGCTCCTATAAGTGGATTCATTGACTCATTAGAAGTTCATAGTGGAATGACTTTAACTATGGGGCAAACACTTGCTTCAATTAAAGGAATTAATCCAATTTGGTTAGAAGCAGCAGTGCCTGAAACGCAAATTGCTGGAATAAAACGAGGTGCTAAAGTCGAAGCAACTTTTGCTGCATATCCTCAAAAAGTGTCTGGTAAAGTCATTGATATTTTACCAACACTAGATACCACAAGCAGAACCATAAAAGTTCGTATTGAGTTACCCAATAGAGAGGGACAACTCAAGCCAGGAATGTTTGCTTCTGTCAAATTCTCCAACAATCCTCAAAGCAGTTTAGTTGTGCCAGAGCAAGCTGTTATACGTACCGGTACTCGTAATATCGTCATTGTGGCACATGAACAAGGGCGTTTTGAACCTGTTGTTGTACAGTTAGGGCAGAGTGATGGAAATAAAATAGCAATTCTACAGGGTTTGAACGCTGGTCAGAAAGTAGTGGTTTCGGGACAATTCATAATTGATTCTGAGGCCAATTTACAGGGTGTACTGGATAAGTTAAACACTGGACAATCGATTACTTCATCTCAAGTAACTAAGGCATCAATATACCAAGGCATTGGTAAAGTGGAAAAAGTTACAGCTCAAGACATTACCATTTCACATCAGGCAATTGCTGAGTTGGGTTGGGGGGCTATGACCATGGGCTTTAAACAACCAGTACAACCATTTACCCAAATTCAGCAAGGAGATCAGGTCAGTTTCCGCTTTACACATGTTGGGGATGCTTATGTGATTTCTGACATTTCCAAGATGTCTATGACATCTATGAAGAACTAAACGGGAGAACCATCATGATCACCCGTATTATTCGTTTTTCAATTGCAAATCGAGTATTTGTCTTATTAGCTGCTGTAGTTCTTGCCGTTTGGGGAACTTGGGCTGTCAAAAATACTCCGGTTGATGCTTTGCCAGATCTGTCTGATGTACAAGTTATTGTGCGAACTAATTTTCCCGGTCAAGCACCACAAATTGTTGAAAATCAGGTGACGTATCCTTTAACAACGACCATGTTATCAGTGCCCGGTGTTAAAGCTGTTCGGGGCTATTCTTTTTTTGGTGATTCGTTTGTTTATATCATTTTTGATGAACATACTGATCTTTACTGGGCACGTTCTCGCGTGTTGGAATATCTGAATCAAATACAAGGGCGAATGCCTACAAATGCAAAATCTTCATTAGGACCAGATGCTACAGGTGTTGGTTGGATTTACGAATATGCTTTGGTTGATCCAACAGGGCAACATGATCTCTCACAACTGCGAAGCATACAAGACTGGTTTTTGAAGTATGAACTAAAGACAGTACCGAATGTGGCTGAGGTTGCCACAATTGGGGGAATGGTTAAGCAGTATCAAATTGTTTTAGACCCTACCAAGATGGCAGCATTCGGTATAACTCAACGAAGTATCATTGAGGCAATTCAAAAGGCAAATCAGGAAACTGGCGGTTCAGTCCTAGAAATGGCTGAAACTGAATATATGGTAAGAGCTTCTGGTTATTTAAAAACATTAGAAGATTTTCGGCAGATCCCATTACGTACGAACGGTTTAGGCATCCCAATCACTCTTGGAGAGGTTGCAACGATTCAACTCGGACCTGAAATGCGTCGTGGAATTACTGAACTTAATGGACAAGGAGAAACCGTTGGAGGTGTTGTGATTTTACGTGCTGGTAAAAATGCACGTGAAACCATTACTGCTGTAAAAGAAAAACTTGCCGAATTACAACAGAGTCTACCGAAAGGCGTGCAAGTTGTTCCAGTATATGATCGCAGTCAATTGATTGATCGGGCTGTAGAAAATTTAAGCCATAAATTGATTGAAGAATTTATTGTGGTGGCTTTGGTTTGTGGATTATTCCTCTGGCATTTACGTTCAGCAATGGTTGCGATTGTTTCTTTGCCCTTGGGAATCTTGTCAGCTTTTTTATTGATGTATTATCAGGGACTAAATGCCAATATCATGTCATTGGGTGGTATTGCCATTGCAATTGGCGCTATGGTCGATGCCGCTGTGGTTATGGTCGAAAACGCACATAAGCATATCGAAGCTTGGCAACATGAACATCCTGATCAAGTTTTAAAAACACAAGAGCGTTGGGACATCATTACGCATTCTGCTAGTGAGGTTGGACCTGCTTTATTTTTCTGTTTACTCATCATTACTTTATCCTTTATTCCTATTTTTACTTTACAAGCACAAGAAGGACGACTGTTTTCTCCATTGGCATTTACTAAAACTTATGCCATGGCCGCTGCCGCAGGGTTATCAATTACACTGATTCCAATTTTGATGGGGTACTGGATTCGAGGGAAGTTACCCTCTGAACAATGCAATCCATTAAACCGTTTTCTAATCAAAATATACCGTCCGATGTTGGATAAGGTCTTAGCTTATCCAAAGACAACTTTATTTGGTGCATCATTCATTTTTCTTCTCAGTCTTTTCCCTTTAACTCGCTTAGGTGGAGAGTTCCTGCCCAATATGGATGAAGGTGATTTACTGTATATGCCTTCGGCTTTACCGGGATTGTCCGCAGCAAAAGCTTCTGAGTTACTTCAACAGACTGATCGAATGATTAAAACTGTTCCAGAGGTTGCCACGGCATTTGGTAAAGCTGGGCGAGCAGAGTCAGCTACAGATCCAGCACCTTTAGAAATGTTTGAAACCACGATTCAGTTTAAACCGCGATCTGAATGGCGTTCAGGTATGACACCCGACAAGTTAGTAAAAGAACTGGATAAAGCGGTTCAAGTACCGGGTTTAACAAATATCTGGGTGCCACCTATTCGTAACCGAATTGATATGTTGGCAACTGGGGTTAAAAGCCCAATCGGGATTAAGATTTCAGCAAATGATTTGCAAGATATTGATCGGGTCGCACAACAAATTGAACAGGTTGCCAAAAAGATACCCGGTGTTAGCTCAGCTTTAGCTGAACGACTCACAGGTGGGCGATATGTTGATATCGATATTAATCGAAAGCAAGCTGCACGTTATGGTCTTAATATCAATGATGTACAGCAAATTGTGTCATCAGCAATTGGTGGGGAGAATATTGGGGAAACTGTTGAGGGATTAGCTAGGTATCCTATTAATGTACGTTATCCACGAGAAATCCGAGATTCACTTGAAGCCTTAAGGAATCTACCAATTCTGACTGAATCAGGTCAGCAAATTGTTTTGAGTAGCATTGCCAATATTCAAATCACTGATGGCCCCCCAATGCTAAAAAGTGAGAATGCTCGCCCAAGTGGTTGGGTCTATGTTGATGTACAAGAGCGTGATTTAGCTTCTGTAGTTCAGGATTTGAAACGATCTATTGATGAACAAGTGAAACGCTCTGCGGGTATGAGTATTAGTTATTCAGGTCAATTTGAGTTTATGGAAAGAGCAAATGCTCGTCTAAAGGTGGTGATACCAATCACTTTGATGATCATTTTTCTATTGCTCTATTTGATTTTTAGACAAGTACAAGATGCCGCTCTGATTATGCTGACTCTACCATTCGCTTTAATCGGTGGTATTTGGGCAATGTATTTCAGTGGCTATAACTTTTCAATTGCCATAGCAGTAGGCTTTATTGCACTTGCGGGTGTTGCCGCAGAGTTTGGTGTGGTCATGTTGTTTTATTTAAAGCAAGCCATACAACAAACGCAGTCTTCTGAAAAATCCTTAACTGAACAACAGCTCAATGACGCACTTCGTACAGGGGCTGTTCTACGTGTTCGCCCAAAAGCGATGACTGTAGCTGTAATTTTAGTCGGGCTACTTCCTATTCTTTTGGGGACTGGAACAGGTTCTGAATTGATGAGCCGTATTGCTTTACCGATGGTTGGAGGCATGATTTCAGCTCCGCTTTTATCAATGTTTGTTATCCCCGCTGCCTACCAACTTCTAATCAAAAGGAAACTATCAAAATCTTGATAGTTTTATTATTTCGTTCAAAGAGGTTTTATTATGTTTAAATTTATGAAAATTGTAGCTCTTGTTGCAACTATTGCTACGTTAAGCGCTTGTAGTAAAAATGAGGCATCAGAGCAAAAGAAAGCGGAAGCACCTATGGAGCAGATGAGTAAAGAATCATCTACAGCAATGACAGCTCAAGCTGTTGGCGTTATTACGGCTATTAATACGAAAGAAAATATTTTGACACTCAATCATGAGGCAATTGCAGCGATTAAATGGCCAGCAATGACAATGGGTTTTAAGGTTGCAGATCCTAAGTTGTTAAATGGGCTTGCAGTAGGGCAAAAAGTTGATTTTGAATTAAAAGCAGATGGTGAAATTTACACAATCGTAAGTGTTAAACCAGAAAACAAGTAATGTCAAAAGTATAACTAATATCAAGAGTACAGAGCCTGTAAAAAAATCTGTTTAATTGCCTTTAAAACGAATGCTTCAGCCATCTAAGGCTGAAGCATTCGTTTTATGATGTCTAGTTAAAGTGTGTACAACAGAATTCAGTCCAATCAGCCATTAAACCTTTACGTTTTTCAAGGTACCCTCCACGTAAGTAAGAAGCTTCAACTTCATCGGGTAGTTTATGGGCAAGTACATGCTCACAAACTTCCCGTGAATAATCCGTTTTATCGGCTGACCAATCACGGAATGTAGAACGGAAACCGTGTGTTGTAACCACACGATTTTGTTTTGGATCAATATAGCCTAAGCCATCTTCTTTAAGCTTCTGCTCATGCATCCGTTTGATCAATGTGGTTAATGACATATCAGAAAGCATTTCTCCAGAACGTGGGGCAGGGAAAATGAAATCTTGTGCTTGAGTATGATTTTTGATTGATTCAAGCAACGTGATGGCTTCTTCAGACAAAGGTACGCGATGTTCCTTTTCTGCTTTCATCCGTTCTTTAGGAATAATCCAAACCTTATTCTTAAAATCAATTTCCTGCCATTTAGCCCCAAAAATCTCACCAGATCGACATGCAGTTAAAATCGCAAATTCCAGAGCTTTAGGGGAAATCCCTTTTTTCTGTCTTAAATGCTGGATAAACTCAGCAACCTGTTCATAAGGCAGGGATGGATGTGGGCGTGATTCCTGCTTTAAGTTACCTAATATAGGTTCAAGATTGCCTTTCCATTCAGCAGGGTTGTCACCCTCAAAATATCCCATAGCCTTGGCATAATCAAAAATGGTTTCTATACGACCACGAATACGTCTGGCTGTTTCATTTTTTTCAATCCAGATTGGTTTGAGAGCTTCAGCAATATCTACTTTGGTAATGGTGCCAATGGTGAGATCACCCAGCGTTGGATAGATATAGGTTTCCAGTGTTGTTGACCATTGTCCGATATGCTTTTGATTTTTGAGTTCACGGGTTTTATTGGCAATAACAACTTTTGCACATTCCATGAATGTTTTATTCCGTAGTTGCTGGACATGCAGCTTTTCAAGCTGTTCCTGTTTATGCAGAATAGGATCAATCCCATTTCGTATTTGTAATTTTAATTCAGCGGCTTTGGCACGGGCTTCTGCCAAGGAAACTTCAGGGTAGGGGCCAATACCAATATCACGGCGATGAGGTTTTAATTTTCCATCTTTATCCAGACGTTTTCCCACAACGGCACGTAAAATCCAGACACGGGAATCTCTTTCAACATTTAAACAAAGACCATCAACGCCGCCTACGTGGTATCGACCAGTCTCTTTAATTCTTGCTACACTGAGTGCAGAAAGCTCTTTGGATTTCTTTGGCATTCTTTTATTTACCCCTCAACCTACCCCTCATAAAATACTGGAAATGGTCGGATTAGACAAGACTAGGTTGGATGGGTATGGTTGTAATTAATTGAAAAATATTAATTTATAATATTGTTTTGGACTTCTTGGGATTAGTGTTAGACGGACACCGCTTCCGCCAAATTCAAGTTTCTGACACTGTTTAACACTATATAAGTTTATGATTTATAAGGTTAAAGTTGGAAATATGTGATATAACAAGCCGTGACGCACTACGCCAATCGGTGGTTATAAAGTAGTAAAAAATGCAGTAAGATTATTTCTTACTGCATTTTTTTTATGTCTGAACTATGGCAACTCGTGGAATCAACAAGCTTAGTGCTTTACAGGTTAAAAAAGCCAAACCTGATCCTGACAAGATGTATAAGCTGTCAGACGGTGGAAATTTGTATTTGCGTATTGACCAAAGCGGTAGCAAGTATTGGATCTTCAATTACACACGTCCGTTCTTAGGTAAGCGTAATGATTTATTTTTAGGGACTTACCCTGAAGTTTCCTTGGATGATGCCCGTACGATTCGTGATGAATATAAGAAACTCATCAAGCAGGGCATAGACCCAGCAATGGAGCGGATTGAAACCAAGTCTCAGAAACAGAAAGAGGCAGAAAACACCTTTCGTATTGTTGCTGAAGCATGGCTGTATAAACGCGAGCTAGAGCAAAAACAAGATGAAGAGACGATCCGTCGTTTAAAGCACGGTGTCTATCCCTATATTGGCGATTTAACCTTTCCTCAGCTTACCTTAGAAATCCTTGAGATTAAGGTATTTAAGCGTATTATTGAGCGTGGGGCTTTGTCTGTTGCCAAACGGCTTAAATCAGACCTTAACCAAATCTTTAAATGAGCCCGTAAGAAAAAGCTGATTCAATATAATCCCATTGAAGATATTGAATTACCAAAACCACAGGGTGGGAATTTTGCAGCCGTTATAGAAGAGCAAGACCTAGCTCCAATGCTAAATAAGATTTGGAACTATTCTAAGCTTTATACACGCTGTTGACTGACCACGCAGGTGGCGTTAAAAATCTCTGTGCTGACATTTCAGCGACCTGGGGAGATACGCAAGCTAAAAAAGGAGTATTTCTATCGTGAAGAGCGTTGCTTTAAATTTACAGCAAGCAAAAATAAGCAGCTTCATATTGTGCCATTGTCAGATCAAGCTTTTGACTTGATCGAATCCATTATTGATTTACATCCCTACAGCGAATACATCTTTGTTGGTCGAGATGGTAAAACCTTTATTTCTGATAATACCATCAACTCCGCTTTGAAACGTTTGGGCTATGGGGGGAGCAGACAGCACATGGCTTTAGGGCAACTGCACGGACTATGCTGGATGAGATTCTAGAGCAGCGTGTAGACTTTATTGAGCACCAGTTAGCTCATAAGGTAAAAGACAATAACGGTACAGCCTATAACCGAACCAAGTTTTTAAATAACCGTCGGGCAATGATGCAGGAGTGGGCTGATTATTTGGAATCTTTATTAGAGTCTAATAATCAAAAGTTGAAAAGTATGATTTCCTATTGAGCCTAATAGCAAAATATTACATAGATACCTAAATAAAGCCTATTTGTAACAAATAGGCTTTATGGAGTTTGAGCGATTACTAAGAATTTTATAACAATTAATTCTAAAATATTTATTTTATATAATGCCCATTATGTTTAGATAGCTATGCAACATTCGCTTTTTGTATCAGTTTTTTACGTCGTTCTTCTTTGATATGACTTGCAAAAATTTCAATTGCAGGGTAACTATCTCCTCCTCCTGCGGCAACTCTAAAGTGTTTTAAACCTTCATGTCCATCTGATGGCTTAAATAAATAAGAAAATTGATGTTCAATAATCTCTCTATCAATTACAGAATATTGCCATGCAACTAGTACGGACTCAAGAGCATTAAGATATGTGATTACATGCCACCTCAATTCTGAAGAATAGGCTTCATTCAATGTAATTTGGTTATTGTGAGCTGTAAAATCAGTATTAAAAAGTTGTTTTAATAGAGGTTCTAATTTTGCATTAACAATAATAGGTAACTGAGCATGTATTTCGCGACACTGTTCTGCAGAAAAAGTTTCAACAATCTTTCTAGCTAAAGCTCCCTCTTTTTTTAATCGCTGATCCCACTCTAAAAGAATATCAACAGTCTTTTCTCTTCTGCTACGCTCATGATCTGCTTCTAATTCTTTACGAGAATGAAAGAATTGAGCAGCAACTCCGATGATTGCTGTAGATGCAAGAATAGTCGCTAAATCAGCCCAATCCGATAAAGTCAAATTATTTCTCCCTATTGTTGATATTTGTAAGAATATTAACTTATTCATAACATAAATAGTATGGTTTTTAAAAAGTAGTAATTTTTATGATTTAATCTATATTTTTTTCCTTGTATGAATTAAATAGTCATTTTAGATATTTTTCTTTATATAGTCTTCAATATGTTGATTGATTTTAGGCTAAAGTGCGATGATTATTGGGCATTTAAAATGCTTGTATTATATTGATGAGAACATGAAAAATAATCCATGTACTATGCTAGATGAGTTTTTAGAGTAACTCGTATGCTGTATTGAACATCTATTGGCAAATAATGTAAAAGACAATAATGGTACAGCCTACATCCGAACCAATTTTTTTAATAACCGTCGAGCGATGATGCAGGAGTGGGCTGATTATTTAAAATCTTTGATTGAGCTGAAATAGCTAATAGATTACTTGCTTGAAAATGTAGTAGGACTTAAGGGAATTAAAATGATTAATAAAAGTGGTATTTTTGATTCTCAATAAGGAAAATAATTATTGATTTTGCTGAATATTTAATGGAAAATCGAATTCGAAGCTTCTTAAGGCTTTAAAATAATTCAATTTTAAAAATCATTAATATAAGGTAATAAATATGGCTAAATGGCAAGTAAGTGTAAGATGTGAAAATAGTGTGAGAAATGTACAAGTAGAAGCTGAATCTGAAAACACAGCCTGTAATCTGGCAATGGATAAAGTTCGCTACCTTTCTACTGAGCGTAATCAAAATAAACAGATTAGTGTGCATGCTATAAAAAGATTGAATTAATTTTTTGTTTACACTTACATATATTACGCGTAATTAGGCCTTTCATTTTAAACAGATAAGGCAGAGATGAAATGAATATTAATTCAAAGTATAAGTTAAGAATTTTTAAGATTAATATTTCATAATTTATGCTTAGCTTGAATATTAAAACAGCCTGTCATCGACAGGCTGTTTTATTTATGCTGCTTGATTATTTTTTTGTTCAAGCCAAGCATTGATTTGGCTTTCAGTCCAAGTGGGCATGCTTGCAGTCAGGTAGGTCGGTGCAGGAAAGTCGCCATGACGCACCATCTTCCAAAAAGTGGATTCTGCAATATTCAACAGACCTTTAGTGATAGGCTTATAAGAAACTTTACGTCTACGACCACTACGATCTACATAGTCCTTTGCTCGACGTTCAGGATAGTTCACCAAATCTTTTACACGATAGCGAGTTTCTAACATTTCATTTTCCCTATCTTTTTAAACCAATGGCTTCATAGCTTTTATGGTCGAATTTTGAAAAGCTTTGTAGCTATTTCTATAAATTTCATCAAACGCTTTTGCAAGTTCTGTGATTTCTACAAAAAAAGGTCCTTTTGGGCTTTCATCTATTCTGAAACAAACAAAAGGAAATTTTTGCAGGCGTACTTTTTCCAACACTTTTTCTTTACACAGGTGGAGGGAATATTCTTTGCTAACGTCATCTAGTTTGATTAAATTTGCACGAAACTTAAGAAATAAGTAATCGACTGTATTTAGATGTTCCATAGCGACTCCAATAGTGAATAATGTATAAGTTATTAATTTTTATCAAATATTTGAAAAAAACTTGATAGTTGATATTGTAAAAAAAAGGAATCGTATGGAAAATTGATAAATTAGTTCTCTTTTTTTTACATTGATATGTCTAAATTAAATCCTGTTCAAGAAGTAGCACTCAAAATTGTCGATTTTATATATTTTTACGATGTTGTATCACTTACAGCGTTTCAGACTACAGGTAAGAATATAGCTGTTTTTCAACAGTTAAATCGCTTAATTGCTGACGTCATAGCTGAGAGGAATTTATCGGGTGAACGTGCCGAGATATATAAGCATTTCTTATTGTGTAGTATTGAAATGAATGCAAAATTTAATAAAGATCGCAAGCTAATCGTTTACGGGGAGTTAAGCAGAAGTGATAGATATCAAATAGTACGTCAATGGCATGAAGAAGCCTATGGATTCTTCTTACTCAGGTTCTGAAAGCTGGATTTAAGCGTCATGAATTTGAAGATGATGTTTTGAACATTATGAATATATCCAAAATTAAAGAAAAGCCAAACTATATTTGCTTGGGACTGGTTACGCAGGCGCTCTCATTTGACTTTTTAGGTTGTATCGCTGCCCATGTTTATCGAAAATTCTTAGATCTTAATATTTTAAGTACTGGAAAGAATAATATTAAAAATGAATATGTAGATAATGAATATTTGTTTCTGAGAGCATTATTGTTTATTGAATTTGAGATTATGAGGAATAAGTTGTTCCATAAAGTTGACAGAAAAGGCTATAAGCTCAGTTATCATAATCAAAAAATACCTGAAAGTCGGATACAAAAAGAACGAAAATTTATATTAAGTTCATATGATTTTTATTGAAAAGCAATTGATTCAGATTTTGAAAAAATATATGAGTTTAACTTATTAGATAAGGATGGCGTATCAAAATATCTGACTGATATAGATGTTCATTTCTGCCATGATCGGTTCTTTTCAAAAACAATTCAAAATGGATGAGTCTGTTTGGTCTATGGCATTTAAGATATAACCATATCATTAATGAAACAATGCCACTTCATAATGAAGATAAAAATGCTAACACTTGTAGTAATTTGGCTGAATTAGAACTTAAACAAGATTTTGGTTTAACAATTGGAGCAAGAAGTTTATATAATTATCATGTGAGATATAAGGATTATTTTGAGTTCATTGAACTGGCGACTAAAGAGTTAAGAAATGCGCCTAAAACAGGATTTGTAGACCCTTGTTTAATTTATGGGTTTCATTATAACCCTGATTTGTCAGAGAAATTACTAAAAATATATGATTAATTAGATGAGAGTATTTGAAATGGAAAATAAATGAACCGAAGAAAGCATTAAAAAATTAATAGTTTTCTTCGGACTATTGCTATTTATTTAAAGTGTACTTTGATTCACCATTATGATATTTACAATTTTTTGCAAAGTATTCATTGATCAGTTTATCTAATGTTCTTTCTTCATTTGTATTATTCATTTCTGCAATAATTTTAAGGAAATCAAAAGTTTTGTCAGTAAAAAATAATGGTGCTTTCTACCTTTATTCAATTTTCGGTATGTTTTTTGATACCATGCATTTGAAAGTTTATCTTTTAAAACTAAATAGGTATTTTCATCAGTATCATAGATTTGATCTAGGATAGAAAGTACAGTAATTTTAAAATCATTATCTTGAATAGGGTTGTACTACTTGATGTCAAATTCACGAGCTATTTTTTTATCTTCATTCATATATTTTAATGCCCATCTATAGAATTCAACTGTGTCATTATTTTTAAAGTGCAATGGTTTGTTAGTCATGATTTGACTAAAGTCCTTTCAATACGGTCTAATTTTCGTGCTATACGGTTCCCTGTATTGTATATAGAGATAATATAAAGGAATTGGATATATTTATTTTTAATGATTCTTATATTTTGAATAGAATCATCTTCTCTTTTTGTAAGTTTGTATAATGTAAAGTTTAAAAGTCGTGGATTCGCCTTGTAATTAGATAAGTCTAAACTTCTATATATCAATGACTCTTTATAATCATTGATACTATCAATAATGGTCAATATTTCTCATTCCCTAAGATCTTTACATTCGTTTAGAACGAAATCTTTAATTTCTTGAATGTTATGAAATGTATTCAAAGAGTCTATATCTTTATAAATAAGCTCACTATTTAAATCATCAACATCCCTTCTTAAATCATATTCAAGTTCATCCTTATTAATGACATGTAATAGCCAAATATAGTCATTTGTAGATAGGGTCTTAACTAACTTTACTAATTGAGTGTAGCTTGTCGAAGTGTTCATGTGTCCATCCTTACAGTAAGTTTTACATAAACTGTAGTAGGATTTTGATGGAGCTTCTAGTCTGTTTTTCAGATGTTTTCCAATGTTTTCACATGATTTTTTGTATATGGAAACAATCGTTGTTTTTCGCTTGAAAGGCTGATTGGGGAGGCTTGCTATGCATCAACTTCAAAATTTATCTCATTTTAAGCTTATATAGTAGTTTAATATCTATATAAAGTTAATTTATATTTTTATAATTAGTATATGACGCATAAAATGAGCTAAGTATATTTCTATTATATTTTTTGAAATGCTGTTTTATATAGTCAATGCTTTAGAATATTTGTTTAATTATTTACCTGATGTAACGGGTTATTAAATTTATTAACTCATTTTAAATATCTTTGATTGCACATCTGTCTTAGATTGCTAGATAGATTTAGCGATAAAAAATACATCATCAGCTTTCCTATGTCTTAATAGCGTAGGAAATAAAGATGGTAAATTCAGTAAATGAATCAAGGGTATTAATTGAGATTGAGTGTTTTGTTGAGGATATTATTGCTAAAAAATATCAGTCGAGAAAATTCTATAACAAGTTAACTCAGTTGTTGATTGAGTTTGATGCAATCTATAATCCTTATTTTTATTATTCCGCATTAATCGGTGCATTTGTTGAATTGCTGGTTGATATGGAAAAATATCTCTTAAGAGTTTTTTCTTTATTGATGATTTCCTCTTGAAGATTTTTAATTGAATGGTTGAATCCAATATTTTTAAATAGGAGAGTAGGTATATAACACAGTAAATCTAAGGCAATTATCCAGATAGGGAGTATCGGGTAAAACGTCCCCATGCCACATACTTGGCAAAAGTGTATGGAGTCATTTCACTAAAGTTGGAGGGTAAACCATTAATACGTGCATGGAGTGCTTCAGAATAATCAAGTATTGAGAAGAACATGACATTAAAGGAAGACTTATATAGATTTTAGTGGCGCGTCAGCTTGGAAAGAGTAACTACAGGGTTGGTATCAAACTCAGCGAAAGTTTTGGATACAGAGACATTTTCCCTATCATCTTTATGTCTTTCATTGTTCCAGACCTGAATAATTTGATGTTGGGAATTTGCAAGCTGAACAGAACCTCTTGGATTTAGATGCTCAAGACTTTTAACGAAATTTTGATAACAATCCTGTTGGGTGGAGTATTTAAGACAAATTTTATTTCTTTCAGACTTGGCTTCCAGTAAAAGTTCAAATCCACCAATCCTATTTTTTTCCTGAATATCGTAATACCGTTGCTGATTAAAGTAGGTCACATAGAAAATTATCAGTAATGTAATGATGAGACACGGCGATGCTATGGAATATTTCTTGATCATTTTATTCTACGAAAAGATTAAACTTGTCTTTATTGTAACTTTATGAAATTTAAATAATAAAGTGAATTCAGATAAAATATGAATATTCAAGATGTCATTTTAAATTTTTAAAATTATTTCACTATAAAAATATTTTGTTAGTCTATCTAAAGAATGAATGGTAATGATTTTACTATTGGTTGATGAGAGGGATGCTACTTAATTGCCAGTTATCTGAAAATGTAAGAAAGTGCCTTTAAAATAATTTTTTTTTATTAAAAGACATTTATATTTATAAGAAGAAATCAAACAACATGAGTTGTTATAAGTTTGCTATTTGATAATTATAAAGGGGAAAACTATGTCTCTTATGGACTTAATAAAAAAGAATGAAGCAATAAACGGTGATGGAAAAGATAACAAAGGGTATATTGAAGAGATCAGAACGCAAATTCAAAACAATCCCATATCTGACATTACTGACAAAGATGGAAATCAATATATTGATATCGTCTTAGAGGGAGGAGGTGTTCTGGGCATTGCCTTAATAGGATACACCTATACGCTTGAGCAGGCGGGAATACGTTTTTTAAATATTGCTGGAACTTCTGCTGGGGCTATTAATGCTTTATTTTTGGCAGCTTTAGGCAAACCTGACAGTTTGAAGAGTCAAAAAATATTGGAAATATTCAATGAAATGGATATGAAGAGTTTTGTGGATGGCGGAGTGTTTGCAAAAGGATTGGTAGACGATATTAAAACGAAAGATAATATCTGGACTGCCATGTTGCCTAAAATTGGGCTTTTATGGGCAGAGGGTAAATTTTCAAAAGCAAAATTGGGCATTAATCCTGGAAAAGCATTTGAGGAATGGTTGGGAGAAAAGCTAAAGGAGCATGGCGTTACCATTACCAACGATCTTTTACAAAACTTAATCAATCCCGATGATCTTCAAATCAGAGATCCAGCTAGACAAAGTGATGAACAGGAATATTTTACTCAAAACTTTAAAAAGAATGAATTAGCAATAGTTTCGGCGGATATCACAACGCAGACAAAAGTGATATTTCCTAAGATGGCTGCTTTATATTGGGAAAACCCGTTAGCAAAAGCTCTTCCAGCAAAATTTGTTAGGGCTTCTATGTCTATACCTTTATTTTTTCAACCTCTGATTATACCAGATATTCCAAAAGATAACAAAAATTGTTGGAAGACTTTAACAGGATACGAGGGTGAAATACCCACTTCTGTGCATTTTGTTGATGGTGGCATTGTATCCAACTTTCCAATAGATGTTTTTCATAGAAAAGACAGGATACCTCTATGTCCAACTTTTGGAGTAAAACTTGGTGTCGACCGAAATGAACCTAGAAAGATGGAAAGTATGGGGGATTTTATTGGGGCACTGTTTGATACAGCACGTCATACATCAGATTATAGTTTTTTATTTCAAAACACTGATTACCAAAAGTTAATTGCCTATATTGATACTTCTGAAAAGTTCAAAAGAAAAAAATTATCATTGATTGAAAAAATTAAGCCTAAGAACTGGTTTTCCAAAAATGATTTGGAGGATTATCATTGGTTAGATTTTGAGATGAGTGATGAAAAGAAAGTTGCCTTATTTACTTTAGGTGCCAAGACTGCTTATGAATTCATAGTTGGAAATGAAAAAACAAGAAAGAATAATCCAGATAAAAGTAAAAAGATTGATGAAATATTACCTTTTGATTGGAAAGATTATAAGAATATAAGAGCAGAATGTAAGATAACATATACCTTGGTAGAAATATCAAAGCGTAAAGGAATTGAAAATTATTCTATTTGTTAATATTCTGAAAGTTAAATTTTTAAAATAAGAGGTTAAATTATAAAAATAGGAGTTTAGGTAATGTTTGATATATTGTTTAAGTTTTTTGGTATAGATGAACAAACACATAAATTTTTGATTTTTTTTACAAATTTTTTTGGTTTTATTTTTATTTTTCTCTTGTTTGGATTGTGTTATAAGTATTCTTGTAGTGATTTTATATATAACTACGATAGTTTCTTATACTTATATAGTAATCGTTTCTATGGGGATTTATTTAATTCATGTAACAGTGCATCTGAGAATTTTATAATGGTCATTTTTGGTCTTCTTATTGGCTGGTTTATTGCTATGCTTTTTTCGCCCTATTCGGAAAAAGATGGAGCAGCTTTTTCTATTATTTTTAAAGGAGTATCAATTTTTTTAGTGGTTATCTAGTTAATGAGTTAAGTAAACATCCTACTTACTTTGAATTTTTTATAAATAAACAAAACTTAATATTGATTTTTTATTTTTATCATCAATTCTTTTATCTTGGTTAGTTGTTTTTTATAATCGATCCTATATAAAAGATAATGATATTATAAATAAACTTAATGTTGAGGTTAAGAATTATAAAGCTGAGTTAGAGAAAATAACAAATAATAAGATTGAGTGATGTATTAGTGTTTTATTTGGGTAAACAATTAATTTATTTTTAATAAAGTAGATTATTAAATTGATGTAAATACTTTTAAAAAAGTAAATGTTTTAGAACTATAAAGGTACTTAAAATGGCAGAATTTGTACAAGATACTTCAGGAATCAGAACGCTACCTATTAGTAATAATCTCAAAAAGATATTGTTACTGGCAGCAGACGAGGCAAAAGTAGATAAAATTTGTGTTACATCGGGAGGGCAATGTGCTAAAGGAACATGTTCAAAAAGAACAGGCTCAAAAAGAACAGGCTCTACTCGACATGATCTTGGAAATGCGGCTGACTTACAACTTTGGGTAGGGAATAAAGTATTAAAATTTACAGATAACAGTGACTTGAAAATTTATAAAGCTTTTGTAACTGCCGTTGCAAAATTAGGAGCAACAGGAATTGGCGCTGGTGTAGGTTATATGGGCGCAGATAAAATTCATGTCGGCTTTGGAAGTAAAGCCATTTGAGGAGAGGGAGGCTTATCCAAAAATGCTCCTAAATGGTTAGTTGATGCTGCGGAAAGTGGTTGGGCAACTTCCAAGAAATTGGAAATGAAAACATATAAAATATTAGCTCGGGATGGCCTTTTTTAAGATCTGGGCCAAGTTTAGATTTTGATGTACTAGAAACACTGAAAGAAGGTGTGTTAATTAATATTGATAAATTTGAGGGGGAAAGTTTTGAATGGGGACGTGCGGACTTAGTAGGTGATGGTCAGATAGATGGATTTGTTCATAGTGCATTTGTAGAACCGATTGATTTTTTTGAAGTAGATATGGAAATTGAACAGGATAATTGCACTGATGGAGAGAGTTCAATTGATTGATAAATCTCAAAGAGACTTTAGATATAGACTGCAATTTATAGTTTGTATCTAATTCACTACTGATAAAATATTTCCAAACTAATAATGAGGAATCTCATTGTATTTTATAAAAAGGGCAATATGAAAGTTCTAGGTAATATTTCTAATGAAGGCTACGTCTGTACGATTTATGAGGATGAAGACGGACGAGTATATTTTACTGCTGATGCAGATATTGATGCTGATGGAGCAAATGGTCAAAATGGCAAACAACCTGCCTATACCGTCAACGATTCTGGTAGTGAATTTTTAGCTAATGGTGGGATGAAAATTATCAATAGTAAGGTGATCTGCGCTAAATCATGGGCGCGTAGTATTGTGATATTAGACAGTGACAATGAACCCAAAGTCTTTCCCAATGGAATCATTGCTTCAATGACTTGGTACAGACATCGCGGAAAATCAATAGATGATCCTACTGCCTATGTGGATGCTGAAACAGTTCCTTATATCGTGGTGCCGCCATTGGTAGTGCAAAAAACGAAAGGCATTGTGCGAGGTTGCCGAGCGAGAGTTACTTATAACGGTAACTCCGTAGATTGTGTGGTTGCGGATCGTGGTCCAAAGAACAGAATTGGAGAGCTTAGTATTGCAGCAGCACGTGCACTTGGTATTCCAAGTAGTCCTCGTCATGGAGGGCTTACGACACCAAATGTTTTCTATGAACTCTGGCCTGGTCAGGCAGCAGAGGGATATGAACTACAATCAGCATAATATAGTAAAACTAAAAATGACCAGGGATATTCAATACAGAATAATTCCTAGTCATTTACTTCACAGCATGAATAATCTTTAAATTATAATGACAGTTTGTTTAAGTATATCTACAAGTGTGGCTGCATATTGATTGACATAGCAGAGCAAGGCAGCGGGTTTTTATCAGGAGGCTTTGGACCATGTGCCTCGGGCAGGGGTATGGCAATGCCAGCTTTGAGGTGGGTGGTGATGAGGGTTTGGATATTTTTGAGGAGTTTCATAATGATAAAACGAAGTCAGAGCCACACCAACAGATACATGATTTGACCCAACTTCAGGATATTCAGAAAGGGTTGCAGCAGTCGGTTCAGGCTTTGAATTGATTTAAGAGATGGAGAACTTTGTTTTCCTTTTCCTAAAATTAATATTATTTTTTATTTATAATTAGTTCAAATTATTTTAAAATTTCGATGAAATTACATGAATATACTATTCTATATAATAAGTTCACATTCGATAATAATTTTAATTATTGTTCATTTCTTTCTAATAAGCTAATTGATTTGTTAGAGGAGAATGTAAGTAATTACGAATTTAACTCTCAGATGAAGTGCAAAAGGAATAAATTGAGATTTTAAGTAAGATGAATACTATTTTGAGACCGATCGAACAAAATTAAAGTTTCAGTATAGACTATGCTTATCCAGAAGATGGTGTGCAAGCTTGTTATGTGAGTACACTTTCTTATTTATTTAAAATAAAAATAGGATTTAATTTAAAAAAATGGCCTTTAATTTTGTTGTTATCTTGAATTAATTCAAGACTTTTTACATTTTAGTCTATGGGGTGTTGATTTGAGCCATTTTAAGTTTTATACGTGATAACGATTAAATTTTTTCTCTAAATTAAATAATTAAAATGCATCAATATATCCTATTTCACTTATTTTAATGGTAACCATAGTTAAGTTTTACATCCAAATGTATTTTCCCACAATATTTTTCACTATTTATTATGGGGTAGATATGAATTTACATATAACTTGAGTTTTAAAAATAATTTAGTTTTGATGTGGTAGATAAATGTAAAAATATAAGACTTTTAAAATAGTTTTATATAAAATTAATATAAATAAGAGTAGGGTTGTAGGTTTTTCCTATCCCCCTAAACCAATTTCTTATTTACCAAGATGTTTTTTCACATCCTCAACTTTTACTCCTACAGCCTTTACTGCTGCTTTCAATTCATCCTCACTAACCCCTAGTTCTTTAGTCCAATAAGTTAACTCCCATGGTTCATTAACATTAATTTTTTGTGGATCTTGTGGTTGCTTAATTTTTAAATTATCAGGCATTTTATATACTCTGCTTTACAATTGTGGATGATCATCCTTGACCAGATATTACCTCATGTATCTAAATAAATTAGAGTAAATCTAAAAAAAATCAATAGAAGGTAGAGAATAATTTTACTATAAAATGAAATATAAATAGCCATAGACCGACTACAAAAGAATTTTTAGCGTAGAATAGCCAGCCATTATAAGTCGCCAGTTATATAAAGCTGAGGTAATACCAAAAATGTTTGGACTTGGGTTAGAAACAAGTATTGCATTAATCTGTATCATTATTTTAACTATTTATTTTTATGTAAAATATAGTGAAAAAACAAAAAAACAATTGATTATGCTCCAACAATTGTTAACAACCACAGGTATTTTTGCAACTTTTTAGGAATTGCTTTTGGTTTGCTACATTTTGATAGTGCAAATATTGAAGCAAGTGTACCCGCTTTATTGAATGGTTTGAAAACTGCTTTTTGGGCATCCGTTATTGGAGTGGGTGGAGCATTAATACTTAAATTTCGACACTTTTTTATGAGTGAAAAAGTTGAGGAAACAGGTTTGCCTGAGTATGTGACACCAAAAGACATATTAATAGCTTTAAAGGAAATTAATATATCTCTTGAGCAGCACCAAGGATCGCAAGAACTTATTTCTCAAATTAAGTTGCTTAGACAAGATAATAATGATCGATTGGATGCTTTAAAATAGGCACAAATAGAAGCCCTCAATATGCTTAATGAAATGTCCTCAAAACATTGGTTGAGGCATTAAGAGATGTGATACATGATTTTAATAATAAAATTACAGAGCAATTTGGCGATAACTTTAAGGAGTTGAATGAGGCTGTAGGACGGTTATTAATTTGGCAAGAAGATTATAAAGGTTTTGTTGAGTAGATGACTGCATAATATAGACAAGTAGTCATCAGCATGGAACAAGCCTCTAAGGACTATAAAACTCTTGTGGATCAGGCCTGGCATTTTACTCAAACATCTCAGCAGCTTGGTGAGATGCTCACGGCTTTGGATCTTCAAAAATAACTTACAACAAATGTTGGCTAGCTTGGCAGACTTATTATTAAAAGCATCAGGCAGTCTGCCAGAAATTGAATACAAAATTATGGAGTTAACTGGACAGCTTACAAGTTCAGTTCAGGTAAATCAGGAAAGAGTTAGTCATACTATTACAGAATTTGATAACCACTCCAAAGAGCTGATTGAAAGAACTAGTCGACAAAGTCATGAATTCAATGTTGGGATAGAGAAAGCGGTAAATGATTCGCTAACCAGTCTAGGTAAACAACTAGCAATTATGACAGAAAAGTTTGCTCGTGATTATGAAGGATTGGCAGAGTCTCTAGAAAAAATTAGCCGTATGACCAAAGGGACTTTGTAAGATGTTTGGCACAGGCAAGAAGCAGCCAGCTTCTGAAGTACACTGGATTCCACTTGCTGATCTCATGACTGGATTGATGATGATGTTCATGTTGATTGCTGCACTATATATGCTCAAAATAAATAGCGCGGCAGAGAGTTATAGCAAAACCAAAAATGAATTAGGCAATGGTCTATGTACAGAATTTAGCAAAGATTTAAAAAATGGGATGCTGAATGTGACCCAACAGGCTTAGTCATTAGATTTAAGGCTCCTGATGTCTTATTTGATACAGGGCAGTCAATATTAAAACCAAAGTTTATTAATATTTTGAACGATTTTTTCCCTAGATATATAAAGATATTGGAATCTAGTCAATTCAAGGGCTCAATAGAAGAGATTCGAATAGAAGGGCATACATCTAGTAAGTGGAGTGTAAATACCCCTGAGAATCAGGCTTATTTTTTAAATATGGAATTATCTCAAGCTAGAACTAGAAGTGTTTTACAGCATGTGTTAATGGCAGGAAATTTATCTGATAAGAATTGGTTACGTTTACATCTTACGGCAAATGGTCTGGCCTCTTCGCAACTAATTTACGATGTTGATGGAAAAGAAGATTCCGTTGCCTCTCAACGCGTTGAGTTTAGAATACGTACGAATGCTGATCAGCGTATTAATGAAATATTAACTGTCGTCAAACCATGAAATTACCTAATTTTTATCTAGACCCGCATCTGATTACTTTAAAAATAGCCATGGGAATTCCACAGGACGCCTATGGTACGCTAGAAGCTGGCAAATTTAACTATTTTAATTCAGTTAAGGTGGCTAGTGCTGAAGGATTAGAGTTAAAAGATTTAAGTCAGATTGAAAATCTTAACGATAATACTTTATCGATAGCGGGGCAGCGGATATTATTGTATATCCGTGATACGATAAGCTTTGAACCAAAATTTCATTTCTCAAACTGTCAAATGCTACAAAAAATGCGCGAATCTAACAGGATCGGTCGTTATGTCGCAACTAACTGTGAAACGGGTAATTTCCTAATTAATTATATCAAGGACAATAAAGCCCACGCGAGCACTAAACGCCTAAAAGTGTGCCGTTACTGTCTGGACTTTCTAGCTTGGCAAGGCTATTCACATACTATGTGGAGTGAATCAAAAAAGGGCAAGGCGGTTGAGCACTTTAATATTGCTGATTTCTTTAAGGTTTATCCAAAAAGTTTTCATATTAATAAACATCAAGATAATATTCGAACACCTTTAAATATTTATTCCAAAGATTGGCGTGGTATCAGTTCATCAGTACGTGAGAAATCAGGTTGGATTTGTGAGGAGTGCCACATTAATCTATCAGCAGTAGAGCATCATTGCTTTTTGCACGTTCATCATAAAAATGGTCAAAAATATAATAATGATCGAGAGAATCTTGAAGTTTTATGTATAAGATGCCATGCCAATGAACCTAACCATCAACATTTAAAGTCTAATAAAATTTATCAAGATTTTATGAGAATTTTTGATACACGATAAATTTTTGCTATACGATAATAAGTTTGAAAGGCAGAGTAAAATTTATGGAATGTAAAAAGCAATCAATAATAGAAATTTAAGTTTTGATGTATATTTAAACATCTGTCACAGTACTAAATGATATTAGACATTGTAGCTAGTAGTCTAGGGGAGAATTTTTCGTTTGGTGATTGATTTTCAATACCCAAGCGATATATTGTCGTTCTGGTTGAAAAATTAATCTATAAAATATTGTTTTTTAATGTAAAGATGCTCAAAAATTTCTATTGCCATCTGGTTTTGGTATCCCATATGTATACCAATCAACATCAGCTGTAATGTCTGCGAGCTGATATAATAACTCAAGCATTTTTTTATGGGCTTGAGGAGAATCTTCCTTTATTTCTCTAACATTATCAATAACTTCAATACAATATATCTTTGATCTTTTTTGATGTGCTCCAATAGATGAGTTCACACTGGCATCACCCATACAGGTTGGTCCTGAAATAAAATTAGACATAAAAATATTGTACTTAATATATGATTTTTCCAATTTTATTTATTAAATACTCAACAATATTTGAATCATTAACAAAATAAAACCCATCAACTGGATAAATATTATTTATTTTTAAAATTGACTTTACGGATTCAAGCTCAGATAGTTCAAATCTAAAGGTACCATTTAATAGCCCAGGAACTTGATTGATCTCTTCAAGTAAAAGTAAGCACATTTCTAACTGAGTACGATTTAAATTTATTTGAGTGAGTTCTATCAAATAGCGAACAACCCATATATCGTATGTCCAACAAGTTAAATTTTCTAGAAGTTCTTTGTCTTCTTCATCAGCTTGAGTTTCAATAATTTCTCGAAATACATTGAAGCGTTCAGGAGAGTCATCACCTTCAAGGTAAAAGTCATTACCACTTTTATCTTCAAAATAACTTGTTGCATCTTCTAAGATAATTTTAATGAGTTCAAAATCTTTACTAGATGTATTCATTATTTTTTCCAAAACTTCCAAGACTTTTTACTAGGAGTTTGTTGAAAGGTATCTGCAAAAAGTGATCCTCCAGCAAACAGGTCATCTACAAAATCAGGATATTCCTCTAGCACCCGCTTTAAGATACCCAATAAAAAATCATCCATATAATTATCTGGGTTAGTTATAGGGTGTAATTGACCTAATGGTGTATTGGTTAGCACATGCTCTAAAACTGGGTTTTGAAGACCTAATAGTTCCCTTAGTCTTAGCACACTTAATACTTCATAAGGAATATACTCATAAAACCCAGATGAAAAATCAAAAAACGCTTTTGAGTTATCTGGACGGCATTGATGAGTATGACGATCAAGTGCACAAAGCAACAAATGTTCTATGCGAGCCATATCCTCTGTTCGCCATTCATCAATTAATATATTAAATAGTGGCTCATCGTAGGCACATTTTGGATAATTTGAATCTGACCATTTTTGCCAATTGTTTATTAAACGTAAAATAAAATATTGTGTACGTCGTTTTCCATAACTATCGGTTGCATCATTAAAGATCTCTATATCGGTGTTGATGAAGAAATTTATCTGTTTGGTTATATTAATTGCCAAATCAAACCAACCTTGAGAAAGTGTATCACCTATTGTGTTTCCTATTTCTGCTAGGAACAATAAAATACTAGTTTTAGGAAATTTTCCTTCTTTGCTTTGTTGAATTTTTTCCTTAGTATTTTCTAATTTTAAAAGCGTAGAAAAGGCTTTGTAGTACAAAGATTTTGAATATTCTTCATTGTAAGTTAGACAATTCAAGATACTTAATAAATTTATCTGTCGTTTAGATTCTGATAACCCAATTAAACATGTTTCAGCATTTGTGCTATCAAAGTAAAAATTTTCAATTAAATTAAATTCAGGCATTTCTACGATATAAGAATATTTTCCTTCATCAATATATTTATTTAGACTTTGCTGGTTGACTGTAAAATCTGTATTAAATTGACTCAGATACTTGATGTAGTTAATACGTGATGGGAATTTTATATAAACTCCTAATTTTATTAAACTATTACTCATACAAACTCCTTATTTCAATACATCAGCAGGTTTAGTTGATGCCCAATTAAACAGTTTCATAATTGAATTACCAGATTCATTTAACTTAGGTAAAGCAACCAGCATTACCTTATTATCTACAGGTCGGTTTACAATCAAAGTAACCTCCTGCAAACATATCTGGTTCATGTAAAGCTGCCATATTTTTCATTGCATCAATTGCTTTTTTAATTTTTAGCTTTTTATGTAGATTTAATAATTTTATAAATTATAAGATTTTCGTGTGAATCGTAATAGTTATAAATAAAAATAGATGAGCATATGACTCATCTATCTGTTTAAGAGAGTAATTTTATGGTCGATGTTTTTCCGCAATCTCAGCCAAAGATGTCCCAATCCGTTTTAAATCCTCTTCAATATTAAAAGACCAGATTTTGGGCTGATCAATAAGGTCACGTAGAAGTAGCATATGGACACGAGCATCTACTTTCACCAAATTATCCATTGTTAATGCTGCATCTCCTATAAGGGCAAAAGCAGGTTCAAAAGCATACATTTCGTACCAGCCCAAAGGACCAAGTTTTTTGACTGCCTTTTTAAAAATGGGTTTGTTGTCTAAAAGGGTGAAATCTTCTTTATCCCAATCAGTTAATCCAAAAAAACCTTCAATTGAGATTTCTTTTTCTTTATCTGTGAAATATCCTCTAATAGAACCACTAATTGTACTTAAAATAGTACTAATTGTTAGCTTTGTTCCTGTATCAGGATTATATACATAGAGATAACCAAAAGCATTACGGGCTAGAGCATAGAACTGACCTAGTTTCTGATAAGGGGTATTATCTATCCAGACATCAACTACATCCTGCCAATCATCTGGGTTGAGAATGTAATATAGCCCATTTTGAAATTGACAAAATCCCTCTTGCTGCCACATATCCAAAAGAATGGGGGGCATAATTTTTTCATATTTAGTCAAAATCTCTTTTGATATTGGAGAAACTACATTTGGTTTATCAAATTGATCTATAGCATTTTCGATGCAACTATGATGCATAATTTATTCCTTATTTAGAACACATATCTAATTTTAAATTGAGTTTGGAATTACCAGTACCAGCTTTAATAGCATCATCTGCATACTTATCCATATCTGCAATAATCTTCTTCCATTGTGCACCAATAGATGAGTTTACACTGGCATCACCCATACAGGTCGGCTTACAGTCAAAGTACCCACCTGCAAACATATCAGGTTCATGTAAAGCTGCCATATTTTTCATCGCATCTGAGGCATCTGATTTTGCCATTGCTCGTGCAATATCTCTATCAATACCGTTCGCTCTATTTTGGTTAAATAACTCTTCTTCCATATCTGATTGATATTGTTTCCGATAGTCTGCTTGTGCTTTTTCCGAGTCAGGATGACGCCCATTCTTTTTATAGGCATCCCTTGCCGCTTTATATTGAGCAGCACTCATATTGTTAAGTGCTTGCTGCTGACGACTGAGTTGACGGTTATATTCCGTGACATAGTCCTGCTTATCTTTACTAGAAGTCAGTTTTTTATAGCCTGAACCATAAGGTGAGAAGCATTTAGGCGAAAAACTTTTGAAATCTAATTTGAGTTTTGATTTAGGGCTGCCACTAGTTTTACTGTCCTGTTTTGGAGCAACTGTTTTGCTGACCTTTTTACCCGAGGCAATCATGAGTTTGAGACGTTTTGCGGGGCTAATCCCTCCAATTACATTCCCAAAAACTTGAGTGAGTAAACGACCTAGTTCTTTGGATGCACATTCTAGTTCGCCTCTGGTTTTTGCTCGACTAACTTGTACAACCCATTTCCCTAAATCAATTGCCATATTGATGGCTTCTTTACCCATACTATAGGCCGCATAGGCAACCATTAAAGCATTGGTAATTGCACCTACAAATGGAATAGCTGTAATGACTTGCCATGCAACAAATGTAGCGACTACCGTTGGTAAATCATTAACCATGTCTTGCAATGTATTTTGTAATTCAGTTCCTATTCCAACAACACCAGGGGCTTTAACCGCATATACCAATACAAACTCTAATTTCCATGCAAAAGTTTGCTCTCCATAATTAACTGGTGCCAATCCTAAAGGATCACTAACAGTATGAGGCTGCCCCAACGCAAAAGCATACAAATCAGGCCCAACGGCTAAACCTAATGGGTCAGGGGTAATATATTTTTCATTCTTGGCATCGAAATAACGATTGGTGTTGTAATGTAGGTTGGTCTCAACATCAAAGTATTGATTAGAACCCCGTAAATTAAATTCAATAAAACCGAATCGACCATGGTTATAGGCAAGGGGGGAAGCAAATAAGTTATCACTCAGTTCAGCTTGCCAAACCACTTTGCGTTGGGCGTTACTGAGAGCAACAGGCGCTTGACGATGATCAACATGAATGTAATACAACTCATTGTTTGCAATCATGCCAATAGGCGTTTGATTCATCCAAATATAGGATTTTTCAACTTTGCCTTGATCATCAGCTTCTGCAAGAAGCTGACTACCATCATAAAAATAATAAGTGGTCTTTGTGCCTTTCCCTGTGGTTGAGGCTACAGTCTTCTGAATACGCTGACCAAACAGGTTATATTTATACTCAGCCAAGGTTTGTTTATTTAGTTGAGCATCTTGAGTAACATAATCACTAACAGTTTTAACCTGTTCACTCGGCCGGAGATATTCAACTTTAACCAGACGATCAACACTGTCATAACTAAAGAATAAAACCTTGTCCTCTTCAATCGCCCAACGTTTACGACCAAGCTGATCATATTCACTACCGTACTGTGCAGTCACTTTAAAACTATGGTTGAAGTTCTGAGAAGATGCAGCAACAGGTAAAAGTTGGGTTTCTGATTGTTTTCTAAATAGATCGAGTTGAAGCAAACGCTCTGAAAATCCTGGACTGAATTGTTGCGGTGCTTGAGAGCCCACTTCAGTTTTATAACGATAATTGACTTTATTCGGTGAAGCGTCCTGATTGAGATAATCCAGAGAAGTTTCACCGGTATAGGTGTTACCTGAACTGACAATACGCCCTTGTTGGTCTAATCGCTCACGATGTTCTAGACCATTGCCAAATTGGTAACCATAATTCACCGATGTATCGGTTGCACTATTTAAATTCTCTATAACAGATTGAGAAATGATTCCAATAGGGCCACGTTTAAGCTGAATAGATTCAAGTAGACCAGCCCGTGCTTCACTTTTTGAGCGATAACGATATTCTAGCTGTTGTCCATTCGGAAGTGTCCTCCCAACCAGTTGAGCATTTTTATTAAATTGATAACTGACATTAAAACGTTGACCATTAACCAGAAGCTCATGCGTTAACAATTGACCATTATCATTATAAAAGAAGTGTTCTTCACCTGCTTTAAATTGAATACGGCTTGGTTTGTTATATTTTCCCCAAACAATTTTACCCTGTTCATCTAGCTGCTTTTGAGCATTCAATGATTTGATCTCAACCACACGCTGAGCAGCGTCACGAATATAATGGGCTGAGCTTCCATCCTGACGTTGTTGACTGATGATCAAGCCACTTGCATTATATCGATAAGTGGTTACCCCTGTAACAGGACTTTGGACCTTAACAATTTCACCAAAGTCATTATAGAAATAATACGTTAAACGGTTCTGAGAATCTTGATCAGTATTTTTCACTTGGACTGGAGCAGACCAGTCAAGATGCTTTGGGGATTGCATTAGACTGTACAATCTAAAAGCAGAAAGTCCCTGTAGATTAGGACGAGCAATATTTCCTATCGTATCATTCAGTGTCGTTGGCGTATTCTTTAGAGCAGATAAAACAGGATCATTAGACTGATGAGCATTTAAATCATAGGTTTTTTCCTGAGCGACTGAACCATCAGGATTGAGCAATTGTGCTTTATTGACCTGATTTTCAGAGTTTTTAATGAATTTGATCTGATTATTTTGTCCATCATACAGTGATAATAATTGCCCTGTCTCATCATAATTAAAATTTATCCTTTGACCTGTCTGGTTCAGAATGGCTTTTAACTTTCCATTGTTGGAATAGTCAAGTTGGGTAGATACCCCAGCATACTTAAACTGGCTGACTTCGCCTTGAGCGTTATAACTCAGTTCGGCTTCAAGCTGATCTACCCCAATATACTTGATCAAACGACCTTGTTGATCATATTTAAACTGGGTTAATAAAGCTTGAGGGTAAATGACATGATCTATCAAATCAGAGTTGGCAGACGTATAGAAATATTGAGTAATATCACTATCTTTAGGGGAATTTGTGGGACCATTGGGTAAAGGACTATCTTCCCAACTTAAACGTCCTTGTTGGTCATAACCATATTGGGTTTCTCGAGTCAAAGTATCACCGAGAGGTGAGAATCCTGTTTCTTTAACAGAGATCAGTTGGTTATTGGTGTTATACTGATACTCTTTACGATATTTTTTCCCAGCGACGACACTGGCACGGGATTCAGCCTTTAACCGACGATAGTCCTGTTGATTAAGTTGTGTCAGTAGAGGCGATGTGGCTTTTGCTAAAAGGTTTTGTTGGACTTGATAAGATTCATACTCATAAGTGGTCGTTTGGGCTTGAATTCCAATACCTGAGACTGTTCGGGTAATCACTTCACTTAGCCCATTATATTTGAGGTCAATGGCTCGAATGACTTGCCCAGAAGAGTCCAGATCAGCCGCATAAGTGACCAAACCTTGAGCATTAAAGCGATAACGTTTATTGACTTCACCGCAACTGGTACAACCTGCACCAAAACTCTCTAACAATTGAAACTGAGTACCTACAATCTGATAAGAATAGGTCGTTTTTTGTCCTAAACTATTGGTGGCAATATTTTTAAAGACAGATTTACTTGCAGCGTAGTTTGCAGGCATACCCTTATGGGTACGTGGGTCAAACTGAATGGTAACTTTTTCTACACCATTGGCATGCTTACTTATTACACCCTGTCGTTCTGTACATACGATAGGAATGCTTTATAATATTGATATTGTGTTTATAGATGCTTTTGGGTATATCACAGATATCTATTATAATATTAAACCTTTTAAAGTGATTACAGCCTCAGTTCATGCTTGTTCAGTTGTCGAGTTTCTTGGTGGTACATTAGAGCAACTGGATTTAAGTAAAAATAATCATCTATTTATAAATGAAAAAGTTTCTATTTATCACCCGTTATAATCTGTTATTTAACCCGAATCCTGCTTAAGCTGATATTTACATCATACTAATCATCGGCTTGTTTTATGATGTATTTGATAAGTAAATAAAAATGCATAAATACCCGTTAAATAGCCTGCAACACTTCTTGCTCTAGTATTGCATAGATACCTAAAATAAAGCCTATTTGTTACAAATAGGCTTTATGGGGTTTGAGCGATTACTAAGAGTTTTATAACTACTAAAAGTACCTAATCAAAACCAAAAACTCAGAAGCACTCCAGTACTGATGATTTTCAACGATTCTGAGTTGAACCTACGGGCAGAGTACAGTCTATTTGACCGTCAAAGAGGACGCTTAATCTGTTCAGGCAATGGAGAAACCGGTCAGCGACTTGGACAAAATGGTATTGAACAACATCAGTGCCCATCACCTGATTTATGTCAATTGGCGCAAGGAGAGCTATGTAAACCTTATGGACGGCTCTATGTGAATCTAGATGAATCTGATGAGTTTGGTATCTTCATATTTAGAACCACAGGTTTTAATAGCATTCGTACCTTGGTGGCAAGGTTTAGTTATTATCATGCAGCATCAGGTGACCTGCTTTCGTGCCTGCCATTACAACTCACTCTGAGAGGCAAGAGCACTACCCAAAGCTACCGTACTCCGATCTATTACGTGGATTTAACTTTATGTGATGGTGTGAACTTACAGGAGGCTATCACCGCAGCTAAACAGATGGATGAACACAGTAAAGCAGCAGGGTTTTATCAGGAGGCTTTGGATCATGTCGCACGGCAGGGTTATGGCAATGCCAGTTTTGAAGTTGCTGGGGATGAGGGACTGGATATTGTTGAGGAGTTTTATACGGATGAATCCAAACTGCAGCAACATCAACAGGCTCACGAGTTGACCCATGTTCAGCATATTCAGAAAGGTTTGCACCAGAGTGTGCAGGCTTTAAATTAATGATTTAATTAGGAGGTAAACTACCTCCTTTTTTCTTTGTATTAAATTAAAACTTTTCTCTCACCCAACCATATGCGGCTGCGAATGGTAAAGCCGTTCTTGCCAAGTATGGAACATGCCATAAACCACCGTGATTGGCATTTTCCATAATTAGTTCTAATGGATGATCTAACTTCTTATCCGGGTTCGTTGCGCTCTCTGGATTATTTAGATCATGAATCCAAAGCGCGGCCATGATAGCATTGGTTGTTTCAGGATTAAACGTTTCAACCTTAAATAAATCTGCACCAGAAAAAGCTGCTTTGAGAATTGGATTTTTAACGACTGAATGCGTTGTGGTAGACGGCGCAATATTGATGATGGTCTTCTGACCACGCGCACGTGTTGAAATAGCGAACCACTGTTGCAAGCGTTTCGCGAGGGCGTAGTTTGGACCTTGTTCAATCACCATACAGTCAGAAATACCATATTGTTGACCATTATCTGATTGAATTAACTGGTTCAAATTGGGTTTGAAAAAGTTGCTAAGAGAAATATTTTGAATGGATTTAGTGAGTAGTTTTTCTACGATTGGACGCTGTTTACTTTTATCCTGTATAGAATGTACGACTGCTTTTGGAATGGCATAGATATCGGTCGGCGTGAGCATAAACATGATACTGCTATCAGGTTTATGTTGACTCACTTGTTCCATGATGCTGATCATCGCAATCGAAACCCGAACATGTTTTTCACCATCTAGATATGCAATACCTGCCAAATCTAAACTCTCAGAAAAGGTGTTTAGCCAATTTGCAATCTCTGGTGTTTGAGTCAGTAAATTTGCACCAAGTTGCTGCTTATCAGCGACCTTCATTTGTGGTGCGATTAAGGTGGCATTACCTTTTTCAATCACTTTAGTGATTTTGTCCCAAATAGCTGGATGGGAGAGATCAATTGCTACAATATTGGCACGCCATTTTGCCAGCCAACTTAAAGGACCTGCTTCAGAACCTGCACCGAACAACACCATAGTGCGCTTTGATAAATCAAACCATTCAGGATGTTGATTGAGTAAGCGGAGCGCCTTGGCATGACTCGGTTCGATGACTCGGTGTTGTTCCCAAAGATCAATTTGCTGTAATAGCGCTTCGCCTTGTAATTTTTTTCCGTGATAGGGAATAAACCAAGGTTCAATAGTTGAGCTACCTCTGCCTTTTAATATAAAAGACTTAAAAGGTTGATCTTTAATATTTGCCATTGCACTGGTTAAAGTATGACTTTGTTCAGCACGATTAAAATTAAATAAACTTTTGGCTGTCTCTAAACCTTGCTGTGCAATACGTGCAGGATGATCGACAGATTCAATCCCTGCCTTGACCAATTCATGAAAATAAAATGGATAATTTTTTCTCCAATTTTTCTCACTAGCCAATTGTGCGGCATAACGAGAATCTACACTTTGTAGTGCTGACTTTAAAATTTGTTTAGCCGTGTGAGTGGTACTAGGAGATTTTTTTCCAGACTGTATTGGGAACTGTATACCATCATGGTCAAATTGTATTTTTTTGTTCAATTGCTTACTCCACTTGATTCAAAAATTCATTCGTCATCTTTCACATCTTAGTAAGTTCTTGAGCTAAAGAAGATGGCAAAAAGTGTATTAATAGTCCTTAAGCTTTATTTGATTGTTGTTGAGGAAAATTTAGTCAGAGAAAATTGAAATATGATTATATTTTTTTATTTCACTGCAAGCTTTTATACAACCCAATCGAAATAACTCAGTCTTGAAGACTTAACTAATTATTTTCAAAGAATAAAACTAAAGATAAATAAGCAAGTAACGTAAATAGGGCATTCAATTAGTGATTTGGGATATTTGTAGTATTTGAATCATATATCACTTAAGAATGAAAGGTCATGTAAGTACTATTCTGATGAACCTATATACTAGAGCATCATGAGCAAACGGATGATTTGACTCATGTGCAGGATATTCAGAAAGGTTTGCAGCAGTCGGTTCAGGCGCTAAATTGAAATTTATATAAATTTCAAAAGAAGGTTACAACCTCTTTTTTTTCTTATACATTTTTATTTTTTTAATGATTTATAGAAAAGTGATAATAAGATATGACTAACTATCTATTGAAAAAAGTATTTTAGAGATAAAAATTACTAGCAAATACTTCAACTTCATTTATATGGAACGGCTTTAATGATTGATCTGGAACAAGTATTAATTAAGACCAAATCATTGGCACAGAAAGTTGATGGTCTTATCCAAAATGAAGACTTTCAAACTGATATATCAGGTTTTTCTTTACATAGACGTGTCAACAAACAGTCAATACATTGTATTTATGATTTAGGTCTAGGTGTTATTCTTCAAGGTGAAAAGCAAGTCTTGATTGGTAATGAGATTTTTAGTTATGGGCGTGGACAAACGATGCTCACGACTATTGATTTGCCCGCAGTAAGTAGAGTAACGCAAGCATCATATACAGAGCCTTTTCTTGGCATGATGCTTAAATTGGATATTGATTTGATCACGGAAATAGTTAGCAATATGGAGAACATTTATATTACTTCAAATATTCCATCTTTTTCGATTGAGCAAATGGGTGTTGGACTTATCGAAGCCTTGGATCGTTTAGTGGATTTAGTTCAAGACCCTTCATTGATTCCACAAATAGCACCACTTATACAACATGAAATTATTGTTAGACTATTATTAGGAAAACATGGCGACTATCTACGAAACTTAATAAAAATAAGTGTAAGTGAGAAGAATATTTTTAAGGTCATTTCATGGTTAAGAAATAATTTTTTGAATGATTTTAGTGTTGATGAAATAGCTGAGCAAGCAAACATGACTTCAGCAACTTTTAGAAACCATTTTCGAGAAATTACAAGAATGACTCCGCTACAATATCAAAAGCAGTTAAGATTGCAAGAAGCTCGAAAGTTGATGTTAATGCAATCTATTGAGGTAAGAAGAGTTGCTGAATCAGTTGGTTACGAAAGTCAGTCTCAATTCTCAAGGGAATATGTACGTCTATTTGGAATCACCCCGCAAAAAGATATAAAAGAAAGTAAAGGATAAGCTATAAAATTTTATGTTTTGATAATGAAAAATCGAAATAGGCAAACAATATTTAGAATTAGGCAAATCGCATAAACGACTTAATCATAGACTGAATTCATCAAGCAAGTGTGCTTAGTCATTACCCACATTAATGAGGTGAAAAGATGGAATCAGTAAAAATTAAAAATACTTATTGGGATATTGCTGCCGATTTGTATTTTCCACCAGACTTTGATTCAACAAAAAAATACCCAGCAATTATTAGTGCGCATCCAATTGGAAGCTGTAAAGAACAAACCTCTGGTAACGTATATGGTGAAGCTTTAGCAAAAGCTGGTTTTGTAGTTATTGCTTTTGATGCAAGTTTCCAAGGTGAGAGCGGTGGTGAACCACGCTATATTGAAGATCCAACATTACGTGTTGAGGACTTTAGTGTAGTGGCTGATTACCTTGTGACATTGGATTATGTCGATGAAAATCGTATAGGGGTACTTGGTATTTGTGGTGGTGGTGGTTATTCAATTAATGCTGCAATGACTGAAAGACGTATTAAAGCAGTAGGTACAATTACTGGTGCTAACTATGGTCGTGTCATGCGTGAGGCTAGTGGCGGAAATCCTGTTGCATTTTTAGAAGCGATTGCAGCACAAAGAACAGCCGAAGCCCGTGGTGCAGCATTACGAGTAGACCAAGGCCTATACCCTACAGTTGAAGCTGCCAAAGCGGATAATGCTGATATTGATCCTTTGGAAGCGACTGAATACTATCGTACAGCGCGTGGCGAAAAACCAAATGGTGTGAATAAAACCTTATTTTCACGAAATGCTGTTGCTGTAGGGTGGGATGCCTTCCATTTAGCTGAAGTATTATTGACTCAACCATTAATGATTGTTGTTGGTAGCAAACCTGGTGGTTTCGGTGCGTATCGTGATGGCTTTGAAATTATCAATCGTGCAGCGTCTAAAAATAAAGAATTAGTTGTTGTTGATGGTTGGTCTCATTATGACTTATATGACAAACCTGAACCTGTAAAAGTTGCTTTAGATAAGCTCATTCCTTTTTATCAACAAAATCTGTAATTGATCTAAAAAATCGGGACTATTGTCCCGATTTTTTTATGTCTAATGAGGTTAAAGTTTCGTTTAATTTAGGTGTCTTTCGGCAGAATAGGCAAACAACTTTTCAGTTTAGGCAATTAAGACGAATTCACTCAATTTATACTTTTTCCTAGAAAGTATTTTAATGAGATGAAGTCATGACTACGAAATATTCTAAATTATTTCAGTCTTTTCCTTTAGCAACAGATATCGAATTGCGTAATAGAATCATTATGGCACCGATGACAACATGGTCAGCTAATGATGATGGGACTGTATCAGAGCAAGAGTTGAATTACATCCGTCAGCGAGTAAATGGTGTTGGTCTGGTCATTACAGGCTGTACCCATGTTCAAGAGAATGGGATCGGCTTTACCAACGAATTTGCAGCATTTGATGATCGATTTATCCCAAGCCTCAATAAATTGGCGCAAGCTGCTAAAAGTGGTGGAGCACCAGCAATATTGCAAATTTTCCATGCAGGCAATAAAGCAATACCTGATTTAATCCCAAATGCAGATGTCGTCAGTGCGAGTGCATTAAAGACACCATCTGGTTCGTTTGTTGATAGTCAGATGACAAGTCGTGCGCTATCAAGTACAGAAGTTTTAGATGTTATTTGTGCTTTTGGTGAAACAACACGCAGGGCAATTGAAGCTGGATTTGATGGCATAGAACTACATGGAGCACATGGATTTCTAATTCAGAATTTCTTTTCTCCTCTTTTTAATCAACGTGAAGATGAGTGGGGTGGTTCATTAGAGAAGCGCATGCGCTTTCCTTTAGAAATTGTAAAAGAAGTGAAACGTGTGATTAAGCAGCATGCGAAAAGGCCTTTTGCTTTGGGCTATCGTATCTCGGTTGAAGAATATGATGAAAATGGATTACGAATTGGCGAAAGTTTGCAACTTATTGATTGCTTAATTGAATCTGGTATTGATTACCTTCATGTTTCATTGACTGATATTTTGAATGGGAAACCTGTCGATAGCACTGAACAAAAACTTACTATTCAAAATGTTATTGAGCATGTTAATCAAAGAATACCATTAATCTCGGCTGGAAAAATTCGTACTCCAGATCAAGCTGTAGAGTCGTTGGCACTTGGGTTACCTCTAGTCGCAATTGGTAAAGCAATTGTGATGAATCCTGACTGGGTTGAGTTGGCAGCTAACAATCAAGCGGATCAGATTTCTACAGAATTAGGAATAGAAAAAGATTCTGAACTACACATTCCCGACCTCCTATGGCATGAAATCAAGATCAGAAAGGGATGGTTTCCTATACGTCAAATAGAGCAGGTCTAATCCTGCTCTTAATAGAGGTACTATTATGATTGGCGATGAAAATACGCAAGATATCATTACATCACTTGCTCATACTGTTGATCGGTTAATTCAGGTCGATGGGGATCATGAAACAGCCATCCCTTTATTATCTCTGCATCGTCGTTCTGAGCCAAGTGCTACGCATTGTATTTATAACTTGGGTCTAGGAATCGTGTTACAGGGAGAAAAGCAAGTTGTAATTGGTGATCAGATTCTCACATATTCAGTTGGACAAACCATGCTGACCACGATTGATGTTCCTGTTGTGAGTCATACCCATAACGCAGAAAATCATAAGCCATTTTTAGGTTTGATGTTATTATTTGATGTCTCGATGATTTCTAAAGTCGCGCCTCAAATGGAGCAGCTAAATATTAAAGAAAAAGTACAGCCATCTTTTGCTGTACAGCCTATTGATTATGTGTTGATTGAAGCGGTTCAACGATTGGTCACTTTATTAGATGAACCAATTTTACTGTCACAACTATCTCCAATCATACAGCAGGAAATTATGATTCGTCTGTTGGCGGGGGTGAACGGCGTATATTTACGACAGTTAATTAGAGTTGGTTCAGTGAGTGAGAGAGTGGCAAAAGTTGTGAACTGGCTAAAGCAAAATTTTGTTGAGACTATCCGCCTAGATGAGTTAGCGGATAGATTTTATATGAGTTCAGCAACTTTACGTCAGCACTTCCGAGAAGTGACAGGAATGAGTCCATTACAATATCAAAAGCAACTTCGCCTTCAACAAGCACGACACCTTTTGTTTAATCAACATTTAGAAGTTGGACATGCTGCCGATTTGGTTGGTTATGAAAGTCTTTCACAGTTTAGTCGAGAATATGCTCGTTTATTTGGAGCAACACCATTGAAAGATAAACAAGCTGCCCAGTTTTCTTAATCATTTTCTCGTAAGGGACATAGGAAGATACCTAGTCACTTTAAATTTTGGGGATTAGAACCGTAGTTCAAAAGTTCTAATCTTAAATACGAATTGTCTGATCTTGATTATTTTTAACTAAACAGTTATTTACGGCATTGAATCCTAATGATAAAAATTATTATAGTTAATATGCGGATTGAAATACCTTGATACCTGTCTCGCTTACTGAAAGAAGCAAAAATCTAGATCAACTTATTCAAAAGGTTTCACATCTAGCTGAAACTGAGGGGGATCATGATTCTATTATTTCAGGGCTTTATTTTCATAATCGGATGAGTCCAACTGACAGTATACATTGTATTTATAGCATGGGGCTTAGTCTTGTTTTGCAAGGACAGAAAGAAGTTATTATCGGAGATAAAGTTTACCAATGTCATGAAGGTCACAGTATGTTGACCATGATGGATTTACCAGTGACATCACGTGTTGTTAATGCTTCTTCGCAAAAGCCTTTTTTGGCAGTTTTACTATTATTAGATATTCAAATCGTGAATGAGCTTGTTGCAAACTTGCCTGTAGAAGCTATACCAATTATTTCAAATGATACACATGAGTCTTTCTCAGTCGAATTAGTCGATATATCACTTATAGATGCTATATTGAGATTGGTGAAAATGCTAGACGAGCCAAAACTGATTCCTCATCTAGCTGATTTAGTTAAAAAAGAAATTATTATTAGGCTTTTAAATAGTTCGCAAGGTATTTATTTACGTAAACTGGTAAAGTCTGGTTCGGTAAATCAAAAAATTCATCAAATCGTGAATTGGCTAAAAAGCAATTTCGCACAACCCATCCGTATGGATGATTTAGCAGAAAGAGCTTTTATGAGTCCATCAACATTCCGACAGCATTTTCGTGAAGTAACAGGAATGAGTCCATTGCAATATCAAAAACAACTGCGTTTACAAGAAGCACGGCATTTAATGCTCAATCATAATTTGGATGCGGGGAGAGCTGCGATTTCCGTTGGGTATGAAAGTGCATCGCAATTCAGCCGTGAATATTCTCGTTTGTTTGGAGAGTCACCACAGCGTGATATTCAACGAATGAAGCAGAACACATAAAAGATTGTTATCAGCGATTTTACTTCACTTTAGATTTTAAGAGGCTAAACCAAGCTTTGATATAAAAGACAAAGATGCCATTTCATCTTTGTCTTGTGTTATGAGAAAAATTACAAAAAGTATGGCTTATCAGCATCAGTATTAGGCTTATTTACGCCTAGGTTTTTACGAGAGCCATAGCTTGGATTTTCAATAATCTTAACAACCAATGCTGCAACACTTTTACGAGAAATCACTGTACCTTTAAAGCTTTCATCTCGTTCCGTTGTCTCATAGTCAATTTCATCTTCATCCGTTAACCAAGCAGCCCGAAGAATAGTGAAGTCCAGATTAGAACTTTCGATTAAGTCAGCTGCTTTACTGTAAGGTGGCAAATAAACACCAATTTCTTTGGTATTCCACTCTCCAAACTTCCCAGGTACTTCATCATAAATACCTAGTGAATTGATGCAGATGATTCTCTTAACACCATTTTCTTGCATAGCTGAAATAATATTTTGAGTTTGTTGATCAACTTCACCAGCTAAATTTACATAGACAATATCTTGACCTTGAACAGCCTGTTTTAGCTGTTCAAAATTCAATACATCTCCTTCAATAACAACCGCATTCGATGGAATTGATGTACCTAGTTTTTTTGCATCACGTACAAACAGGGTTTGCTGGATATCCTCTTGATTAGCAAGCATTTCTACAGTCCATTTTGCGATTTGACCAGTAGCACCTAAAACTAATACTTTTTTCATCTCTGTCACCATATGGTTTCTAGTAAACAAATGGAAATATGATTTTCCAATCTCAATGGTTATATTTCACATCAATTTACATATCTTCATTCACCTGAAACGTGGAGTTTTTTGCCTAATTTAACGAAGTGATTTGGCGTTGATTAAAAAGAGATATGAAACAAGGTTTAGAATAAAAAAGCCTCATCTTGAGATGAGGCAAAAGGGAAGATTGGATTAAATGAAATCTAATTATTTAACGTTTTTCCACCACTCTTTGAATAGCTGTTGATCATTATCTAATTCAACTAATTAACCAATCATTGGGGTTGCAAGACGATAATTTCTATCCTTTGAATATTGTGAAATCCGCGTGATTGGCTCAAACCAAGCATGTTTAGCTAAGCTAAATTTAGAGTGGTGAACTGGGATCATATTACGAGCACCAAGCTCTTCAGTTGCTTGAGCGACTTCATCTGGATGGCAGTGAACTGAATGCCATGCTGGATCGTATTGCCCATTTTCCATTAAAGCCCAGTCGAAAGGTCCGTATTTTTTCCCAATGTCAGCGAAGTGCTGATCATAGCCACCATCACCCGTGTAGAAAATTTTTCTTTCAGGTGATTGAATGATGAAAGAAACCCAAAGGTTTTTTCCTCCGCCCAGAGCACGACCTGAACCATGATGTGATGTTTCGGTGATGATGCTGATTCCATTACCGAACTCTATTTTATCACCCCAGTCTTTTTCGATGAGTTTTTCTTTCGGGTATCCCCAGTATTCAAAGTGTTCACCCACACCAAGACCTGTCACAACATATTTAACTTTGTCTTTTAATTTTAAAATAGTTTCATAGTCTAGATGATCGTAATGATCATGTGAAATTAACAGATAATCGATCTCTGGTAGGTCATCAACCGTGTAGATGTCTGTTCCTTTATAGGCACGAGTACCCCAAGGGAAAGGCGATGCTTTACCGCTCAGCACAGGATCAATTAAAATTTTCTTACCCTGTAATTGAATAAAAATAGTTGAGTGACCAAACCAAACTAAAGCATCCTGTTTAGGATCTAGGGCTTTTAAATCAGTTTTTACAGATGGAATAGGATCAATTGGTTCTCGATTTGGAATAGGTCTAAAAAAAGTTTTATAAACCTCAATAAAAATATTCGAACCCTCAGTCATACCTGATTTTTCGATAAGATTCCGAAACTTTCCACTTTGAAAATTGGCTGAGTTTTGGGCTAATTCCAAGCGCTGTCCTTTAGGATTTTTACCAAATTGCGGATGCTGCATAAATAGGTAAATAACCATGAAAACTAGTACAGCGAAGATAGTTAACGTAATCGGCATAGACTTAGTGAACCTTTTAATATTACGAAGAGAGTGCAGAAATTTTTATTATTATCAAATCTTCTACTTTTTAGTATTTGCCCATTCCGTGGATTTCATTGCCTAATTTGATTGAAGTTTTGGTTTAAACACCTTTTATCTTCATGATCTCTTTGTCTACTACGTGACACTGTAAATCTACAAAATACCATTACTTCTGCCAAACAGATGGATGAACAGAGCAAGGCAGCAGGGTTTTATCAGGAAGTTTTAGATCATATGGTATGGCACAGGGCTATGGTAATGCCAGTTGTAAGGTCGGAGATAATGCTAAAGAGAATTTAAAGACTATCTATTAATATTAAACATTCACTACTTCTAGAAATTCAAAAAGGCGAAAGTAAAACGCTCGAGTTTAAACAGCAGTTAGCAGATCGCCAAGAAAATCAGAGATGCGAATCAAGCCATCTTTTCGATGCACAAAGATGCACAAGTGAGGATAGGGCAGTTATGGAGTCTGGCGGAACAGTACGATAAGATGCAACAGAACAACCGAAATCAATAGGATTAATTTCCCCATCTCAGGATACTGCTATTCAACCAGGAAATAAAGGAACAGATTCGACAAAATGAGATTCAAACAAGAAGTCTTGAGGGGCAGAAGGCTTCAGGCAATGAAAGTGTACTTGAGTCTGACTCTGGAACAACAAGCAAGGTTGAAAGACCTACCCGCGGAAATGGACAAGGCGATACAGGCTCGCAGCAACAAATTAATGACAATCGCGATTAGGCCTCTGTACGATTTGGTGGGGATAAAGCCCCTCATAGCACCTCTGAGTATGGACGAGAAGGAACAGATTCGACAACAAGTGGTACAGGAATTGATGGAGAAGCGCAGCAATCAAACCGAGGTTTAGATCAGAAAAACACTACAAAAGCTGAGCAGACAAAACCAACACCTTTACAGCAATGGTTTGAGGATCGTAAAGGGCAAGACATTTCTAAAAAGGATTTACTCAAGCATCTTCATGACAATGATTTAACTGAGCAGGAACGAGTGATCCTGAATGCGGTTGAGAAGCTTATCCCTGATGATCTTAAAGTGGTATATCAGCACGGTAATTTTGATGGTCATGGTTTTTATGAGCCTAAAAGCAACACCATTACCATTAAGTCTAAGGAGTCAGAGGGAAGTAAGGTAGATAAGCATCTTATTATCCATGAACTATTACATAGCGCCTTGGCTACCCGTATTCAAGCAATTAAAGAGGGTAAGGCCAATAAAGAAGCTATCGCTGCCTATAATAAATTAGAAGCATTGCGTAAAGAGATACTTGGGAAAATAGGCCATTTACCTAAAGATGAACAGAATACGCTTAAAGGGATGTTGGAAAATGTAGATGAGTTTATCTCATATGGCCTAACTGACCAGCGGTTGCAGGAAATTCTACAGGGAATTCGTGCTGAGCGTCAGGGAGGAACCGCGTCAAGTATTAAAGACAGATTCCGTACTTTTAGTATGGCTGTAGGTAAGTTACTTGGTTTCCCTAAATCTACAGACCTTGATGCTTTAACTGCTTTTGCACGGGATACGGCAGCACTGATCAAACAGGTTGAAAAAGTTACGCCAAGTCAAACTCATCAGTGGAAGTATTTTAGTCAATCCTTTGAAACTGAAAAGGCGTATGAGGATCGTATTGATGCCTTATTCAGAGACAGAAGTTTAGCAAGACGTTCAGGTCAAGGCGTACGGATGCTGGATAGCAGTGACTTGCTTGATCTGCTTGGTTTCGGTGGGTATGTGGTTCAATTGGATGAACAACATATAGCTCACAGTGGTTTTGATAAGCATCCTGAAATTACCCAACAAGATTATAAGGATTTACCGAAATGGCTTGATGACCCTATTGCAGTTTTACCAAGCGAGAAGCATGATGGTAAGTTGGTTTTTATAACTGATCAGATACGTAATGGGATGCAGGTGATTGTAGCAATAGCTCCATTAACTGATAACACTGATAAGGAGATGTCCTTTGCCAAAAGAAGTATTGCTGTCACTGTTTACGGAATGGAAGAAAGCAGTTTAAAGGGACTACTGAAATACAATGAAGCGGTTTACTTAAATGATAACCCCTCTTCCTACCTAAAGAGTGTAGGTTCACCTTTCGTTCACACTCAGTCACATGCCGAGGGGGGATTGGTTAAGAAGGGTAATCAGACTTCTATTCAGGGAATCCCTGTACAGAAGTCAAAAGATATATTAAATCAAGATGATTTAACACGCTATAGAGAAAATCAATTTAATGCTAAAACTAAAGATTCTCCTGCTTGGTTTAGAGATCAAACCAAGAAAAAACTTGAACATACTGTTGTAGGTAAAGAACTTCGTACTATAGACAAATATGTTCAGGGTGAAGTAACTCCTTTAGGTGTACGAGATTCTCTTTCGGATACTGGATTGAAACGTACACAAGATCGTGGCATTAAACCCCTGAATCATGTTCTTGCCATGAGCCGTATTGAACAGTTATGGCAACAGGCTATTGAAGTCAGTCCAACCCGTTCAACTAAAACCCGTCATTTTGAGTCTGTGTTTAAGTCACCAAATGGTTCTAATTATGTTGCCCATATTCTTTGGAAGAATGGTGCAGTTGAGCTAGTTAAGCTTGTGCCTTTGAATGAGAATACTCAGCAAGGTGAGTTAAGTGCTGAACAGTCTAAACTACGCCAAATCACCACAACACCAAACCCTCAAACCAAGTTTAATAGCCAATACTCTTTTGATGATGGAGTGCAGTTTGCTCAGGAAGTGATAACTGAGCTATCTGCGCATGATGAGTTATTTAAGTACCCTAAAAGCTCTAAAGCAACTTTACAGGGCATATTTAGTGATGTAGTTGGTGGTGCGATTCAGTATAAAGGTGAAGTAACTGCTGCTGATGAACGTCAGGAGTCTACCGCAGATCATAAATATCTATATCGTTTTAAAGGTAAGGATGTTTATATGTATACCCGTGATAATGGTGAAATCTGGATTAATGTCAGTAAACTGGAGGAGGGCCTAGGGGGAAGTGCTATTTTAGCTGCTTTTGGTAACTATGCCTATAACACAAAAAAAGTCTGGATTGGTGATCCCAAGGGGATGACGGAAGCAGGTATGACACGGTTATTGAGTACACAGTTGTCATTGGCTTTGAAATTTGAAACCACGCAATTTATCCAACCGAGTCCAGAGCAACAGAGAGGGGATACCAGTAAAGGAATTGCTGCTTTAAAATGGGGCAACAATGAGGTTGAAAATTTACGAAATCTAATACAAGCTTTTGTGGGTACAACGTATCATCAGCTAAAAGGATTGGATAATTATTATTATGACTTCAAACAACAAGGATTCTTCGACCGAATGGGAAGACCCGTTCGAGCTGACAGATTTAGAGATGGAGCAAGCAAGGGTCTTTCAAGAGCAGCTAGAGCAGGCGAAAGCACAATCAAAAGAGCTATTGTCCTCAAATCCCTTATATCAAGCCAAAGCAGCGAAAGACCCCGAATTTTGGAACAATTTCTACATCGGTATTCGCCCTTGGAGGAAAGAGGATTAAAGGGCATCTTCTACAGCCAGAACTCTTTTAATACTGTGTCGGATGGGCAAGAAACAGATTCGACAACAAGTGGTACAGGAATTGATGGAGAAGCGCAGCAATCAAACCGAGGTTTAGATCAGAAAAACACTACAAAAGCTGAGCAGACAAAACCAACACCTTTACAGCAATGGTTTGGGGATCGTAAAGGGCAAGACATTTCTAAAAAGGATTTACTCAAGCATCTTCATGACAATGATTTAACTGAGCAGGAACGAGTGATCCTGAATGCGGTTGAGAAGCTTATCCCTGATGATCTTAAAGTGGTATATCAGCACGGTAATTTTGATGGTCATGGTTTTTATGAGCCTAAAAGCAACACCATTACCATTAAGTCTAAGGGGTCAGAGGGAAGTAAGGTAGATAAACATCTTGTTATTCATGAACTATTACATAGTGCCTTGGCTACCCGTATTCAAGCGGTTAAAGAGGGTAAGGCCAATAAGGAAGCTGTTGCTGCCTATAATAAACTAGAAGCACTACGTAAAGAGATACTTGGGAAAATAGGTCATTTATCTAAAGATGAACAGAATACGCTTAAAGGTATGCTGGAAAATGTGGATGAGTTTATTTCTTATGGTTTAACCAATCAGAAAGTGCAGGATATTCTTGAGGGAATTAGTGTTACCCGTAATGACCGTACTGCGCCAACAGTACGCAACAAACTTAAAGTATTTTTTGAGTTGGTGAGCCGTGTTATTGGTTTTGCTAAATCTGAGCAAGTTAATGCACTGATTGCATTTGCAAAAGATACGACTGATTTGCTGAATGCCATTCAACCTGTTAAGCCAAGTCAGACAGATGCTACCTATTTCCAACAAAGTCCTGAAACTGGAAAAGCGTATGAGAGACGTATTGATGCTTTATTTAAGAATAGGAATTTAGCACAGGATCAGGGTAAGGGCATTCGTATGCTTGATAGCAGTGATCTACTTGACCTGCTTGGTTTTGGAGGGTACGAAGTCCAACTAGATGAACACCATGTTGCACATAGTGGTTTTGATAAACATCCTGAAATTACCCAACAGGACTATAAGGATTTACCTCATTGGCTTGATGAACCAATTGCAGTATTTACTGATAAAAACCATGAGGGTAAATTGGTGTTTATTACAGATCAGGTACGTGATGATAAACAGGTGTTGGTTGCTGTTGACCCCTTGGTAGATCGTAGTGCGAAACAAGGGACAATTCCTAAAAAGCATATTGCTGTCACGGTATATGGTATAGAAACTGAAAATCTGAAAGGGTTGTTACGGAATAATAAAGCGATCTATTTAAAAGAAGATGCCCCTGACACCTTATTTCAGAGTGATTCACAGAGCAAACATAACCATTCACGGGACAGCGGTGTCTCTGCTCAGAGGGCTTTACCTTTTGACACCCTCAGAGGGCGTGTGCAAAAGGCTGAGGGTATGTTAAACCAAGATGACCTAACACGCTATAGAAATTCTTTAGACAGGGCCAAAGTCGAGAAGTCGCCTGCTTGGTGGAGGGCAGAAGTCAAGAAACAGCATGAGGATAAACTGGTAGGGCGTGAGTTACATACCGTTGAAAAACATATTGCTGGCACATTAACAACGCTGGGTTTACGTGATTCTTTGTCACAGCAAGCAATCAAGCGTACGCAAGATCAGGGTATTCACCCAATGCATCACGTCTTTGCTGTGCGTAATCTTAAAAAACTATGGGAACAAAGTGTTGAAGTATCTAAAAACACTCAAGGTAATGTACGTGATTTTGAGTCTATTTATAAGAAAGATCAGGATAACTTTATCGCTCACTTCCTGCTAAGGAACGGAGCGATTGAACTGGTTAAGCTTGTACCCTTAAGTGCAAATACATTAAACGGTGAATTGACGAATACGCAGTCAAAGCTACGTCAACAAGCAACAACACCAAACCCTCAAACCAAGTTTAATAGCCAATACTCTTTTGATGCTGTGCAAGATGAGCATGGACGAGAAGGAGCAGATTCGACAACAAGTGATACAGGAATTGATGGAGAAGCACAGCAATCAATTAGATCAGGAAAACACTACAAAAGCTGAGCAGACAAAACCAACACCTTTACAGCAATGGTTTGAAAGTCGGAAACAGGCTCCTATTTCTATTACAGATTTACGTACGTACTTACGCAAATCTGTAAGTGGAAAAATGGGCGTAGTTTTTAATGTGATTGAGGGCTTGCTTCCGAAAGACCTGATTGTGAACTATTTTGATATGGACCAGATTCCTGATGGAATTGATATGTCGGATGTGCCCAACCATGCGCATGCATGGTATGACCCGCAAACGCAGAGCATTAATATCAAATCCGTGAAGTCTGAGAACAGTAAGGTTGAACCAAGTGTTGTGGTACATGAGTTGCTGCATGCCGCTTTGGCACAGCGACTGGATCAGGTCCGTAAGTCTCCTGGAAAGTATGGTGCGGCAGAGCAGGCGCTCAAACGTCTAGAAGCACTTCGCCAACAGTTGCAAAAGCGTTATCCAAACAATGGCACCGTGCAGGGCATGTTGGAAAATGTGGATGAATTTATTTTCTATGGTCTGACTGAATCTCACCTACAGAAGCTGATGCAAGCTGTTTTAGTCGATTCCAAAGGCAGAACCGTTGACAAACTACGTTCAATCTTTAAGACCTTTGTTGAGTCGATTGGGCAGGTACTTGGCTTTAAGACTCATCAGATCAGTGCATTGAATGCCTTTGTACTGGATACCGCGCAGTTGCTTCAAGCGGCTACAGAAATTTCACCAAATCGTCGTGATTCACTGCCTAAACAATTTATCGCAAGTGGCCCGACAGAAAAGGCATATCAGCAACGGATAGAGGCTTTATTTAATAAAACAGAGTCACCTAAACGCCAAAGTCAGGGCATTAGAATACTGGATACCAGTGATATCTTGGATATGTTGGGGTATGGCGGTTATGAAGTGCAGTTAGATGAAGATCACACCGTTAAAAGTACTTTTAGCAAGCATCCTGAGATTACACTAAATGACTGGAAAGATTTGCCTCAATGGCTAGATCAGCCTGTAGCTGTGCTTTGGCAAAGGGATGCCAAAGGTAACTACAGCAATAAAATGACGTTTATTACGGATCAGGTCAGGAATGGCAAGGTTGTAATTATCGGGGTAGATCCGTTGATGATTGATCGTACAGCTCCAAGCAAACCGTCTCGTATGCATATTGCCTTAACCGCTTATGCGATTGGTGAAACACAACTCGAGGATATGGCAGCACGAAACACACCATTATATGAAGATAAGGGTAAATCCCTGGCGTTACATCGCAAAGGTTTCACACTCAAGTGGCATGGACCAAATACGACGGCGCAAGGGATTTCCCCAATATTAACTGAGAAAGATCTGGCCGTCTATGAGCAGAAACGTACCGAAGCGAAAGTCGAGGGGACATTTGAGCAAGCGAGAGCGGAAGTTAAAAATGAATTGGAGAAAAATACCGTTGGCTATAGTTTAAAGAACACGGCAGATTCCGAACGGGCAGAACTTAGCACAACATCCGTGCACCGCTCTTTAAAAGAAGAGGCAGTCAATAGAACAGTCAAAAATGGTATCTCCGCTCGGGTACATGTTGATGCTGTGGGAGATATTGTCCCCCTATGGCAGGATGCGGTTAAGGTAGGCGAGTCAAAACATGGGCAATCCCCAGTCAAACACTATAATGCATTGTACCTGTATAAACCTGAGGAGAATGGTGAGGGGGGCAGTGAAATAGCCTATGTGGCACGGATTATGATGCGCAAAGAGGATGTCCGTGGGAAAATACAAAATGTGATTGAACTGACAAAATTGATGCCGCTAGATCCTACAGTACAACAGACAAAGGATGCCTATACCAAGCCTGAAGATGCGTACTATAAAAAATGGTTACGTCAATATCATTCCAAATAGTAGCTGAACCGAGAATAGACAGCTTTGGTGAGGGAAACCTCACCAAACAAAAATTTAAAGATGCGCCTTTGTAGTTTAAAAATGCTTCAAGACAGCGCTGACAGAGGTTTAAATCCTGTCACGGTGCTGTGGATAGCAATATTCATAGGTGCCGCCTACAGGACATCATTGTAAAAGAGGGAGTGATGAAGCCCCGAGTATCCGCAACCCTTGAGAAAAACTCTCGCACGCACTACGGCTCACTGACTCCATCAGATTTTATAAGGTACTGCAAAATGTTTTATATTTAAAGTTTCGTTGATAATAAGGAAACTAGAGAATAATTGAGGGCCTGATTGGTTACAGAGACAGAAGTTCGATAAAAGTAGAGGAATCCAGAGCTTAAGCAGGGGGGACGTTGTACCTGTTTTTTAGATAATAGTTTCTTCGGATATGGAATAAACTATGTTTGTTTTCTAGATTCTCATGAATATAACGTTCTAGATGCCAATATCTGTCCCTGTTGTAGGTGCTGGAATGGAGAGGGGTTTCAATGACCTGAATGGCATCATTGTGTACATAGACCGTTTCAAGAATGACAATGTTTTCAGATGCATAGATCACAAACTCACGAACCAGTTGTGTGGGTTGCAGAAAATAAAGCTCTAGTTCCACACGGTTGAGTTTCTTGGGTTTGTTGCGCATGATCTCGACCGCACGATCAAAGGATTCGCGTTCGATCGCATAGAAATGATCGTCACCCAGCGGTTTTTTTTCCGTTCTAATCAGATACTGTTTCGTTTCGTATTTCATGTTTATAACTAATGATTTTATTTATACGTCTGTTTGTGATTATAGCACTTGTATAGTAATGAATTTAAAGAGGACAGCTACTTTATTGCAGCGCCGATTTTAATCAATGAAAAAGAGAATATGGTCACTGTGACAGTGCATGTGGATAGTAATACCCACCGTATGTATCTGCATGGTGTGATGGTAAAAGAGGGTCTGATGAAGCCCCGAGTATCCGCAACCCTTGAGAGAAACTCTCGCACGCACTACGGCTCACTGACTCCATCAGATCTTATAATGTACTGCAAAATGTCCTTATATTTAAAGTTTCGTCGATAATGAGGAAACTAGAGAACAATTGAGGGCCTGATTGGTTACAGAGACAGAAGTTCGATAAAAGTAGAAGAATACGGAGTTTAAGCAGGGGGGACGTTGTACCTGTTTTTTAGATAATAGTTTCTTCGGCCATGAAATAAACTGTGTTTTACTTCTAAGTTTTTATGTATATAACGTTCTAGGTCCCAATACCTGTCCCTGTTGTAGGTGCTGGAATGAAGTGGAGTTTCAATGACCTGAATGGCATCATTGTGTACATAGACCGTTTCAAGAATGACAATGTTTTCAGATGCATAGATCACAAACTCACGAACCAGTTGTGTGGGTTGCAGAAAATAAAGCTCTAGCTCCATACGGTTGAGTTTCTTGGGTTTGTTGCGCATGATCTCGACCGCACGATCAAAGGATTCGCGTTCGATCGCATAGAAATGATCGTCGCCAAGCGGTTTTTTTTCCGTTCTAATCAGATACTGTTTCGTTTCGTATTTCATGTTCTTAACAGGTGGTTTTATTTATAAATCTGGCAGTGATTATAGCACTTGAGAGGCTTAGCTTGTTAAGTACTCTCAATGCCATTCATAAGCGGGTTTAATTAGGGTAGGGGGTGGTTTGCTCTTTTGGCTTACCCAAGAGGGTTGAACAGCGCGGAGTCTATCCTACATAAAAACACTTGCAATATGTAGTTGATCGAATACAATTAAATGAGGAAAGAGGAATCCTCATGATTGAAATTAAACGTCTGCCTGAGTTTGATGAATGGCTAGATGGCATTAAAGACAGTATGACCCGACTAGTTGAATCGTCGATTGGATAAGGTTCAACGTGGAAATTGGGGTGATATTAAACACCTACAAGATGGTGTTTGGGAAATGAGAGAGTTCTTCGGCCCCGGGTGGCGCATGTATTACATCAAACATGGTGATGTTGTAATTGTGATGCTTGGTGGTGGTGATAAGTCAACGCAGCAAAAAGATATTGATCGTGCGGTTGCGTTATCTAAAACTTTAGAGGATGAACAACATGGTTAAAATCGCTGATCTGCCTAGCTTCGATATGGCAGAAGCCCTTAAAACTGAAGAAGATATCGTGATGTACCTCAACATGGTGCTTGAGGAAAATGATCCTGCCGAGCTTGCGCATGCACTGGGGGTGATTGCCAAAGCACGCGGTATGACTCAAATTGCCAATGAAGCAGGCATCGGTCGTGAGGCATTGTATAAAGCGCTACGTCATAATTCTGCGCCACGTTTTGATACTATCAATCGTGTGGTGAATGCTCTGGGTTTAAAACTGACTGTACAGCATGGCTGATTTTTGAAGATAGAAAAAGCGTGGAGAACCACGCTTTTTTGTTTTAAATATCTGCTAGGTCAAGCTCGTCATCGAGCACAGAGCTTTCGTATTGATGAACTTCTTCTTTAATTTGATCGACTTTACTACAAATTTTGGACCAAATGTTTTGTGTCAGTTGAGAAATTTCTGGATCATCTAATGATTTAATTAGGTCTTCAAATTGAAAAGTACTAAATAAACTAGCAATATTAGACTTAAAGGTATCATTAAAATCAATGACTATATTTGCTATAAGTTCTTGATTAGTAATTCCTTTATTTACTAATTTCTGAGATAGATTTTGTAGCAGATGCCCTGAAAATTTATCTATAACCTTAGAAATCCCTATTGGGACTGCTAAACTTCTTTTTATATTTCCTTCTGAATCATCGATATAAATGAATAAAGTTTCTATAAAAGCTTTATAGTTTACTTCTTCCTCGGTAAACTTCAGATTAAGAAGATTTTCATACTTCAGTAAATCCTCTAAAAGATAGTACTTTTTATAAAAATAAGGTCTAGTAATTTCTAAAAAGTTCTTAATATTCTCAACATAACTAAATGAAGAAATTATTTTTTTCTTGATAACTTGTTTAGCTGTAGCTTCAGGCAACTCAGAAATAAATTTAGCCACATAGTATTCCTGTATACTTTTATGGATAAAAGTAAAGTGTGTTCCATCTTTCAATATTAAACAGGCAAATCGGGTAAAGTCATCAATTATTAAATTAAAATCTAAATCTATAGAAATTTTATTTTTCTCTAAACTTTTCTTTAGAATTTGAATGAATAACGGTCTTTCAAAAACTGTTTCACCCAGTAAAAAGGATTCAAAACATACTCTTTCAAAGACTCTTTCTAACTGTTCTTGGTTTAAGCTAGAAAAAGATTGTCTTTTTTCTATACCTTTTGAACGGTCATGAACTCGTGTCACTACCTCAAATATATTTCTATAAAAATCAGTGACATGTTTTGGTACTGAAAAACCAACTTGATACTGTTTAATATATAAAATCACCATTAAGGGAGTTTTTAAAACATTTTGTACTTCAAAACTAGATGCTTCGATTGAGGCAATTAAGGTTTGCTGTATTTCTGCATCCTCAATTACTTTTTTGATTAGACCTTGTTGTTCTTCTAGTGTGTAAGGACATAGGGAGAGCACATAAAAATTTGAGTTTTGAATAATACTGGTTTCTGGGCGAGTGGTGACGATGACTTTTAAATTAGGATAGCTTTTAATTAACAGATCGATGTCTGCATAAGTTTGATCAAAAAGTTCTTGATTAATTTCGTCAAAAGCATCAAGAAAGATTGAAATTTTTCCACTTTTTAATACCAATTGGAAAATTTCTTCATCTTTTCCAACCCATACTTGTAGGTATTCCTTAATTAAAGTCATTAAATCTTTATTTTTAGAGATATTTTTTAATTCTAAAAAAATAGGGATACGTTTATTTTCAATTAGGTCTTGAATCGCTAGGGAACGGAGAAAAATAGACTTTCCCTGCCCTACTGTACCTTGAAAAATAAGATTGTTGTAGTGATCGATTTCGATATGCTTTGGTAGCTCATCAATATGTTCGATATAAAACTCTTGACCTCCTTTACTATAATTTAATTTTGGTTGTTGGAAAAATTTAAATAAATTAATAGGTTGATCTGCACCAGAGGCTAAGGTTTTAACCATCATAATCTTAGAAATAGAGTTCACAAGATCATCATTATTTTCAGAGAGTTGTTTTAAGGCTTTATGTTCTGAGTATTTACTTTTAATAACGGTAGTTGCTTCTTTAAATATTGTGGGTGCTGTTGTTCTGAGCAAAAGAGGAGTTATTACGTCAGCCATTGTAAACCTTTAAAAACTAAGTCATGTGGATTTATAGGGGTTCTAATATGTTTAAGAGTGTAAGAATTTCAGTGAATTAGAACATAGTTGAGTTGTTTGACTAGCTTTATAACAGGTCTATGAAATAGATCGCAAGAGTTGAGGACTAATTGTTTTAAATATAAAGATAAACTAAGGAATAATGCATCGAGCACCCAACCTAACCGTTCGGTGCTCGATGCATTCAAAGCTTAATCAAAAATCGATACGGCTTTATTGGGCGGTACAAGAGGATCTTCAGTTTCAACAACGCTGGCTGTGTCCTGAACATCAACTATTTCAGCCTCATTTACAGGCGTTGCCGCCACTTCTACATCTGCTTCAACAGCAACAGCTTCAGTTTTTACATCACTACGGCCACGACGTTTGACTTTGGCTTTGGTATCCGCATCTAAGTCCGCAATTGCTGCTGGCGCAGTTGGATCAATCTGAATCACGGCATCGCTGAGATCAGGTAAGGTGATTTGGCTTGGGTCGATCTGTAAACCATAATGCAGGGCTAAATGCTGAGCCAATGCGCTATTCAATTCGTTGGCTTCAATAATAAGTTTCATCTGTTATTTTTCCTTGGCTAAGCTTTTCATCGATTTAAAAATAGGAGTTTTCATGGCCGCATGAATCGCCACGATCGCATCGGCTTGGTGTTCTGCTTTACTCACATTGAGGCTGCCACGATAGCTTTCCAATACTGCTTCAGGGTGTTGTTGTTGCACCCATGCAAGAAATAAATAAACTAATGTTTTATTCTGATGAGTTATTTAAAGAGTTTTCTATAAATTCAAATATATATTTTGGTTCTTGTGCGGAATTATGAGATTGGCTAAATAAAGTTAAAGTTATCATGGATGGATGATATTGTAAGTGCAGATTTCTTGCCCCATCGTTGTGCAGTGGAATGATAACCTATTTATTTTTCAATAAATTAAACCAATTTTTCATTCGTGATTAAATTATTTAATAAAATGTGAAGAAAAACTTAGCGTGTTATTAAATTACAACTAGTTCTTAATTTTTTTATTCTAGAGCTATTGTTATACTTCTAATGCAACCCATCGCATTCTATATAAAACTTAGATGTCTTATTACTTATATGATCAATACAGATTGGAGAGAACTTCCTTTAGTCATATAAATTCAGTTTGATTTAAGCTAATTCAATTAACTTAAAAATACGGTAAAGCCGTACAAGCATAGTTACACCTTTCGCCACATTTCCAGATGTGGCTTTTTTTAATCTCCTTAACTTTAATTATCCAATACTGTAAATATTCTGTTCTGTTTAAGATGATTTGTTTAAGTCAAAAAATTTTGATCTCTGAGTAGCCTAAGCGAGGCTACATCATAAAAAGACCGCTGCCGTGTAAAACGAATTATATAAGTTGTAGGTCAATTACTTATCGTTATAAGGGAGATCTAAAGTCTCCCTTGTTTAGATCATTTCCTTATACTACTCCATCTTAAAAAATCACAAATTTTTCATCTATAACATCTTAATATCATCCAGATATTTAAATTCTGATAACAGATGATTGATAGTCATCTGTTGCATGAATTTTTGAGTTTAATTCTAAAAAGTAAGGATGATTTTGTGATTCAGACAGCTCAATATCTCGATAGCGATATATCCAGAATTATTGAAATGGCTTGGGAAGACAGAACCCCATTTGAAGCGATCTCTCGTGAATATGGTTTGAATGAATCAGCTGTAATCCGACTTATGCGACTTCATTTACAAACCAATAGCTTTAAGCTTTGGCGGAAGAGAGTAAGTGGACGGAAGACAAAACATTTGCAGTTGCGTTCGCCTGAAGTTTCTCGTGGTTACAGCACACGTCAATATAAACATCATTGAATAAGTTCAGTGACAAATTAGAAGCTTTCATTCATAACCAATTCTACAACATAGATTTTATTTATATAGATCAATTGCATATCACTAAGGTAAAGTAATGTCTAATTTATCAATTGCTTATATTTTTCAACAACAGCAGCTTTTAGTGGATCAAGATTTCCAACTTCCTCAAGTCCAAAGATTGCATAACGATCTGGCGTTATCAAGTGATCATAACGTGATTGCTCGAGATTTATGTGAAAATGAAACCATTCCTGAAGGATTCGATTTTGTACCAATTCGTCAGTTAGTACAGTTTTGGAACAAGACACAATTTGAGCAAGCAAGTCGCGCTGTACAACTACTCGAATGGCGACGTAATCACCAGTTTTGTGGTCGATGCGGAACTAAAACCACCCAAAGCATTGAGCAGTTTGCGATGGTTTGTTCAAGTTGTGGCTATACACAATATCCAAAAGTAAATCCATGTGTCATTACGATTATTACACGTGGTGATGATGAAATTCTACTCGCAAAAAATGCACGCAATAAAACGCAAATGTATAGTTTGATCGCGGGTTTTGTTGAGGTAGGGGAAACATTAGAAGATGCCGTTCGACGTGAGACACTTGAGGAAGTAGGCCTACACATTAAAAATATAAAATATTTGGCAAGTCAGCCTTGGCCATTTCCAAGCAATTTGATGGTTGCATTTAAAGCAGATTATCATGCGGGTGAAATTGAATTACAGCAAGATGAGATTAGTGATGCTCAATTTTTTAAATTTGATCAACTTCCAGAAATCCCATTTAAAGGCAGCATCGCCTATGCCATGATCATGCATATCATTCATGGTACAGCAGTCGCCGATGATACGAGTGAATGGTTGTAATATTTATTGATTCACTTATTAGCATTATTTGGGCGGATTGAGCCAATTTCATAATTCAGATATCCAAGTATTTTATATTGAATTTTTACATAAAATACTTTTCGATTAAACATGGAAATAATTAGAGTTGTATTTACTCATGAATTTATAATGAATGAAATTGAGAATGATTGCTTTTATTTAGTATTAAATGATATTTATTTTAGTTTTTGATATTTAAAATATTTTTTAAAAATTAATTTAAATTTAAGATCACTTTTATAATGTAATAGAATGTTTTTATATATTTTTGAAATATGAATTTTAATGTCGGGGTGGTATGAAAAATAAATATCCTTTTCCTGTAATGACAGTGCATTGGTTAACGTTTCTTCTTGTCGTACTTGCTTATATAACTGGTGGAGATCCAACAGTGCATCTAAAAAGTGGGGAACTGCATGTTTTTGCTGGAGTCTCTGTATTTCTGTTATTTTTTATCAGAATTATAATGATTTCTATTTATAAAAAAGATCTCCCACACAATAAGCCTATGAGTAAATATCAGAAAACTTTATTTTTAATGGTGAAACATACACTTTATTCATTGTTATTTTTAATTCCTGTATTGGGTTGGTTTACTTTATCTGGATTAACCGAAAGTTATCAGTTGTTTGGAGTGAATTTACCTTTAATAAGTAATTCATGGGACGTAGAAATAATTGGTGAAACTCATGAATTTCTTGGAAATTTTTTCATGGTGCTTATAGGTTTACATGCATTAGCTGCCTTAATTCATCATTATGTATTTAAAGATAATGTGCTGAAAAGTATGCTTTATTTTAAAAAGTGAACCAAGAGCTTAAAAGATTATGATTGAATCAAATATTGATCTTGAGTCGAGAGCAAAAGCTGCTTCCAAATCAACGTGGATAAGTGTTGTTGTTAATATCTTTTTGTCGATTGGACAGATATTGATTGGTATTTTTTCAAAATCACAAGGTCTAGTTGCAGATGGTATTCATACTTTAAGTGATTTAGTTGCGGATTTTATTGTATTGGTGGCGAACCGTCATAGCCAAAAAGCACCTGACGATGCACATCCATATGGTTATCTTCGTTTTGAAAATGCAGCATCTTTTATACTTGGGCTGATCTTATTCATTGTTGGTATCGGCATGTTATGGACAGCTACGCATAAGATCCTTCATCCCGAACAAATTCCTAAAGTACATAGTATGGCGCTTTGGGTTGCGATAACAGCCTTGATCTGTAAAGAACTTTTGTTCCGTTATATGCTCGCTATTGCCAAAAAAGTAAAATCAAGTTTATTGATTGCAAATGCTTGGCATGCGCGTTCAGATGCGGCATCTTCTTTTGTTGTTGCCTTAGGGATTTTAGGTAATCTCGCAGGATATCCAATTCTTGATCCAATCGCAGCCTTAATTGTCGGTTTAATGATTGCCAAAATGGGGTTTGAGTTTAGCTGGACGGGTTTACATGATTTGATGGACAAGTCGGCGAACGAAGATGAAATAGCCGCGATCAAAGCAACTTTGTTGAAGAAAGACGGGATACTAGGTCTGCATCAACTGAGAACACGTAAAATGGGTGACATGATTATTGTCGATGTTCATTTGGAAGTCAGTGGCGAACAAAGTGTCAAAGAAGGACACAGAATTGCAGTAGAGGCGAGAAATGAAGTCCTTAAAAATCATAATGTCATTGATGTTGTCACTCATATTGATCCAATATAGTGAGGCATTCAAAATGCTAAGGCATCAAGAATAAATTATATTCAAGATGCCTCGATTTGGATGATTTATTTAAGATGTGCAATCAGTTTATCTGCTTCAATTTCCCCTTGAACGCGTAAACTTTTTAATTCATTGCCATTATTGTCGATAAAAATGAGTGCAGGTGGGCCATACAAATGCATGGCTTGTAGCCATTCTTTTTGTACTTGACTGCTTTCGCTCATATCAAAACGAATTCTTTTATATTTCGAAAATGCTTCAATCACACGGCTATCGCGAAACGTTGAACGTTCCATAACTTGGCAAGCAGCACACCAATCGGCAGATACATCGATTACAACAGTCTGTTTATTTTGTTTGGCTTGATCTAATAAGGCTTGTAAAGCTTGCGGTTGGCTCACTGTTTCAAAGACGACATTCACGGGTTTAGTGGTATCGGGTGATACTGCCGTATGGCTTAAAGCAGCAAGCGGGTGTAATGGATCATCTTGGCCTGTTGCAGCACCGATCCATAAAAATAGCGCCAATACGCTAAGCCCAAGACCAAATGCTTTGACTAAGCGATCTTTATGGTTTTTTGCTTGTTCAAAAGCACCTAACCAAACCCCATAGCCTCCAAGTAAGGCACCCCACATCCATAGCGTTACACTTCCTGTCCAAACGCGAGATAGTAACCAAATTGCGACAGCGATTAATCCAACACCAAAAATACTCTTGATTTGCTCCATCCAGCTTCCAGAGCGTGGCAATAATTTAGCACTTGTGGTACCTAGGATAATTAATGGAATTCCCATACCTAGTCCTAAACTAAATAATGCCATTCCACCAAGTAAAGCATCACCAGTGGCACTGATATAGACCAATACACCCGCTAAAGGTGCAGAAACACAGGGTGAAACAACAAGTGCTGAAAGTGCACCCATCAGTGCAACCGAACCAATGCGCCCACCTTTTTGTTGTTGAGAGAATCGATCTAATTTGTTTTGAACAAAATGCGGGAGTTGTAGGGTGTATGCACCAAACATACCGAAAGCCAAAACAATAAACAAAATAGCAAAGCTGATAAGTACCGCTGGTGATTGTAGCCATAGTTGAAGATTTGCTTTCGCACCGAAATACCCCATGAGTGTTCCCATGATGGCATAACACACAGCCATACCCAGTACATAAGCAAGGGACAGTTTAAAACCTCTCCATCCTGTTAATCGCTCACTTTTTTCACCTGCAATCAAACCTGAAAGAATCGGCATCATGGGAAATACACAAGGTGTAAATGCAAGACCTGCACCTAAGACTAAAAGTGTTAATAAAATGAGTGGCACACTCGCATGATTTAAAAATGCAGCAAGACTAGAGGCGTTATTCAGATCGTAATTTTCATCTTTATTTTTTACAGGACTTATGGTTTCTAGTGTGGTGTTGGGCTTTTTAATACTAGTTGCAGAAACCAATTTTAATCCTTTGGGATGAATGGTGAGTACTTCATCTACAGGTGGAAAGCATAAGCCACTATCAGCACAACCTTGATAACGCAATTTGATTTGGACTGTTTCTGGTTGGCCACTACCTAAATGCGTAATACCAACTTTCATTGTTGCAGCATCATGAAATACAGCCACACGTCCAAAATTAGGATCTTGTTTCCATACCATATGACCAGCAAGTTCGCTTGTATCTATCGTCACATCTTTTGGTGTGAAGACTTCTACATGAATTCGATCTCGATACAAACTGTAATTGGGTGCAATCGTCCATTTCAAATTTAGTGCAGCTTGATTTTGATCTGGTTGTACTTTTAATGAAAATGCTTGTTCTACAGGCAAAAAGCTATCTTGAGTTGTATCCACAACTTTCGAGAAATCAGGTGTAGCTGCATTCACGATTTGCAGTGATAAAAAACCTAAAATTAAAACAATAAAAATATGCAGTGTAGATCTATAAACATCTTGAATCGGATTGAAGAACGGTCTCATCCAGACATCCCCTAATTTCATTTATACGGACGTACATTTTTTGATGGATGAAGCGTACTGAAGTTAATCACAACTTGCCTTAACACTTGCTTAAGCCATTGCTGGATTGTCTTAAGCAAGTGTTAATGTTTGACCGATTGCATTTCATTAGTCTATGAGCTGAGGAAAATGTGGAGTCAGTCGATGGCTTGGGAAAAACAAACGTTAGCAAAAATAAAATGGCAAATTGCAGTTTTAGCATTACTGAGTTGTGGTGGTGCTTTGAGTGTCAGCACAACTCAGGCAGCAGAACCATCAGCAGTTTCTGCGAACAATAAAATGTTGCCAGCGAGCGATATTAATTGGTCGAAATATGCAGGGAAAGTGGTTGTGATTGACTTCTGGGCCAGTTGGTGTGGCCCTTGTCGAGAATCTTTTCCGTGGATGAAACAAATGCAAGCCAAGTACGGAAAAGATGGATTGGTCTTCGTAGGAATCAATGTAGACAAAGATCCTGCATTAGCGCTCAAGTTTATTCAGCAATATCAGCCTAATTTTGAAATTAGATCAGACCAACAAGGAAAGTTAGCCAGCCAATTTAAGGTACCAGGAATGCCTTCCACATTCATTCTTGGGCGCGATGGTCAGCCAGCAGCAAAACATCAAGGTTTCTTCAAGGCCAAAGAAGCCGAGTATGAGGCTGAGATTGTGCGTTTACTCTCCAATAAAAATACTTAGAGCAGAGGTGAAATTTGAAACTTAGTTTAAAGATATTAAGCAGTCTAGGCATCTTATTGCCGAGTCTGTTGTTATCAGCATGTAGTCATATGCCAACGAAGATGCAAACTTTAGGGGTTAAGCCTTGGGAGCGTGATATTTTGGCTCGCCCAGCGATGCAATTAGATGCTGCACCATTAGATGCAGCTTATGATGAACATATTTATTTTAGTAAAGAAGCAGCCAGTGGCGGTCGTGGTTTTGGTGGTGGAGGTTGCGGATGCAATTAACAAAAAAATCAGCACGCCACATTGCGCTTGCTTTGACTCAGGCTTCAACAGTTTTATTAAGTAGTCACGTTGCACATGCTGAAACGACTGCAACTTCTAACAAAGAAAGTACAACTTCACCTTTTAGTTTATCTAAAATCGTAGAGCCAGGTTGGAAAGTTGATACTGCGGTGTTGATGTATAAAGAGGCGGATAGTCGTGTTCAAGCGATCGAACCGAGTGTTCGTTTTGAAAAAGACTTTGGCGACCAACATATCTTATCTGGAAAAGTGGTTGTTGATTCACTCACAGGTGCTTCACCGAACGGTGCGACATCAGCCAATGTGGCACAAACTTTTACAGGCCCATCAGGTAATGCTGCGAAACCAACGCCAGCAAACCAATTACCCTTAGATGATGAATTTCACGATACCCGTGTTGCAGCATCCGCAAATTGGCAACAACCCATTGCACCAGATATGAAGCTGAATGTGGGTGGAAATGTCTCAAATGAATACGATTTTAGATCAATCGGAGCAAATGCGAGCATTGCGAAAGACTTTAATGACAAAAATACCACTGTGTCATTGGGTGGCGCATTTGAGTATGACAGTATTGATGCGGTTGGTGGTGCGCCTGTACCTCTAACTCCACAATTGGATGGACAGAAACAACAAGGTACAAAGAGCAAGAATGTTTCTGATGTTTTACTTGGTTTAACGCAAGTAATTGATCGTCACTCATTGGTACAACTCAACTATTCATTATCGATGAGTAATGGATACCAAAACGACCCATATAAAATTTTGACGCTAGTCGATGCTAACGGCAATTTAATTGCTGATCTGGACTTTGCGGCAGGCAATAATTTCTACTTATTTGAAAATCGTCCAGAGAAAAGAACACGTCATAGCTTCTTTGGTGAATATAAATATGGGTTTGATCGTGGTGATGTTGCCGATGTGTCATATCGTTTTACCACAGATGACTGGGGCGTTAAATCACACACATTTGATGCAAAATATCGTTATGCGGTTAACGAGAAATATTTTGTAGAACCCCATGTTCGTTACTATACCCAAACAGCTGCTGATTTCTATCATAGCTACTTAAAAGTGGGTGATGGTATTGAACTGGATGCTCAAGGTGAACCTATTCCGACAGTACAATATGCATCGGCGGATAGCCGCTTGGGTGCATTTGATGCAACGACCTACGGCGTTAAGTTTGGGATGAATCTTGCAAATGACCGTGAGCTGAGTTTCCGCGTCGAACAATATGATCAGAAAGCCAAAGATTTAAAACCGATTGGTGGGAATTTAGCAGGACAAATTTTGCAACCAGATTTATCGGCAACCTTTGTTCAACTTGGTTATAGTTTTAAATGGTAATAATTTAATCTAAGCTGTTAAAACCTATTACTTTCGAGTAGTAGGTTTCATAATTTATACTGATTTAAACTAAGCCTGAGTATGATGTCTCATAGATTAGAATTAATACAAGAAAATGATGCGCTTCATCAAATTCGCTTTACTGCGATGGCAAGCCCTTGCCAAGTGTTATTAGATCATACCGATTGGACGAGCGCAGCACATATTGCACAAGCTGTTTATGCAGAATGTTTACGCATTGAACAGAAATATAGCCGTTATCGTAATGATAGTTTTTTAGCTGCTTTGCATCGCAATACCGATTGTTGGTATGATGTGGATGAGGAAACAGCAAAATTATTTGATTTTTCTGAAATTTTATATCAATTGTCCGAAAAAAAATTTGATATTACCTCTGGTATACTTGGAAAAATTTGGCATTTTGATGGTTCAGAGCAAGTTCCAACTATTGAGCAAATCAATCAGCTTTTGCCTCATATTGGTTGGGACAAAGTAAAATGGAATCAATCTCAGAAAAAAATTTATTTACCTCAAGGAATGTCGCTCGATTTTGGTGGAATTGGTAAAGAATACGCAGTAGATCGTTGTGCAGACATTATTGAGCAATTAAGTCAGCAAGCTTATTTAGTCAATTTTGGTGGGGATCTCAGAGCGAGAGGGCCAAGAAAATCAGGTTTGGCATGGCGAATCGGTTTAGAAACACCTGAACAAAACAATCAAGCGCAAGCCTATTTTGATTTAAATACAGGGGCTATGGCGACCAGTGGTGATAGCAAAAGGTATCTGTTCAAAGATGGTGTTCGTTATAGCCATATTTTAAATCCATTAACAGGGGCCTCTGTAAAAGATGCACCGCGTTCAATTACCGTTTATGCTCAAACCTGTATTCAAGCAGGCATGTTAGCGACCTTGGCAATGTTAGAAGGCGCGGGTGCAAAACAGTTCTTAGCAGAACAATCAGAGGGGCAAGCATGGATTATCGACTAAGTGGACAACGTATTTTTTTAGTTGAAGATGATCTTATGCTAGGTGAGTCTTTGTCCGAAATCTTGCAAGCTCAAGGTGCAGAGGTAAATTGGCATAAGAATGCTGAACGCGTTATGGGTTGCTTGCAAACGTCAAGCTATGACTTGATGATTTTGGATATTGGTTTACCTAAAATTTCAGGTTTCGAGTTACTTGCCCAATTACGGGAAATGCAACAAGACTTGCCTGTTCTGATTTTATCGGCACGGGACATGATTCAAGACCGAGTTTTTGGTCTCGATCTTGGTGCAGATGATTATGTTTTAAAACCTTTTGACTTATCTGAATTACTGGCAAGAGTTCGTGTTTTAATTAGACGGCGTTGTGGCCGTGCGCAGACCAAAATTAAAATTGGTGAGGTTTGTTTAGATCCAAGTTCACATCAAGTTTTTTATTTAAATCAAAAAATTAGCTTATCGCGTCAAGAGTATCGCTTGCTGAAGTTGCTAATGGAGCATATTGGACAGGTGATCACCCGTGATCGTTTGGAAACAGCATTATTAGATAAAGATGAATTAGAAAGTAATGCTTTGGAGGTACATATCCATCATTTACGTAAAAAGCTATTTCCTGAGTTTATTCGAACCATTCGCGGTGTTGGATATTTAGTTCAAGTAGAACTGTAATGCAGAAAATATTATCGATAAAACAACAAGTTGTTAGAACAAGTTTATATGCGCTTATTCTCGCATTAGTGTTGAGCAGTATTTTAGGCTATCTTGCGACAAAACATGAAGTAAATGAGTTGTTTGACGCAACTCTAATTGATAATACTAGAATTATTAAGGGTTTAATTGATTCAGAACAGACACATCAAAATTGGATAGATTTGCAAAAAAGCCTTGATGAAACATTACTTGAACATATCAGCTCAGGCGATCAACGCTTCAACGGTCATGCCTACGAAAAGAAGATTGCAATTCAGGTCTGGAGTAAAGAGGGCGATTTAGTCCTTCGTTCGGCCAGTGCCCCAAATCATGCTTTAGCACCATTAAAAGAAGGATTAACACAATTTCAAGGTGGGGAATATGATTGGATGGTTTATACCGTTTGGCTGCCTAACAAAAAGAGCTGGCTTGCTGTTGCAGAGCGATTAGATATTCGAAAGGAGCTATCAACCAATATCGAAGCTAGTCTATTACTCAGTTTGATTTTTGCACTTTTTTTAGCCTTATGTTTATTAAAACTCCAACTTAAAAAAGCATTTGCACCGTTAGTAGAATTAGGTGAGAAAATTTCTCAACGCGATTTTAATGATTTAAGTGCGTTGCATTTACCTCATTCTCCCGATGAATTAAAACCTGTGATAACGGAGTTAAACGATCTATTTCATCGAGTAGATTCTTCATTAGAAAGAGAAAAACGTTTTTTAGCTGATGCAGCGCACGAACTAAGAACGCCACTTACTGTGATTAAATTACAGGTTGAACAAGCACTTATTCAACCTGAAGCAAGAGAAACGATTTTACAGCGTTTATCTGAAAGTGTAGAGCGTAATCAGCAAGTGGTCGAACAAATGCTTTTGTTGGCCCGTTTAGAAGCGGGGCAAATGTCTGTACATACCACAACTGTTATTTTTTCAGCTTTAATTCGAGAGGCAATTTCTCAACTCATGCCATTGGCATTTAAGAGAAATATCGAATTTCACTTAGATGTTGAAGAGGTGACTGTCAATGGAGACTCGGCGCTTTTACTCTCGTTGCTACGTAATTTATTTGATAATGCTCTAAGGCACTCGCCAAATAATGCTGTCATTTCAGTAAAGTTATTAAAGCAAGCTCAAATGATAATTTTTGAAGTGGTTGATGCTGGAACGGGGATTGATCCAAAGTTTTTAGGTGAGGTTACTAATCGGTTTACCCAAGTTGGTGGAAGTGATGTGGGAGCTTCAGGATTAGGATTGGCAATAGTATCTAAAATTGCTCAATTACATGGTATGCGCTTAGTTCTAAATAACCATGAAACAGGCGGCTTGATCGTACACTTACAATGGTAGAAAACAGAAATAAACCTGATTTTTACGGTGATGTAATAGTTTTTATTTCAATAAATTCATCGTTTAAGATGTATCGTTGAATAAGAAAAAGAAGAGAGGCAACCTCTCTTCTTTGATCAATCTAGACTTTCAACAATACTAATCATGACTTCGGCACAATTTTCACGAGCAAGCCTTGCTTTAGTATATTCTTCAGAATCATAACAAGCTTGTGCAGTTGCCAAATCAGAGAATTCAATAATCACATGGCGTTGAAACTGCATACCTTCCATACAGATTGATTTTCCCCCTCTAGCAAGGAATTTAGCACCATATTTTTCAAATGCTAAGGGCGCTAATGCCATATATTCTTTGTACTGTTCCATATCGTGAATGGTGACATGTGCAATCCAGTAAGCAGACATTTCCTTATCCTTTTATTTCTAAATTAAAAAAACCATTTTAGTTACAGATTGGGGCACTAAGCATTCAAAATATTTTTTGCAACCGCAGCAGCTTCAGCAATATGTTCAGCCACGGCTTGTTTTGCTTTTTCAGGATCTTGGTGCAGATAAATTGCTTCGCACATATTTTTAATACGTTGATAGCCAGAAATTTCTCGCTTCGTCGATTTCATGGTCATTGCACGAAGACGACTAATTCGACCATTCAAACGTTGTACTACTTCCCAAGCAATATGATGTTTTGCAGTGGTAAAAATAGTTTCGTAGAGTTTTGAAGAGGTAGAAATAATTAAATTAATGTCATCTGCTGCAAAGGCTTGCTCAAGTTCAATCAATAATACTTTCAGCGTTTCTGTTGTTTGAGCAGTTAGGTTTTGGGTGCAATCTGCAACGGCACTTTGTTCGAGTAATAGTCGAATTTCATAAATTTGTGATGCAATTTCCCAATCCAATAATGAAACAATTGGGCCTTTATTTGGCAGAATTTCAACTAAACCTTCTGCTTCTAAATAACGAATGACTTCACGTACAACAGAGCGACTTACTCCTAATTCTTCGCACAAGCTTCTTTCGACTAATCTTTTTCCAGAAGGGAAATAGCCTGTAATGATCGCGTTACGTACTTTATTCAAACAAAGCTCACGTAAAGTCACAGGTGGATTTTCAATTTTAAGATTCATAGATGATTAATCTTTCCTGATTTTAATAAGTCAAAATTTTGTTACATGTTTCTAGCTGAAAATTAGCATACCAAACTCTTGCTTTTTTTTCATTATGTATTATGGTATACCATAATACGAATGCAAAAATAAATTCACTCGCAAGGAAATGCCATGAATCTAATCCGTAAAACAGTTCTTCATGTTGAAACGACTTATGTCGATGGCGATAAAGAAGCAACAAAACCGCTAAAAATGGTGGCTGCTGCTGCTGTGATCAAAAACCCATGGGCTGGTCAGGGTTATGTCGAAAACCTAACACCTGAGATTCGCCGTATTGCTCCGATTCTAAGTGAGCATTTAACTCAACTGATTCTTGATGAAGTCGGTTCAGGTGAAGCGGTAGAAGCATTTGGTAAAAGTGCGGTCGTAGGTTTGAATGGTGAGCTAGAGCATGCATCAGCCCTCATTCATACCTTACATTTTGGAAATACATACCGTAATGCGGTCGGGGCTAAGTCTTATCTCGCTTTTAATAACACGCGTGGTCCAGCGAATGCTTCGATTCTTGTTCCAATGATGGATAAAAATGATGAAGGCCGCCGTTCTCATTATTTGACTCTTCAATTTGCAATTCCAGATGCACCTGCTGCCGATGAAATTGTGATTGTAATTGGTGCAGCGACAGGTGGACGTCCACACCATCGTATTGGCGATCGTTATCAAGATTTGGAAGAGTTAGGTCATGATCTCAAAAACCCTGCAGCTGTCAAATAATCGGATTGCTCATTATTTTGAGCAAGGAGAAGGAGAGCCTTTGGTTCTCATCCATGGTGTAGGTATGCAAGCAGCCGCTTGGTATCCACAAATCGAATATTTCTCGAAACATTATCGTGTGATTTCGGTGGATATGCCGGGTCATGGAAAAAGTACAAAACTTGCGGATGATGCACCTTTAAAAGCATTTGTTGATTGGGCGATCGAATTTATTACAGCATTGAATTTAGGTGCAGTGAATTTGGCAGGTCATTCGATGGGTTCATTGATTACGACAGGAGTAAGCGCAACTCGTCCTGATTTAGTCAAACGAATGGCGGTGTTGAACGGTGTATACAAGCGGACAAGCCAAGCTCGTGATGCTGTTGTGAATCGTGCAGAAGAGTTAAAAACAGGTCATATTGACGTTGAAACACCACTACAACGCTGGTTTGGTAACAGTGAAGCAGAACAAATTGCTGCTGGAAAAGTCAAGTCTTGGTTGGAAAATGTGGACTTGTCTGGATATACCACAGCGTATGCGGCATTTGCACATGGCGATCAAATTTATGCAGATGACTGGAGCAAAATTCAGTGTCCAGCACTGGTTTTAACTGGAACTGATGATCCAAATTCAACAGCAGAAATGGCAATACAAATGGCAAGCCAAGCGAGAAATGGTACCGCTATTGTGATTGAAAATGAGCGTCATATGGTGAATTTGACTGCACCAGACCAAGTAAATATTGCAATGCAGGCGTGGTTAGAAACCCAAGTCTAAATTGCCACACATTGATGAAGGAATATGACAATGAGTGAAATGGATAGTGTTAATAAAATACGCGAACTACGTGATGCCTTTGGCTCATTTATGACTGGCGTAACCGTCGTAACCACCTGTAAAGATGATGGAACACCATTAGGCTTTACTGCGAACTCTTTTGCTTCGGTGTCTTTGGACCCAGCTTTGCTGCTGGTCAGCATTGCCAAGACATCAAGCAATTATAATAACTTTGCCAATGCTTCACATTTTGCAATTAATATTTTGGCAGAAGAGCAAAAAGATGTTTCGAATACTTTTGCCCGCCCAAGTGATGATCGATTTGCAAATTTAGCATGGACAAAGAGCGCATCTCATAACCCTGTCATAGATCAAGTCAGTGCTTGGTTTGATTGTACGACGTATCAAGTTGTAGATGCAGGTGATCATGCGATTTTAATTGGTAAAGTTGAAGATTTTGGCTCAGCAGGCTTTGCTGGTTTAGGGTATTACCGTGGAGCTTATTTCACACCTGCCAAATCATCTACTGATGTGATTTCGAGTATGAAAGTCATGATGATGGCATTGATTGGACATGAAAATCAGATCTTGCTTGAACAGACACAGGATCAAAAGTGGACATTGCCACATTTGATGGTTGAAAAAGACGGTGCAGAAAAAGCACTGGAAAAAATCTTTGCAGCTTATCAACCAGAAGCATCACCAAGCTTTATCTATTCTGTCTATGATGATGTGACCACCCAGCAGCAATATATTGCATTTTTATGTAATACCCCGATCGCACATGCAACCAAAGGTCAATTTGTTGATTTAAATGATTTAGAACAACTGACTTTTGTGGATAGCGCTTTAGAAAGTATGTTGATGCGTTATCGTAAAGAAAACCACCTCAAAACCTATGGTGTTTATTACGGTAATCAAATTAGCGGTACGGTTCGTCAAATTGTTAAAGAGGAAGTTTAACTATGCGTTTTTCATTATTTGTACACATGGAACGTGTTTCTGATCAACAAACGCAGAAGCAGCTCTATGATGAAATGATTGAACTTTGCCAAATTGCCGATCAAGGCGGTATGCATGCGATTTGGACAGGTGAACATCATGCGATGAATTTCACGATTGCACCTAATCCATTCATTAACTTAGTTGATATTGCGAATAAAACCCAAAATGTACGTTTGGGCACGGGTACAGTGGTTGCGCCATTTTGGCATCCAATTAAATTGGCAGGTGAAGCTGCTATGACGGATATCATTACCAATGGTCGTTTAGATATTGGCATTGCACGTGGTGCTTACTCGTTTGAATATGAGCGTATGGTGCCTGGTATGGACGCATGGAGTGCGGGTCAGCGTTTACGTGAAATGATCCCAGCGATTAAAAACCTGTGGAAAGGCGATTATGAGCATAATGGTGAGTTTTGGCAGTTCCCAAAAACCACTTCTGCGCCTCAACCATTACAACAGCCGTATCCACCGATTTGGGTAGCAGCACGTGATCCAAATAGCCATGAATTTGCGGTGCAAAACGGCTGTAATGTACAAGTCACACCATTACATTTTGGTGATGAAGAAGTTGAAAAACTCATGGGACATTTTAATACCGCCTGTGAAAAGTTTGCTGATATTCCTCGTCCTGAAATTATGTTATTGCGTCATACCTATGTCGCTGATAGTGAAGAAGATGCTCAATTAGCAGCAGATGAAATCAATACATTCTATAACTATTTTGGCGCATGGTTTAAAAATGAGCGTGAAATTACGCAAGGTCTAATCGCACCATTGAGTGATGAAGAAATTGCAGCTCATCCATTTTATACGCCAGAAGCTATGCGTAAAAATAATGTAATTGGTCAGGCGCAAGAAGTGATTGATCGCTTAAAAGCTTATGAAGCAATGGGTTATAACGAATATTCATTCTGGATCGATACAGGAATGAGCTTTGAGCGTAAAAAAGCATCGTTACAACGTATGATCAACGAAGTGATGCCTGCATTTGAATAGGAGAGAAGACATGACTTCTCAATTCCAGTTGTATATCAATGGTCAATTTGAGGATGGTGCTGCACAATTTGACAGCATCAATCCTGCTACGGGGCAAGTTTGGGCGAAAATGCCTGAAGCACGTACAGATGAAGTCAATCGTGCCGTTGCTGCGGCATCTCAGGCTCTGCAAGATGCTGCTTGGGCAGGTTTAACCGCCTCACAGCGTGGAAAGTTGTTATATAAACTTGCTGACTTAATCGAAAAAGCTGCACCGCAATTGGCTCAATATGAAACCAGTGATACAGGTAAGATCATTCGTGAGACGTCGAGCCAAATTGCTTATGTAGCTGAATATTATCGTTACTATGCAGGGATTGCAGACAAGCTCGAAGGTAGCTATTTACCGATTGATAAACCAGATATGCAAGCATGGACTATTCGTGAGCCTGTGGGTGTCATTGCTGCGATTGTTCCGTGGAATAGCCAATTATTTTTGTCTGCAGTTAAAGTTGGTCCAGCATTGGCGGCAGGTTGCAGTATTGTTTTGAAAGCCTCTGAAGAGGGACCAGCACCTTTACTTGCTTTTGCGCGTTTGGTACACGAAGCAGGATTTCCAGCAGGTGTGGTGAATGTTATTACAGGTTTTGGCCCTGAATGTGGTGCAGTTTTAAGTAGTCATCCAGACGTGGCTCATGTGGCATTTACTGGTGGTCCAGAAACAGCACGCCATATTGTGCGGAACTCTGCTGAGAACCTTGCCAAAGTCTCATTAGAGTTAGGTGGAAAATCTCCTTTTATTGTATTTGCCGATGCTGATTTACAGAGCGCAGTAAATGCACAAGTCGCAGCGATTTTTGCAGCAACAGGGCAAAGCTGTGTTGCAGGTTCACGGTTGCTGGTAGAAGACAGTATCAAAGATGAATTTGTTCAACGTTTGGTTGAGCGTGTGCAAAGTATCAAGATTGGTTTGCCTGATGATATGGCAACTGAATATGGTCCTCTGTGCACCTTGCGCCAACGTGAAAAAATTGAGCAAGTCGTTGCTCGCTCGATTCAGCAAGGGGCGAAATTATTGGCAGGTGGGAAAACGCTTGAAAGAGCAGGTTATTACTATCCACCCACAATTTTAGACTGTAGTGATGTACCACAAGCCGATTGCGTCATGACCGAGTTATTTGGTCCTGTCTTGTCTGTAGTAAGTTTTAACACTGAAGCAGATGCGATTCAAAAAGCCAACAATACGCCTTATGGATTGGCAGCTGGTGTATTTACCAACAATTTAAGCCGTGCGCATCGTATGACCAAAGCAATTCGTTCAGGGATTGTTTGGCTGAATACCTATCGCGCTGTTTCTCCACTTGCACCTTTTGGTGGGCATGGTCTATCAGGACATGGTCGTGAAGCTGGCTCAGATGCGGTGTTGGACTATACCACCACTAAAACTGTGTGGTTGCGTACCTCAGATCAACCGATTGATGACCCTTTTGTGATGCGTTAATACATCACAACAGTCATTAGGATTTAAATTTCAAGGATGAAAAGATGACGCAGTTGAATTTCAAAATCACATAAATCTGATCAAGGCATACGTAAGATAATATTCGTTGAGCTTCAAGAGCCTCAACAAGGTTTCCTTTATCTTTTTTTGCCATTTCTTTAACTAAAGTTGATGTGATTCGTCTGTAAAAACAAGAGAAATAAAGGTCAGGTCATCTGGATATGGCGCTGATCAGGCAGGTTGTGAAACCTAAGTTTACTCTCACAAATATTTGATATTGAGGAAAATGAAGTCCTCAAAGAGAGATTAAGGATATGAGCCAAAATGAAAATAGTGCTTTCGCCATTGAAAGCAATTCAATTGATTATGTTGATCCATCTCAACGTCACGGAAAAGTACGTGATCTATTCACGCTCTGGTTTTGTACCAATATTGCACCCTTAGCTGTAATTACTGGTGCAATGTCGATGCTAACGTTTAACCTGAGTTTGATAAGTGCGCTAGTAGCGATTTGCTGTGGTCATTTCTTTGGCGCAGCAATTTTAGCTTTAACTTCTGCTCAAGGACCCCAAGTCGGCATTCCCCAGATGATTCAAAGCCGAGCACAGTTTGGGCGTTATGGTGCATTATTAGTCGTATTATTTACAACACTGATTTATCTCGGTTTCTTTATTTCCAACATTATCTTGTCAGGTAAAACCTTACATACCGTCGTTCCCGCAATCCCTGTTCCAACTGCGACGGTGATTGGTGCAATTGCAGCAACGACCATTGGGGTAGTGGGTTATCATCTAATTCATAATTTTAATAAAATTGGGACATGGTTAATGGGCGGCTCATTGCTGATCGGCTTATTGATTATGTTGCCACAAATTAATGCTGAAGTACTTGCCAAAGGCTCATTTAACCTAAAAGGTTGGTTTGCCATGTTTGGTCTATGTGCAGTTTGGCAAATTAGTTTTTCACCTTATACCTCAGACTATTCACGTTATTTACCCAAGTCGATTGGGATTTTTAAACCATTTATCTTCACTTACTTGGGCGCTTCGCTTGGAACGATCTTTGCGATGGCATTTGGTACAGTGGCGGTGAGTATTGGTTCTGGTACCGATGCGATGGAAGCGGTGAAATCGGGTACAGGTATTTTCGGTTCGATTCTGATGATTTTATTCCTTTGTAATATCATCGGTCACAATGCCATGAATTTATATGGTGCAGTTTTATCATGTATTACGTCGATCCAAACCTTTGCAGGTCAATGGATGCCAAGTAAGAATGTCCGTATTATTTTGTCGATTATGGTCTTAATCCTCGCTACGTTTACAGCACTTTGGGCATCAAGCAACTTTATTAGCTTCTTCCTAAACGTCATTTTTGCCTTACTATTTATTTTAGTGCCTTGGGTATCGATTAACCTATTGGATTTCTATGTGATCAATAAGAAATCTTATGATATTCAGTCGATCTTCGCACAAGATGGTGGCATCTACGGCAAATTTAATGGCAAAGCTTTAACTGCATATTTCATTGGAATCGTGGTTCAAATCCCTTTTCTTACCAATGCATTTTTTACAGGCCCATTCGCAAACGTCATTCAGGATGTGGATATTTCTTGGGTAATCGGATTGGTGGTGAGTTTTGTTGTGTACTACGTCTTTAATCTCGAAAAGATTAAATGCAGTAGCCCAGCACTCAATGTAAAAGCGCAACATTAAACATGCTTAGAATGGAATCGATGACATGAAAAAAAGTTATTTACAACTCACATTGGCAACTGCATTAACCAGTATGATTACACCAAGTTATGCAGGAATTAGTTTTGGCGACAGCAATGCCGACTCAGGCAAGTTAACGGTTTCTGGTTATGTACGTGCCAATTATCAAGACAAAGATTACGGTGAACCTGCTTCAGAACATAAGATCCGTTTTGATGCTGCACAATTAAAACTTGATTATGAACGCGGCAAACTATTTGGACATGCTGAATATCGCTGTTATCAATACGATACGTTGTGTGATTTTTCAACCTTGATCGATGCGTATGCAGGTTATCATTTAAATGAAACTGATCAGGTTGTGGCAGGAATGCAAGCTATTCCATTTGGACCTGGACGTTTCTGGGGCAATAGTTTGTACGGTAGTATCAATACTACAGCAGGTTTAGAAGATGTTCATAATTTAGGTTTGAACTATCATTTTGAATTGCCAAGTGCGACTAAATTTGATGTCGGTTATTTTGCGGCAGATGCAGGTCACTATGAAGGTACCACCAAGGACTCTGGTCGCTATAGTGCGAATTATGTAAGTTCTGATGACATTACCAAAAGCGATATCGAAGAGAAAAACATGTGGGTTGGACGTATTACCCAAGATATTAATCTGGGTGTAAAAGGTTTAACTACACAAGTCGGTGCTTCATATTGGACTTCAGAGATTGATAATAAAACTACATCACAAACGGGTCGACGTAATGCGTGGGCATTATTTAGCAAAATCAATTATGGCAATCTAGGTCTGACCTTAACGGGTGGTAAAAATGATGTCAGTAATAAAGACGTCGTTGATGCAACTTCATCTTTGATGGGTTCATATGACACTGAATACTATGTTGCAAACAAAGCGACTTACTATACGGCTGATCTTGGCTACACTTTTAAAGATGTTAAGCAAATTGGCAATATCACGCCGTATTTTATGCACAGTCGATACAATAAGGATTTGGCTGGTTATCAAGATTCAACCCGTAATATCCTTGGTGTTTCAATCGACCATAAACAGATTTCTTTGGTCGCAGAATACATTATGAGTCAAAATGATCCCTTTATTGGTGGTACTGAAAAATCACTGGCGGTTGGGGATGATGGTAAATGGAATAAGTTACTCAACTTAACGTTATTCTATTACTTCTAAAATCAGCTATAACATTCGGGCAACCGAAAATTTTTTTCAAGATTTATTTGGTATGCCATAATACAGGTTTAATTAATACCAGAACATTGATACTGTTTTGTAAAATGTTCTGTGTATTAATGCCGAAGTCTAAATAGGATAATCAGTATGCAACTTAATCAATTGCCATTATTTCATCAACAAGCCTTTGTTGCTGGACAATGGTGTGATGCCGATAATCAACAAACTTCTGATATTTATAATCCTGCAACACAAGAAGTGATTGGTACTGTACCGAATATGGGCAAGGCAGAAGCCGAACGCGCAATTCAAGCAGCAGTTGCAGGTTGGGCAGCATGGAAAAATAGAACGGCAAAAGATCGCTCAACAGTTTTAAAAAAATGGTTCGATTTGATGGTTGAAAATGCAGATCAACTTGCATTTATTTTGACTAGCGAACAAGGAAAACCTTTAGCAGAAGCGAGAGGTGAAATTTTATATGCAGCGAGCTTTGTTGAATGGTTTGCTGAAGAAGCAAAACGTGTTTATGGTGATATTGTTCCCACTCCTTATCCAGATGCACGGATTATCGTGAGCAAGCAACCGATTGGGGTTGTTGCAGCAATCACGCCGTGGAATTTCCCTGCGGCAATGATTACCCGTAAAGTTGCACCGGCTTTGGCTGCGGGTTGTCCTTGTATCGTTAAACCAGCGCCAGAAACCCCATTTACGGCATTGGCTTTGGTCGATTTAGCGATTCAAGCGGGTGTGCCTGCTGAGATTTTCAGTGTCATTACAGGTGATGCAGTCACGATTGGGGATGCAATCTTTGAAAGTGATGATGTACGGAAATTTACTTTCACAGGTTCAACACCCGTTGGAAAATTACTGTATCAACGTTCAGCGCAAACGCTGAAAAAAGTTTCATTAGAATTGGGCGGTAATGCACCTTTTATTGTCTTTGATGATGCAGATTTGGATGCTGCAATCGAAGGGGCATTAATTGCTAAATATCGCAATGCAGGACAAACCTGTGTTTGTGTGAATCGCTTTCTTGTTCAAGAAGGAATTTACGAAAAATTCATTGCTGCATTAAGTGAAAAGGTCAATGCTTTTGCAATCGGCAATGGTTTGGATGTTGGGAGTGAAATTGGTCCATTAATTAATGCCAATGCAGTGAAAAAGGTTGAGGCTCATGTTGCGGATGCCTTAGCTAAAGCAGGTCGTTTGGTTGCTGGTGGTAAACGTCATAGTGCAGGTGAGTTATTCTATGAACCTACCATTATTGCTGATGTCACCGCTGAGATGGATGTGGCGACTCAAGAAACATTTGGTCCATTGGCTGCTGTATTCAAGTTTGAAACTGAACAGCAGGCGATTGAAATGGCAAATGCGACGGAATTTGGCTTAGCTGCCTATTGTTATACCAAAGATTTAGGACGCGCTTGGCGGATGAGTGAGCAGCTTGAATACGGTATGGTTGGAATCAATAAAGGCTTAATTTCCAATGAAGTCGCACCATTTGGTGGAATCAAACAGTCGGGCTTAGGTCGTGAAGGTTCAAAATATGGGATCGAAGATTATCTTGAAATCAAATACACCTTATTTGGGGGATTGAATGCATGAGTAATGAAAAATTTGAAAAAGGCTTAGCCATTCGTAAACAAGTGTTGGGTGAAGCTTATGTCAATAATTCGATCAACAATGCTGATGATTTTAACTTGCCTTTACAAGAGTTAGTTACAGAGTATTGCTGGGGGGCAGTTTGGGGGCGAGAGGAACTGAGCAAGCCTGAGCGAAGCTTAATCAATCTTGCCATGATTTCTGCGCTGAATCGTCCACATGAGTTGAAGCTTCATGTCAAAGGTGCTTTGCGTAATGGCGTACCTAAAGAAAAAATTCGTGAGGTGCTGCTACAAGTCGCAATTTATTGTGGCGTACCGGCAGCCGTAGATAGTTTTCGAATTGCTAAAGAAGCGATTCAGGAATATGAACAAGAAAATAACTAATTGAACGATTGAGCAAACATTACACACCATGCTGGTGATGTTTGCTTAAGTGATTTCATTTTGGCTCTTCGCTCTTATAGTGACATACCAATTGTTACGATTGTTACGGTCAGAATGGATATAATTTAAACAGAGTATTTATTTTCTAAATAACCAATCACCTTTTATATACTGAGATATATGCAGCTTTAGGTGTCTATTGGTGTAAATTATGCACTTCGTTTAAGGTGATTTTAATTCCATCTTGAGCAAAGAAAATTTGATATTTGATAGATCATCGAAAGAGTAAGGTATGCCCGAAAATCCTAGTAAAACCCAAAAACCTTTATATATTCCCTATGCTGGGAACGCTCTTTTAGAACTTCCACTCTTGAATAAAGGTTCAGCTTTTTCGACTGAAGAGCGTGAGCAGTTTAACTTGCATGGACTGATACCTAACAATATCGAAAACATCGAAGAACAAACGCAACGCTCTTATCAGCAATACTTATCATTTGACAATAACTTGAATAAGCATATTTATTTAAGAAATATTCAAGACACAAATGAAACACTTTTTTATAATTTATTGAGTCAGCATTTAGATGAAATGCTACCCATTATTTATACACCAACCGTCGGCGAAGCTTGCCAGCGTTTTTCTGATATTTATCGTCGTCATCGTGGGATTTTCATTTCATATGCTGAACGTCAATACATCGATCAAATTATTCATAATGTGAATAAGAAGAATGTCAAGGTGATTGTTATTACCGATGGTGAGCGCATCCTTGGTTTAGGTGATCAGGGCATTGGTGGTATGGGAATTCCAATTGGGAAATTATCTCTATATACCGCATGTGGAGGTATCAGTCCCGCTTATACGTTACCGATTACGATAGATGTTGGTACCAATAATCAAGAATTACTCAACGATCCAATTTACATGGGATTGAAGCAACCTCGAATCAGAGGGGAACAATATTACCAATTTGTCGAACAGATTATTTCTGCTGTGCGTGAACGTTGGCCGAATGTGTTGATACAGTTTGAAGATTTTGCCCAAATTAATGCAATGCCATTATTGACTCAATATCGAGATAAAATTTGCTGCTTTAATGATGACATTCAAGGAACTGCAGCAGTTACAGTTGCTAGTTTAATTGCTGCATCTAGAGCACTTGGTAAACAACTTAAAGATCAAACCATTACTTTTGTTGGTGCTGGTTCAGCAGGATGTGGTATTGCTGAGCATATCGTTAGACAAATGATGGATGAAGGTTTGAGCGATCATGAAGCCCGTTCACGTATTTTCATGGTTGATCGCTTCGGTTTAATGACTGATCAACAGCCCAATTTACTCGACTTTCAACAAAAACTCGCAACACCTGTGAATGCAATTTCAGAATGGGAATATTCAGGACAAGAGATTGCGCTACTTGATGTCGTAAAAAATGCTAAACCAAGTATTTTGATTGGTGTATCAGGGCAAGCAGGTTTATTTAGTGAAGAAGTGATTAAAACTTTAGCTAAATATTATAAGCATCCGATTGTTTTGCCATTATCTAACCCGACTTCTCAAGTAGAAGCTCAGCCAAAAGATATTATTGAATGGACGCAAGGTGCTGCAATCGTTGCGACAGGTAGTCCTTTTGCACCAGTATATTTCCAAGGTAAAACTTATACGATTGCTCAGTGTAATAATTCTTATATTTTCCCAGGAATAGGCTTGGGTGTGATTGCATGTGGTGCAAATCATATTAGTGATGCAATGTTGATGGCTGCAAGCACAGCATTGGCAGATTGCTCACCGCGTTTAAAAAATCCAGCTGCAGATCTATTGCCAAATATTAATGACATTCACCAAGTCTCCAAATTCATTGCTTTTAAAGTTGCAAAAGCTGCTATGGCAGATGGATTAGCAGTACCCATGAGCAATGATGTGCTGAAAGATGTGATTGAAGATAATTTTTGGACACCTGAATATCGAAATTATCGCCGAGTTACTTTTTGATTGAGCCAGATCTAGTCTGATTGCTGAAAGTAAATGTAATTCGGTAATCTAGAACAGAACAAAACCTGACTGATCTTGAATGATCTTTCAGGTTTTTAGCTTATTATTACTCTCATAAAACTATCTGTTATATTTTTTTTATAAAATCTGTATCTACCTTTATCATCTGTATTCATTCAAAATATAACGAAGTTGATACGAATGGGCTAAATATGAGTTTTTTTAAAAAGAAAAATAATGCGAGTTTCGTATTTTTTATTATCACACTCTATGCTTTTATCGGTTTTGGGTTAGGCTACATTATTTGGGAATATTTTCTTTAAAATCAGCTTTGAGCCTGATTTATAGCACTGTTTAGCTATTCATTTAATACAGCAAATTTAAGCTTGCGAATCTGTTTCGCTACGATGATTAACATCTACTAGATGCTGCTTGGGTTATATTCATCTAGCCATTAAAAATAATGAATAATATTCATAGCTCTTCATTAGAATAAATCATTTTATTCATAGATTTTTGTTCTGTACTCTAAAAATAAGCCGTATTTTAAAAATTAAATAAATGATGATTTGGGATGATGATCATCACATGTTCATCTTTTGAAATAATAAAGAGTGTCGGAATGAAAAAACTCGATTTTGCAATTATAGATCCGCATATCCATCAATGGGATCCATACCATACTCCACATTCAGCTGCTTTGTTGGTTAAAGCTTTGGGGAATTATCCCCGTGTGATGGATAAAGTTGTGCGATTCGTTAAACCGAAGCCACTTTTAGACACGCTAGGATTAACTGAATATGCGTTGAGTCCTTATCTCCCTCAAAATTATCATGAAGATATAGGACATCATACGATTGAAAGCGTAGTGCATGTCGAAGCAAATTGGCATCATCAAAAAGGCTTTGGTGTTGTCGAAGAAACCAAATGGATTCAACAATTAAATTTTAAAGACCAAAATTTGAAGCTAGGTGCAATTATTGCCACTGCTGACCCGCGAGATCGAAAATTTAGACAGATTCTAAAAGCGCATCAAGATGCCAGCCCTCTATTTAGAGGTATTCGTAAAATGGCTTCTTGGCATGAGGATTCTGGTATTTATCGTTGGTGTGATGAAGCACATTTATATCAGTCTAAAAAATTCCTTAAAGGCTTTGAACAACTTGCCAAAATGGATTTATCTTTTGATGCGTGGACTTATTCAACACAAATTTCAGAAATTACAAAATTAGCGAAACAATTTCCTCAAACACGTATAGTCATTGATCATTTGGCAACACCCGCAGGACTTTTTGGCCCTATTGGCAAAAAAACTGGCCAAACACCGTCACAACGTGCCGCCATTTTCCAACAATGGCGGCATGATTTGGCAGTTTTGGCTGAGCAGAAAAATGTCTATGCCAAGATTTCAGGGCTGATGATGCCAGTGTTAGGACACCGATTTTATCAACAATATCGTACTGCAACCGTCTATGAAATGGTGAATTTATTAACACCATTGATTCAACATGCAATACAGGTATTTGGTCCAGATCGAATTATTTTTGCTTCAAATTTTCCTATGGATAAAGCAAATGCAACGCTAAGCGATTTGATCCAAGCTTATATTGAAATGATTACACCTTATGGTGATCAAGCGATGTATTCCATTTTTAGACAAAACGCTGCCAATTTTTATCAATTAAATTAGAGTCATCATATGAAAAGTTTTAATCAAAAAGTTGCTGCAATTACAGGTGCAGGTTCTGGAATCGGTCAACAACTTGCAATTTTATTAGCACAGCAAGGCGCTGATTTAGCTTTGAGTGATGTGAATGATCAAGGTTTAGCTGAAACATTGTCTTTAGTAAAACAATATCCTGTGAAAGTCACTTTAACCAAACTGGATGTTTCTCATCAGCAAGATATACGTGAATGGGCGGAGAATAGTTTCAAAGATCACGGCAAAATCAATTTGATTTTTAACAATGCTGGCGTTGCATTAGCAAGCACCGTAGAAGGTATGAGCTATGAAGAAATGGAATGGATTTTTAATATTAATTTTTGGGGTGTTGTCTACGGCACAAAAGAGTTTTTGCCTTATTTAAAGCAAAGTGGTGAGGGGCATATCATTAATATTTCTAGTTTATTTGGACTCACTGCTCAACCTTCTCAAAGTGCTTATAACGCAACAAAGTTTGCTGTGCGTGGTTTTACCGAATCATTACGTCAAGAATTAAATATGCAAAATAATGGTGTCAGTGCGACTTGTGTGCATCCGGGGGGTATACGAACCAATATCGCTAATAGTGCTCGTATGAGTGATAGTATCCGCTCTTTAGGCATGAACCCTGCAAAGGCTAGTCGATCATTTAATAAAGTCCTGAAAACCCCACCTGAAGAAGCTGCAAAAATCATTTTAGAGGCGGTCAAACATGACAAAGCTCGAATATTGATTGGGAATGATGCGAAGATTTTAGATTTGATTCAGCGGATTACACCAACTCATTATTCTCAAGCATTAGATTTTTTAACCAAAAAAACTTTGAAAAAAAGTTAAAATATTCTTTAATTTAAGGATGCTCATTTAATTTGTGTGAGCATCCTAGTTAATTCATTTCAAGGTGAATTATCATCTATCATTATGTTTTATATGTAGAAAGTAAAATGCTGGTTTCACTATTATAAATACCTGAAATATTTCGAATTCGTTCGAGTGCCTTGTCAAAATTTTCTAAACTGTCGGACTGTAATTCAACCAAAATATCCCATTTCCCGTTTGTAGTATGCAGGCGTTCAACGGCTGATTCTAAGCGTAATTCACGAATAACCGCTTGCGCTTTGGTTCCTTCCACCATGATATTCATCCAAGCACGGATAATATTTTTCTCTACATTTGGGCGGAAGCGTACAGTATATCCCGTGATGATGCCCGTCGATTCCATATATTCAATTCGCTTTTGTACCGTTGCTCTTGATACACGTGTTTTTGCAGCCAGATCTGTAATTGAGATCCGGGCATTATCTTTGAGTAAACCTAAGATAATATGATCAATATTGTTCATTTTGATACTTACTATTAGCAAATTGATAAAAATTAATTCATTTTAATCATTATAAAGAATTTTGTGAATCAATTTGATTCTTAATAATAATCAATATACGAAGCCCCAAACATTTTTTTCGAATGAATCAAGAGATCTATGTTGACACGGAACGATGGGGTAAGCGGAAACCTTTGCAGTAAGGGAATCTGTAGATAACAGGGACAATTGATTAATTAAGGAAAAGATGATGTCTTTATCATATGCGGCTCAAAATGGTAGTGCTTGGCAAACCTTTCTCACTCAAGTAGATCGTGTAGCACCTTATTTGGATGCCGACCTCAGCAACTTTGTCAACACACTGAAAACTCCAAAACGTACGCTAATTGTTGATGTGCCAATCGTGATGGATGATGGCACAATTCGTCATTTTGAAGGCTATCGTGTACAGCACAATCTCTCTCGTGGTCCTGGTAAAGGTGGTATTCGTTATCACCAGGATGTTGAATTGAATGAAGTCATGGCGTTATCAGCATGGATGACCATTAAAACTGCGGTGCTTAATCTCCCATTTGGCGGCGCAAAAGGTGGTATTCGTGTTAACCCTAAAGAACTTTCAACACGTGAATTAGAGCGTTTAACTCGTCGTTTTACTAGTGAAATTAGCCCAATTATCGGCCCACAAATTGATATTCCTGCACCTGATGTTGGTACTAATGCCAATATCATGGGTTGGATGATGGATACTTATTCAAGTATTAAAGGTCATACGGTTACGGGTGTTGTGACTGGAAAACCTGTGCATTTAGGTGGTTCACTCGGCCGTGTTCGTGCAACAGGTCGTGGCGTATTTGTTACAGGTATGCAAGTTGCAGAGCGTATCAAATTACCTATCGAAGGCAGCAAAGTTGCGGTTCAAGGCTTTGGTAACGTTGGTAATGAAGCTGCTTATTTGTTTAATCATGCAGGTGCAAAAATTGTTGCTGTGCAAGATCACACAGGCACAATTTTTAATGCTGAAGGTTTTAACGTAAAAGCATTACAAAAGCATGTTGCTGAACAGGGTGGCGTGAAAGGTTTTGCTGAAGCCACTGTGATCTCGGATGAAGAGTTCTGGGATGTCGATATGGATATTCTGATTCCAGCAGCATTAGAAGGTCAGATTACGGTTGAACGTGCACAAAAACTCAAAGCGAAAATTGTGCTTGAAGGTGCAAACGGACCAACTTATCCAGAAGCAGATGATGTATTCGTTAGCCGTAACATTACTGTAGTGCCTGACGTAATTTGTAATGCGGGTGGTGTAACCGTCAGTTATTTTGAATGGGTTCAAGATATGGCGAGTTATTTCTGGAGCGAAGACGAAATTAATGAACGTCTCGACAAGCTGATGATTCAGGCCATGAGTGATGTGTGGAATACCGCAGCACAAAAGGAATGTAGCTTGCGTACAGCAGCTTATATTTTAGCATGTGAACGTATCCTCAAAGCTCGTAAAGAACGCGGTATTTTCCCGGGATAAACCATCCATAAAGTTAAAGCAAACGGCTCATTGAATATTCAATGAGCCTGCATATCAAAACAGGAAGTGAGTAAATAAAATGAGCGAAGTCGCAATTACACGTAGCAATTTTAATGATTGGATGGTGCCTGTTTTTGCTCCAGCAAATTTCATTTTGGTTCGTGGCGAAGGTTCTCGTATTTGGGATCAAAACGATAAAGAATATATCGATTTTGCAGGTGGTATTGCGGTTAATGCTTTAGGTCATGCCCATCCAGTTGCGGTAAATGCTTTAATAGAACAAGCTCAAAAACTTTGGCATATTGGTAATGGTTATACCAATGAGCCAGTATTACGCCTTGCAAAACAATTGGTTGAAAGTACATTCGCTGACAAAGTCTTTTTCTGTAACTCAGGTGCAGAAGCGAACGAAGCAGCATTAAAACTGGCACGTAAAGTCGGTTTACTCAGTGGTAATCCAAATAAAAATCATATTGTTGCATTTAAAAATGCATTCCACGGTCGAACTTTGTTTACCGTAACAGCAGGTGGACAACCTAAATATTCTCAAGATTTTGCACCTTTACCGGGTGGAATCGAGCATACGGCATTTAATGATTTAGATGCTGCTAAAGCTATTATTACTGAAAATACCTGTGCGGTGATCGTAGAACCGATCCAAGGCGAAGGTGGTGTATTACCCGCCGACATCGAATTTTTGAAAGGCTTACGTGCGTTGTGCGATGAAAAAGGCGCTGTGCTGATTTTTGATGAAGTACAAACAGGCGTTGGCCGTACAGGTTCACTTTATGCCTATATGAATACAGGCGTAACCCCAGATATTTTAACGACGGCAAAAGCCTTAGGTGGTGGTTTCCCAATTGGTGCAATGATTACTACAGATCATTATGCCAACATGTATGCGGTGGGTGATCACGGTACGACTTATGGTGGTAACCCATTGGCTTGTGCTGTGGCTGGTGCGGTATTTGAATTTATTAATACACCAGAAGTTTTAGATGGCGTTAAAGAACGTCATCAATATTTCATCGATGCTTTGAATAAAATCAATGCTGAATACGGTTTATTCAAAGAAATCCGCGGTCAAGGTCTATTAATTGGTTGCGTACTGAAAGATGAATATGCAGGCAAAGCAAAAAATATCGTGACCTTAGCGGGTGAAGAAGGCTTATTGGCGTTGGTTGCAGGTACTGATGTCGTACGTTTCACTCCTTCACTAATTATTCCAATGGAAGATATTGACGAAGGTTTAAATCGTTTTGCTCGTGCCTTAGCACGCCTCTAAATCTTGTTGTGAGCATCTAACCATGATGATTGTTAGACATGCAGCGCATCGGGACTTAGATGATATTTATCGTTTAGCGCAAAGAGCAGGAGAGTCGGGCATTGGCTTGACCTCCTTACCAGAAAACAAAGAAATCTTAGCTGAACGTATTACACGTACGACTCACACTTTAGCGGGCTTAACCGAAAAGTGTGAGGCAAGTTATTTGTTTGTTTTAGAAGATACCAGTATTCACAAAATTGTGGGTGTGAGTGCGATTGAAGTTGCAGTTGGTTTAAAAGAACCATTTTACAACTTCCGTGTAGCAAAACAGGTGCATGCCTCTAAAGCCTTAAATGTGTATAAGACTTTAGATACTCTTTTTTTAAGTAATGATCATACTGGTTGCAGTGAACTCTGCACTTTGTTCCTTGATCCTGAATACCGCAAAAACCAAAACGGTAAGTTTTTATCAAAAGTACGTTTTCTGTTTATTGCTGCCTTTCGTTCTTTCTTTGAAGAAAGATTGATTGCTGAGATGCGTGGTTTTTCAGATCAAAATGGACATTCGCCATTTTGGGATTCGCTCGGTTATCTATTTTTTAATATGGATTTTGCAGCTGCAGATTATTTAAGTGGTGTAGGACAAAAAGCGTTTATCGCAGAACTCATGCCGAGATTTCCAGTCTACGTTGATTTGCTGACCTCAGAGGCACGTGCAGTGATTGCTGAAGTACATCCGCACACATTGCCTGCGGCGAAAGTGCTGATGTCAGAAGGGCTTAAATATCAGGGTTATGTGGATATTTTTGATGCAGGGCCAACACTGGAAGCCAATACCGCTGAACTACGTGCAGTCAAAGAGAGTCGTTTGCTCAACGTTAAAATCACTGAGCAAGTTGAAACGACAGAAACTCATTTTTTGGTTGCGAACGACCAATACCAAGATTATTGCGTGTTGTTGATCAATAACAAAATCACTGAAAGTGACACTTTGCACATGACAGCAGCACAAGCACAAGCACTGAATATTGCTGAACACGATCAAGTACGCGTTTTAGCATTAGAAAAAATGGAGAAGAACTAATGTCACAAGGTGCATTATTAATTGATGGTGCTTGGATCCAAGGACAAGGAACCGCATTCAGTAAAACCAACCCTGTTAACAATCAGCAAATTTGGGCAGGTCATGAAGCCAGCCAAGCTGATGTTGAGCAGGCATGTCTTGCTGCTCGTCAGGCATTTCCTGCTTGGGCACGTATGCCGTTAGAAGATCGTATCGCAATTATTGAACGTTTTGCGAGTCTACTTGAGCAGAATAAAAATGAATTGGCTCAAGTGATTAGTCAAGAAACCAGTAAACCACTTTGGGAAACATTGACCGAAGTGCAATCGATGGTTGGTAAAGTCTCGATTTCAATTCGTGCTTATGATCAACGTACGGGTTTCAGTGAAACTAGAATGCCAGATGGTATTGCTTCACTACGTCATCGTCCACATGGTGTTTTGGCTGTATTTGGTCCATATAACTTCCCAGGCCATTTGCCAAATGGTCATATTGTTCCTGCATTGATTGCAGGCAATACCGTAGTGTTTAAACCAAGTGAACTTACCCCTTGGACTGCGGAAGAAACGGCAAAGTTATGGCAGCAAGCAGGTTTGCCGAATGGCGTATTGAATATTGTACAAGGTGGGCGTAGTACAGGTGAGGCACTTGCTGCGGCTGAACAAATTGACGGTTTGTTGTTTACAGGCAGTGCCAATACAGGCTATCACTTGCATAAGCAAATGGCGGGCGCGCCTGAAAAAATCCTTGCTTTGGAAATGGGTGGCAATAATGCCCTCATCATTGACGAAACAACTGATATTGATGCTGTGGTGAATTTAGCCATTCAATCGGCTTTTGTTTCGGCAGGACAACGTTGTACTTGTGCACGCCGAATCATTGTTAAGCAGGGTGCAAATGGTGATGCCTTCATTCAACGTTTTGTGGAAGTCGCGAAGAATCTAGTTGTTGGTGAGTGGAATGCTGAACCACAACCATTTATGGGTGGTGTGATTTCTTCTCGTGCTGCTGAACAAATGTTAGTAGCACAAACTAAACTGATTGCTTTAGGCGCAAAACCATTATTAGAAATGACACGTCCACAAGCAGACAGTTCATTGTTGACCGCAGGTATTTTAGATTTAACACAGGTCGACGGTATTCCTGATGATGAATACTTCGGTCCATTGACGACGATTTATCGCTACAACACTTTTGATGAAGCATTAAGCATCGCCAATAACACTCGATTTGGTTTGGCAGTTGGTTTGGTTTCACCTGATCGAGATTTATTTGATCGTGTGTTGGTTGAAGCGCGTGCGGGTATTGTGAATTGGAATAAACCATTGACTGGTGCTTCAAGTGCAGCACCGTTTGGTGGAGTAGGTGCTTCTGGTAATCATCGAGCGAGTGCCTTTTATGCAGCAGATTATAGTGCTTGGCCAATGGCATCATTGGAAAGTGATAACGTGACGCTTCCTGCAAAATTATCACCGGGAATTGTGCTCTAAGACGGATCGCATCGGGACACATGGAGAATAAAATGTCTGGTTATGAAATCAATTTTGATGGTTTAGTTGGTCCGACGCATCATTATGCGGGCTTATCATTTGGTAATGTGGCTTCAACTAAAAACCGTAATAACGCATCAAATCCTAAGCTTGCGGCAAAACAAGGCTTGAAGAAAATGAAAGCCCTTGCAGACTTAGGACTCAAACAAGGCGTGTTTGCACCTCAAGAGCGTCCGCATGTACCAACACTGCGTCGTTTAGGCTTTACAGGTAGTGATATTGATGTAATTGCGCAAGCCATACGTACGGCACCTGCTTTATTATCATCATTGAGTTCAGCTTCATCGATGTGGACCGCGAACTCGTGTACGGTATCACCATCGGCTGACAGTGCTGACGGGCGGATGCATTTTACTGCTGCAAACCTAAATAATAAGTTCCATCGATCAATTGAGCATCATACAACGACTCGTATTCTTCAAGCGATGTTCAAGAATGATGTATATTTCGCGCATCATGAAGCATTGCCAGAAGCTGCTTTATTTGGCGATGAAGGTGCAGCCAATCATAATCGTCTAGGCGGTGCTTATGATCAGGCTGGCGTGCAAGTTTTTGTTTACGGTCAACAACAACTTGGTGGTACGGTTGCACCGCAAAAATTCCCTGCACGTCAAACACGTGAGGCGAGTGAAGCGATTGCACGTTTACATCGTTTAGACGCAAAGCGTACTGTATTTATTCAGCAAAATCCTGACGTGATTGATCAAGGCGTATTTCATAATGATGTGATCGCCGTCAGTAACCAACAGGTGTTGTTCCATCACCAACATGCATTTTTAAATCAATCTGCAGCCTTAGATGAAATTCGTCACAAGATGGCTGAAATTGAGCAAGATTTTATCTCGATAGAAGTCCCTGAAAGTCGAGTGAAGGTTGAAGATGCAGTTTCAACTTATTTATTCAACAGTCAAATTTTAACCCGTGCTGATGGTGGCATGAGCATTGTTGTACCAGAAGAATCTCGTCAAAACTCAGCCGTTTGGAGTTACTTGAATGACATGATTCAAATGGGAACACCAATTGACGACATTAAAGTATTTGATCTGCGTGAAAGTATGCGGAATGGCGGCGGACCTGCATGTTTAAGACTACGTGTTGCTGTAAACGAAGCTGAGTTGAATGCAGTCAATCCAAACTTGTTTATGAATGATGCTTTGTTCAAAACACTGAATCAGTGGGTGGATCAGCATTACCGTGATGAGTTAACGCAGGATGATTTGGCTGATCCAAGTCTATTAATTGAGAGCCGTACTGCGCTAGATGAACTCACTAAGATTTTAAATTTAGGCTCGGTTTATCACTTCCAAAGATAAAACAGCAAAGAACGGCTTTTAAGGATGAAAGTACATGGTTGATCTACTCGCGTTGACTTTAGCGCAACAGGCACCTGAGCAAATGAAGGGTGAAACAGTTGAGTTTACATGGCAATGGCTAGGTGAAGGGTTACTGCAATGTACACCTAAAACAGCGTATAGAAAAACCATGGTGCTTTCTGCTGGAATTCATGGCAATGAAACAGCACCGATTGAATTATTGTCTCATATCATTAATGACCTATTTGCTCAGCATTTAAAATTAGCGGTGCGTGTACTCTTTGTTTTAGGTAATCCTAAGGCAATTCGACAAGGTATTCGTTATCTCGAAAATGATATGAACCGAATGTTTTGTGGCGCATATCAGCAGTTAGCACAAGATGATGAAACGCATCGAGCAGTACAATTAGAACAGTGTACTTCACAGTTTTTTCAGCAAAGTCAGCCGGAAGCAAAGCGCTATCATTATGATCTGCACACTGCAATTCGTGCATCATTACTGCCTGTATTTGCATTATTTCCCTATCAAACACAGCCCTATGATGACTTTCTTATTCAAAGTTTAAATGCTGCGGATCTCGATGCTTTGGTCTATCACAATGCGGTTGGAAAAACCTTTACTCATTTTACTGCTGAACGTTTTCAGGCGGCGAGTAGTACCTTGGAGTTAGGCAAAGCTAAGCCTTTTGGTCAAAATGATTTATCTGAATTTGCGAGTACAGACCAAATGTTGCGTGCGGTTCTTGCAGAACAGATATTGCCTGTTCGAGCAAAGCACACGATTCGCCAATTTAAGGTCATCGATTCAATATTAAAACAGAGTGATGATTTTCAACTGCAACTCAATGCCGATGCACCGAATTTCTCTACTTTTCAGAAAGGTGAAGTGATCGCAACTCAGCAAGTGAGCAATTATGTTGCAAATGATCAGCAAGTCTGGATCTTATTTCCGAACCCCAATGTAAAAACAGGACTTCGGGCAGGATTGATTTTAAAGGAAATTAAATAGGATACATCGAACGGTTTTATGAGATGTAAACAAGGAATGAACTGAAACGGAGTTTGAATATGGATGTTCAGTAGAAAACAAAAGATCGGAAAAAATATCCATTGGATATTCATTTTTATGAAGTGGAAAGCAAGGACAGGTTGTCATAAAAAGATAGTTGGAGTGATCGTGTATGAGTAACAATAATGAAAAGTCATTTCTATCCGGGGAATGCCTGAGTGAGCAATATGTGCCCCAGCAAGACACATCCAGCCAATCAAGTATGTCACTATCAGGAGAAGTGGGTAAGCCCTTGAAACGTGCTATGACGAAACGTCATTTGGTGATGATTTCATTGGGCGGTGCAATTGGCACGGGGCTATTTTTAGGCTCAGGTGATGTCATTTCTCAGGCAGGCCCCATTGGTGCAATTCTCTCTTATTTTTTAGGCGGTGTGATTGCCTACATGGTGATGCTGTGTTTAGGCGAACTAGCAGTACAGATGCCTGTTTCAGGTTCATTTGGTGAATATGCCAGAACCTATATTGGACCAGGTACAGGCTATATGATCACTTGGTTGTATTGGTTGACCTGGACAGCAACATTAGGTACTGAATTCACAGCTGCAGCTTTACTCATGCAGGAGTGGTTTCCTTCTATATCCATGTGGACATGGACTTTATTGTTTGCGGCATTGGTCTTTACGCTGAATGTGAGTTCCACTCGGTTATTTGCTGAGTCGGAATTTTGGCTGTCTTTGGTTAAAGTGCTCACCATTATCTGTTTTATTGCATTAGGTTTAGCTGCGATTTTCGGTTTCATTCCTTACCATGGACATGAATCAGCACCGCTGTTTAGTAAATTGACCGAACATGGTTGGTTTCCAAATGGTATTTACCCAATTTTTGCGACTATGTTGATTGTGAATTTTGCATTCTCTGGTACAGAATTGATTGGGGTTGCTGCTGGTGAAGCTGAAGAACCTGCGAAAACAGTACCGAAAGCAATCAATGCTGCGATTTGGCGGTTGTTGATTTTCTTTGTGGGTACGATCGTGGTGATTTGTGCACTTTTACCTTATGAAATGGCTGGACTAAACGCGAGTGGCGTAAGTAATAGTCCGTTTGTAACTGTATTTAATTACATCGGTATTCCATATGCGGAAGATATTATTCGTTTCGTGATTATCACTGCACTATTATCGGCTGCCAACTCTGGCTTATTTGCTGCTTCTCGAATGATGTGGTCATTGTCAACGCAGAATCAACTCCCTAAAGTTTTTGCTAAATTGACACGTTCAGGTACGCCAATTATTGCCATTATTGTCACCATGTTTGGTGCAATTCCTGGTTTATTATCTGAACAATTTGCGCCTGAAACCATTTTCAAAAATTTATTGGGTGTTGCCGCTTTTACTATGGTTGTGGTTTGGATCTCAATTTGTGTGAGCCAATTTAATTTCCGTAGACAATGGATCAAGTCTGGAAAAACGGTAAAAGATCTTAAATTTGCTGCGCCGTTGTTTCCGTTGACACCAATTTTAGGTGGGGCATTCTGTGTCATTACCTGTATTAGTATGGTAGCAGATCCGTCAATGCAAGTTGGTTTTGTCTGCTGTGTTCTATTTATTATCGCATGCTATGCAAGCTACAATATCTTTTATAAAAACAAAGCTTAACTGTATAAGCTAATCTTTCATAAAAGACGAATCTATACTCAGAATTTTTGAGTTGCGATTCGTCTTTTTTACTTTAGGAAATGATCATTTGGCTGTTTATCAAATATAAAAAACTTCAAATAGAGATGGTAAAAAAAGCAAGTACCGTAGCACTTGCTCTTTTTATTTGATTTAGGATATTTATTTATAGGTCAATATAGATCTTCGTGTTTTAGAAGAAACCAGCAGGTTTAGTTGAATAACTCACCAATAAATTCTTGGTTTGTTGATAGTGATCTAACATCATTCTGTGGTTTTCACGACCAACGCCTGATTTTTTATAACCACCAAAAGCAGCATGAGCAGGATAGATGTGGTAACAGTTTGTCCAAACACGTCCTGCTTCAACTGCTCGACCAGCGCGGTATGAAGTATGTGCAGAACGAGCCCAAACGCCAGCACCTAAACCATAGATGGTGTCATTTGCGATTTTGATGGCTTCATCAAAGTCTTTGAAAGTTGTTACAGATAGAACTGGTCCAAAAATTTCTTCTTGGAAGATCTGCATGGCATTGTGTCCTTTGAAGACAGTTGGTTCGATATAGAAACCTTCACCTACTTCTTGTCTAGCACCACCACCTGTAAGAAGTTCAGCACCTTCTTCTCGACCGGTGTTAATACAACGTAGAATTTTTTCCTGTTGTTCTAGTGAAGCTTGAGCACCAACCATTGTTTCGGTATCAAGTGGATGACCTACTTTGATACGTTTCACACGCTCAATGGCTTTTTCTAAGAACTTATCCGCAATACTTTCTTGAACTAATGCGCGAGAGGGACAAGTACAAACTTCGCCTTGATTAAGTGCGAACATTGCAAAGCCTTCAAGTGCTTTATCAAGAAAATCATCTTCTTGATCCATAACATCTTCAAAGAAGATATTTGGAGATTTTCCACCGAGTTCTAAAGTGACTGGAATAATATTCTCAGTTGCATATTGCATGATCAACTGTCCAACTTGGGTTGAACCTGTAAATGCAATTTTGGCAATACGAGGACTAGTGGCAAGTGGACGACCTACTTCAGCACCATAGCCATTCACAACGTTTAATACACCAGCAGGTAGAATATCTTGGATCAACTCTAAAACGAGTAGAATGCCTACAGGTGTTTGTTCTGCTGGTTTTAATACGACACAGTTACCTGCTGCTAGTGCAGGAGCAAGTTTCCATGCAGCCATGAGAATTGGGAAGTTCCATGGAATAATTTGTCCAACGACACCTAATGGTTCATGGAAATGGTAAGCAATCGTATCTTCATCGATTTCTGAAATACCACCTTCTTGTGCACGGATACAACCAGCAAAATAGCGGAAGTGGTCAATTGCCAATGGAATATCGGCAGCAAGTGTTTCTCGAACAGGCTTACCATTATCCCAAGTTTCTGCAACGGCAAGATATTCTAGATTTTGTTCTAGTCTATCAGCGATTTTAAGTAAAATATTTGAACGTACTGTCGGAGAGCTTTTATTCCACTCAGCTTTGGCTTTGTGCGCTGCATCTAATGCGAGTTCGATATCTTCAGCTGACGAACGCGGTATTTTTGTAAATACTTTGCCATCGACAGGTGAGACATTATCGAAGTATTCTCCTTTAATAGGTGCTACCCATTGACCGCCAATAAAGTTCTCGTATTGAGCTTTGAATTGAACCTTTGAATCAGGTTGATTAGGATCGACATAACGCATATATATATTCCTTTGCTTATAATTGATCTGTTAAGCATCTACAGCTTTGGTATAAGGTACTTTTGTACGCTATTTGATTAGGATATAGCTGGGAAGGTTGGAGAAAGGTTGGAAACCGTGGTCATTAGTAAGGGATACACAAATGTTTACAAAACGAGACCTATTACAACAACGAACATCAATTGATCAACTTAAACGACACAATAGTTTGTCGCCGCAAAGTGCTGAAATGTTAGGACAAAGTATTGCCAGTTCTTGGCAACGCTCAGCATCTTCTGCTATTCCAAAAGAGCGCTTGGCTGCACCTTTATTGGCACAACATAAGAAAGCAAAAACGACTTTAGATTTAGCATTAGAAGCGTGCTCAAATGATCTCAGTCATATTGCCGCCCATTCATCCATGGTCATCGCCGTTGGAGATGTTGGGAGTACAATTATTTGGACCGCATCGAGCACGCAGATGCAAAGCGCGGCTGAAAAAGTACATTTTATTGCAGGCGGTCAGTGGGCAGAAGAAGAGGTCGGCACGAATGCCTTAGCTCTGTCTTTAAAGACTCAACAATCTAGTTGCGTGTTTTCAAATGAGCATTATATGGAGTCAGTGCATGACTGGGTTTGTTATGCAGCGCCAGTGATTGATCCCTACTCCAAACAAGTGTTAGGTGTCGTGGATTTATCTACAACTTGGAAAAATCACAATACGCTCGGTGTATTAGCTGCTGAACGTTGTGCATCTATTATTCAAACTGCTCTGATTGAACAGCAACGTCAGCGTTTATATATCCGTGCTTTTGCTTCACCGCAAGTGATGTTTAATAATAAATCTTTGGTTTTAACGCCGCGTCAAATTGAAATTTTGGCAATTTTAGCGCTCTGTCCGAATGGTTTAAATTTAGAAAATTTACATCAAGCGCTTTATGGAGAGCGTAAAGTCAGCGTTGGAACGTTGAAGGCTGAGATGTCACAGTTGCGTGATATTTTGGGTGGAATGTTAGGCTCAAGACCTTATCGCTTACTGGCAAATGTAGAAGCTGATTTTTTGTATGTGGAACAAGCACTTGATTCGGGTTATATCGCCTCAGCATTACAATTGTATAAGGGTATCTTCTTATCAAAAACAGAAAGTCCTTTCCTATGCGCATGGCGAGATTGTCTTGAATCACGTCTCAGCGATATGATTTTTAAAACCAAAGAAATCGATGTATTACTGAAACATGTTGCTCATTTTCCTGAAGCAATTGATGCCGTTGAAAGATTAATTGAATTGTTACCTTTAGATCATCCTGCTCATCAATCGCTGAGCAAATTCAGTGATATGTCATAACCACAGCGCATCTCAAATAAAATTTTGTTTTATTATTCAATAACAATGGATGATATCTTTTGGGATGTCATTTAGCTCGCATTACAAAAATTTGTCTAAAGGCATATCATCTAATCAAATTGAAAAACAATATGATTAGCTTAATTTAGTTCATATCTTTTAAATATATAGCAGCGTTTGACCTTATCAAGGGCAAGGTTCATTTAGAAAAAATGATTCATAAGATCGCTGAAATTTGATTCGATTATGGATGTTGAGAAGCTCAATGAAATAAAAAAAGGGAATACCTTTTGAGGGGTATTCCTAAAATTAAGTAAGCTAACGGTCGGAGAGATTCAGCTTACTTCTCGGGAAAAGCGTGGATTACAATGCTGCTTTAAAAATTTCAACAACTTGAGCATGAGTTGCTTTGCGAGGGTTAGTCAGCATACAGGCATCTTTTTGAGCATTTTCAGCCATGATTGCAAGATCTTCTGTTTTTACGCCAAGTTCAGTTAAACCTGATGGAATATCGATAGAAGATGACAGTTCACGAATTGCATCAATTGCGGCGTAAGCAGCTTCAGTTTCTGTAAGCCCTTCAGTATTTACACCCATAAGTTCAGCAATTTTTGCATAACGATCTTGGCAAGAAATTAGATTGAATTCACATACATGAGGGAGCAATACCGCATTACATACACCATGTGGGAGATTATAGAATCCGCCTAATTGATGAGCCATGGCATGGACATAACCTAGAGATGCATTGTTGAATGCCATACCTGCGAGGTATTGTGCATAGCTCATTGCATCACGTGCTTCAATATTTTCACCATTTGCAACCGCAGGGCGTAACCATTGGCTAATCATGGTAATTGCTTTTTCTGCACAGGCATCGGTGATTGGGTTTGCTGCAGTCGATACATAAGCTTCAACAGCATGTGTAAGTGCATCCATTCCCGTTGCAGCGGTTAAACCTGCTGGCTTTGCAACCATGAGTTTAGGGTCATCGATTGCAATCAATGGAGTGCAGCGCCAGTCAACAATTGCCATTTTTACGTGGGTATCGGTATTGGTAATAATACAGAAGCGAGTCATTTCTGATGCAGTACCCGCAGTCGTATTAATCGCAATAAGTGGGGTCATTGGTACTGTACTTTTATCAATACCTTCATAGTCACGGATATGACCACCGCCAGCCGTGACGAGTCCAATCCCTTTTGCGCAATCGTGTGATGAGCCACCACCTAGAGAGACAATAAAGTCACAGTCATTGTCATTGTAGGCTTGTACACCGTTATGTACATTGATGTCAGTTGGGTTTGGTTCTGCACCAGGGAAGACGTGGCTTTCAACACCTGCATCTTTTAAATATTGTGCAATGGTGTCTGCAACGCCAAATTTGAATAAGCCTTGGTCAGTTACGATCAGTGCTTTTTTTGCACCGAGATTTTGTGCCTTTGTGCCAATTTCTTTTGCACAGCCTGGTCCGAAGAGAGATACACAAGGGATGTAAAAACCGTTAGTTTGATCTGCAATATTTTTAAAAGCCATGGAGCGATTCCTTCTTCCATATTCCATTGTTTGTTATTCAGTGATCTCATCACTGTAGGCTCAGTATGCAAGGCTTAAAAATTTTTCCTACCTACCAAAAACCTACCAAGAAATGTCTCAGACTGTTTAAATGAAATAATATGAATTTTTATCTCAGCGCAATCGATGCATATTAGACAGTTAAATATCTGTATTTTTATTGAATATTTATGTTGTTAAATAATTGTTTTTAAATGTAATAAAGAGTAAATCTCACATTTTATTCACGATTTTATCTTTATAAATTGTTTAGTTAATTTTGATAAAATCAAGAGGATAAAATGAAAGCTAAAACTTTATTTGGCATGACAATATTGTCTGCTGCAATGACTGCTGTTGTAATATCAATGCAAGCAAATGCTGAAAAACCCTCTGCTGTCGATAAAATTGATGTGAATCAATATGCTGGAAAATGGTACGAGATCGCTCATTTACCAATGTACTTTCAACGACACTGTCTAAGTGATACGACTGCTGTGTATACGCTTAATCCTGATAAAACCATTGGAGTCTTAAATAGCTGTAGAACTAAAACAGGGCAAATGGATAGTTCACAAGGTGTGGCTTATCCTGCTAATAGTGGGAATAGTAAATTGAAAGTTAGTTTCTTACCTAAAGGTTTACGTTGGCTGCCATTTACGAAAGGCGATTATTGGGTTTTACGAGTAGATCCTGAATATAAAGTTGCATTGGTAGGCGGGCCATCGACGAAATATTTATGGCTTCTTTCTAAGACACCAACAATTGATGACGCTACCTATAATTCATACCTTGAAACAGCTAAACAACAAGGTTACGACTTATCTAAGCTCATCAAAACTCCTCATCGGACACCATAGGCTTTTAACATTTAATCAGGTATCTCAGTTGGATGCCTGATTTTTACTATTAGTTTTAGCTTGTGACTTACATTTTTTAGAGCAATATTGAACTTCATTCCAACATCGTTCCCATTTTTTACGCCAAGAAAATGTGAGGTGGCAATTTAGACAAACTTTCTCGGGTAAATGTATTTTTTTATGCATTTTTAGAGTTCTTCGATCTGATTTTGAAGATGGGAGGCACGTTTTAAAATACGGTTTTGTTCAGATAATTCTAGTTTATCCCATTGCTTATACATCATTGTCATCCGCGGATTTGAACTAAAAAAGACTCGATTTCGATGTAGAAAGTCCCAATATAAACTGTTGAATGGGCAACTGTCAGGCTCAGTTTTGGTTTTTACATTGTAATGGCAGTGTTGACAGTAATTAGACATTTTATGAATGTAATTACCTGATGCTGCATAAGGTTTACTTGCAACAAGACCAGCATCTGCAAATAAAACCATTCCATGAGTATTCGGAAGTTGTACCCATTCAAATGCATCAGCATAGACACTTAAATACCATTCATTGATTTGCTTGGGTGAAATGCCATTCAGTAATGTGAAATTACCAATCACCATCAAGCGTTGAATATGGTGAGCATAAGCATTTTCCAAAGAGTTTCTTAAACATTCATGCATACATTGCATTTTTGTTTCAGCAGTCCAAAAATAGCTGGGCAAGTCTCTTTTGGCATTTAATTTATTGAGATCACGATAATTCGGCATGCACAGCCAATAAACGCCGCGAATAAATTCACGCCAACCTAGTATTTGTCGAATAAAACCCTCAGCAGCGTTCAACGGAATTTGGTTATTGTAATAAGCTGATTCAGCAGCATCACATACTTCTTTGGGTGACAGCAATCCACAGTTTAGGTAGGGAGAAAGGAGGCTATGGAACATATAATCTTGTTGGTTGACCATAGCATCTTGATATTGACCAAAATGGAATAATTGATGTTGGATAAAATGGTCAAGGGCTTGAAGAGCCTGTTGACGTGTAGTTGCCCAGTTGAAATGATCAATTTGACCAATATGATCTTGAAATTCTGCTTTAACTAAAGCGATCACATCCAAATCAATCTGGTCATGAGTAAAATCTAAAGTAGGAGGGATGGAGGGGTTTCCATTCCACCTTTGACGATTATCATTATCAAAATTCCATTTTCCTCCAATTGGTTTATCCGCCTGCATCAAATAGCCTGTTTGCTGTCTTAACTTTCGGTAGAAAAACTCCATCCGTAGGACTTTGGCAGTTGAACTCCATTGTTTAAAAGCTTGAATCGAAGAGAAAAAACGATCGTCTATAAGGATTTGTATGGGAGTGTTGAGTTCTTTTTCCCAACTATTTTCGATTTGATATTGTAAGCGGTATTCTCCACATTCGGTTATGACTAAAGCTTTTGCATCTTGTTTATCTAATTGAGATTTAAGAAATTGAAGAAAATTGTTTGTTATTTTTGAACGGTCAAAAACTTGATAACGAATAGTCCATCCTTGTTGTTTAAGATGTTTGGCAAAATGCCGCATTGCACTAAAAATAAGTGCAATTTTCTGAGGATGATGTTTTACGTAGGTGGTTTCTTCAACCAGTTCTGCCATTAAAATAACATCCTCATGCTTATCAAGTAGTTTTAATGTGGCGATTTCTTCGGAGAGTTGATCACCTAAAATTAAACCGTAGCGCATAAGCTTTCACGCTTAAAAATTTAAATATAATTTTTCTGCTGTAAAGTTCTTGTGAATACTGCAATTCTTTTTAATCGTATTGGATTGAGAACTTTTAAATTAAGCAGTATAGGCATTTAAATAAACAGCTAAAACTTGAATATAGACTATGAAATATTTTCAGTGAAATAAACAGGTGACATCAAACGTGCATCTAATTTTTGACCGCAACAATTACAGCTCAGCGTTGGTTGAATGACATTGCCACAGCTTTTGTGTAAGTAGCGAAGTTCTGGGAACTGTTTATCTTCATTCTGCCATAAATTCCCCCAAACACTCATTGAAACAATAATGGGATAAAGCGCTAACCCTTTTTCTGTCAGTTTGTATTCATAGCGTTTGGGAGCTTCGTGGTAAAGCACTTTTTCAAAAATCTTGTTTTCAACCAAGCGGTTAATACGCTCTGTAAGCAAGTGGCGCGTGATACCCAACTGTTTTTGGAAGTCATCAAAACGTCGTGTTGCCATAAATGCATTACGAATAATTAACAAGGTCCAACGATCACCAAAAATGGATAATGTCCTTGCAATTGGACAGTTCATTTCGCCGAGTTCATGCCATTTCATTGCTTACACCATCGGTTTGTCTTTAGAGGAAGCAAGCTGTCATTTTAGGACAACTTTAGCCACCATCATATCTACTTTATTGACAAGCTATTTTAGCATAGTTATTTTGTTTGAATAAGTTCCTTTTTGGAACTTACTATTTTAAGATGAATTCTTGAGGTGAGTTATGTCTATGTCAGTGTTGAAAGAAAAATCAAAGCAAAAAACACCTGCATCATTCCCAGTACGTCGTATGGATTATGAGTTTCAGGATATGCCGAAGTATTGGTGTAATAATGAGCCAGCGTTTACCCATTATTTCACGGGCTTGTCTACACTGTTTCCAGAAGGAGAGTCTTATTTTGTGCGATCAGTTCGTGCCTTACGAGATCGAATCAAAAATAATGAACAGTTAGATCGTGATATTGGAGCATTTATTGGTCAGGAAGCCATGCATTCCAAAGAACATCATGCATTTCATCGTAGTGCGCAGCAGTATGGTTTAGATCCTGAATCATTAGAAAAAACCACAGGAATTATTCTGAAAGCGATTGAACGAACCTTTCCCAAAAAATGGAATTTATTGGTTACGGTGGGCTTAGAACATTACACCGCTGTACTTGTAGTAGAAATGATGAAAGATGTCAATGAACTCATGACTGATGAAACCATTCGGAATTTATGGTTATGGCACAGCGTGGAGGAAACTGAGCATAAAGCAGTTGCCTATGATATGTATGAATATTTATATGGCAAAGGATTGGGTGCTTATATCCCACGCGTTGCGATTTTCACTTTTAGTTTAGCCATGATTACCGTTATGTCTACAGTATATCAAGTGGTACTTTTGAAACGTGATCAACAACTATTAAATCTAAAATCATGGCGTAAATTTGCACAACATGGTAGAGAGAAATATAAAGTTTTTATCCCTAAGTTTTTAGATTATTACCGTTTTAATTTTCATCCAAATGACAGTGATGAGTCTGAAATCGTCGCAAAGACCAAAGTAAAAATTGGATTATCCCAAGTCGAAAATCATTTACCTGCTTAATTTTGAGGAATAACCCATGCAATCAAAAGCAAGTTGGGCGATGATTCCTCGACAAGTGAAATTTGAATGGAATGACTCGCCCTTACATTGGATTCCACAAGATCCATTAGCCAGTCATGGTGTTAATCATTTTAGTTTTACCTTGGTTCGTGGTGAGTATTTTTTCTGTCGCATGTTCAATAAAGCTTTGCCGTTGATTGAAGATGAAAAATTAAGAAAAGATACCAAGATCTTTATTCGACAAGAAGCCATTCATTCTCAAGCACATAAAGGCTCAATTGATGCGTATTTAGTGCGCTATGGTGTTGATATAGAACAGCAATACAAACGTGTCGTCAATCTATTTGATCATGTATTAGCGGACAAACCTTTAGGGTTTAACTTACCGAAATCATGGCAGAGACCTTGGTTGAATGCACGTGTTGGGCTTGTGGCTGCTGCCGAACATTTTACTTCTGCAATTGGTCAATATGTTTTGACTCGTTCGGATTGGGAAGCTCGTGGGGGTGATCCTGTGGTCAGTGACTTATTCACTTGGCATAGCGCTGAAGAAGTTGAACATCGCACGGTAGCTTATGATGTTTATCAGCATATTTCGGGGAGTTATTTATTGCGTATTGCGGTGATGGCAGTGACAGCACCTATTTTTACTTACCTGATGGCGGCGGGTACAGTACAACTTGCACAAGATGATCCATTGATTACGAAGCAGCAAAAAAGCTTATGGCGACCTGCGTTTTGGAAGGCTTGGCATCGTTCTGATTTAAATGGTTATATGCCTGGCCCTGTATGGTTTTTTACCACCAGTTTACGGTTCTTTAAACCCAATTATCACCCGCTTTATGAAGCTTCGACAGAGCTTGCACAAAACTATTTAGCTCAATCTGCGGGTGTACTTGCTCATCAGCAAAAAGCAGAGGCTTTGATACAGGTGCAGTCATGAATCATTTTGAAAAAACTAAGCGTTATGTGCATTCAGGCAATATTTGTTTGGCTGCTTATCATTGGGGGCGTTTAGAAGAGGATCGAGAAACAATCGTATTGGTACATGGTTATCCTGACGCTGCCGATGTCTGGCAATTAGTTGCAGAACGTTTAGCAGTTGATTTCAATGTGGTTGCTTATGATGTAAGAGGCACGGGTTTATCTGATATTCCTGAAACCACGCAAGGCTATGCTTTTGATTATCTAGTACAAGACTTATCTCAAGTCATTCAAGCAGTGAGTCCAGACCAAGCTATTCATTTAGTTGGGCATGATTGGGGTGCTTTGCAAGCATGGGAAGCCGTATTAGGAGATCGTTTAAAGCCTCAAATTGCTTCTTATACCGCATTAGCACCGAGTGCGGATCATGTGGGTTGGTGGTTTCAGCATCAATTGGCTCAACGAAATTTTCAAGGCTATTTTAATGTCGCTAAGCGCATAACCGCATCTGGTTATATGGCAATGTTTCAGATCCCAATATTGCCAGAACTGACGTGGCATTTAGGTTTAGATAAGTTGTGGTCAACGCTTGTGGGTTATTTAGAAAATACCACAGTTGAAGCAAGCCCAACACAACTGAGAAATGCAAAGAGCGGTTTGGGGCTATATCGTCAGAATTTAGTAAAACCACTTTTGAATCCTTCACGTCGTCGCACCAGCATTCCTGTACAAATGTTATTGATGAATCAAGATCCGTTTGTGCCCTTGTCATTGAGCCGAGGTATGGAGGAGTGGGTTGAGGATATTCGCTATGCCGAAGTGAGTGCAGGGCATTGGGGGATTTTGAGTCAACCGCAACCAATTGCAGAAAAAATTCAGCAATTTGTGCAATCCATTTCACAGCGTAGATCAAAGCAAATTGCTTAAACATTTTATTTCACAACAGCATAAAGAGATTAAATAGATGAAAACTCCAAATCAAATGACGGGTTTAGAAATCATGCAAGCATTTCAACAAGGTTTAGTACCACCACCAGGAATTGCTAAAACAATGGGTATGGAAGGTGTTGCTGAAGTTGAATATGGGCGGATTGTATTTATTGCGATTGCAGATGAAAGACATACCAATCCTTTAGGTGGCGTACATGGTGGTTTTGCTGCGACAGTATTGGACTCTGTTACAGGTTGTGCAACGCATACCGTTCTAGCAGCAGGTGAGGGCTATGGTACGACAGATTTAGCCATCAAAATGTGCCGTCCAATGCCATTTAATAAGAAACTTATTGCTGAAGGAAAAGTGATTAATGTTGGACGTAATTTGGTGATTTCCGAAGGCTATCTGCGTGATGAGGAAGGAAAGCTGTATGCTCACGCCACAGCAACCAATATGATTATTCGTCAAAAATAATTAACCCAAAAAGAAGGTACAAAAACCTTCTTTTTTCACTTTAGCAATTCAATTGTTGAAAGAGAAATAAAACATTTTTGATGAATTGAGAATAAAAATGATCTCTAAACAAATTCAATCTGAAATCCCAGTTACGGTAACAGGACGAATGTTGCCGAATAGTCGTAAAGTTAAACATGGCATTAAAGATCATGCCATCGGTTTATTGACTCAGGCAGCAAGTCGTATCATGGGGGTTGCTCGTCCAAATCAAGATATTCCGTATCCCAGTCCAGATTTTTATCAAGCCATTAATAATCCTTTTCCATTTAAAGGCACTCATTTTGGCATCATGATTGCTGATTTACCTGCACCCCATTATTTTCTAAGTTTTGCTTCAATTCTTGGCATGCTTGGGTTAAAAGTGGTAGACGCTGATGCTTTCGTTGATCCTAAAGATGGACCATTAAATACAGCAGTTTTGGTTCATGGTACTGCTTTAGCAAATGAAAATGCTTTTTCGAGTTATTCGATTCAGCATGATATGCAATTTGATCCACAAAATAATTTAATAAGATTTGGTGAGAATGCGGAAATATCAGGGCAGTATCCTCATTTTCGATTAATGAGTCGTAGAGAAGATTTTACTGTCGATTTAAAACTCACAGCCACCGGTGCAAACTCGTGGTTTGCCCACAGTGCGATTTATCAGCACATGAGTCTCTTGATGAGTTATGAGGGCGAAATTAGCTATCGGGATCAGACGCAAAAAGTATCAGGTTTAGCCACATGGGAACATTGGAAAGCACCTTCATTGGCATATCCATTGAATAGAACTATTCCAAAATGGTTGAAGATTCCTGCGGATTTCTTTACTTATCAAGTTTTGACGATTGATGCAACAACACAATTATTGTTGGGCTATGTGACTATTTTAGACCATTCAATTGCAGCGTTTGCGATGTTAAGACAAGCAGATGGAACAGCTATTCATTTAGATGCAGATGTACATTTTGAAGTATTGAGTTTACAAGTTGAAGTTGCGCAGGGACAAGATGGCAGTTTAATGAGTTTGCCTAAAACATTTAAGTGGCAAGTCATAGATAAAGATAAAACCTTACTTTTTGATATCAATGCTACTGTCGATACGCCAATGCTTTTTGGTTTAGCGACTGGCTATGTGGGAGGGTATCACTGGTACGGTAGTAGATCAGGAGTCACTATTCAGGGTCGTGGTTATATTGAGTATATTGATCAGCGTGACTAATCTGATCGTGATAAAGACATTAACTTACAGGAAACAAAAATAATGGTTACTTTACATCAGTGGGAAATTTCACCTTTTTGTCAAAAAGTAGCAAGAATGCTGAGATTCAAAGGGATTGAATTTCAAACCATCAATTATAACGGCGTATTGGGCGCTAAAGTTCCAATGTTGAGTAAGGTTGGGAAAGTACCCGTACTGGATATTGATGGTCAACGCATTCAAGACAGTACTCGAATTGCGCGTTACCTAGATGAGCGATACCCTGATTTACCTCGTTTGTATCCAGTAGATCCTTTGCAAAAAGCTTATGTTGAATTATGGGAAGATTGGGCTGATGAGTTGCTATATTTTTATGAAATTCATTTCCGAGTGAGTGATGCTGACGCGCTTAATCATGCTGTGGCAATTAGTGCTGAAGGTCGTCCAAAGCATGAAGTCATTTTGATGAAACCTTTACTGAAATCTGCGCTGAGTTTGCAGCTAAAAATGCAAGGTACAGGGCGTATGGCAAAAGCAGATATTGAGGCTGAGTTTATTCGACATTTAGAACGCATCGAATTGGTTTTAAGCAATACAGGCTGGCTCGTTGGGGATGTACAAACACTGGCTGATATTGCAGTTGGCTCACAGCTTTTAGAAATTGTGCGGACGAGTAAAGTATGGGGTGCAAAAATTAAGAGCTATCCTCACATTGCGAAATGGATTGTTCAATTATGAGTGTGCCAAGTAACAGCTTAAAACTAACTGATCCTATACCATGTGCAGTGGTGATTGGTGTAGGTGCTCAGCAGGGCATTGGTGCAGCCGTAGCACGACGTTTTGCTGATGCAGGTTTAAAAGTCTATGTGGTTGGACGTACGTTGCAGAAGGTTGAAAATGTCGCTGCTGAAATTCGATTACATGGTGGAACAGCGATTGCAAAATCTTTGGATGCTGAAGATGCTGCACAAATTCAGATTTTATTTGATTCGATTACGCATTCAGGGGAAGAGATAGCCGCAGTGATTCATAATGTTGGCGGTAATGTTCCTTCAATTTTTCTAAAAACGTCGCTCCAGTTTTTTACGAAAATGTGGCGTTCTACTTTTTTATCTGCCTATTGGGTATCGCAAAGTAGCTTAAAGATTTTTGAGCAGCAACAAAAGGGCACTTTGATCTTCACTGGAGCAAGTGCCTCAATGCGAGGAAAACCATTTTTCGCAGCATTTACTATGGGGAAGTCTGCATTAAGATCATATGCTTTAAATCTCGCACAATACTATAAGTCGCAAAATATTCATGTGGCGCATGTGGTCGTTGATGGCATGGTCGATGGTGATCGCGTTAATAAAGCTTTGTTTGGTTTAGGACGTTTGGCTCGGTTGACGCGTGGAACGGGTGGTTTGAATATTGAAGCAATTGCTGAAAATTATTGGATGCTGTATCAACAAAGTAGTGATTTATGGACACATGAATTGGACCTACGTCCATATCAGGAGCGGTTCTAAATGAAGAAAATATTCACACGATTGTTTCAATCACATTTCAAGCAACAGTCTTGTATTGTTCTCTTCGGCGATGATATTCAAGCCTTGAACCAAGTTTGTATCGAACAGCATAAGCATAAAGCAATACATGTTTATCAGGTCTTACATGATGCCAATCAAAAATCGGTAAAGATTGAATCTCAAAATTCTGAATTGACGTTTGTCTCTTTGAACTTAATCAATCAGGCGGCTTTAAAAGATTTGATGCAGCATATTCGACGGCAAGCACATCAGATTGAACTATGTATATTTCAATCTAGCTTTCGTCCATATCCTCAAAAAGAAACTGACTTAAATCAACAGATCGAACAGCAGTGGCAAAATACGGGACTGAGTGCAGTCAGTGTTTCACAAATCATGATCAAGCAGATGCTTCGTCAGCAAGGCGGCACATTGATTTTTCTTGGAGGGCAACCGACGATGGCAGCGCATATCGATCTTCTAAGTCAAAGCATGTTTGCAGGTGTTCGAGCATTATCACAATCGTTGGCGAGAGAGTTTCATCCGAAAGGCATTCATATTGCGTACTGTATGCTGCCTGATTGGGATAGCCAAAATAGGTCATTGATGACATCGGTTCAAAATGTTTGTTGGCATATTCATCAACAACCTGAATCGACTTGGAGTCAGGAACTTAGTATTAATATTTAGCCCATGTTGCATTTGATGATAAATGAAAAGCAGCCAGTTTCTATGTGAGCTGCATTAATCATCCAATTTTTTTGGCATAGCTATTGCTTGATGCTGGTTGAAAATATCTATGCCCAGACTCTAGGAATAGATACAAAGTATTTTTCGTCTGATTCGTTGTTGAAACATATTTCACGATATTTCTTGTATTTTTGGAGTTAAATCTTTTGCTTATCGCTATGTTTTTGAGAATATATCGTTAAGTATGAAGTATATTTTATCGTTCTGATTTCAATAAAATTAGAATCTTTAAAATGCGATCTTTGTAAAAGGGGAAAAGGTTTCATAATTTGGATTGCACTAAATTGAGCTGTTTTTAATTTGTGCACCAAACTGGGAAGAACTCACATTAGGTGAAATGGGATTTCATCATGCTATGAGATTTTATTTTAACTCATAACATCATTAAAAATAGCAAAGCCCTAATATCTGTTATTTTTAGCATATTTTTATCTTTCGATATGTTTTTTAAAATATATCGATTTATGAGGGAAAAGTGGCATGTCGATCAATATGAAAGCGATCCGTGTTTTATGTACTATCTTTGGTTGTAGCGTATTTTCTAGTAGCAATGTTTTTGCGAATGAGTCTGTAACGGTCTATGCCGCAGCAAGTTTGACCAATGCGGTGAATGAATTAGATGCAATCTACGAACAAAAAAATAAAGTTGAAGTAAAGACTTCTTATGCGGGTTCTTCAACGCTGGCTAAGCAGATTGAAGCAGGTGCGCCAGCTGATGTATTTATTTCGGCAGATGTGCAATGGATGGATTATTTACAGAATAAACAATTGTTATCAGCAAGTGATCGCGTGAATTTACTGGGTAATCGTCTAGTGGTGATTACCCCGAAAGACCACCCAATTAAATTGAAAATAGATAAAAGTTTTGACCCTACCAAAGTCGTTCAAGGTAAACTCTGTACTGGCGATACCAAAAGTGTGCCTGTGGGTAAATATGCAAAACAAGCACTTACATCATTAGGATGGTGGGATAAACTTGAACCACGTTTGGTGGAAACAGAAGATGTTCGAGCTGCTTTGAATTTTGTAGCGCGTGGTGAATGTCAGGTGGGTATTGTGTATGCGACCGATGCTGCGATCAGTAAAGATGTTGTAGTCGCAGGTATATTCCCTGAGAATACGCATCCACCGATTATTTATCCGATGGGTCTCGTCAAGAAGAATGCTGAGTCGATGAAATTCTATAAATTTTTACAAAGTAGTCAGGCAAAGACAGTATTTAAAAAATATGGTTTTAGCGTACTCAAGTAACTGAATCATGATGCTTACACCTGAAGAACTCGATGTACTCAAGTTGTCATGTAAAGTGGCAGCAACCTGTCTTATCTTTAGTTTGATTCCTGCTATTTTGATTGCTTGGGTTTTGGCTCGAAAAGAGTTTTGGGGAAAATCACTGTTTGAAACTGTGGTGTTTTTACCTTTGGTTTTACCTCCTGTCGTACCAGGTTATTTGCTATTGCAGTTGTTTGGCAATCGAGGACTTTTGGGGCAATACCTTGCCCCCTTGGGTTTAGAGTTTGCTTTTAATTGGAAAGGGGCTGTGTTGGCTTCTGCGGTGATGGGCTTTCCTTTATTGGTGCAATCAATTCGACTCGCCATTGAACTGGTCGACCAGCGTTTAGAAATGGCTGCAAAAACGTTAGGTGCATCCTCCTTCGGGGCATTTATGCAGGTGACATTACCTCTTGCCAGTAGTGGTATTTTGGTGGGGAGCATTTTATGTTTTTGTCGAAGTTTGGGTGAGTTTGGTGCAACCATTACTTTTGTCGGTAATATTGCCAGTGAAACACGAACATTGCCTTTAGCGATGTATAGTCTAATGCAGCAGCCTGATACTGAAGCCGCAGTATGGCGATTGATTATTTTGTCTTTGTCTGTGGCGTTTTTTGCATTGTGGTTTGCGCAATGGTTCAATCGTTATCAAAAAAATAAGCGTGGGCATTAACGATGATTGATTGTTATATCAAACTCAAACAAGGGCAATTTGATCTTGATCAACGCTTTCAGTCTGATCAGTCCGTGATTGGTTTATTTGGGGCTTCTGGTTCAGGTAAAACCACGATTTTACATAGCATTGCTGGCTTAGTTACGCCGCAAGCAGGTTGGATCAAAATCAAAAATCAAACATGGTTTGATCAGGCACAGAAAATTAATCTGAGTACACAACAACGTCGTATTGGTCTTGTCTTTCAGGATGCGCAGTTATTTCCGCATAAAAACGTTAGGCAGAATCTATTGTTTGGATTTAAGCATATTCAACCGCAGCAACGTCAGTTTGAAGTAGATTATATTATTGAGTTACTCAAGTTAGAACATCTGATTGAGCGAATGCCCATCAAGCTATCTGGAGGGGAAAAACAGCGTGTCGCATTGGGACGAGCACTGCTGTATTCGCCACAATTGTTGTTATTAGATGAGCCACTTTCTGCATTGGATGCAGCACATAAAGCAGAGATCATTCCTTTTTTTCAAAGGGTCAAACAGGAATTGGGTATTCCAATGTTATATGTTAGCCATGATAAATCTGAGATTGAGCAGCTCACCCATGAGATCTGGTATTTATAAATAGCGCTGTAATAAAGCCAGAAATTTCTGTACTTCCTCATCATTTACGTGATCAACGTCTTTTAATACATGCTCTTTCAAGTGCAATTCCATCAGTTGATTCATTAAACCATTGATTGCACCTTTGACCGCAGCAACTTGCTGTAATACCTCTATACATGAACTTTCAGGATTTAATAAGGACTTTTCTACCGCTGTCATTTGTCCTTGAATCCGTTTCACACGATTTAAAATTTTCTTGTCATGGTGTAGATGAGACATACTTTTTTTCCAAAAAAATATATACTGAGGGGGAGTATATTAGAAAGCTAAAACAAATGCAGCATACTAACCTAGAACGCCGTCATTCTCATCAGTTTGATCAAGGAAATCCTTTAGCACAAAAAAGAATTTTAATTGCCACGATCTTGACCGCCATCATGATGGTGTTTGAAATCTTAGGGGGCTGGTTGTTTAATTCAATGGCATTGCTCGCTGACGGTTGGCATATGAGTTCACATATGTTGGCTCTAGGTCTAGCTTATTTTGCTTATCGAATGGCACGTCATTATGCCGATGATCCACGCTTTAGTTTTGGGACATGGAAAATAGAAATACTCGCAGGTTATAGCAGTGCGATTTTGCTGATGGTGGTTGCCTTATTGATGGGGATTCAGTCCATCGAACGATTATTTCATCCTGTTACCATTCATTTCAATGAGGCCATTCCAATTGCAGTCATTGGGCTGATCGTCAACCTGATCTGCGCATGGTTGTTACATGAGAGTGGGCATGAACACCATCACCATCATTCACATGAGCATCATCATGACGATCATCATCACCCACATGATCACCATCATCATGATTTAAATCAAAAAGCCGCATTTCTACATGTGGTTGCGGATGCAGTGACTTCCGTGCTCGCGATTATTGCCTTATTTGCTGCGAAATATTTTAGCTGGAATTTTTTAGATGCCTTGCTTGGAATTATTGGTGCATTATTGGTTGCCAAATGGTCTTGGGGACTCATGCAAGAAACAGGAAAAACCTTAATCGATGCTGAAATGGGGCATCCTGTCGTGCAAGAAATTAAAGAGGTGATTGCCGAATTTCCACAAGTTGAGATTACAGATTTACATGTTTGGAAGGTCGGAAGAGGCAAATTTTCTTGTATTCTTGGATTAGAAACAGCGATGTCTGACCTTAATCCTGATCAAGTCAAAGCTGCATTGGCAATTCATGAGGAAATTGTCCATGCATCAATTGAGATTCATCATATTTAATATATTGGCATAACTAGAGTTGATTTATGCATCAACTCTAGTGCGAATTTTTATACAAATAGGTATAGAACTAAACCACAAAGTGCAGAAGCGAAAATCACATAAAGCACATTAATTTGGAATTTAAACAGCGCAATCATTGCAGCGATTGTTATGATTGCCGCTTCATAATTAAAAGCGTGATCGAAACCCTGTGGCCATAACACATGATAACTAAAGAAGAGCGCAAGATTGAGAATAACCCCCACGACAGCAGCGGTAATTGCGGTAAGTGGTGCAGTAAATTTAAGTTCATTATGGGTGGATTCAATAATCGGAGCACCTACGAGAATGAACACGAAGGAAAATAAAAAAGTAAACCATGTGACAATGACAGCGCCGAGTGTACCTGCCAAGAACAAATGATCTGCACCTAACAAGGCATGATTAAAGCCCCCTACAAATCCAACGAATGCAACCACCATAATCAGTGGGCCTGGGGTACTTTCACCCAATGCCAGTCCATCAATCATTTGGGTTGGACTGAGCCATGCATAGTGATTCACTGCACCTTGATACACATAAGGTAATACCGCATAAGCCCCACCAAAAGTCAGTAATGCAGCCTTGGTAAAGAACCATGCCATTTGGGTATAAGCATGCTGCCATCCTAAGCTCATGGTTAAACTGATGATTGGGATACACCATAACAATGCTGCGATAACGAGGATTTTAGTCAGTTGAGTCCAACGGAAAATAGCATGAGCAGGAGGAGGCGTATCATCGTCAATCAGGGCTGTGCCATAATGTTTTTGCTTGCTTTGATGGGCGTTTTGAGTTGCAAATAAATGCGGTTGCTTTTTACTCAGTAAATAGCCCAATATCGCGGCACTCAATACAATCAATGGAAAGGGAATATTGAAGAAAAAGATCGCGATAAAAGCAGCAGCGGCAATCAAATATAAGAAATTATTTTTGAGTGAGCGACTCCCAATGCGATAGGTTGCATGAAACACAATCGCCGTGACCGCAGGTTTGATGCCATAAAATAATCCAGCAATAATCGGCACATCACCAAACTCAATATAAATCCATGACAGGGCAATCAGAATAAATAAAGAAGGCAGAACAAACAGAATACCTGCAACTAAGCCACCTGCGGTTCGATGCATCAACCAACCAATATAAATGGCGAGTTGTTGTGCTTCAGGGCCAGGTAAAAGCATGCAATAGTTGAGTGCATGTAAGAATCTTTTTTCAGAAATCCAACGTTTCTGTTCGACCAATTCTTGGTGCATCACTGCAATTTGACCTGCTGGCCCACCAAAACTAATTAAGCCTAATTTCAGCCAAAATAAAAAGGCTTGCCAAAAAGGAATAGAGTCCAGAGCTTTTATTGGATCAGATTGCTGCATAATTATTCTCAGATAGAGCGTTTATTTTCTGAATATCGCGAGTTGTATTGCATACTATAAGAAGTTGTTGATTCTAAATGAATCCAATTCATTTCTTTATATATTTAATTGCTTTAATAATTCAAATTAATGACTTTTAATAAATTTTTCTGATTGCAAAAGAATAAAAACAAAGTGTTTATATCGATAAAAAATATAAATAACGCACTTTTTCTTATTTTTAATCATAAAGCATGCCGCATACCATAATCCTATATTGTTGAAAGATCATCTAATTATGGGCATCAAGAACACCAAGCCACTCATTGTGACCGCGATCGTCCTTGTGGCGATTGTTACTTTTATTGTCTATCAAAATCAAAAAGATGCTGCACCAACTCAATCTAAAAATAATAAAGCGGTGGTGATTGCCTATCAAACAGGTGTTGATCCAACCAAGGTTGCGCAGGCAAATGGTGACTATGAACGTAATAGTAATCAAGCAATTCAATGGCGTAAGTTTGATGCAGGTTCTGATGTGGTCAATGCATTGGCTTCGGGCGATGTGGTGATTGGTAATATTGGTTCTAGTCCTTTGGCCGCAGCAGCAAGTCGTGATTTACCGATAGAAGTGTTTCTTGTGACTGCTAAATTAGGCGGTTCTGAAGCGTTGGTGGTCAGCAATAAATCTGGCATTCAAACACCACAAGATTTGATTGGCAAAACCATTGCAGTGCCATTCGTTTCAACCACACATTACAGTTTATTGTCAGCTTTAAAGCATTGGAATATTGCAGATAATCAAGTCAAGATCATCAATTTGCGTCCACCTGAAATTACTGCAGCTTGGGAACGCGGTGATATTGATGCGACTTATGTTTGGGAACCGGCTTTAAGTAAAGTCAAAGCCAGCGGTCATGTTTTAACTGACTCTAAACAAGTCGGTGAATGGGGTGCACCAACCTACGATCTTTGGGTGGTACGTAAGGACTTTGCCGAGAAAAATCCTGAGTTCTTAAAAGCATTCGTACAAACCAGCTTGAAACAGGTTGAGGCGTACCAGCAAGATCCAAAAGCATTTGAGCAGAATGCTGACAATATTCAGAAAATCGCACAATTGACGGGTTCTGATGTAAAAGACATTCCATTGTTGCTTTCAGGAAATATTTATCTGGATCGTCAGCAACAGCAAACAACATTGGCGGGTGAATTTGCCAAGAATATCTTTGATACGGCAACGTTCTTAAAAAGTCAGGGCAAGGTCGATCAAGTGAAGCCTGATTATCAAGAGAATGTGACCACCCATTTCTTACAGCCATAGGAGATCGAAATGAGCGTATTAGCTGCCGAGCATCTTCATTTAACTTTTCCAAAGCAGACGGTGCCTGTACTTCAAGATATTAATCTGAAGATTGAAGAAGGGACTTTGACTGTGATTTTGGGTGAGTCGGGTTGTGGAAAAACCACATTGTTAAATATCTTGGCCGGTTTCCAAAAACCGAGTTCTGGTCAGATTAAACTGGATCATGAAGTCGTGACTGCGCCTGACGCACGCCGTGCGGTGGTCTTTCAAGATCATGCTTTACTACCATGGTTAAATGTCTCGGAAAATATTGGTTTTGCTTTACAGCTCAAAGGTTTGAAAACGCAAGAGATTCAGCAAAAAGTCGATGCAATCTTGAAAATTGTGGGTTTAAGCCATGTCGCTCAAGCCAATATTTGGGAATTGTCGGGTGGTATGAAACAACGTGTCGGTATTGCACGTGCATTGGTGAGCCATGCAGCCTTTATTTTGTTGGATGAGCCTTTTGCTGCCTTAGATGCCTTTACCCGTGAAACCATGCAGCAGTTGGTGCTGGATTTATGGATTGAGCAAAATAAGTCGTTCTTCTTGATCACGCATGACATCGAAGAAGCTTTGTTACTGAGCAATCAATTGGTGTTGATGACTGCTCGACCTGGCAAGATCGTGGAAACGTTAAAACTGGATTTTGCTGACCGTTATAAGCAGGGCGAATCGATTCGTACAATTAAATCAGATCCGAAATTTATCCAATTACGTGAACAATTGTTTGAACGTTTACGTGTGCAGAAACTGGCAGGGCATGAGGTGGCTGTATGACGGGTCAAGTGAAAAATACGGCCTATGAGCTAAGCAAGGCAGATGAGCATCAACAATCTGACAAGCCGACAGGTTCAGTTGTAAATGCATTAGGTGGATTTATTGCTCGCCATCGTAGTTTGGTGTTGAGTTTATCGAGCGTATTGAGTGTCTTGATCATTTGGTACTTGATCACTGCATTAAAAATTGTCCCAAGTTTATTTCTGCCGAGTCCACAAGCGGTATGGCAAAAGTTCATTGAAGTCAGCCAACAAGGCTTTATGAAAGCAACTTTATGGCAGCACTTGGCGGCGAGTATCTCGCGTGTTTTGCTGGCACTTGTTGCAGCGATTGCGATTGGTGTGCCTTTAGGTTTATGGATGGGGTTGAACAAATGGGTTCGTGCGGTACTTGATCCATTGGTTGAGTTGTTGCGTCCAATTCCACCGTTAGCGTATTTGCCATTATTGGTGATCTGGTTTGGGATTGGTGAAACCACCAAAGTGCTTTTGATTTTCTTTTCCATCCTTGCGCCAGTGATTATCAGCAGTACCCATGGCGTACTCAGTCATCAGCTCAATCGTGAACGTGCAGCTTTATCATTGGGTGCAAGTCAGTCACAAGTATTTTGGCATGTGATTTTGCCGACTGCGTTACCGCATATTTTAACGGGTGTTCGTATTGGTTTAGGTGTGGGTTGGTCAACTTTGGTGGCGTCGGAATTAGTCGCAGCAGATCGTGGTATTGGTTTTATGGTGCAGTCGGCGGCCCAGTTCCTGATTACGGATACTGTGGTGCTGGGCATTATTGTGATTGCGATTGTCGCAGTCAGTTTTGAATTATTCTTGCGTTGGTTACAGAAGCAATTATCTCCTTGGTATGGTCAACAGCTGTAAGTGCAAATGGTAAAGATGAGAGAGTTAGAGATGACGTTAAATATTGAAATGATTAAACCAACAATCGGTGCAATTATTCACGATGTTGATTTAAACACGGCTGATGAACATACCACCCAACAAATTCAACAAGCATTGCTTGATCATCATGTCATTTTCTTTCGCAATCAGCAGCTAGCACCACACGCGCAAGCTGAATTGGCACGTAGTTTTGGTTCTTTGCATATTCATCCGATCTATCCATCAGTTGCCAATGTACCTGAAATTATTGTACTGGACAGCTGGAAACAGGATTTACGTGACAATGAGCTTTGGCATACAGATGTGACCTTTAGCCAAAAACCACCATTGGGCTGTGTATTGCAAGCGATTAAGATACCGCCTGTAGGAGGAGATACGTTGTGGTCGAGTGGGGCTGCTGCATTTGCTGCGCTAGATCAAGACTTACAGCAAAAGTTAAAAGGCTTAACCGCAACGCATGATATTCGTCAATCTTTCCCGATTGAGCGTTTTGCGCATAATGATGTTGAGCGTCAAAAACTGGAAGAAACCTTTAAGCGTAATCCGCCTGTTGTTCATCCTGTGGTGAGAACGCATCCAGTTACAGGTCAACCGATTTTGTTCGTGAGTGAAGGGTTTACTACGCGTATTAATGAGCTGGATGAGACTGAAAGTGCTGAGTTGTTGCAGTATCTATTTGCACATGCCACCAATGAGCAATTCCATTTGCGTTGGCAGTGGCAAGCGGGTGATGTGGCGATTTGGGATAATCGTTGCACGCAGCATAAGGCTTTATTTGATTATGGTGATGCGCATCGAATTATGCATCGTGCCACGATTAATGGTGATGTGCCGTTTTATGAAGCAGCAAGTTAATATTTAGTTTTAGATAAAAAGCTTGGGTAAAATCCTGAGCTTTTTTTATTTTTGGGGTTGAGGTTATTTCCAGTATTTGATACTCGGTAATCTCATCCACAACCTGCGTGGTTTTTATAAGGTTTAGTTTCTGCGAAAGATTTAAAAAGATTACAAGAAGTGGACAGGTTTTGTGGATGAGGATGCTTTTGGTTACTTTGGGCGAAACCAAAGTAACTCCAGCTGAAGGCTTATCCTTAAATTAGATGAGAGCACGGCACGACTCCGTTAAAGTCTATCCTTCAATAAATTAACTTAATATTTAAACGGACTTTAGTGGCCGATTTCACAGGTCTGCTTATAAACCGAAGGCGCTTGTCCTGTCCAACGTTTAAAGGCACGTCGGAATTCACGTAATTCACTAAAACCCAATTGCAGGCTAATCTCACTCATCGACAGGTTCTGTTCAATAAGTTGTTTAGCTTTACGCTCCAAGACATTTTGCCGAATTTGTTGAAAACTCAGACCTTCCAATAATAATTGCCGTCTTAGATGGCGTTCACTAATACGTAAATGCTCAGCAGCTTGCTGCATCTCGAAACGTTCAGGTAATTGCTGTTCAATTAAATGATCGAGTAAATGCACATAACCCACCTGATTGAGCTGATCAATTTCTTTTAAGGCCTGCTCACAGATTTGGATGGCAGTTGCATAGTTGGCTGGGCTGTAATTCTTTAAGCCACGTTGCAACATGCTGGTATTAAAGCGGATGATATTTTTAGAACTGTTAAATTGAATCGGACAGCCAAAGATATTTTTATATTGTTCTTGGTATTGGTTGGGGAAATAGCTGAGTTCAAGACTAATCACATCATTATGATCACCCAGCATCGCGTTTAGACAGGTGATGATGCTGCTAAATAATTCATCGTGGAAAAAAGCTTTCAGATCATCACAGGGATGAGACTCAATCACTTCCAGCTCACAGGCATCCGCTTGGAGACTAAAGTTGAGGTTGAGCACGCTGCCAGAAATACGATGGTAACGCAGCGCAATGTCTAAAGCATCGGCCACGGTTTTGCATGATTGCATGGCAAAACCTAAAATTCCCATTGAAATCAAACCTTCACTACTGCCAAGTTTTAAGCCGAGGTCGGGTTGTTGATAGGCTGCAATGGCCTGACGTACAACCTCACAAAGCTGGGGAAAACGAACCACGCCTTGGGTTTGCTGAATTTGAGCGATATCCAGACCAGAGTCTTGAAACCAGGCGGCATATTCCCAATGCTGTTGCTCTGCATAGTGGATCAGGCTAGCTAAAATCGTGGGTGGAATAAACTGCTGCTGGTCATTTTTATAGATGTTGTGTTTAGGCATAAGTCCGTTTTGCCCCCCAAGAAAAGTTCCTTTAACCCTGTTGGGTATCGCATAATTTTGATTAACTTTCAACAGGCTTAAGACAGCTAGAAAAGAATTGAAAAGGAAGTCGTGATGTATCAGGTAGGTTGGGATAAACAGCAAATTAAAATAACACCGAAAGGTTATGCCATGTTTGGTTATGGGCAATGGTCTCATCGTGCCTATGAGCAGCGTACGGCTTTATATGCCCGTAGCGTGAGCATTGTCGATCAACACGGCAATCGACTGCTGCTGTGTTGTCTTGATTTAGGCTGTATTACCCATGCCATGCGTAGCCAAACAGTCGCGCAATTAGCTGAACGATTAGGCTCGACGTTTGATGAAAATCAACTGGTATTAATGGCAACCCATACCCACTCTGGGCCAGGTGGTTGCGGTTATGAAGCCTTATATAATATGCCGACACCAGGTTTTGTGCCTGAGCATCTCAGTGCAATTGTCGAGGCGATTGTACTGAGTATTCAAAATGCGATTGTGTCTGAACAAGACACCGAGATTTTCTTGGGCACGCAACATTTTTCAGAACATACCGCTGTGGCGTGGAATCGTTCGATCAAAGCCTATAATCGTAATCCAGAGGTTCAGCCACGAACTGATGCTGAAACCCATTTGGCTTTAAACCGAGAAATGCAATTGATTAGTTTTTATCGTGAACAAAAATTGCAGTCCTTTATTTCATTATTTGGGGTACATGCGACTTGTTTAGGAAATTCCTTAAAAGCCTATGATGGAGATAATAAAGGCTATGCAGCCGCATTCTCTGAGCAGGCTTTAATTGAGCAGGGGATTCAAAATCCAGTCACGATTTTTGCTCAAGCAACTGCGGGAGATGTATCACCGCATTTTCATGGTAAAGATCAGCTCAAGATTCGTAATCAAATTAAAGGTGAGCAGGAGTATCAATACGCGCAACAAAATGGGCGTTATCAGAGTGAACTGGCTTTGGGTACCTTACAGGGGAATATTGCTAAAAATTTGCAAAAAGTCGAAGGCAAGATCGATGCTGTTTTGTCCTATGTTGATCTGAGCAATATTGAGATTCCCGATGCATTTGCAGAAGGTCAAAAGAATGCAAAGACCAGCCAGCCTTGTCATGGCACCGCATTTTTTGCAGGTACGCCTGTCGATGGTCTCGGTGCACCCAAACCCTTAATTATGGGGATGCAATTTTTAGCCGATCAATTTCGCAAACAAAAAATCAAACATCCCAAAGCAGCAGACTTTGTAGCATATCAGCAGCTGTATGCATCTCAAGGACCGAAACGGATTTTACTAGAATCAGGTGCCAAAAAGATTTTAGGTCAACCGATTGGTTTTCCGCCAAGTATTCTTGATCCGTTGATTGCAGAAATGAACCGACAAGTGAAAGCGGGTGCGATTCAGGACAGTCTTTTAGTCCCGAGCGTGGTTCCCTTACAGATTGTACGATTAGGGTCTTTGGCCTTGATTTGCTGTCCAGGCGAATTTACCACTATCGCAGGGCAGCGGGTGGTTGATACAGTCAAACAGATGCTTGCCGTACAGGCTTCGATTGAAAGAGTTTGGTTAGCATCATACTGCAATGATTACATGGGTTATGTCACCACCTATGAAGAATACCAAGTGCAGGCGTATGAAGGTGGGCATACCTTATTCGGGCAATGGACATTGGCAGCCTGTCAGAGCAAGTTCCAAGGCTTAGCAGAACAGTTATTATTAGAAAAAGATAAACGTCATTACGATGAAATGACACGACCACCGCATATTCCAACGCAGGAACTTGCAAAACGCAGCAATCATGGCAATTTAAAAACTGCCGTTAGCCAAGGAGAGGCAGTATGAGTGATTTAACACAAGGCATTTGGTCGAACTGGTCTGGCTTTCAAAAAGCCAAGCCGCAGCAAATTTTACAACCAGCCAATGTGCAAGAACTACAGTCCACTGTTAAAGCGCAACAAAAAATAAGGGTAGTCGGTGCAGGACATTCATTTACGCCGTTAGTCTGTACTGATGCAACCTTATTGTCTTTGGATCATATTGCGGGAATTGCATCGACTGATCTTGATCGATGTCAGAGCAGTATTTATGCAGGCACACGCTTATATGACTTAGACCAACATTTACAGCAGCAATCCATCAATCAGGCTTTAATGAATCAAGGAGATATTGATCAGCAAAGTCTGGCGGGTGCGGTCTCTACAGGCACACATGGCACAGGTGCAGATTTGCATTGTATTTCGGCCTATGTTGAAGCCTTTGAGTTATTGACGGCTTCGGGTGAAATCCTAAAATGTAGTCGCACAGAACATCCTGAAATCTTTGCCGCAGGACGGGTTTCTTTAGGCAGCTTGGGCATTCTGACTGAGATCACTATGCAGAATCGCCCTCGTTACAAGCTCAAAGAACATATTCAGCTTTGTCCAGTCGAGGACATGATGCAACACATTCAGCAATGGAAACATCAGCATCGACATATTGAGTGTTTTGTATTTTCCCATGAAAAGCAGTTGATGCTGAAAACCTTGGATGAGACCGATGAAGCGGTTTTGCCTCGTAAGGAAAATTTCCCATCGGATGATACTTTACTGACTTTATGCTCAGAGCTGACCAAAAACTTTCCTTCGTTGAATCCTTATTTACAGAAGCTACTCGGCATTTTTGTTAAACCAACGACTTATATCGATTGGTCGAGCAAGATATTTCCAACACCGCGCAATACAAAGTTCAATGAAATGGAGTATCAGATTCCTGTTGATCGCGGAATAGAGTGTTTGGATGAAGTATTGCATGCCTTAAGAATGTATAAAGTGGCCACCTTTTTTCCGCTCGAATTTCGCTTTGTCAAAGGGGATGATATTTGGCTCAGTCCGTTTTATCAGCAGGATTCTATTTCGATCTCGGTGCATCAATATCATAAGCAAGACCCGCGTTTGATTTTTGATGTGGTTGAGCCAATCTTGCAAAAATATCAAGGGCGTCCGCATTGGGGTAAAATGCATCAAATGAACAAAACACAGCTTCGGACTTTATATCCCAAGTGGGATGATTTTATGGCTTTGCGTCAGCAGCTTGACCCAGAAGCTAAGTTTTTAAATCCCTATCTGGAAAAGCTGTTTTTAGGTTAAATCGAATTTTTATGAGTTGAAAGTACTTAACGGAATCATATCGAATTCCCATCCAATTAAGGGTGAAGCTTTCAGCTAGATTTACTTTGGTTTCATCCTAAGAAGCATAAGATGTATTTAAACTCTTGCGTTTTGCCAAAGCTTTAGTCGCTTTGGCTTGCTCAGGTTGTAGATGACATTCCCTCGTATAAGATGGTTTTTTTAGGATCACGATTAAATAAAAAAGGTATAGCCATGTTGGATCATTATTTTAAACAACTCAATCTCGATCTAAAAAAACAGGGGATTGCGACTCCGCAACTGATCATCGATGAAGCAGCGTTAAAACAAAATATTCAGCATGTTCAAATTCGTCTTGCTCATGCCAAACACTTAAAAGCACGCTTGGTGGTAAAGTCTTTAGCCAGTCTAGATTTACTCAAGGTGTTATCTGAACAGATCAATACACAACGCTTTATGGTGTTCCATCAACCGCATATTATTTCAATCTTAGAAAATTTTGCTGAAGCCGATATCCTGTTAGGCAAACCGATGCCTGCCCAAGCGGTTCGTCAATTTTTTGAACAGCATGCAGAATGGTCAAATGCCAACATTCAGTGGCTGATTGATAACAAGCAACGCTTACAGCAATATTTGGAGATTGCACAGCTCTATTCGCTATGCTTGGATGTGAATATTGAAATTGATGTGGGTCTACATCGTGGTGGCGTGCAATCGGCAGCTCAAATGGTCGAAATATTAAAGTTGATTCAACAGTATCCACAGCATTTAAAGCTTTCTGGTTTGATGGGCTATGATGCACATGTCACTAAAATTCCAGCCATCATCAAAAAGCCTGAATTGGCTTATCAAAGCTCGCAGCAGACCTATGCCGATTACCAAAAGCTAATTAAGCAGCAGTTCCCAACGTTGTGGAGGGATGAGCTTTGTTTTAATGGTGGCGGCAGTCCAACCTTTAGTTTTCATACCACTGAAAGTGTCTGCAATGACTTGTCTTATGGTTCAATGCTATTAAAACCAAGTGATTTTGACAGTGATTTTTTAAGGGCATTACAACCAGCATTCTGGATTGCTGCACCTGTATTAAAAATATTGCCATTTACTCAGCTTCCTTCAATGTCTTTATTGGATAAATTGCCACATAGATGTAAGGCGCTGTTTATTTATGGTGGCTATTGGTTGGCTAATTATGTCTATCCTGATCAAGCGCATACCCACGCATTGTACGGGCGCAGCAGTAATCAGGAGTTGGTCAATGTACCCAAGGATTGTGATATTCAGGTCGATGATTTTGTATTTTTAAGACCCACACAAAGTGAAGCGATTATCCCTCAGTTCTCTGAGCTAAAGCTGTATCGCAAACATGCTTTTGAGACATGGCAAACGTTTAGTGAATAACGGTATTGCGATTACCAATATTCGAACTAAAAGCTTGTCGTGTATTTTGAGCCTTAAAATAAATCGCTTAAATGGCAGCTTTTCGCTTCAGTTAGATTGTCAATCGAATCGACCAATAGAATATTAATATCTTTTTCGCTTTTATACGCTGCGATCACTTCTGCATAAATCGGCTGTTTGAGTTTCGTGGCTTTAGAGAGAAAGCCTGATACCGCCTTTTCCTTCGACCAGTCTGCATCTTTGAGCACATATTCATTCTGTGCAATATCGCATCGCGTTAAAATGGCTTTGTTATCCTGTATGGTTAAGGTGCCCATAAAAATATCCATATTTTCTTTGGGATTAGTCGGATTGGCATAAGTGGTAAAAGGAAAAACTAAGCTAAAGATAAGTATAGAAAAGACAAGAGACATTTTTTTCATTGGTTTTTTCCTAGCGATGACATTCATTATTAAAATAATGTTGTTGAGATTCTAAGCTAATCCTTTCATTGAAAGCCAGAAAATAGCCAAGTAGGGGCAAGACCAGAAGCAGATCTGTTCCTATTTGGCTTGATGAGACGTCGTGATTAAAAGTGATAGCCTATTTTCAAACCATAAGCGATGGCACTGTTGTCTTTAAAATCGGCCTGTTCAGCAATCGGTTTAATTCCTGGTACAGGAATGTAATAGGTACCATCTTCGGCAACCGCATCACCTAACCAGAAGTATTTAATCCCAGCGGCAATAAAGTAGTTTGGAGCAGGATTAAACTGAGCCCCTAGGCCGATACCCCAAGATCCTTTGGTTGGATTCAATGTGGATGCAGGGTCGCCTGTACCAGAGTCCCAACTGACTTCAGTCGATGCACTCCATTTTTCAGTAAACTGATGTCCTATTCCGATATTGACCGTCCACTGATCTTTCTGATAACTGTCTAAATCAAAACCACCTGTATATGAACCATTACTGACTACGCCAGTGAGATATTCAGTAACTGCGCCAAATTGAGTAGGGCGAATATGAAAATCTTTCCAGTTGACCCAACGTAGATTGGTATAGAGTAGTGTGTCTTTATACACACCTGTTTGAAAATCAATATTCACCGATTGTGGTGTTGAAATTCTGGTTTTACTTGGTGTCGTCGCTTCCAATGGTTGACCGAACTGGGTCTCAGTCACTTGCATGTCGTGGTCGATTTTGGAGCGATAGGTTAGCGCTGCCTTTAAGGCAATATCAGGAATTTGATAACTCAAACCTGCCAACCAACCGACCGCATGATTCTTTTTAAATTCGGCATCATAGCCATTAAAGGCGACACTGTAGGAATTACCACGCAGTGCCACATCACCTTTGACCGATTGATAGACAGCTCCGCCATAGACTTGAAAATTGCTAAAAGGATTGACACCTAGAATCATGCTGATGCTTTCGGTATCGACATTGACTGATGTACCTTGCTGGGTAAATTCATTATCTGAAAAGGTATTGTTCGATTGCATCGGATACGTAATATCAGCACCAAAAGGCTGGTCATAGAGCAGACCAAAGCTGATTCGATCAGTCAGTTGAAGTTTGAGCGCGGCACTATAATACTGGAAGCTATTGCCCATATTGCCTGAGTTAAGATTGTTCGGATCATTGACCAGTTCTGGACGATTACGAATTTTTCCTGAAATATCAGCATCAACAGCTGTGGCATTAACCTCGACATAATTGCCATTTTCCAGAAAAGGGAGAATGGATTGTCCTGATTGATCCAGTGCCGCTGCGTGGTTAAATGTACTCATGCACATTCCACACAGAGCAATCACCAGTGGATTGAGTTTCATATTGATCATCCTTGTAAAACCGTGTCTTATTTTTAAACATGCTGTTTTTATTGACGGTCATCTTCTCGCTTTCATTGGAAAGTGAATGCAATGCCTTAGTTTGAGTGAAACATCTTTTAAATATATGGAATAGGGTTGGAGATCATCAATATGGGGGGCAAGGCGGTCATATCTATAAATTTTAGGCAATAAAAAACCTTATACTGATGCATAAGGTTTTTTCAATTCAAGCAAATCGTTATTGTTTCACAATCAGCACAGGAATATGGGATTCAGTTAAAACAGCACGCGCTACACTACCCAGTAATAAGCGTTTTACACCTGTACGACCATGTGAACCCATAATAATCAGATCCGCACCGACTTCATCAGCGACAAAAATAATTCCTTCACTCGCTGCACCATGCTGAATTTTGGTTTGAACCTCAATTCCATCGCGAATGAAAGATTGAGAAATATCTTGTAGTTGGGTTTTAGCATGCGCTTCAGCCTGCATAAAATGATCGGTAATGGCTGGTGCAACTTGATAAAAATCAACACCGACATATGGATCAACAGCCACCACGCTGAGTACAGTCACTTTTGCCCCTGATAATTTTGCTAAAGATAGTGTATGTTCAACTGCTGCATAAGAAATTGGAGAATCATCAACAGCGACTAAAATATTTTGATAAGACATATTTACTCCTTATAGTTTATCGTTGTAAAAGATAAAAGTATAAGCAGTTGATAACACATTGAACCCACTCTAGCAAATGGGACGATCATCTAAAACCTATGATAACGCTGAAAATAATCTAGAAATATAGGAAATCCCTCAGCAAAATATGGGTCTAAGAGAATCTCTGTATTTTTGTAATTTTTCTTCATATTTATAGGCATAGGAACATCCGTGTTACTCAGTTTAGAAGCATTCAAACAACAAAAATTTGATCAAGTCGCAGCAAAAATTATGGCTGATCCAGAGAGTTATCTCGCATTTGACTCAGTTTCAGATTTTTATAAAGCTGAATGGCTAGATGAGTTTCCACAAGGGACGACATGGTCTGCTACAGGATTAGATGATGGCGCTGAGCAGTTTTATGCAGTCATCGAATATGGCAATCACTATCTTTATATCAGCCGAACGGAACGAGTAACGGTAAAATTAGGTATAAGACATCATTACAATAAAAATTATTAATCCGATTAGTCACGAATATTTACGTGTTCACATTTTGTGATTCAAATGAGAATGATATACTTTGCCGCGATGATAAAACCCTAATTAAAACTAAACGGAAATTTAAAAATGGCACATCAATTTACGGTAAATGAAACAATTCACGGTGTTTCAATTGAAGATTTTTCAAGACTGGTTGCTGATACTTCATTGCATGAAGCAGTATGTAAGCGTATTCCGGGTGAGAACTTAGAAATTATTGAGTCTGCTGTAAAAGGGGATATTTATACCTTACGTCGTGAATATAATCTTGATGTAAATATCCCAGATGTGGCTAAAAAATTATTAAAAAATGCATTTCGTTTAAAACGTTCTGATATTACTGATTTAAAAAATTTAACCTCAACGGTAGAGCTAGGCGCAAACTTACCTTTAGAAGCCAAAGCTGAACGTAAAGTGACTGGGAATAGTGAAAAAGTAGAAATTGCATTGACGTGGAATGTAAAAGTCAAAGTGCCTTTGATTGGCAGCATGTTAGAAAGACATGCTGAAGGCGAAATTCGTAAATTTAGCCAACTTGAAATTGAGATTGTAGAAGAAGAATTAAAGAAAAATCTATAATTCTGAATAGATTGAAAACTCTCCATAAGGGGAGTTTTTTTATTTTAGAAACGAAGAAAATAGGGCAATATTGAGATAACCACACCGATGACACTTAATAAAGTCGTACTTTCGATAAAATACGGATAAATCATCAGAACTAAACCACAAACTAAAGGTACGGTCATTTTTTGCTTTTTGCCATACATAAAATAGCCTAAGCCAATCGAGCCAAAGATGACACCTAGAAAAAGTTGAGTTGCATTCATTGTGTTTTGCCATACGTTATTTTTATCGCGCATATATTAAGACAGTATTCTTAAATGAAAATTATGGCAGCTCAACCTAATATCAAATAGTATGTAATTCACTATCTGGTCAAAAATAATAAGGTCATCTAATGAGTGTGATTTTACCTGTAGCACAACGGGGTGAGAGTGTTTTAGAACTTCAAGCTGCTCCTGTCGCAGCAAGTGAATTTAATAGTGAATGGTTAATGCAATTAGCTTCAGCAATGCACCGTACCATGCTTGAGCGCAATGGTGTCGGAATTGCAGCGCCACAAGTTTATATTTCCAAACGTGTGATCATCGTTGCTTCGCGATCAAATCCACGTTATCCCGATGCACCTGAAATGGATGCCGTGGTGATGGTTAATCCTGAAATATTAGAGTTTTCTCAAAGTACCTGTTTGGGTGAAGAAGGTTGTTTGAGTGTGCCAGATGAGCGTGGGCAGGTTGAACGTGCTCAGGCAATTAAATTGCGTTATTACACTTTACAAGGTGAAGTGATTGAAACAATTTACGAAGGATTTCCTGCCCGCATTGTGCAGCATGAGGTGGATCATTTAAACGGGATATTGTTTGTAGAACGCGTGAGTTAGGTTTATTGGTTAGACATTAAAAATATTACAAAAGCTATAATTTGAATATTATCCGTACTCTGTACTATAAAACTTAATTTATATGAATACTTTAGATATTTAAAGGCAGACAACCATGAAAACGCCTCTTCCTGATTATTTGGCACATGTAATTAATGCCTGTGATACTGATAATAGTGGTCGTCTAGCCGATTATATTCCTGAGTTAGCCAATGCCAATCCCAATCGGTTGGCTTTGGCGTTGTCTACCGTAGATGGTGAAATCTATTCGGTGGGCGATGATGAGATCGAGTTTACGATTCAATCGATGTCTAAACCTTTTACTTATGCGTACGTGCTACAAAAGCTTGGAATAGATGTGGTATTAGACAAAGTGGGTGTTGAACCTTCTGGAGAAGCATTCAATGAGATTTCACTTGGGAATGATCGCCGTCCTAAAAACCCAATGATTAACTCAGGTGCAATCACCACACATTCATTAATTCCAATCAAAGAAGGGCTACAAGGCGCAGAAATTCTACGTGAGTTTATGAGCGAACTGGCTGGGCGTGAACTACGTTTTGATGATGCTGTCTATCAGTCCGAGGTAAAAACTGCCTATCGTAATCTTTCGATAGGGTATATGTTGCGAACCGTCGGGATTTTGGAGAGCGATCCTGTTGATATTGTGAATGGCTATATTCGTCAGTGTTCGATTTTGGTCACGGTGAAAGATCTCGTACGTATGGGAAGTGTTCTTGCCAATGGTGGGGTTGATCCTAAAACAGGTAAACGATTATTGAATCGTGCAGTGGTACGCCAAGTCCTCAGTGTGATGATGAGTTGCGGTATGTATGATGCTGCTGGTGATTGGCTCACGACAGTTGGTATCCCAGCCAAAAGTGGTGTGGCAGGTGGGATATTGGGTGTATTGCCCGGGCAGGTCAGTATTGCGGCTTTTTCACCAAAGTTAGATGAGCATGGCAATAGTGTTCGTGGTATCGATATTTTAGAACGGTTATCACGTGACATGGGTTTACATTTGATGGAAGGCACATCTTCGGCACAAACCATTGTACAAAGCCATTATCTGACAGGAAAAAATGCGTCATTAAGTGTGTATGTGCTGCGGGGTGTATTGAAATTTACTGAAGCTGAAATGTTGTTACGGACTTTGCAGTGTGAGCCTGTAAATAAGAATACAATCGTGATTGATTTGAGTCAGATTTCACTGATTCATGATGTAGGTAAACGGATGTTTTTAGAGGGGATTGATCGTTTAATTGATGATGGTCATACCTTGCTTTTGGTTGACCCCGAACAGCGTTTGGATCATGCACGAACCCATAAAGATCGAATATTGCATGTTTATCAAAATCTAGAGGATTTAATTGAAAAGCACAAAGAATTATAAAAGGAAAAGTTATTTATCTATTTTATTGGTTCGAAATTGCTGTGGTGTTTTACCTAAATGTCGTTTAAACATTGCACTAAATGCACTTGGATTGGTATAGCCAAGTGCTTCAGAAATCTGTGAGATTGACTCACCATTGGAAATCTTACTCAGTGCATGAGCAATATGCATCTGCTGAATCCATGCGCGATAAGACAGTCCCGTTTCTTTTTGGAACATACGCATTAAGGTTCTTGAACTTGTACCAATTTCATCTGCCCATTGAGTCAAATCTTTGCAATGCTTAGGTGAATGTAACAGTGCTTGACAAATTTTTAATAGACGTCTGTCTTTGGGCCAAGGGATTTGAATGGGAATTAAATTGGCGCTATGAATTTCTTCAAAAATTAGAATTTGTAAAGCTTCTGAAATATCCTGAGATGAAATAAGGTTTGGCGCATTCACTTGTGTAATTTGATTAAGTCGAATCAACAATTCATGCAACAAATTACTGACTCGAATAATAAAACAATTTTGTCCCATTAATGCCGCAGCATTCACTTCAACGAGTGCAGTATTGAGCTTAACGTGACTCAGTGAAATGACACTGTGTTCAACATTTGCTGGAATCCATAACGCACACATCGGCGGAACTAACCAGACATTATTGGGTGTGAAAACCTGAATATTTCCCGTTGAAGCATATAAAAATTGTGCTCTAGTATGGGTATGTGTGGGTGTAATCTCACGATAAGTATGTTCAGAGGATAATCCAATGACCAATTCAGATTGATCAGACTGAATAAGAGATTCGTGCATAATCTAAGCTAAAATTTGTCACTTATACGATAATTATTGGAAGATAAACTTATAAGCGACAAATTACAATAAGCGTCTTATCTAAAGATATTGGAGTTTTTCGGATATGACGTCTTCAATACAGTTGAATGATGGTATTGCAAATACTGCTACAAATGAGCAACCTCAAGGTATGATCATGAAGATCGTTGGTGCTGTGGCTTTTGCACACTTACTTAATGATTTAATTCAAGCAGTTTTACCAGCCATTTATCCCATGCTTAAAGCAAACTTTGCACTCAGTTTTGCTCAAGTCGGGCTGATTTCCTTTGTGTATCAGATTACGGGTTCACTGCTTCAGCCTTGGATTGGACTGTATACTGATAAACATCCAAAACCATATCTTTTACCATTAGGAATGATGGTCACATTATGCGGTATTTTACTACTCGCATTTTCTCCAAGTTTTACCGTATTGTTGCTCGCATCTGCACTTATCGGTGTAGGTTCTGCAACCTTTCATCCTGAAGCTTCGCGTGTGGCGAGAATGGCATCGGGTGGACGTTTTGGTACAGCTCAATCGACCTTTCAGGTTGGCGGTAATACAGGAACTGCAATTGGACCTTTGTTGGCTGCTTTAATTATTGTGCCTTTTGGACAACATGCAGTTGCATGGTTGGTGGTATTTTCACTATTAGCGATTTGGGTTTTGTTTGGAGTAAGTCGCTGGACGATTAGCCATGCAAAAAACTCATTTGCTGCCAAGGTCAATCAAACACAAACCAAGTTGCATGGTCGCCAATTAATCATTGCTCTAACTACGATTAGTGTATTGATGTTCGCTAAATTTACTTATATCGCGAGCATTAGTAACTATTTTACTTTTTATTTGATTCACAAGTTTCATATTAGTCTTCAAACGGCTCAATTACATTTGTTTGTGTTTTTGGCAGCGGTCGCGTTGGGTACTTTTGCGGGTGGACCGATTGGCGATCGAATTGGGCGTAAAGCGGTAATTTGGGTGTCTTTTGTGGGGATGGCACCATTTGCTTTGATGATGCCGTTTGCCAACTTGTTTTGGACAACAGTTTTATCCGTGATCACAGGTTTAGTGTTGTCGTCTGCTTTTGCTGCAATGGTAGTTTATGCTCAGGAGGCTGTTCCGGGGCGTGTTGGCATGATCTCAGGTTTAATGTTTGGCTTGATGTTTGGTGTTAGTGGTATTGCAGCAGCAGGGCTTGGGCATTTGGCTGATGTGAACGGAATCGAATGGGTATTTGGTTTATGTTCTCTTTTACCACTGCTTGGCTTTGCAACAGTATTTTTGCCAAATACAAAAGTTAAATAGTTCTTTTATTTCTAAATCTCTCAGTTCTGAAGAATTGAGAGATTTTTTTATTTGAGATATTTTGAATGAGCTCAACTAAAAGTGAATTAAACTTTGTAAAATAAAATAATTTTCAAAAAATTAATAATTTAGAAAAAAGGTAAATTGATGCAACCCTATAACAAAAATTTAAAACAGCCATCCCGTGATTTACGTAAAAATATGACCGATGCTGAACAACTGTTATGGCAAAGAATAAGACGTAAACAGATTTTAGGATTGCAGTTTTATAGACAGAAGCCAATTCTAAATTTTATAGTGGACTTTTATTGTCCCAAAGCAAATTTAGTTATCGAATGTGATGGTGGGCAGCACTATACAGAAGAAGGATTGGAGGCTGATCGGGTGAGAGATCAAGCTTTGGGGCAGTTGGGGTTGAACGTGCTGAGGTTTGATAATAGGCAGGTTTTGACTGAAATTGATGCTGTGGTGGAGAGGATTTATTGTGTTGTAGAGCAACGGTTAGAACTTATCAAATTAGAATCCCCCCTAAATCCCCCTTTGAGAAAGGGGAGCTTTCCGTGAATTTGATGGTGGTATTCTTTCGCGGAGTTCCTCCCTTTTTAAAGGGAGGTTGGGAAAAATTATAGATTTTAATCTTTTTGGGATTTAAACATTCTTGAAAGAATTGTATCTTTCCATACATTGTCATCTTCATAATCATCCCCATTAAATCTAGTTGAAGATTTTGATAAAAGCCAATAAAATGGAAATTCGGAGTCAAATTGACAGTGATTACATATGAGAACCCCTGTCATGTACATACGTAAAGAGTTTTCTTTAGTAAGAAAAATCTTCTTTCCACAATGAATACATTGTAAAAACTCTCCAAAGGCCTTTGCATAGCTTTGGGTTAAAGCTCTCTTTCTTCCGTCAGTGAATAGGTTTTCATAGCAGCCTAAAGTGCTTAATGTAATATGCTGATAAGTATTTTCATTCAAATTTACTAACTTTTGGAAGCCTTCCAATAGAACGTGAGTCGTAAAAATCATTATATATGGAAGTGAGGTATAAACAGGCTCATATTGATCTAAGTTATTTGGATCATTAAAAATTGAGTTGATAAACATTCTGCCAGTTTTTAAGAAGTCGCCTTGAGAAGTAATTAGATGCGTCGCTTTTTGACATGATATTTCTAGGCCTAAAGGATATTGCTTGGAAAAAATCATGTTGTCGATTAGTTCAGCTTCAAATAAATCGGGTAAGGCTAATTTAGGGATAATTTCTTCAAAAATTGCTTTTCTACTTGAACTATGTTTATAAAAATTATTTAAAGATTTATCAGTTTCTTGTTCAAAAAGTTCTATAAAGTTTTCATAGTTATTTAACACTAGGCATATAAATATTAAATTTTCTTTAAATGGTTTTCTAAGCAGACTATATGCTACAGAAAACTTTCTTTTTTCAAAAGCTTTTAAAGCTTCATATGTGAAATGAAGTAAGTCACTCGTTAATCCCATTAAAATTTTTGAAATTAGGAAATGATAATAGGGAGCATCAAGTCCTTCATTCCTACAAAATTGTAATATTTCAATAATATCTGAGTCATTATTAGGAAACTTATTAGAGTAAGCCTCTACTATTGTATCTATACCGATTTTAGCTATATTGCTTTGTTCATATTGCACCAACAAATTTGCACATTGATCATGTAGAAAGAAGATAAATTCGTGTGCAGGTACATGTTGGCTAGGAATATTTTGAATGTTTTCGTAAGGTAAATATCCGATATAATTTTTCATAAAAGTTTTAGTGTGGTTTTTGATCTAATATATGAAAAAAAAATTGTATTTACTATATTTAATCCCTCCCAATCTCCCTTTAAAAAGGGAGGAGTTGTCACGTAATTTATTTAATCACATGACATCCCCCTCTTTTTAAAGAGGGGTTAGGGGAGATTATAAGAACTCTAAATTAAACAATCGAATCATCTAAATTCGGTGCTAACCAACGCTTCGCTACATCCAGTGTCCAACCTTTACGCTTCGCATAATCCTCAAGCTGATCTTGAGAAATCTTACCTACGTTAAAGTATTCACTTTCAGGGTGCGAATAATAGAAACCACTCACAGAAGAAGGCGGCATCATCGCAAAGTGTTCAGTCAACTTAGTACCAATCTTCGCTTCCGAACCTAACCAGTCAAACAACACCGCTTTTTCAGAATGCTCTGGGCAAGCAGGATAACCTGGTGCAGGACGAATACCGATATACTTCTCTTTGATCAGTTCTTCATTGCCCAAAGTCTCATCAGCTTTATAGCCCCAGAATTCTTTACGGATACGCTCATGCAAATGCTCGGCAAAGGCTTCGGCAAAACGATCCGCCAAAGACTGAACCAAGATTGCTGAATAATCATCGCCTTTGGCTTTATATTCATTTGCCAATTCTTCAGCACCAAAGATCGACACAGTGAAACCACCCAGATAATCAGTATTCTCTTTAGAAGTGCTAATAAAGTCAGCTAAAGATAAATTTGGTTTGCCTGTGACTTTGTCAGATTGCTGACGAATATGCTCAAAAGTATGCGTAACCTTTTGACCCGTTTCATCAAAAACGCTCACCGTATCCGCACCTGTACGTTGCGCAGGGTATAAACCAAATACAGCACGTGCATCAAAACGGTTATTCTCGATAATGTCTTTCAACATCGCTTGCGCTTGGTTATATAAATCAGTGGCTGCTTCACCCACAACTTCATCTGTCAGGATTTTCGGGAATTTACCTGCCAAGCTCCAAGAGATAAAGAATGGCGTCCAGTCAAAGTACTCAACCAAGGTCGCCAATGGATAATTGGTAATTACTTGCGTACCTAAAGTATTTGGAATTGGTGGCACATAGTTGTTATCCACCTTGAAACCATTTTCAATCGATTCGGCATAGCTAAGTTTTGCTGCTTTCGGTTGTTTATTGGCTAAACGTTCACGAATTTTGGCATATTCAGCACGATGTTCTGCAATAAAGTTGCCACGCATTTCTTTCGAGAGCAGGGTGGTTGCCACACCTACTGCACGAGAAGCATCGGCAACATAGATCACCGCATCATTTTGATATTGCGGATCAATTTTGACTGCGGTATGCGCTTTTGAGGTCGTTGCACCACCAATCAACAATGGGATGTTAAAGCCTTTACGTTGCATTTCTTTCGCAACAAACACCATTTCATCCAAAGACGGGGTGATCAAACCAGACAAACCGATGATGTCACATTTCTCATCAATCGCAGTTTGCAGGATTTTTTCTGCTGGCACCATCACGCCAAGGTCAACGATGTCATAACCATTACAACCCAAGACCACGCCCACGATATTTTTACCAATATCATGTACGTCACCCTTAACAGTTGCCATCAACACTTTACCCTTAGACTGGCTTCCTGTTTTTTCAGCTTCGATGTACGGGTTCAACCATGCCACGGCTTGTTTCATCACACGTGCAGATTTCACCACTTGTGGCAGGAACATTTTACCTGAACCAAACAGGTCACCAACCACGTTCATACCATCCATCAATGCACCTTCAATCACATCGAGTGGACGCTTGGCTTTTAAACGGGCTTCTTCGGTATCTTCATCGATATAGGTGGTGATGCCTTTGACCAAGGCATATTCAAGACGTTTTTCAACGGATTCATTGCGCCATTCAAGGTTTTCGGCTTCACGTTGCGCACCAGTATGACCACGGAATTTTTCTGCGACTTCAAGCAGTTTCTCTGTCGCATTTTGACCAGATTCACCTTGGTTCTGATTCAGAACAACATCTTCTACCGCATCTTTTAATTCTTTTGGAATATCATCGTAAATCGCCATTTGACCAGCGTTCACGATACCCATCGTCATGCCTTGTTTGATGGCATGGTATAGGAATACCGAGTGAATCGCTTCACGAACAGGCTCATTACCACGGAAAGAGAACGAAACGTTAGAGACACCACCTGAGATCATCGCATGCGGCAAGTTCTGCTTAATCCAACCTGTGGCTTCAATAAAGTCGACACCATAGTTGTTGTGTTCTTCAATCCCTGTTGCCACTGCAAATACGTTCGGGTCAAAAATAATATCTTCAGCAGGGAAGCCGACATCATTAACCAAAACATCATAAGAACGTTTACAGATTTCACGTTTACGTGCAGCGGTATCGGCCTGACCTGTTTCATCAAAGGCCATCACAATAATTGCAGCACCGTACTGACGGCATAGGCGTGCTTTTTCGACAAACTCGTCATAACCTTCTTTCAAGGAAATAGAGTTAACAACAGGTTTACCTTGTACACATTTCAAGCCTGCTTCAATGATTTCCCACTTCGATGAGTCAATCATGATCGGCACACGTGAGATATCTGGTTCAGAAGCGACAAGGTTGAGGAAATGTACCATCGCATTTTGCGAATCGAGCATCCCTTCATCCATGTTGATATCGATGATCTGTGCACCAGCTTCAACTTGTTGCTGAGCCACTTCTAGAGCTTCGGCAAATTTCTCTTCACGGATGAGGCGTAGGAATTTTTTTGAACCCGTCACGTTGGTACGTTCACCGACATTCACGAATAGTGAATCATCATAAATGTTAAATGGTTCTAAGCCACTTAAACGACAGGCAGGTTTGGTTTCAGGAATTTGACGTGGCTTGATATCTTTAACTGCATTATAAATAGCACGGATATGATCTGGCGTGGTACCACAGCAACCACCCGTGATATTGATGAGACCACTTTCAGCAAATTCTTTAATGAATGCAGCTGTTTGTTCTGGGGTTTCATCATATTCACCAAAGGCATTTGGTAAACCTGCATTTGGATGGGCAGAGACAAAAGTATCAGCAACATCAGCAATGGTTTTTACATGTGGACGCATCGCGTCTGCACCCAAGGCACAGTTAAAACCAATTGAGAGTAAATCGCCATGACGTACTGAGTTCCAGAATGCTTCTGCGGTTTGACCTGTTAAGGTACGACCAGATGCATCGGTAATGGTGCCCGAGATCATCAATGGCAGTTCATGACCAATTTGCTTAAATACTTCTTTTACCGCAAAAATCGCTGCTTTACAGTTTAAGGTATCAAATACGGTTTCGATCAAGAGAATGTCCGCACCACCTTCGATTAACGCATGAGTCGCCTCAATATAGTTTTCTTTGAGCTCATCAAAAGTAATATTACGGAATGCAGGATCATTTACATTCGGTGAAATTGAACAGGTACGTGATGTTGGGCCAAGGACACCTGCAACAAAACGTGGTTTGTCTGGAGTTGAGTATTTGTCACATGCTGCACGCGCTAAACGTGCTGCTTCACGGTTGATCTCTGGTACGAGGTCTTCCATGTGATAGTCCGACATTGAAACACGGGTGCCGTTAAAGCTGTTGGTTTCAATAATATCTGCACCTGCATCCAAATAAGCTTCATGGATACCTTGAATAATATGTGGTTGTGTTAGCACCAATAAATCATTGTTGCCTTTTAGGTCTGAAGCCCAATCTGCAAAACGTTCACCACGATAATCTTGTTCTTCTAATTTATGGCGTTGAATCATCGTCCCCATTGCACCATCAATAATTAGGATACGTTGAGCAAGAAGTGATTGTAGGGTGGTAAGCGTGGACATTCAGAAACCCCAGTCGATGATGAAGATAAAAAAGCAGGGGCATTGTAACAGAAGCGAACAAAAAGCGCGTATTTTCAGCATCAGGATGATGTGATTCATCCAGTCAGTTTGAAAATGTCATAAAAGCTTCATGAAATTGCAATAATTTCGGTGAATAATGCCTAAAAAGACAACGTATATTTCGAAATATGACAAATAAGTTTCATATTTTGTTGTGTTTGTTGCAAAATCAGACAAACAGGTTTGATTGAATTTATTTTTAATTAAGATATTGTTTTTGTTATGTAAAAATATAAATAATCTTGGTTTAAATCAAAAAAAACATAAAAAAATGTAAGAAAAATATGAAAATTTGGCTTCATATGACAGTCCTTTGTCATATAATTGTCATAATTTAATTAAACAATACAGAGGATTTTATTATCCTCTTACCGTCTACATGAATTCTAATCTTCCTCCTGTTTCGGATTCACCGCTTGCCAGTCCTACGGCAAAATCGACGAATGTACATGTTCCTACACCGAAATTTTTTATGCCGGTGTTTTTAACAATTATTATTGCAACACTTATTTATATTGGTTTTCAGGTGAGTGCTGACTTAGCGCATGTACCACCTTTGAGTTTATATTCAGTTATTCTTCTATCTACGGCACTTTTCATTGCTTTAGGCTTTGAATTTGTAAATGGCTTCCATGATACAGCCAATGCGGTTGCCACCGTGATTTATACCAATGCATTACCTGCACCTGTCGCAGTGATGTGGGCTGGTTTCTGTAACTTCCTTGGGGTTATGGTAGCGAGTGGTGCTGTTGCTTACGGTATTATTGCTTTACTTCCTGTTGAACTGATTATGAATGTCGGCAGTGGGGCTGGTTTTGCAATGGTATTTGCTTTGTTGATCGCAGCCATTCTTTGGAACTTAGGGACTTGGTTCCTTGGTATCCCAGCATCAAGCTCTCATACTTTAATCGGCTCGATTTTAGGTGTGGGGATCATGAACCATTTCTTAAATGCTTCAACTGGCGCAACCAGTGGCATTGATATGGATCAGGTCATTAAAGTGGGTAAGGCGTTATTATTCTCACCTTTAATCGGTTTTGCTTTCGCAGCAATTGTATTCTTGTTGGTTAAAACAATTTTTAAACGCCAATTAGAACTTTTTCAGCCACCAGAAGGTAATAAGCCACCACCACCTCTTATTCGTGCAATTTTGATTTTTACATGTACGGGCGTGAGCTTTGCACATGGTTCTAATGATGGTCAAAAGGGCATGGGTTTAATCATGTTGATCTTGATCGGTTTAGTGCCATTAGCATATTCACTAAACAAAAGCTTAGATGCAAATCATCTTCAATCATTTGAAAAGCTTTCAAGTCAAACAGCTGCTGTATTGAATGTAAATCAAAATGAATTATCTGATGAGAAAGCGCGTGCTGTACTCACTAAATATATTCAAACCAAAGAGCAAACACCTGAAGTTGTTCCAGCGCTTGCAAGTATGACGGAACATTTAGGAACACGCGTTGCAAATTACGGTGATCTTAAAGCTATTCCTGAGGCTGCTGTAAGCGAAATCCGTAATGATATGTATTTAAGTACCACAACTTTTAAACGTTTAGACAAAGCAGAAGCTTTACCGAAGATGGATAAAGACCAAGCTAAAACTGTCAAAGAGTATCGTAGTAATCTTGATTCATTCCTACAATACATTCCAAATTGGGTTAAAGTTGCGGTTGCACTTGCACTCGGTTTAGGTACGATGGTGGGTTGGAAGCGCATTGTTGTGACTGTCGGCGAGCGTATTGGTAAGAACCATATGACTTATGGTCAAGGGATGTCTGCTGAACTTGTTGCAATGAGTACCATTGCTGCTGCTGATGGTTTGGGTATGCCTGTATCGACTACCCATGTTTTAAACAGTGCTGTTGCAGGTACCATGGTTGCGAATAGATCAGGTTTGAACTTCGCAACAGTGAAGACAATACTTTCTGCATGGATCTTTACTTTACCAGCGACGATTTGTTTATCCGGTGGTTTATACTGGTTATTCTTACAGTTTGTATCATAATTTGATTTGCTTTAAAGCCAAATTATTTTAAAAAGCTTTGCCTCGGCAAAGCTTTTTTTATGGGTCATAAGATAGCGATAGATACGGACACAAACCAAGAATATTAGGTTCTAACTCAAATAGTTCTGTTCTAATTTGAATGCCTGAATGCCTGAATGCCTGAATGCCTGAATGCCTGAATGCCTGAATGCCTGAATGCCTGAATGCCTGAATGCCTGAATAAGCTAAGAAGATCTAAGTGAACCTATTACAAAAATAGTTTTATTCCCCAAACGAGGAATATTTTTATTCTTGATTATCCGCTAAGATAACTGAGATATAGAGTTTACTTAACTGCCTGTTTAAATCTATTAAAAAATATAGGCAATCGAAATTAGGGTTTACACTCCGCCATTCTCCAAAATAGAGAGTGGCTTTTTTTATTTCTATCTCTGAACATCGACAAAAAAAGAGCTGTCGAAACAGCTCTTTGGATGTATTACGTGAGGTTTAATTCAATTAAGCTTGTTGAATACCGGCAACAACCCAATCTTGTTGCGAGCCAGCAGGCTTAACAAAATGCCAAATTTCAGTGAAAGGTTGTGGCAAGCTGTTTAAATCTTCGCTTACTGTTCCTGTAAAACGGACGCTAACAACGTATTGACCATTTTCAGTCGCACTATCTACAACCATTGCGTTTAGATTACTAAATTCTGCAACATCTTGGTCTTGGTTGGCCATAATGTCACTGTACATAGATGAATAAAGTTCAGGTGTTAAATAACGACGAATTTCTTCAATGTTACTGGCACTATTCACCGATTGAATATGATTAAAACGCTGACGAGCTACACGTAAGAACGCAGCAGGTTCAGTACCATCAGGTAATTGATTGCCACTACTCATTGATGCTCCGCCAAATGGTGCTTGAGGAGCAGCTGTACCGCCACCGACAGATTGACCAAAAATATTGGTATTGTCAGTTGCAGGCGCTGTATTTTGGCGACCAAAATTATTTTGACCGTTATTATTTGGCGCATAAGGATTGTTTGCAGCTACTTTTTGTTTACCGCTGAACTTACGGAAAATAAAGAAAGCACCGCCTGCGATCAGTAATAACCAGATCCAAGTTGGGATTCCACCTTTTTTCTCTTGCTCTTGGGCTTGTTGTGCAGCTTGAGCATTCGCTGTTTGCTGATCAGTGGCAGTTGGGTTATGTGGTTTATCATCAGCTAAGGCATTAGCTGCAACTGCACCTACCGCCGCACCAGCTACACCAGCTGCAACCATTGAACCAACACCGGGACCTGATTTTTGAGGTACAGTTTGTTGTGGAGCGGGCGTAACTTGACGTGGTTGCTGATAAGATGGGTTAGATTGTTGGTATGACTGACTAGATGAACTAGATCTGCTCATACCGTGGCTTTTTCCACCACCTGCACGTTTTGCTTCTGCAAGTGGTGCAGCAACCAATGTTGCCATTAAAAGAGCTGCCATCAAGCCACGCTGATGTACTTGCATCGAAAATTCCTATTTAAATCCTATTTGTAAATGTATTTATGCAGGTATTTATCTGTAATTTCAACTATAAAAATATGTTTTTTTATGTCAACTCGTCACTCAATTGCATTGCTTCAGTGAGAGCCTCATGTAAGCGTGCAACGGCAATGATTTGAACGCCATCGATAGATTTTTGCGGTGCATTTGCTCTTGGTAAAATGACATATTTAAAGCCATGCTTGGTCGCTTCTTTTAATCTTTCTTGACCATTCGGTACAGGGCGAATCTCACCAGACAGTCCAACCTCACCAAAAACTGCCAATTGTTGTGGCAGAGCTTTACCTCTTAAACTTGATGCACAAGCCAATAAAACCGCAAGATCAGAGCCGGTTTCAGTAATCTTTAAACCACCCACTACATTGACATAAACATCTTGTCCTGATGTTTGCACACCACCATGACGATGCATCACTGCAAGTAACATATTCAAACGGTTTTGCTCTAAGCCAAGTGCCACTCGACGTGGTTGCCCGTGTGCATCATCAACTAAGGCTTGAACTTCGACTAGGAGAGGGCGCGTTCCTTCACGGCTGATCATGACAATTGAACCAGGAATTGCTTCATCATAACGACTGAGAAAAATTGCTGATGGATTGGCAACTTCTCGAAGTCCTTTGTCGGTCATTGCAAAGACACCCAGTTCATTCACTGCACCAAAACGATTCTTTACAGCACGTATCATGCGATAACGTGAGTCAGATTGCCCCTCAAAGTAAAGTACACAATCCACCATATGTTCTAAGACACGTGGACCTGCAAGAGAACCTTCTTTGGTCACATGACCGACAATAAATAAGGCTGTACCACTATTTTTAGCAAAACGAGTAAGTAAGGCAGCAGACTCACGGATTTGTGAAACTCCACCTGGAGCAGATTGTAATGTTTCGGTATAAAGTGTTTGAATTGAGTCAAGAATGGCCACAGCAGGACGCTCTTGTGCGAGAACCTCACAAATACGTTCTACGCAAGTTTCGGCCATAACTCTGAGTTGGTCTGTGGGCAGATCTAAACGTTGAGCACGTAAGGCAACTTGTGAAAGTGATTCTTCGCCTGTGACATAAAGAGCTGAACTTTTCTTACTAGCCATATGCGTTGCGGTTTGCAATAAAATTGTTGATTTACCAATACCTGGATCACCACCAATCAGTACAACTGAACCTGTAACTAGGCCACCACCCAATACACGATCGAATTCACTGATGCCAGTTTGTAGTCGAGTTTCATTTGAGACAGAGATTTGATTCAGCGTTGTAATATTGGCTACTTGTCCTGCATAGCCACCTACTTTAGGGCGCGCGCGGTGTGAAATACTAGGCTCTAATCGTACTTCCGTTAAGCTATTCCATTCGCCACATTCTGAACATTGGCCAGCCCATTTAGGATGGTCTGCACCGCATTGTTCACAACGATAAACTGTTTTAACTTTGCTCATATTTACTCGTAAAAGATACGTGATAGATCAATTAATTTTTTAAAAAATTTGGTTTAGGAAAATCTGAAATACAAATTTTATCTATAACAGTCGCCAAACTCGATTTTGGCACGTAAACTGCTAATTACAAGGAATTGTACATCGAGGTTTATAAAAGAGGAAAAGATGATTAAAAATGCAACTAAAAAGTTCTGAAATTTTAAAAAAGTAATGAAAAGCCGAAAAAACTTTTTCTATTGTGAGATTTTTAGGCTAATTTTGTGACATAAAACTCGAGAGTTGAATATAACAATGTCAAATGATTTTCTTGGTTCACCAAATGAAAACGGTGAGCTACATCGTAGCCTTTCCAATCGACATTTACAGTTGATTGCGATTGGTGGAGCAATCGGAACGGGATTGTTCATGGGTTCGGGTAAAACGATTAGTTTAGCTGGACCATCTATTTTATTCATTTATGGCTTGATCGGTATCATGGTGTTTTTCGTGATGCGTGCTTTAGGTGAATTACTCTTATCGAATTTAAAGTATAAATCTTTTATTGATTTATCCACTGATTTAATTGGTCCTTGGGCGGGTTATTTTGTTGGATGGACATATTGGCTATGTTGGGTCACGATTGGTATCGCAGATCTATCAGCCATTATTTACTATCTTGAGTTTTTCAATGGGGGCGAGTCATTTACTCCATTGGGTGGATTGTTGATTAGTACTGTTGCGATTCTATTTGTACTTGGGTTGAACCTTGTCACCGTAAAATTATTCGGTGAAATGGAATTCTGGTTTGCAATGGTTAAAATCACAGCAATTATTGTCTTAATTGCGGTTGGTTTATGGATGATCTTTACGGGCTTCACTAATGCTGCGGGTACAACGGCGAGTATTAGCAACTTGTGGACACATGGTGGTATGTTCCCTAAAGGGTTAGATGGCTTCCTCGCAGGCTTCCAAATTGCAATTTTCGCCTTTGTCGGTGTAGAGCTGGTCGGTACAACTGCCGCTGAAACACAGGATCCAAAACGTAACTTGCCGAAAGCGATTAACTCAATTCCAATTCGTATCATTATTTTCTATGTATTGGCATTGTTTGTGGTGATGTGTGTAACACCTTGGGATCAAATTAACCCTAAAGTCAGTCCATTCGTAAACATCTTCTCACAAGCAGGTATTGCTTCTGCGGCGATTATTATGAATTTGGTGGTGTTATCTTCAGTGATGTCATCAATGAATAGTGGTGTATTTTCGACCAGTCGTATGCTATTTGGTTTATCAACGGATAAGCAAGCACCAAAATTATTTGGAAAACTTTCTAAATCGGCAGTTCCTGCAAAAGCATTAATCTTTTCTTCGATCTGTATTTTTATTGGTGCTTTCGTTCAATTCGTTTATAAAGTGAAGACAGGAACCAATGATGAAGTTACCGCGTTTACCTTAGCGACCACTTTATCGACTATCTTGTTTATCTGTGTCTGGATTGTGATTATGTGGAGTTACATTAACTACCGCAAAAACCGTCCTGAGTTACATGCACAATCAACCTTTAAACTTCCTGGTGGTGTGTTTACTTGTTGGGTGGTTATTTTATTCTTCCTTGCAACGATTTATTTCCTTGCTTTGGACGAAACTACTTTAGAGTCACTTAAAGTCAGCCCAATCTGGTTTGTTATTTTGGCAATCGGTTATTTCTTAAATAAAAAGAAGTAAGCAGTTAAAGAAGTAATGAACAAGAACGTCGGCATCTAAGTCGGCGTTTTTTTATGGATATTGTTTTATTCCTTCAAGTTTAGACTTTAGCCAATCTGATGATCACGTTATACTGCTCCGAATTGTAAAAGTTAGGTGCTCAGATGCGTCAAGTCATTTGTTCGATCGGTTTATTATTCAGTAGTGTGGTACTTACTGCATGTGGTCAGTCAGGGGCATTGCAATTACCTTCTGATATCAATCATGACAAACGTGCAAAATACCTGCTTTATAAAAATGAAACGTCTCAGGCTAAAACGTCATCTGATGATGTGAAAGCTGAAAACCAAGCAGCAACCTCTTCAACAGTATCACAGACAACCTCACCTTAAGTTTGTAAATAAGGACATCTTCATGAGTTTCACTCGCATTAATGGAGTATTGCATGCTGAGCAATGTTCATTAGATCAGCTCGCACAGCAATTTGGCACGCCTTTATATGTTTACTCAAAATCTACATTTGAGAAGCATTATTTAGATATGCATCGTGCTTTTGATTTTATTGATCATCAAATCTGTTTTGCAGTGAAGTCAAACTCGAATATAGCTGTTCTGAATGTATTAGCAAAACTTGGTGCAGGTTTTGATATTGTGACGGGTGGGGAACTAGCACGTGTTCTCGCAGCAGGCGGTGAACCTTCAAAAATTGTATTTTCTGGTTTAGGTAAATCCGAAGCTGATATTGAAAAAGCTTTGACCGTAGGTATTGCATGTTTCAATGTTGAATCTCATGCTGAACTTGATCGTATTCAAAAAGTAGCAGCGAAATTAGACAAGAAAGCACCGATTTCATTACGTGTAAACCCAGATGTGGATGCGAAAACTCATCCCTATATCTCAACAGGTCTGAAAGAAAACAAGTTTGGTATTCCAAGTGATACGGTCAATGAGACTTATCAATATGCGGCTTCATTACCTAATCTTGAGATTGTCGGTATTGACTGCCACATCGGTTCACAATTGACAGAAACCAAACCTTTCGTTGATGCTTTGGATCGTGTCATTGTCATGATTGAGCAGTTGAAACGCTTGGGTATCAACCTCAAACATATTGATATTGGTGGCGGTCTAGGCGTTTGTTATAAAGATGAAACTCCGCCAAGTGTTGAAGAATATGCTAATTCAATGCGTCCAGCTTTAGAAAAGCTTGGTCTCAAAGTGTATATGGAGCCAGGGCGTAGTATTTCTGCCAATGCAGGTGCATTACTCACCAAGGTGGATTTACTCAAGCCGACTAATCATCGTAACTTTGCCATCATTGATGCAGCGATGAATGACTTAATTCGCCCAGCTTTATATGAAGCATGGATGGATATTCAGTCAGTCAATCCAAATCCTGATGTTGAAGTTAAAACTTGGGATTTGGTTGGTGCAATCTGTGAAACAGGTGATTTCTTGGGTAAAGAGCGTGATTTAGCACTTCAAGAAAATGATGTCCTTGCTGTATTAGGTGCAGGTGCCTACGGTTTTGTAATGAGCTCGAACTACAACACGCGTGGTCGTGCTGCCGAAGTTATGGTCAGTGGTGATCAAGCCTATTTAATTCGTGAACGTGAAACCATAGAATCACTTTGGGAAAAAGAACGTTTATTGCCTGAGGAGTAAATTGAGATGTATTTAGAATTTACCAAAATGCATGGTTTGGGCAATGATTTTATGGTCGTTGACCTGATCACGCAGCGAGCTTATTTAGATACTTTAACCATTCAACGTTTAGCTGATCGTCATTTTGGTGTGGGTTTTGATCAACTTCTGATTGTTGAACCGCCTGATTTTCCTGATGTTGATTTTAAATATCGAATTTTTAATGCTGATGGTTCAGAAGTAGAACAATGTGGTAATGGTGTACGTTGTTTCGCTCGCTTTGTACATGAACGTCAACTGACGACCAAAACTAAAATTCGTGTACAAACTAAAGCGGGTATTGTTGAGCCTGAGTTGGGTGCCAATGGGTGGGTTCGTGTAAATATGGGACCACCAAAATTTCTTCCAGAAGAAATTCCATTTCTTACCCAAGAACATGAAGATATTGAAGGCTTATACGCACTAGAACTTGCAGACAATCAAAGTATCAATATTGATGTTGTAAACATGGGTAATCCTCATGCTGTGACTATTGTACCTGATGTATTAACTGCTGATGTTGAGCGTATTGGCCCACAAGTAGAATCACATACACGTTTCCCTTCAAGGGTGAATGCTGGATTTATGCAGATCATTGATGAAAAGCATATTCGTTTACGTGTGTTTGAACGTGGTGTTGGCGAGACTTTAGCCTGTGGTACAGGGGCTTGTGCAGCAGCGGTTAGTGGTATGCGCCGTGGTTTACTTGCCAATGAAGTTGAAGTTCAGCTTGCAGGTGGTAAGTTGCATATCGCTTGGCGTGAAGGTGATGTGGTGTGGATGACAGGTCCAACCACGCATGTCTACGATGCACGATTGGATTTAAGATATTTCCAAGGTTAATCTTGGAATAAGTAGACATTCCTAAACGGGGGTGTCTACATGAAGAGAAAATTATAATTTCAAAGGATAACAATGAATCATTTAGTTTTTCTTGCAGGCGCGTCTGGAAATACTCAATTTTGGAATCCTTTGGTTGCTAAACTTCCAGAAGCCTACACCAAACAAATAATTCATTATCCAGGCTTTCATGGTATGGCCGCAGATCCAGAGATTAAAAATTTTGATGATCTGAGCAATTATGTCGTTGCACAGATTCAGCAACCTTCTATTCTCATCGCTCAATCCATGGGCGGAATTTTTGCGATTGCTGCTGCCTTACAGAAAACTGATTTGGTTAAAGGTCTCGTATTGATTGCAACTTCAGGTGGAATCAATTTAGATCGATTTCAGGTGCAAGATTGGCGTCAGCTTTATCGACAAGAATATTTGGAATCCCCTGATTGGTTTGTAACGACAAAGGTCGATTATGAGGAATTTTTATCTACGATCGAGGTAGAAACACTACTCATTTGGGGCGATCAAGATTCAGTTAGCCCAATCGAAGTTGGGCAGTATTTAAATCAGATATTTAAAAAATCAAAACTTTATATTGTCGAGGGTGGTGATCATGGACTGGCAAAGCAGGATGCAGATGAAGTGGCGATACAAATAAATGCCTATTTAAAAATGATTTAGACCATGATTGAAACGGATATTGAGCGTGCTGTGTTACAGCACGCTTTTTATGTACTATCTTTTACTTAAAGCTAGTTTTAGTGCAAACAAGATAAAAATACTTCCTGTGATGCGATCCATGTATCGAATAAATTTAGGTTGCTTTAAATAAGCGGAAATGGACTGCATCGCAGCAATTAGAAAAATTGACCAGATCAATCCGATTACGACATGTATCATTACAAGACTCATGGTCCAAATTACTGGAGATGCAGACTGTGGAATAAACTGTGGCAAAAAAGAAATATAGAAAATACCGACTTTTGGATTGAGTAAGTTTCCCCAAAAACCTTTCATAAACCAATTTTGCGTTGTCACTGCTGAATTATTTAAACTCACAAGTTGGCTACGAGGTTTTAAAAGGAGATTGAGTCCTAACCATGTTAGGTAAATTGCCCCTATCCATTTCAAAGCATTAAAAGCAAGATCCGAAGTCATCAACAATGCACCTAATCCACAGGCCACGATCACTCCCCACACAATACAACCTAGATTAATTCCTAAAGCTGCTTGAAATGCTTTCGTTTTACCTTCAAGTGTTGCGGTACGAATGATGAGCGTTGTATCCAGGCCAGGAGTAATCGTAAGAATTGAGATTGCAATGAGATAGGGGATAAGCAACATTGACATGGTGATGGCGCTACAAAAAACTTGAAATATATTGTATTACACAGCTATATATACTTCGAGATTTGTTTAAAGATAAATCAGAAGAAAATTTGTTAAAATACAAGTTGGTCGATATTCCAAGATGGAGAGAAATTTGGAAACCCCTACAAAACTTCTTTCCATGTGGTTAAAAGAACGCATTATTCAAAATCAATCGGAACATACGATTGCAGCATATCAACGTGATTTAACCGATTTTTTAAAGTTTTGTGAATACAAAAAGCTACGATTAGAAGATGTCGAAGCATCTGATTTAAGGGAATACTTGGCTGCAAGAGTTGAGCAAGATCAATTGAGTTCGAGTAGTCTGCAACGCCATTTAACATCAATTCGTCAGTTTATGAAGTGGGCTGAGCAAGGCCAGTATCTACAACAAAATCCATCTGAAGATTTTCGATTAAAGCGCCAGCCGCGTCCTTTGCCAGGGATGATTGATATTGAAACAGTGAATCAGATTCTAGATCAGGCAGCGCCAGAGAAGCCGATCGAACAACAATTATGGCTACGTGATAAAGCGATGCTTGAACTTCTTTATTCCAGTGGATTGCGCTTAGCCGAATTACAGGGGCTAAAGATTAAGGATATTGATTTTAATCGACAATTGTTGCGTATAACGGGTAAAGGCAATAAAACGAGAGTTGTGCCATTTGGAAGCAAGGCAAAACAAGGTTTGATTGAATGGCTTAAAGTTTATCGAATTTGGCAAGGAAATTTTACTGCCGAATCAGCAGTTTTCATCTCACAACGAGGAAATACATTACAACCTCGTCAAATTGAAAATCGCGTTAAATTGCAAGCACAAAGAGCAGGTGTTAATGTCGATGTACATCCACATTTATTACGCCATTGTTTTGCCAGCCATATGCTTTCAGCAAGCGGTGATTTACGCTCAGTTCAGGAGATGTTAGGACACAGTAATTTATCAACGACCCAAATTTATACCCATGTTGATTTTGATCAATTAGCAAAAGTCTATGATCAAGCCCATCCGCGAGCACAAAAAAATGAGTGAACGACAAGAAACAGCTTTATCGTTGGATAATGAAGTATCTATTCAGTGTGCGAATTATATTGAGAAGATTTTATTTCAATATCAAACAATAATAGGTGCAGACTATCAAGGTTATTTGAATCATTGTAAGCGTGTGGCTTTTTGCTGTTTAATCCTAGCTCAAGATGATTGCCAACAAACCCGTGATAAAATTGCGATTGCTGCTGCTTTTCATGATATTGGTATTTGGACAGCAAAAACGATTGATTACATTCAACCCTCTGTGCAGCAGATGAGGCAATATCTTGAAATCAATCAATTATCTGATTGGCAAAATGAACTGACTTTAATGATTACGGAGCATCACAAGCTAACAGCTACCGAATGTGATGAATATCCCTTGGTTGAACATTTTAGAAAGGCTGATTATGCCGATTTTTCATTAGGATTATTACGTTCAAATATTCCCTTTCAAACTTTTAAATATTTAACGCAACAATATCCGAATTGTGGTTTTCATAAGAGTTTAATTTTTCTTGGATTTAAACGCTTTTTGCATAAGCCATGGAGTCCATTACCAATGTTTAAATGGTAATTGCGGTATTCTTTTTTGAGTAAAATTAGATCATAAAAGATACATGATGTTGCAAAGTTGAATGTTTAATAACCGACTGTTTTTTTTATTTGTAGTTGCAATTTATTGAACAGACATTCTTACTTTATTGCCAAGTTTTTGCAAAATGTAAATTGGATTAAGATTTATCAGAAATGATCGGTTACAGATCTTTTGTACGTGTTTTTATATAGCCATTTTAGGTGGTTGAATTATATAAAATATTAGCTAAATCAAAGTCTAATATATGTGCTGAAAGTATAACAATATTTATATGCTGAATAACCTGCCAAAATTAGTGAACTGAGCATTTCATCTTTTTTACAGTCATAGCGAAAATTGTGACTTGACCGAAATGCCAAATACATTGCAAGATAGGGCACCTAAAAAGTTTCGATCGAAGAGTTAGAATGCTCTTCACTACATTTACTTGCTTAGAACAGCCGAGGATTACATGAAGGCTCTTGTCGCTGTAAAACGTGTGGTTGATGCCAACGTTAAAGTTCGTGTTAAGCCGGACAATACTGGGGTTGACCTTACTAACGTTAAGATGTCAATTAACCCATTCTGTGAAATCGCAGTGGAAGAAGCGGTTCGCTTAAAAGAAAAAGGAACGATTTCAGAAATCGTTGTTGTTTCAGTGGGTTCTAAAGATGCGCAAGAACAAATTCGTTCTGCAATGGCTTTAGGCGCTGACCGTGGTATCTTAGTTGAAACTGCTGATGAAATTGGCGCTTTAGAAGTTGCTAAAATTTTAAAAGGCGTTGTTGATGCTGAAAAACCAGAACTTATTCTTCTTGGTAAACAAGCAATTGATGATGACTCTAACCAAGTAGGTCAAATGCTTGGTGCTTTACTTGGTGCTGGTCAAGGTACTTTTGCATCTGAAGTTAAAGTTGACGGCGGTAAAGTACAAGTTACTCGTGAAGTTGATGGCGGTTTACAAACTGTTGAGCTTGGTCTTCCAGCAATCATCACAACTGACTTACGTTTGAATGAGCCACGTTATGCTGCTCTTCCAAATATCATGAAAGCGCGTAAAAAACCGCTTGATACTAAGTCTCCTGCTGACTATGGCGTTGCAACTGGTACTAAACTTAAAACAGTTAAAGTTGAAGCACCTGCTGAACGTAAAGCTGGCGTACAAGTTAAGTCTGTAGACGAACTTGTTGAAAAATTGAAAAATGAAGCGAAAGTGATCTAATACAGAAGGATAAAATCATGAGTATTTTAGTTATCGCTGATCACAACAACCAGTCACTTAACGGTGCAACTTTAAACGTTGTTGCGGCAGCTCAAAAAATCGGTGGTGATATTACTGTATTAGTAGCTGGTTCTGGCGCTCAAGCAGTTGCTGATGCTGCTGCTAAAGTTGCTGGCGTGAGCAAAGTATTACTTGCTGACAATGCTGCTTATGCGAACCAATTGGCTGAAAACGTTGCTGGCTTAGTTGCTGACATCGCAAAAGGCGGTTACAAATACGTATTAGCTGCATCTACAACAACTGGTAAGAACATTCTTCCACGTGTTGCTGCACTTCTTGACGTAAGCATGATTACAGACATCATTGCTGTTGAATCTGCTAATACTTTCAAGCGTCCTATCTATGCAGGTAACGCAATCGCAACTGTTCAATCTGACGAAGCAATTATCGTTGGTACAGTTCGTGGTACAGCATTTGATGCTGTAGCTGCTGAAGGCGGTTCTGCTGCAGTTGAAGCTGTTGCTGAAGCGAAAGATGCTGGTATTTCTAAGTTTGTAAGCGAAGAAATCGTGAAACTTGATCGCCCAGAATTAACTGCTGCGCGTATCGTTGTTTCTGGTGGTCGTGGTGTAGGTTCTGGTGAAAACTATCACAAAGTACTTGACCCATTAGCTGATAAGCTTGGTGCTGCTCAAGGTGCTTCACGTGCTGCGGTAGATGCTGGTTTCGTACCAAATGACTTCCAAGTTGGTCAAACTGGTAAAATCGTTGCGCCAGATCTTTACTTGGCAATTGGTATCTCTGGTGCGATTCAGCACTTAGCAGGTATGAAAGATTCTAAAGTTATTGTTGCAATCAACAAAGACGAAGAAGCGCCAATCAACAGCGTTGCTGACTACTGGTTAGTTGGTGATTTGAACACTGTTGTACCAGAATTGGTATCTAAACTTTAATTCTCTGAATTAAGTTTGAAAACCCTTGCGATGCAAGGGTTTTTTTTATGGTTAAGAGATTAGAAGAAATCATTATTTGTTGTAAAAACAGCAACAATTAAAACTAAGTAATCAGAAAGTAAAAGAAATTTGCTTCAATTAAAAAAGAATTTTGCAAAATATAGGGAGATGCAAAATGAAAATAAACTCGTTATTTCAATGGGTTTTGGGGGTATTCTGGGCAGTGTTGGCGAGTACAACTGTTTATGCAGCTGATTCGATCGAAGGGTATTGGAAAAGTATTGATGACCGTACGGGTGAACCTTTATCTATCATCGAATTCAAAAAGAAAATTGATGGAACTTATTCTGGAACAATTGTTCATCGTTACCCCAACGTTAGCGGTGTGATCTTAACGCATTGTGTGAAATGTGCTGCACCAAATACGAATAAACCTATTCTAGGAATGGAGATTGTTTCTGGTGTGACCAAAGATCCCAAAAACCCAAACAAATATAATAATGCGACTTTGTTAGAGGTTTTGAGCGGTCGTACTTATCAGGGTAAGGGGGAAGTGACCAATAATGGCCGTTTGCTCAGAGTGCGAGCATTTAAAGGAGTTTCGCTATTTGGGAGGAGCTCTGTATGGGTGCGTACTGCTGCACCTATGGATGTCGAGGTTAAATCACCTTAATTCTTACAGTTCTCAAACGCTCCGAAAGGGGCGTTTTTATGTTAAAAATAAGGAAAATAAATAAGAGCATGGTTAGATGAATTATACTTTTAAGACTTATTTTCAGATGCTAGCTCATTATAATCAGTGGGCAAACCAAAAGTTATTTTCTACACTCATCAGCTTAACAGAGGAGCAATTAAATCAAGACTGTAAAGCTTATTTTAAATCTCTTATGCAAACGGCAAATCATGTGTTGGTAGGAGATATACTTTGGTTTGAACGTATCAAAGGCGTTGTTGCATCAACATATACTTTGGATGAGATTCTTTATAATCAACTTGCCCAATTAGAGAATGCTCGACTTGAACATGATCAAAGTCTGATTAATTTTATTCATGAACATGATGAAGTTTCATTCCATCAAATGATTACTTATGTCCGTCGAGGTCAAGTTTATACTGAGCCTTTGATTGAAATATTGGCACACCTATTTAACCATCAAACGCATCATCGAGGTCAAATGCACAGCATGATCTTTGAGCTAACAGCAAAGTCCTTGGAGCTAGACTTAATTTTCTTTCAAAGAGAATATGCCTATTTATATCGCTGATTTAAAAAAACTGGATTAAATACTTTGTTAAAAATGCTGTTATTTTGATTAAAAAATAACCTTTTATTCTATTCACTAAAAAATTGAAAACTAGATTTTTAACTTATTAATTCTAATAAACTTTTTATTGTAAAAAAATGCTATTTTCAGATTAGCAAACTCCCTGTTGATAAGTGCTTTATGCTATAATTTTTCGCTATATTTTTTAATTTTAGTTCAAGTTTCTGAGCTAAATTTTTGCAAGATTGAATACATAAAAACAAGTAGAGCCATCTACTTGTAAACAAGGAGTATGCATGAGCGTATCGGAAATTAGACCGATTGCCATTGAGGACGAACTCAAGCATTCATATCTAGATTACGCAATGAGCGTAATTGTATCTCGTGCATTACCAGATGTGAGAGACGGTCTTAAACCTGTTCACCGTCGTGTGTTGTTTGCAATGCATGAATTGGGCAATGATTATAACAAAGCATACAAAAAGTCTGCTCGTGTTGTCGGGGACGTGATCGGTAAATATCACCCTCATGGTGACAGTGCAGTATATGAAACAATCGTTCGTATGGCGCAAAATTTTAGCTTGCGTTATATGTTGGTTGACGGTCAAGGTAACTTCGGTTCTGTCGATGGGGATAGCGCAGCAGCAATGCGTTATACCGAAGTTCGTATGCAAAAGTTGACCCATGAAATCTTAGCAGACTTAGAAAAAGATACTGTTGATTGGGAAGATAACTACGACGGTTCTGAGCGCATTCCTCAAGTGATGCCGACACGTATTCCAAATCTTTTGATTAATGGTACGACTGGTATTGCAGTCGGTATGGCGACCAATATGGCGCCGCATAACATGACAGAAGTCGTGAATGCATGTTTAGCCTACGCCAATAACCCGAATATTTCGATTGAAGGTTTGATGGAACACATTACGGGTCCAGATTTCCCTACAGGCGGTATTATTTACGGTAAATCAGGTATTGTTGATGCCTATCGAACTGGTAAAGGCCGTTTGCATATTCGTGGTAAATATCACTTCGAAGAAGATCAAAAAACGGGTCGTACGACGATTGTCTTTACTGAGATTCCTTACCAAGTTAACAAAGCAAAAACCATTGAGCGTATTGCCGAGTTAGTCAAAGAAAAGAAACTTGAAGGTATTTCTGAACTGCGTGATGAGTCTGATAAAGACGGTATGCGTATCGCGATCGACTTGAAGCGTGGTGAAAATGCAGAAGTTGCAGTGAATAATTTATTCCTGCATACCCAACTTCAAAACTCGTTCAGCATCAACATGGTTTGCTTAGACAATGGTCAGCCTAAGTTGATGAACCTGAAAGATATTATTGCGGCATTTATTCGTCATCGCCAAGAAGTCGTGACTCGTCGTACCATGTTCGAATTGCGTAAAGCACGTGAGCGTGGGCATATCTTAGAGGGTTTAACGGTTGCCTTGGCAAATATTGATGCCATTATTGAAACCATTAAAACTTCTGCAAACCCCGCTGAAGCACGTGAGCGTTTACAGGCAGGTGAGTGGGCAGGTGGCGGTGTGGTTGCATTGCTTGAAAAAGCAGGTGCGATTTCTGTTCGTCCAGATGAGATTGAAGGTGAAGATCCTGCTCGTCCATTTGGTCTGGCTGGTGATATTTATCGCTTGTCACCTACGCAAGTGGCGGCAATTTTAGAATTACGTTTGCATCGTTTAACGGGTCTCGAACAAGACAAGTTACATGCAGAATATTCTGAGATCTTAGGCCAAATCGCTGAATTAACAGCAATTCTCAATGATTTTAATTTATTGATGAATGTGATCCGTGAAGAGCTTGCTTTAATCTTGCAACAATATGGTGATGGGCGTCGTACTGAAATTGTTGAATCAGGCGTTGATTTCTGCCGTGAAGATTTGATCCCAGAAGAACAAGTGGTATTGACTGTTTCTCAAACAGGTTATGCGAAAACTCAACCACTTTCTGACTATCAAGCGCAACGTCGTGGTGGTCGTGGTAAGTCTGCAACTTCGATGAAAGATGATGATATTATTCAACATTTAATTGTGGCATCAAACCATGCAACAGTTTTATGTTTTACCAATGTTGGTAAAGTCTATCGTTTAAGAGTGTTTGAGGTTCCGCAAGCTTCACGTGGTGCAAAAGGTCGTCCAATTATTAATTTGCTTCCTTTGGATGCAAATGAAACCGTGACTGCAATCTTACCGTTGACTGAATTCCCTGAAAATCACTATGTATTCATGGCAACAGCATCAGGTACAGTTAAACGTGTTGAATTAGCACAATTTAGCAATGTTCGTTCTAATGGTTTACGTGCGATTGAATTGAACGAAGAAGATACTTTAATCGGTGTTGCAATTACCGATGGTAATCAGCAGATCATGTTGTTCTCGAACGAAGGGAAGGCAATTCGTTTTGCTGAAACAGATGTTCGTGCGATGGGACGTACTGCAAAAGGCGTGCGTGGTATGCGTGTGAGTTTTGCAAGCAATACCATTGAATCTGAGGATGCTGAAGTCGAAAATGATGATGGCGATGACAATGATGATTCATCAGATTCGAATGTTGTCAGTCGTATTGTTTCGCTCGTGGTTGTACCTGAAACAGGTGAAGTGTTGTGTGCTTGTGCAAACGGTTATGGTAAACGTACACCTGTTGATGATTTCCCGACCAAGAAACGTGGCGGTAAGGGCGTGATTGCCATTAAAACTAGCGAACGTAATGGTGAGCTTGTCGGTGCTGTATCTATTGATGAAAGCAAAGAACTGATGTTGATTTCTGATGGTGGTACATTAGTGCGTACGCGTGCTGCAGAGGTTGCAACCACAGGTCGTAATGCACAAGGTGTTCGTTTAATTCGCTTAAGCGATGCTGAAACCTTAGTCGGTGTTGTTTCGATTGAAGCTGTAGAAGATGACGAAGAGTTAGACGTTACAGAAGAAACGGAAAATACAGAGGTTGAGGCTTTAGTTTCTGAAGAAGCGACAGTAGAACCAAAAGATGATACGCCTGAAGCGTAAATATCCTATTCATAAAAAAGGAAGCTCATCAGCTTCCTTTTTTATTTAGGGATGTTGATGAATGAAAAAAACATCATAATTACGATAATGTAAAACCTTTACATTTGGGTCTTCTGGAGTATATCCATTAGGATTACTGAAAAGAAGTAATGGCTGTTTTTGATCCAAAGCTTTTTGTAGCTGCTGTTTATTCCATAGATATTGTTGACGTTCAGGTTCAAATAACAGCCCATCTTTTAGTTCAAGTGAAGAGTTATCTGTTTTGACTTTATCCCAATCATTGACAATATAAGCTGGTTTTTTGAGATCCAGTAAAAAAGGAATGTCATAGAAATAATTGTAATAAAAAACTACATCTGAATTGCGATTGATGAGTTTGGAAAAATCGACTTGGTCAGCATTATTTTTTGTATCTAAAACAGTTATTGCTATTGAAATAGAAGTACAAAATACGATTAAACTTAAAAAAATTGCCGTTAAATAATCTATTTTTTTCTGTTTAAATAACAGCATTAAGCTGAATGGGGTTATACATAAAATTGTGCCAATCACATAAATTTGTATGGCATGATTCATATAAAAATCATGATTATTTTTGATAATGTGCGGTGTTAAAATAATTCCAAAGCCGAGTATAAAAATAAAAACAGCAGTGCCCCAAATTTGAAGTTTGCTTTTATCAATCTTATCTAATATTGGACTTATGGTAACAGCAAGTAATATTGCTAAAGGGGCTACAACTGGCAAGATATATCCTGCTAGCTTTGAAGGTGGAATTGAGAAAAAAATACTGACAGAAATAAACCACCATAAAAGCAGCGATAGCAAAGAAGAAGGTAAAGATTGTTTAAAAAGTTGTTTTGGAAAACTAAAGTGGCTGATTAAAAACCAAGGTAAAAAACTGACAAGAAGAATTAAATAGTAGAAAAACCAAGGCTGTTTATTATTAAACTCATTAGAACTAAATCGGCTAAACTGTTGATCAATAAAAAAGTAATGTAAAAATTGAGGGTGTTTTAACTGAACTAAATAGATCCACGGTACGGTTAATGCAATAAAGAGAAGAATGCCGAAGGGATTAAGTAGAGCTGGAATTTTAGCCCATTGGCGCGTGTAGAGTAACCAAGGAAGGAGTACGAGCCCCGGTATTAGTACACCAATTAGACCTTTACTTAAAAATCCTGCCGCGGCTGCAAAATATCCTAAAAATAGAATAGTTTTTTTACCTGAAAGCGTAAAGTCAACGAAGCTAAGGATACACACCGTCATCCATGAAGCAACTAATAGATCATGATTGATATATTGGCTGCTGCCATAAAATAACAAGCTCGTTGCTAATATAATAATCGTTAACTGAGCAATTTTTTCAGAAACATGTTTCTTCAGAAAAATAAAAAGACTGAATAACATCATACAACCTGCCAAGGTTGGAACGAGTCTTAATACCCAAATACGCACACCAAATATTTCCATTAAGCTTGTAGAAAGCCAATGTAATAAGGGTGGCTTATGCATAAATGGTAATCCATTAATGCGTGGAATTAACCAATCTCCAGATTCGAGCATATAGCGACTAATATCACCATATCGTCCTTCATCTGGTATAGATAGAGGACGAATACATGAGCTAATGAATAGCCAAAGAGGTAAAAAAATAAGTAAAAACTTAGATGATCGCAGCCATTGTTGCATGTATTTCATCCCTATTATTGAAATGCAAAATAACGATTGAGTAAAAAAGTAAAAATTGAAGTGATGCAAATACTGGCAATCACGAGTAAGGAAACCTGAAAGTGAAGATAGTGGTGGCTGATGAGCAAAATAAATTCATTAAAAAGAAAACCTAGCGTGGCTACTGCAATGAATTTCTTTAATGTTTGCCTGTGCTGAAGATAAGTTACTCTGAAAGTAAAAATACGATGGCCAAAGTAGCTAATCCAGAAAGCGGTTAAAAAGGCGAAAAAGTTGGCGTATTTTAATGAGATTTGATATTGGGGTTGGATGAGCAGCGTGACTACAACATAATGTATTAGTGCTGCGATTAAACCCACCATAGCAAAACGAAAGAATTGTAGGATATGCGCTTGCATTAGAAGGAAGCTACATTATTTTGTTTTTCTTGTAGTGCAGGCTTTGGTTGAATATGTGAATATTCTGCTGAAACAATATATTTAGGTCGATTTTTTACTTCTGCATAAATTCGACCAATATATTCACCTAAAATACCAATGCAAAGGAGTTGAATGCCACCTAAAAGTGTCATACCAGCAGCAAGTGTGGCCCAACCTGGTACTCGAATGCCTTCAATTAACGTTTCGATAATGATCCATACCCCATAACTCATCGCAAATATTGCAAGTAATGCGCCGAGGTAGATACATAGCCGCAATGGAAGGTCGGAAAATCCAGTTAACCCAGACATTGCTAGTTGAAATAAGGCTTTAAAATTAAAACTAGATTGACCGTATTGACGTTGTTGTTCTGTGAAATGAATTCCAATACTTTTAAAACCCACCCATGCGTATAGGCCTTTCATATAGCGGTTTTTTTCAGAAAGCTTTTTAACGGCATCGACTACTTTTGCATCAAGAAGTCGAAAATCTCCTGCATTTTCAGGAATATCGACAGAAGAACTTAGGTTCAGTATATGGTAATAGCAACGGGTGAAGACTTTTTTAAGCCATGATTCCGTACTTCGATCTCGAATTCCATAGACCATGTCATAGCCATTTTTCCAAAGTTGAATCATGCTTGGAATCGCATCTAGTGGATGTTGAAAATCAGCATCAATTAGGAGGGCTGCATCTCCAGTAACATAATCTAATCCAGCACTTAGAGCTGCTTCTTTACCAAAATTGCGAGAAAGTTTTAGTATGCGTAGCGGATAGTCATTCAGCATTTGTTCTAAAACAGTAACAGTTTGATCCTGACTACCATCATCAATTACGATGATTTCATAGCGTAAGTTTTGTTGTTCCAATTGTTGTGCTAAAGCAGGAATAAATTTTTTTAGATTTTCGGCTTCGTTATAAGCAGGGACGACACAAGATAAAAATGGATGGTTTATCATTTTAATGCGTCCATTGGGCCGAGTGAAATTTGATAAAGTCGACAGTCATCACGAAATTGTGATGAATTCAGATATTGAAATTCTCTTACACGCGCCGCTGCAATAGGGTCTTTATGGTCAATAGCATCCATAGCTGGGTGACACATAATCAGTAAATGATCTTTTGCTCGCATCAGCCATTGTTGGTTTAATCGAGCGTAATCAAAATCTTTAAAATCATAAATGCCTGCAAAATTTTTATTTTGATAGATATTTTTCTGCTTACATATCGCTGCCAAAGTTGGCGCACCAAGCATTGAAAGTAAACGGGGTTTGGCTGAATAATGAGGAATGAATACAGGGTACTCTAAGTTTCTAATCCAACCTTGAAAATGATGTTGCTTGAGAAAATCGATTAATACCTCTCGAATAATAGGAAACTGATGTATGTGTTGATGACCATCAACAAAATCAGGTTGTCTCTTCATTTCTGAAATAAATAGATTCCATTGTTGTTCAATGCTTTGTTGAATGATTTTCGGATCTAAACGATGAAACCATGCTTTTAGCATCAATTGAGGTAGGCTGAAGATAGGTATTTGTCGATCGAATAAATGAGTAAAATTTAGATGTAGACCAACATCAATATGATTCGATAATGGCTTAAGTTGTTGGGCTGAGATTGGCCAGTAGGCAGACTGAGTCATACATGAGGTTGCATGTAAAACTCCTTTTTGCACGAGCAATAGAATCGCTTCAGAAATTTCAGGGTTCATTGCAAAATCGTCAGCGCAATAGCACACTTTAGCCATATCCATGCCTTCATTTAGGTCAATTAAAAAATAAGATAGAGATTTACTCTTACCTTTTAATTAATTTCGATTAAAGCAATATGCCTAGATATCCTTAATAACAACTTAAACCATGAAACGCTATTTCTTAACTAATCTGAAGTAAGAAATAGCTAATAAAATTGCGCCTAATGTTGCTAAGAAAATTAGTTTGGGTACGACAATAGCAATAGGTACACCCATTTGATTTAATTGCACAAACATTTGCACGCCGTGTGTAGAAGGAAGTAACCATGCCAACCATTGCATCCATTCTGGCATAGCGGAATGTGCCCAAGCTGTACCTGTTAACAAAAATAGAGGCACAGAGGTTACAACAATCAAATGTCCAACACGTTCGGGCATATCGACTAGAGAACCAATTAGCATCGCTAAACCAATAATACAACTCACATAAATCGGAACAGCGAATAGCATTCCCCAGAAATTCCCCCCATTCGGATATTCATATAACCAAAATGTAAAGCCAAATAAATAGAGACAACCTAAACATCCGATGGTCAATATTGCGGCAAAAATCGCAAAAAATTCTGATCGGTTGGCAACCCAACCTTTTTCTCTATAGCTCGCAATCAACATTGCGAGCCCGAGTAATATGGTTTGATGAATAATAAGACTAGATACAGCAGGAAAAATATAGCTGCCATAGCCAGATAATGTATTAAATAGAGGAATCTGGTGAATCGATATTTCAGGATGAAATGAAGAAGCTTTGCCAAATTTTTCTAAATATTCTTGCAGGGTATATTCAATTGAACCTGCAAGCCCTATTCCAACCTCTTTCGTTCGAATGAAATAGGCTGTACTTAGGTAAAGACCGATTCCACCCATTTCGCCGCGTTTCAAACTATTGGTAAGATTTTCGGGTAAAAGTAAAATGCCCTCAGCTTTCTGATTTTTTACGAGCTTCTCAGCCTCCAAGAAATTATCGGTAACTGTTGTGATTCGAATATGTGGACTATTAGCAGCTTGACTAATAACTTTTGAAGTTAAAATACTTTGTTCTTGGTCAACAATCACAATTGGGATATCTGCTGCCGACTGAGCTTTATAAGCAGTAGGGTAGAAAAAACTATACATGATTACAGCTGCAATCAATGTGGTAAATACAGAACTATTTGCAACAATATTTTTAAACGTTTGGATGTAATAGAAGCAAAATGATTTCATTGATTTTGCTCCTGAATATTTTTCTTCAATAAACGAATACTTAAACCTAGATAAAGAGCAGAGAAAATAACTAAAATGCCAAAAGGAATGAGAGATACGGAAATATCACTACCAATCACCCATTGCTCTGTTTGTAGTTTCGCATAAGGCGTATACGGAATAATCATTGACCAAAATTGAGTAAATGCTGGAGCATTATTCAGGGGTAGGGTAATTCCTGAGAAACTTGGTGATGATCCACCATAGAGTGCAATAAAACCAAAGGTTTTAGGTAGATCTTTGGTGGCCAATACAACCGTACTGCTGATGACAGCATAAGAAAAATAAAGTAAAAATTGTGCAAGTAAAATTAGGCTGAGCGAACCTGCAATAAAGTAGCCACGAATATGAGCTAGCCAAAACATCCAGCACCATGTCCATGCACAAAAAATAAAGACATATGTCAGGATTTTACCTAATAGGCTAGAAATAATGTGTTTTGAGTCAACCCATTCATTCATGGTTTTCCTTTTAAACTCCTGTCCTATCGCAAAAGCCACACAACAGCAAAGCAGTAAATGTAAAACTGCGGGTACCATGAATGGCTCAAGGAACAGTTCATAGCTCATATTAGGATTATATAGTGTAGAAATTTTGATATGAGGTGTTGGAACATCAAAGTAGGGGATTACATTTGATAAGTAACTTTCTCCCATATAATCTGCCATACCGTTTAATGTACTCATCAGCATCGCAGAAGAAATGGTATTCCCAATACTAAAAAAAGATTGATTGTAGGCAATACTAATTTGTGCATCTTGTGCTTGTACTAATCTTTGTTCTGCACCATCGGGGATTAAAACGAATCCCCATGCTTCGGTTTTATTAATAAGCTGTTCGGCTTCATCTTGGCTAGTGGTGATAGTTTTTACTTGTAAAGTATGATTGATACTCAGTGCATGAATGACTTTACGGCTCATTTCACTTTGATCTTGATCAATCACAACGATAGGTAAATGCTCAGCTTTACCCGATGCAAACATATTGCCAAAAAGAAGAATCACCAACAAAGGGGCAATGATCGCCATAAAAAAATCAGCTTTATGGCGTTTTAAATAGCGCAACTCCCGAAGCATTACTGCAAACATCGGTTATTTTGCCTCTGCAATGTTAAATAAAACACTCATACCGACTTTTAGGTCTGGAATAGTTTGTTCTGGTACTAAATGAAATTTGAAACTACGAATATCATAACCGCCAGTTTGTCTTGTTGTCTTAATCGTTGCAAAATCACCTTCGGCATCAATTTTTTTCACTTTAAAATTTGCTTTACGGTTGAGTGCAGGAATAAAACCTTCCAGAGTTTTAGTTTTATAAATTGAGCTATACATGTCTTCACGGACATTCAAACTTACCCATAAATCATGGTCTTCAAGAATGCTTACCACAGGGATGCCTGTCGCGACTAACTCAGTTGGTTTACCGTAAGTTTTAGAAACAGTGCCATCAGTCGGTGAATATAGTTTGGTTTCTTCGGTTAAAGCATTGGCTTCTTTAACCGCTGCTTGAGCCATAGCCACTTGTGCATCAGCAGTTGATTTTTGTTGCTCCGTACTGCCTCGTTTAGCGCGTGCGTACTGTTGATAAGCGGCTTCAGCAGTTTCACGTGCCGAAGTTTGGGCCGCTAACATTTCATCACGGCGTTGACGAGAAATGACACCTTGTTGAAATAGATTTTCACCACGTTTATAAGTGGTTGCTGCCAAATCAGCTTGGGTTTTCATTGCTTGCCAGTTGGCGTATAAGGTTTCAATATTCTCTTGTTGAGCACCACGATACACAGTCGAATGAAATGCTGTAGCACTTTGTAAAGCTGCTTGTGCTTGCTCTTTCTTTGCTTCTAACTCGGGACTAACAAAACGAACCAAAGCCTGTCCTTTTTTGACGGGTTGTCCGTCAGTGATGTAAAATTCTTCAATACGGCTTGGAACTTTGGTGCTGATATGTACTGTTTCTGCTTCAACGCGACCTTGTAATTCAATGGTCTGAGGTTGATAAGCTTTCCATAGACCATATGCAATTAAACCGAATAATAAAATAAGGATAATTAACCCAATAAGTTTGAGTTTTCCATTTTTAGGTGATTTATTCGGTGGAATTTTTTTATTCAAAGGTGCTGTTTCAGCTTCTACTTTTTCTGTATGTTCAATTACAGAAACTGGTTCAGATGCTGTTTCTTTTGTTTGAGCATCTGTTGTTTGGTTGACTTGATCTGTATCACGTTCTGAATTGGATGATGATGGATTCTGGCTCATAAATTGCTCCAATTAGCGGATATAGTCAGTACGTGGTTGATTGACGTAAAGCTTAAATTCATCAATAGAACCATAGCTTTGTAATAAGGTGGCCAAAGATAAAATATATTTATACGAGTTGAGTGCCATTTCAGTTTTTAAAGCACTTAAAGCATTTTGTGCGTCAATCACTTGTGTTGCAGTACCCATACCTTCTTTAAATGAAAGTTGTTGGATTCTTAAATTTTCTTGAGCTGCTTTGGTATTCTGGGTAAGTAATTGATGGCTATTTTGCGAAGAATTTAATTCACTATAAGATTTGTATAAAACATTTTCGACTTCTTGTTTTGTCCTTTCAGTCATAAGCTCTGCTGCATATTTTTTGAGCTCCGCGGCACGGATATTTTTATTATTGTCTATACCTGAGAATAAATTGTATTTTGCCATCACACCAACAATCCAATTTTCTTTGCTATCTAAGCCGTATTCTCCAAAAGCAAAAACACTTGGTTTTTTAGAGGCTTGTTGAACTTTCACATTTTCATTGGCTAATTCAGTATCTATTTGTAGTTTTTTAATCAAACTTGAGTTCTGATCATAATTTGCAAGCAATTTATCCAAAGAATGATTATGAGCTAAATTCACAAAAAGTGGGGTGCTTAGACTGACACTTTCTTTGGTTTGTAATAGATTATGTAAACTAAATTCGCTCGCTTTTAAATTAGACTGTGCATTTTGGTAAGTACGTTCAGCATTATTGCGTGCAACTTCAAATTGCATACGCTGTCCCTTGTTAATAAAACCTTGTTTTTCAAGTTTTAGCGCATTGTTATAATGTTCTTGCATGGCATTCAAATTAAACAGCGCTGACTTGGCTAATTGTTGTTGTAATTGCACATTGAAATAAGCCTGAATCATTTCAAAACGTTGTGTATCTTGCTGTTGTTTTTCACTAATATTTGAGCGTTTTGCTTGAATTGTGGCGATTTGTTTAGCGCTATTAATTTTTCCACCAGTATATAGCGGCATAACCATTGAAACTGAAGTACGAACATCATGATCTTCAACAGTGACATCTAAGTTATTTGGAACTTTATTTAAACCATCGCTAACAACTTGATCAAAACCTTGGCTGACCTGATCGATGACTTCTGGAGGTAATACATTTTGCCATTGAGATAATTTTTCATCAAAACCATTTGTTAATGAGTTTTCTAAACGACGTTTACTTGATTCAAGAGGCACGCTCGTTTCACTATGAAATGCATAGGCTCGAGCATTTAAATCAATTCTTGGTAAGCCTAAATTTTTAACAGCTTCCATTTCTAATTGTGATGCTTGCTGTAAGGCTTGTTGCGCTTGAGAACTATAAGCATTCTGCACGACATATTGTTCAGCTTGGCTATAACTGAAGGTCTGAGCAAATGATGGTAATGAAAATAGGGTACAACTAATCAGGCTCATACATAGGCTGAGCTGTTTTGGAAACCGTTTGACCTGAAGGCTCGGTCGATCATGTCGTTTCAACATAAGAGCATGTCGCAATTTAATAATATCCTCAGATAGTCTAAATTCTTTTTATAAAATTGAAATATTATGTTTTTAATTAAATAGTTATATCACTTCAATTGGTGTATTGAATTTGTAAAAAATAGAGTTTTTAATCTATAAAGAATAATGGGATTTAAACTGTGATCAGTGAATAAAATGCATCAAAATAATCAAAAGCAGATTAAAAAATTTATATGTTTTTTGCACTAAAATTTAAATATTTACTCGATAAGCTGCTGCAACCTTCGCTAATCTATGATTAAATCCCCATTTCAATTTGTTTCACTTTGACAAGGGAAAACTCATGCGTGCTTATAATTTCTGCGCTGGTCCTGCTGCATTACCTACTGCCGTTTTAGAGAAAGCTCAACAAGAAATGTTGGATTGGCAAGGTAAAGGTTTGTCGATCATGGAAATGAGTCATCGTAGTAGTGACTATGTTGCTGTCGCTGAAAAAGCTGAAGCGGATTTGCGTAAGCTCATGAACATTCCTGAGAACTATAAAGTATTGTTCTTACAAGGTGGAGCATCGCTTCAATTTTCAGCAATTCCTTTAAACTTGCTCGGCAAGAATGCGAAAGCTGATTATATTCATACTGGTATTTGGTCTGAAAAAGCGTTGAAAGAAGCAAAACGTTATGGGGACATCAATGTCATTGAAGCGGGTACGCTCATTGATGGGAAACACGCCATTACTGAGCAAAGTAGTTGGAATCTTTCAAATGATGCGGCTTATGTGCATTATGCGGATAATGAAACGATTGGTGGTCTACAATTTGCAGGTGTACCAGACGTTAATACGCCGTTGGTATGTGACTTTTCTTCAAGCATTTTGTCTGCGCCATTAGATGTAAGTAAATTCGGTTTAATTTATGCTGGGGCACAAAAGAATATTGGCCCAGCAGGTTTAACGATAGTTATTGTGCGTGATGATTTATTAGATCAAGCAAAACCTGAAATTCCAAGCATTTTGAAATATTCTGATCAGGCAAAAAATGATTCAATGGTAAATACGCCTGCAACTTATGCTTGGTATTTGTCTGGTTTAGTATTTGAATGGTTACTTGAACAAGGCGGCGTAGACGCAATGTATAAAGTAAACCAAGAAAAAGCAAAATTGCTTTATGGATATATTGATTCTAGTGATTTTTATAATAATCCAATCGCAATTCCAAATCGTTCAATCATGAATGTACCATTTACACTTGCAGATGAAGCACTTGAAAAAACCTTCTTGAAAGAAGCTGAGCAAAACCATTTGCTTAACTTAGCAGGTCATCGCTCTGTGGGTGGTATGCGTGCAAGTATTTACAATGCTGTGCCTTTAGAAGGTGTACAAGCATTGGTTAATTTCATGGACGAGTTTGCAAAACGTCACGGTTAAGCAATTTATCATCCATAAAATAAAAGCCCTCATTAACGAGGGCTTTTTTATTAATACAATTTAAATCTAAAAATTAAAATAAGCCAATTTGATGAAAAATGAGTGCTGCTAAAAACATACCAAGTAAAAAAAAGCAAAAAGCACCAATATCAAGTTTAAGACCTTGATCACTCGAATGAATCAAACTGGTGGTTGTCTGTTCTGGTATAATTTTCATTAGAACGCCTAGAAATGCTATTTATGTGATTTTTTGTCACTTTATACCAGTTTTAGCATAAATATTCGCCTGAATCCATAGGTTACCGCGAATATATTCGCCAATGTTAAAGTTTTTATACAAATCATTTTTTGTTGCAATTCGAATTAAAATTGCAGGTAAATCATCTTCTAAAACTAAAGTCACATCATACAACGTATATTCATCTTGCATAAATTGCATGGTTGTTTTGCCAACGATATTACCTTGGAACCAAGCTTCATCTTCTTGACCTAATGTTTCACCATACAAATATGCCACCATTTTAGAAAAATCAACGGTTACAGGTTCGTGATCTTCAGGCGTTTGTGGTTGCCAGTCGTTAATCAGCTCTTGTAAGTTTTCTGGTGCAACACCATTATGTTCAGCCAAAATAGCATTTAAAGCACGATGATGTTTAATTGATGCAGGGTCATCAACAATGATTTTCTCATTTTCAGCAACTGGTTCTAATTCATATGCCCAAGCATTAAATTGAACTTGATAAGTTTGATTTTGATCATATTGGCAGTTATTAACACTAAATAAATTATCAAATGCATAAATAACCGTATTTTTATTTAAACTCAGACGTAATACTGCTTGAGTTGCAGAATCACAAGTAATAATACGTTCAATTTGGGCATCATATTTATATGGGCTTTCAAAACTTGGGAATGCTGTTTTTAATGCGCGTGGTTTTTGATTTTCAACCGCAATAATTTGATTGATTGAAATAGACTGACCCTTTGGCCCTTGAATCAACCAAAATGATTGATCCATGTCTTGTTCATCTTCACATAAGCCCATAGGCATCACTGGAGCATCAAGTGCCAATCCTAACCATTTGGGAACATCTGTTTCAGGTGTATCAGTCAATAGGTTCCAATGCTCAACATGATTACCGAAATTTTGATCTTGAATTTTAATAGTTTCAGGACTGTTTTGATTTTTCATAAAGCGTGATGCTAAAAAGATTGAACTTATTCTATTAAATCGAGGGTAACATCCATTTTTCAAGTCTGGATATGTAATTCATTAAAAATTAATTCAAATTTCTGTTTTTGATCTCAAATCTAATCAATGAAATGGATAACAGCAATTAGTCGAATGATGCTAACTCTACTTTTACCGTAATCTGCTACACTATATTTTTATTTTTATGAGCTTGTGCCAACGTGCTGCCATTTAAATTATGGGTAGATGCGGATGCTTTACCTAAAATTTTACGTGAAGTGATTTTACGTGCATCTGATCGTTATCAGTTAGAAGTTACCTTTGTCGCTAATCAGAATGTTGGGATTACGCCATCTCTACGGATTAATTCGATTCAGGTGATGAGTGGTGCAGATCAAGCAGACAAAGAAATCATTGAGCGTATGCATGAAAATGATATTGTGATAACACAAGATATTCCGCTTGCAGCACAAGTAATTGAAAAAGGCGGCATTGCAATTCATCCTCGGGGTGAAATTTATACGGTTGCAAATGTTAAAGCACGTTTGCATTTACGTGATTTTATGGATACTTTGCGTGGAGCTGGTGTCCAAACAGGTGGTCCACCACCTATTTCTGAACGTGATAAACGTGAATTCTCAAGCTCTTTGGATCAAACTATTTTCAAACAAAAACGCAAAACCGCTTCTTGAGCTAAATATGCCTTCACGAATCAACTTAGTACTGACGTATGGATTATTAGTATTCATTTGGGCAACTACGCCATTGGCAATTGTTTGGAGTGTTACTGATTTACACCCTATGTGGGCTTTGGTATTGCGCTTTTTTATTGCCTTACCTTTGGCGGTTAGCGTGTTATTGCTGTTAAAGGTTAAATTTCCGATTCATAAAGTCGCGTTATCAAGTTATGTAGCTGGTTCATTAAGCTTGATTGGTTCGCAAATTTTTACTTATGCAGCAACACCTTATTTAAGTTCTGGGTTGATTGCATTGATGTTTGGCTTAGCTCCGATCATGGCTGGGCTGATTGGAAGTTTTGGTTTTCAACAAAAGTTAGCAGGTTTGCAGTGGTTGGGGATGGGAACCTCAATTATTGGGTTAGCGATGATTTGTCTGAGTGGCAGTCAAAAGCATGTGCAGCCGATAGGTATTGTTTTAATGCTGATGAGTGTTTTTGCATATTCACTTTCTATTTTTCTGGTGAAAAAAATCAATGCGGATGTGCAACCTATGGCTCAAGCAACCGGTTCAATTCTGGTTTCAACAATCTTAGCCATATTATTACTACCTTGGATTTGGCAACATGCACCAACGCACTTTCCTTCGACGAAATCATTATTAGCGTTGACTTATACTGTTGTAATGGCTTCATTAATTGCGATGTTTTGTTATTTCAAGTTGGTACAAAATTTGAAAGCCACCACTTTGTCACTGACGACGGTGATGACCCCAATGTTGGCAATACTCATAGGCGCTTACCTCAATCATGAACAGTTGTCTGCACAGGTTTTTGTTGGGGCAAGCATCATTCTATTAGGTTTGTGTCTTTACTTTTATAAAGATTTTAATACCTATCGCCGTTTGAAAATATGAAAACGATATTTTCATATTTAATTTGGGTTGCTCTCAGTTTGTTGTGAATCTTGAATACTTTCCGCTAATTTGGCACGATCTTGTGGATTAAGGGTAATGAAATAAGCACCAATACGGAATTTACCTTGTTCATCTGCTGAGCTGTAAGCAACTTGAGCAGTTGCTGCAATATGAAAGTAGTTTTCAGGATGACTCAACGTAATATGAATATAGGTTCCTTCATTAAGATCTTGTGAGCTGAAGAAGCTCAAGCCATTCTCGGAAAAGTTAACTTGTTCAGGTACTGGTAGTAGGGATTGCACGATATTGTCGTAAAAAGAACCAGTAATCAGATTCAATTTTTGATTGAAAAGGGATAATATGCGAGCAATTTGTTGATCTTTTTCATTTAATTGTTCTAATTCGTAGCGAAATGCATGATCAAATTGATCTAATTCAGCAAGTAGTAGAAAATAGCGTGGCAATACAAAGTGAGAATCATAAGGATCATTCAGCGCAACGTCGTCAGGAATGACTTGATAGTTGATTCTTAACACAGCATCAATACGAGACATCACTCGACGTTCAGAGTTGTCCTCAACAAGCTGATGTTGTGAATTTTCCATAATAAATCACCTCGGACTAGATGGTATGTTTAAGCCAATTTCGCTGTATATAGGGTTGAGATACACTCGTGCTCGGCGAAGTAATCATTTTATTTCTTTTATTGCCTTGGTTTCCATGATTGGTTTAACCCTTGGCGTTGCTGTCCTTATTACAGTACTGTCTGTTATGAACGGGTTTGATCGTGAATTAAAAAATCGTGTTCTGGGGATGGTTCCACAAGCAACAGTTTCTTCTACTCAAATTTTAACAGATTGGCCTGAGCTTGTAAAAAGAGTTGAGCATCATCCGCATGTTACTGGCGTTGCACCTTTTACCCAATTACAAGGGATGTTGACAGCACAGGGGCAGGTTGCTGGGATTATGGTGACAGGAATTGAACCTGAATATGAGAAGAAGGTTTCAATTATCCAAAACCATATGGTCTCAGGTGATTTAAATGCTTTGAAGAAAGGCGAATTTGGTATTGTTCTAGGCAAGGACATGACCGATGCACTTGGTCTTGGTTTAAATGACAATGTCACCTTAGTTCTGCCTGAAGCAACACCATCACCAGCAGGTGTTGTGCCACGCTTTAAACGTTTTAAAGTCGTTGGGATTTTTAGTGTAGGTGCAGAAGTTGATTCGATGGTGGGTTATATCGCCTTAAATGATGCATCAACATTATTGCGTTTACCTGATGGTGCACAAGGTGTACGGTTAAAGTTAGATGATATTTTTGCCGCACCATCGGTTGCAGATGATATCGTGAAACAGTTACCAAGTAATTTCTATGCATCGAATTGGACGTATACGCACGGTAATCTTTTCAATGCGATTCAGATGGAAAAAACCTTAGTGGGTTTACTTCTTGTTCTGATTATTGTGGTTGCTGCATTTAATATCGTTTCATCTTTAGTAATGGTCGTAACAGATAAAAAATCTGATATTGCGATTCTGCGAACTCTAGGTGCTTCACCGTCCATGATCACTAAAATTTTTATGGTACAAGGCACAGTGATTGGTGTCATTGGAACGATTGCAGGAACAGTGTTAGGTGTAACTTTAGCATTGACCATAAGTGATATTATTTCTTGGTTCAATACTGCTCTAGGTTTGAACTTGTTTGATGCCTATTTTGTTCACTATCTGCCTTCATATCTCAGATGGCAAGATGTTACGGTGATTGTTACTGTTTCATTATTGATGAGTTTTTTGGCGACAATTTATCCTGCATTACGTGCAGCCAAAGTTCAACCTGCTGAGGCATTACGTTATGAGTAAGATCGTCTTAGAAGCCAAAGATATTTATAAACATTTTGATGATGGTAAAAGCAAAGTTGAAGTGATTAAAGGTTTATCACTTCAAGTAAAAGCAGGCGAGTTTGTTTCCATTGTCGGTTCTAGTGGTTCAGGTAAAAGTACGTTATTACATGCGCTTGGTGGCCTAGAGCAACCTTCGCAAGGTCAAGTTTTTTTACAAGGGCAGCGTTTTGATAATTTAGGCGAAGCAGAGCGTGGTTATAAGCGTAATCAATATCTAGGTTTCGTTTATCAATTTCACCATTTGTTGCCTGAGTTTTCTGCCTTAGAAAATGTAGCTATGCCTTTGATGTTACGTAGTGAAAGTAATTATAAGGATGTTAAAAGACAAGCAGAATACCTACTTGATCGTGTAGGTTTATCGCATCGTTTAGATCATAAACCAGGTGAATTATCGGGTGGTGAGCGTCAACGTGTGGCTTTAGCGCGCGCCTTAGTGACGAAACCTGCAGTTGTCTTAGCAGATGAACCAACTGGTAATTTAGATCGTAAAACAGCATTGAGTATTTTTGAATTGCTGACGGATCTCAAAAAAGAGCTGAATATGGCGATGTTAATTGTGACTCATGATGAGCAATTGGCTCAATCAGCAGATTCGATTTTGCATATGCAAGATGGTTTATGGATTGATCCAAAATAATTTATTTTGTTTAATCTCTTGTTAAAGCCCTGAAAACGGGCTTTAATTTTGCGCTCAGAAAAATCAAAAACTTAATTAAAAAATTACATGTTAAAAATTATTTTATTGGGCTGGATTGCTGGTAATGCAGTCATGGGATTTCATCTTGATTTTATCGAGCTGACATGGTGGATTTGGTTGGCTATTGCAATCCTGATATTTAGCTTTGGCATATACAAGAAAGAATCCTATTTTTATCGACCTTTTTATAAAGCACTTATTTTACTCAGTGCAAGCTGGGGATTGTTTACAACAGGATATCATTTTGCAGATTCCGCATTAGAACAAAGACTGCAATTAAAAGAGTTTCAATCACAATCCTACGAAGCAATTGTTTATATTAAAAGCATAGATGAATTGAGTGATGATGGTCATAAACAAATTGCTGAAGTACTTAATCGACATAAGCAACCTGTTAACTGGTTACTTTATTTAAAACAAGACAAACATCAGTTAAATCAGAAGCAAAGCTTACAGCTAGGTCATTATTATCGAGTTCAAGGTCAAATTAAACCAGCGCATAGTTATGCTGTTACGAGTGCATTTGATCAGGAAAAATGGTTTTTGCAGCAAAATATAATGTCTGCATTTTCAGTGCAGTCTATTCAACCTTTAAGCTTTGATGAAATTTATCGTTTGGGTTATCAAGGGTATTTAAAGCAACAGCAAAGCATTTCTGCTAAATTTTTGTTAAGCGTTGAGATAAAACGCTTAGCATTTCGGCAAATGCTACAGACTTCTAACCTTCAGCACAAAGGTTTACTTTTAGCCTTGCTAACAGGTGATGAAAGCCTGTTATCCAACACATTGAAACAACAATTTCAACAGCTTGGAATTTCACATTTGTTAGCGATTTCTGGTCCACATGTGTTGATCTTTGCATTCATGTTGTCTTGGTTGATACAACGGCTCATACAGCGTTACTACCCACATCTATACTTATGGCAGCCTAGACAAATTTTATTATTATTGCCATTTTTACTCAGTGTTCTGGTGTATGTGGCATTTGTTGGTTTTGAGATTCCAGCAATCAGAACTTTATTGACTGCTTTGCTTGCAAGTATTTTTCTCTTCTTTCGTCAATCGATTCGCCCATTTAGCTTATTGATCTATAGTGCCAGTATATTATTACTTTTTGATCTTTTTAGTATTCTATCCGCTGGTTTTTGGCTGTCATATGGGGCGTGTTTTATTCTACTTAGAGTTTATCAAACCATTGCACAATTACCGCAAGATCAGCCGATTACGTGGACTGAAAAAATATTTTTAGCTGCTAAAGCTTTGGTTGAATCGCAATCTAAGATTTTTATCGCCTTATTACCATTGGTCTTGATTTTCTTTCAGCAAGTTTCTTGGATTGCACCTGTAAGTAACTTAATTGCAATTCCTTTACTTGGCGGTGTCGTTGTGCCATTAGATATTCTGGCTGCATGTATTTGGCTCATCATTCCTGCACTAGGGCAGTTTTTATTTCAAATTAATGATTTTGTATTATCTATATTGATGTCAATTTTAGACATCTTGCAAAATATTTCACCGCATTTATATGGGGTAAGTTATACACCCTTAATGATGGTATCTTTAATCCTTGGTATGCTTATTTTATTTATGCCGAGGGGGACTATTCCTAAAGCTTGGGCATTGATTTGTTTTTTACCTATATGTATAGGTGTAAAAACTCAACCTACGGTTTTAAATATTTTAGATGTTGGACAAGGGCAAGCCGTATTTTTACAACATCCCGAACAGATCTTCATGATTGATACAGGGGGCTCTTACAATGAAAATAAATTTAGTTTAGGAGAGCGGGTTGTTATTCCATTTATACGGCAACAAGGTGTACGCCACATCGACCATGTAATCTTATCTCATCTTGATCAAGACCATAGTGGTGCTTTTCCTATTATTCAAAAAAACTTTGAAATATCTCAAGTACAGTCAAATGAATATGACCAAAAAATGCAGTTCAAAAATAATTTCTCATTTTGTCAGCAAGGTCAGCATTGGTCATATGAAAATCTAAAAGTTGAAATTCTATCCCCTAAATCAGATGAGCTTATTTATGCAAAGGATCAGCAAAATGAGTATTCCTGTGTGGTGTATTTACAGTTTTTAAATGCCCAGCCTTATCAAAACTTCTTAATCATGGGAGATGCAGGTTGGGAGGCTGAATATAAATTAATGCAACAATATCCCGATTTAAAAGTAGATGTTTTGATCTTGGGACATCACGGGAGTAAACATAGTTCTGCTTATGATTTTTTAGCGATTTTAAAACCTAAGCTTGCGATTGCTTCGGCAGGGTTTGATAATCGTTATGGACATCCCAGTCAAGAGTTGAAAAATCGTCTACAGGCGCTACACATTCCATTGTTAACTACGGTTGAAGCAGGAACAATTCGTTTTGTTTTTGAAAATGGTCAGGTTGAGCTCAGACAGCAAAGACAACAAATTAAATGGTTGGAAAGAAAATAGCTTAAATATTGTAATATTTTCATATCACAATATTTATAGGATTAAAGCTGAGTATTTTCTTGCTGACGAACTTCAGCAACTTTTGCTAAAGCTTCGTTGACATCAATATCATAAATTTTGTGTAAGCTAGGGTTCGCACTGAATCGTTTATAACTCCAGTGATAATGCACTGGAAGACGTTGGATTAAATTTTCCAAAGTTTGATGAATAATAAGCGTACCATCTTCGGCATTGCCTTGATAAATTTGAGGATTGATACGCTCGATATGCATGTCAAATCCTCCTTGCTCATTCCTCAAAGCATAAAGAAATAAAGTTCGTGCCTTTGTTTTTTGAATTAACTTTGCGCTTAAACTACTTGATGCCAATGGAATACCAAAATACTTAATCATTTCACCACCGTGATCAGGGGTGTGATCAGGTAAAATAACAGTTGTACCACCTTGTTTTAATGCTTTAAAAATCTGACGAACTCCACTTTCATCAGTAGGCACTAAATTCGCTTGATTACGGCTACGTGCATCACGAACAAAACGATCAGCATCAGGATTTTTCACTGGCTTATAAAGGATGGTCATTTGAGTATGTTTGGATAGCCATGCGTTCATCACTTCCCAAGTGCCCAAATGAGGCATAATCAGGACAAGCCCTTTTTTCTCTGCGAGGGCTTCGTGAAAATAATGCTCATTATGAATCTTGTGAATGCGCTGAATATTTTTCTCATTTGAAGCTCCCCAAATGCTCACAAATTCAAAATAAGAGGTTAGTTCATTTTTAATTGCTTGTTTTTTTAATTGATTTATCTCTTGTTGAGATGCTTCAGGGAATACGATCTGTAAATTCAATTGTATAATTTTTGAGAGTTTAGAAAGCTCGAAGCTATTGAGCAATAGCGCAACAAAGCGTGCGATAAAACGACCTAATTGAAGTGGTTGATGACTCAGAAATTGTATGAGACGGTAATTACTATTTGTTGATTTGGGGTGTGCCATATATCAAACATTAAAAAAATTACAAGAGGAGAGTATAACGTATAAAATAATTATAAGTTAAAACAAGTTATTTAAACAGTTTTCTATAAATCAGCGTATATAATAAATTCACTTTACAATATATTGGATTGGAATCTTATGTCCGATTGGCCACCAAAACCACAAAATGAACCTACAAATAGCAATAATGTGACAGGCAAAGAATGGCAGATTTTAGAAAAAGCTGTTTTGGCTTCTGTCGAAGAACAACGCCGTAGTCGACGTTGGAGCATTTTTTTTAAATGCTTAGGTTTTGCGTATTTATTAATTGTATTGATCGCAATGAGCAAAGGCTGCTCAACTTCTGTAGAAAAATCAAATACGAATGTTAGCTCTGATCATTTAGCTGTGATTGATATTGTTGGAACTATTGATTCTTCTAGTGGTCAATCTACTGTCAATAGTGAAGACACCAATAAAGCATTAAATCGTGCATTTGAAGCCACTGGCAGTAAAGCGATTGCATTGAATATTAATTCTCCTGGTGGCTCACCAGTGCAATCTGATGAGATTTGGCAAGAGATTCGTTACCTTAAAAAACAACATCCAGATAAAAAAGTCTATGCTGTGATTGGTGATATGGGTGCATCGGGTGCTTACTATATTGCTTCTGCGGCAGATGAGATCATTGTGAACCCATCAAGTTTGGTTGGTTCAATCGGTGTGATTATGCCGAACTATGGTTTGAGTGGTTTAGCGCAAAAACTTGGTGTTGAAGACCGTACTTTAACTTCTGGTAATAATAAAGACATTCTAAGTATGACTAAGCCAATTAATCCAGCTCAACAAGCACATGTGCAAGCTGTTTTAGATAATGTTCATACACATTTTATTAATGCAGTCAAAGAAGGTCGTGGAAAACGCTTGAAGTCAAATGATCCTGCAGTATTTTCTGGTCTATTCTGGACGGGTGAACAGGCAATTGCATTAGGTGTTGCAGATCGTAGTGGTAGTATTACAACATTGATGCGTGATCTTAAAGTAGATCAGAAAGTAGATTATACCGTTCAACGCAATCCTTTAGAGTCAATTTTAGGACGTATGGGTACAAAGATTGGTGAAGGAATTAGTAGTTCACTTTCTGCACAATTACAAACCCAACAAAATGCAAAAATACAATAATCATCAAGACTAGGCTGTGATCATTCACAGCCTTTTTTATTTTTAAACGTAACTGGGCAGTTCTCCCTTTTAAATTGCAAAGCATTTGCAGCGCGAGATAATCGACCAATCAATATATAAATTGAAAGAAACGCTTATGAAACCTTTGATTCATTTTGCACATGCTAATGGTGTTCCATCTAAAGTTTATCAGAAGCTATTTGAGCAGTTAAAAGATCAATATGACATTATCTATGTTGCAGAGATTGGCACTGATAAACGTTATCCAATTACGCATGGTTGGAGGCATTTAGTTGATCAAATCATTGATAGTATCGTGCAACAATCACAAGGCCGAAAAGTAATTGGCTTGGGACACTCGTTAGGTTCTGTATTAACACTAATGGCATCTTATCGTCGTCCTGAATTGTTTTCTCAAGTGATTATGCTGGATCCACCATTTATTATTGGTAAAGCATCATTTGCTTTTCATCTTGCTAAAGTGTTTAAACCTAAATTGGTCGATAAAATTACGCCAGCAGGTCTATCAGTACGTCGTCGTGATCATTGGGAATCTCGAGAACAAGCAGCAGAACTTTTGGGCTCTAGAGGGTTTTATCAACACTTTGATGCAGATTGCTTCCAAGCTTATATTCAGCATGCTTTGAGCAATGATCCATTGAAGGGTGGAGTGACTTTAACCATTCCGAAAGTGGATGAGGTTGCAATGTTTAGAACGACACCATCGATGTGGTGGTTACCTATGCCAAAACCTAGAGTACCTGTTCATTTGGTTGTTGGTCGTGATAGTGTGTTCTTAAAAGAAAAACTTCCTCAAGTTGCTAAACGGAAATTGGGTATTCCTTTTTCAATTGTTAATGGTGGACATATGTTCCCATTAGAGCATCCGACTGAAACTGTGGAAAAAATTAGAAGTTTGATTGATAAATAAGCTAAAAAAATACGAAATTCAACCAAGTATGAGGTGAGTAAAACTTGGTTGAATTAATGGACAATAAGAAATGCGCTTTATTCAAATAATTTGCAAAGAAAAGAAGTGGAAAGTTTATGCTTTAGGCGCATATGCGATGCTTATTCTATTTTTCTACGGTGTGCAGTATTTTTATTATCAACAAACACAAGAATTATTGTGGTTGAGTTTAAATACAGTCGCAGGACGCTTGGTACAACATCCATTCATTTGGTTATTTTTTATTGTTGATATATTTCCTGTTGTATTTGCATTTTTATGCAATCAAAAGCAATATGAAAAATATTTTAGATGGTTTGTATTTTTTCTCATTATTCCTGTAGATTTATTTTATTTTTGGCAGGTTGGGCTGCCATTTAACTGGATACTTTTTAATCTATTAACTGTTGGTATGTTAAATTCACAGCAGCATATCAGAACGTAGAAAACACATCCGAAGATGTGTTTTATTTTTAGAATTGAGCAAATTGAATTGGTCTTTCTAAAGGTTTTTTATTGAAATATGCTTGACCGTTTGTCCAAGTGAGTTGACCATTACATAACCATTCTGCAACCTGAGGGTAGATGAAGTGTTCAAGCTCATGCACACGTTGTGCTAGGCTTTCTACATTATCATGTAAACTCACATGAATGGCGGATTGCGCTATACTTTGTCCTGCATCTAGTTCAGCAGTGACAAAATGAACGGTACAGCCATGCAAGCGATCTCCAGTATTTAATACACGTTGATGGGTATTAATTCCTTTATAAAAAGGCAGCAGAGAAGGGTGGATATTTAACATTTTACCTTGCCATTGACTGACAAAGTTTGGCGTTAAAATGCGCATAAAGCCTGCAAGGATGACTAAGTCAATTTCCCAAGCAAGCAATTGCTGATGCATAGCATCGTCAAAGCTTTCTCGACTTGGATAATCTTTATGTGAAATAACAGCGGTTGCAATATTGGCTTTCTCAGCACGCTGCAATGCATAGGCATCAGCTTTATTTGAAAGTACACCAATGATTTGCCCTGACAGATTTGCATCTATCAGGGCCTGTAAGTTGCTACCGTTGCCTGAGACAAGGACAGCAATTCTCATTATGCAAAGATCACGCGAATTTTTTCGTCTGCACCTTCAACTGATTCAGCATTCTCTTGGATATGACCAATTTTCCATGCTTTTTCGCCTTGAGTATTTAATACATCAATGGCTTTATCAGCTTCGCTTGCATCAACAGCGATTACCATACCAACGCCACAGTTAAATGTACGATACATTTCAAAGCGTTCTACATTACCTTCGCGTTGTAATAGTTGGAATAATTCTGACCATTCCCAGCTTGATTCATCAATTACAGCTTGTGCGCCATTTGGAAGAACACGTGGTAAGTTACCTGGTAAACCACCACCAGTAATGTGTGCCATTGCATGAACATCAACTTGTTTGCAAAGTTCAAGTACTGGTTTTACATAAATACGTGTTGGTTCCATTGCAACATCTGCAAGTGGGCGACCATCAACGATTTGAGTTAAATCAACGTTCTTAACATCTAAAATTTTACGTAGTAATGAGTAACCATTAGAGTGAGCACCACTTGATGCAACACCGATCAGTACATCACCAGATTTTACTTTAGTGCCATCAATAATTTTACTATGCTCAACTACACCAACAGCGAAACCAGCAAGATCGTAATCTTCGCCTTCATACATACCTGGCATTTCAGCAGTTTCACCACCAACAAGTGCACAGCCAGCAAGTTCACAACCTTTACCAATACCCGTTACTACATTTGCTGCAACATCAACATTCAAATGACCTGTTGCATAGTAGTCTAGGAAAAATAATGGTTCAGCACCACAAACGAGTAAATCGTTTACACACATTGCCACAAGGTCTTGACCAATTGTGTCATGGCGATTTAGGTTTAACGCTAAACGTAATTTTGTACCTACACCATCTGTACCAGAAACCAATACAGGTTCTTCATAGCCTTTTGGGATTTTGCATAGTGCACCGAAACCACCAAGACCGCCCATTACTTCAGGACGAGTAGTGCGTTTTGCGACTGATTTGATACGATCGACCAGTGCGTCGCCCGCTTCAATGTCGACGCCCGCATCTTTATAGCTTAAACCAGTATTTGGGGTAGAAGTTGAGTTGCTCATAGTGAAGTCTCCGCATTGGCGGCAGATTATAACCTGAATATACGAAACTCTTATGTTATTTATGCTCGAAAATGCTATCTTTAATTAAATTTTTTTCCCATTTATAACGATTACACGAAAAAAGGCTAGATTTTATGCAAGATCAGGTACTACGTCGTATCTTTATCCTCGCAGGACTCGCATTACTACTTTGGGTGTTGTATCTATTAAAACCAGTTGTATTACCATTTGTTGGCGCTTTTTTTATTGCCTATCTCTTTAGCCCCCTTGTAGATGTCCTTGTAAAAATTAAATTACCTCGTTGGTTGGCGATCAGTCTCGTCTTTGTTGGGATTGGCGTAACCTTAACAGTTGTTTTATGGTTCCTTGTCCCATTGGTTTGGAAGCAATTAATCTATGCGCGAGATAGTATTCCAGCAGGTATACATTGGGTAAATGCGACATTTCTGCCTTGGGTATCCCATACTTTTAATGTTGTCCCAATGGAGTTGGATACAGAACAGATTTCTAAAGCAATTATGGAATACATTCAAACGAACTACAGTGCAGATAGTATTCAAGTCATGGCTTTACGTTTAGCACAATCTGGTTTGAATTTTATTCAATTAGGTGGCGTATTTATTTTGATTCCTATCATTTCATTCTATTTCTTACTTGATTGGGAAAGAATGTTGCAAAGTATGCGTCGTTTAATACCTCGTCCATATGAAGAATCAACTTTAGTCATTGTTCGTGAATGTCATAGTGTGCTTGGAGCGTTTGTTAAAGGTCAGTTTCTCGTAATGCTGCTATTAGGAATAGTGTATGCCGTTGGCTTGCAAATCATTGGTTTAGAAGTTGGTTTAATTATTGGAATGATTGCTGGTTTGGCAAGTATTATCCCATATCTAGGCTTTGGTGTTGGTATTATCGCGGCCGTGATTGCTTCATTATTCCAGTTTGGTCTTGATTGGATGCAGTTACTTTTAGTGGGTATTGTATTTATGATTGGGCAAATGGTCGAAGGATATATTTTGCAGCCTTTCTTACTTGGTGACAAAATTGGTCTATCTCCTGTTGCCGTTGTATTTGCGGTACTAGCTGGTGCTCAACTGGGCGGTTTTTTAGGAATGCTGATTGCCTTGCCTGTAGCGGCTGTCATTGTTGTGTTACTTAAACACGCAAGAGATAATTACGAAAAAAGCCGGTTTTACGGATCTCCAATTGAGGTCAGTATTCCACATGGTGAAATTCAACGTATAAATGTTGATGCTGGTGATGTAGAACTTGATATTGAGATTAAAAACTCTCAAGATAGCGAAACTTCAAATTCAAATGATCTAAAGTAATTGAGGAACAAATTAACGATATGCGTCAACTACAACTAGATATAGAACCACAGCTCGATGCGCGAATTAGCGATTTCTCGGGCCCAGGGTGGGGGCATGTAGTTGATGCGATACGACAGTTACATACTGGATTGGTAAATCGCTTTTATGTTTATGGTGGTGCTGGTACTGGTAAAAGTCATTTACTCTCTGCAATTTGTGATTCATATTTAGAATTAGGTCGTCGAGCAATAAAAGTCTCATTATTAGAATTATTAGATGCACCAATTGAAGCGATTACTTCATTAGAGTTTTATGATTTAGTGGCATTAGATGATATTGATGCAATTAGTGGCGTACCTCATTGGCAAAAAGCTGTTTTTCATTTAATGAATAATCATGAGGGACAACTGGTCTTTTCATCTCGTGTGGCACCGATAGAATTAAAATTAGAATTGCCTGACTTACAGTCGAGACTGACTCAAGCGGTCAGTGTCAAAGTACCGAATGGAAGCTCATATACAGATCGACAGGCTTTATTACACTCTGTTATGACTAGGCGAGGAATTCATTTTGACCAACAAATTATTGATTATTTGTTGAGTAATGGGCCACATCAAGCTTCTATTTTATTACAGACACTTGCCCAACTTGAAAAGATGTTGAAAGGTGAGAAAACAAAGCTCTCAAATACAACGATTAAGCAAATTTTTGCTCTGATTGATGAATATCACTAATAGCATAAAATTTCTTGAGTAATTTTGACAGCTATGACAAAGTACGCACAAAGGAATGTGGTTGCAAATTTGTAGTTTGCAATACTAAGAAAAATGAAAATAGAAGGAGAACGGTATGCTCAAACGGACGCTTGCCTGCGCTTTATTTGCGATTACTGGACATGTATATTCTGCGGATATTCAAGTTACAACATTAGTTGATGAAGACAAAGATGATACCGTTTGTTCATTACGTGAAGCTGTAACATTCTTAAATAATCGTACCCAAAAAGAATTTGAAAATGGTTATCATGGTTGTGGTAATAAGGATGCTTCATCGATTGTTATATTAGATCGTGATAAAGAATATACTTTGAGTAAAGCACTTGAAGTTAAAGCCGCAATGACAATTAAAACAGCTGCTAGTACAAGCTTTAATGATACAAAAAAAGGTTTAAATAACGCTACTATTAAAATGATAGGTACCGAAAGCTTATTTATTGTTGATGATAATGATGTTGAAAAAGATCCATTAATAGTTAACTTTAATGAATTAAATTTAAAAGGATCATCCCAAAAAGTAGTTGAAGGTGGTTTGATTTCAAATCGAGAAATATTAACAATTCAATACTCTAGATTGATGGATGGTAATGCAAGTTTAGGCGGGGCTATTTATAATAAAGGTTTACTATCTGACAAGAAAACTGCAGGCGTTGTTAGTGTAAATAACACTATTTTTGAAGGTAATAAAGCTGATCAAGGGGCGGTCATTTATAGTGAGGTTCCTCGTTATATTATTACTCAATCAGTGATAAAGAATAATGAAGTAAAAGCAAATGGAAGTATTTTATATGTACAAAATGCTTATAGTGATACCGCAATCTCGAATGCGCTATTGTTGAGAGCTTTTGGACTCAGAAATTCAACCATTTTTAATAATAAGGGAGGCTATGTAGCAAATATTCGAGGGGGAATGGTCATCAATAATATTACGATGATTTATAATGATGCTGGACTATATTTGCAAGCTCCGAAATGGATTTTAACCCCGGCTACTGATACAAAACCCGCTGAATTAGAGAATGGTGCATTTATTTCAAATAGTATTATAGCTAAAAATAATAAAAACTGTGTTGCAGATAGTAATGATTCTTCGGTTATTCAAAGTAATTTGACAGAAGTTGATTGCAATCGTAATGCACCCGCTGGACTGCCAAATTTTCTATTAAACACTGATTTGCTCGCAGGTGGACAAGTGGAGGGGGATTGTGATTTACCTCAGGACAAAGGATTATTATGTCCTTATACGACTCCCAAAGATCAAATGTTAGGTTTTTTTCAACCAAGATTATTAACTTCTTATAATTCATTGTCTGACTCTCTAATCATTAATAAGGGGAGGATTTTTAGCGATGGAACAAACAAGGGGGCTATCAGTTGTGAAACTTCTGATCAACGAGGCAAAGCGCGCAGTATTTATAGTGAACTATGTGATCTAGGTGCGATTGAGTTGATTGTAAATCGTAATGATGTAGAAATTGCTGGGCAAGATATTCTATATGGTCAAATCGCAAAGTTTAGTATTGCGAATAGTTTATTGGATGGTGAGTTAGTTGATCCTGAGGCGTGTAAAATAATATTTAAGAGTGATACAGATGCTAACGGATTACCATGGCAATCAGGTTGTCTTAATATTGAACAGACTGAAACAAAGTCAAAAGGTAAATTAACAATAGATTCAAAAGGGAATATTGTCTATGTGCCAAATGGTAATTGGCATGGTGCAGATAAATTTAATATCCGTGTAATCACTACAATCACTAGGCTTAATGACCCTTCAAATTATTATATTGATATTCCTACGACAATTGTCCAAGATCCACCAAATAATTTTCAAAGTAAAACTGTAAATGTTGGCAGCATGGATTTTGGATGGATTTTAATGGTGTTTGGTTTAATTGGATTCAGACGTTTTAAATCATAATCAAGGATGATAAATGAGATGAAAAATTATAAGAAAACCTTATTAACGTTAATGGTTGTTTCAGCTATGCCATTGTTAGCTGCAACAAATAGTGCAACAGCACCAATTAAAGTGACTACCTTTAATGATGAAAATAAAGAAGATTCTCTTTGTTCAATCAGAGAAGCTTTAGAGGTTGCAAAAACGCGTGTATCTGCACATGGTTGTGTTGTTGCAGATATTTATTCTAATACTCAAGATATCCAATTAGAAGCGGGTGAATATACGTTAAAAAGTGAATTAACACCTGACTCAGAAGTGAGAATATGGGGAGCAGCCCCAGCTAATTGGAATGAAAAAAATGTTCTAATTAATGATGTGTCAAATCAATATCCTGCACAAGTTGAAATTAAGACTACTATCAAAGCAGAGAATTCTCGAATTTTTAATACAACTGCTGGTAAGAACCCTTTAACTTTAACGAATTTAATACTTGCGAATGGTGTTGCGCCTAATCAGGGAAATGGTGGTGCAATTTATGCTGGTGCAAATATTACATTACAAAGTATTAAGGTATTAAACTCTAAAGCAACTACTGGTGCAGGTGGGGCAATTTATCTAGCTGGACTAGCTGCTTCGGCTACAATTTCTAAAAGTTTATTTGAAGGTAATGACGCTACAGTTGGTAGTGTAATTGCAATGGCTTGTAAGAATGATAATCTATATTCGGAAAGAAATATAAGTTTTACAGCGAGTAGTCTGATAAAAAATGGATCGGATGCTTCATTAAGCATGTTGGAGTTTTGTGGTTTACCTAAAGCAGAATTAGAAGCAAATACGATTGCTCAGAATACTGCTAACTCTGTCAAAGGAAATTTAATAAAATTTAGTGGTGATACAAAAGCTGGATCGGAAGATCAAAACAATTCAACGATATTAAGTAGCGGTAGTGCATTAGCATTAACAAGTAACACTATTGTAGAAAATAAAGCATATACAACTTTTCTATATGATAAGATTGGTATAAAGACTTTGCTTTTTAATATAATTGCTTATAATTCAGGAGCATATTCTTGTCGTTATTTGTTGGGCGATGCTTCAAAAGAAGAGAATGTGGGAATTGGTGCTATCTATAATGCATTTTCATTATTAAATAATGGCAAATGTGATTTACCCGCAGAGGTATATAAAGATAATACAACAAACATTGATTTAACCAATGTTCCTATGGATACTGTATTAAGTTCAATGGCCCCAGCATCTCAATATACTGCTTTTTTACCGATGTATTATCCAAAAAGAATAACACAAGCAGGAGCGGATAAGCAGGATTTGGTGAATGTAAGTGGTGAGGGTACAACAGGTTGTAGTGAATATGATCAAAGAGGATTAGCTCGTCTTGCTGATAGAGTATTATTTTATCAACCGGAAGCAAAAAATACATGTGATATTGGTTCTGTAGAATTGATGAAATTAACTGCAGGTGATATTAACAGTATTACTAATGGATCATTGAGTCAATTAATAAGTAATTATAAGGCTCAGAATGATTATTTTGATAATCTAGTTAAAAACCCAAATGATCAAGAATATCTTACCTACTATAAATACCGATTAGAACAATATAAAAAATTGGTTGAATATTACGATAAAAAAGAAAATTTAAAATATCGGGCTATTTATATTGACTTACAATCATTTCAGCTTCCATTACCACACGAAGATGATAGTCATCATTTAGATTTTTTCAGCCCAGAATTATATGATATTAAAGTTGATACGGTTGGGGTTGGTTCAGTTGTTAACGGTCAACTAAATTCTCGTGAAGATAAAAATTTAGTATGTACTTGGGTTCCTGAGATTCAACAAATTGTTGTATATAGAAAAGATGATACGATTACACAAGATGGTGAACAAGCTTTGTGTAGTTATACCATCACATATAAAAATGATCATACAGTACAAACAAAAGGTTTAATTAAGGCCTCATTTACAAATCAGGCACCTGAAGCTAAAGATACATCTGTGACATTAAAGTATCAGCAAAAAGAAATCGCAAAATTGAATCTTTTAGAATTAGCTAACGATGCGGGTGATACAGGCCCAGGTGGTAAAGGTCCTGAAACAAAACCTAATAAGTCAGACTTTTGGATAAATGAGGATGGGTTAGAATTACCGATAAGATTATCGAACGTCCCAACAAAAAATCTAATAGTTACTGCTGATCGTAAAGGTAAATGTCCTGCGCCTGATCAAAAAGAAACGTGTTATGGCGGAAATATTTATATTCAAGAAGTAAATACTTTTAATCCATTTAATTATTCGTTTAATTATCAAGTTTATGATAATGATGAGACACCAAAACTGTCAAATTTAGCAACTGTAAACGTAATTAGTACAGCAACCACCTCAGATGATACTCGACCTGCGAAAAGTGGTGGAGGTAGTGAGGGTATTTTCTCAGCATTAAGTTTGTTGGGTTTACTAGCATATCGTCGTTACAAAAAGTAATATTGAATAAAAAGAGCGCTTTTAAAGCGCTCTTTTTATATGTTCAAATTATAAATTAAATGCATACAACAAAAGAGTAATATTTAAAAGTAATTAGTGTTCAGAATATTTACTTAAGTATTCTTCACGGATGTTCACTTTCTCTTCGGCACTGGCATTTTGCATACGTTTACGCAAAGTATTACGTTCTTGAGTTCCCAGTTTTTGCCAAACATCACGCATTTTTTGTTTTTCATCTTCTGGAAGCTGGGTAAACCACTCCATTCTTTGTTGAAGCTGAGAGCCCTGATCAGTAGGGATTTCTTTTAAACTTTGATAACGTTTAATAAGAACACGTTGTTCTTCTGGAGATAAATCATCCCAAGCTTCTTCTGTAGTTGGTTTATTTGATTTTGAGAACACCCAAAAACGCTCAGAACCAGCAAAACTTGTTTGAAGTAAGCTGAGTGTGCACACAACAATTGCTATTTTCTTAGCTGCCATGTGGAACTTTATCCTCACCAAGTACCATCAACATTTCCATATCTTCAACCATTTGTGGTGAAAGTTTTGGATTTACGACGACCTGATTTTGTGGCTTATCGGTCAGTTGTAAAGAGCTAGGTAATACAACGATACCAGTAAGAGCCGCTGCTAAAGCAAAGCCTCCCATTTTCCACAGACTGTAATAAGAGGTTGGTTTCTTTTGAACAGTGTCTAGAACATGGTTCATCACTAACATTTTTTTGTGATGTTGCTCTTTTGCTAGTTGATCGAGTTTGGAAGTCACTGATTTAGTGAACTCATCTTTATTCATTTGATGACCCTCCCGTATGTGGATTTAAATGCTCTAAAGCAATTCTAAGTCCTTGGATTGCACGATGATAATGTGTTTTAACACTACCTTCACTGCAGTTCATAATTTGAGCTGTGGTTGTCGTATCAAAGCCTTCCCACGCTCTTAACATAAATGCTTGTTGCTGGCGTACTGGTAATTGGTTAATTGCTGCTTGAATTTCATCCATTGTGACTTCTTGATTAAGAAATTCAAATGGATTGGGGGTAGATTCATCTACAATATCAACAATTTCATCATCATCATCTAAGCTAATTTTTTTGAATAATGAGAAAGGAGTCGCTCGACGCGCTTCTTTGCGCCTCCAATCCTGTAATTTGTTATTTAAAATGGTATAAAACAATGGGTACCATTCTTCAATACTTTTATCTGAATATGATTTATGCAATGAAATAAAGGCTTCTTGTACCAAATCCATTGCAATGCCTTGTTGTCCCTGAGTTGCACTTTCCATCATCACAAGTGCACGACCTGTAACGTCTTGCATAAAAAAACGCAGACGTTGTTCAACAGTACTACAATCAGTACCATTTTCAGTTCGAGCCTGTTTCGGTGCTAAATCCATAGAGATGGAAAATCCTGTCATGGATACCCACCATTATTTCAATTCATTAATCATATAACGTTGAAAATGGTGGATGCGTTGACAACTTAAGCAATTATTTTATGAGTGTAATGGATTTTTTCATTAAAAAAATCGTATTTAAAATAATTTAACGTTTTTATTGACGTTGGCGAACCATTTCAAAAAAGCAAATTGATCCAGCGATGGCAACATTTAAAGATTCTTGCCCACCTGGTTGAGGAATAGTAACAGCCTGAGCATGTTCTAGGGCATAGTCACTTGCACCTTGTCCCTCATTACCTAAAATCCAAACACATGCTTGCTTTAAATCTTTGCTATACAAGCTGGTTGAACGATGTGAACTCGTTACAAACACAGGAATTTGAAACTTGGGAAGAATGTCGGTTAACTGAAAATTCTCAAAACAATGTACGCTAAAATGGGCACCCATTCCTGCGCGTAATACACGTGGGGACCAAAGAGAGGCTGAGCCTTGCGTACAAATTACTTGTTTAATATTCGCGGCAGCAGCTGAACGGAGTAAGGTACCGACGTTTCCAGGATCTTGGACATTTTCGAGAATTAGTGTATCTGCTTTGAAGTCAATCGTTAACGACGTTTTTGGAAGATCAATAATTGCTAAACAAGGTAGGGTTGTACCTAAAGTACTTAAATCTTTATACAGTACTTCACTAATGACAAAAATATGTCCTTGGTGTAATTCAATCACCTTTTGTAATTCAGGATGATCGAGAGCTTGTTCAGTCGTAAATAATGAAAAGACTTTTTTATGTTGTTGTAGCCATGCTAAACACAGATGAGTACCTTCTAGAACAGTTTGCTGATGTTTCTTTCGAGCACTATTAAGTTCGATCAGCCCACGCAAATGTTTGATTTTTGCATTGTCTTTTGATTCTAGAAAAATAACAGCCATAATATAAAGATCCAAAAGGGCATTATAAGATGATAATAATGCCCTGAATATAAAAGTAATTAGTGGTAGCTTGTTACGCGTTCCACTTCATTTTTAGAGCCAATTATAACAGGAACACGTTGGTGTAATTCTATTGGTTGAATATCCATAATGCGAACACGTCCTGTCGTAGAAGCACCGCCAGCTTGTTCAATTAACATGCTCATTGGATTTGCTTCATACATCAAACGCAAACGACCTGCTTTTTTAGGATCTTTTAAATCATAAGGGTAGAGGAAGATGCCGCCACGGCATAAGATGCGGTGAATATCACCCACCATACATGCAACCCAACGCATATTGAAATCTTTTTCACGGACTGATGTTTTACCCGCTAAAAGCTCGTCAATATAGCGTTTCACTGGATTTTCCCAATGACGTTGATTTGATGAGTTGATAGCGAATTCTTGTGTATCTACTGAAACTTGTACTTGATCCGTAGTAAGTAGGAAAGCTTGAGTGGTTGGATCGAAAGTAAAGAATACAACACCTGCACCTACGGTAAGCGCTAACATGGTTGAAGGACCATAAAGCACATAACCAGCCGCCACTTGCTCAGTACCCGCTTGCATAAAATCTGCAGATTGAGTGACTGCATTTTTAGCGGGAAGAATAGAGAAAATTGTGCCAACACACATATTGATGTCGATGTTGCTTGAACCATCGAGTGGATCGAATAACACTAAATATTTGCCATTTTCTTGGGCAGGCGTGAAGTCATCTAATTCTTCAGAAGCTAATCCACCTACTTGTGGATGTACTTTTAATGCATCAATAAGATAATCATTAGAAATGACATCTAATTTCTTTTGAGTTTCACCTTGTACATTTTCATTACCAGCACTGCCTAAAATACCAGCTAAAGCGCCTTTTTGTAGTGCTTGGTCAATGGTTTGGCATGTTGCGGCGATTGTTTCAATGACTTGCGCCAATTCTGGTGTCAAATTCCCTTTTTGTTGTTCTAAATATTGGGATAATGTAAGGTTTGACATATTGAATTGCTCCGATTTAGCCGCATCAAAAATTGATAAAAAAGAATATCGCTATTCTAGATGAGATCGCTCGAAAATAAAAATTATCTTACTTTATTTATGTTGCTTTTGTGATTACAAGCATTCTATTACATGCTATGTTGATTGCATACTAGACAGGAAGTTTGGAGAGGAACGATGTCAACCAAAAATTTTGAAGCTACCCCCACGCCAAGTGAATCAATTAGCCTAGATACGATTTCGAAAGAAAGCGTGAAAGATGCTTGGAAAGAGTATGAAGCAAAGCCTGAGTATAAAGAATTTAATAAGCACGATATGATTGAGTCGATGCAACCTCAGTCGAAGCAAGAGTCTTCATCTTAATCAAAATAAAAAATGCTCACATTGTGAGCATTTTTTATTGCAAATCCAAACATTATTTTAATAATGGTGGCACTGCTTCATAATTAATTTCTACGCGACGATTTTCTTTCCACGCTGCTTCGTCATGACCTGGGTTTACAGGGGCTTCTTTACCGTAGCTTACGGCTTCTAACTGCTGTGGGTTTACACCATTGGTAATCAAGAAACTTTCGACAGCTTTTGCACGACGCTCACCTAAAGCCATATTGTATTCACGCGTACCACGTTCATCCGTGTGACCTGTCAATGCCACCCGAGAATTAGCATTTGCAACGAGGAACTGTGCATGTGCTTGAAGTGTTTGATAGTCATCATTTGATAAATCACTGCTGTCATAATCAAAGTGAACTACGCGCTTCGCTAAAAAAGCTTTGTTTGCAGCAGTGACACCCTTAGATGATGCACCAGCTAAATTTTGTGCATTTAATGCAGCATCTTCACTTAGTCCTTCGGTGCTTACTGTGGTTGAACTGTTTGGCGCAGTATTACCTGCTGTAATTTCAGCGGCAGGTTTACGACTGGCACAACCTGTGAAAGCAATCGTCGCAGCTAAGAGTGGAAGTGTTAGGTATTTAATATTCATGTGATTCTCCAATCAATCAAATTTATTTTGGTGCCCAAGCTGGTTCACGAACTTCACCTTGTTCGCTTGGTAAATTCATACGGAAACGACCATCTGTAGACATAATAGAGAGTAAGCCGCGGTTACCTTCACGTGTTGCATAAACAACCATCTGCCCATTCGGAGAGAAACTTGGTGACTCATCCAGACTGGTTGGTGTCAATATATTAGTGATCCCTGTATTAATATCTTGTAATGCGACTTTGTAATTACTGCCACTTGGTCGATGAACTAAGGCAATTTTTTTACCGTCAGCACTTAAAGTGCCGCGTGCATTAAATGCACCTTTGAAGGTAAGGCGTTTAACTGAACTATCATCAAAACTGTAGCGATAAATTTGTGGGGAACCACCACGATCTGAGGTGAAAATAAATGATTTTCCATCAGGTGCATAACGTGCTTCGGTATCAATCGCTGAGTCATTGGTCATACGCTGTAATTGGCGCGTATTTAAATTCATCTGATAAATTTCAGGATTACCATGCATGGATGCTGTGAACAACATTGATTGCCCATCAGGTGAGAAGCTTGGTGCACCATTTAAGCCTTTGAAGCTCGCTAAAACCTCACGTTGACCCGTTGCTAAATCCTGAATGTAAATTGCAGGACGTTTAGTTTCGAAAGAGACATAAGCAATTTTTTTAGCGTCAGGTGTCCATGTTGGGGAAAGGATTGGATCTCGTGACGACAGTACCGTTTTAGGTTGTTCACCATCCGTATCAGCAATTTGTAATGTATAGCGTTGAGCAGGAGTTTCTGGATTACGTAATACATAAGCGATACGACCGCTGAAATCACCAGCAATACCAGTCAATGCTTGGTATATCGCATCACTGATCATATGCCCAGCTTGACGAACGCGATTACTTGGTACGGTTAGAACTTCGTTTAATAAATATTGTTGCTTTTGTACGTCATAAAGTTGGTAATGAATTTCAAATGTATTGGCATCAATGTTTTTAATTTGACCAACCACAACATAGGGCACACCAGCATTTTGCCAGTCACCAGCTTGAATTTGGTTGATGCTTGCAGTTGCAGGTAAGTTTTGCGATGCACTTGTAAATCGACCTGAACGATTTAAATCATTTTCAATGATTGGATAAATCGCACTGTCATTTGTAAAAGGGATAATTGCAATTTTTGGCGCTTGTTCGGGTGCTTTTGCAATTTCAAGGTGAAGTTGTGCAAAAGTTGCTGTTGGAACAATTGCGCTAATAGCAGTCAAAACTGCCAGAGAGATGAGGTGTTTACGGGTCTTATCCATAGTTGCAATTACTTGTGTTTGTATTTTTGTGGCTGTTGATTTTTTAACATAGTTACATGCTTTGTTCTATTAAAAGCATGTAACGTTAACTATTCATTACTGTTTTGCAGTAAAGCTAGAAGTAAAGCTTCTTGCTTCACGACGTGCATCAGGGTCATCTGGCATAGGGTAGGGAGCAGCTGCTCGAACAGCGGCTTCTACACTTGCTTTTACATCGGGATCACTAGAATTTACAATCACAGATAAAACAGCACCACTATCACTAAGTGTTACACGGGCTGTTGCTTTTTGTCCTATTGAACCAGAAGGGACATTCCAAGCTCTTTCAATTTTATTTGTGAAATCACGTTTGGCGGTCGAAGCAATTTTTTTCGAATCTGCTTTTTTCTGAGCGGCTTCCTGCTCTGCCTTTTTAGCAGCAGCGGCTTTTGCATCTGCTTCTGCTCTTTCAGCATCCGCTTTGTCTTTTGCAGCTTTATCAGCAGCGGCTTTATCTTTTGCAGCTTTATCAGCAGCGGCTTTATCTTTTGCAGCTTTATCAGCAGCGGCTTTATCTTTTGCAGCTTTATCAGCAGCGGCTTTATCTTTTGCAGCTTTATCAGCAGCGGCTTTATCTTTTGCAGCTTTATCAGCAGCGGCTTTATCTTTTGCAGCTTTATCAGCGGCAGCCTTATCTTTAGCTGCTTTATCGGCAGCAGCCTTGTCTTTTGCAGCTTTATCAGCAGCGGCTTTATCTTTTGCAGCTTTATCAGCGGCAGCCTTATCTTTAGCTGCTTTATCGGCAGCAGCCTTGTCTTTTGCAGCTTTATCAGCAGCGGCTTTATCTTTTGCAGCTTTATCAGCGGCAGCCTTATCTTTAGCTGCTTTATCGGCAGCAGCCTTGTCTTTTGCAGCTTTATCAGCAGCGGCTTTATCTTTTGCAGCTTTATCAGCAGCGGCTTTGTCTTTTGCAGCTTTATCAGCAGTGGCTTTGTCTTTAGCTGCTTTATCGGCAGCGGCTTTGTCTTTTGCAGCTTTATCGGCAGCAGCCTTGTCTTTTGCAGCTTTATCAGCAGCGGCTTTGTCTTTAGCTGCTTTATCGGCAGCGGCTTTGTCTTTTGCAGCTTTATCAGCAGCGGCTTTGTCTTTTGCAGCTTTATCAGCAGCGGCTTTGTCTTTTGCAGCTTTATCAGCAGCGGCTTTATCTTTAGCTGCTTTATCAGCAGTAGCTTGTTCTATTTGACGTTTTGCTTCTTCATCTGCACGTTGTTTTTCGGCAATTTTGCGTTGTTCTTCTGCTTGTTTTGCTTGAGCAGCTTCTTTTTGTTTTTGTTCTGCTAACTGTGTTTGTTGCTGCTGCTCAGCTTTTTGTTTTGCATCAGCGAGTTGTTGTGCAGAAGGTGTAACGGGTGGGATTGGAAGGTTTTCAGGTTGAGTATTATCAACGATTGGACTGAGTATTTCTTCTGCTTGATTTTCAGCAGTCGTTTCCTGTTCTACTGGTTTAGCCATCGGCGGTGGCAAATCTTCTGGTTTAACTAAAATTGTAGTCAGTTTTTTAGGTTGCTCAGGCGGTTTACTTAGACCTAAGAAAAGCAAGCCAACAATCGCAATTGCATGTACCCCAAGGGTAAAACCTAGCGCAATTGCATTTTGTTTAAAAGGTGGCTCTTGAAATTTTTTCATAACTTATTTTAATGGCTCTGTCAGTAAACCAACTTGAGTTAAACCTGCTTCTTGTAAACTAGCCATGAGTGATACAACCTCACCATAGGGGCGAGATTTATCACCATTCACTAATACGGTGAGTTGTTTATTTTCTTGTTCCGCTTGCTTTTGAGCATCACTCAAAATAGCTTCAAGCTGCTCAAGTGAAAGAGGTTCACTATCTTTATGATCTTGGTATTGCAAATAAATATTGCCATCTTTGCCAATCGTTACCATTGCAGGCATATCTTTCGATTCGATAGGATTATTATTGGCTTGGGGTAAATCAACTTTGATGCCGCTGGTAATCATAGGTGCAGTGACCATGAAAATGACTAAAAGTACCAACATAACGTCAATATAGGGTACAACGTTCATATCACTTTTTAGTGGTTTTTTGATGCGTTCAAAACGCCCAGATCGTTGAATCGCCATTATGCATCTTCCTGTGTCGATCCAATGGCTTGACGCTGTAAAAGAGCGACCATTTCTTCTGCGAATAATGCACGATCTGAATAAATTGATTCACCTTTCGCTGTGAAGTGGTTAAAAGCAAGTACAGCAGGAATTGCTGCAAATAAACCGATTGCCGTTGCAATAAGTGCTTCAGCAATACCCGGTGCTACGGTTGCCAAAGTAACTTGATCAACGGCAGCAAGGCCAATAAAGGCATTCATAATGCCCCAAACCGTACCGAATAAGCCGATATAAGGTGCCACAGAACCAATACTTGCAAGCGCTCCTAAACCTTGTTCTAAACCGCCTTGATCACGACTTAGACCGACACGCAGAATACGTTCAGTACCTTCAATGGTTTGATTGGTATCTGCTTTGCGTTTTTGTAGTTTAAAAAACTCACCTAAACCTTGATAAAAAATATCTTCTAGGCCACTACGTTTGGAGTTTAACTGAGCATTATTGTAGAGCGTGTTTAATTCGGCACCTGACCAGAACATTTTTTGAAAATGCTCATCATCTTGAGCTGCTTTTTTAAAACCCATATGTAATTTGGCAATTAAATACCAGCTGAAAATTGACGCTAGTAATAAGATCAACATGACCAATTGCACGACTGGGCTGGCTTGTAAAATCAGGTCAGAAATATGTAGAGAAGATTCTAAATTAGTTGCCATAAGTCACTGTGCCGAAAAGTTTATTTTTAGTCCTGTGCTAATTCTTTTTGAATCAGATCACGTATTTCTTCAGGAAGTCTACGTGGCATGAGTTCTTTGTTTAAACATGCCAACGTAACCTCACCTGAAGCCAGCAAGATTTCACCACGATAAATATTTTGTTGCAACACAAAAGATGCGGCTTTACACGAAATAACACGTGCTGTAACGGTAATTAAGTCATCCATTAATATTGGACGTACATATTTCACCTGAATTTGATGTACAACGAAGTTGTAGTCTTGTTGATGCCAGTAATGATCGACGCCTGCTGCACGTAACCATTCAGTACGTGTACGTTCCATAAAACGAATGTGATTGGCATGGTAAACGATACCGCCTGCATCTGTATCTTCGATATATACACGAATATTAAATTCAAAATGATTAGCCATATCCTTAACCTATTTCTGCATACTGCGAGCAATTGAGGGAATGATATTGCGTCAATGATAGGATGGGAATAGTAATAAATAACATATTAGACTTCTTTCATAATTGTTTAGACCCTCTTTATTTTCTTCTATTAAGGAGAAAATAAAGGATTTATAAAAGATACCTAATAATTTCATTCAGGCGGTGTCATACCAAACTGTAAATAAGCCATATTTGTTGCAATACGACCACGTGCAGTACGCATGACATAACCTTGTTGGATTAAATAAGGTTCGATTACATCTTCAAGTGTTCCGCTATCTTCAGCCATCGCGGCTGCTAAAGCTTCAACACCTGTTGGACGACCTTCAAAACGCTCAAGTAACATACTGAGATAACGACGGTCTAAAGTATCTAAACCATCTTTATCTACATTAAGCATGTCTAAAGCACGTTGTGCCATCTCTTGTGTCACTTCACCCGTGCCTTTCACTTGCGCATAATCTCGAACACGACGTAATAAACGATTGGCAATACGTGGTGTACCACGTGCACGTCTAGCGATTTCAGTTGAACCTTCCTTAGTAATCGGAACATCCATAAGATTTGCCGAACGAGTGACAATATGGGTTAAATCCTCAACAGAATAGAATTCTAAACGCTGAACAATTCCAAAGCGGTCACGTAAAGGCGAGGTGAGTAGCCCCGCACGTGTTGTTGCTGCGACTAATGTAAATGGCGGCAGATCTAATTTAATTGAACGAGCAGCAGGACCTTCACCAATCATGATATCCAGTTGATAGTCTTCCATTGCTGGATAAAGAATCTCTTCAATGACAGGAGATAGACGATGGATTTCGTCAATAAAAAGGACATCTCCTTCTTCCAAATTGGTCAGCATCGCCGCTAAATCTCCAGCTCGCTCCAATACAGGACCAGAGGTGGATTTTAAATTGCCTCCCATTTCGCGTGCGATAATATTCGCCAGTGTAGTTTTACCTAAACCCGGTGGACCAAAAATCAGGGTATGGTCGAGTGCTTCACCACGACCTCGTGCAGCACCAATAAAGATTTCCATTTGCTCACGTACCACAGGCTGACCAATATAGTCTTCAAGTGAGGTTGGGCGAATCGCACGATCAAAATGATCTTCGGGTTTTTCAGAACCACTGATTAAACGGTCTTGCATAATGAGTTCGATCTATCTTTATTTATTCAATGATTTAAGTGCAGCTCGGATAATATCACTGGCTTCGGTAAAATCTGCTTTAACGGCTTGAATCAATTTTTGTGCTTCAAGTGGTTTGTAGCCCAGTGATTGTAAAGCGGCTTCAGCTTCGGCAACAGCAGAATTTCCTGTGAACTGTATTTGAGTGGACGCTGTATTATTTGAAACGGTAGTGCTTGAAAATGCTTTAAAACGATCACGTAGTTCAATCATTAAGCGTTCAGCTGTTTTCGTACCAACTCCTGGGACTTTGACTAGTGTTTTTACATCACCATGTTCAACAGTATGGATGAGCATGTCCACGCTCAAGGTCGAAAGAATACCGAGCGCCATTTTAGGGCCGACACCATTGACCTTGAGTAAAGTACGGAAAATGATTTTCTCTTGCGCATCACTAAAACCATACAGTTGTTGTGCATCTTCACGAACCACCAAATGCGTCCATATAGTGACTTTCTGTCCTTTTTGTAATTGGCAAAATGTTGAAAGTGGTGTGTCAATTTCATAACCGACACCATTTACATTAAGCAATACGGTTGGGACTTCTAAGGCAAACACCTCACCAATTAAACATCCGATCATCGCGTCTTTCACTTATTTGTTAATGGTTAAATAGTAGATGCCATTTGTTCTAAACGCAAAATGGCTTTTAGAATTTCTTTACGATTTCGTGTGGATTTTATCCAAGCAGGTAAACGTGAGAAGTAACTGCGATTGTAACTGGGGAACTTACGTTCTCTTAAATGTGCAGATATATACGCTTTTAAGCAATTTAACTGTTCGATGTTATATACAAAAATAAGTCCATGCCGTGTTTCGTTTGTCAAATATAAACGATAAGCAAAATATGGGTCGAGATTGACTTCATAGCTATGTTCTCGCCAAATTTGAAAGGGTTGAGGATAAATCTGACGTTGTATAAGACAAAAATTGCATGTGAGCTTAATGGCTGACGGGATAAAACTTATTCTGGGGAAATATTGATGGCATATGAATTTACCTTGTCTAAATGTACATTTTTCATCAATATGCAGATAAGCACCTGCAAAATAGCCTAAGTTATTTTCTTTCTGAACTTGCTGATCAAAACTTTTACAACAAAATTGACAGCTAAAAACAGCTTTCTTTTCAAATGAATCAGTTTGTTTCTGTTGAAAGATAATTGCATGTTTATGGCAAAAAGGGCATTTGACAAAAATGGGATATTCTGTAAAGGAATATGGAAAAATTCCTTGATCAACAAATCGATCCATCAGAAAAAACCTACTTTATTTCCCTGTAACTCTTGCGCCAAGCTATAGGCTTGGTGATCTGAGAATTTACTAATAATATCTAGAACTTGCATGATATTACTATAGTGGTTGTTTTGTAGATTTACGCCTGAATGTTGCAAAATTGACATCAAACGTTGCTCTTTAAAGCTCAAGGTCTTATGTGGCATGGTTAATGGAATAAAAGCATCCAAAATCGTTTGTAGGCTTTGATGCGCGATTATTTCTAAACCTGATTTCTGAGGATGTTCAAAAATTCGATCTCTAGCAAGATTCTTTGCTGTTTGAATACCTATTTCAATATCGGGTGAGCAATATTGTAAAAGACTGCCTTTAAGCTGACCCGTTAAAATTTCATAATGATGTTTAGCAAAAGCAGTAGTGACTTCATCGACAAGACGTTTCATTACACGCCCACGCAAAGCTGCGATTTTTTGTTGCCATGTGGTATGGGGTAGGTGTAATTCTTCTGGTAGACCGAAATCCGCAATTAAATTGAGAAAGATAGGCTCAACTTCTTCATAACTGAGCATATTGAGTATGATGCCATCTTCCAAATCAATGAGTGCATAGCACATATCATCTGCAGCTTCTAATAAATAGGTCAGTGGATGACGACAATAATGATAGTCACCGAGCTGAATAAGACCGAGTTGCTCTGCTAACTGCTTTAAAATTTCTTTTTCAGATTGATAGCAACCAAACTTCGCTCTTTGGTGTGAGGGTGTATCGCTTTGTTCTTCAATGGTTTTAGATAACCATGGATATTTTAAATAAGCTCCGAGTGTGGCACAGGTCAAACGCATGCCGCCATCATCAGGATGATAGTCAATACGGCTGAGTAAGCGAAGTCCTTGAGCATTACCTTCAAACTGGCGTACATCGGCGGCTTCTTCTGGCGTTAATTGGCTGAGAAAGTCACGATGTGACGCATCATCAAACCATTCTCGAATCGCATATTCTCCCGCATGTCCAAAGGGTGGATTACCAATGTCATGTGCAAGGCAAGCTGCTTGAATAATTGCACCGACATCTGCTGGTGAAATCCATATCGGTAATTCATCTTTGATTTTTTCTGCGGCTAACATACCTAAAGATCGACCAATACAAGAGACCTCAAGTGAATGGGTTAAGCGCGTATGAATGCCGTCATGTTGTGTAAGTGGATGAACCTGAGTTTTTCTATTGAGTTGACGAAAACTTTGGGAAAATATAATTCTGTCATAATCTTTGTGGAATGGGCTTCGAGCCAATTCCGTACTACTTTTTTTGCTGCCCAAACGAATTGCAGAAAGCAATTCCAACCAACGCATTTGTTCCATTTATCATTATTCACTATGAAATCATTTTCATCATGCCAAAAAAAAGATTAAAGCACTAGAGTAGGGCGACATTAGTTGTCTCAATAAGGTAAATGATCGAATTTTAAGATTCGAATTTATCTTTCCTGATAATTAGAGAAGTTTATCGAGCGGTATAGCTATTAAAGTATATGTGTTAATTTATTGGAGATGTTATCAATTCAGATTGAAAATGAAAAACTCATTCTATTACTTAAGTAACAACATAAAAAACATACGCAGACACAATCAAATACGGTGTTGCTTGCTTATCAGTCATAACTGTATTTTCGAAAATAATTAGTCGAGTTGCACCTTATTTTAGAACAGTTAGTCCTGTAATTACAAAGTAGTCAACTACTGTGAAGCCTCTATAGTGAAGAGTCGAGCTGTAGAAAACCATATTGGAACAGTACATGTGATTGCGATTTGTAATGGCTTGGAATTTGTAATCGGTGTTGCTGTAGAAGCTTCGATTCCATCCCATTTCCGCTGGTTACTAAGGGTATGCATGTAGATTAGTTGCTAAAGCCAATAGTGATATTCAACTTACAGCAACGATTTATGAAGATTGGAAAACGGGTGATATGAAGGTAGAGGTTATTGCATATAGAGAAGATGGTAAGCGTGTAGTACAGGGGGGCATATTATGACTTGGGTAACGGAAAAGAAATAGGAATACCTAAAAGTATCTAAGTTTTGCTGCTTAATAAAATGAAAATGTAATCTACACATCAAAGTAAATGAATTGTTACGAATAAAGTAAAATTGAGAAAGCTACAATAAATTAAGTGAGTTGAGATAGAAAACACTGATTTTTAAGATGGATATGTCTAGCTGAAAGAAGGCTTTCACAGTAGAATATGCGCTCTCTCATAAGTCACATTGTGGTAGGTTCGTTAGACCCGCCCGTGGAGCCAAAGTCAACATGTTTATCGTGGCCGGTGCATCAGCACATTCTTCTTTTAAGAAAGCTCAACTCTTAAACCGTTTAGCGTCAATGAGTTCTGTTCAATCTTTTGACAGCCAGTGGGTTTATTTGTTTGATCAAGCGCTCAACGAGCAGCAACATCAATCGGCATTACAACTTTTAAACGATGGTCAATCTTTCGAACTTCGCCAAGCTGCAAGTGATGAAATCCAAATTTTAGTCACACCGCGTGTAGGCACAATCTCGCCGTGGTCATCTAAAGCAACAGATATTTTTCAAAACTGTAATACGCCTATTCACCGTTTAGAGCGTGGTCTGTTATTTATACTGAAAGGTGTGAAAGAGATTTCGAACGAAGTGAAATTGGCTTTACATGACCGTATGACAGAGAGTGTTTTTGATCAGATTGATGATGCAAAAGCTTTATTCTCAGAAACAGCGCCGAAGCCATTGAACTCAATTGATATCTTGGGTCAAGGAAAAGAAGCGTTAGTTAAAGCCAACAATGAGTTTGGCTTTGCTTTATCTGAGCAAGAAATTGATTACTTAACCGAAGCATTTACCAAGTTGGGGCGTAATCCAAACGACATCGAGTTGATGATGTTTGCTCAAGCAAACTCTGAACACTGTCGTCATAAAATCTTTGGTTCAGAATGGACAATTGATGGTGAAAAACAACCATTGTCATTGTTCCAAATGATTAAAAATACCTATAAAGAATCTCCAACAGATGTGTTATCGGCATATAAAGATAACGCGTCTGTGATCGTTGGTTATGACACCATGCGTTTTTATCCGAAAGCGGATGAAAATGGTCACTTCGTTTATAAATATAAGAGCCAAGCTGCTCATATTTTAATGAAGGTTGAAACACACAACCATCCAACTGCAATTGCTCCATTTGCAGGTGCTGCAACAGGTTCGGGCGGTGAAATCCGTGATGAAGGTGCAACTGGTCGTGGTGGTAAACCAAAAGCTGGTTTAACCGGTTTTACAGTTTCAAACTTAAATATCCCTGGTTTTGAACAACCTTGGGAAGATAACTACGGTAAACCTTCACGTATGGCATCGCCATTACAAATCATGATCGAAGGTCCATTGGGTGGTGCTGCGTTTAACAACGAATTTGGTCGCCCAGCTTTAAATGGTTATTTCCGTACTTTTGAACAGAATGTAAATGGTGAGGTGAAAGGCTTCCATAAGCCAATCATGATTGCAGGTGGTTACGGTAACATTCGTCCTGACCATGTTGAGAAAGATGCGATCCAACCGGGTGACTTGCTCATTGTATTGGGCGGTCCCGCAATGTTGATCGGTCTTGGCGGTGGCGCAGCCTCTTCTGTAGACAGCGGCACCATGGGCGAGAGCTTGGACTTTGCTTCTGTTCAACGTGAAAACCCAGAAATGGAACGTCGTTGCCAAGAAGTCATCGATACCTGCTGGCGCTTAGAAGACTTTAACCCAATCGTTTCTGTACATGATGTGGGTGCGGGTGGTGTATCTAATGCTATGCCAGAACTTGTGAATGATCACGAGTTGGGTGCAGTGCTTAACCTGCGTAAAATTCCATCATTAGAGCCAGGTATGAGCCCGATGGAGATCTGGTCAAACGAAGCACAAGAACGTTATGTACTTGCCATTCGTCCAGAGTCTTTAGAACAGTTTGAAGAAATTTGTGCACGTGAGCGTTGTCCGTTTGCAGTATTGGGTGAGGCGACTGAAGCGCGTCACTTAACGGTTGAAGACCCTTTGTTTGAGAACAAGCCTGTTGATATCCCAATGCAGGTGATCTTAGGCGGTACACCGCGTATGCAACGTTCGTATGAAACGATTGAGCGTACGGGTAACGACTTTGATGCTGCGAAAGTTGATTTAAAAGATGCGATTTTCCGTGTATTGAAAAATCCAACAGTTGCGTCTAAATCATTCTTGATCACCATTGGTGACCGTTCGATTACAGGTATGGTTGCACGTGATCAGATGGTGGGCCGCTGGCAGGTGCCTGTTGCAGATGCAGCAGTAACCACCACTAGCTTGCAAGGCTTTACTGGTGAAGCAATGGCAATGGGTGAACGTCCACCAGTGGCATTGTTAAATCCAGCAGCTTCTGCGCGTTTAGCAGTTGCGGAAGCAATTACCAACATTGCTTGTGCCAACATCGAACAGATCAGTGACATCAAACTTTCTGCAAACTGGATGGCAGCGGCTGGTCAAAAAGGTGAAGACCAAGCACTGTTTGAAGGCGTGAAAGCGATTGGTATGGAAATGTGTCCTGCATTAGGTATCGCAATTCCTGTTGGTAAAGATTCACTTTCTATGCGTACTACTTGGAATGATGGTGAAGACAAAGCTGTTACATCTCCAATGACAGGCGTGATCACTGCATTTGCCCCAGTGTTAGATGTTCGTAAAACATTAACACCTGAATTGAAGAACTTAGCAGACTCAGTACTTGTACGTATTGATTTGTCTAAAGGTCAATTCCGTTTAGGTGGTTCAATCCTTGCGCAGGTGTATAAAGCGATTGGTTCTGTTACACCTGATGTGGATAGTTTTGATGACTTCAAAGCATTCTTTGCTTTGATTCAAGACTGGAACAATCGTGGTGTGATTAAGGCTTACCATGACATCGGTGATGGTGGTTTATTGGCGACTGTTGCTGAAATGATGTTTGCTTCACGCTTAGGTGTCGCATTAGAAAATCAAACCACTGAAAGCTTATTTGCTGAAGAAATTGGTGCAGTACTTCAAATTACGGCTGCTGATTGGGCACAGTTAGAAGTTGAAGTTGCAGCATCTAGCTTGAAAGATACAATTGCAGTTGTTGGCCGTGTCAATACAACTGATCAATTGGTTATTAATGGTTTAACGCTTGAGCGTGCTGAATTACAACAAGCTTGGGCTGAAGTGTCACATCAAATTCAACGGTTACGTGACAACGTTGAAACGGCTGACCAAGAATTTGCCTTAATTACCGATAAAAACCATAAAGGTTTAATTGCACAACCAACATATGACCTAAATGAGCCAGTTGAAGCGCCGTTTATCAATACACGTCGTCCAAATATGGCAATTTTGCGTGAGCAAGGTGTCAATGGTCATGTTGAAATGGCTGCTGCTTTTGACAAAGTTGGCTTCAATACCATCGACGTACACATGAGTGATTTACTTGCAGGTCGTGTGAGCTTAAGCGATTTTGAAGGTTTAGTGGCATGTGGCGGCTTCTCTTACGGTGACGTGATGGGCGCTGGCGGTGGCTGGGCGAAATCAGTGCTGTTCAATGCAAAATTGCGTGATCAGTTTGAACAGTTCTTCCATCGTGAGAGCACTTTCAGCTTAGGCGTATGTAACGGCTGTCAAATGATGTCGCAACTTGCACCACTGATTCCAGGTGCAGAACATTGGGGTCGTTTCCACCGTAATACCTCAGAAGTATTTGAGGCACGTGCAGTTAATGTTCGCGTAGAAAAATCTGTTTCTGTATTGCTTGAGGATATGCAAGGTTCGATTTTACCAATCGCGGTTGCTCATGGTGAAGGTCGTTTGGTTGCAACTGAACAGCAAATTGCTGCTTTAAATGCAGAGAATCAAGTTATCTTGCGTTATGTGGATAGTTTGGGTAACCCAACTCAGCACTATCCGTTGAACCCTAATGGTTCACCTGAGGCGATTACAGGTCAAACTTCTAAAGATGGTCGTGCAACAGTGATGATGCCGCATCCAGAGCGTAACTTCCGTGCCTTACAACATTCATGGAAGCCTGAAGATTGGGCTGAAGATGGTGCTTGGTTACGTATGTTCCGTAATGCACGTAAATTTATTGGTTAATTAAGCATCAATTGTTGAAAATGCCACTTTTTTAGTGGCATTTTTTTTAACAAGTTATAGATTTTATAGAGAAATAAACTATACAAATCAATTAAATTTAAGCTGTTGATAATAAATATTTTTTATTAATAAATTGTTTTAATGAGATTTGGGTATGATATTCTTACTTTATTCGAGAGGGGGAATAAAACAATGAAAAAAATACTGATTTTATCTATTCTATTAACAGGGTGTTCAACAGCTTATCAGCCTCATGCTTTGTTAGGGCAACAGGGTTTTGCCGAAACTCAATTATCCCAAAATCATTTCAGAGTGACATTTAAAGGAAACGAAAAAACATCGCAAGAACGTGCAAGTGATTTTGCATTGCTGAGAGCTTCTGAGCTAATGATTGCGGGAGGATGTACGAATTTTAAAGTGTTAAATTCTGCGAATGAAAATATAGGAAGTCTCGCATTTCCTCAGTCACATAAAGTGAATGCGTTTTCAAGTTCAATAGAAAATCGTATCCTTGGAAATAGTGATAGTTCATCTAAGCTATATTCTCCAAAATCTACAATTGAAGTTGGATGTGCTACAGAAGATACTAGTGCAGAAAGTAAAATATATGCTTCAGCTTCTGTTAATGAATCAATTAAGCATAAGTATCAAATTGGAATAAAATAAATAGATCTAAATTATTCATAATTACTTTTAGAAAGTGCTTTGTTTTTTAAAGATTAAATAAAGTGTATTTGAAGATCGTAGGATAGATCTTTGTGTCATTTGATATGAGTGAATTGAATAAGCCACCGAAAGGTGGTTTATTTGCTTGGATGATCCAAAAATCATTTTATGAAGTTGAACGAGAATAACAATGAAACCAAAAATCCATTTCCATGAGTTTGCCTTATTAATGGCATTGTTGATGTCAATTGTTTCTTTTTCGATTGATGCTGTATTGCCTGCTCTAGGTGAAATTGGAAGAATTTTTACACTGCAAAATAGCAATCAGGCACAGTGGGTGATTATTGGTATTTTTTCAGGTATGACGATTGGGCAGTTAATTGCAGGCCCATTGTCGGATGCGATCGGACGCAAACGGATTTTATTTACGGGAATCGTGATCTACTTTTTAGGAAGTTTGTTATGTTATTCCACACAAAGTTTTGAATGGTTTTTGGTCGGGCGTTTTATTCAAGGGATTGGTGTTTCGGGACCTTATGTGGCTTCGATCTCGATTGTGCGAGACAAATATAGCGGTGCACAAATGGCACGTATCATGTCTTTGATCATGATGGTATTTATGGTCGCACCTGCAGTTGCACCGAGTTTAGGGCAATTGATTATTCATTTCTTTTGTTGGCGTGATATTTTTGTTTTATATATGGTTTATGCCATTGTTGTTGGAGCATGGGTGGCTTTGCGTTTGGAAGAAACGCTCGTTCCTGAAAATCGTTTACCGATGCGTGTACAAGCATTCAAAGACGGTTTTAAGGAGGTTGTCAGTAATAAAACTACAATGAGCTATCTATTGTGTGCTGGTTTTTGTTTTGGTGGGTTTATTGGTTATTTAGGAACTTCACAGCAAATATTTATGCAGCAATTTGGAAAAACAGGGCAGGAATTTAGTGCCTACTTTGCTTTATTAGCAGGTGTGATGGGGATTGCTTCTTTTACCAATTCTAAAATTGTGATGAAGTTTGGTATGCGTCCAATCTGTATTTATGGTTTTTTGGGTTTGTGCTTAATTTCCTTGCTATTTCTTATCATTCAGCTTACTGGCGTATCCGTTTCATTTTGGATGTTTATGTTGTATGCCTGCATTTTGTTTCTATTGTTTGGAACCTTGTTTGGTAATTTAAATGCGATTGCAATGGAACCCATGGGTCATGTGGCAGGAATGGCTTCGGCGATCATTGGAGCATCATCATCTGTACTGTCTTTGATTCTCGCTTCGATAATTGGACAACTTTATGATGGTACATTGATTCCAATGACCTGCGGTTTTGTCATCTTATGTGGTTTGGCTTTTGCAATGACGATATATGAGAAGCAATATTTAAAAACTGAGAATGTTTAAGCTATTGATTAAATGTGAAATCAAATTTTATTAGGTGTTAAATACTTGAGTTTAAGTGAATGAAGAAAAGATTATTAGACACTGCAACTGTATTATTGGATAAATTTATTAATCGTTATCATGATTACGATGACTTTTGGGGAATAGGAGTTATATATACCCACTGTCAAAATATAAATAATTATTTTTTGACCTTCGATCTTCTAAAACAGGACTGTTTTGAAAGTGATGATTTTTTAAAGAAAATAAATGATAAATTTTCAGAATATTTAGATGACTATTTACTGATACACAATAAGAAAAAAGAGGATTTGGTGGTGGCAAACATTAAAATTGCTTTTGATAAAGATCATAAAATATCAGCCAAAACTCGATATGGTGATTACTTTCAAGTCAGAGTTACGCTAGTTGATTCCTTTGATAGGACTTTTTTTAGGTATGGTGATGGTTACTGTGCTCCTCATACCCAATGGTTAAAGCAAAGAGACTATATAGATTCACTACCAATAGAAAATCATTTAATTATTGGAAATAACAACTTCCTATTTGAACTTCCTAAAAAATCTTTAGTGAGTACAGATGAATTATTTAATAATTATACGGCTTTATAATCCATCTTCTCTTTGTGAAAGCCAATCTTTATATTTATCCCTTAAAGCTTGCCTTTTTGCATCGTTAAAAATAATAAAATCAATACCACCATCATAAGGTGCAACTATGATGTTTTGCTCAAATGAGATCATAAAAGCTCGTATTTCATCATCAGCGATCTTTTTCAACAAGTTATTGTGTTGATTCGATTGCCAAGTTGTTTCTATAGAATATGGTCTAAAGAAATAATCTTCATCCTCTCCATCATGATCTTCGGGATTGAGTTGTGTTAAGTTTATTTCTTGCTCTAGGTAAAACTTGTAGGGGAGTATAAAGGCTGGATCATAATCTTCATTATTAGAGGACTGACTAAAATAGTGACCTGAAATTATAAAGATAGAGGTATTTTCCCCAAAACAATCTGTAATAATTTCATTATGTCGATTTGATAACAATTCATATTCGGCAGCCGTATCCGCATACCTTTTTGATTCAGGCAGGCTATGGATTCTAAACCAAGATTGAGTAAAGTAGTGCTTAAGTTGGTGAGAAATTGGAATTTTATTAGGGAATTGGCTGTCCCATTGTGATTGAAAAGAGTTTTGCATTCTAGTTTTGATTTTTCAAAAAGACTATTTTACTCAAAATAATTTAAAAAGACTAAACCCATTTCGTGGGTAAAGCCTTTTAAATAAAACGATGTAAAGTTATAGCTTGTGATTATTTTCATCTTTCAGCAGCATCGGATGTTTATACATCACATCAGTACGCAGTACATATTTTTGACCTGAAAGCACAGGTGCTCCCTCATGCAATTGTTGATGCTCAAAGACCAAAATCTGCCCAAGTTTTGGTTTTATATTGGCGATTTGAGTTTCCTTACAAGGTTTCAGCATACCACTATCACGGTAAAACACTGTTTCTCCACCCGTAAAATCTTCGCTCAGATAGATCAATAATGTGAGTTGACTACTATGCCAATCATTCACTTCATAAATCCCATCCCAATGTGGTCTAAATGTTTCGCCATTTTCATAACGATAAAAACGAAAACGTTCATTTAAACCACTTAATGTCCAACCATTCAATTGCTCAGGCAAGAGATGTTTGATTTTGGAAAATAGTATTTCGGCAAGCTGAATATCATCATAAATGACTCGTTTATTATTTCTGACATTTGTAAGAACTTGACGAGCTGAGTTTACGAATATATCTGCTGTTTCATAATGATATTGATTGCTAAGTTCGATGAATGAGAGACATTCTTGATTTGAAAAGACATCATCTACAGTAAAAATTAAAGGTGAGTTCTGATGTGTTTGTCGTTTTTCTTGTTGTAGAAAAAGAGTTTGAGTGAAAGTTATCCCATTTTGATGACCTATCATGTTGAGTTGGAAAGTGGTTATTTTAGCACCATGATGATTTTTATTTCTATGCTTTTAAGTGGTGTATTTTTTGCTTTATTACATTTATAGAAAACTAAAAATTTGGAGCACCCTATGATGAAAAGTGAAAATTATTTAAGAACACTACATACAAAAGAGAAAGGTTGGTTTTGGTTTAACTGTAGCCATCCAAGTTGTATTCATTATTGTTAGCTATCTAGTGATGAATATTTCACTTTGATATTTCATTGTTTTTAAGCTTATGATTGCTGGTTAGACAAAGATCAATATCATTGAGAATATGCTAAAACTTATTTATTACGTTCCAGACTCTCATCTAGAGTCAACCAAACTTGCTGTTTTTGAAGCAGGAGCAGGTGGTATTGGTAATTATGAACATTGTGCTTGGCAAGTGAAAGGAATAGGGCAATTTAAGCCAGTTAAAGGTGCAAATCCATTTTTAGGACAATTAGACGAACTAGAGCAACTTGAAGAGTGGCGTGTAGAAACCATTGTGCCTGAAGATAAAGCTAGTGTTGTGGCAAAGGTATTAAAGGCAAGCCATCCTTATGAAGAGCCTGCCTTTGAGTTTATTCAAATATTAGATATTGAATAATTATACTTTTTGAATAAATAAATCACGGTCAAAACGATATTGCGGGAAGAACACACCATCTGTAGCACGTTCACCTGCACCAATCACCATGACAGGATACTGTTGATCATTTAATTTTAAAATTTTACGAACTAAAGGTTCATCAAAGCCTTCCATCATACAGCTGTCAAAACCATAGGCACGTAAAGCCAATACCAAATTTTCACATGCTAAAGCAGTGGTTTTGGTTGCCCAAAGTTGAGTATCAGCAGGGTTAAAAGCGGTTACAGGTAATTGTTTATCTAAGGTACGCACCACTTTAAATGCAACTTTTTTAAAGTTACCTAATGCATTAAAGTAACCAGTTTTATAGTTATATGGAATAAAACGATAATATTTTTGTACCATTGCTGGAGCTTCGGGAAATGGAAATTCGCTAATATTTCGTTTTGCCATTTCATCAATACGATCTGTACGTGCTACACATACAATTAATTCAGCAGCGGTTTTAGCCGCAAGTTGCCCTAGGCAAGCTTTAACCACTTGCTTTTTCTTGCTTGGATTTTGCACCACATAAAAAGTCCAAGGTTGTAAGTTTGATGAGTTGGGCGCAAGTAATGCCAAATCTAAACAATCATCTAGAACTTCAGCTGGAATTTTTTTATCAGTAAATTTGCGAACAGAACGGCGACTTTCAACGACTTTTTTGAAGTTTGCCACATCAATATCTTGAGGGGCTGGTTCGTAGTAGCGTTTCTTTTCAGTTGTTGTTTGATTTGACATGAGATCAATCTTTCTCTAAGTGTTTATATCCATATTGGGACGACAAATAAAAAAACCACTGAGTTTTTTAAACTAAGTGGTTTTTCATTATTTCTCAGTTTAGTTAGTTAAATTGAGAAAAATCTGGTTTACGCTTTTGCATGAATGCTTGTACCGCTTCCATCATTTCAGGTGAGCGTACACGTTGCATAAAGATCTCAGCTTCATGATCTACACACTCGATGATTTCAGCTAAATCTTGTTTCATCAATGCTTTACTTTGTTTTAATGATGCCAATGGTAACGCCGCTAGATGTTGAGCTGTTTGTTGAGCTGTTGCATAAACATCATCAACTACATCATTCACTAGATTTGCTTTCACAGCTGTTGCAGCATCAAATTTCTTCGCTGTGAATAATAATTCAGCCGCTTTTTGATAACCTGCTTGCTTCACCAATAAACGACTCGCAGCACCTTCTGGAGAAAGGCCTAGGCTTACGAATGGAATTTGGAATAGGGCAGTATTATCTGCAAATACGATATCAGCATGTAATAAGATCGTTACACCGATCCCGATCGCTACGCCTTTCACTCCAATAATCAGTGGCTTAGAAAAACGAGCCGCAGCTTTTAATAACACAAATGGAGGTTGATCACCCGCTTTGCCTTCATATGGCTTTTGCATAAAGCCCATGAAGTCTTTCATGTCATTACCCGCAGTAAAATCTTGTTCTGCACCACGGAAAATAACAACACGTACATCTTTATTTGTATCAGCTTCATCTAATGCTTTTGCAATCCATAGATAAAGTTCTCCGTAAAGTGCATTTTTTGCTTCTGAACGGTTAATGGCTAAGGTGAGTACGCCATCTTCTAAATTTGCTTGCAAATGTTGATGAGGTTGTTGAATACAGCTAAGTGTCATCGTACTATCCTTGCTTTAATCCAGATTGATTTTTTAAGTGCTCTCATTATGTCGCATATTTGCGTTACATAGTGCAACTGATGAGTTCACAAAAAGTGAAATTACGCCTATGTACACATTTGACTATCTTGTTTTTATTGGACGCTTTCAGCCCTTTCATTTAGCGCATCTACAAACGATTGAAATTGCGTTACAACAAAGTCAGAACGTGATCTTGGCATTGGGTTCAGCGCAATCAGAACGGAATATCAAAAATCCATTTTTAGCCCATGAACGTGAGCAAATGATTCTGTCTAATTTTTCAGAAGATGATCAGAAACGGATTCATTTCGTGCATGTGGTTGATGTATATAATGATGAAAAATGGGTCAAACAAGTCAAAACATTAGTCAATCAAGTGGTTCAGCCAAATGCAAAAGTAGGTTTGATTGGTCATTTCAAAGATGAATCTTCGTATTATTTAGCTTTATTTCCAGAATGGGAAATGGTTGAGTTGGATAGTTTAAAGGATTCTATTTCAGCTACGCCTATGCGAGAAGCTTATTATCGAGGAGAGATTCAAACTGAATTTTTCCCTAAAGGCACGATTGAATTTCTGACTGAATTTAAAAATACAAAAGTCTATGCGGAATTGCAGCGTAAATATCTTGCGGGTGATAAAAGTAATTTGGATGAATGTTTTTAAGATTTTAGTTCTTTAAGCAGAAAATCGATGAAAACACGGATATGGAAAGATTCGTGTTTTTTTGATGGATAAAGTAAAGAAAATGGGCGTGATGTACCAGAAAATTCAGTAAGGACTTCAATCAAATCTCCATTTTTAAGCTCTTTTTCTACAATAAAACGATAGGTTTGTAATAAACCAGCGCTATGTTTTGCCAGTGTTACCGTACCTAAAATATCATCTAAGCAACGAATATTTCCTGCACTTTGATATTCAATTATTTGTTGATTCGAGTTAAATAGCCAAGGAACATTTTTCCCCGTGCTAGGGAGAACAAATTGAATGCATTGATGATGCTGTAAATCTTCAAGGCTTTGCGGTGTTCCGAATTGTTTTAAATACTCTTGGGATGCCACTACAATTAGTTCAGCTTGTTCAAGTTGTCGTGCAATTAAATTTGAATCAGCAAATTGTCGTCCACGAATCGCCAAATCGTAGCCTTCTGCTATAAAGTCCACATTTTTATTGGTCAATTGCACATCAATATTAATGGCTGGATATTGCTGTGAAAATTTTGCCAATAACGGGAGGATTCGATAATGTCCATAAGGTGTTGGAACACTGATACGAATTAAACCAGAGGGTTGCTGTGTTTGATTTTTGAGTAATTGTTCCGCTTCTAAAATTTGATTCAGTGCTTGCTTACATTCATCAAAATAGATTTTCCCTTGCGTAGTTAAACGGACTTGTCGTGTCGTTCTTACAAACAATAGGGTCTCTAAATGCTTCTCTAATCGAGCAATGGAGCGACTGACCGCTGCTGGACTTACACCCGCATGCAATGCTGCTTTGGAAAAGCTTTCATATTCTGCTACTAAGCAAAACAATTCGACGCTACTAAACATCATCCTTTTTAGAGGGTGATTCATTCATTACACCATGTAAAAAATGATTTGAGTTGTAAGCTATTTAAGCACATAAAAGTAAACAATAAGATGATTCTCATACCTTGTGTGGAGTTATTTTTATGAAATTGTTCTATTCACCAAATGCTTGTTCTTTAGCCCCTCATATTGTTTTAAGAGAGCTTGGGCTTCCATTTGAATTAATCAAAGTCGATTTGCAACAGCATTTGACTGAACTGGGTGAGGACTTTTATCGACTCAATAAAAAAGGACAAGTACCTATATTGCAGCTTGATGATGGTTCTTTTTTAACAGAAGGTGCTGTGATCAGTCAGTTTCTTGTTGATCAATCACGGCGCAAGGATTTATTAGCTGAAATAAACAACGTAGAGCGTTATCAGACTCTTTCATGGATGAATTTTATTGCTTCAGAAATTCATAAAGCATATTCACCATTTTTCCATGAGTCTTATGGCGAAGAATCTAAAACTGTCTTTAGTACGATTTTAAATAAACACTATGCATGGGTTGATCAACAATTAGAGGGGCAAAACTATTTAACTGGAAATAACTTCACCATTGCTGATATTTATCTGTTCGTGGTGACACGCTGGGCTGACTTTATTGGTCTTGATCTTGGGCATTTTATTCATTTAACAGCTTTTATGCAGCGAATTGCTCATCGTCAAACGGTTCAAGACGCAATAGCTGCCGAAGCATTTTAGTATTCTTGCCATCTATAAAATTATAAAAGGAGATCTACATGCCTTATATTTTAATTCAAATCACTAAGGAAAATGTCTCTACAGAACAGAAACAACAGTTGATTCAGGAAGCTACGGATTTAGTGGTTCGGGTGCTTGATAAAGACCCAGCAACCACATTTGTGGTGATTGATGAAATTGAAACTGATAATTGGGGCGTTGCAGGTGAATCTGTTTCTGCAATACGGAACAGACAAAGATGAGGGATATAAAAATGCAAAATAATTCGATAACTGAGATTCAACAGCAACTCGAAAAATACTTTGATGGTTTGTACTTTTGTGATGTGGATAAATTGCAGGACGTATTTCATTCCGATGCAACTTATATCAACGCAACGGATGAGCCTATGCTTAAGTTAGATATGGATACTTATTTCTCTATCGTGGAAAAGCGTATTTCACCCGCATCTCAAAACCAATTAAGACAAGATAAAGTTCTTGCGATCAATTTGATTCATGATCAGTTAGCGATTGTACATGTTGAATGTGTGATTGAACCTAAATATTTTTATGATGCACTGACATTGGTACAAAAGCAGGGTGAGTGGAAAATTATTTCTAAAGTCTTTCATTATCAACTTTTAGCGGACTAATTAAGCATCTTCCCAAAAGATAATTCGATTGGAAAAGGGATCAGTTACACTTAGTTCCAAAGTTTCCCAATCTGTTTTTCAACTTGAGGTTTAGCGAACTTATAATCCTTAACCTCAAGTTCATTTTTTAACAAACTCAGATTTTCCCAGTAAATACGAATTGCGCTATGCGGACTCGCATCACCAAAATGTTCAGATAAATGAAGAATACAATCATCTTTGGAAATTTGTAGATAAACAGGGAAGTTATCCCCAAATGTGTGTTGCCAGTCGATTTGAAAGCCTAAGTAGTCAAGATAAAATGATTGTGCGAGTTCAATATCAAAGATACGAAAAATAGGGATGATTGAACCATTTTGCATGTTTATTCCTTATTAACGAACACCAAACTGTTGAGTCCAGTAACTCTTTTGTTTGGCTGTTTGATCTAATGTACAAGCCACTGCGTAATCTGTAAATTTTGGGTGCATTAAATTACTACAATGCACAGGGCTGGCAAGCCATACTGCCATGACTTCATTTAAGCTTTTTTGTCCTCGTGCGACATTCTCACCACCACCACGACCTTTAAAGCCATATTGTTTTAAACGTGCTTTTAAATCTAATCCTGTTGTGCTGATATGCCCGAGAAAGGCATGATTTGCCATATCTTCAGCGTGAGCAAACGCACTGTGATATAGGTGTTGATTCCATTTTAATGGCGCAGCAGCGGGGTAATGTTGTTGACCACATTGGCGCGAATGTTGTCGAATCTCATTAATCGCATTCATGATCATTTGTTGATAAGCAGGATTTTGTATATCTTGGCAACGGATTTCTGTTGTTGCAATTTGAATCTGTGGTACAGAGACTAAGTTTTCTTCTATAGCTGCAGTTTGTGGCGCATTAGCATTACAAGCAGAGAGTATAAAAAATAAAGGAGACAAATAAAGCGGGCTGCGATAATTCATTGTAAATATCTTTAATTATTTTAATCTTTTTATCATACGCTAAGGTGTAAGCAGCGGGCAATTTACCCATAACAAAAAAGCGAGTACACAACTCGCTTTTTTGTTACTCAACATTATGAAGTGCCTTGCAATGCTTTTAGATCTTCCAATACTTGTTCAGCATGACCAGCAGCTTTAACTTTGCGATAGCTTTTCACTAATTGTTTGTTGTGATAAATAAAAGTTGAACGCTCAATGCCCATGACTTGTTTGCCATACATATTTTTTTCTTTGATGACATCAAAATGTTTGCATAACACTTCTTCTTTATCACTAATTAAATCAATTGTGAGCGCTTGTTTTTCAGTAAAGTTTTGATGAGCTTTAACTGAATCTCTTGATACTCCAATAATTTGACAATTTAAGGCATCAAACTGATCTTTTAAGCAAGAAAATCCAACAGCTTGAGTCGTACAACCAGGGGTTGAATCTTTAGGATAGAAATAAATGACAAGCCATTCGCTGCCTAACTCAGCAAGATTGACTTCACCTTGTGTAGTTGGAAAAGTATGATTCGGTAATTCAATATTCTCGGACATTTTTATTCCTTCCATAAAGCTAAGCATGATCTAGTTCAAGTGGTAAAAAAGCATATTCTTCATGATAAACAATATCTCTTTGTCTTACAGGAATTGCTTTGTTAAAAATTGGCCCATCTATAACAGTAGTATGAAATTCACCACCTTCTCCACATGGGTCTATCCCGCGATTTTCTAATTCTTGAATATAGTCGAGAGTGAGAATTTTACCTAGATCTTCTGTTTTCATGCCTAGTTTAAGATTAACTGTCACGACGATACTACGAAATCCTAAACGAATAAACTCCTCAACTACTTCACGGTGAGGACGTAACCAAAGGGGCATACCCAATTTAAGCCCAACATGTTGAGTTACACGATCATGCCAACATCCATGTTGTGGCATATCTAAATCACCTGTGACTAGCACTTCAGCACCTTGCTGTTTTGCTTGTTGTAAAAGCTCAATAAATTTACTTTCGTAATCAGCCCAACTTGAAGAAGTCATAAATACAGGTAAACCAATCGCATCTGCTTGTGCTTGAATAATATCGAGTGGCATTGCGTGTGAACGAGAGCGTTGACCTTGTTCTTCTAGCATTACAATTAGTCCAATCACGCTGCCAGATTGCATAGCATGGTATAAAGCGAGGGAGCTGTCTTTGCCACCGCTAAAAGAGACAATCGAGTGCCTTTGATTGGCATTAATTTTCCATTGGTCTTGCATAATATAATTCAATCGATTCAAAATAAAAGAAATTTTAGCAGAACTCATAAAAAAGCCTGCATCAATGCAGGCTTTGGGGGCTTAGCTCAAAGTTAAGACTTTGGTGCTTGTTGTTGAGTTGCTTTCATCGCTTCTTCAGTTAACTTTTCAAGTTTAGACACCAGTGGTGCACCTAAGCAAGCTTGTAATTCTTTATTTTGTTGCTGAACAAATGCTAAAGAACTTGGACTTTTCTTCGCATTGATTGCGCTTTTTATTTCCCATTTTTGAGCTTCTGTTACTTTACCTTGGGCTTCAATATTACAACTACAAAACTTATTCACTTCTGCCGCTGTTAATTTACCTGTTTTGGTATATTGCTCTTTGCATGCATTAATTAATGCTGCTTTTATATTGGTGCTTTTAGCCACAGCTTGGAGTGGATTCTCATCTGCAGCATGAGTTGCAGTTGCGAGTAGGGCAGCCGCTGACATCATTGTAGAAAGAATAAGATTTGATTTTAAAAACTTCATATATTGTACCTAATGATTGCCCTATATCATCTATTCAGTATAGCGTGTAGGGTCCGCAATACCTGCTTCAATAAAACCTTGTTGGCGTAAACGGCAACTGTCGCATTTGCCACACGCACGTCCTTGAGCATCTGCCTGATAGCAGGATACTGTTTGGCTATAGTCTACGCCATGTTCGATGCCTAAGCGTATAATATTCGCTTTGGATAAATGTAACAAAGGTGTTTCAATTTTAAGGGGTTTTCCTTCCACGCCTGCCTTTGTTGCCAAACGCGCAAGGTTGGCAAAAGCGTCAATAAATTCTGGGCGGCAATCTGGATATCCTGAATAATCAACAGCATTGACACCAATCACAATGGCTTGAGCGTCAAAAACTTCTGCTGCTGCAAGGGCATATGAAAGGAAAATGGTGTTACGCGCTGGAACATAAGTTACAGGAATCCCTTCTTGTAATTGTTCAGGTACATCAATGTTATGATCTGTAAGCGCAGAGCCGCCTAAATTGCCTAAATCAATATTAATCACACGATGTTCTACACCTGCACGTTGTGCAAGTGCTTTGGCTGCATCAAGTTCGGTCGTTGAGCGTTGCCCATACATAAAGCTTAATGCAATACAATCATAATTTGCTTGTGCCCAAGCAAGACACGTTGTTGAGTCTAAGCCGCCAGACAATAATACGATGGCACGAGAACGCATATTATTTTCCATGATTCAACCTAAAAATAAATTTGATAAAAGCCGATCTATTTTGCAGAACGGATATGTTTAGTATTTTAACGACCAGATTCATCATTCCATAACAGTTTATGCAACTGTAATTGAAAGCGAACAGGGAGATGGTCATCTAAAATCCACTGTGCTAAATCGCGAGCCAAAGCAGGCAATCCAACAGCACCTTTTTCGATAGCAAAGGCTGGTGAGAACCATACCGTACTTACTTTATTGCGCAACTGAAATTGTTCAAGTTGCTGTTTTGACCACTCATAGTCAGCACGATTACAAATCACAAATTTAATCTGGTCATGTGGGGTGAGATGGTCAAGATTACTATATAAATTACGATGGTCTTCTTTTGACGTTGGTGTTTTTAAATCCAGCACTTTGGAAACACGAGGGTCAACTTTCGATACATCTAAAGCACCACTGGTTTCAAGTGAAACTTCAAATCCAAGATCACAAAGACGTTGTAATAAAATCAGACAGTTTGGTTGCGCAAGCGGTTCACCACCTGTCACACAGATATAAGGTGTTTTATGTTGGCTTGCTGTTTCGATAATCTGTTCAAGGGATAAACGTTCACCACCTTCAAAAGAGTAGGTGGTATCGCAATAACTACAACGTAAAGGACAACCTGTTAAACGAATAAATACAGTCGGTAGACCAAACGTATTCGCCTCGCCTTGCAAAGAGTAAAAGATCTCGGTGATGCGTAAACCAGCCGCAGGATCAGAGACAGGAATTGCAGAAGAACGTAAGGAAGCCATAAACAGTTACCACAAACAGGTGCTACACAAGCAGCATGCTACATAAAAAACAAAATCTCTACGACCATGACTGATCGTAGAGATAGGGAACGATCAAGTTCCGCAATAAATATTACAAATTAGTCTGCGCGTAATAAATCGTTCAAGCTGGTTTTAGCGCGAGTTTTCGCATCTACTTTTTTCACGATGATTGCAGCGTAAAGGCTGTAAGTACCGCATTTAGATGGAAGGCTACCGGCAACAACCACAGAACCTGCTGGTACGCGGCCATAATGAACTTCACCAGTTTCACGATCGAAGATTTTAGTCGATTGGCCGATGAAAACGCCCATTGAGATGACAGAACCTTCTTCAACAATTACGCCTTCAACGATTTCAGAACGTGCACCGATGAAGCAGTTGTCTTCGATAATGGTTGGATTTGCTTGTAATGGCTCTAAAACACCACCGATACCAACGCCACCAGATAAGTGAACATTTTTACCGATTTGAGCACACGAACCCACAGTTGCCCATGTATCAACCATGGTACCTTCATCTACATAAGCACCAATATTGACATACGATGGCATCAATACGACATTTTTCGCTTGGAAGCTACCACGACGAGCAACAGCAGGTGGTACAACACGGACACCAGCAGCTTTAAATTGTTCTTCAGTCCAACCTGAATATTTTGTTGCAACCTTGTCATAAAACTGTAGATCACATGCTTCGATTGGCTGGTTGTCATTCAGTTTGAATGAAAGTAAAACAGCTTTTTTTAGCCATTGGTGAACAACCCACTCACCATCGATTTTTTCAGCGACACGAAGTGTACCATTGTCTAAACCTGTTAGTGCTTCTTCAACAGCTTGACGAATTTCAGTAGGACAATCTGCTGCACTGTAGTTTGCACGGTCTTCAAAAGCTTGTTCAATGATTGTAGAAAGCTGAGACATGATCTTCATTCTTCCAAAAATAAATTTCCGAGATTTTACACTAATTTGACACAAGAATCTTTGAAAAAAGTCGTTACAATAAATTGTTTTAAATATAAGCAATAAGATTGTAATAAACTCGGAGTGTATTGTTTTTTATCCATAATTTATGAATACACAATTACTCTGAATTTGTATCAAAAAATAACAAAAAGTAATCAGTTTCTGTATAAAAAAATAGCGTTCACTCTATTAAGATGTGATTACACAAACAATTATATGTAAAAGAGTATTTTTTGAGGAGACATCAATGAAAGCTTTGCGTGTTGTGTTAGCAGCGAGTGTTTTAACAGCAATTGCAGGTTCTACATTTGCAGCTGATGAGCAAGTTGTGAAGGAATCAGTTTATGCATTCCCTTCTTATTTAAATCCAGTTTCAGTTCGTGCTGAGGTCGGTACTACAGGTTACGGTGGTGCAATTTCTTATCGTGTTAATCCATATGTAGGTTTAAGCCTTGGTTACAATGGTGGCGATATTTCATGGTCTGATAGCTTGAAAATTGATGGCACTAAGTATGATATGGATATGGATAATAAAAATGCATACTTAAATGCAGAAATTTATCCATGGGGTACAAATGAAAATGCGTTTGCTCGTGCGTTATATGTGGCAGCAGGTGTTGGTTATTTAGATAACAGTTATGATTTGAAAAAGTCAGTATCTAACTCAAACGATACGATTAAAATCGATGGTTCTAACTACTATGCACCTGGTGGCAGTGGTTCTGTAAAAGGTCATTTAAACTATGACAATCAGCTTGCTCCTTACTTAGGTTTTGGTCTCAATACGCCTGTATACAAAAACATAGGTGTGTTTGGTGAAGTTGGTGCTTACTATACTGGTAATCCGACTGTTGATTTGAAATCAGAAGGTTTAGTAAAAGTTGGTGGTACTGAGTCAGGTCAAGCAGCAGCTGATCGTGAGGCAGATAAAATTGCTAACAAAAGTAAATATGAGTGGATGCCAGTGGCTAAAGTGGGTGTGAGCTTTAAGTTCTAATCCACCAACTCTACATAAAAAAACGAGCTTTAAGCTCGTTTTTTTATGCTCTGATTTAAGGTCAAAATAAATGGCTAATAGTTTTAAAGCCATTCATTTTGGTTGATTTATTCTTCGGGATAAGCCACTTTTTTAAGTTCTTTGATGTTTGTTTTTGGAGAACACAAAGAAATAAACTCATAACCATAGCCACGTAAAAGATGCCCTTTACGCACAGCAATCCATGTTGTATTCACTCCAAAAACATCAGTTTTTAATTGTTCTAAGCGATAATCTTTGTCTGTGTCATAAGCGACATCATTGACAATACCAACCCCCATATTTAGTTCTACATAAGTTTTAATGACATCGGCATCTAAGGCGGACATCACGATGTCAGCATGTAGATGAGCATCTTCAAATGCTTTATCGATTTTAGAACGCCCAGTAAAGCCACCGTGATATGTGATCAATGGATATTCGGCTAATACATCTAAACTAATTTTATCTAACTTAGTCAAAGGGTGGTCTTTAGGTGTAATGATACTATGATGCCATTCATAATAAGGTACGCTTGCTAAGTTCTCTTCTGTCGTCAAAGATTCAGTTGCGATACCAATATCTGCTTCACCTTGTAGTAGCATTTCTGCGATTTCAACAGGACTCGCTTGTTGTAAAACCAAATGTACTTTTGGAAATAATTTTTTAAATTGATTCACAATCGGTGGAAGAACATACCGTGCTTGGGTATGTGTTGTTGCAATTGTTAAAGTGCCTTCATCAACTTTATTAAAGTCATCAGCAAGACGTTTAATATTATCAGCATCGACTAACATCCGTTCCACGATGCTTAATAACGATTGACCCGGTTCAGTCAAACCGAGCAAGCGTTTACCTTTACGCACAAAGAGTTGTACACCTAACTCATCTTCTAAATCTTTAATGTGCTTACTGACACCAGATTGGGAGGTATAAAGTGCCGCAGAAGCTTCAGTTAAATTAAAGTTTTGGCGAACAGTTTCTCGAATAATTCTGAGTTGTTGAAAGTTCATAATAATTTTTCCACATAAAAGATGAGGAACGATCAAATTTATTTAACCGCCCTCAAGATATTATTCTAAGCAACTTGAGTCGTTTGGTCTGCAAATAAATGAAGTTGAGCAGCACTAATCCAGACTGTTTGATTCGGTCTAAATTGATGTAAATTTGCTTCTTCTACACTAAGTAAAATCTCAATGGTACGTCCACTGCGATCTTGTAATTCCGCAATCACTTTGCCCGCAATCCAGACTTCACGTATAAACGTTGCCTCAATCGTATTCGCTTGGGGACGGGTATGAATATGTAATTCATTTGGTCGTGCAAATGCAATCACTTTTCCTTGAGGTGCTTCTAATGAGGTTGGCAGTTGGATTCGATCATCACCAATGCGAATGATACCGCTAGTATGTTCGCCTTCAAAACGATTTGCTTGACCTAAGAAATCAAAAACAAAGGGTGTTGCTGGCTTTTCATAAACTTCACGAGGTGAACCAATTTGTTCAACATCACCTTTATTCATGACAATAATTTGGTCTGCGACTTCCAAAGCCTCTTCTTGGTCATGTGTAACAAAAATAGATGTGATATGTAGTTCATCATGTAAGGTTCGTAACCAACGGCGTAATTCTTTACGAACTTTGGCATCAAGTGCACCGAACGGCTCATCAAGTAATAAAACACGTGGTTCTACTGCAAGGGCGCGTGCCAGTGCAATACGTTGACGTTGTCCACCTGAAAGTTGAGCAGGGTAACGATCAGCTAAGAATCCAAGTTGAACCAAATCTAATAAGCGCGTTACGCGTTTTTTTATTTCGGCTTCTGATGGACGAGTTACACGTGGGCGAACGCGTAAACCAAAAGCGATATTATCAAACACAGTCATATGGCGGAATAAGGCATAGTGCTGAAATACAAAACCAACCTGACGTTCACGAACATGGATATTGGTGGCATCTTCGCCTTCAAGTAAAACTTGACCATTATCAGCAGATTCTAAACCCGCAATGATGCGTAATAATGTTGTTTTTCCACAGCCTGAAGGACCAAGCAAAGCAACTAATTCACCTTCAGGAAAGTCTAAAGAGATATTTTTGAGTGCATGAAATGCACCGAAGTGTTTTTCAATATTTTTAACTTGAATACTCATGTGTTCATTCCTTAGTGATTCGGTTGATGTTCATTTGCTTGGTCTTGGCGTATTTCTAACCAAGTTTTCAAGATCAATGTGATAATCGCTAAAAATGCTAGTAACGAAGACACAGCAAATGCAGCACTAAAGGTATATTCGTTATAAAGGATTTCAACGTGTAACGGCAGGGTATTGGTTTCACCACGGATGTGTCCTGAAACCACAGACACTGCACCAAACTCACCCATTGCACGGGCATTACACAGAATCACACCGTAAATCAAACCCCATTTAATATTTGGTAGGGTCACTTTCCAAAAGGTTTGCCAACCTGAAGCACCGAGTACAATCGCAGCTTCTTCTTCCTCAGTTCCTTGTGCTTCCATGAGTGGAATTAATTCACGAGCAACAAAAGGAACAGTAATAAAAATTGTGGCTAAAACAATGGCAGGTACGGCATACAGGATTTTAATATCGTGATCCATTAACCAACCGCCGACCCAACCTTGTGAACCAAAAATTAGAACCAACATTAAACCTGCAATTACAGGGGAGACTGAAAATGGCATATCAATAATGGTGGTTAGGATCGCTTTGCCACGGAATTGAAATTTAGCTACAGCCCAAGCAGCCGCGACACCAAAAACTACATTAATCGGTACAGCAATCGCTGCTGTCAGTAAGGTTAGTTTGACTGCCGACAGGGTGTCAGAATCAGTTAAGGCATTGATGTAAACTGAAAGACCTTGTTTAAATGCTTCAACAAAAACCAAAATGAGCGGTAGTATCAAGCAACTTAAGAAGAAAATCAGTGCAATGCTAATTAATGTATAACGGACCCATGTTGGTTCACGGGTTGAATCACGAGATTGCAACTTTACGGCTAAAGCATTGCTATTGGTATTTAAACTCATTGCGCAGTTCTCCCTGTACGACGACTCGCCCATGCTTGTACTAAATTAATTAAGAATAAGATGGCAAAAGAGAGAACAAGCATGACGACAGCAATTGTAGTCGCTCCAGCATAATCATATTCCTCTAAACGAGAGATGATCATGAGGGGGGCAATTTCGGTCTTATAGGGTTGATTCCCTGCAATAAAAATAACAGAACCATATTCACCAACACCGCGGGCAAATGCCAAAGCAAATCCAGTTAATAGTGCAGGGAATAGGATGGGTAAAATGATTTTAGTAATGGTCTGCCAACGATTTGCACCGAGTGCAGAAGCTGCTTCTTCAAGTTCAGTTTCAATGTCACTCAAAACAGGTTGTACGGTACGTACCACAAACGGTAAACCAATAAAAATTAATGCAAGGGTAATACCAATCGGGGTGTAAGCCACTTGAATTCCTAGAGGTTCAAGATATTGACCAATCCAACCTGTAGGTGCATATAACGAGGTTAATGCAATCCCAGCCACTGCGGTAGGCAAAGCAAAAGGTAAATCGACCAAAGCATCGACGATTCTTTTACCTGGGAAATTATAACGAACCAAGCACCAAGCCAGCAGTATGCCAAAGATTACATTGACTAAAGAAGCAATCAATGCAGCACTAAAGCTGAGTTGTAACGATTTTAAAATTCGTTCTGAAGTAAGAATTTCCCATAATCCATCCCATCCAATCCCTAAAGATTTGATAAATACAGCTGATAAAGGAATAAGTACAATAAAAGATACATAAGCGAGGGTGAAGCCCAAAGACAGACCAAACCCAGGCAGCACTCGGGAACGCTGCGACATGATATTTCCTCAAAGAGAAATATTTGCTAAAACCAGCAAATAAATAACACTAAAACCAAAAAATACTGAGAGCGGAATCTAGGCAAATTTCAAATTAAAATTTGCCTGACCCATTCGAGCTACAGGTTGCAGTTTTTTTTCAGGCAACATGTAATTAAGGATGTCTGGAAAAGGGCCAAATCCAGATGCCACATTGATGTGACCTACTTGCCCTAAGTTGATTGGTGTCAGTTTCCAAGCTTGAGCCAGTTGTAAAGCATCGAAATAACCTAACCAAGGATCATTTTCACTGATTAATAAGGTGGTTGGCACATCAATATTAAGCTGATGGAAATACTGTTTGTAATCAGTCAAGCTGTGACGAGCAAAGCCCGCTTCGCCAAACCGTGCAGGATTTGCAGGTGCAACCAAAATTAATTTTTTTACTTTTGTTTGTAACTCTGGATGTTCAGCTAAAGCAGCAACACTGGTTAAACAGCCAAAGCTATGAGCAACAATTTGTATTGGTGCTTCTATAGTTGCAACGGTTTTAACAAATTGAGCAACCCATTCGTTTAAAACGGGTCGGTCCCAATGTTTCTGTTGAACGCGAGAGCTAGACACGAGTTGTTGTTGTAACCAAGATTGCCAATGTTGAGCTTCGCTACCACCAACACCAGGAACAATTACGGTATGAATCATGTCCGCTCTCCTTATTTACCTAATTAGTAAATTATTTTGTGGTGCTGTTGATCTTGACGATTTGATCGAAAATACCGCCATTATCAAAATGAGTTTTTTGTACTTTTGTCCAACCACCAAACTCTTTATCGATCGTGACAAGCTTAAGAGGTTTAAAAGTGGTGCTGTATTTCTTTAAAACAGCTGCATTGCGAGGACGATAGAAGTTACGTGCTGCAATTTCCTGACCCGCTGGAGAATATAAGTAGTTCAAATAGCCACGAGCGATTTGTAAATTACCTTTTTTCTCAGCATTTTTTTCTACAACCGCCACTGGAGGCTCAGCCAAAATTGAAAGTGACGGTGTCACGATCTCAAATTTACCCGGTTGTTCACGTACTGCTAGAAATGCTTCATTTTCCCAAGCCAGTAAAACATCACCGATGCCGCGTTCAGCAAATGTAGTGGTTGCACCACGTGCACCTGAATCAAGTACTTTGGTTTGTTTGTAAATTTGACGAACAAATTCTTGTGCCCTAGCATCGTTACCACCTTTTTGGTGTTTTGCCCATGCCCAAGCGCCTAAGTAGTTCCAACGTGCGCCACCCGATGTTTTTGGATTTGGTGTAATAATTTCTACACCTGGTTTAACCAGATCACCCCAATCTTTAATTTGTTTTGGGTTGCCTTTACGCACAAGGAAAACAATCGTTGAGGTGTAAGGAGTAGAGTTATTTGGTAATTTCTTCTGCCAATCAGCTGGAAGTAATTTTGCATTTTCAGCGATTTCATCAATATCCGCAGCAAGTGCTAGTGTTACTACATCAGCATTTAGACCATCAATAACGGCGCGCGCTTGTTTACCTGACCCACCATGAGATTGCTTAAATTCAATATCTTGTCCTGTACGCTGTTTCCAGAATGTACCGAATTGCTTATTAAAATCTGTATATAGCTCACGAGTTGGGTCATAAGACACATTTAAAAATTCTTGTGCCGCAAATGAAGAAACTGAAAGTAATGCGGCAATAACACCGACTTTAACTTGAGAAAAACGCATGAAAAACCCCTTAAAGCGATCTGTTATCAGCAGATCTTCAATCATTGTTTAGAATATGGATGCAGCATAGCGCCAGTTTTTTTGCAAAAAAAATAATTAAAATCGAATTTGATATGAGTAAAAAAGAAATATAAAAAAGAGATAACCTATGCTGAATTTCTGATAATTATTTTGCATATAGCTATAAAACAAGATGTTGACTTTGATTCATGTTGAATGTTTATCTAAAAATGAGTTTCGGCAGATTAAGCCTGAATATCTTTAGAGAGTCTGTGCTAATTCGAGTTGTTAATAAACGATAGGATTTTAGATCACGATTAATTAGGCATGGATTGTGTGTAGATGCTTTTGCCAAACTTAGGTTTCAGGGTATGATGACGATGTGTTTGAGACTGAATTTTTGATCATGCAGTGTTATAAAAATGGACAATTGATTGATTCGATTCCATTGTTAGATCGAGCCTTTCATTATGGAGATGGTTGCTTTACCACTGCGCGAATTTTTCAAGATACGTTTGAACTAAAACAATTACACTTTGCTCGTTTGGCATTGGCTTGCCAAAGATTAAGTCTTGATGTGGATTTATCGGTCATAGATAGATCCTTAGCACAACTACACCAACAGCATTTTACCTTGAATGGCACCTTAAAAATTGTGATTAGTCGAGGCGAGGGAGATCGAGGATACAGTCTGCCGCTACATGCTGCTGATGTTTATGTTTGGTATTACCCTAAAGTCATGCAAGTTTTTCAAGCAGAGTGGATTGAGAGTGGAGTACTCAATCATGCTCTAGGTTTGAATATGCCGCATTTAGTGGGTTTAAAAACATTAAACCGTTTAGAACAAGTGTTATTAAAGCAGGAAGCCGACCATCTGGGGTGGCTTGAAGCATTGGTAACCGATGTACAAGGTTATATTGTAGAAGGGGTGAGCAGTAATTGTTTTATTCGTATAAATGGCCGATGGATTACACCAGAACTTCGTTATAATGGCGTCCACGGCGTCATGCGAGCCAAGATTTTATCTCGTATGAAGCAACAGAATATTGAATGTGAACAAGGTTGTGTAGAGATTAATGATATTGAACGTATTCAAAGTCTATTTTTCTGCAACGCTTTACATCCGATGAAAGCAGTTATTCGATTTAATGGTCGGGCTTTTGAGCAGCAACCCTACCTTGATTTATTTGAAACATTGAAACTTAGCCAGATTGATTAATATGCCAAAGCCACCAACGACCCCAGCCAAAACAAAGAAAAAGCCAAAAGCTCAACCGAAGTCTAAGTTTTCTATCAAAGCCTTATTGATTGTAATCGTTGTCTTTCTTTTGCTCGTACTTGGTGTGCTTTGGACAAGCTTATTTAAGAACTATCCAGTCGAAGGGAAAAAGCAGGTTCTAGTCATTTCTTCGGGAGATACTTACTCAAAATTTATTGATCATCTAGCCAAAGAAAACAAAGTTAATTTCCCTATTATTTTAAAGATTTATCAAAAATTTATGATTCATGACAGTTTGAAAGCTGGTGTGTATGAAATCAATAAAGGGATGAGTGTTCGTCAAGTACTTGATATGTTGTCTGACGCTGAAAATGCACAAATGAATCGTATTTTGGTGATTGAAGGGACAACTTTTAAACAATTGCTACAGAATTTAAAGAAAGATCCGAATGTTAGCAAGACTATTTTAGATCTACCACAAGACCAATTATTAAAAGCTTTAGATATCCCTTATTCACACCCTGAGGGTTTATTTGCACCAGATACTTATTTCTTTGCCAAAGGCGAAACAGATAAGAAAATCTTAACGGATTTATATCGTCGCCAAATGAAATCATTAGATGAAGCTTGGGCAAAAAAAGCACCGAACTTACCCTATAACGATAAATATCAAGCTTTAATAATGGCTTCGATTATTGAAAAAGAAACCAGTTTAGATAGTGAACTAGAACAAGTTTCAGGTGTATTTGTACGTCGTTTAAAAATAGGTATGCGTCTACAAACTGATCCAACTGTAATTTATGGTATGGGGGATAATTATAAGGGCAATATCACTCGCAATGATTTACGGACACCAACGCCTTATAATACATACACGATCAATGGTTTGCCGCCAACTCCGATTGCATTACCAAGTAAAAAAGCGATTGAAGCAGCAATGCATCCAGATGACGCTAAAAATATTTACTTTGTTGCTACAGGTAATGGTGGGCATAAATTTACAGCTTCTTTAGAAGATCATAATCGTGCAGTTCAAGAATATTTAACTGCGTTACGTGCAAAGCAAAAGTAGGATGAATGATGTTTATTAGTTTTGAAGGTACGGAAGGTGTAGGTAAGACGACACTCATCCGTAAAATTCATCAGTACTTTGAACAGCAAGGTAAAGAAGTCGTTTTGACGCGTGAACCAGGTGGAACGCCGTTAGCTGAACAGATTCGCTCTTTATTATTAGCGGTGAATCATGAGGAGCAAATGAGTCATGATACTGAGTTGTTATTGATTTATGCAGCACGTGCGCAACATTTACAACAAGTCATTATCCCTGCTTTAAATGCAGGTAAGATCGTTTTAAGTGATCGTTTTACTGATGCCAGCTTTGCTTATCAATGTTCTGGACGTGGTTTAAGTCAGGAAAAGTTGCAATTATTAAATCAAACTTTTGTGGCGAAAATGCCGAATATTACCTTTTGGTTGGATGCGCCGATTGAGTTGGGCATGACCCGTGCGAGAGAGCGTGGGGCATTGGATCGTTTTGAGCAAGAGAAGTTGAGTTTCTTTGCTAAAGTGCGTGCGGGTTATGAGACCTTGTGGCAAGCAGAGCCTGAACGGATCAAGCGTTTGGATGCAACACAGAATGCGGATATTGTGTTTGAAGAAGCGTTGAATTATGTAAAACAGTTCTAGGAGCTGTTTTATATTTATTATGATTAGTTTTGTTTTATGTATATTTTATTAAAATAACAAGGATTCAATAATGATATTTGAAGTGAATTCATATGTTGGCGTTAATTCAATTAAATTTGGAATGTCTAGAGAGGGTGTAAGAAATACTCTTTTGAATTATGAATATAGAATATTTAGAAGAAATTCTTATTCAGAGTCCCCTATAGATGGTTATGATGATATAGGTCTTAATATTTCTTATGATTCTAGTGATAAAGTTGAAGCATTAGAATTTAGTGAACCTGCTTGTGTTGTATTAAATGGGATAGATGTTTTTAGCATAACAGCTTCTGAAGTTTATGCCTTAATAAAAAAATTAGATCAAGATGTGATGATTGATGCGGATGGGTTAATTTCTTTTAAATTGGGCGTAGGAGTTTATGAACCATTTTATGAAGAAGAATATATGCATCCAATAGAGTCATTTATTGTTTTTAAACAAGGGTATTATGACTCAATAGATTTTGGTTAGGATGTTTTATTACTAAATTTTTATTGTGTACGATTTTGCTGGGGTCATATTATCTAGTAATACTAGCCCAGCAATTAATACTTGTATCAAGTTAGCTTACACTCATTCACCAACGGTTGTTCCACTTTAAAGTTTGGTGGAGTTAAAACGGTCTTGCGAATCTCATCTGAGAGTTCTGGATAATCCAGTGTGTAATGTAAACCACGTGATTCCTTGCGCTCCATCGCACAACGTACAATCATTTCTGAAACTAAAACGAGGTTACGTAATTCAATCAAGTTTTTACTGACGCGGTAGCCTTGATAATATTCGTTGATTTCACGTTTTAACATTTCAATACGATGTAAAGCACGTTGCAAACGTTTAGTGGTGCGAACAATACCCACATAGTTCCACATGGTTGAACGTAATTCATCCCAGTTTTGTAAGATGACAACATCTTCATCGGCATCAGTCACTTGAGATTCATCCCAAGAAGGTACATCTGGAAATTCAAAACTAACATTATGTTTGCTTTGAATATCTTCCGCTGCACTCATGCCATAAACGAAACATTCAAGCAGTGAGTTACTTGCCATACGGTTAGCACCATGTAAGCCAGTATATGAAGTTTCGCCAATTGCATATAAACCATCTAAGTCAGTTTGGCTATGTTCATCTACAACCACGCCACCACAGGTATAGTGCGCTGCTGGAACAACAGGAATCATATCTTTAGTGATATCAATCCCAAGTTCGAGTAAGCGTGCGTAAAGCGTAGGGAAGTGCTCAGTGATAAATTCAGGAGATTTATGCGTAATGTCTAACCAAACATGACGAATACCTAGACGTTTGATTTCATAGTCAATTGCACGTGCAACAATATCACGCGGCGCAAGTTCAGCACGTTCGTCAAGACGTAACATAAAACGTTCACCATCGGGCAAACGTAGATACGCACCCTCACCACGCATGGCTTCGGTAATGAGAAAAGAACGCGCTTTCGGGTGATACAAACACGTTGGATGGAATTGGTTAAATTCCATATTGGCAACACGACAACCAGCTCGATAAGCCATTGCGATACCATCACCGGTTGCAATGTCAGGATTAGAAGTATAGAGATAAGCTTTCATTGCACCACCACAGGCTAAAGCTGTGAAAGGGGCTAAGAATGTATGAACTTGTTCTGTTTTTTCATTTAATGCATATAAACCAATCGCACGATTATTTTTGTCTTGATGACCAAGCTTATGTAATGTGATGAGGTCAATCGCAATATAATTTTCAAAAATTGTAATATTTTTTCGTTCTTTAGCACGTTCAACGAGAGTAGTTGAAATTGCCTTACCTGTTGCATCAGCAGAATGAATGATACGGCGTTGTGAATGACCACCTTCACGGGTGAGGTGTAATTGCTCATCATCATCTAAAGTGAATTGAACACCTTGCTTTAATAAGAAATCAACAGAAGGCTTGCCACCTTCGACTGTATGTTTAACGGCATCTAATTCACAAAGATGTCCGCCTGCAATCATAGTGTCATTAATATGTTGTTGAATTGAATCAGTCTCGTCTAAGACCGCAGCAACACCACCTTGAGCATAAAAAGTACTGGCTTCTGTGAGCTCAGCTTTTGCTAAAATGGCAATGTTGTAATGACTCGGTAAAGAGAGTGCAAGACTTAAACCTGCACCGCCACTGCCCACAATTATCACGTCAAAATGGTGAATTGTTTTTAAATCAGGCATGTCGATCTGCTTCAGTTTTAAACGTTCGCTAATGACAACGCTTTTTAACAAAAAAGGCAAGTGCCAATCTGCCTAGAATTGAACGATTTTTTAGCGAATGTAAACAATTTTTACTGATATGAATTGTCAATCACCTTAAAGTCTAACAAGGATAAGTATTCAATACATCATTTTAATCTAATATTAAGCTGCCCACGATAAAAAGTTAATAAGCTTATAAATCATGGAGACTTTCTCCATAATTTATTCACATTTCAATATGCTACATCGTTGTATGCATTGAAAATATCAACATATTTTTACGAAGATTACAGTTGGGTTATGATACAAACATAATCTTAATATTCTATAGATCATTAGTACGTAGGTTCTCACTTCATGAAAAGTCGCTATTTACAACAAGGAATGTATGCTGCGGTATTTACGGTTGCTGCAGTACAGGTTAATGCTGCTTCACCAGTAGATTTTTCAAATCTCGTTGAGCAGGTGAGTCCTGCGGTTGTCAGTGTCAATGTTGTAAAAAAAATGACTCAGGAAGAGTTGTTACAGCAACAAGTGCCTGAAATTTTACGACGTTTTTTTGGTAATCAAGTCATTATCCCTCAACAACAAGGGCCGCAAGAAAAAACTGCATACGGTAGTGCATTTTTTATTAGTAAAGATGGTTATCTCGTTACAAACCATCATGTGATTGAAAATGCGTCTCGTATCAGTATTACTTTAAACGATCGACGTGAACTTGATGCAACTTTGGTTGGTAGTGATGAGCGCACTGATGTTGCTGTGCTTAAAGTAAATGGTGCAAATTTCCCAGAATTAAAAATTGGTAATGTAAACCAGTTAAAAGTTGGTGAGCCTGTTTTAGCAATTGGTTCGCCTTTTGGCTTTGACTATTCTGCTTCAGCAGGGATTGTGAGCGCTAAATCTCGAAATATGAGTGGTGAAACGTCAGTACCGTTCATTCAAACAGATGCTGCATTAAACCCTGGTAACTCTGGTGGTCCGCTATTTAACCAACGTGGTGAAGTGGTTGGTGTTAACTCGCGTATTTTTAGTGGTACTGGCGGTTATATGGGCTTGTCATTCTCTATTCCTATTGATGTCGCGATGGATGTAGTCCAACAGCTTAAAACCAATGGTAAAGTGACTCGTTCATACCTTGGTGTGATGTTGCAAGATATTGATCGTAACCTTGCAGAAGCATACAAATTACCAAAACCAGAAGGTTCATTGATTAATCAAGTTACACCGAAGTCCCCAGCTGAAAAAGCAGGTTTAAAGTCTGGGGACGTGATTTTAAAAATTAATGGTTCTTCTATTTCCCGTACTAGCGATTTGTTAAATGTATTAAATCGCGTAGCACCTAGTCAGACTGTTCAATTAGAAGTATTACGTGACGATAAAGTCCGCACTATTTCAGCAACTTTAGGTACTGCACCAGATGATACGCCAGCCGCTGAGGATAAAAACAATCCAACCAGTGGACTAGGAATGAGCATTCGTAATTTAACGCCTGAAGAACAATCAAAATTGGATGTTCGCGGTGGAATATTGGTGCAGGATGTTAAACGCGGTAGCTTGGCATCATTATCAAACATTGTTGCAGGTGATGTTATCCTTCAAGTGAATGGTACACCTATTTTAAATAGTCAAATGTTTGTAAAAACAATGGCGGCTCTACCAAAAAATAGTGTTGCCCGAGTAGCTATTATTCGCCAAGGCCAGCGTGCAATTTTAGGTTTACGTTTACCTTAAGCTATTGTTAGTTTTTTAAAACCACCCTGAAAATAGGGTGGTTTTTATTTTGTAATGTATAAGTGTTTAGATTAGTGTATGCGACTGAGCTTGGATTGATGAAATAAGTAGGTTTATGAGTACTATTTTTGATTTGAGAATAACTGTACAACCTGAACATATTGATGTTTTAGGTCATGTCAATAACGTCATGTATATTCAATGGATGCAAGATGTCGCAGCAGCGCATATTGAAAGATTAGGTTTAGGTCTAGCTCAATATTTAGAACTCAAACATGCAATGGTGGCGGTAGAGCATCATGTTCAGTATCGGAAAGCAGCACTTCAAGGTGAAGAAGTCATCTTGAGGACATGGTTAGATGATATTAATGCGCTCTATTCCTTTCGTCAGTACGCATTTTACCGTCCAAAGGATCAAAGTATTTTATTCGTAGGGAATACCAAATGGGCGTGTATTGAAATTACAACAGGCCGTCCAAAGCGTATGTCACCGAGTTTTACTCATGCCTACCAACCGATTGGATCAGGTTTAAATCCGATGGATTTTTCAACTTTATATGAGTAAATCGAAGGACTGAAATCGCCATCTAGAGGCTTTGATGGGGTAATTATTTTGAATACTTTGAAATGCTGTTCTGCTATAATCCCCAACAATTTTGTTAAACCGCTTTGGCTCATGACTTGTTATAAGTTTAGAGCATTCTATTTTGTTAAGGTAACCCATGGCGCAAGCTAAAAAATCCGTAGATATCAAAAATATACGTAATTTCTCGATTATTGCTCACATTGACCATGGTAAATCAACCTTGGCGGATCGATTCATTCAAATGTGTGGTGGTTTACAAGATCGCGAGATGCAAGCTCAAGTATTAGACTCTATGGAGCTTGAACGTGAGCGTGGGATTACCATTAAAGCTGCATCGGTAACGTTGTATTACACGCATCCAAATGGTCAAGAGTATCAATTGAACTTTATTGATACGCCAGGGCACGTCGACTTTTCTTATGAAGTATCACGTTCTTTGGCGGCATGTGAAGGTGCGCTTTTAGTTGTCGATGCTGCGCAAGGTGTTGAAGCACAATCTGTAGCGAACTGCTATACGGCGATCGAGCAGGGGTTAGAAGTTCTACCAATCTTAAATAAGATTGATTTGCCACAAGCAGAACCTGAGCGTGTCATTCACGAAATTGAAGAAATTATCGGAATTGAAGCGACAGATGCACCAACCTGTTCAGCAAAAACTGGTTTAGGGGTTGAAGGTGTTTTAGAGCGGTTGGTCGATGTGATTCCTGCACCAGAAGGTGATCGCGATGCACCTTTACAAGCATTAATTATCGACTCATGGTTCGATAACTATTTAGGTGTTGTTTCTCTCGTTCGAATCAAACAAGGTCGTATCCGCAAGGGCGACAAAATGTTGGTGAAATCAACGGGGCAAACTCATCCAGTTACATCTGTTGGCGTATTCAATCCTAAACACACTGAAACAGATATTCTCGAAGCGGGTGAAGTTGGCTTCGTGATCGCTGGTATTAAAGATATTTTTGGTGCGCCTGTAGGCGATACGATTACTTTGTCTAACACACCAGATGTTGCTATTTTACCGGGTTTTAAGAAGGTTAAACCGCAGGTCTATGCGGGTCTTTTCCCAATTGACGCCAGTGACTTTGAACCATTCCGTGAAGCGCTACAAAAATTACAAATTAATGACTCAGCTCTGTTCTTCGAACCAGAAAGTTCAGATGCTTTAGGCTTTGGTTTCCGTTGTGGCTTCCTAGGCATGCTTCATATGGAAATTGTACAAGAGCGTTTAGAACGTGAATACGATCTTGATCTGATCAGTTCTGCACCAACAGTAATCTATGAAGCATTGACTAAAAAAGGCGATATTATTTATATCGACAGCCCATCAAAAATGCCTGATGGTTCAACAGTTGAAGATTTGCGTGAGCCGATCGCAGAGTGTCATATTCTTGTGCCACAAGAATATTTAGGTAATGTCATGACCTTGTGTATTGAACGTCGCGGTGTTCAAAAAGATATGAAATTCTTAGGTAATCAAGTTTCAATCACTTTTGAAATTCCTATGGCAGAAGTGGTAATGGATTTCTTCGATAAGTTGAAATCTTGTTCACGTGGTTTTGCATCTTTAGATTACAACTTTGTGCGTTTTGAGAGTTCATCTTTAGTTAAGGTTGACGTGTTAATTAATAGTGAAAAGGTCGATGCCTTAGCTATGATTTGTCACCGTCAAGATGCGCGTCATCGTGGTATTGCGTTGGTTGAAAAGATGAAAGATTTGATTCCACGCCAAATGTATGATGTTGCAATTCAAGCAGCAATTGGTGCACAAATTATTGCACGCTCTACCGTAAAAGCCATGCGTAAGAATGTATTGGCAAAATGTTATGGTGGTGACGTTTCACGTAAGAAGAAACTTCTTGCGAAACAAAAAGAAGGTAAGAAACGTATGAAACAAGTAGGAAGTGTTGAAATTCCTCAAGAAGCGTTCTTAGCTGTATTGAAAGTGGATAGATAAAAAGAGAGAGGCTAGGTAAATAAATTTACCTAGCTGCAAAACGAGCAGCTAGACTGCGGGAGAGGGCGTGTGGATTTTGATTTTAATTTGATTCTGGTACCAGTTACACTGATTTTTTTTCTGGTGTGGCTACTCGATAAATTTGTACTAAAACAACGTGCAAATAAAGGGCGTGATCAGGAAAATTTTGTTATAACGTGGGCATATGATTTTTGGCCAGTATTAGCAGTAGTCTTAATCCTTCGTTCTTTCTTATATGAACCATTTAATATTCCATCTGATTCTATGGTGCCCACCTTGGAAACAGGTGATTTTATTTTAGTAAATAAATTTGATTATGGTGTGCGCTTACCGATTGTAAATGCAAAAGTAATTAATGTAGGTGAGCCAAAACGTGGTGAAGTCATCGTATTTCGTTATCCACCACAACCAACCATTAGCTATATTAAGCGTGTGGTGGGTTTGCCGGGCGATCACATTCAGTTTAAAGCTGGCCAATTAATTATTAACGGAAAGCAAATTGCTAAAGTCGCAACTGAATTTAAACGTGATAAAGATCAATTAGAAACTCCTACAGTTTATTACTTTAAAGAAACATTAGGTGAACACCAGCATTTAATTCGTTATTTAGATGGTCGTAATCCTTTAGCAGAACAATTTCAATTTGCAAAGTTACGTGGAGCTGATGCACTCGTTCCATTTGTTGCCAAAGAGAATAATGTTTTTATTCAAAGTAATGGGCAGGATTGGGAAGTAACTGTCCCGAAAGGACAGTATTTTGCAATGGGTGATAATCGAGATCAAAGTGCAGACAGTCGTTTTTGGGGATTTGTCCCTGAAGCAAATTTAACAGGTCGTGCTTTTTATGTTTGGATGCATAAAGAACCTGGTTTTAACCTGCCAAGTTTCAATCGCAATGGTAAGATTAACTAAATAAAAATACATAGGAAGTATAAAGATGCGTAAATCTCAACAAGGGGCATCCTATATCGCGATATTATTCGGAATTATTTTCTTTGCGATATTTGTAAAGGCGGCAGTTGCAATATGGCCTGCCTATTGGGATGACAAAATTATTGATACTCAAATTGAAGGATTATTAAAAGATAGCCCTAAAAATATTACACCAAGTAAATTTTATACTCAGATGGATCAACGTTTAGAGATGAATAATATTCGTGATATACATTTCAAGGATATTGCTGAAGTTACTTATAAAGATGATTTAGTTGTAATGAAAAAGTATGAAGTGCGTAAGCCTTTCGTATTGAATATTAGTTTAGTTATGAATTTTGAGAAGACTTTTGACCAAAAATCTGCAAACCAAACTCAATGATACACGGCTGCAAGGTCGAATAGGTTACCAGTTTAAACAGTTTGAATTGTTAAAACTGGCTTTGACCCATCGTTCGGTCAGCCATAAACATAATTATGAACGCCTAGAATTTCTAGGCGATGCATTATTAGGAATGATCGTTGCAAATTATTTGTACAATACCTATCCGTTGGAAAATGAAGGTCGTTTAACGCGAATGCGTGCGACTTTGGTTCGACAGGAAGCATTAGGAAAAATCGCAAATGATTTACAACTCAGTCGGTCGTTAATTTTAAGCACTGGCGAGTTAAAATCAGGTGGACACCACCGAGAGTCAATTCTGGCGGATACCGTTGAAGCAATCATTGGTGCTATTTATTTAGACAGTAATGATCTCAACTTGCTAGAACGCATTGTGCTAAAATGGTATGAACCATATCTTGATCATATCGAACCGACAGATCAACTCAAAGACCCTAAATCACGTTTGCAAGAGTATTTACAAGCACGTAAAAAACCTCTCCCAGTTTACGAGGTTGTAGATATTCAGGGTGATGCCCCGAATCAACATTTCAAAGTGGAATGTGATGTAGCGGGATTGCCAAAAATTATAGGCGAGGGCTCAAGTCGTCGTTTTGCCGAACAAACGGCAGCGGCAGAGATTTTAAAATTATTGGAGCAATAACCTGATGTCTCATTCAGAAGAAAATAAGCCAGAAGCAACTGAACAGCAAGATGGCAATAATCTAGTTGATCAATTTTTTAGTTCTCAAGGAGCGACCATTCCTTCAGATTTTAAAAGCGGTTTTGTTGCCATCGTTGGTCGCCCAAACGTGGGCAAGTCAACTTTGATGAACCATATCTTGGGTCAAAAACTATCGATTACCTCACGTAAGCCGCAAACCACACGTCATAAGATCGTGGGGATTGATTCACGTGAGAAATCACAGGCTGTATTCGTAGATACGCCTGGGATGCATAAGAAAGAAGTGCGTGCCATCAATAAGATGATGAACCGCGCTGCACATTCGGCATTGCGTGATGTGAACTTGGTTTTATTTGTGGTTGATGCACAAAAGTGGACTCAAAACGATGAATTGGTTTTGGAAAAGCTTAAAAATGCAGAGATGCCTGTGATCCTCGTGATCAATAAGCTAGATACATTTGAAAATAAAAATGAAGCTTTACCGCTGATTCGAGAGCGTGCGAAGCTGATGAATTTTGCTGAAATTGTTCCAGTTTCGGCATTGCGTGGTGCAAATCTAGATCATTTGCGTGACACGATTGAAAAATATTTGCCATATCAGCCACCTTTGTATTCATTGGATCAGATTACCGATCGTTCTGAGCGTTTCCTTGCGAGTGAAATCATTCGTGAGAAAATTATGCGTCAGTTGGGTGAAGAGCTTCCATATGATTTAACGGTTCAAATTGAATCATTTAAAACTGAAGAAGCAGCCGTAAATGAAAAAACAGGTCGTTTAAAGCCGCCATGTACGTATATTGATGCGACCATTTTTGTAGAACGCCAAGGTCAAAAAGCCATTGTGATTGGCGATAAAGGTGCGAAGTTGAAAAGCATCGGCATGGATGCACGTACAGATATGGAAAAAATGTTTGAGCAAAAAATTATGCTAACGCTTTGGGTGAAAGTCAAAGGTGGTTGGTCTGATGATGAGCGTGCACTCAAAAGCTTGGGTTATAGCGATATTTAATCGCATTTAAGATAACGGAAACAGGTATGAAAACAACAATTCGTATACTCGCGATTGTGACATGTGTATTCATGTTGCAAGGCTGTATTCACAAGCTTGTGACTGTACCTGTTAAAGTTGCTTATAAGACCACTAAAGGTGTTGTTAAAGGAACTGCTGCGGTTGTTGGCGCAGTGATTCCCGATGGCGATGATGAAGAAAAGGATGAGAAAAAGAAGGACTAGTCTCGTACTATGATGCGCAATGAAGTCCTACATGGTTATTTGATTCATCATCGTAAATATCGTGAAAAAAGCCATATTGTGCATTTATTTACACAAGAATATGGTCGGGTGGATGGGATTCTAAGACAGACCCCACCGCCGCAATATCAGCCAATTCGTCTGCAAGCCACAGGCAAATCTGAACTAAAAAACTTCACAAAACTGGAAATTCTGAATCAACCTGTATTCTTTCATGGTGATGCATTTTTTGCTGGTTTTTATTTAAATGAAATTCTATTGCGACTATGTCCCTTAGAAGAGATGATGCCACAAACATTTGAACAATATCAGTTAATTTTAGTGCTGTTACAGCAATTGGCCACACACGAACAAGCTGCTGTATTTCTTCGGCAGATTTTGCGTCAATTTGAGCATGTATTATTGGTGGAACTTGGCTACGCCATTGATTTCTCAACAGATGCGAGTCAACAAGACATTCAGGTCAACCAGCATTATCAATTTCAGCTCAATGATGGCTTTCTGCCAGTTTCACAAGCCTCGCGTTCAACACTTGATGGTGTGTTGATTGCTTCAATGCAAAGTTATGAAGATGGGCAGGATTTTTCTCACGAACAATTGCAATTATTGGGTAAACTATACCGTCAAATGATTAGCTCCTTGTTGGGTGATCGACCGCTGAAAAGCCGTCAACTTTGGATTCAAAGTACACAAACTTGATATTCCTGATGTATTGAAAATAATGATTCAGGGCTAAACCGATAGGATATTTTTTATGGCTGCAATCTTAGGTGTAAACATTGATCATGTTGCGACATTAAGACAAGCACGTGGTACAGCTTACCCTGATCCAGTTCAGGCTGCTTTGGTGTGTGAACAAGCAGGTGCTGAGGGGATTACTTTACATTTGCGTGAAGATCGCCGCCATATACAAGATGATGATGTACGTCGTATGCGTCCATTATTAAAAACACGTATGAATTTGGAATTGGCGGTAACTGATGAAATGGTTGCGTTTGCCAAAGAGATTCAGCCGCAACATGTGTGCTTTGTACCTGAGCGTCGTCAAGAAGTGACCACCGAAGGTGGGTTGGATGTGATTGGGCATTTTGAAAAAGTGAAGGCGGCAACTGAAGCACTGAAAGCGATTGGCAGTGATGTGTCTTTGTTTATTGATGCAGATTTTGCACAGATTGATGCAGCTGTGGCATGTGGTGCACCAACGATTGAAATCCATACGGGTGCTTATGCTGATGCCGAAACAGATGAGCAGCAACAAGCTGAATTAGCTCGTATTATTAAAGGTGCTGAGTATGCAGCGGCAAAAGGCTTGGTTGTGAATGCTGGACATGGTTTAAATTTGGATAATGTGGCAGCGATTGCAGCAATTCCACAAATTCATGAACTCAACATTGGTCATTCGATTATTGCCGATAGTGTATTCGTTGGTCTGGCTCAAGCAGTAACAGATATGAAAGCAGCGATTCAGGCTGCTGCGAGATAAGTTGATGAGTAGTGTAAATTATGATGAGTTGATGCAACCTGTCATCGCATTTTTAGGTTGTGCGACTCCTCAAGCATGGTTAGATGAGGCCATTAATAATTTGGACATCTTAATGCAAGACCATGCCAACTGTGAGAAAAAAGCAGCAAGTACGGCTATGAATTTGATGTTCCGCTATAGTTTCTTTACGGACCTACAAGTGAAATTAGCGCAATTAGTACGTGAAGAAATGCTGCATTATGAGCAGGTTTTGGAATTCATGAACAAACGCGGTCAAGAGTGGAAGGGTTTGAGTGCAGGGCGCTATGCGGGTGGATTACGTAAAGAAATCCGTACCTATGAGCCTGAGGCTTTAATTGATGTGATGATTATTGGCGCATTTGTCGAAGCACGCTCGTGTGAGCGCTTCTATGCGCTGGCACCAATTGTTGACGATGAGCTGGGGCGTTACTACCGCTATCTGCTTAAATCAGAATCGCGTCATTTTGAGGACTATTTGGCTTTAGCTTTAGATGTTGCAAAAACGGCGAAATTTAAAGATCCAGAAGAGACGATCCAGCAACGGATTGAGTATATTCGTGAAGTGGAAAAGAATCTAATTTTAAGTCCCGATGATACCTTTCGTTTCCATAGCGGTGTGCCAACGTGGGTCACTGCCTCTGCCTAAGTTGATTTAAAAGACAAAAAGCTTCTGTTGATCAGGAGCTTTTTTATTGGTCATTTTTGTTATTAAGTAATAAAAGAAGCCCCGATTATTGATCGGGGCTTCTTAGAATCTTGGCTCTTCCACCTGGGCTCGAACCAGGGACCTGCGGATTAACAGTCCGTCGCTCTACCGACTGAGCTATGGAAGAATAGTAGATTGGCTCTCCAACCTGGGCTCGAACCAGGGACCTGCGGATTAACAGTCCGTCGCTCTACCGACTGAGCTATTGGAGAATCTGATGCGCATTTTAGGGATGAATTTCAGATGCGTCAATAAGAATAATAAATAAAATGAATCGTTTGCTTGATAAATATGCTTTTTAATTTTTAATTATAAAAAAACTGCCCGAAGTGGGCAGTTTTTATTCAAGAAATAAAATTATTTCTCAACACCTGCTGGTTGACCAGCAAGTTTTGCATTTGCATAGTCCCAGTTCACTAGGCTTTCTAGGAAAGTTGCGATGTATTTTGGACGTAAGTTACGGAAGTCGATGTAGTAAGCATGTTCCCAAACGTCGATTGTTAATACAGCGATTTGACCGTGAGCAAGTGGAGTATCTGCATTTGCAGTTTTAGTAATTGATAATTTACCATTTACTTCGTCAGCAACTAACCAAGCCCAACCTGAACCGAATTGAGTCGTTGCAGCAGCAGTGAATTCTTCTGCAAATTTTTCATAGCTACCAAAAGCTTCTTCGATTTTAGCTGCGATTGCGCCAGTTGGTTTACCACCACCGTTTGGCTTCATGCTGTTCCAGTAGAATGTGTGGTTCCATACTTGTGCAGCATTGTTAAAGATACCTGCTTTAGAAGCGTCACCAGCAGATGCTTTGATGATTTCTTCTAAAGTTTTACCTTCAAGGTCAGTGCCTTTGATTAGGTTGTTTAAGTTAACAACATAAGTATTGTGATGTTTATCGTGATGGTATTCTAAAGTTTCGCGAGTAATGTGCGGAGCTAAATCATCATAGCCATATGGAAGTGCAGGTAAAGTAATGGTTGTCATGTTCCAATCCTTGCAATTGCTGGGTTTTACGTTAAGTGGCTCTATTGTAAATGATTCCAAAGATAATAGGGCAGTCTTTTAAAGAACGATATACAATAAAGGTTCAATTAAAAACGATAAATAAAATCGGATTCGTCAATTCTATTAAATCGGATTATTTAGTTCGAAATAGATAGTTTCTACAGCAAACTGATTTGTAATTGCTTGAGCAAGACGTTGTACGCCATATCGTTCAGTTGCATGATGACCACAGGCAAAATAATGAACCCCTAATTCTTTGGCTTCATAAAAAGTACGTTCACTGACTTCGCCCGAAATATAAGCATCACAATCTTTTTCTGCTGCTTTATTGATAAAATCTTGAGCGCCGCCTGTGCAAAATCCTACTTTTTGGATTTGAGTTTTCTCGCTCGGCAAATGAATCACATTAAAATCAAAAATAGCCTGTAAATTTGTTTTAAATTGCTCTGGGCTTAATGGACTTTCCAAATAGCCTATATTCCCAATCGGATGCTTTTCGAATGGATCTAAAGCTTCTAGATTTTGTAAACCGATTAAATCTGCAATTGCGGCATTATTACCAAGTGTGGGATGTGAGTCTAAAGGCAAATGGTAGGCGATCAAAGAGATATTGTTCTGAATTAATTTTTTGATTCGATTACCACGCATACCTGTAATAGGGTAGGCTTCACCTTTCCAAAAGTAACCATGATGGACAAGTAAGGCATCTGCTTGCTGCGCAATAGCTGCATTAATTGCATCTTCTGAGGCTGTAACAGCACAGACTATTTTATTTACCTCAGGCGTGCCTTCAATTTGTAAGCCATTGGGTGCGTAATCTTTAAACTCACTAACTTTTAAAATTTGATTACACCATTGCACAATATCATGCAAATTTGACATGCGATTCCTCAACTGAATGACATTTATAGATTCAGCTTAATAAAAGCATATTTTTAAATGTAACTAAAGCTAGACAAAACTTTTTTAACTTTTACATTGCTTTAAACCAATTTACTTTACAATAACTGAAAGTTGTTGTTCTTCTTCAATAAATAAACTTGTCCATAACATAATTTTGCTTAGAGGATAATAATCGTGCGCCGTGCATTTACATGGTTACCTTGGGTTTTACTTGTCATTGTTATATTCAGTTTTCTAGCATGGCAGAAATCACATCAGCCTAAACCAACAGTTGCTGCTGATGGGGTCAAAATGCCTGCTGAAAAAGTGGAACCCCTTATTGATACAACTCGAACGGGTGGGGTGGTTTCCTATAGTGCTGCCGTAAAAGTTGCTGCACCAGCGGTCGTAAATATTTTTACCACACAGAAAGTAAAACAGATGAATCATCCTTTATTGAATGATCCTGTATTTCGTGAGTTTTTTGGTAATCAAATTCCTCAACAGCCTCAAAATGAAAATAGTTTAGGTTCAGGTGTTATTGTTCGTGCAGATGGTTATATTCTGACGAATAATCATGTGATTGCTCAGGCAGAGCATATTGTGGTGGCATTGCATGATGGTCGTCGTGCTGAGGCGAAAGTCATTGGTACAGATCCTGATACTGATTTAGCTGTGATTAAAATTGAGTTAGACAAGCTTCCTGTTCTACCGTTTAAGCTCAGTGGTAATGAAGTTGGTGATGTTGTTCTTGCAATCGGTAATCCATTCGGCGTGGGGCAAACAGTTACCCAAGGGATTATTTCGGCGACAGGTCGTTCAGATTTAGGTATCAATACCTATGAAGACTTTATTCAAACTGATGCGGCGATTAATCCCGGTAATTCAGGTGGTGCATTAATTGATGTTGCGGGGAATTTAATCGGCGTAAACACTGCGATTTTCTCTCAATCAGGCGGTTCATTAGGGATTGGTTTTGCAATTCCAGCGAAAATTTGTCAGCAAGTATTAAATTCAATTTTGAAAGATGGTCGTGTTGTTCGTGGTTGGTTAGGTATTAGCTTAATTCCTACTACGATGGATGAGGACGTATTGGCTACGAAACCTGTAGGAGTCGTTGTTGCTGATGTCTTGCGTGATGGTCCAGCAGATGCGGCAGGTGTAAAACGCGGCGATAAAATTATTCAAGTCAATAATGAGCAAATTACTTCAGCTTCACATTTAATTAACTATGTTGCACTGCAAGCACCACAAAGTGTGATTGATGTAGTGATTGAGCGAGATGGTAAGCAACAGAGCATGCAAGTAAAAGTTGGAGAGAGAAAAACCCAACAAAATGCGCAGTCGCAATATATCCCATTGCCTAAGCGTCAAGACTAATATGATCTTATGCTTTAATTTGAATATGAAAGGCTACTTAAGTAGCCTTTTTAATTTATGAAAAGAAAAAAGCTTGCTGATAAAGGTCGATCAGCAAGCTTTTTGCAAATTTTGGAGTTTTTTATTTTTTATTACATCATCGAAATTTGATGATTTGATGACAGTTTTTTTATAATTAGATTACAACGACTCAATATCAGTATTTATAATCCATTTGCAACCATAACTTTTGAGTATCTACAGAAAACTCTTCCGCTTGATAATCTGAGAATTTTGCTAGGGCAGACAGACCTTTAATAGGCAAAGCATGAGAATAAGAAACAGAAAATTCTTGACCATAATCCATATTTTTTTCATCACTACGATATTGATGTAGTTCAGTGCCTAATTTACCTTTACCAAATACATTAAAATTTGATGAAATGTACAGGTCAGTTAAACCATTCACAGGCGTTGTCAAGAATAAGTCAGCCCATCCGTTAAACTTATGTTTAGTCGCCAATGGTGTTTGAAATGCAATTTTTCCATCATCACTACCAAGCACTTCATAGCCAAGTGCGATTTCACCCAGTGCCGAGCCTTTATCCGTGATGCTGTAACCTAATTCTAATGCATAATAATCTGCATCATAATTTATAGGTTGGTCAGCATATTCACTTTGTTTGGCATATTCAGCAACGTATCTAAAATTGTTTTTCTTACCTGTTAAGCGTAAGCCATAGGTTTGATTTGACCAAGCACTTAAATCCTCGAAATCCATCAAATACCCATATAATGTTGCGTTCAACAATGGGTTGTAATTCATTTTAGCTTGAATTAAATGAATTTGACTGGTTTGTTTACCATCTTGAGCTGCTACAAATTTAGGTTTTGCATCTTCACTGCCAAAAATAGTATTGACTTGATCAATATAGGCATAATACAAACCAAACTCTTTGCAAGGTTTAATATTTAAACTAATCGCATCAAAGGTTTGATCATTTTGACGCCAAGCTACGGAGCCTACAAAGCGCTGATTATCTAAATTAATAGCTTGGCGACCAATACTTAAATCAAACTTTGGACTATAAGTATATTTTAAATAAGCTTGATTCAATTCTAGGTTTTGAGGATCAGGGACTGTACTGTAGTTTGTTTCAGCATTACGTGTACTATTGAAATGATCATTAATTTCGACAGTGCCTTCTCCTTGTACAAATGCACTTAAGCCATGCCAAGAGCCAGTTTCCAGTGAAGGGCGTAGTCTCAAAGTCCAAGCATCAGCATTTTTTAGTTGGTTATCTTGGTCAACCAATTCGTAACGTAGGCGACTATCGAGAGAAAATTTAGTTTGGCTTAAAAAGTTATCTGCGGCAAATGTCGTAGTTGTTAAAACACTGAGCATAGCAAAGCTAAGAAGATTCAATTTCATATTGAGACCCCTGAGAGATTATAATTTCTGGATTTAATTTAGATATTGTGCAGGGGAAAGGTAAGTTTCCCCGCACTAAGTGAATGATGATTAAGAGGTGACAGAGTTGCGTTCAAGCACAGCTTGGTCAAACAGTTGCTGTTCTTTTGTTTTATGTTCTACAGAGAAGCGGATGAGGATGACACCGAAGGCAGCCACAGTTACAAGACCACCTAAAATCATGAGGCAAGTTTGAACATCTAGTAAGCCTTTGAGTAAGAAGCCTGCTGCAACCGCACCAACATTACCACCAGCACCAATAATGCCCGCCACACCACCAAGTGCATTACGGTCAATGAAAGGAACTAAAGCATAAGTTGCTCCGCAAGACATATGTGTGAAGAGCGCGAAGACAGTCATACTGATAATAGCAAGAGCTACAGTATTCATTTGTGAGAAGAGAATGAGGAACAAGCCTTCACATAAGATAAGAATAAATAATACTTTTGTACGACCATCTAAACCTTTTGAAATCGCAACTTTATCTGAAACAATTCCACCTAAAGCACGAGCGAATAAGGCAAGTAGACCAAAGATACCTGCTGTTAAGCCTGCTTCTTTTAAGCCCATATTAAAGTGGTCGACATAATACATCGCAGCAATATTATGAATGAAAATCTCAATACCAAAACATGCTGCGTAAGAAACAAATAGAATCCAAACACGATAGTTACGAGCAGCTTGCATCAAGATAGCAACCCCACCTTTTTTACCGCTACCAACTTCTACACCATTAGCACGTAATTCTTTGAAATCTCCTTGTGGACAGTCTTGTGTAAGTTTCCAATAAAGTACACCAACAATTACCATCATAATGCCTGGTACAAGTAAAGCGATTCTCCAACCCATTGCTTGTTCTACACCAAACATCACAATTGCACCGAGAATTAATGGCATGATTGCTTGTGTTGCACCTCCACCCGCATTTCCCCAACCTGCAGAAGCCGCATTGGCTGTACCGACGACATTCGGTGCAAACATGACACTGGTATGATATTGGGTGATGACGAAGCTCGCACCAATTGCACCAATCAAGAGACGGAAAAACAAGAACGATTCATAAGTATTTGCTGCTGCAACACCGAAAACAGGGATACTGCCAACAATGAGAAGAGCAGTATAGGTTTTGCGTGGTCCATATTTGTCACAGAGTGGACCAACAATGAGTCGGATCAGAATTGTGATTGCAACCGCAGCGATATTGATGTTTGCGATTTGGTCTTTGGTTAGATTAAATTCACCTTTGATGACTGGCATTAATGGTGCACAAGCAAACCAAGCGAAGAAACATACAAAGAATGCGAGCCAAGTCATATGAAAAGCACGCATGGCAGGCGTTGAAAAACTAAATAATTTTATTTCAGTTGCTTTTTTAGCATTTAGATTCATTTTTGAAGACATAACCTTCCCCTGAACTGAACGAAATATATTTTTGCTATGCAATATTTCTGCATACACAAACCGAACAGAACGGACTTCATTGGCCGTCAGCAAATTTTTTATGAATCGTCGTTGATTCATGATGCCTGTTACTAAGCAAGGGGTGTGCCAAAAAACAAATTTGATCAAAATTTAAAATTAACTCTATAATTATAAATATATAATTATATTGAAAATATTGTTTTTATTGATGGATGCTATTTATCAATGAATTTCATATGCTTTATTGATATTTATGTTTCTTCATTATTTCGAAAATGATTGCAATTGGTGCATGTTTTTTATGCATGATGATTTAAAAGGTGGCGATAAATAAAAAAACAGCCGAAGCTGTTTTTTCTCGATCTTGGTTTAGAAGCGATAGCCAACGCCTAAATAAGTAATAAGTGGGTCTATATCAATTTTAGTATTTGCTTGGATCAACTCTTTACCTGTATTGTTGTTAACTACAGTAATTTTAGCATCACCACTCATTGGTGCATAAGTGACTGAACCTACTCCAAACCAGCGGTCATTGAAGTCATAAGTAGCTCCGAGTGTTGCCATTGGTGCCCAAGCATCATCTGCTTTTACTTTAACACTAGGGTCAGCTGAAGAAGTTTTTCCTTCCAAAGCTGCCCCTGCTTTACCATCAAGAACATTTTGAACCATATGACCTGCGGCCACTAGATCTTGATTAATACCAGAATCAAGTTTTACATTGGTAAAATGTGCATACATCACACCAACACCGATATAGGGTCTAAATTTATTTACACCAGATTTACCAAACTGATAATGTAGTTCAGCAGCAGGTAACCACGCCGTAGCTGATGCTGCTTTTTTAGATTGAGCTAAATTAGTTATTGGGATTTGTGTATCCAAAGGAATACCACCAATGCCATTAATTAAGCCATTGGCAATTCCACCAATAATCGGTGTATCCAGCTTACCTTCTGGTGTTGCAATACCGAGTACAGGGGCATTAATTTGTCCTTGTCCTTTAATATCAACTTTAGGAGGGATACCTGCTTTAAACTCTAATGAAATGTTATCTGTAAAGAAATAATTAGCCATGATCCCTAAAGTATCAACATTATCAGCTTTAAGTCCTGCGTCTGCGCTATTCCAACTTTCTAAGCTATTAATATTAGCTTTACCGCTCATGTTTGAAGTTAATGTTCCATTTTCAATTAAGCCTAGAGTTGTGCCAAGTTTGGCGACACCTAATAGCTTTTCTTTTTGGGCTGCACCCTCTTTGGTATTGGCAATTGCATTAGTCACAGTGTCGAGTTGAACATCGCCAACTGCATAATCTCCTTTCTTCACACTGGTATTAATGTTTACACCATTTGGTTTACCTTGTGGCATGGCATGTAACCAACCAGCTGAAAGAGAGAAACGTTTGAAACCATCACCATCTTTTAAACTAAAATAAGGTGACTCGGCAAAACTAATAGTGGGTAGGGTTGCAGCAATTCCTGCTGCAATGTATAGCATGCGTTTTTTCATAGTGAGGACTCCATGTCCGATTTATAAGAAACTTTTTATTCTGATAAAAATAACGATTTTTACTAAATGGTTTGTTTAGTTAGAATTTATAATTGTTATGCTTGTGAAGACTTTTGTTTGATTTAGATGAATTGATGAAGAAATTATGAATATTAAAAAAAGCTACCGAAGTAGCTTTTCTTTAACGAAATAAATTACATAAAACGAGATAAATCTTCTTCAGGACGAGCAGTAAGTACTTCGATGCCTGTTTCTGTTACCAAAATCGTATGTTCATACTGAGCTGAAAGTTTGTGGTCTTTAGTAACGACAGTCCATTTGTCACCTAAAAGTTTTGTTTGCCAAACCCCTGCATTGACCATTGGCTCAATGGTAAAGGTCATACCTGCTTCTAAGCGCATACCTGTACCTTTCTGACCATAGTGTAAAACTTGTGGTTCATCATGGAAGACATTGCCAATACCATGACCACAATATTCACGTACAACACTAAAACGTTCAGACTCAACATATTGTTGGATTGCATGTCCAATATCGCCAAGATATGAGCCGTGTTTAACTGTGGCCATACCACGATACATAGCTTCTTGTGCAACTTGGCAGAGACGATTCGCAAGAATAGAAGTCTCTCCACCGACGATATACATCATGTTGGTATCGCCATGATAACCATCTTTAATCACTGTTACATCAATATTGAGAATATCACCATTTTTTAAAACTTTACTTTCAGAGGGAATACCATGACAAACCACATGGTTAACCGAAGTACAAATCGAATGTTGAAATGCTGGGCGACCAGGTGCAGCGCCATAGCCAACACATGCTGGAATTGCTTGTTGTACATTTTCAATGTGATTACGACAAATTGTATCAAGTTCTAGGGTATTTACGCCTGCTTTAATATACGGCTTAATCATGTCTAAAATTTCAGCCGCCAGTTTTCCTGCAACACGCATCTTTTCAATTTCTTCGGGCGTTTTGATTAATCGACGAGGAGCTGTATAAGTCGTGTTCATGATCTCTAAAAACTTTTGGTAATTTGCAAGCGTCTATGGTATAAATAGCCGCCTATTTTATCAAATGCTTTTCGTGACAATTTTGCTTATAAAAAGTTTTGCGAAAAACTGATGAATAGTTATCAAAAATCCGCACATATATCGACACATTACTCTGGGTGCCTAGCAATAGGTGGAGAATGCGGATATATGGAGGCCTAACCCAAACTTTAAGGTAAAGAAAATGGCAGATTACAACGTAAGCATGCGCGACCTTCTTCAAGCAGGCGCACACTTTGGTCACCAAACTCGTTTTTGGAATCCAAAAATGCGTCAATATATTTTCGGCGCGCGTAACAAAATTCACATCATCAACCTTGAGCACACTGTTCCTGCGTTAAATGATGCTTTGAACTTTGTTAACAATCTTGCAAGCAAAAAGAACAAAGTATTGTTCGTTGGTACTAAACGTGCTGCTTCTAACATCATCCGTGAACAAGCTCAACGTGCTGGTCAACCTTATGTAGATCACCGTTGGTTAGGTGGTATGTTGACGAACTGGAAAACACTTCGCCAATCTATCAACCGTTTAAAAGATCTTCAAACTCAATCTCAAGATGGTACTTTTGCTAAGCTTACTAAACGTGAAGCTTTAGAGCGTACTCGTGAGATGGAAAAACTTGAACGTGCTTTAGGCGGCGTTAAAAACATGGGTGGTTTACCTGACGCATTATTTGTAATCGACGTTGATCACGAAGCGATTGCAATCAAAGAAGCGAAAAACTTAGGTATTCCTGTAATCGGTATCGTTGATACAAACTCTAACCCAGATAACGTTGATTATGTTATTCCTGGTAATGACGATGCGATCCGTGCAGTAACTTTATATGCATCAGCTATGGCAAATGCAATTCTTGCTGGTAAAGAATATGCTCAATCACAAGCGAATGCACAAGCTAAAGGCGATGACGCTGCAAAAGACGCTTCTGAGGCTTAATGCGGTTTGACGCAAGCTTGTCATTTTTGCGACATGTAATGGTGGCAAATTAAGCGTCGAGATTGCAAACGGTCCAGAGTTTCTTTGGGCCGTTTTTGTTGAACAGATTTATTTTCTACCGATTTTAGGAGATCAACATGACTGCAATTACTGCAAGCATGGTAAAAGAATTACGTGACCGTACTGGTCTTGCAATGATGGAATGCAAAAAAGCATTAACAGAAGCAGGCGGTGACATTGAACTTGCGATTGATAACCTTCGTAAATCAGGTCAAGCAAAAGCTGCTAAAAAAGCAGGTAACATTGCTGCTGATGGTGCGATCACTATCATCCAAAACGGTAATAAAGCAATTCTTGTTGAAGTTAACTGTCAAACTGACTTCGTTGCTAAAGACGAAAACTTCAAAAATTTCTCTGATAAAGTTGCTGCTGCTGCACTTGCTGCAAATGAAACTGATGCTGCAAAAATTGCTGAACTTAAGCTTGAAGATGGCGCAACTGTAGAAGAAGCTCGTGTTGCACTTGTTCAAAAAATTGGTGAAAACATTCAAGTTCGTCGTGCTCAAATCGTTGAAGGCGAAAACTTGGCTGTTTATAAGCACGGTTTAAAAATCGGTGTTGTTGTTTCTTACACAGGTGATGCTGACACTGGTAAAGGTATTGCAATGCACGTTGCTGCGTTCAACCCAGTTGCAGTAAATGCTGAATCTGTTTCTGCTGACTTGATCGCTAAAGAGAAAGAAATTGCTGAAGCGAAAGCATTAGAATCAGGTAAGCCTGCAAACATCGTTGAGAAAATGGTAACTGGTTCAGTTGAGAAATACTTGAACGAAGTTGCACTTGATCGTCAAATGTATGTTATCGATAACGACAAGAAAGTTGCTGACGTATTAAAAGCAACTGGTACAGTTGTAGCTCAATTCGTTCGCTTCGAAGTAGGTGAAGGTATTGAGAAGAAAGCTGAAATGAGCTTTGCTGACGAAGTTGCTGCTGCTCAAGCTGCTGCTGCTCAATAATTTTATTGAGTCAGTAAAAGTTAAAAAACCCAGTCATTATGACTGGGTTTTTATTTATGTTAATTTTTTAAAATTATTCCTCATGTGTTTCTTTAAGTTTTGCCAATGCTTCAATTCGATACTGAATGAGCATTTCACCAATTTCTGCACCTTGAACATGTTCTGGTAAATCCTGTGCCCTAATATTTCGAACAATCTCCATGGCATCCAAAATATACTGCGCTTGTGGGTAAGGGCGATCTTCTAAACCTAATCGACCTTTAGCATCGCATTCACAAGCCTGCACAAAAGCAATGACTTTTTCTGGTTTTCGTAAAACATCTAAGCGCTGTAGTAAACGCCATACAGTACCAGGTTTCAAATTCTTGATTTGATGGCATTTCAGATGTTCTTTGCAAACAATTAAAGCTAAATTTTTCAGATGTGCGGGAACTTTCAAGCGTTCACATACGTTTGTAACGGGTTCTAATCCACGTTCCTCATGCATGATATGCCGTGGTAATTCCTCAGTTGGGGTAAGTGCTTTCCCTAAATCATGCACCAAGACAGCAAAACGTACATCTAGTCCATAGTTGGCCTGACAAGCTTGTTTTAGTGCCATTAAAGTGTGTACACCACAATCTATTTCAGGGTGGTACTCTGGGCGTTGTGGAATACCAAATAACGCATCTATCTCAGGAAACAGTACTTTTAGCGCATCACAATCTCTTAACGTTTGAAAATAGATATCGGCATGATCTTCCATCAATGCACGAGAAGTCTCTTTCCATACACGTTCAGGTGTTAAAGCATCCAGTTCCCCTGAATTGGCAATCCTTTTCATTAATTGCAAAGTTTCTTCTGCAATTTCAAATCCATAACTAGCATAACGAGCAGCGAAACGAGCAACACGTAGTACACGTAAGGGATCTTCTGTAAATGCATCTGAAACATGGCGTAGGATTTTCTGATCAAGATCTTTTTGACCACCATATGGATCATAAACTTGTCCAGTTTCATCCATTGCCATTGCATTAATCGTTAAGTCACGGCGAATTAAATCATCTTCTAATTTAACAGTGGTATCAGTAAAAAATTGAAATCCATGATAGCCAATGCCTGATTTTCTTTCAGTACGTGCTAGTGCATATTCTTCTTTTGTTTTTGGATGAAGAAATACAGGAAAATCCTTTCCAACGGGTTGGTAGCCTTCAGATAATAATTGTTCAGGTGTTGCTCCAACCACAACATAATCTTTTTCGTGATAGGGGTGACCGAGTAAATGATCTCGAACAGCACCGCCTACTAAATAAACTTGCATAAAAAACCTCTATTCTTCACACAATCATGCTACAGAATAGAGGTTTTCTCAAGCACTAAGCATAGCTTTTAATGTTAAAAGCTATGCTTAAACTGTATCAGTTTTGGCTTTGTTGAATTTCAGCCACAGTTAAAGCTGTCATATTCACTAGACGGCGGGTAGTTGCTGTCGGTGTTAAAATATGAACTGGCTTTGCTGCGCCTAACAAGATTGGACCAATCGTTACATTATTACCAGATGTTGCTTTTAACAAGTTGAATGAAATATTTGCAGAATCTAAATTCGGCATAATCAACAAGTTTGCTGAACCTTTAAAGCGTGAATTTGGGAATGCAAAATGACGAATATTATCATCTAATGCAGCATCACCATGCATTTCACCTTCAACTTCAAGTTCAGGCGCTTGTTCAGAAAGTAAACGATAAACTTCACGCATTTTCTGAGCACTTGGATCAACTTGATCGCTTCCAAAACTTGAGTGAGACAGTAAAGCGACACGAGGGGTCATACCAAAACGACGCACTTCTTCGGCTGCTAAAATAGTCATCTCTGCAAGTTGTTCAGCAGTTGGATTGGTATTTACATAGGTATCGGCAATAAACAAGTTACGATCTTCAAGCATTAATGCATTGAGTGTAAAGAATGTACTACGACCTTCTTTTAAACCGATCACGTTTTTAACGAAATCTAAATGGATATCGTAGCTCGCATAAGTACCACATAGCATACCATCAGCTTTGCCAAACTTAACTAGCAATGCGGCGATTAAGGTTGAACGACGACGTGCTTCACGTTGCGCATATTCAACAGTTACGCCTTTACGTTGCATTGTATTGTAGTAGTCTTTCCAGAAATCATCATATAAAGGATTTTTTTCTTGATCGACGATTTCAATATTAACACCGTGCTGTAAGCGTAAACCGAGTTTTCTGATATTGTCTTCAATAACGGCTGTACGACCAACAAGAATTGGTTTAGCTAGACCTTCATCTACAACAATTTGAACCGCACGTAATACACGTTGATCTTCACCCTCGGCATATGCAATACGCTTAGGATCAGTTTTCGCTTGTGAGAAAATCGGTTTCATTAAGAATGCTGAGTTATATACAAACTCAGAAAGTCTTTGACGATATACAGAGAAATCTTCAATTGGACGTGTCGCAACACCAGAATCCATTGCAGCTTTAGCAACCGCAGGCGCGATTTCTAAAATCAAGCGTTGGTCTAGAGGGCGAGGGATCAAGTAATCACGACCGAATGATGCAGATTTTTCACCGTAAGTCGCAGCATCTGCTTCAACATGTGCCATACGTGCAATCGCATGTACACAAGCAATTTTCATATCTTCGTTGATCGTTGTAGCACCAACATCGAGCGCACCACGGAAAATATATGGGAAACAAAGCGCATTGTTTACTTGGTTTGGATAGTCTGAACGACCAGTTGCCATAATCACATCTGGGCGAACTTCGTGCGCATGTTCAGGTAAGATTTCTGGGTCTGGGTTTGCAAGTGCAAAAATAATTGGGTTTTCAGCCATTTCTTTAACCATTTCTTTGGTTAAAATTCCTGCTGCAGAAAGACCCAAGAACATATCTGCGCCAGCCATTACTTCATGTAATTGAGTCGCTGAAATATCTTGAACATAACGTTTTTTCGATTCATCAAGTCCTTCACGTGAAGTTGTTAGAAGACCACGAGAATCAGCTACAATAATATTCGATTTATTTACGCCTAATGCACAAAGTAAATCTAAACATGACAATGCAGCAGCACCAGCACCTGATGCAACAATTTTAATTTCATCAATTTTTTTATTAACGAGTTGTAAAGCATTCAATAATGCTGAACCTACGATAATACTTGTACCATGTTGGTCATCATGGAACACAGGAATTTTCATGCGTTCACGAAGTTTCTTCTCGATATAGAAACATTCTGGTGCTTTGATATCTTCTAGATTGATACCACCAAAAGTTGGTTCTAATGAAGCAACAATATCAACGATTTTGTCTGGATCATTTTCCGCAATTTCAATATCAAATACATCAACACCAGCAAACTTCTTGAATAGAACGCCTTTACCTTCCATAACAGGCTTAGAAGCAAGAGGACCAATGTTTCCTAAACCAAGCACTGCTGTACCATTACTCACGACGGCAACCAAATTTCCACGTGCTGTATATTTTGCAGCAGCAGAAGGGTCACGTTCAATTTCTAGACATGGAGCAGCAACGCCAGGAGAATACGCAAGTGCTAAGTCTCGTTGGTTTACGAGTTGCTTGCTCGGTGTCACGCTGATTTTTCCAGGTGTAGGAAATTCATGGTAATACAAAGCGGCTTCTTTTAAAGATTGATCGTCCATCTGAGTCTCGATTGTTCCGATAATAATCAGGCATATACATGGCTGATGATTATATTAAGATAAGTGCACAAGAATATAGCACTAGTTCATGTTTTCGCCCAGTCAAAAAAGCTTATTTTCACTGAACGTATAGGCTTATTGACAATTTATATTGGGCGTAAATTAAACTGCCAAAAAGCTCAAAATATGGTTTTAAATGGAATATCTTGCAATTGCTAGACGCATATGTTGCTGTAAGTATTCAGTCGCATGTACGGCAGTTAAGGGTTTAGCAAATAAGTAACCCTGTAATATGTCACAATTTTGTCGTTTCAAATATTCACATTGCTGTTCTGTTTCAACGCCTTCAGCGACAACTTTTAAGCCAATTGTTTTACCCATCGCGATCATGGCATTAACAATCGCATCTTGTTTTGCATTACCAATTTTTGAAATAAATGCACGATCAATCTTTAAAATATCAATTGGATATTCAGTTAAATAAGCCAGAGAAGAATAGCCTGTGCCAAAGTCATCCAGTGCAATTGAAATATTACGTTCTTTCAATGCGCACAAAATTGTTTTAACACTTTCAGTATTTTCTAAAAATGCTGATTCGGTAATTTCTAACTCTAAATTTTCACCTGTAATAGAGTATTGATCGAGTACAGCATCAATATCATGCAATAACTGACCACGCAAAATTTGTTGAGCAACAATGTTTACAGCAATATGGATGTTGGTAAAACCTAGTTTTTGCCATTCTTGTAACTGTTTCGCTGCCTCATACAAGACAAATCGTCCAATATCAGAAATTAGACTGGTACTTTCTGCTAAAGGAATGAAAATATCGGGCATGATTAGACCCTTCGTTGGATGTTTCCAACGAATGAGTGCTTCAAATCCATTAATTTGACAATTCTGAGCAGTAATTTTTGGCTGATAATAAACTACGAGTTCATTGTTTTGAATCGCCTTTCTCAAATCAAGCTCTAAATCAGTATGTTTAACAACGAAGTTGGTTCGCTCACTAGAATAATAACGGATTGTATTTCCACCTAAGCGTTTGGCTTCTGTTAATGCTTGCTCGGCATGGGTATTTAAGTTATCGACTTGACGCCCGTGTTCAGGGTAAATCGCAACTCCAATCGAAATACTGACCACATACTCTTGATTAGCGATATAAAACGGTTTGCTAAAAGCTTCAACAATGTTACTGCATAACTGATTAATTGGCGGATGTAACGGTGACATTTCATAAATAATTGCAAAATCGTCTGCACTTAAATGTGAGACTAAAAGTGCATCAATATTACTGATACGTAAACGTTGTGCCACTTGCTTCAAAAGTTCATTACCCGCTTGATTGCTGAGTAACTCATTCAAGGCACGGAAACGGTCAATATTGAGTCGGATAACTGCTAAATTCTGTATCGAAGCTTCATTGACCAAATATTGATGCAGTTGCTGGTGATAATAGAAGCGATTAGGCAGATCGGTCAGGGTATCGTAATTGGTTAAATATGATAAACGTTGCTCTTGATGTTTACGTTCAGTTTGGTCAGAGACAATCCCGATATAATTAATTACTCGATCTGATTCATCTTTTACAGCATTGATATGAATCCAAAGGAAACATGATTTTTCAGAAAGATAAGTTTCCTGAAACTCACCTTCGTACTCATGTTCTTCGTGCAAAGTATCAAGGATAGACAGATGAAAATTATGATGATGCTGTTTATTTTGTTTTGTAATCTCAAAAAGTTGTTTTTCTAATATGAACTGTTTATCTAAACCCGTTAATTGTTCATATTTAGGATTAACTTCAAGATAGTGGAAGCTATCATCCAGAATAAAGATACCTTCTGAAGCTTGTTCGAATACACTCGCTGCTAATTTTAACCGTTCTTGATCTTTCTTTTCTTGGTTAATATCACGATGAATACCGACCATGCGTAGGGGAGTCTCATCTTTTGGATTTCTTAAAATCACTTGACCAACATCATGAATCCAAACCCATTCACCACTCGGTCGTTTAATGCGGAAAGTTTCTTCGTAACGTTTAGTTTGGCCGCATAGATGTTTGTAAAGTGTATTTTTAACACGTTCAACATCATCAGGATGTACGATTTTATGCAGCAACGAATAGTGATTCTCAGAATCACGCGTAACTTCTTTACGATGAGAATTGGTAATCCCAACAGTATTATTTTCTAAATTCCATTCCCAAGGTCGAATACCCGCAGTTTCATGTGCAAAAGCTAAATTTTGACGATGTTCCTGCAAACTATTATTGATTTCTGTTAAATCAAAAGTACGCTCGCGAACTTTCTGTTCTAATAAATGATTGTTAAATTGTAATTGAGCTTCAATATCTTTCGATTTATTCACTTCACGTTGTAATTGTTGGCAAAGTTCTTCGGTCCATTGATTGTGTTGTTCAGCCACATCGACCAATTGTTTATTTTTTTCTAAAACTTGGTATAAGCGTTGGTGAATTTTAAAAGTTGCTTGTGCACATAAAAGTGTCGCAAAGAAAGATGAATAATAAGCAAGATAAAAAAGCGTATGTTCTTGGTCGCGATGTAAAATTTGAGAAAAAACTAATGGGGTAATACTTGGAATAAAAAATAAAAAGAAATATTTAACGTGTTGGGTAAGAAAGGTCAGGGCAATAATATGTGAGGAGGTGAGTAGTAGTGCTGTTAAAGTTAAAATATGGGAACCAGATAAATTTGGTACATCTTTGATCAAAAAATAATTGATGATAATCGTACTGATACCCAGTAATAATCCTGTGAAAAAGCAAATAATTTGAAAGGCGATATTGGTCTTATGTGCAAACCTAATAGATGAATAATGTTTTATCGAAAAATGACAAATACAATAAAAGCAAAATAAAATGCTCAGGCAAATACTAATCCAAGTCGTAAAAATATTTGCACTAAAAGAATAAAAAAATCCAAATAAAACATAATCTAAGAGAGAAATGCAAAACACACTCAATATAAATAGACGTACATGATTCGTATAGTTAATTTGATCCGTATAAACAAATTGTGGCAAATTTTTTTCATGAACCCCGAGCATACAAAGAATAGTCCTTTTCATTATTTATCTATGCGTACAATCATTATTTTTTGTAAGCACGATATAATTTTATTTTAAATTACCGTTAAACCAGATGGAAAGCAATGCAAATACTTTATTTGGTTGAAAAGTGATAATTTAAAATTGATAAAGCTACAATTGGAGCGGTTTCAGTCCTTAAAACACGATCTCCAATACACCAGTTTTGAAAATGATTTTGGTTAGCAGCATCAATTTCTGCTTCACTTAAACCACCTTCTGGACCAATCAGTAGGGCTAAATCAGGCTGACTATTTAGTACTACATTTTCTTGGTCTTTGTTTGGCGCTAACACAAAACGTGATTGTGGTAGCTGTGCCGATTTTACCCAATCGGTTAAACTAATTGGTGCTAGAACATTTGGAACTTTGTTCATTCCACATTGTTCACACGCAGCAATCGCAATTGACTGCCAATGATCTAATTTCTTTTGATCACGTTCATATCTTAACCGCATTTCACAACGTTCACTAGTCAATAATTGAATAGTTGTGACACCAAGTTCAGTGGCTTTTTGAATCGCATAATCCATACGATCGCCTTTGCTCATGACTTGGCCTAAAATTACTTTAACAGGTGCTGTTCGATCTATAGAGTTAAATTGATCAATAGAAACAAAAGCATTTTTCTTATTAATTTCAGTAAGGGTTACGATATATTCACCACCTTTTCCATTGAAAAAGATGGCTTGATCTTGCTCTTTTGCACGAAGCACTCGTACCCAGTGATGAAACACCGATTCTGTTAATTCAATCGTATTGCCAGTATTTAATTCTGTTTCGATATAAAAACGGTTCATGCTGGGTAAGGCTCGTACAATTTAGTTTAAACCAAGATCAACAACGAGTTGTCGAGTTGGCTCTGTTTGGTTCATTGAGTAAAAGTGTAAGGTCGGTGCTCCGCCAGCAATTAAACGTTCGCAAAGTTTAACAATCACTTCATGACCGAATGCTTTAATACTTTCGCTATCATCACCATAAGCAGCAAGTTGTTTGCGAATCCAACGTGGAATTTCTGCACCAGTTCCATCCGCAAAGCGAATTAAATTGCTTGCATTGGTAATTGGCATGATGCCTGGTGCAACGGGAATATCCACACCAGCTTTGGCAATACGTTCGATGAAATAGAAATAAGCATCTGGATTGAAGAAAAATTGGGTAATCCCTGCGTTCGCGCCTGCATTCACTTTTTCAACAAAACGTTGAATGTCACCATCAAATGTATCGGCTTGAGGATGCATTTCAGGATACGCAGCCACTTCAATATGGAAGTGATCGCCTGAATGTTCACGGATAAAGCGAACAAGATCTTGAGCGTAAGGTAATTCGCCAAGGCCAACTTGACCTGAAGGTAAATCACCACGCAATGCTACGATGCGGTCAATCCCTTGTGATTTATATAAATCTAAGAGCTCAGCAATACGAGCTTTATCATCACCAATACAAGAAAGGTGAGGGGCGACGGGCGTACCTTTGCCATTAAAATCATTAATGGCTGCTAAAGTACGTTCACGAGTAGAACCACCAGCACCATAAGTAATTGAGAAAAACTCTGGGTTTAATAGCTGTAGTTCTTGGTGAACGATACGTAACTTTTCAGCGCCAGCATCTGTTTTTGGCGGGAAAAATTCAAAAGAAATAGGAACACGTTTCGTCATTTCAAATCCTTTTTTAATCGCTTAGACATTATTTTAGAAAAAAGGGCAGTCCGTAAACGTCTGCCCTGATTTTCTTAGTATTTATAAGCGTCAGATTTGAATGGACCTTCCACAGGAACGCCGAGGTAATCTGCTTGTACTTGCGTTAACTGGGTTAATACACCGCCAAAGCCAAGAACCATTGCAGCCGCAACTTCTTCATCTAATTTCTTAGGAATCAGTTCTACACGGATTTTCTCAGCTTTTTGATCTTCAGGAAGATCAGCAAATTTCTCAGCGAACAAGTGCATTTGACCCAATACCTGATTAGCAAAAGAACCATCCATAATACGTGATGGGTGACCTGTTGCATTACCAAGATTGACTAAACGCCCTTCAGAAAGAAGGATTAAGTAATCATTTTCATTTTCTGAACGATACACTTGGTGAACTTGAGGCTTAACTTCAACCCATTTGTAACCACGGAGGTAAGCTGTGTCGATTTCAGTATCAAAGTGACCGATATTACACACTACCGCACCTGCTTTTAATGAATCAAGCATTGCTGAATCACAAACGTGGTAGTTACCCGTTGTAGTTACGATAAGGTCAGTGTTTTGAAGAAGGTCAAGGTTGATGTCTTCTTTCTTTCCTGTTTGAACGCCATTTTTGTATGGAGATACAACTTCGTAACCGTCCATGCATGCTTGCATTGCACAGATTGGATCTACTTCAGTTACACGTACAATCATACCTTCTTGACGAAGTGATTGTGCAGAACCTTTACCTACGTCACCGTAACCGATTACAAGTGCACGACGACCAGATAACAACATATCTGTACCACGTTTGATCGCATCATTTAGAGAATGGCGGCAACCATATTTGTTGTCGTTTTTAGATTTCGTTACGGAATCATTTACGTTGATTGCAGGAACTTTCAAAGTACCATCTCGTAACATTTCATACAGACGTTGAACACCTGTTGTTGTTTCTTCTGTTACACCGTGGATTTTTGCAATCACTTCAGGGTATTTTTCGTGAACAAGTAGTGTTAAATCACCACCATCATCAAGAATCATGTTGGCATCCCAAGGTGTGCCATTTACATTGATTTGTTGTTCAAGACACCACATGTATTCTTCTTCAGTTTCGCCTTTCCAAGCAAACACAGGAATACCCGCAGCAGCGATAGCAGCAGCAGCGTGATCTTGAGTAGAGAAGATGTTACATGATGTCCAACGAACTTCGGCACCAAGTTCTACGAGTGTTTCGATTAAAACTGCAGTTTGGATTGTCATATGAATACAACCCAAAATTTTTGCGCCAGCAAGTGGTTTAGTTGCTGAATAACGCTTACGTAAACCAATCAAAGCTGGCATTTCTGCTTCAGCAAGTTTGATTTCTTTACGGCCGTAGTCAGCAAGAGAAATATCAGCGACTTTATAATCTGTAAATGAAGCAGTAACCGCGTTCATCAGGATCTCCTAGAAAAATAGTATGGATCATTCTGTTCGCGGATGCCGTTGTTGGTTAACACGAGCGTCTAACCGATCGTCGAGCCTGGCAAATTGATTTTTAGTGCTAATCAATCGTCGCAGCATCCCTCGACTGGGCATTATAATACTTGGAAATGACTTTACTTCCAATGTTATTTTGTTTGAGATGACTATAAAATGAAGAATTAGATTAGGATAAGTGATTAAATTTTTTGAATGAACGATCAAGGATTCCAAATCCCTTTGAAATCCTTATGTATGCACAAAAGAATCGCATTAAGCTTTTAAATGATCTTCAAATTCTTCGCCAAGCTGCATGGCTAAGGCATTTCCAGATAAGTCACACGTGACCAAACCGTATTCTTTTTTAAAACTAAAGGTAAAACCTTTATTGTCGGCTAAACTTTTTACTGAATATCCTAATTTTTCTAACCAAATACGAAAAGCCAATAAATTTTTTGCTTTCACAACTCTGTTTTTCATTCCAGAACTCCTTTTAACTTGTATTTATTAATAAGGGTGACCTAAAAAATTTTAAAGGGGGATTGCATATATTTATTTTTCTTCATGTAACTAATGTAAAATTAGATTAATTGAAACTGAAATTAAACTTAAATTTTATCTGATAAAATTATTTAAATAATTGATTTTATTTATTTGTATTATTTTTTCTCGGATTGGATTTTGATCCAAAATAAATGTAAAAAATGATTTCACTTTCTACTTTTTAAAAACTAAATTTTAGCCTTTAAAAAGTAGAACTTTAAAATTAGAACTGATCTTTAAGTGTTCTGATCCGTGCGAAATCTTCGGCACTTTCTGTACGCAAGAAAGGATTTGTTTCAAGCTCTAATTCAATTGTACTTGGCAGAGTAATTTGTTCTGCATCTCTCAATGCTTTGACTTCCTTTATACGTTCTTGTAGTGCAACGTTATGAGGTTCAATTGTTAATGCAAACTCAGCATTTGCAAGTGTATATTCATGTGTACAATAAACTTTGGTTTGTATTGGCAATGCTGCCAAGCGATTTAATGAGTGGTACATTTGTTCAGCAGAACCCTCAAATAAGCGTCCACAACCCATTGCAAATAATGTGTCACCACAGAAAAGCGTGTCTATTTCTTCAATAAAATAAACAATATGACCTAGTGTATGCCCTGGTGTTGCAATAATTTCAACTTTTAAATCATTAAAGTGAAAATGGTCGTTATGTTGAAGTGGATTCGATATAAACGAAATTTTACTGAGTTCATCACGTGGACCGAAAACAGGTAAATTTTGGTCAGCCAATAGACCTTGTACACCATCAGTATGATCTCGATGCCAATGTGTTAACCAGATTTGTTTCAACTCAAGTTGATGTTGTTCGCAAAAATCGGTAACAAGTGCTGCTTCTGTTGGATCAATTGCTACGACTTCTTGCGTATGAGTATCTTCTAATAACCAAATATAGTTTTTTAAGGCATTTTTTACGTCAATTGCATGAATTTTATAATGCATGGCCGAATCCTAAATCTCTGATTTATGTGGTTATTGATGAATAGAGTATTTGAATAATCAAATCACAATTAGTTTAAGTGTAAATGTATAAGAGTGCAAAAGCTTGCGTAAGAATTGATACAGAATGCTGACTTTTTACGGCAGATTATGACAGCTTCAATCATGAAGCATTTTTCAAGTTGACAAGTTATACTTTTTCTATAAATATGATATAAAATTTTGATAAATTAATGGTTTATATTCATCTTTGGTGGTATGAAAAATACTTAATTAAAGCTAACATAGTTTAAAAATTAGATTTAACAATATTTAACGAAGTAAAACATTTAAAGATGAAATGAAAAATAAATCATAAGAATAAAGTGAGAGCATTATGACTGATTTGGTAGATCATGAGATTGTCGTTATCTTCAAAAAACATTTATATCCTTTGTCTTCCAAACTTACAGAAATGTTGAATGAGCATTTTAGCCATCAAACAGAGCGTCGTGGTTGTGGTTATACTCAAGCCACTCGTGTGATAGCTGAATTTGTTTCACAACCTCGTGATATGTTGGGATTCCAAGATTTTCGTATTTTTGAAGACTACGAGGTTAAAGGATTGAAAAACATTTTAAATCAAAGTTCTTCATATGGTTTAGTGTTAGAAACTTGGCGTAATTTAGATATTAATATTGATGTGCAACAATATTTAGAACGTTCTAATTCACAAGATACATTTACTCAAAATTTGCAACAAGAAGTTGATTTTCAAGCGAAGCTTAGAAAAATCCATCAATATGCAGAGCTTGAAGAAAGCATTTTAATTTGCCAATTACTTTCAGATATTATTCTTCCACAAACAATTGATCAAATTGAAATGATTGAGTGTCATTCTCTAGAGGAAAAGCCCAAAGTTGGCTCATGTCCGATGGCAGAAAAATTTTTCTTGCGAATTGCACATCATCGTTTATTGAGACAAGGTGAAATTAATATTTTTGTGGATGATAATGGTTTACCCATTATGATGGAGAAACTGAATATGGGGGATAATCACTCCTGTATCAGTCTCGTGCCATTGATGATGAATGGGGTGCGCTTACCTGCAGGAAGTCTTTTCTCTGCAAGTTATGAAGTCGATGCGCTGGAAAAGAAGCCTAATAAACAATATAAAGGATATGTGATCCCAATTTCTCAAATGAATGGTTTTTGGTTTTTACGATTAACGACACTGGCTGTTTCGCCAAAAAACCGTGCACGTGCGTTTGGATATCATTTTAAACAACAGGTAGATAATGGATTATTTAGACCTGATACGACGGAACTAAGTCAACTGATTGAGATTGCAAAAGATCAAATTTATGTAGGGCATCCATGCTAAAAGCTTGTTACGCACCACGCTATTTTGCAAGAACACATACCAACAGTATGGAAAAACTGACAGCCGTCGCTGATGTGCTGCGAACTCATCAAATGGTTGATTTAATTGATCCAGGTTTAATTGATACTGAGATATTAAAAAAACTACATAACCCAGAATATGTGGAAGCCTTTTTATCGGGAGAGTCTGCATTTGCTACTATTCAGGGTTTTAAACCTTGGAATGAGCAATTACGGGATGCTATTCTATCCGTGCAAGCGGGGCAGCTTTTAGGAGCTGAGATCGCATTGAAAGAAGGGATTGCTGCAAATATTGCACAAGGTTTTCATCATGCGAGTTATGAGTCAGGTGCAGCATATTGTACTTTTAATGGCTTGGCATTGGTAGCAAAACAAAATCCTGAGAAGCGAATTTTTATTTTAGATTGTGATCAACATGGAGGCGATGGCACAGCAATATTTACCAATCGGATGACCAATTTGATTAATTTTAGTATTTTTGGAGTTCGTTTTGGTTGTAAGGCTGGTGAACGTAGTTTGACTCGCTATATTCATCCTAAACAGGGTAATTTTGATTTGTATCGCGAAGCAATTTTTGAAGCATTTCAATATGCTTCACATTGGGAAGCAGATTTAATCATCTATCAAGCTGGTATGGACTGCCACCAACTAGATAAATATGGCTCCAAATGGTTTACCACTGAGTTGTTATATGAACGAGATCGCCTAGTTTTTGAAATGGCAAAAAAAATGAAAATTCCATTACTGTTTGTCTTGGCGGGTGGGTATCAAGAACTGGATGATTTAGTCCCTTTACATGTCAATACATTTAAAGCTGCAAATGAAATTTACTTTCCTTGAAATAGTAGAAAGATGCAAAAAAAGCCCTCAAAATGAGAGCTTCGTCTTATGCTGTGATTAGCGTAATTTTGCTAACCAATCACCAAATGATTGAACCAGTTGAACTAAAATTAGCAGTACAATCACGGTTAAAATAACAACACTGGTATCAAAGCGTTGATAACCATAGGAAATAGCTAAATCACCGATACCTCCTGCACCAACTGCGCCGGCCATTGCAGTTGCGCCAATTAAGGAAATCGTCCCTGTGGTCAGGTTCAAAATTAATGAGCTTCGTGCTTCGGGGATAATAAACTTAAAAATGATCTGCCAAGGTGAGGCACCCATAGCTTGAGCTGATTCAATAATACCCTCATTCACTTCAAGTAATGAAGTTTCAATCAATCGCCCTAAATACGGACCTACGTAAATGGTGAGTGGAACAATCGCAGCCCAAGTACCAATCGAAGTTCCAACTAATAATTTAGTTAATGGAATGACTGCAATAAGTAAGATGATAAATGGTAAAGAACGCAGTGCATTTACAATTGGGTTGAGAAAATAATAGATTGCTCGGTTTTGTAAGATACCACCTGTGCGAGTGACAACTAAAGTTACACCTTGAATCAATCCCCAAATACAACCAAAAAGCAATGAGAAGAAAACCATTTGAAAGGTTTCTTGTAATGCTGTGACGAACTGATCGATTGAAAGGGAACTGTGCCAAAACGGCGCAGAAGCTTCAGTGAGCCATTGTACGATTAAATCTCTCATTGGCTCACTCCTGATTGTTCAACTTTCACGCCTTGTTGCTCAAGAAACTTAATAGCGTCTTGAATAGTCGCAGAATCACCCAAAAGTTGAATAAACATCTGTCCAATCACAGTGCCATTGATTTCAGTCATGTTGGCAAAAAGAATATTTAAGCTCAAATCAAATTGCTTAATCACAGCTTGAATTACTGTTTCTTGAGCAGATGTTCCCAAGAATTGCAGACTATAAATACTATTATGATGCTTATGTTCAAGGTTATTGAGGATATTAATTGGTAACTGTTGTTGCAAAACAGTTTGAATGAAAGTCTTTGTAGTCGAATGCTGGGGTTGACTAAAAATATTGAGGGTAGGACCTGTTTCAATCACATGACCTGCTTCCATGACTGCAACATAGTCACAGACTGACTCAATTACATCCATTTCATGGGTGACCATCACAATGGTAATCTTTTGTTCTTTATTAATCTTTTTTAATAGCGCTAAAACGGATTGTGTGGTCTGAGGGTCAAGTGCAGAGGTTGCTTCATCACACAGTAAAATTTTAGGATGATTTGCAAGCGCGCGGGCGATACCTACACGTTGTTTTTGTCCTCCTGAAAGTTCATCAGGATAGGCATCTTTCTTGTGCTTGAGATCGATGAAATCTAATAGCTCTGCTAGGCGCTTTTCACGATCAGCTTTGTTATGCCCCAATAATTTGAGTGGCATTTCAATATTTTCAGATACTGTTTTAGTTTGCAGTAAATTGAAATGTTGAAAGATCATGCCGATATTTGCACGTTCTTGACGAAGCGTACGCGCATCCATTGCAGTAAAGTCTTTCTGATTGATAATTACCTGTCCCTGCGTTGGGCGTTCAAGCAAATTAATCAAACGAATCAACGTACTTTTACCTGCACCACTATAACCAATAATGCCGAAGATGCTGCCTTCTGGGATCTCTAAATTAATTTGATCCAGTGCGTTGATCGTTTGACCTTTCAATTGATAGTGTTTCGAAATGTTTTTAAATTGGATCATGTTCGTCAGTACTAAGCAAAAAAGAAAAAACAGGCAAATATCTTTGCCTGTTTAATTGAAAATATTATATTACGATTTTGCTTCAGTGAGATAGCTTGTCGGTTTGTTTACATCAACTTTTGTACCTGCAAAATGTTCTTGCACATACTTTTTAACAGCTTCCGTATGATAAAGCGCACCAACTTTTTGTAGTACTGCATCGTCTTTACGAGATTCAGCAGTTGCTAAAACATTGACATTTAATTTAGTACTTTGATCAATTGGTTCGTAATAGATTGCATCTTTAAGAACGTTCAAACCACCTTCTAAAGCCAAGGTATTACCTAATAAAATCGCATCAACTTCGTCTTTTACACGTACAGCTGTCGCCATTTGAATTGGCTTGATTACGATTTTTTTACTATTTTCGATAATGTCAGCAGGTGTGCCTTTCACAGGATCGAAATCAGCTTTTAATTTGATTAAACCTGCGCTTTGTAAAAGTAACAATGCACGTGATTCATTTGCGCCGTCATTTGGGATTGCAATGGTTGCACCTTGAGCAAATTCTTCAACTTTTTTGACTTTACTTGAGTAAATGCCCATCGGTTCTAAATAAGTCGTTGAAACAGGTGCAATCTTATCCTTATTTGCTGCATTAAAAGCAACAAGGTAAGCGTAAGATTGGAAGGCATTAATATCAACTTCTTTATTAGCAACAGCTGTATTCATGGCAACATAGTCAGTGAAGTTTTTGACTTCAAGTTTAATACCTGCGGCTTTGGTTTCAGGTAAAGTTGCAATATAACGCCAAATATCAGCATCTGAGCCAGTAGATGCCATAACAACAGTTTGTAATCCACCAGCATTCGCTTTTTGCTCAGTAGATGCGGTATCAGGCTGTTTACTGCATGCTGCAAGTAATAACACAGATACACTTAAAAAAAGGCTAATCAGCTTTTTCATGTATAAATCCTAGTCGGAACAATGCCGAGAAAATCTTCATTCCTCTAGCATCAGGAATCGCAATGGTTTTGTATGTTGTAAATTGGCATCATCATTCAAAATTATTATAGATTTTGAATCTAAGACGTTTTACAACATCGAAAAATAGATGATTGTTCATGTTCTACTCTAATGCTACTAGACTAAGAAGAAGAGCCAATCAAATTATTCTTACGCTAAATCTTGAAGTAGATGAAATGTCACAATTTAAAATTAATATTCTAAATATATGATAATGATCAAAAAGAATCTTAACTATAGTTAACAGTTCATCTATTAATTTACCAATCATACCAATAATTTAGATCTTGTTATAGTAGTTGTGCTCGATACTTCAAAGTCTAACGGTATGATTATTTAAGAAAAATTATGTTCTAAGTAAATATAAATGAATGATAGTTTTATGAATTTTTCTGAATACAGATTGCAAATAGTTTACTTTAAATTGAATATATATTTTTCTGAATTTGTTATTTATATAATGAATATAGATGCTTGATTTATGCACTATTTGTGAATAAAAAAGCCTTCCGAAGAAGGCTTCCTTTCATCGTGATAAGGCTTATTCAGCTTGTTCACGTGCAATCGCACGGTAACCAATATCGCTACGATATTGCATACCTGTAAATGTCACTTGACCACATACTTCTAAAGCATTGATCTGTGCTTCAAGTACTGTATCACCTAATGCTGTTACACAAAGAACGCGACCACCAGCTGTGATGATATGGCCATCTTCTGTCGTTGCCGTACCTGCATGGAAGATCTTAGTATCTTCAGGAGATTGTCCGATACCAGAAATCACATCACCTTTACGTACAGTATCAGGGTATCCTCCAGCTGCAAGTACAATACCGATTGATTTACGTTCATCCCACTCAGCTTCGCTTGGTAAATTACCCGCAATACCTGCTTCAACCAAATCTACTAAAGATGATTTTAAGCGCATCATAATCGGTTGTGTTTCTGGATCACCGAAACGACAGTTAAATTCAATAACGCGTGGTTGACCTTGTTCATCAATCATTAAACCAGCATATAAGAAACCTGTGTAAACATGACCATCAGCTGCCATACCATCAACTGTAGGGCGCATGACTTCATTCATTACACGTTCAAATACTTCTGATGTAACAACCGGAGCAGGAGAGTAAGCACCCATACCACCAGTATTTGGGCCTTGGTCACCTTCAAAAATACGTTTATGGTCTTGTGACGTTGCCATCGGTAAGATGTTGTTGCCATCGATCATACAAATGAAACTTGCTTCTTCACCTGCAAGAAATTGTTCAATTACAACACGTGAACCAGCATCACCAAACTTGTTGCCTGCAAGCATATCGTCTATCGCAGCAAAAGCTTCTTCGTTGGTCATTGCAACGATTACACCTTTACCTGCTGCTAAGCCATCCGCTTTGATTACGATTGGTGCACCATGTTTTTCGATATAAGCTTTTGCAGCATCAACTTCAGTAAATACATCATAAAATGCTGTAGGGATGTCATGACGTTTTAAGAAATGTTTAGCGAATGCTTTAGAACCTTCAAGCTGTGCAGCGTACTGAGTCGGTCCCCAGATTTTTAAACCTGCTCCACGTGCTGCATCAACCACACCATTGACTAAAGGTGCTTCAGGACCAACAATCACCAATGCCACATCATTTGCTTTTGCAAATTCGATAATGGCAGGATTATTTAAAATATCGATGTCAACGTTTTGACACTTATCTTCGGTTGCTGTGCCTGCATTGCCTGGCGCAACAAAAACTTGTGTTACTTTTGAATCTTGTGCGATTTTCCATGCAAGTGCATGTTCACGGCCACCGCTACCCAAAACTAAAATATTCATTATTAAGTTATTTCCTTTTTCCGTATTTAAGAATATACCTGTTCAGAATAAAAAAGTCCCCCTAGGATGCGATTTAGGTGTCGCAAGAAAGAGGGACTTAGGGGTATTAATGACGGAAGTGACGCATACCCGTGAACACCATTGCAATACCAGCTTCATCAGCGGCTGCAATTGTTTCTTCATCGCGCATAGAACCACCCGGTTGGATAATACATTTAATGCCAGCTTTAGCTGCATTATCAATACCATCACGGAATGGGAAGAATGCATCAGATGCCATGACCGCACCTTCAACCACTAAGCCAGCATGTTCAGCTTTGATTGCAGCAATACGAGCAGAATTTACGCGGCTCATTTGACCTGCGCCTACACCAATCGTTTGACGATTTTTAGCATAAACAATCGCATTTGATTTCACATATTTTGCTACTTTCCAAGCAAAGATAAGATCATCAATTTCTTGTTCGGTTGGTGCACGTTTAGTTACTACTTTTAGATCATCTTTGGTGATCATACCTAAGTCTTGATCTTGAACTAACAAACCACCATTCACGCGTTTATAGTCAAGTTGAGCGGTACGTGCATCGATTGCAGGAAGTTCACCACACACTAACACGCGGACATTCTTTTTCGCACCAGTGACTTCAAGTACGCCTTCAGCAATACTTGGTGCAATAATCACTTCAACAAATTGGCGATCCACAATGGCTTGTGCAGTTGCAACGTCTAATTCACGGTTGAATGCAATAATGCCACCAAACGCAGATTCAGGATCAGTTGCATAAGCAAGATCATAAGCCGCTTGGATGCCATCTAATGAAACTGCAACACCACATGGGTTTGCATGTTTAACGATGACACAAGCAGGTTTTGCAAATGATTTAACACACTCAAGTGCTGCATCTGTATCTGCAATATTGTTATAAGACAATTCTTTGCCTTGTAATTGTTTCGCAGTTGAAACTGATGCTTCTTTCGCATTTGCTTCAATATAGAATGCTGCATTTTGATGAGGGTTCTCACCATAACGCAAATCTTGAGCTTTATTAAGTTGGGTGTTAAACGTGCGAGGGAATAAATCTGCTTCACCCTCAGTTTTGCCAACACGAGCACCAAGATAAGATGCAATCATGCCATCATATTGTGCTGTGTGCTCAAACGCTTTTACCGCTAAGTCGAAACGAGTCTCGTAAGAAAGTGCACCATTATCTTTTAATTCAGCAACGACTAAATCATAGTCAGAAGCATTTACAATAATACCCACAGAAGCATGGTTCTTCGCTGCTGCACGCACCATTGTTGGACCACCAATGTCGATGTTCTCAATCGCATCAGCGAGTGAGCAGTTTGGTTTAGCAACTGTTGCAGCAAATGGATAAAGGTTTACTACCACAAGATCAATTGCATCGATATTGTGTTCTTGCATCACAGCTTCGTCTAGACCGCGACGTGCCAAGATACCACCATGAATTTTTGGATGTAGTGTCTTAACACGACCATCCATCATTTCAGGAAAACCTGTATGTTCAGAAACTTCTACTACAGCGATATTGTTGTCTTTAAGCAACTTATATGTACCGCCAGTAGATAAAATTTCTACCCCTAGAGCTGCAAGATTTTGAGCAAATTCAACGATTCCAGTTTTATCGGAAACAGAGATTAAAGCACGTTTGATAGTCATGATTTTAGTCAACAGTTTGAAGTCTACAGATTAAAAATAAAAGGCAAAAAAAATGCCCACGAGAACGTGAGCATTTTATCAATTATTCACTCATTAAACCGTGAGCTTTTAACTTTTTACGTAAAGTTCCGCGGTTAAGGCCTAAAATCTCAGCAGCGCGCGTTTGATTGCCACGAGTGTATTCTAAGACCACAGATAAAAGAGGTTTCTCCATTTCTGCTAAAACCATGTCATAAACTTGAGATGGTTGCTCACCTTGCAATTGTGCAAAATAATGACGAACTGCGCGATCTACATGGATGCGAAGAGCGACATCAGATTGAGCCGTAAAAATAGGAGATTTGCTATTCATGCGTGTTAATCCGAAAAATCAAAATACCACTTGGATAAAGTGATATGTAAATGTGGTCTAAATTACTGAGTCCTGTTTTAGATCCTAAAACAGTGACTCTAAAACAAAGGGACTATTAGCTTGCCACAAATCCTCGATTTGTGTAAAAAATAAGCGTAACAATAGTTAAATATTTGTTACAGCCTACTTTCAAAAACAAAAAAACCAACAATGCGCTTATGTGTTAGAAGCACAGTTCGTTTAACGATTTTATTGTCTATAAATAACGAGGAGTAAGTGGGTTAAGCATTCGTGGCGCGTATCATACCACTGTCTGCGAAAAAGTGAGCAAATTAACTGCACTTTTTTTTATTTTTTTGTCATTTTTTTATGCTTTTAAGGTTGTACAATTTCTAAACTATAATCATCGAAGCTATTTTTACTCTTTGGCACTGTAAATTCGAATCTAAAAGGGCTATTCGTTGGGATTCGTTGGATGCTTTTTAAACTATCCACTAAATAATCTTGTGGCTTTAGCGTGATATCAGTAATGACTTCTCCATTTTCTTTTAGAATCACTTTAATAGAGGGGATCACAAGACTATCTTTGTGACGGTTTACTAATACGCCAGTGAAGCTTGTTTCATCTTTTCCTACACGTTTAATTTTTACTTTTTCAAAACTAAGAAATTTATATTGTTCATTCTTTATTTTGCACGTTACTACACTGCAAGCATAGTTAAAGATGCGATTCAATGCTGGACTATCGTGCATGAGTTTTGGATTGAACCATAAAATCTGAAACGCAAAAACTAGAATTAATGCAATATTGCCTAATCCCCACAATGTGTAATAAAGCCAGCCATGTTGTTTATGATTTTGTTCATGGTCGATTAATAAGTTATCTTCTGATAAGTTCAAATTAGGCAATGCCGTAACAGGTTCAGTATTAAAGTAATTTAAATTATTTAAATAAGTCAATAAATCAATATTTGAGTTTTCAATTTTCTGATCAAAAATACTCAAAATTTGCATTTGCTTCTCAGCAAAAGAACTATCGGGTTGAATCGAAGAAAATAATGAACGATTTGGTGGTGTTAAGGTCGTGTCAGCCGTTTCAGAATCGATTAGATTCGTTAATGCATTAAAATTAATGATACATTTTGGGCAACAAACCATGCCCTGTGCAACGCTAAGTTGTGAAAGGGTTACTTTATACACGGTTGAGCATTTAGGGCAGCGGGTTTGTTTTTCACTCATAAGGAACAAATTTCTCAAATTGTTGTTTTACGTTTTCCTGAGATGCGACACCAGTTCTCTTCACGTTTTTCGATCAGTAATATATCAAAAAACTCTGAGTAAACACTAGAAACATCAGCAACTTGCTCTTCGATTACACCAGCAAGTGCGAATTCACCCTCATTTTTCAATAAAGTTGAGAATTCAGGCGCAAGTGCCATTAGCGGTGCCGCTAAAATATTCGCGACAAGTATGTCCGCTTGTTGTTGTTTGAATTCTTGCTCGAACTCTTCAGGTAATCCTACATAAAGACGCTCAAGTACACCATTTAATTCTGCATTTTGTTTTGTAGCCAATACTGCTTGAGGATCGATATCGGTGGCATAAACTTTTTTAGCACCAAGCAGTAAAGCTGCAACGCCTAAAATGCCTGAACCACAGCCGTAGTCAATGACGATTTTATCTTTTACGTCGGTTTTACCCAACCACTGTAGGCACAAGAAAGTACTAGCATGGTTACCTGTACCAAAAGCAAGACCTGGATCAAGTTTAATATTTGTTGCATCAGCTTCAGGTGGTTCTAACCACTCAGGTACGATCCAGTATTTCTCGCCAATTTGGATTGGTTCGTAATAGTCCATCCATGCGCGTTCCCATACCTGATTTTCTAAATATTCATGACGCATCGGAACGTTAGGAAGTTGCGCCTTGAGGAAAGCTTCTAAGGTATCAACATCGATAGGATCATCTTCTTCTTGTTGATAAATTCCAGTAACAATAACTTTATTCCATAGTGGCGTTTCACCCGGTAACGGTTCAAGAAGTGCCTGATCTTCAGCATCATCCAAAGTCACACTCACAGCACCTAAAGAGAGAAGCAGTGTTTCAGTAAGCTCAACTTGATCTTGATCAACGGTAATATGAATTTGTAGCCAGTTCACAGGAAAACCTAAGTAAATGTATTTGGGGTTATTGTAATAGATTCAGCTTGCCTAAAGGGATTATAAAATAGGCAGATTACAATTTTAAGATCTTTTTTTTGAATTTAGTGTGTTGATCACATCAAATACGATAAAAGAATGCGCTTACGTCACATTCTTTTATCATTTTAAATATTTATAACTTTCCTATTTGCACAAATCTATGGTGTTTGTACTGAACTTACTGGACGAGGTGCGGACTGAGTTTCTGAAATTTTGCTTTGAGTTTCAGGTGTCGCGTTGTTAGCAGGCATCGGTGGCTGGAATGCTAGTTTTCCAGCTTCATTCGGTTCACATGTGCCGTTATAAACAACACCTTTATAAGCAAAAGAAACCATATCACCTTGTTTTTTGCTTTTACAAACTTGTTGATACTTTTGAGCTTGAGCATCAACAGTCGATTTAGCATTTACTTGTGCAGTTACAGCTAAACATAGGCTACAAAGAAACGATGAAATTAAAAGCTTTTTGTTCATATCATTTTCCTAAAGCATTTTATGCATTAACTAGAATAAGAAATTCATTCAATAAAACAGTGGTGATCAGGTTAATGATTGTGTGGCGCTTTGTTAACCATAGAAGAAAAATGCAACAGAAGGTTTCTTTTTGTGTGTTTTGTATACAGATCATTGATTTCTAGTGAATAAGAATATTGACAGTTTTTGTCAACTTAATATGAAAAATCCTGTATAATACTCTGTCATTTTTTGAATACACATTTACCACTATGCACTATCCTAAAGTTTACGACGTTATCGTAATTGGTGGCGGTCACGCTGGTACGGAAGCGGCGCTTGCTGCTGCTCGTATGGGAAGACAAACATTATTGTTGACGCATAATATTGAAACTTTGGGGCAGATGAGCTGTAACCCTGCAATCGGTGGTATTGGTAAATCACACCTTGTCCGCGAGATTGATGCACTCGGTGGTGCAATGGCACTTGCTGCGGATAAAGGTGGTATTCAGTTCCGTATTCTAAATTCTCGTAAAGGTGCGGCTGTACGTGCAACACGTGCACAGGCTGACCGTGTTCGTTATAAAGCTGCAATTCGTGATACTTTAGAAAATCAAGCGAATCTGGATATTTTCCAACAAGCTGCGGATGATTTGATTGTTGAAGGCGATACCGTTAAGGGTGTTGTGACTCAAATGGGGATTCGTTTTGATACCAAAACTGTGGTATTGACGACAGGTACTTTCTTGGGTGGTGTGATCCACGTTGGTCTACAAAACTCGAGTGGTGGTCGTGCGGGCGATCCACCGTCAATTGCATTAGCTCATCGTTTGCGTGAACTTAAATTGCCAGTAGGTCGTTTAAAAACAGGTACACCACCGCGTATTGATGCGCGTACTGTTGATTTCTCTGTTATGACGCCACAGCCAGGTGATTTCCCATCGCCTGTAATGTCATTTATGGGTGATGCATCCATGCATCCTGAACAGGTGAATTGCTATATTACCCATACAAGTGAAAAAACCCATGAAATTATTCGTGGTGGTCTAGATCGTTCACCTATGTATACGGGTGTAATTGAAGGTGTAGGCCCGCGTTATTGCCCATCAATTGAAGATAAGATTCACCGTTTTGCGGATAAAGACTCTCACCAAGTATTCCTTGAGCCTGAAGGCTTAGATACACATGAGCTTTATCCAAATGGTATCTCAACGTCTTTGCCATTTGATGTTCAGTTTAATTTAGTTCGTTCTATTCGCGGTATGGAAAATGCGCATATCCTACGTCCAGGTTATGCGATTGAATATGATTATTTTAATCCACAAGCATTAAAGTTCACGCTTGAAACTAAAGCGATTCAAAATCTGTACTTTGCTGGTCAAATTAATGGTACGACAGGTTATGAAGAAGCAGGTGCTCAAGGCTTACTTGCGGGCTTAAACGCTGCACGTCGTGCGTGGGAACAAGAAGAATGGACACCAAAACGTGATCAAGCCTATATGGGCGTATTGGTTGATGACCTTATTACTTTGGGAACTAAAGAGCCGTACCGTATGTTTACCTCACGTGCGGAATATCGTTTGATGTTACGTGAAGATAATGCTGATCAACGTTTAACGTCTATTGGCCGTGAGCTTGGCTTAGTGGATGATGAACGTTGGGCTGCATATAGCGAAAAAATGGAAGCGGTTGAGCGCGAAACTTCTCGTTTACAACATTTGTGGGCTGCGCCAAACAATCCAATGGGTAAAAAATTCGTTGAAATGACGGGTGCTGATCTTAGTAAAGAATGTAGTGCGATTGATTTGTTGAAACGTCCAAATATCAATTTCAGTCAAATTGCAGAATTAACTGGTTCTGAAGTTTCAGAGCAAGTGGGTGAGCAAATCGAAATTGCGGTGAAATACGAAGGCTATATTAATCGTCAGCATGAAGATGTTGCACAATTGAAACGTCTAGAAGAAACCCGAATTCCTGCTGATTTTGAATATGATGGGATTTCAGGTTTGTCACGTGAAATCACCTTGAAGTTAAAAACAGTTCGTCCAGAAACTTTGGCACAAGCTAGCCGCATCCCAGGTGTGACTCCCGCGGCAGTACAATTATTGATGATCACCATTCGTAAAAACAATATGGCGAAGAAATCAGCATAATTTTTGTATAAAGTTACGTGTTAAAAATACCCTCTTATTATAAGAGGGTATTTTTTTAATTTTTATGATTTTGTTCTTAACCATTTATCTATGGAAATTTGAATGAAGAATTGGCTCATTTTATTTATCGCAATTGTTGCTGAAGTGATTGCTACTTCTGCTTTAAAAAGTAGTGAAGGGTTTACAAAGCCGATTGCATCTATTGTTGTTGTACTTGGTTATATAATTGCATTTTATTGTTTGTCTCTCACATTGAAAACAATTCCCGTTGGTATTGCTTATGCGGTATGGTCGGGTGTTGGAATTGTTTTGATTACCACCGTGGCATGGTTTGTATTTGATCAGAAGTTAGATATTTGGGGAATTATTGGGATTGTACTGATTATGAGTGGTGTACTGATCTTAAACTTATTGTCGAAAAGTAGTTCACATTAATTTACGGCAATAAAAAAACCGAACGCAAATCTCGTTCGGCTTTATTCTTAAAGCGCCACTTCAATCCCTTGTTTTAAATTCTGCTGATCTAGTTGAGTATTCGCATTAATTTTTGCATAGGCTTTAGGTAATACACGGTGAGCAACACGATTCACTTTTTTTTCTAACCATAATGGCATTTTGATGGCTAGAGGGTTTGTTTCCGTATGCGATACATCAGTTAAAACACGCGTTCCCATAATATAATCGAACCAAGGTTTAGTGACGCACCAATTCGCATTTTGGTTGCTGGTCATGTGATGATCATAATGCCATGGAATTCGTTTTTTTGCATATTCTGGATCTAAGTGTGATTTGGCATGAACTTTCCAATAGTTCCAAATGCCGTAATACAAACCAGCAGTAAAGAAGGGGGCAACAGGCAGAAAAATAGTTGATGCCGCTGCTAGACCGATAAGTGCCGATTTCTCATTATACATTTCAGCATTTTTAAACATGGATTCTGCATAACCTTCGTCATGAAAGTTATTCAAACGAGCACGCTTATGGTGAGCAATATGAGTAAAAAAAGGACTATTTCTATTTTTACTTGGAAATTCATGTAACCAAACTTTATGAAAATACCATTCCATACCATTTGCAACAAAGATACCTACAGGGAAACCAATCATGTTGAATATACCGAATAAAACATGCATTGAATTTTAGAAAAAGAAAAAGGAAATTTTTTGACCGCTCTGACAGTTTTAATCTGCCTATTAAATCAAATTATTTTTGTTTTCTTTGGCGATAAGCTGTTGGTGTTTCCCCAGTCCAACGTTTAAATGCTCTAGAAAAGGCTGATGGTTCAGAAAATCCTGTTAAGTAAACGATTTGATCAATATTCTCTTGTGTCTGAGATAACAAGCGTCTAGCTAAACGTTCGCGATAACCCGCAATCACTTTTTCGTAGCTGGTATTAAGTAAATGTAAATCAGCTCTTAAGCTGCGAGCGCTCCGATTTAGATGTTTAGCAACGATATTCTGGTCAAATTCCCCTGATTCTAATAGACCACTTGCCAGAATTTTTTCTATTTGTTCTATGAGTTTGTGTTTATTGAGGAGTTCAAGTTGAGATTTTGCATGGTGTTCATGGATTTTTAATAATTCAGGTTCGTAGGCAGGGGAAGATTGTCCTAATAAGTCATTATTAAATTCAATATAACCTTCGATTTGTCCAAGTTTGACAGGACAACCCCATGTTTTAAAATATTCTTCTTGTGTTGCACCATCAAGATATGGCAAACCAATTTCAATCGGTACAAAAGTATTTTCACTCATATATTTAAAAAAAATGAGTAAAATTCCAATCGCACATTCTAAATAATGACGAATTGGATGGTTAAGGCCAGAAATAATTGCAGTCGTTTCATTTTTGAATAAAAGCTTAAATGACATTGCGTCTGTCAATAATGCTTGATATCGAATGGTTCGTTTCAAACCATCCCCAAAGGTTGGGCTACTTAAAAAAAGATATTCAATTACTTGTCCGCGAAATGCAGGCACATTCGAACCTACATGCAAACCAATATTTGAATCTTGACTAATTTCTGCTGCTGCTTGCCAAAAACGCGATTGAGTTGAGTTATCGCGGCGAACGAATTTGTCTGGAGGCTGATCTGGTAAATGCACACTAGCAAAAATGGCTGCGGCATCTAAATTCATCTTCTGCATGGATTGATAAACCATCCATAAAAAAATACCTGCATCACTGGTTTTCTTTGAAGTCATAAAACAAAGTAACTTAACGTTTTAAAACAATATACTATTTTTATTTTAGAAGTGGATGCTATTTATCATAAAAGAAAAGGGCACTTACACTAAGTGAAGTGCCAGAATAATATATTATTCAGTTACTTCGACTGTAACACTATACGTGTATGTTTGAGCAACAGGTTGTTTAGTATTGTCACTATTCGCTTCTGGATAAGTTGCTGCAATTAAATAAATACCAGCTTCATTAAATTTAATTTCAAGCTCACCTTTAGCGTTAGTTTTCACGTGCGGTTGTTCACGTTTAGCATTTGGTTGATAGCTACTTGCACCTTTAAATACATCAACTTCTAAATTTGGTACAGGTTTTCCATCTATTAAAACTTGAGCTTTTAATGACTCACCAGCATACAGTTCATTGGGGTGAGTTAAAAACTTAAACTCAAAACCTTTATTTTCTATTTGTGGAATTGGGCTAGGTTTGCCCTTGGTCACAAAGCTTTCAGCAAGATAATAGTTTGTTGTTTGAAGTGTTTTTGCATTAGCTGGGATTTGATCCTCTGTCACAAAACGTGGCGGTTGGCTTGCTTGCTGAGGTGCTTTTTGTTCAGCATTTGCTTGAGGTTGCATAGGTGCAGCATTTGCAGGTCGTGATGGACGAACACGTAACCAACGCCCATCAATTTGAGCATATTTAGTTGGATTACCAGTCGCTTCTTTTGTGCGAATGCGATAGGTACCATCATTGGTTAAATTGAATTCAGCGATATTAAATTTTTTGAGTTCAGCTGCTGCATTGAAAGATTCAGTTTTACCTTCAGGCGTTGTGACTTGATAGCTGGTTTTAAAATTTCTACTTGGGACAAAGAATTTTTCTACTGTGATACCACTTTGAAAGCTCACACTGTCAGATTTGCTATCGAAGACTTCAGGCAGTAAAAATGGGCTGGCAGTATGAGCAAAACTCAAGGTTGGTAACAGCGCGAGTAATCCAGTCGTAATCAAATGACGCATGAAAAATTCCTTAAAAGAGAAATATACAAAAATGCAAAAGATTTGCCACAATCTACTTGATAACGAGTATCAATTGCAATATCATTTCGATAAATTTTTAATCGTCATGTTCAAAAACTAAGTTGATGATTAAAAAGTTATTCCTCTCTTTTAACTTAATTTTTAATGAAGATTAATGTTATTGATTTTATTGAAAAATTTAATGAAATTATATTATAGTCTAAGTTAAGTGTTGAGACAGAAAGAGAAGAGCATTACTTTAATTGAGCGACCAGTAGATTTTAAGTAAATCTTGGAAAATGGAATCCCCGTATGTCATCAACTCAACAAATTTTTCGTCCAATACAGATAATTTTTCGTTTATCTCCGTTGATGGCTGCGTTAACTGTTTTGATGTCTCCATTTACGGCGACTCAAGCAGATGAACTAAGTATAAATATAAAGGATGCACATCAATTATCCGCGCCAATCCAATTACCAAGTTATCGTTTTCATCAAGATCATGTGCTAGGCACTTCTTTAGATGTTGTGGTTACGACATCTCAGCAACAAGATGCAGAAAAGGCATTACAAGCGATTCAGACAGAAATTACTCGACTTGATCAGATTCTTTCAGTTTGGCGTGATGATAGTGAAATTAGCCAATTAAATCGTGAGCAGCAAATTTCGGCTTCATCTGAGCTTTATGATGTTGTCGCAGCTTGTGAACAATGGCGCAGTGCAACGTGTGGCGGCTTTGATGCACGTTTGGGGCAATTGACCCAGCTATGGGAACAAAGCAATCAAGTTCAACGTTTAGATGACAATACTCAAGAATCTTTATTACGACAGTTACAAACGCAAAGTATTGAACTGAATCCTGTAACCAAACAGATTAAAACAACATCGGCCATTAAAATCGCACCTGATGCTTACGCTAAAGGTTATGTAATTGATCGTGCTTTATTAGCAGCTAAACAAGCAGTGCCACATTTACAAGGTATTCTGATCGATATTGGCGGCGATATGCGTGTATGGGGGCAATCACCTCAACAAGCGGGTTGGAAAGTTGGTGTACAAGATCCGAATGAACGTTTTGATAATGTTGCACCAACTCAAGTACTCAACCTTAAAGATCAAGCTATAGCTTTTAGTGGTCAAGGCTATCGTGGGTTCGCAAATCAATCGCATTTGTTAAATCCACACACAGGACATCCGATTCAGAACGTTGAACAATGTGTCGTGGTTGGACAATGTGCAGCCGATTCAGATGCTTTAGCAACAGCATTAACCGCAATGCCTGCGCATGAAGGGATGCAACTGATTGAACAACTCGTCGGTTATGAAGCTCAACTTGTTGCAACTGATGGCACACGTTATCAAAGTTCAGGCTGGTCATCATTATTAGATGCCAACCAACCTAAAACAATGCGTCATGTAGCTGCAACTGGTACAGCAACAGCTTGGCCAAAAGGCTACCAAGCTCAGTTAGAAGTGAATATTCCAAAGATCGCAGTAGATAACTACCGTGCACCTTATGTGTCAGTTTGGGTTACAGATAGCGATAAAAAGATTGTGCGTACACTGGCTGTTTGGGGGAAAGATGAGAAGTGGATTAACTCTAACTATGTTTGGTGGCGTCGATATGGTCGTCAAATGCCAAACCTAGATGCAGTTGCAAAACCTTCACGTCAACCAGGACAGTATAAGTTGGCTTGGGATGGTAAAGACGAAGTGGGTAAAATGGTGAATGCAGGTAAATATATCATTCATATTGAAACCTCGCGTGAGCATGGTGATCATTCTTATCAAACCATTGAATTGAATGTCACACCAAAAGTTGCAACACAAACCCTGCCTGCTCAAGCAGAAATTGGTACAGTTAAACTGAATTTCCAACGTGGTGCTTAATTTCTAGCATCACTCCATCTATGAGGCTAGTCCCTTGTATCAACGCCGTGATTTTTACCGCCATGCACGTTATGTGCATGGTTGGCTTTCTGCCTTTGCCTTTATCGTTTTGATCTTCTTTGCTGCCACAGGTCTATTTCTCAATAACCCTGATTGGTTTAAATCAAAGAATGAAGAGCAAACGACCACATTCACTTTGCCACCAACACTAGTTAAGTCTCTGCAAAAACAAGAGAATCCAAGTCAAAGTATTGTTGAATATGTTCGTACAAAACAGCCTTTGATTGGCCGCTATAAAAGTAGCGAAGTGATGGATGGTGAAGTCATGATTCGTCTCGAAAGCCCAGCAGGTTCAACAGACTTATGGGTGTTGCTCGACAATGGTGATGTTGAGATAACGCAGAAACCAGCCACTACGGTTTCATTATTGAATGATCTGCATCGTGGGAAAAATGTTGGAACAGCTTGGCATTGGTTAATTGATATTAGTGCGATCATCATTATTTTATTATCGTTGGCAGGTTATATTCTGTTCCTGACCATTAAAACCCGTTTAGTGATACATCTGCTTTTAACGGCATGTAGTTTATCGGCAATTATTTTGCTCATTTGGTCTGCCATTTAAGGGTGAAAGGATGACTCAAGCTGTACTGACGATTATTGTGATATTGGCAATATTATTGAGTCTACATCTCTTTATCATCGTTTGGTTGTTATGGCAACAACGTCATGTGAAGCAAAAAGCCAAGCAAGATCATCCTGCTTATTTAGTTGTGTATGCAAGTCAATCGGGTCATGCTGAATCTTGGGCAAATCACACCGCCGAACAATTGCGTTTAATTGATCATCACACTGCAATTCGAAATATTCAAGAACTGAGTATTGCTGATTTAATGCAACATCAACGTATTTTATGGGTGGTGAGTACCTATGGTGAAGGGGATGCACCTGATGCTGCCCAGCCATTTGTGCATAAAATATTGTCCCAATCTTTAGATTTATCGCATTTATCATTTGCAGTGCTTGCATTGGGTGATCAACGTTACTCGAATTTTTGTCAGTTTGGGAAAACACTAGAACAATGGTTATTGAAGCAGCAAGCTCAAGCTCTATTTCCGACGGTCTGTGTTGATCAACTTAATAGTCGTGATTTAGAACAATGGTTGCTTGGCTTGGAGCAGTTAACCACCATTCAATTTTCTGCGCTATCCATTGAAAAAGAGCGTATAGAATTAAAGTTTGCTCATCGCCAATGCCTGAATAAAGGCAGTATTGGGGAAGCAATTTATAAAATCCAATTGATTTCTGAACAAGATTTAGTTTGGTCATCAGGCGATATTTTAGAAATTCAATGTGAAAATAATACGACTGATATTCAGAATTTTTTAGTAGCGCAACAGCAAGAAGATGCAGTGGATTTCATTCCTCAACTGCGCTGCTTAAATTTAAGAAAATTACCTCCTCGTGCATCACTTTCATTTGCTGAATGGATTACACAATTTGAATCCTTAGCTCAGCGTGAGTATTCGATTGCAAGCTTACCTGAAAACGGTTTAATCGAATTGGTGGTGAGACAGCAACAGACTGGATCAGGTTTAGGACTAGGCTCAGGTTGGTTGACGGTGGGGTTGGAGCAAGACCAATTGCTGCAAGCCAATATACGTCATAATCCAAGTTTCCACTTAGTTCATGATGAACGACCACTGATTTTAATTGGCAATGGTACGGGAATCGCAGGTCTAGTTGCGCATTTACGCCAACGTGAGCATTGGGGATATAAAAATAATTGGCTCATTTTTGGTGAAAGACAGCAGCAGTTTGATCATTTATACCAAACAGAGATTCGCTATTGGCAGCAGCATGGTTTTCTGGATCATGTCGATTATGCTTTTTCACGTGATCAAGCTAAAAAGGTCTATGTTCAAGATTGTCTAAGAACACAATCAGTTAAATTACAAGCATGGATTGCACAAGGCGCAGCGATATATGTCTGTGGTAGTTTACAAGGCATGGCGAGCGGAGTGGATCAAGTTCTAAAAGAGATTCTAGGGCATGAACAGTTAGAACAGCTTAAGCAGGAACAGCGTTATCAACGCGATGTGTATTAAGTCTATCGATTAGTTGTTAGATTGGGCTAGGACTAGTGCTTTGATCTTGTCAGCTTTTTCAAAATGATCAAGTCGATGTTCAATAATCCACCAATGGGCAGCTTCCATTAAGCATTCAGGATCATCATTTTTATTGGCAAAGAAAGCATAGAACGAAAGTCCGACGTTACTGCCTTTTTTTGCAATTTTTGCATCGCAGACCTGTACGATTTTGGCTTTGAGTTCGGCTCTCATATTATCCTCTAAGCGCTGATGAAAGTAGAATACAGATCATAGCATTCCCAATATCGAAAATTCTCATAGTTAGATTTTTAATATCTATTTTGAAATCTAAAAAACCAGCTATTTTCATAGCTGGCTTTTGTTAATCATGAATCAACGTAGTCTTGGCAGAAAAGTTAGAACTTTTTCTCAACAGAGAATTGAAAACTCGCCATACCTTGATTTGTTCTTGCTTGATATAAACTACCGTCAGATTGGTTGGTCAATCGTTCTTTATAATCCGTGCTTAATACATTGTTCAGATTCAAACTTGCTGCCCAACCATGAGTAAAGCGTTTAGTTGCACTGAGATCTAATCCAAAACGTTGATTGGTTGTTCGATCATAAGGCTGACCATCTAAGCCACGCGTAAACTCAGGCGTATAACTTACATTCATACTGGTAGAAAGCTGCCAAGGCTTAAAGTTATAAGATAAACCTGCACTTGCATTGTATGGGGCAACATCGCTGACTAAACGCTCATTGTGCTGTTCATCTTCAACTTTGGCACGAATCGTTGATATTTGCCCATTCAGCATAAATGAATGACCTGCATCCGTTTGTTTCAGCGCATAACGTCCAGAAAGTTCAACACCATAGGTTGTTGCTTGATTTTGGTTTTGTGGACGTTCAACATAACGTGAACCTTCAAGCGCAATCACCTTTTCGATGTAATCTTTAATTTCGCGATGATATGCAGTTAAACTCATACCACCATTCGCCGAGTCATATGCCAGAGTTGATTCTACAGCACTTATTTTCTCTGGTTTTAAGTCAGGATTACCGCCGCGATCAGGATTATTCAATGAACCAGCATCGCTATCTGTAGAAACAGTTACGTTCGGGATCAGACGATCAGTTTTTGGGCTGTTAAATGCTTGGCTCAGGTTGGTTTGAATCGACCATTGTTCGGTTAGATCAAAACGATAAGCAAGTACAGGGCTAAGATGTTGGTCCTGATAATCAACTAGACCAGAGCGATTTAACCATTCTTGGCGCGCGCCCAACGTAATCGTTTGTCGATCTGTGAAACGCCAGCTTCCCTCGGCATATAAAGCATAACGTTGCTCATCTAAACTATTGCTCACATTACTGTCTAAATTACTACTCCGTGTATCAACACCAAATTTGATTTGACGAGTCGGATCTAATTTACGCATCCCATCATAAGCGAGACCATATTCATGAATGGTTTCATCTGTATAAATGGTATTTTGAGGTGAGCGGGTGAGTTGAGTTTCGGTTTGACGTTCAACTGATAGCCGAATCTTATCGCTTAAGTCTTTGTCTTTTCGTTCATAACGTGTATTTAAACGAATGCTATCATTCTTATCATCTTGCGTTTGATTGGCTGAATAACCATCCATTTTGATGTTGCGATAGAATAATTCGGCAATCAATTTTTGTTGATCATCGAGATCGTATTGCAAGCGAGGTGAAAACATTTGCATGCTTCGATTGACCGTGCGCGATTGTTCACGTGTACCCGCTGATGTTTCTGTTTTGGTTAGGGATGTGTTATCAACCCACATTTGATTTGCAGAAACACTATATGACCATTGATTTTCACGACCATCAGCTTGTAGGCTGATTTTTTGTTCACTCTTTGATTGTTTTTCAGAATCCTCATACTTACCATAACCTATTTTTATCGAGCCACTGATACGACTATCGAGAGGTTCTTTCAAAATAATATTGATAACAGCTGATGACGCAACAGACGCTTGAGCAACACTTGGCTGCTTTACGACTTCAATTCGTTCAATCATTTCAGGGGTAATCGTGTCAATAATAGACATCCCACCACGTGGTCCACCTTGCACAGGTTCACCATTGATAAGGAATGTCGGACCAGCTCCGCCACGGAAACGCATTCCAGAAGCGCCACCACCACCGCGTGGACCTTGTCCTAGTGTCGGAAGTTGAAATCCAGCAGCTCTACGCAATGCATCCATGACGGATTGATCGCCGTACTGTAGCATTTCATCACGGGTGATTATGGTTTTAGGTACAGCACTTATATCATCATCTTTTGGTTTTTGTGGCTCTGCTGATGCTTTAAACGATAGGGTAGGTAAAACCTGCGTTGCCGCTTCTGTAGGTGTTGTTATGTTGCTATCAGCGGCGAAAACTGAAGTGCTGATACTCAGTAATGCCGAGCTAAGTACACTCAATTTCCCAGAATAGAGTGGATATTTCATTCAAGTACCCCAAAAAAGATCAAATTATTTTGTGTGTAGCCTAATGTAAAATTGTGTAGAAAAATGGAATTTAGCTTAAATAAGCCTCAGATTTAAAAAATATTTTTTAATCAGTTATGCTCTATTAAAGAGCATTATTTTATAAAAATTGACTGCTAAATAAGCTGAGATAAAGAATTTATGTAAAATATGGTGAAAATAAGAATTATTTTCATTAATATTGTATTGTTTTTTATATTTTAAGTTTTTCTTAATATTTGTCTGATTTTTTGTTTGGAATTCTTATGACATCTCGATATGTTACGCTCTCTCACAAGCCTATTTTTAGATTTAGTGCATTAAGCTTAATGCTCTTACAAGCGCAGTACCTATTTGCCAACGAGAACAATACTCAGACTGCGGTTATGCCAACGATTAAAATTGAAGCAATGAGCGAGCTTGATCCAATTAAAAGCTATATTGATTATGAACAAGCTAGTGTGACTCGGAATGGGCTAAAGAAAAAAGATATTCCTCAAACGATTGATACGATTGATGTTCAGAAATATAAAATCTATGGTGCAAATGATTTAAGTGTGATGTTGCAGGGAACACCTGGGGTATCAACGAGCTATGACATGCGTGGTGATGGCATCAACTTGCGCGGATTTAATGCGGATACAGGCGATATTTATCGTGATGGTGTGCGTGAAAGTGGTCAAGTTCGCCGTAGTACTGCAAATATTGAGCGTATTGAAATATTGAAGGGTCCAGCATCTGTTCTTTACGGACGTAGTTCAGGCGGTGGGGTGATCAATATGGTGAGTAAATTTGCCAACTTTGATTCCAAAAGTTCAGTTGGTCTTTATACAGGCTCTTATGACAATTACGGTACGACAGCTGATTTAAACCAAGTGCTTACAGATAATCTAGCTGTACGTTTGACTGGTGAATATGGAGAGTCAAATAGTTTTCGTTTTGGGATCGAAAATAAAATTGAAATGCTCTCGCCAAGCTTTACTTATAAAAATGATGATGGTCTAACGTGGACGATGCAATATACCTACGACAAACTACATCGTGTGCCTGATCGTGGTCCATCATTTTCTGCACTTCCACAGGGAACTTCAATCAAAACAGGTTTTGCGCAAGAAGGTGACTACGTAAATGATGTTTTACAAGTTGCTCGTTCTGATTTGAATTATGAATTTGCGCCAAAATGGAATTTTCACTGGGCTGTGAGCTACCGAGAGGCTCAACAAAACTTTGATCATTTCTATTTGGGAGGGCTTTGCACTACTGAAAATACAGTGATTTCAAATGCGGGTTCATGTAAAGGACATGTCGGTGAAATTTCGCAGATTTATTATTGGCAGCAAACCAATAACAAAACCACCAGTAACACTTTTGATATACGTGGAGAATTTGATACAGGACGGTTAAAACATAATGTATTGATTGGTGCTGATTGGACATACGAGCAACGAGAACCACTTTTAGCCAATCAGAATAAAAATGGCTCAGCTATATATGGCTATGTTAATCCAATTACAGGAGAGCGTAGTAGTTCTCGAGGTACAGGTGATTTAACAATTAGAACTCACAACTATAACCAAAATGAAGCTTATGGTTTATTTGTTCAAGACCTTATTAGTTTTAATGATTATTTTAAAGTGATGTTAGGTGGTCGATATGATTATTTTCAATCTGAAACAACCAATCGTCTGAAGGCTAGTGATGCTTTAGACTATCATCGTAGTATAGATGGCGAAAGCTTCAGTCCGAATATTGGTTTTATTTGGCAACCGATAGAGAGCCAAAGTTTTTATGCTTCCTATAGCAAAAGCTTCGCACCTTTTGGTGGGCGTGTCGGTGTTAATGTGGTCTCTGGAGATAGCAAGTTAGATGCTTTCGATGCCAAACCACAATATAACGAACAATATGAAATTGGGGTAAAAAGTGATTGGCTTAATGATCGATTGAATACTCAGCTTTCTATTTATGATATCCGTAAAAATAATATTCGTTACCAGCCTGATCCAGTAAACAAACCAGAAGAATGGGTTGTTGGGGGACAGCATCAGTCTAAAGGGATAGAGTTTAGCTTTATTGGACGTGCTTTAGATAACTTGTTTGTACGGGGAGGCTATAGCTATATGGATACAGAGATTTCTAAAGACAATAAAGCGGCCAATGTTGGTAAAGTACTCAATAATACTCCACGCCATACTGGAAACTTATTTATACGCTATTTACCAGTCGAGAAGATTTATGGTGAAATTGGCGCAACTTACGTTGGTGATGCGAAGATATATTCAAATGGCAATTTAGATAATACGCCTATCGATTTTCAAGGATTCACGCGTTTAGATGCTGCAATTGGCTATAGTGCTGATCCATGGAATGTCACGATTGCTGTAAATAACCTAACCAATAAAGACTATTGGCGCTCAGAGTCAATGCCCGGAACGCCACGTAATGTTCTAGTTCGATTGAATTATCAGTTTTAAACTTGTTTAGATCGCATATGAGTAAAAGCATCTTTAGTTAAACTAAAGATGCTTTTTTATTTGATTTTTGATAATAATCCATCTTTAATTTTACCAAATGTTATAAAAAATGCTTAAATTTCAAGCTATCTTATTGAATTATATAAAATGCAATTGCATTAAGAATATAAATAATTTAAGATTTATTTGGATGAAAAATATACAAAATTAATTCATAAATAATCATATAATTGTGACTTATTTTTAATTTGCGATTATTTAATGTTAACTAGTTCTCGTTTTTGTCTATTTTTGTTAATATTCAAGAAAAGCATACAATAGAGATAATAATAATGAAGATATTCCTTCCATTGCTTGTTGTTTGTTCGATTGTCGTTTTGGGTTACGCTGCATATGTAGATGCCCAAGATAAAAGACGCCAAGAGCTCATGAAAATTGTAAATGATGCGGAACATAGTTTGCATGTGATCCAGAATAATCCTAATTATACCAAGCATACACATTTGTCATCGTATAAGAACAATCAATAGTGATTGATATTAATCAATAATTATTGCAATTCAGTGTATGTGTCTTTGTTGGATGTATGGTCACTAGGCTTTTTTTGATTTGAAGCCATCAAGTTTTGCTTAGAATCTGTTAAAATATTTACCATTAAATAAAAAGCTGCATCTCGTTATGCAGCTTTTTACATTTTGATAGCGGGTCACATTTATACATCTTGTTGGTGTCACAAGCATTCGGCTGGCATATAGATTGCTTTGTCGTTGTGTATGCCATTTCGCAAATTCAAAAAAGATTGAAATGCAAGAGTATAGATTTCAAGTCCTAAGATCTCAGATTTTAACAGGTGCTATGTTATGACAACGCCTAATGCTTCGGTTGGTGTTTTAGAACGCTTATTTAAATTAAGTGAGAACAAAACCAACTTCAGAACAGAAGTTCTAGCGGGTGTAACTACATTTTTGACAATGTGTTACATCATTATTGTAAACCCACTTATTCTTTCCGAAACTGGAATGGATCATGGTGCCGTGTTTGTTGCAACCTGTTTAGCTGCTGCTATTGGTTGCTTGGTAATGGGGATTGTTGCCAATTATCCAATCGCACTTGCACCGGGGATGGGCTTAAATGCGTATTTTACCTATTCGGTCTGTTTAGGCATGGGTGTACCTTGGCAGACGGCGCTTGCGGCTGTTTTTGTTTCAGGTTTAATCTTTTTGGCAATCAGCTTTTTTAAAATTCGTGAAGCGATTGTCAATGCCATTCCTATGTCGCTTAAATTTGCGATTGGCGGAGGTATCGGTTTATTTCTTGCCCTCATTGCGCTTAAAAATGCTGGCATCATTGTAGATAACCCAGCCACGTTAGTGGGTTTGGGAAATATCAAACAACCAACAGTTTTATTGGCTTTATTTGGCTTTTTAATGATTGTCGTTTTACACCAGTTTAAAATTCGTGGTGCGATCATCATTAGTATTCTTGCTGTGACTGGAATAGCGACAGCTTTAGGCTTAAATGAATTTAAAGGAGTTGTTGGACAAATTCCATCGATTGCACCCACTTTTATGCAAATGGATTTTGAAGGTCTATTTACTGCAAGTATGGTTGGGGTGATTTTTGTCTTCTTTATTGTCGATTTATTTGATAGTACAGGGACTTTAGTTGGTGTATCGCACCGTGCAGGTTTACTACAAGATGGTAAGTTACCTCGTTTGAAGAAAGCACTATTCGCTGATTCAACAGCAATTGTTGCAGGTGCAGCATTAGGTACATCGTCAACTACGCCTTATATTGAATCTGCATCGGGTGTTGCTGCGGGTGGTCGTACGGGTTTGACTGCCGTTGTCGTTGCATTCTTATTTATTGGCTGCTTATTCTTGGCACCGTTAGCTCAATCTGTTCCAAGTTTTGCAACAGCTCCTGCATTATTATTTATCGGTGTGTTGATGATTCAAGGAATCACACATATTGATTGGGATGATATTACAGAAGCAGTGCCTGCATTTTTAACGATTGTATTTATGCCATTTACGTATTCAATTGCGGATGGTATTGCAATGGGCTTTATTAGTTATGCATTAGTCAAATTATTTACAGGCAAAGCAAAAACAGTTCCTTACATGGTTTGGATTATTGCTGCACTGTGGGTATTTAAATTTATTGCATTTGGTGGTTAAGCCATTTAAAAGTTATTGATAAAACCTTTAGAGGGTGTACCGAACAGGCAACACCCTTTTTTATTTAGACGTGGAGTTAATATGAATCAAGTCGAGCTGATTCGTGCTTTACCCAAAGCCGAATTGCATGTGCATATTGAAGGGACTTTTGAACCAGAACTGATGTTTGCAATTGCACAGCGTAATCAGATTCAGATTCCTTATCAATCAGTTGAGGAAGTAAAGCAAGCCTATAACTTCCATAATCTTCAATCATTTCTTGATATCTATTATGCTGGTGCGAACGTGCTGGTGCATGAACAAGATTTTTATGATCTGGCTTGGGCATATTTCGAGAAATGTGCTGAAGATCGTGTAGTGCATACAGAGATGTTCTTCGACCCACAAACACATACTGAGCGTGGGGTTGAATTTGCAACGGTACTGGCAGGTTTAAAGCGTGCTTGTAAAGATGCTCAAGAAAAATTAGGGATTAGTTCTCAATTGATCATGTGCTTCTTGCGTCATTTAAGTGAAGAAAAAGCATTTGAAACACTTGAGCAAGCCTTGCCATTTAAAGATGACATTATTGCAATTGGTTTAGATTCAAGCGAAGTAGGGCATCCTCCTTCTAAATTTGAACGTGTTTTTGCCAAAGCACGTGAAGCAGGTTTCTTGATTGTGGCGCATGCAGGTGAAGAAGGCCCACCAGAATATATCTGGGAAGCTTTGGATTTACTCAAAGTAAACCGTATTGATCATGGTGTTCGCTCAGAAGAAGATGAGCAGTTAATGGTGCGTTTAATCGCAGAAAAAATGCCATTAACAGTTTGCCCTTTAAGTAACTTAAAGCTTTGTGTTGTCAATGACATGGGCGAGCATAACATCCGCCGTTTATTACAAAAGGGTGTGCATGTTACTGTAAACTCGGATGATCCTTCATATTTCGGTGGTTATATGAATGATAACTTTGTAGCAATTCAGCAGGCTTTAGATTTATCGAATGATGAGCTTAAGCAACTTGCAATTAACTCTTTTGAGGCATCCTTTATTTCTGATGATGAGAAACAGAAATGGATTGCGGAAGTGAAAAAGATTTAAATATAAAAAAACCGCGTTAAGCGGTTTTTTTATGTGTCAGGATTTATTTAGGTTGGCGCAACATACTCAATAAGACATTATCTTTATCAATGATGTGATGTTTTATTGCTGCTAAAGCATGACCAACAATAAGTAAACCTGCAAACCAAGAAAGATAAATGTGTAATGGTTTCACTATTTCAAGCAGGTCAGGATTGTCTTGAACTAGGCGAGGAATTTCAAATAAATATAAAACTGGGGCTGGATGTCCAGCACTCCAACTAAATAAACAACCAGTAATTGGTAGTGCAAGTAGCATGAGATACAGTAAGAAATGGCCGATATGAGCCAAAGTCTTCATCATAGGTGACATGGTGTTTGGAAGTTTAGGGACTGGGTGGGTATAACGCCAAAAAATTCGAATCACAACCAGAAAGATAATGGTGGTCGCTATATTTTTATGTAGTGTAATAACATTGCCTTTAAAGCTTCCATCAACGTCATAGCTGAGAAAATTACCACTATAAAAGCCGATCAGCCAAGCAGTGATAAAAATAGCCGCCATCAGCCAGTGTAAGATTTGCGCTGTGCGAGTGTAATATTGTGCTGAGGTTGACATCGCAACATCCTAGCGGTAAGTATGAGTTTTACAATTTTAAATAGCTCATTTTTGTTCATATACAGCGTATATGTAACAGAGCGTTTTATGTGTAGAACAGTAAGCAAAATACAACTTGATTGTTATATTATGTAAAGAATCTACACAGTCATTTCTTTCAAGTGATCCTTTAGGCACAATACGCGTGCTAAAATTTTGGATACAGGTTTGAGTTCGTGAAAAAATTATTCTTTATTGTGCCTATGTTATTTGCTTTAAATGGGTGTGTTGCGCCAAATACTAATAATTCTACTGCAACAACATCTCAGCAGTTAGGCATGGCTGCATTAAAAATTGCCGTGAATGCAAAATGTATTAATGAGATCAATACATTACCAGCATGGAAAACAGCGACACGTTTAATGACATCTGAGCAACGTGAAAACATTCAAACGAATGTATGTGGATGTGTTAGCGAAAAAGCACCAAATAGTGTAACCACTGTTGAATTGGCCACAGCTGCGATTGATCCTACAGCACGTGCAACGATTGTGAATCAAGTTGTTTCTGAAACAGTGAATGCATGTGTTGCAGAGGTGTTGAAGAAATAATTCTGATGAAATACGCTGAGCAGAGCTAAGTTTGACTTGGTTCTGCTTTTTTACATGAAATTGATATAGTCTTGTAATTGGAGATCGTGTTAATAAATTTATATGATTAAATTATAAAAATACTTACATTTAGAATAGGTTTTGTATGAATAAGAACAAATTTATTATTCTTTTCTCTTTCTTTATTTTATTGGCATGTGTTGACGCACAAAGTGCTGAACCAACTAAATTGAAAATGGGTACGTCAGCAATACAATTTGCAGCACAAACCAAATGTACTTATGATATCGATGATTTCGCGGCTTGGAAAGTTGCAAGTAAATTAATGACCAAGAACCAAAAACAACAGAAGAAAAAGCAAATTTGTAAATGTGTTGGTAAAAATGCACCTACTGTATTATCTCCATCAGATCTTGCTTTAGCGGCAGTGGATTCAAAAGCTAGAACAGCATTAACAGGCGTTGCTGTCGCTAAAACGATGAACGCTTGCGTATCAGAAGTGATAAAATAGAACAGTTTAAATAAGTTGTAATTAGCTGCTTTGAAGCAGCTAATATTTGTGAGTAATATCATGTTTGTTGCTGGTGTAGATGAGGCAGGGCGTGGGCCTTTGGTCGGTTCAGTTGTTGCTGCTGCGGTAATTTTAGATCCCAATAATCCGATTGAGGGTTTAAATGATTCTAAAAAATTAACTGAAAAGAAACGTGAAAAACTTTTCTTAGAAATTCAAGAGAAGGCCTTAGCTTGGTCAATTGCAGAAGCTTCTCACGCAGAAATTGACGAAATTAATATTTTACAGGCAACTTTTTTAGCTATGCGTCGTGCTATAGATGCTTTAAATATGCAGCCTGAAAAAGTGATTGTTGATGGCAACCAAATTCCGAAAGGAATTGAAATATCGTGTGAAGCGATTGTTGGTGGGGATGCAAGTCATGCGGAGATTAGTGCAGCAAGTATCTTGGCTAAAGTAACACGTGACCGTCAAATGCATGAACTAGATCAGCAATACCCTAATTATGGTTTTGCAAAACACAAAGGCTATCCAACCAAAGCACATTTTGAAGCAATTGCAGCGTATGGGGTGATTGATCAGCATCGTCGTAGTTATGCGCCAGTGAAAAAAGCACTGGGTTTATAAATATATAATTGAGTCTCCATAAACAATTAAAGCGACTAATGATTAGTCGCTTTAATTGTTAGAGAAGAATTCTGTACATTAACGATTGAAGTTATTATGTCGAGTGAAATCGTTATTATCTTCTTCAAAAGAAAGTTGATAATCTTGATCAAGATGTTGTAAATGCTCATGCATAGCACGTTCATGTTGGATACGTTGGTAAATTTCCTCACGATGCACGGAAACTTCTTTTGGAGCATTTACACCAATACGCACCTGATTACCTTTTACGCCAAGCACAGTAACACTGACTTGATCCCCAATCATTAATGTTTCTCCGACACGACGGGTCAGAATCAGCATGTTTATCTCCTTGCTAAACGCTTAAACTTGCGACAGGGAATTCATTGTTTGAAAGCACAGCCTTAATATACAGAAAATTCTAACAGAAATATGTAAAAAACAGCTTTTTTTCGTAAGTTCTGTCGAGTTCTTCTGAAAAACCTCATAACTTAATATAACAGAGCCACTGTAATAAAAACTATAGTGGCTCTGTATTTTTTACTATTTACTTGAAAGTAAATATGTTTATTCTGCTATTAATTAAGCACGTGCACTACTTTCGCCATGTTCACGGTCTAAACCAAAAGCAGTATGTAGGCAACGTACAGCAAGCTCTAGGTAGTTTTCTTCAATGATCACAGAAATCTTAATTTCTGAAGTAGAAATCATGAGAATATTAATGCTTTCATCTGCAAGAGCTGTAAACATTTTGCTTGCTACACCAGCATGTGAGCGCATACCTACACCAACAATAGACACTTTTACGATGTCATCGCGAGTGACAACTTCACAGCCTTCAATGCTGCTTGCTGTTTGATCCAAGATTGCTTTAGCTTTAGCAAGATCATTGCGATTTACAGTAAAGGTAAAATCAGTAGTACCATCTTCTTCAACATTTTGGATAATCATATCCACTTCAATGTTAGCATCACTAATTGGTGATAAGATTTTAGAGGCAATGCCCGGTTCATCTGGAACACCCAAAATCGTTAATTTTGCTTCGTCACGGTTAAATGCAATGCCTGCAATAATTGGTTGTTCCATGTCGTCTTCTGCCTCAGTCGTGATTAGTGTGCCTACGTTTTGTTTGAAATCTTCATCAAATGCGCCATCATTGTCATTATCAAAGCTTGATAATACACGTAATGGAACCTGATATTTGCCTGCGAATTCAACCGAACGAATTTGTAAAACTTTTGAACCTAAAGATGCCATTTCAAGCATTTCTTCAAAAGAGATACGGTCAACTTTTTTCGCTTTAGGTGCAACACGAGGATCAGTGGTATAAACACCATCCACATCTGTATAAATTTGGCATTCATCTGCTTTTAATGCAGCTGCAAGTGCTACACCAGAGGTATCTGAACCGCCACGACCTAATGTTGTAATATTTCCTTCAGCATCAAAACCTTGGAAACCAGCGACAACAATCACACGACCAGCGTCTAAATCAGCTGTCATGACATCGGTATCAATAGATTCGATACGCGCTTTGGTAAACGCGCTGTCAGTTTTAATACCAACTTGACGTCCAGTGTATGATTTAGCTTCTACACCAATTGAATTCAGTGCCATAGCTAACATGGAAATCGTTACTTGTTCACCCGTAGACACCATTTGATCAAGTTCACGTGGGTTAGGGGTGCTAGTAATGGCTTTAGCAAGCGCAAGTAAGCGGTTAGTTTCACCACTCATTGCCGATACAACCACGACCACTTTGTGACCGTGATCATGCCAACGCTTGACACGATGAGCAACATTTAAAATGCGCTCAGGAGTACCCATAGAGGTACCGCCATATTTTTGAACGATTAATGCCATAGTTGTTCCATATAAGCCATGACCCTGAGAGGCATCAGGGTCAGTTACACAAAAGTGAAGTTGTTATTATTGCTCAAGCCAAGCAGGCAATGCTGCGATCACTTGATCAAACTTCTCGTTAAGTGGCGCGCCACCTTGTGCTAAGTCAGGTTTACCACCACCTTTGCCACCAAGCTCTTGAGCTAAATGTTTGATGATGTCACCTGCTTTTAGAGTTGCAGCGTATTGTTTAGCGACGGAGGCGATTAAACTCACTTTATCACCATCAATACCAGCTAAAATAATGACTGCATCTTCCAATTTTGATTTTACGCTGTCATGAAGATTGCGTAATGATTTGGCATCTAAACCTTTTACTGATGTGATAAGCGTTTGACGACCAGCAATTTCTTTCACTTGATCTAATAAATCAGCTGCTTGGAAGCTGGCTAATTTTTGATTCAATTGTTCAATTTGCTTTTGCAGACCTGATGCTGTTTCAACAATTGATTCAACTTTTTCTACAGTTTGATCTTTTTGCGCTTTCAATAAAGCATTGATCGTCTGAATATCAGCTTCAGCTTTTTGAACAACTTCAAGTGCTTTTGTACCTGTTACAGCTTCAATACGGCGAACACCAGCTGCTACACCACCTTCAGAAGTGATTTTGAATAAACCAATATCACCTGTGCGCTTAACATGAATACCACCACAAAGCTCGATAGAGAAGTTTTTCTCTTCAATAATAGAACCCATAGACAGTACGCGAACTTCTTCACCATACTTTTCACCGAACAGCATCATTGCGCCTTTGGCTTTCGCTGATTCAATATCAAGTAATTCAGTGCTTACTGCTGTATTGGCAATCACTTCAGCATTAACTAAACGCTCAATCTGTTGCAATTGTTCAAATGAAACAGGTTGGTCATTGGCAAAGTCAAAACGTAAAATATCACTCGCAACCAAAGAACCTTTCTGTTGAACATGTTCACCCAAAATTTGACGTAAAGCTGCGTGTAGAAGGTGAGTTGCAGAGTGGTTGCGTGCTGTTGCTGCACGAATATCTGCTTTAACGGTTGCTTCAACATTTTGAGTTGCTTTGAGGCTACCCATAGTGACGATACCTTGGTGTACAAAAGCACCACCAGATTTTTTAGTATCTTGTACTTCAAAGATACCGGTATCGTTTTTGAAAATACCTGTATCGCCAATCTGACCACCGCTTTCTGCATAGAAAGGGGTTTGGTTCAATACGATCAGTGCTTCGTCACCTTCGTTGATTTCATCAACTTGAACGCCATCTTTATAGATCGCAACAATTTGACCTTGGCCTTGAGTCGCATCATAGCCATCAAATTGAGTTTCGCCTTCAACTTTGACAATGCTGTTGTAGTCAACTGCGAATTTACCCGCATCACGTGCACGTTGGCGTTGTGCAGCCATTTCAACTTCGAAGCCAGCTTCGTCAATAGTCAGATCACGCTCACGTGCAATATCTGCCGTTAAGTCAGTCGGGAAGCCGTAGGTGTCATACAGTTTAAATACAGTTTCACCAGCAATCACATTGCCTTTCAGTTGAGCTAATTCACCTTCGAGCAATTTCAAACCTTGCTCAAGTGTTTTCGCGAATTGCTCTTCTTCTTTAAGAAGCTGTGCTTCGATACGTGCTTGCTGTGCAGCAAGTTCTGGATAAGCATCGCCCATCACTTCAATCAGTGGTTGCAACATCTTATAGAAGAATGAACCTGTTGCACCTAACTTGTTACCATGGCGTACGGCACGACGAATAATACGACGCAATACATAACCACGACCTTCATTTGAAGGATTAACACCGTCAGCAATCAAGAATGAACATGAACGTGCATGGTCAGCAATGACTTTTAAAGATGCTGGATATTCAACGGGTTTATTTTGTGCTTTCGCTTCAGCTTCAATGGCAGTGGTATCTAAACTAATGATGTCAGCAGCAGCTTTTAATAAGTGTTGGAACAGGTCAATTTCATAGTTTGAATTGACATGTTGCAGTACAGCCGAAATACGCTCCAAGCCCATACCTGTATCTACAGAAGGCGCTGGAAGAGGGTGCATCACACCATCCGTGGTGCGGTTGAACTGCATGAAAACGTTGTTCCAGATTTCGATGAAACGGTCGCCATCTTCCTCAGGTGAGCCTGGTAAACCACCCCAGATATGATCGCCATGATCATAGAAGATTTCAGAACATGGACCACAAGGACCTGTATCGCCCATTGCCCAGAAGTTATCAGACGCGTATTTGCCACCTTTGTTATCGCCAATACGAATGATACGTTCAGCATCGATTCCGATTTCTTTGTTCCAGATATCAAATGCTTCATCATCGGTATGATAAACCGTGACATATAAACGATCTTTCGGTAAGCCTAACCACTGTTCGCTGGTTAAAAATTCCCAAGCAAATTTCAGTGCATTTTCTTTAAAATAATCACCGAAAGAAAAATTACCTAACATTTCGAAAAAAGTGTGATGACGTGCGGTATAACCTACATTGTCGAGGTCATTGTGTTTGCCGCCTGCACGTACACATTTTTGAGATGAAACAGCGCGGACATAATCACGTTTTTCTAAACCTAAGAAACAATCTTTAAACTGGTTCATACCAGCATTGGTAAACAGTAAAGTTGGGTCGTTGGCAGGAACGAGAGAACTCGAAGCAACACGTGTATGCCCTTGCGATTCGAAGTAACGCAAAAATGCTTCACGGATTTCAGCGGATGTCATAAAACGAGTACTCACAACCAAGACACTCCATAATTTTGAATTTGGCTATATGCAACAGAACACGTTGTTTTAAGTTCTACAATCGAACCTATTGCATGGCATAGATTTTAAAAGTGCAAATTATAACGGAAAATATGATCCCAACCAACGATTTTACAAGCAATATCATATAAAACTGTGTTTAAGCTAAAAATCTATATTCAATAGAGCTGTTCATGTTTTACCATATAGCATAGAAAAGATGATGTTTTGATGAAAGGGCTCTGCATGCAACGTATCGCTATCAATGGATTTGGTCGAATTGGTCGAAATGTATTACGTGCGTGGTTTGAGAGTCCAAAACAATTTCAATTTGATATCGTTGCTATCAACGACATTGCCGATGTGCAGACTTTGGTACATTTGTTTAAATACGATACCACTCATGGACGTTTTGCAGGTCAAGTTGAAATTCAGATTGAAAATGAACAGATATTTTTAAATATTCACTCCCATCAACGACAATTAAAATTACAGGTATTTAAACAGGCTCAACCTGAATTACTCCTTTGGGCAGATTTAAAAATAGATGTTGTATTGGAATGTACAGGTCTATTCCGTTCACGTGCTGATGCGACTCGGCATGTCGAGGCAGGGGCAAAGCGCGTGATTATTGGGGCTGCACCTTTTGATTCGGTCGATGCTGCAATTGTCTATGGTGTCAATCACAATGATGTGAAAGTAACTGATCAAATTATTTCGAGTGTATCTTGCACTACTCAGGCCTTGGTTCCGTTGGTCAAAATCATTGATGATGCTTTCGGGATTGATACCGCTTTAATGACAGAAATCCATGCAGTCACAGCAGATCAATCGGTATTAGACCATGCACATCGAGATTTACGTCGTGCGCGAGCTTCAGGGCAAAATATTATTCCAACCACATCGAGTGCCTTGGGTGCATTGAAACAGGTCATGCCAAAAATGGAAGATCGGATTGCTGGTTATTCGATTCGTGTACCGACCATTAATGTCGCAGCAATTGATTTAACTTTTGTTTCGCATTCACCAATTACAGTACACAAAGTCAATGAGGTTTTGAGTAAAGCAGCTCAATATGATTATGCGCAAATCATGCAAGTGACAGATGAAGATTTGGTTTCAAGTGATTTTAATCATTCACCCTATTCTTTAATTGTCGATTTAACTCAAACCATGGTGGTGGGTCATCAAGCTAAAGTGTTTGCATGGTATGATAATGAGTGGGGATATGCGAATCGACTACTTGATTTGTGTGAATCTTTTTGTAATTAAACAGATCATATATTAAAAAGAAAATTTGGGGATGAAATTATGACATTGATGTTGATTTGGGGTTTCTTGATTGTTTTATTGGTGGCTGTTGCTTTTTTATTTTGGTTTCAGTTTAAAACGTCAACTGTACAAAGCCAAGATATTTATGTTGCGCAATTAGAAGAAAAAGTAGTGCATTTAGAGTTGCATCTAAAAAAGAGTTTGGAAATTATGCAGGATCTCGCTAAGAAAATACATGTACAACAAGAAGTTTTAGATAGGACTGTTGCCAATATTGCTGCATTAGAAAAACAAAATGTTGAGTTGGTGAATGTTTTGGAAATTGTGGTTAAAGGAAGTAATAAAAACTTTTAAATATTTATTTGTATTCATATTTCTACTTTATATAATATAAGTTCCATAATAAATAATATTTACTTTATAGTGGTTGTATGAAAATTAATTTAAATCAATGTGTTTTTTTTATTGTATCGAGTTCTTTGCTTTTGACGGCATGCGGAAGTGGTCAAAGTAATCAGTCTCAAGTTGAAGAAAAACCAATTCAGGATAATGTACTTTATCAAGTTTATTATCAGGCACCCAATATCTCTAATGATATTACCAACGATTTTTTTGAAATAACAAAATATTCTATTCAAAATAATGAAATTAACTTCACAAAGTCTCATAATCAACCTTTAGATCAGGTGATATTGACTGAGACTAAAATTTTAGAAAAGGGTACACTACAACCGAATATCATTAAAAGAATATCCTCTACGCAATGGACTTATGAGCGTACACCAGAACTCAAGCAAAATTTAAGTTTTGAATTGGTGAAATTAGATGGAGAAAAAGTATTTGATCGGCTATTACCCGGCTATCGAGAAAATATTGATTTAACTTCTCATTTAGATACTCGGCTTGATCAAGATTTAATTAAGTTTTATCAAAATTATAAAGATTCAGTATTTCCCAAAGATAGTTATTGTTATCGTTTAAAAGAAACTCAATGGAATCAGTCTTTTTTAGAGTCTGAATTGGTGTTTTCTACTTTCTCATTTTTTGATGAACAGAAGCAGCAAATACTTTCTAGATATAATAATTTAGGTGAAGACAAAAGGTATTTTAAGTTTTTAGATACTCAATGGCATGGTTATAACTTAATTTCCTTAGATAATTTAGAAACAGGTGAAACACAAAGCTTATTGGGAAATCGAGACAATCAAGCAGCAGATACTCAATTTAGTTCTAATTTATTATGGAGTGTGAATAAAAATTTGGCCTATGAGAAAAGTCATCTCTATTCAGGTGGAGACACTCCAATAGATTTATGGATGATGCAAAATCAACGTTTAAAAATCGCCAAACTAGAAAAAGGCTGTTTTGCATTCAATACACAGGCAATTAATGCAGTAAAAAAATTAAACTTGATTAACTGGAAGCAGGGTGACAGTTCAGATGTTGGGCAGTTCTTAGGGACGAGAACATGGGTTTCTCGTATTAGTGAATAGTTTCAATCTATTGAATTAACTCGTTAATTGTAGTTTAAAGATTCAAGATAAAGAGAATTGAATCAATCATATTTCTTCAAATTCTCAGGTGCATCATATAAATCTTCGTGCTACACTACGCTGAATCGGGCATTCACCCGATTTTTTTATGTGGTTGCTTTTTGTGTGGATGCCTCCACATTGAACAGATTTTAGGTTTGAACATGACCATTTCAGAGACATGGTTGCTCCCTGACGGGGTAGCAGATGTATTGCCCGAACAAGCGCAAGTTGTTGAAGCTTTGCGTAGACAAGCATTAGATTTCCTTGCAGTTCGCGGCTATCAATTGGTATATACACCATTTATTGAATACATCGAATCGTTATCTTCACTTTCAGAATCAAATCAAGATTTAGATTTGGTTACATTTAAAGTTATTGATCAACTTTCTGGTCGTTTGCTTGGTGTGCGAGCGGATATGACACCACAAGTTGCACGTATTGATGCGCATGTTCGACCAATTGAAGGTGTAGCTCGTTATTGCTATGCAGGTACAGTCCTTCATACAAAACCGCAAAACTTTAATGCAACACGCGCTCCACTCCAGTTGGGTGCGGAGCTATATGGTCATGACAGCATCGAAGCTGATGTCGAAATGATTGATGTTATGCTCGGTTTGTTGGAAAAAACAGATAGTTTACAAGGTGTTCACTTAGACTTAGGTCATGTTGGTTTATTCCGTAGTCTGGTTAAGCGCGCTGGTTTAAATAAAAATACTGAAAATCAGCTGTCTGATTTATATCAGCGTAAGGCTTTACCAGAATTAGAAGAATTTACTAAAGACTTGCCAATGGGTACTGATTTTTATGCTCTAGGTCGTTATGCGAGCGATCTAGAAGCTTTGCAAGCACATTTAAGTCCAAATGTTTTAAATGATGTTGATTTTAAAAATGCGTTTGATGCATTGAGAACAACTTTTGCAGAAATAAGATCTCGCTGGTCTAGCCTTGATATTGGTATAGATGTCATTGAACTGCGTAGTTACCACTATCATACGGGTTTGATGTATGCCATTTATGCGCCTAATCGCGCTGCGCCACTTGCTCAGGGTGGGCGTTATGATGGTATTGGTGAGCACTTTGGTCGTGCTCGTCCAGCAACAGGTTTTAGTTGTGATTTATATGCTTTAGGCGCTACGCAATTTGCTGAAATTGAAACAGTGGTCGCTCCTAAAGGCAATCAACAAGATTTATTGAATGCAATTGCTGATGCACGTACTCAAGGTTTAAGTGTAGTGCAATTGTTAGGTAATGATGATTTAAGCTCTGTACCTTATGCGACGCATCAAATGGCGTCGCAAAATGGGCAATGGGTAATTGAAAAAATTTAATTGCTAAGTTGAAAAAGCTTAGCTTCCAATTTTAACAGCATGATGTAATGAGGCTATTATGGGCAAAAATGTTGTGGTACTGGGTACCCAATGGGGCGACGAGGGTAAAGGTAAGATCGTCGACCTGCTCACAGATCAGGCGGCTGCGGTCGTACGCTATCAAGGTGGACACAATGCAGGTCACACACTTGTCGTCGGTGGTAAGAAGACTGTATTACACCTCATTCCATCAGGTATTTTACGTGAAAACGTATTGTGCTTAATCGGGAATGGTGTTGTTCTTTCTCCTGAAGCATTAATCAAAGAAATGGCAATTTTGGAAGCGGAAGGCGTGCCTGTTAAAGAGCGTTTACGTATTTCACCAAACTGTCCTTTGATTTTGCCCAACCATATTGCACTAGACCAAGCACGTGAGAAAAAACGTGGTAATGCTAAAATTGGTACAACAGGTCGTGGCATTGGTCCAGCTTATGAAGATAAAGTTGCGCGTCGTGCTGTACGTGTAGCTGATTTAATTCGTGGTGGCGCATTACTTGAAGAAAAACTTAAGGAAATGCTAGAGCTTCATAACTTCCAACTTTCTCAATTCTATGGCGTTGATGAAGTTAAATTTGAAGATGTACTCGAGCTTTGTAATCAATGGCGTGAAGTGCTTGCACCATTAGTGATTGACGTGACCAAAGTGTTACATGATTACCGCAAAGAAGGTAAGTCAATTATGTTTGAAGGTGCTCAAGGTTCGTTACTTGACATCGATCATGGTACTTACCCGTTTGTAACAAGTTCTAATACAACCGCTGGTGGCGTAAGTTCTGGTTCTGGTATGGGCCCATTACATTTAGATTATGTATTAGGTATTACTAAAGCATATACAACACGTGTTGGTGCTGGTCCATTCCCAACTGAGTTGCATTATGATGCTGCTACTGATATAGGTGATGCGATTGGTCGTCATTTAGGTACTGTGGGTCACGAATTTGGTGCATCTACTGGTCGTCAACGTCGTTGTGGCTGGTTCGATGCTGAAATCCTACGTCGTTCAGTTGAAGTAAACTCATTATCTGGCATTTGCTTGACTAAGCTTGATGTATTAGATGGTTTAGAAGAAATCAAAATCTGTGTAGGTTATGAAGATGTTGATTCAGGCTGTGCAGGTTCTTCTGATGCAATTTCATTTGAAAGCTTAAAACCAATCTATGAAACAATGCCAGGTTGGAGTGAGTCTACAGTAGGCTTAACTCAAATTGATCAACTTCCTGCAAATGCGTTAGCTTATGTAAAACGTCTTGAGCAGTTAATTGAATGCCCAATTGATATTGTTTCTACAGGTCCAGACCGTGCGGAAACAATTGTATTACGTCATCCATTTTCAGCATAAGCTGATGTGACGATTGAAAAGCTCCCGTATGGGAGCTTTTTTATTTTATAGATTTAGTTATTCAAACGACCTAGCAAAAAATCAGCTTTTGATTTCAATCTTTATTATTTCACAGCTTAAAAAATCCTCGTTATATTAACTATACATTCAAACAAAGAGGGCTTTAACGATGACGAAAAAGAGAATCCGTTACAATGGATATGAATTAGCATGCCAATGTTAATTCATGTCAAAAAGAGCAAAAAGGTACAGACCAATTTTGATCGGGCGGGGAGAGAAATTGGTTTGACTGTGTTTAATATAATAAGAACAAATCTTAAGTTTAAATATAAGACTGATAAAAGATTTAAGAGAACTGAAAGGTTCTCTTTTTTTATTCAGTATTTTCCTCAACCTCTTTCACTGCATTATAAGCAGCAGTAGGTTCAATATTTAGTAGTTTCTTGCCAAAGCTTCTGAGCCACCAAACCAGTTGAGAAGTAAAAGGGACTGTTGCACTAACCTCAACAATATTTTCTTCTAATGGCGTAATCTTTTGGTCTTTACTTAACTGACTTTCATAAAAGCTTTTTGCTGTACTTTCAGTCATCGTTAGTTTGAGCTGAATTTGTTCAGTCGGTTTGCTGTAATCTACACGGAAGCCCAACGCGCCTGATTCGATATAATTATCAATATCAAAATTTACGGGATGTAAAGCACGGCTATCAAGTACAGTTGCTGCTTTAAAGCGGTGCAAGGCAAAAGTTTGTACTTCAGTTTTATCATTTCTGGTACAGATTAAATAAATTACTGCACCTTTTTGAACCAAAGCTAAAGGATTTAAAATATAGGATTTATCTTCGCCTGAATTGGTTCGTGCTCTATATACACATTCGATTTGTTTATCTTGTAGCAAGCCTTCATAAATTGCTTGTTGAGCTTGTTTATCAACCATCGGAGGGATCAATGGTTGCGAAGCAGGAACAATGCGAACTCGATTGATCCATTGTCTGACATTGTTTTGTGTAGACAAACTACGTTTTGCCAGATCAAACCAAGGTGTCATTTCTTCAAGTAAACTTGGCGGAAGTAAGTGTCTTAAATGCTCTTCTACCATCATAAAAGTTACAGCTTGAGAGCTGGTCATATGTGGCAAGCTTTGGATTGGTGCATCTGAACGCCAACGCCAACCTTGCGGTACAGTCTTATTGCTTTCAATGGGAAAGCGTTGAGCAATCTGATTTAAATCCCGCTGAATGGTTCTCAGGCTAATTTCGATTCCTTCACGTTGTAATGTTTCTTGTAATTCACGTGTCCCCATCCATTTCCCTGTAGAAAGACGAGACAATATCTGCCATTGGCGATAAAGGCTATTGGAAGTTTCTTTTTCTTGTACGGATGACATAAGCGTAATACGTAATTTAATGGTCTAAAGCAGACACAATAAAAAAACTAGCACTATTTAGCAAGCCCATGATCTTGAGATTACGTATTTACGACTGAAACAACTGTCGATTTATTGAATGATCTTAACCCTGATGAAAAAATAATCGCTTTATATAAGTGGCATTGAAATTGCTTATTTAAGATATAAATAAATGATGAGACGAGGTTTCTATGTCAGAACAAGAACACAACCTACATGTCAGTGCGGATTATTATACTCAAGAGCAAACGACAGCGGTATCAGTCCATTCGTCTACATTTATCCCACAACTTAGTGTCAGCACAAACTTGTTTGAACAGCTTAAATCTGAGTTTTTTAACGAGATGCTTGATGACAAAAGTTTTAATGCGGAAGCTTCGAAAAAAATTGAACAGTGGTTGAGTATTCGCAGCCTTGATGAGTTACGAACACTTGGTAGCCAAGCGAAACAACATTTCCTTTATCAGGGAATCACATTTAATGTTTATGGTGATCAAGAGGGTGCTGAGCGAACGATTCCTTATGATTTGATTCCAAGAGTGATTGAAAAGAAACAATGGGAAAAAATTTCATCAGGTTGCGCACAACGTGTGAAAGCACTCAATTCATTTTTAGATGATATTTATCATGGACAACATATTTTAAAAGAGGGGCTTATTCCTGCTGATCAAGTGATTGCACATGAAGCATTTCAGCCACATATGTTAAATCATCATCTTAAAGGGAAGGTTTATTCACAAATTAGCGGTATTGATATTATTCGTGATGGTCAGGGTGATTTTTTCGTACTTGAAGATAACTTAAGAACACCGTCTGGCGTATCTTATATGATTGAGAGTCGTAAGATTAGTCAAAAACTAATGCCTGATTTGTGCATCAGTAACAATTTGCAAGGCATAGAACAATATCCAACTTTATTAAGAGCAATTTTAGAAGAGAACGCTTATGTGGATAAGCCACTTATTGTGGTATTAACACCGGGTCGTTTTAACAGTGCTTATTATGAGCATTCATTTTTAGCACGAGAAATGGATGTGCCATTAGTCATGAGTCGAGATTTATTTGTAGAGAACGATCGAGTGTTTGTTAAAACAATCCGTGGTCGTCAGCAAGTTGATGTGATCTATCGCCGTGTCGATGATGACTTTCTTGATCCGTTAACTTTTAGACCTGATAGCACATTAGGAGTCGCAGGACTCATGTCAGCATATTTACAGAAGAATGTTGTGATTGCAAATGCACCGGGTACAGGTGTTGCTGACGATAAATCAATTTATCCTTATGTTGATAAAATGATTAAGTTTTATTTGGGTGAAACAGCAATTTTAAATAATGTTCCGACATATCAATGTCGTGATCAAGAACACTTGGATTATGTACTTAATAATTTAGAAAAATTGGTCGTGAAAGAGGCTCAAGGTTCGGGTGGATACGGGATGTTGATTGGACCACAAGCAGATCAACAACAAATTGAACTATTTAGACAAAAAATTATTGAAACACCACATTTGTATATTGCACAACCAACTCTGGCACTTTCTGTAGCACCAACATTAACGTCTGAAGGGGTTGCTGAACGACATATCGATTTACGTCCATTCGTTTTGAGTTCGCCTTATCGTACTGAAATTGTGCCAGGAGGTCTGACTCGAGTTGCGATGCAAGCGGGTTCTTTAGTGGTTAATTCTTCTCAAGGCGGTGGTATCAAAGATACATGGGTTGTAGAAACATTACATTCTTGAACGTTTTCCTTAAGAGTTTTAGTCCAAAGTATCTGGCCTAGTGCCGTACTTTGGGGGATTTGATCATATATAAGGGAGGACATTTATGGTTTTACTTAATTCAAGCGCTCATCATATTTATTGGTTAGGTCGTTATTTATTTAGAATTGGGCATGTTGCTAGCCATTTGCCATTTTGTGATGATGAACAAGCAGCAGATTTTGCTCAAGCGCTTTGTTTACATATCGATGATGCTGAGAATCTGAATAATTTTATGCTAGATCATCAACAACCCTATTCTTTATTGAGCCAGCTTGAGATTGCTCGAGATAATATTCAAGAATTACGTGGTTTACTGACAGCTCATACTTATGCTGAGCTGAATCATATAATTAAAAATGCAGTATCTGATGGTGAAGAGATTCAAGCCGTCGTAGGGAAGTGTTGTGCTCTTTTAAAAACAGAACAGAATGATGTTTTCTTATTCTTTCATGTTGGACAATGTATTGAGCAAATTGATACGCATTTTCGCTTTCAACATAATATTCAGGATGTTATAGCTTCGATTGATCCGATTATTGAACAGTTATTTGAGCTAGGTTGGGATGACTTGCAGCCAAATTGGCAGATTCTAAAAGAGCAACCTAATTTAAATCAGTTTTATGCCTTTACCTATAAGTTAGAAAATCAATTTGAGGCATTCTCATGAAACTCATGGTGAATCATCAAACGCACTATCGTTATACGCAAGTTGCTCGAAATAGTGTGCAATCGATTAAAATGATGCCGCAGAGTTCTATGCACCAAAGCATAGAAAACTGGCATATTAGTGTGCCGGGACAATATTCATGTCAAAGAGACGCATTTAATAATTTATGGATCACTGCAACTCAGAGACATGATTATCGCTACTTGACCATTATGGCGCAAGGTGTCGTTGATTTATATGCAACAGAACTCGGCTATGTAGAAACGGATGTTTCTCCAATGCTTTTTTTGCAGCGTACCATGATGACGTGTTGCGATCTAAGTATGCTTGATTTTGCTCAGGCAGTGGTCAAAGTAAAAGATCGTAAGCATTTAATATTTCTATCTGAGAAAATTTTACAACAAGTTCAGTACCAACCTGAGACCACCTCAGTGACGACTTCTGCAATTGATGCATTTCATGCAAGACAAGGTGTATGCCAAGATCATGCACATATTTTAATTGCGATGTGCCGTGGGTTACATTTACCAGCTCGTTATGTATCTGGCTATATATATGATGAAAATCAACCGCACCTAGCCAGTCATGCATGGGCTGAGGTTTTTGTAGAAAATGAGTGGTATTGTTTCGATGTAAGTAACCAGATATTTACCCCAAAAAATCATATTTATGTCGCAGTTGGTCGTGATTATTTAGATGTTGCACCAATTCGAGGTATTCGTGAGCAAGGTGGGGTGGAAAGTATGATATCTACGGTTCAAGTTTTGGCTTGTTGAAGGTAAGAGAAAAAGAGATGACCTATTGTTGTGCATTAAGATTAGAGCAAGGTTTAGTATTGATTAGTGATACTCGAACTAATGCAGGGGTCGATCATATTTCTGTATTTCGTAAATTACATACTTTTGGTGTTGAAGGTGAGCGTTTTATTGCATTACAAACAGCAGGTAATTTAGCAACAACTCAAGCTGTCATTGGTCATTTACAAAATGCTTTAGCATTACATCAAGAGCCAAATTTATATAGCGCAAATACCATGTTTGAAGTTGCTGAATTAATTGGGAAGACTTTGCGTAAGGTGCTTGAGGATGTTACGACTGATACTCAGGAACAGATGAATTATTCCTGTAGTATTTTGGTAGGTGGACAGATACAGGGTGAGGAGATGCAACTTTATAATGTCTATCCTCAAGGCAATTTTATCTGCGCTACAACTGATACGCCATATTTTCAGATTGGTGAAAGTAAATATGGAAAGCCAATTTTAGATCGTGCACTGCACTATACGATGCCATTAGATGATGCGTTACGTTGCAGTTTGATCTCTTTTGACTCAACATTAAGGTCTAATGTTTCTGTCGGATTGCCTTTAGACGCGTTGGTTTATCATAAAGATAGTTTTAAAATCCCTGAAGGAAAACGCATCCGAGAAGATGATCCTTATTTTACTCAAATTAGTAAGCAATGGTCTGAAACCTTACGCCGTGGACTTCAAGAATTGCCAAAGCCTACGACTGATTATGGTTTGTAATCATCTAAGAAAAAATCCAAGCAAAGGCTTGGATTTTTTATCTGTTTTAAATCACTTTTCGAATAGGTCTATTACTTAACCGACATAATAATTCGTAACCAATCGTTCCATTTGCCGCAGCGACATCATCGACGAGTCGATGTTTGCCCCATAGTTCTACTGTAGTACCTAATTCAGCTTTAACCTGAGTAACGTCAATCGCAATCATATCCATACTGACACGACCAATAACAGGAACAAGTTTTTGATCAATCGCAACGAAATTTGGTTTTAAATAAGCACGTGGGTAACCATCACCATATCCAATGGAAACAATGGCAATATTTGATGAGCATGAAGCCGTAAAGCTAGAACCATATCCTACAAATTCACCTTGTTGAATTTGATTAAGCGCAATGATTTCTGCACTAAAGGTCATTACAGGCTTTAAATCGAGTTCATATACATTTTTGTCAGCAAATGGACTTGCGCCATAAAGCATGATACCTGGGCGAACGAAATCGAAATGCAATTCAGGATATTTATAGATCGCAGCGGAGTTACAACATGATGCTAAGATAGGGGCGCATGCTTCTTTGACATGGAGAAATTGCTGCTTTTGTTGTTCATTTAAAGGGTGATCGGCATCTGCATTGGCAAAATGCATGGTGAGGACACAGCGAAAGCCTTCTGACTTTAGACGTTGAATGACATCGATAATTTCAGTCACTTTAAAGCCTAAACGGTTCATTCCGCTATTTAGCTTGACCCAAACTTTTAAGCCCAAAGCATTATAAGCTTGCTTATGCTGAATCAACCATTCAACTTGTTGACTTTGATGAATAAGGCATTCGAGTTTGTGCTCAATTACTTGTTGCATTTCGTCTTCTGAAAATATGCCCTCAATCAAAGTGATGGGTTGAGAATATCCCAGTTGCCTGATCTCTAAAGCTTCTTCTAAACAGGCGACACCAAAGGCATCTGTGGCATCCAAGGCGGCTAAACAGTCTTTAACTCCATGTCCATAAGCATTTGCTTTGACCATACTAACAATTTGTGAATGTGGAGCAAGTTGTTTAACGCGGTTTAAATTATATTGTAGTGCATCACTATCAATATAAACTGTTGCTTGGCGCACCCTGATTTCTCCTTTGGGTCGACATGGAAAGTATTTAAGGCAGATCGATAACCGAGGGATTATTCCTCATCATCGTATTGAGCATAGAACTCAGGTGAAAGGTTACTAAAGCGAGTGTATTGACCTTCAAAGGCAAGACGAACTGAACCAATTGGACCATTACGTTGTTTACCGATAATAATTTCGGCTGTACCAGCTTCTTTAGACTCTTTGTTATAGACTTCATCACGATAAATAAACATGATCAAGTCGGCATCTTGCTCGATTGCGCCTGATTCACGTAAGTCTGACATGACAGGGCGTTTATTTGGTCTGTTCTCCAAACTACGGTTAAGCTGAGACAGTGCAATGACAGGACATTGCATTTCTTTGGCCAGTGCTTTTAAGCTTCGTGAAATCTCCGAAATCTCACCAACACGGTTATCGCCCATCCCAGGCACTTTCATTAACTGTAAGTAGTCGACCATGATACAACCAATTTTACCATCATGCATTTTGGCAATACGTCGAGCACGTGCACGCAGTTCGGTTGGTGGTAGAGCAGAGGAATCATCAATATAGAGGTGCATTTCTTGTAATTGAAGAATAGTTCCTGTGACTTTGGTCCATTCATCTGCATCGAGATTACCTGAACGCAAATGTCCTTGGTGAACTTTACCCATTGCTGAGATCAAACGCATAGCAATCGAGTCTGCTGGCATCTCCATTGAGAATACGAGAGCAGGTAGGCGGTTGTATTGCAGTACACTTTCAACTAAGTTCATGGCAAAGGTGGTTTTACCCATCGAAGGGCGGGCTGCAACAATAATCAAATCCCCAGCTTGCATACCTGAGGTTTTATTATCTAACTCTAAGAAACCTGTGGTTAAACCTGTAATGTTGCCATCTAATTTAGAAAGTTCATCGAGTTTAGAAATCACATCAGCAGTGACAGAGCTAATCGATTTTGGCCCTGAATCTTTCTTGTTATTGTTATGCTGTTCGGCCAAAGAGAAAATACTGGTTTCCGCTAAATCTAGGATTTCACTGACAGGGCGACCTTTGGTGTCATAAGCATTTTGCAAAATATCACTACTGACTTTAATCATTGCGCGTAGTGTTGAAAATTCTTTAATTTTATTGGCGTAGATTTCAAGATTGTAAAAGCTTGAAGGTGAATCTGCCATCAATTGCATTAAATATTCTTCACCACCAATTGCATCAAGCAGGTTTTGTTTGAGTAACCAATCATTGACCAATACAGCATCATAAGGCGAGTTTTCTTGTGCTAGTTTTTCGATGGCACGATAAATATATTTATGACGTGTCGCATAAAAATCATTTTCTTTAAGCAAATCGCTGACTTGTTCAAATGATTCGGCAACTGTCATTAACGCCGCTAAAACAGCTTGTTCAATTGCGAGATTGTGCGGTGGTGTACGAAATTCTTTTAATTGACCTGAGTCACTCACTTTACTCTCTGTGTTTGGAGAATTTTTCGTAAAATTGGCATTCGCCTGTGACATAACAAGACCTAATAAAAAGATGAAACTGTAACGACTGACTATCTTAATCCAAATGGACGTAGACAGGAGAATTTAATTGGAAGAAAATTGTTTAATTGGTGGAAAAGTAGAGTGTACTAAAAATATAAAATTTTAGGCATAAAAAAAGAGCATGTAAAAACATGCTCTTTTCTTTGCAGAAATTACTCAGATACGATAGTAACGAGAACTTCAGCAACAACATCATGATGCAATTGGATTGCGATGTTGAATTCACCAGTGTGACGAAGCGCACCGTTTGGTAAACGAACTTCTGCACGGTCAACAACAAGACCAGCATTAGTTAAAGCATCAGCGATGTCACGAGTACCGATAGAACCGAAAAGTTTACCTTCGTCACCAGCTTTCGCAGTGATTACAATGTTAACTTCGTTCAATTGTTCAGCACGTGCATTCGCAGCAGCTAATACTTCAGCTTCTTGTCTTTCAAGTTCAGCACGACGTGCTTCAAAAGCAGAAGTGTTTGCTTCAGTAGCAGCAACTGCTTTACCTTGAGGAATCAAGAAGTTACGACCGTAACCAGCTTTAACTGATACTTTGTCGCCTAATTTACCAAGATTCTTAATGCGTTGTAATAAGATAACGTCCACAGCTCACCTCACTTACTTATGGTTGTCAGTGTACGGAATCAAAGACAAATAGCGAGCTTGTTTAATAGCTAACGCTAATTGACGTTGATAACGAGCTTTAGTACCTGTAATACGGCTAGGAACAATCTTGCCGTTTTCAGTGATGTACTGTTTTAAAGTGTCGATATCTTTGTAGTCGATGTACGCAACATTCTCAGCTGTAAAGCGGCAGAACTTGCGACGACGGTAAAAACGTGCCATTGAGGTTCTCCTTATTCAGCTTCTTGAATTGCTTGTTGTGCTTCTTCACGTTGAGCTTTACGCGCACGTTTCTCTTCAGCACTCTTAGCAAGTAAAGATTCTTCAGTAATTGCGTGTTCACGACGGATGATGATGTTACGAATGATTGCATCGTTATAACGGAACAATTCTTCTAATTCATCAAGAGTCGTTTGACCACATTCAACATTCATAAGAATGTAGTGTGCTTTGTGAATCTTGTTGATTGGGTAAGCCAATTGGCGACGGCCCCAATCTTCTAAACGGTGAATTTGACCTTCAGCTTCTTTGATCTGAGAGATATAGCGTTCAACCATACCTACAACTTGATCGCTTTGGTCTGGGTGTACCAATAGTACGATTTCGTAGTGACGCATTGTCAGCTCCTTACGGTTTAAGCAGCCCCTAACTAAAAAGTCAGAAGCAAGGAGTCATAACTAAAAAGTTATGTCGCAAATTGCGAAGCTGGGATTTTAGACACATTTCATTTAAATCGCAAGTAAATTCATGTTTTAGATCGAAGTAAAAAGATGACATAGCCTTTAAAATGAGGGTCATTAAAATCGTTTGAGTTATTTTGACGTAACCCATTTTGTACAAAACCGATTTTATAAGGCAGTTGCATTGCGGAGATACGTTTTAAATATTGTGGGTAATTGGGAATGGTGGTTGTACCTTGATAGGTTTGGATCACAAGTTCACTGATATTATTTCTCAAAATAGTTAAAGTTTTCTGATCCTTAAAATTTGTCCAGTCAAGTAATCCTGTAATGCTAAGTTGATAAGAGGGAGGGAGTCTTTTTCTGAAACTTTCTAGAAAAAGGGCATATTCTTTTAAATCATGGGTTCGACTGTCGAAATCAATTTGAATTCCCTGAACTTGATTCCCTTGATTTCTCCAATGTTCTAAACGTTTGAAAACAGTTTGATAGTTTTGTTCGTTCCAAGCCAGATGATGTGTTCGAAAAACTAACCAAATTTTCTGACGGGGTAATTTTAGGATAGAAACACCCTGTGGGATCAATATAGAGCTGTGTTTTTGTTTTGAATATCGAATTTCTCCTTGCAAAATATACAGTTCTTTCGCCTTACTTAAGTAAGGCGCAGATTGAATGTTTCCCCAAATCCAAAATGAATCGAAATGATTTGCATCAATTGTTGATGTTGCAGATTGTGCAGGTTGGCAAGCAAATAAGTTAAAAATAAAAAAAGTGAAAATGATCGCTTTCAGCCACTTCAACATCGTCAATTACCAATAATATTTCAGTGATTTTGCCCAACTAGTATTTGGATAATCTGTTTTGATTTGATCAAACCATTGTTTGCGGACAGTTTTGTTTACTTCATTACCACCACAATCATTAATACCACTTGGCGCATAACATTGTATTGCGCGATAAAGGGCGTAAGCTTGTAAATCGCTTTTGCTTGATGATTTGATGAGATATTGATAAATCTGACCACGAGCAAAAATTTTGCCTGAAAAATTTGATGTTTGTTTTTCATTATAAGAAAGCTGCTGCAACGAATATCCTTGTTCACTACGGAAATATTCTCCTAAGCAAACATTTAATAATGGATCTTTAGGTGTCTGAGCCAATTGATTAACTAAAGTCTCTAAATTTGAGCATTTTAGTTGTGGTGTAATGTTCGCTCCATTCCAAATGAAATTAGAAAAATCTGGTTTATTCTTCAATTGTTCATTGTCACTGTTATAACCTTTATATTGCATGGCATTTTTAGGCATAAAAGCATGGCTTTGTTTAAACAATTCGAATTGTTGATGTACTAAGCTTTTACTTAGAAGGGTGTAGATCGCAGCTTGTTTTTGATCTATGTTGCTTTGTTCAGATTGAATCAATTTTTGCAAACTGTTTGTATCTGCGATTTGGGTAATAAAATTTCTCTGTAGGTTCGGCTGAGTAATTTGAGCTTTTTTTCCTATAAATGCTGAATAGTCCTGTTTTATTGCCAAATGATTGGATAATGCTGTTTCAAATAAACCGCGTTGATAACTATCTTTGGCCTGTGCAAGTTGCTGACGCCAATATTCTTCAGCATTTTGAGGCTGTCCAATTTTTTCTAAAATTTGTCCTCTCAAAAAAATTTGGCTTAACTGCAAATAACTACTATTTTTAGCATTTGCTTTAGGTAAGTAATTTTGAGCTTCTTGAGCTTTATTTTGAACAAAAAATAAGTGAGCAGCTTGTAAATACTGAAATAGTTCAGGTTGAGTTTTAAATAGTTCTTTTTGTGCATTCAGTTGTGTCCAAGAAATTGGACGATAATTCTCTGAACTCGATTCACGCATATGCATCAAATCATATACTGCCAAAAAGAAAGGGTCTTTTAGATTATTAACATTAAAAGCTGAGCTATCGAACACTCGGCGATCAATTTCGGCGGGAAGTTCACTCATCTCCAAATTATAAAATTTTGATGTCGGATTTTTAAGTTGCCAGACAATTTCATTGACTAATAAATCTTGGCGTTTTGAAAGCCAAAAACCACGACGCATAAAACCACGAGCACTCGCGACATATTGTCCATTTGGATAGGCTTTTAAATAGGCATTAATATTATCTAAGAATTGTTTAAGTAAATTTTGGTTAATATTGTCTAAATAGACATCGCCATATTTATCTACACCAGTTGCATAGGCTGAATTCAGCGATGTTCGAATTAACATATATTGTGATGTTTCTTTTAACCACGCATCTTCAACGGTAGTTAAGACGGTATAAATTTTGGTCGCTGCTGAATAATTGCTATTATAAAACAGAATGCTCGCATTTAAATAAGAAGCATATTGACGTGTTGTGATTGACCAATTTGGATTAATCGCAATCAATTCAATTTTGTCACCACACTGATTCATTTTCTTGCGTTCAGAAATCAAAATTTGCTTTTCTAGATTTGGGATCGCTTTATTATTTTGTACTTGTGTATTAAAAGCTTGATTACCTGAATCAAAGCTCGTGCAACGTTCGTCAAAAACGGTGTCATTTCTTTCTAATAGTTTTCTTCGATTTGGCATTTTATTCTGAGTCAGAGATGACAGATTCGCTGCATCAAAAGGTACCATTCCATATACCGCATCCCATAAATTGGCATCAGCTGTCATCGGCTTAATTGTTGCAAGCCCTAAGTCGCTGAGTAGTAACGTCATATTTGTTTGACTATCATTTGCTGGATATAACACAGGAAGATTGCTACAACCGTTTAAATTTTTGTCATTTATGGCAAGGTTTGGTTCGCAAAATTGCTCTACACCAGCATAGGTGATTGGGCTATAGTAAATTACCAGTGAAAGCGAAGAATAGACAATTGATTTGAAGATAAATTTGTTTTGTAGTTTCATTTAGGCAATAAAGGGTGAAATGTTTTTATTGCACGAAATGATAACAAGTGAAGCGGGGAATAAAAAGACAGAGAAGTCTCTATCTTTTTAAAAAATAGGGAGGAAGGGTGCAGGGCTTTTAAATGTAAAGCTAAAGCTCAAACTAATCACAGTAATTAAGATTACTGAAAAAAGGAAAAAGCGTTTTGCCCAAAGCTGATCATCTTCAGCTTTAAATCCTAAAATACCAATGTAAAACCAGTAAATACAAAGTGCATTACAGATGACCAAGAAAATAATATTGGTATATCCATATATATACAAAGCATTCATCGCAACAGTAAATAAAACCACATAGATCAGCGATTCGATTTTAGTTCTATGAATAGAACGTGCAACAGGTAAAATAGGCACGCCTGCGTTTTTGTAATCTTCAAAACGATAAATCGCAATTGCCCATGAATGCGGCATTTGCCATAAGGCATATGCAATAAAAATGAGAAGAGCAGCCATATCGAAATGATGACTTACAGCCGTATAACCAATAACAGGTGGACTCGCTCCAGAAATACTACCAATCACGGTTTGATGGATCGTGGTACGTTTTGTCCACAAACTATAAAAACCGACATAGACGACAAAACCAATGACTGCGAATAAAAATGCATAGGCATTCACATAGAACCAGAGCATGCTAAAACCAATCACACCTAATACAAGAGCATAAAACATTGCAATAGTAGGAGATATGGTTTTCTTAACAAGAGCACGATTCATTGTGCGTTGCATTTTTTGATCGATATCTTGATCAATAACATTATTGACTACACAACCAGACGCAACTACAAAAGTTGTTCCAAGTAATGTAATTAATAATAAGAGGAAGTCTATAGAGCCTTGGGCGGCTAAAAAGAAGCCGCCCAAGGTGGTAATAAAATTACCGAAGAGAATTCCTGGTTTAGTCAGGAATAAATACTTTTTCCACATGACAATCAGTTTAGATCATCATGTTGTAGTGTAGGTAATTCATAATCCACACAGAGCCGACTAAAAGTACAGCAATACATAAGATTGTGTAGATAAATGCAATAAGGTTCCAGCGTTGTTCAGATGATGTATTCATGTGTAAGAAATACACAAGTTGTACGATTACCTGAGCAACAGCAGCGATTGCAATAACAGTAACTAAGATGCCACGGCTAAAACCGCCCGCCATTACCATCCCGAATGGGATGATGGTGAGGATAACAGATAGGATAAACCCAACAGTGTATTGCTTAAAGTTACCGTGCGACGCACCTGCAGCATTATGGTCATGACCACTCATTAGAGAACTCCCAGTAAGTAAACGACGCTGAATACACAGATCCAAACGATGTCAAGGAAGTGCCAGAACAAGCTTAAGCAAGCAAGACGACGTGTATTCGGTAAGGTCAAACCATTCTTTTTGATCTGATACATCAATACTAACATCCACACTAAACCAGAAGTTACGTGGATACCGTGTGTACCAACCAAAGTAAAGAACGATGATAAGAATGCACTATGAGTTGGACCGTGACCTTCATGAACAAGGTGATGGAATTCATTGATTTCCATACCGATGAAGGTTGCACCGAAAAGGAATGTAATGAATAACCAAGTGATGACTTGATTTACATTCTTTTTATAAGATGCAAGTACTGCAAAACCAAAAGTTACAGAAGAGATCAAAAGGGCAAAGGTTTCACCTAATACATAACCCAATGATTCACTGAATAAGTCTTTTGCACTTGGAGTACCAGGTGGGACATGACTGCTCAATACAGCGAACGCGATGAAGAGTGATCCGAAAAGAATCAAGTCACTCATCAAGTATGTCCAGAAACCAAAGACGGTTAAGTCAGTATCATCATGTTCATGATGACCATCGTGACCGTGGTTGTCGTGATGAAGTACTTCAGCCATTTCCTTAGTCCTTCTTCAAGTGTTTTTCAAGTAATGCATAGCGTTCGTTTTCAATACGCTCTACTTCAGCAGCAGGAACATAATAATCAACATTCTTAGTGAATGAGCTTACGATCAAGCTAACAACTGCAGCAACGAATGAAACAACGACTAGCCACCAAATATGCCAAATGAGAGCAAAGCCAAGTACAGTAATGAACATTGCAATGACGAAACCAGCAGCACGATCAGTCGGCATGTGGATGTCTTCATATTTAGTGTTACGTGCATATGCTACGCCATTTTCTTTGTCAGTCCAGAAACGGTCAACACCGCTAGCTTCTGGTACATGTGCAAAGTTATAGAACGGAGCAGGAGATGACGTAGACCATTCGAGTGTACGACTATCCCAAGGGTCGCCTGTATAGTCCATGTTGTCTTTACGTTGTAAGAAGCCAACGATGATTTGCATTAAGAAACATGCAATACCAATAGCAACAAGAACAGCACCAAATAATGCGATCGCTAAGTATGGATCCCATTCTGGGTTGTCATATGTATTCAAACGACGAGTCATACCCATGAAACCAAGGATATAAAGTGGCATGAATGCAAAATAGAAACCGAAGAACCAGAACCAGAACGCAGCTTTACCCCATGCTTCGTTGAGCTTCCAACCAAACATTTTCGGCCAGTAGAAGATGATGCCGGCAAACATACCAAACACCACACCACCGATAATTACGTTATGGAAGTGAGCGATCAAGAAGAGTGAGTTGTGTACAAGGAAGTCCGCAGGCGGAACAGCCATAAGTACACCAGTTAAACCACCAATACCGAATGTTACTAGGAAGCCAAGCGTCCATAACATTGGAGTAGTAAAGGTGATGCGACCTTTATACATCGTGAATAACCAAGAGAAGATTTTCACACCTGTAGGAATCGCAATAACCATGGTCATGATACCGAAGAACGCGTTAACGTTCGCACCAGCACCCATGGTGAAGAAGTGGTGAAGCCATACAACGAACGCAAGTACAGTAATTGCGATAGTTGCATACACCATAGACTTGTAACCGAACAACGCTTTACGAGAGAAGGTTGCAACGATTTCTGAGTATAAACCAAATGCTGGTAATACCAAGATATATACTTCAGGGTGACCCCATGTCCAGATCAAGTTCACGTAAAGCATTGGGCTACCGCCAAGCTCATTAGTGAAGAAATGGAAACCGAAGTAACGGTCTAAAGTAAGCATTGCAAGCGTACCTGTTAATACAGGGAATGATGCAATGATTAATACAGCCGTACACAGTGAAGTCCATGTGAAAATAGGCATGTCCATTAATTTCATGCCAGGTGCACGCATTTTAATGATGGTAACAAAGAAGTTAACACCAGATAAAAGCGTACCTAAACCAGAAACTTGGAGTGCCCAGATATAGTAGTCAACACCGACACCAGGAGAATATTGAATGCCAGATAGAGGAGGGTAAGCCATCCAACCAGTCGCAGCAAATTCACCTAATACAAGTGAAACCATCATCAAACCAGCAGCGCCTGCGAATAACCAGAAACTTAAAGAGTTTAATAATGGGAATGCAACGTCACGAGCACCGATTTGTAATGGTACTGAGATGTTCATCATACCAACAACGAGACCCATCGCTACGAAGAAGATCATGATTACACCATGAGCGGTGAAAATCTGGTCGTAGTGGTCAGGATGTAAGTAACCTTCACCACCGCCCTTCGCGAGGAAAAGTTGTAAACGCATCATGATCGCATCGGCGAAACCACGCAAAAGCATGACTACTGATACGATGATATACATGATACCAATTTTCTTATGGTCTACTGATGTAAACCACTCGTTCCATAAGTATCCCCATTTTTTGAAATAGGTAATACCGCCAAGAACTGCAATTCCACCAAGTGCCATAAGGACCATGGTGACAAGTACAATTGGCTCTGTCGGGATAGAGTCCCAACCCAGTTTACCAAAAATCATATCCATGTCTTATTCCCCTTGAGCAGCGTGTTCAGCTGCAGCATGAGTTTCTGCTGTTGCATGTCCAGCAGAGTGGTCAGCACCGTGATAGTTACTCATATAGCGGTTGATGATTGTTTCAAACAACTTAGGCTCAACAGAAGAGTAATAAGTCACAGGGTGTGGCTTAGTCGGGAACGGTTTCATTGCTTCAGCTTTAGCAAGTGCTTCTTCATCACCAGCAGCTTTAGCACGATTCACTAAATGCTCGATCTGATGCTTAGAACGATCACCATCTTTAAGCGTTGCTAACTCAGCTTGGTCAAGTGTACCTTTTTGAATTGCTTCAGCATTGATACTTGTACCATTACCAGCTTTAACAGCTTCTACCCATTTTGCAAATTCAGCTTCAGTTACGCTGTGTGCTTTAAAGCGCATTTGAGAGAAACCGTAACCTGAATAGTTTGCTGAGAAACCACGGAAAATACCTGGTTCATCTGCTAACAAGTGAAGGTGAGTTTGCATACCCGCCATTGCATAGATCTGACCACCTAACTGTGGGATGAAGAACGAGTTCATCGTAAAGTTAGAAGTAATCTTAAAGCTTACAGGCGTTTGTTCTGGGAAACGTACTTCGTTTACCGTTGCAATGTTTTGCTCAGGATAGATAAAAATCCATTTGAACTGTTCAGCGACAGCTTGGATAGTTAATGGTGCTTTATCTGACTCTAACGGACGGTAAGGGTCGTACTTGTGGGAACCCCACCAAGTTAACCAAGCTAAAATACCAATAATAATGACAGGAACACCCCAAACAACGATCTCAATTGTCGTAGAGTGTGCCCAAGTAGGTTTATAGTCTGCATCTTTATTCGATGCGCGATATTGCCAACCAAACCATAATGCCATAACGATTGATGGAATCACCACCAATAGCATTAGATAGATCGCAGTCATCATCAGGCTACTTTGACCTTGACCAACTGGACCTTTATTGTTTAGAAGTACCATATCACCACCACACCCAGTTAAGAGTGCAGCCATCGTTGATAAAGACAATACAGCTAAAATCGTTTGTCTCATTTTACAACCTCGGTGAAGAGTCCCATTCCCTAATTTAAATTATGGGATAGCGATTAAAGTGTCGCATGATTGATAAGAATTTTTTGTGAAATGCTTAGCAATCATGCGACACCGCTACGTTGTCGGGCATTATGCCTCATATTGAAAAACTAAGCTACATCTAACACAGTCAGAAATACTTGTTTTAAAACCTGATTTATTTTGTAGGAATTGTTGTTGACATGTATATTTTTTCTATAAATATCAATTTTATAGAGCAAAAAAGAGGAATAAATCCTCTTTTGCTTAGTTAATTAAAAATTATTGCTTTACGACCTTAGTTTTTGCCAATTTATCGTGCAAAGTTTGGCGATTTTTATTAAATGCAAAGAAAGCATAGTCGATAATGGTAATAAATGGCATAAACAATAAATTCAGAATGATAAATAAAGCACTTCTCAACCAAAAAGCTCTAATCGTATTGACTGCCGTATGTGTTTCAGCATCTACGATTTTAATTTTGGTTATTTTTTTACCAATACTTTGTCCTGACTTCGCAATTAAAAAAGCTTGTAACATCAGCATAAGGATCAAATAAACAAAAATACTCATCCATGCTTCATTTGGAATAAGTTGCATAAGTTGATGCTGCAACTCAACTGCTTCACTTGAAGCGACTTGGCTTGCTTGTAATTGCTTTTGAATTTTAAATAATTCTGTGTATTGACTTTCGTTAAAGAAAAAAGATGGTATAGCGGCCATTGGAAGCCAAAGTGTTAAGTCAATCACCTTAGCGAGTGCACGAGAATGAAATGAGGCGAGTTCAGATGTTTTTTGTTCAACTTTAATTTTAAAAGTTGACTGCTCAGTTTGATTGTTAATTTGATGATTGAATGATGAATAACCTACAGGTTCGTAGACAAGTTTTCCTTGAGTGAGTTCGCCAAGAGTTTTCCATTCACTCATACCTTCGTGCCAAACCAAGTCTGTAAGTAATACTTGTTGGCTAGAAAGCATTTGGTTCAGTTGGTCTAAACTATAAGGTCCAGCTTGTTGGTTATTACGAGCCAAGTAAATTTGCATAATTAAAAATTCTCAATGACTAAAGATGAAAAAAGACCCTACGAAAGGGTCTTTTTTAAAAAAGACTAGGCTTTCTTGATTTGTTCTTCAGCAAGGAAGAACCAAGTATCAAGCACTGAGTCAGGGTTAAGTGACACAGATTCAATACCTTGTTCCATGAGCCATTTAGCAAGGTCAGGGTGGTCTGAAGGACCTTGACCACAAATACCAACGTATTTTCCTGCTTTACGGCATGCATGAATTGCCATAGAAAGAAGGGCTTTAACCGCTGGATCACGCTCATCAAATAAGTGAGATACGATACCAGAATCACGGTCAAGACCAAGTGTTAATTGTGTTAAGTCATTTGAACCAATTGAGAAACCATCAAAATGTTCAAGGAACTGTTCAGCCAATAAAGCATTGGTTGGAAGCTCACACATCATGATGATTTTTAGACCATTTTCACCACGTTTTAAACCATTTTGAGCAAGCAGCTCAATCACACGTTTTGCTTCGGACACTGTACGGACGAATGGGATCATGATTTGAATATTGGTTAAACCCATTTCATCACGGGCTTTTTTCAAAGCACGGCATTCAAGTTCAAAACAGTCACGGAAGTTGTCAGATACATAACGACTCGCACCTCTGAAGCCCAACATCGGGTTTTCTTCTTCTGGCTCGTATAATTTACCGCCAATTAAGTTCGCATATTCATTTGATTTAAAGTCAGACATACGAACGATGACTGGTTTTTCAGCAAATGCAGCTGCAAGTGTTGAAATACCTTCAACTAACTTTTCTACATAGAATTCGATTGGCGAAGAATAACCAGATGTACGTGTCATTACAGCAGCACGTGTTTCACGTGGTAGGCTGTCAATATTGAGAAGCGCTTTAGGATGTACACCGATCATACGGTTAATGATGAATTCAAGACGTGCAAGACCAATCCCTTCATTTGGAATTTGAGCAAAGTCAAATGCACGGTCTGGATTACCAACATTCATCATGATCTTAAATGGAAGTTTTGGCATTGAGTGAATTGAGTTGCGTTGAACCTCAAAATCTAATGCGCCTTCATAGATAAAGCCTGTATCACCTTCAGCACAAGAAACAGTGACTTCTTGACCATCGGTTAATACTTCTGTTGCATTACCACAACCCACGATTGCTGGTACACCTAACTCACGTGCAATGATTGCAGCGTGACAAGTACGGCCACCACGATTGGTCACAATCGCTGCAGCACGTTTCATTACTGGCTCCCAATCTGGGTCAGTCATGTCTGATACAAGAACATCACCGTCTTGTACTTTATCCATTTCTTTAATCGAAGTTACGACACGAACTTTGCCCGAACCGATACGCTGACCAATTGAACGACCTTCACAGATGACTGTGCCACGTTGTTTTAATAGGTAACGTTCCATTGTGCCGACATTTTGACGGCTTTTAACAGTTTCAGGACGTGCTTGAACGATGTAGATTTGACCATCATCACCATCTTTCGCCCATTCGATATCCATTGGTGAGCCGTAATGTTGCTCAATGATCAATGCTTGTTTTGCAAGTTCATGCAGCTCATGATCATTTAATGCGAATTGTTGACGCTCTGGTTTTTCAACATCAACCACAACAACTGATTTACCCGCAGCACCTTCTTCACCATAAATCATTTTCTGGTGTTTAGAACCAAGGTTGCGACGTAAAACTGAGTGTTTACCAGCATTTAAAAGTGGTTTAGATAAGTAGAATTCGTCAGGGTTTACCGCACCTTGAACGACCATTTCACCTAAACCGTAAGATGCTGTAATAAATACCACATCACGGAAACCTGATTCTGTATCAAGCGTAAACATAACGCCAGCAGCACCAGTTTCAGAGCGAACCATACGTTGTACACCTGCAGATAGGGCAACAACACTATGTTCAAAGCCTTGGTGTACACGGTAAGCAATCGCACGGTCATTATAAAGTGAAGCAAAAACTTCTTTAATCGCGATAAGAACGTTATCAATTCCGCGAATGTTTAAGAAAGTTTCTTGTTGTCCTGCAAAAGAAGCATCAGGTAAATCTTCTGCCGTCGCAGAAGAACGTACAGCAACAGCGATGTCTGGATTACCGTTTGAAAGTGCTGTAAACGCGTCACGAATTTCTTGTTCTAAATTAGCAGTAAGTGGGGTATCAACGATCCATTTACGGATTTTAGCGCCTGTCTCTATAAGTGCGTTTACATCATCAACATTTAGCTGCTCAAGTTCAGCCTGAATTCGAGCATTTAAGCCGCTTTGATCCAAGAACTCACGATAGGCAGCAGCAGTTGTTGCAAAGCCACCAGGTACCGATACACCAGCATTGGATAAATGGCTGATCATTTCACCCAAAGATGAGTTTTTCCCACCTACGAGTTCGACATCGTGTTTCCCTAATTTTTCCAGACCGATTACGCGCGCTTCCAAAGTATTTACTCCACTTTTTTTGCAGTATGAATGACCATCATTGGTATGAAATTATACGAATGTGCTTAGATTTAGTATTTTACTAAGCGACAGTCATGTTAGATGAGTTTACTATAAAGATTATAGAGCACTAAGACAAATGTTTAAGGAGAATTTTGATGCCCGAAAGTAAACAAATTAAACGGAGTGTATTTTTTATTTCGGATGGTACTGCAATTACCGCAGAAACCCTTGGACATTCACTACTTGCGCAATTTCCGAATGTCGATTTTGATATTCATATTATGCCTTATATCACCACTGAAGAAGCTGCAATGAATGTGGTTGTTGACATCAATGGATGCCAATCAAGAGATGGATGTTTACCACTTGTTTTTGACACATTGGTAGACCCACATGTCCGTGAAATTATTAATACAGCTAAAGCCGTAAATTTGGATGTTTTCGAGGGATTGATTAGTAAACTTGAGCAAGAGTTGGGGACACCACCGACAACTTTAGTTGGACAGACCCATGCTGTAACAGATTCTGAATCTTATAAGGCTCGTATTGATGCAGTACATTTTGCATTAGACAATGATGATGGTGCTCGAACTCGTCATTATGATAAAGCTGACTTGATTTTAGTTGGCGTTTCTCGATCTGGGAAAACACCAACCTCGATTTATTTATCATTACAGTTTGGAATTCGTGTTGCGAACTATCCTTTAACTGAAGAAGATTTAGACGATAATCGCCTACCTGCTGTGCTACGAGCACATAAAAATAAGCTCTTTGGTTTAATGATTGATGCTGAGCGGTTGGTCGCTATTCGTAGCGAACGAAAAGCCAATAGTCGTTATGCAAGTTTCAGTCAGTGCCAAATGGAATTACGTGCCATAGAGGGTATTTATATTTCTGAAGGTATTAAGTATTTGAACGTCACTGAAATGTCGATTGAAGAAATTTCAACGCGTATTTTACAGTTAACTGGTTTAAAACGTCGTATTGGATAATTGTGCCATTCAAAAAGCGTAGAATTTTCTACGTTTTTTGAAGAAACCAATCCACAGGAAATAATAATGAAAAAAATTCTATTTTTATTGCCGTTAATTTTAATTTCAGAAACACACGCAGAAACGTTAGCTCAATTTGAGAAAAAATTAATTCAACACTATACGCAAAAAGACTTCTACGAAGTGAATCAAACGATTGAGTCAGAAATAGTTGCAAAAATAGAAAGTGATTCCAGAAGTTTTAATTATACTTTTCCTACATTTCAAGACCAATATAATCTACGTATTCATTATTCACCTGATAAACGTTTAAAGTTTTATACTTTCGATGTGGGAAGTGGAGGTACTATGGGGGAATATTCTTCTTATGTGCAAACTCAAAATGAACGGAAATTTACTTTAACGCCTATAGATACTGGCTTTATCTTAGATGTAAAACAATCTGATTTCGTTAAACAACCTATTTATTTGATTGAAAATTATTATAAAGGGAGTAGTTGTATTGGAGCTTATGCAATTCATGCGTTTCAATCTCTTAAGACAGGGAGAATTCAGCCGATAAAGATTTTTCAGACAAAAACAGCAAAATTTGATCACATCAAAGTCGATTTTGACTGTAAAAATCACGAAGGACCGAGTGATATACCTGATTATATTCGAATGGATAAGAATTTGAATAATATTGATATTATGTTGTTAGATAAAAATTATAAACCACAAGGAAAATATTTACGTTACAGTAAAAACAATACTACTTATCAATATGTCGGTGTGGTGGAGTAAGCATTATTGTTGTGAATAATGCTTACTTGAAAATGAGAAATTATTTGTTTTTAAGATCCATCAACAAACTAAAGTTTTCTAGGCGTTTTTCAGTATCATAAATATCACATGTAAAAATGAATTCATCAACATCGTATTGACTAGCAATCTCATTTAATCCAGCTTTCACAGTTTCTTTTGAACCAATTTGTGCCATCGCATAAAAATTTTGAATCGCCATTTGTTCTGAAGCTGAAGCCAATCCTTCGATTGAATCAATTGGTGGTTTTAACTTTAGACTATTGCCACGAATCAGATTCAAAATTCTTTGATAAGAACTAGTTGCTAAATATTGTGCTTCATCATCATTTGCCGCAACGACAGTTGGTACACCCATTGAAACATAAGGTTTATCAAGATATTCAGATGCTTTAAAATTCTCACGGTAAATTTCGATTGCTTGACCTAACATACGTGGTGCGAAATGTGATGCAAAAGAATAGGGAAGTCCGAGCTTTGCAGCCAATTGTGCACTGAATAAACTTGAGCCAAGTAACCAAACAGGTACATGGGTATTTTGACCTGGCGTTGCAATTATTTTTTGATTTGGTTGCGGTACTTTGAAATATTGCAAAATTTCCATTACATCCTGAGGAAATTGATCTTCGGTTTCTTGACGCCCCCGTCGTAATGCACGCATCGTCATTTGATCAGTTCCTGGTGCTCGGCCTAAGCCAAGTTCAAAACGATTTGGATAAAGTGTTGCTAAAGTCCCGAATTGTTCTGCAACAACTAATGGCGCGTGATTAGGTAACATGATGCCACCAGAACCTAGGCGAATTTTTTGCGTATTTGCTGCGATGAATCCTAGTAAAACTGCAGTTGCGGAACTCGCAATTCCATCCATATTATGATGTTCAGCTAACCAGAAACGTTCATAACCAAGCTTTTCAGCATGTTGAGCAAGTTCCAGTGCATGACGAAGTGAAAATTCAATACTTTTATCGTCTCTGACAGGAGCTAACTCCAAAATTGAAAATTTGATCTCTTGTAGTGACTTCATTTTTGACTCTCAAAATCATATATCGAAATAATACGATATTAGATTGTTTTTGTATATCGAATATTATCGATATTTGTTGCGAATTGGATAAAATAAAAAAAAGCGCCCGAAGGCGCCAAAAGAGAAAGTGTTAGGATTTGATGATTAATCTTTATACCAACCACGGTGATAGCCATTATCATGACGGTAATAATGACGAGATTTATAGTATCCACGATCATCATAAGAACGACGATTGTTATAACGGCGGTCATCGTAAGAACGACGATTTTCGTAGCGACGGTCTTCTTCACGATCTTGACCAACTTTTTGACCTAAAGCTGCTCCACCTGCTGCACCCAAACCAGCGCCAATATAGCCGCCATTCGTTCCACCGACATTACGTCCAACGGTGTAACCACCAACACCGCCTAGTCCACCACCAATCGCGGCTTCAGTGCGATCACGTTTATTGCTTGATGCTGCAGCACCACCAGCACCACCAATTGCGGAACCAATCATGGCACCCGTATTACCGCCAAGTTGTTTACCAACTGCTGTACCAACAATACTACCGAGTGCTGAAGTTGCTGCAACACGTGCTGTATTATCTGCATGTGCAATGGTCATCATTGAAGAGGTTGCCAAGATGACGCTACATAACCACATATTCGATTTCATAATGAAACTCCTTATCCATTCTTTTGGACAGTATTCTTTTGCTTGAGACAAATGTAACAAGACTTTTAAGTGAAAATATGGAGCGCAATAGGATGATTGAGAGAGTTTGGCGAGAGTTTTGTATATGTTCTATTACAAATGAACAGATTGTGAATAAATTATAAAAAATAAGAATGAGTATGCTGTAAGCAACGATGCCTAGCTGAATCGAGTACAATAGACTCAGTTTGAGATGAGGATGTATTTATGCTGTTGGAAAAAATTTTGCAATCGCAAGGCTTTGGTTCAAGAAAGTATTGCCAACAGTTAATTAAAAATGGTTCTGTGCAGATTGATGGACAAGTTTGTGAAAACCCTAAACAGAATATAAATACGGATCAGCTTTGCTTTCAAGTATTTGGCGAAGAATACCAATATCGAGAACATCTCTACATTGTTTTAAATAAACCAAAGGGTTATGAATGTTCACATCAGGCAACGCATCATAAAAGTGTATTTAGTTTACTACCTGAAATTTTGATCCATCGGGGTATTCAATGTGTGGGAAGACTAGACCAAGATACTACTGGATTATTGTTATTGACTGATGATGGTCAATATTTACAAGCCTTAACCAATCCCCGTAAGCATGTGCCCAAAGTTTATCATGTAACGACTGCCGATCCGATTTCATCTGAGCAATTAATGGCTTTAGAACAGGGAGTTGAGCTAAGGAATGAAAAAGGTATTTATGCCGCAACCAATGTTCAACTATTTTCCACACATCAATTGGCAATGACAATTCATCAAGGTGTTTACCATCAAGTTAAACGTATGCTTGCAGCAGTCGGAAATAAAGTTGAGCTTTTACACCGCAAGCAAATAGGATTACTTGAGCTTCCTGAATTACCAGAAGGTGAATGGATTTATCTTACATCTTCTCAAAAACAATTGAGTCAAAATATTGCTTTAGATGACGAATAACTATTTTAAAAAACAGTGAAAGGTTTTGAATTCATCATCTTGAATAAATCCCATTTGTTCATAAAGACGGCGAGACTCATAATTATTTTTTTGTGTTTCAAGACTAATTCTTTGTGCATTTTCATGGCGAGCAAAAAGGATTGCAGTGTCAATTAATTGCTTAGCCGATCCTTGTTTTCGATAAGATGGGGTTACATAAACATCATCTAAAATATAATAGGTTTCGCAAGAAACAGACGAAAAAGCAAGGTACAGTAAAACAAAGCCTGTGAAGACATCATCTTTGACGTGAATGAAAATAACACTATCTTTATTTTCGAAACGATGTTTTAGAAATTGATAGGATTGTTCAACATTGGATGATGTACCATAGAATTGACGGTATTCATCAAACAAGACAGCAAGTTGGTGAAGATCTTCTTTTGTTGCTCGTTTAACAATCATTCCTGTCCATCCTTGCACTTATAGTTTTATTTGGACTGTCAGAATAACGAAAAAATTTAAGCTTAAAAAATAAAAACTTGTTTATAAATGCAACATTGTTAAGTTTTGTCACTTTCGCCTAACAGTGCATTTAATTCTTCAAATAGATCTTCATGATCGTCTTCAACATCCAAATCTACAGCAGATGAAGGATCATTTATTGCTGCATTTTTAGATTTACGGAGCTTGAGCAACTGTTCCATATTAATGTTTTGATTTTCAATCGCAAAAGGAATTGATTTCGTCAACACAACTTGTTTAAAGAAAAGACGAACAGCTTGAGCAGGGGATATGCCTAGCTGCTTAAAAACAGCAAAAGCTTGTTTCTTTTCCTGTGAATCAAGGCGAACTTGATAAACTTCTGTTTTTCGCATACAGAATACGACCAAATATTTTTAATTATCGTCATGTATTCTAAACCATTGCAATGTAATTTCAATATTTTTGAAGTGAAAAAATAGAAATTTTGTCATTACGTTGTATTTACAGTGTCAATTCAAATTTAGAATTAAAATACATTTCTTGATTTAAAACGGGATCTATAAAATAAATCTGTTTTGCCAACAACTGGAGTGGCTGTTCAAAGTTATCATTGGCTTTATGTGCGACAACTGGATAAAACGGATCATTTAAAATTGGAATGCCTAAGTAATTGAGATGCACACGCAATTGATGTTGTTTACCTGTCTTGGGTTTAAGCTGATATTTTGCGTAATGTTGATTGTGTTCCAGAAGCTCTATCAAAGTTTCAGAATTCTGAGGTTTTTCAGAATTAATTTGCATCGTGTAAAACGGCTGACCTTTTTCTATATGGAGCTGTAATATTTGCGGGAAATGTAATTCAGCTCGATAAGCTGCAATCGCGTGATAAATTTTTTGCACTTTCCTATCAGCGAAAAGTTGTTGGTATATTCCTCGAAGTTCTGGTTTTTTACAGAATAAAACGATGCCCGCTGTTTCGCGATCGAGTCTATGAATCGGGGTTAGATCCTCATACCCAGTTTGCTTTTTTAAACGTACTAATAATGTTTCCTGAACATATTGCCCAGTTGGTGTCATAGTAAGAAAGTGGGGTTTATCAACAACGAGTAAATTTTCATTTTCAAATAAAATCTCATGCTGAAATGGGACAGAAACTTCATGAGCAAGAAAACGATAATAAAAAATATGGCTATTAGGCGTATAGTGGCTTTCTATGTTTAAGATGTCACCATCAGCCGCATAAATTAACTGATCAGCAAAGCGTTGCTGCCATTCGTCGACTTGAATATGGGGAAAATGTTGGCAAAGATATTCAAAAATGGTGTGTGCCGAAATATTCTGGGGTAAAAAGACTTTACTGGCACTAACACCATTGATCATTGGAGGGATAAAATTTTCAACCGTATTCATTTTATTTTGAGTGATGCTGAAGAATGAAAATTTGGGACATATCCATGGTCAAACATTTTTACAAAAGTTTGAGGTGTTAACACAGTAACTATAAGATTTTGAGGTAATTCAATTTTCTTTTGATAGCCATCAAAAGACCAAATCAAATAACAGTTTTCTTTATAAACTACGATCGCTTCAGAAGCATATTCAAAAAAAGTTGCAATAGGCAGTTCTGAAAGATTTGCTTGAAATGTATGCTGCCTTTTTTCAGCATTGATTCGATCTTGGTGGATACACTTATCCATTTCTTTTGCTGAAATTGATAGGCCTGCATTGTTGATATTTAACCAGATTTTTTTAAACTCTTGATAACGTTTTCTTTGGCATTCGCCACAGGGACGATGTCCTGCAGACAAAGCTGTGGCTTCATCTAAAAAAAATAATTCTGAATAAGAGTCACCAAAAACTTCTCTTTTAATATTACCAAATTTCGTTAAACAATGAATCCATGACTGTGTTGCCCATTGTTTAATAATCTGTTTATTCGAGTTATGGAGACGACCGCCACGATTTCCCATCAGCATCGCTTTTTTAGAAGGATGCTGATGCAATTTTCCCCAAGGGTTTACTCTATTTTGTAAGGTCATATTTAAAATCTTGAGCGTTTTAAAAAGAAGCAATTCATTTCGGTGCATTAGGCTTTAACGCAGGGCGATGTTATCATAGCGGTTATCCCAATTTTATTCTATTTGCCATGTCATATTCAGTGAAATTTACTTTAAATCATGAACAAGACACTCAAAAATTTGCGCAAGTGCTCTCACAACAAGTGCATTCAGGCGTTATATATTTGATTGGTGATTTAGGTGCTGGGAAAACTACATTTACGCGTTACTTTATCCAGAATTTTGGACATCAGGGTTCAGTAAAAAGCCCAACTTATACCTTGGTTGAGCCATATACAATTCAAGGCAAAGAAATTTTCCATTTTGACTTATATCGTTTAGATGATCCCTATGAATTAGAACTGATGGGAATTCGTGATTATTTAGAAACCCCAGATGCTTTATTCTTATTTGAATGGCCTTCAAAAGGTGGAGATGAAATTCCAAAAGCTGATGTAGTGATTGATATCCAAAAATCGGATGATGAATTGACTCGGTTTGTTACGCTAACCACTAAATCCGAATCTTTATCTCAAACTTTGCAGGAACAATTGAATGGCGCATGATTCAACTCGTCGTATTCATACCCTTGATGCTGCCTTAGCCAACCAGATTGCTGCGGGTGAGGTGATTGAACGTCCATCATCAGTTGTTAAAGAATTATTAGAAAATGCAATCGATGCTGGCGCAACCGAACTTATTATTCGGGTGGCGCAAGGTGGTTCGACCCTGATTGAAATCATTGATAATGGCCATGGAATTCATCCTGAAGATTTACCATTAGCGGTGATGCGGCATGCGACAAGTAAAATTAAAACATCGGAAGACTTGCATGCGATTGTTAGTTTAGGCTTTCGTGGAGAGGCATTAGCTTCGATTGCTGCGGTATCACGTTTAACGTTGACCAGTAGCCAAGATGAACAAGGCGTGGGTTATCAGGTTGAAGTGAATGGAACTGCATTTGATCATCAACAAATACAGGCTGTTGCAGCACAAAAAGGTACACATATTCGTGTACAAGATTTATTTTTCAATGTGCCTGCGCGCCGAAAGTTTTTAAAAAAAACAAGTACAGAATTTGGGCATATCGAAGAAATAGTCCGCCGTTTGGCTTTGACTCATTTTGAAATTCGTTTTGTACTCGAACATAACGATAATATTCGTTTAAATTTGCCGATTGCTGATAGTGGTGAATTACGTTATCAGCGTGTCCAGCAGTTATTAGGTCAACAGTTTATTCAAAATGCATACTGGATCGATGCTGAAAGTATCAATATGCGTTTGTCAGGTTGGTTAGGGCATCCTTCCGACGCACGAGCACAGGCTGACATGCAATATGTGTATGTAAATGGTCGTATTGTCAAAGATAAAACTATTTCACATGCGTTACGTATGGCCTATGAAGGAATTTTGCATGGGCATCAACATTCATCTTATTTATTGTTTTTAGAGGTTGATCCTGAAAATATTGATGTGAATGTGCATCCAACCAAACATGAAATTCGTTTTCTGAACCAGCGTGAAGTACATGAGTTTGTACGGCATTATGCCAAAGCAACCTTGTCTCAATTTCAAACTGCAACTGCTGATTTAGCACAAGCGATGAAAACAGATGAAGCTGAGGCAGAAAATTTTAATTATCAGCCTCAGCCAAAATACCAAGAACAATTCAATTTACATCGAGCAGTAGCAGAGCCTGAGCGACAAGCCAATCAGCAGGTTGTTGTTTCGACAGATTTACTCACTGAGTTTAGTCAAAGCCGCCCACAGGCAGTACAGTACAATTCAACACCTCAAGAACCACGTTATAATGGCTCTGCACAGTTAAATAATGCACTCAAAAGCTATTTAGCGCCTTTACGTGAAGAAACCGAAGATGGAAATGATCAAGGCCCATCACGTGTGGATGAGTTTCCTTTGGGAATTGCAATCGCACAACTGCATGGCATCTATATTTTGGCGCAAAATACTGAAGGCCTGATTATTGTGGATATGCATGCGGCACATGAACGTATCTTGTTGCAGCAGATGAAGTCGGCATGGGATAAACCTGAGTTTTGGATTTCGCAACAACTGCTGATCCCTAAAGTTGTTTCCATTACTCGTATGCAAGCCACACGTATTGAAGATTTACAACCACAATTAGAACGTTTGGGTTTGGAAATTGATCAATACGGCGATGATCAGGTGATTGTGCGTGGTGTGCCTGCCATTTTGCATAAAGCTGACTTTAGTAATTTAATTCCAGAATTACTAAATGATCTTGATCCAAATGATGAAGCTAGGGGGCTATTACAAAAACGTGATGAGCTTCTTGCTGGTATGGCGTGTCATGGAGCTGTAAGAGCACACCGACAACTCAGTCTTTCGGAGATGAATGCTTTATTACGCCAAATGGAACAAACTGAATTTGCCAGTCAATGTAATCATGGGCGTCCAACTTGGCGCGCATTTCCATTGCATCAATTAGATAAATTATTTGCTCGAGGAGAGTAGTTTTACATGTCAAATCAATTGCCCGTCATCAATCTAATGGGGCCTACCGCAAGTGGTAAAACAGCATTGGCATGCGAACTCTATGAACGCGGTAATTTCGAATTGATTTCTGTGGATTCAGCTTTAGTTTATAAAGATATGGATATTGGGACTGCTAAACCCACAAAAGAAGAGCAACAACAATATCCGCATCACTTAATCGATATTATTAGTCCATTGGACGTATATTCAGCAGCACAATTTGTTGAAGATGTTTGCCCATTAATTGATGACATGCATTCGCGTGGCAAAACACCAATTTTAGTGGGCGGTACAATGCTATATTTTAAATCGCTACTTGAAGGATTAGCTGATAATCTACCAAATGCGGATCAAAGTATTCGTGATGCGATTCTTGCTAAAGCTAATCTTGAAGGCTGGCAGTCTGTTTATGATGAATTGGCTTCAGTTGATCCAATTGCTGGACAAAAATTCAAAGTTTCAGATAAACAAAGAATTATTAGGGCATTAGAAGTTTACCGAATTACAGGTGAACCAATAACAAAACTACAGGCAGAGCAGCCTAAAAATCAACCATATCGTTACATATTTCATAATTACGCATTGATGCCAGATCGGGTAGAATTACATCAACGCATTGAGCAACGTTTAAGCAAAATGTGGAGTATTGGATTTTTAAATGAAGTAGAGGAATTAATTAGAAAATACGATTTAAATGATAATTTACCATCCATGCGGTCTGTGGGTTATCGTCAAGCTTTAGATTTTTTATTAAAAAGTGACCTAAGTCTCAAAAATAAAGTAGAAATGGAGAACAAAGCATTATTTGCGACACGGCAACTTGCCAAACGTCAATACACTTGGTTACGTTCTTTGCAAGAAATACACGATTTTAAAACTTACGTGACGATAAAGCAGGCGAAAGAAGACTTGCGAAACTTCTTTGGATAAAGCAAAATTCGCAGGCTGTCTTTTTATAATTTTTAGTTGAAAAATAAAGATAGTTTTTTTGCGCTGATTTAAAATTTTTTTGGAGTTAAAAATGTCTAAAGGTCAAACTTTACAAGATCCGTTCTTAAATTCTCTCCGTAAAGAACGTATTCCAGTTTCTATTTTCCTCGTGAACGGTATTAAATTACAGGGGCATATTGAATCTTTTGATCAATATGTAGTTTTATTAAAAAACACTGTAAGTCAAATGGTTTATAAACACGCGATTTCTACAGTTGTACCTGCGCGTAATCCACGTCCAGCTGGCGCACAAGGTGCTACTGGTGGTTTCCCTGCACAAGGTGCTACTGGTGGTTTCGGTGGTCAAGGTTCTACTGGCGGCTTTGGTGGTCAAGGTGGCTTTGGCGGTCAAGGTGGTGGCTTCGGTGGTCAAGGTGGCTTCGGTGGTCAAGGTGGCTTCGGTGGTCAAGGTGGCTTCGGTGGTCAAGGTGGCTTCGGTGGTCAAGGTGGCTTCGGTGGTCAAGGTGGCTTTGGTCATCAAGGTGGCTTCGATGGCGAAACTAAATTTGAAGATGGTCAAGAAGACGAAAATAATCGTTAATTGATCTATGATCTTTTAAAAAAGCCAGTCTAATAATAGACTGGCTTTTTTTTATGTTTTTACATAGCTAGAAAAAACTATGGAAATGATTGTTGCAGCTGCATGTTGTAGTGTATTGGTCTCGATTCTTTTAAAATATCTAAAAGCAAAAGGTTTTGATGTTTTTCAAATCATTGCATGGAATTATTTGAGTGCCAGTCTTTTATGCTTTTATTGGTTTAAAACCGATATTAGCCATATTTCTCTCAATAATACGCCTTGGTGGTTAATTCTTGTTTTAGGTCTATTATTACCAAGTATATTTTTATGTTTAGCCAAATCGCTACAATTCGCAGGTATCTTAAAAACTGAAATTGCCCAACGGTTAGCGGTAATACTCTCGTTATTATCAGCTTATTTTGTTTTTGGTGAGCAATTTAGCCAATTAAAATTAATTGGGGTAGTTTTCGGAGTTATTGCAATTTTAGCGATCATTATAGGACAGGCCACAGAGCAGGCAAGTAAAGGCATGAGCTTAAAATCAGCCTTATTTTTGTTTAGTGTTTGGGCGGGTTATGCAGCCATTGATGTATTACTAAAATATAGCAGTAGTTTAGGTTTACAGTTTGCGGTCACGCTAAATTTAACTTTTATTACAGCCTTTATTTTATCTATCACTTATATCGCCATTACCCAACCGAACTGGCAACCTAAAAACATTTTTATGGGATTATGTTTGGGTGTACTGAACTTTGCCAATATTGCTTTGTATGTTAAAGCACATATGATTTTCAAAGAAACCCCAGCCATTGTCTTTGCTGGTATGAATATCTTGGTAGTGGTATTAGGTGTAATCAGTGGCGTGGTGTTATTTAAAGAACGTTTAAAAGCTTATACCTGGATTGGATTAATCAGTGGTATTGTTGCAGTCATGTTATTGGCTAAAGCAATGATGAATTAAAACAATGGGAGTAAATTGAGTCACTCCCATTGGATGAGGGATTATTATAAACGTGTAAAAACAACCTCATCAGATAGTCGTGATTTAGGTAATTTGGCATTAAAGTCATTTTCGCTACGATAGCCGAGTGAAACAATAACAGATGCTTTTAAGCCTTTTTCAGTTAACTCGAATTCTTTATTGATTAACTCTCTGTCAAATCCTTCCATTGGTGTTGCATCAATGCCTTCTAGACCTGCAGCAAAAAGGAGTTGTCCAAGTGCAAGGTAAGTTTGATTTTCCATCCAAGCAGGGAGATTTTTTAATTCATTACGATAGAATTCAACATAACCTTGGCGAGTATCTCGTTGACCTTGTTTAGCTGTCTCATCTTTAAAACGACCACTGACATCATCTTGCTGTAATAGTTGTTCTAAGTATTCAGCAGAAATATCAGTACGCGTGCAAAATACTAAGGTGTGGGAAGAGTTTAAAACTTTAGCAGCGTTATAGATGTAATTGCCTGTTAAAGCTGATGCAATACGTTGTTTAGCTTCATCTGTTTCAGCAATTAAAAAATGCCAAGGTTGAATATTTACTGAAGAAGGGCTGAAACGTAAAATTTCGAGTAGTTTTTCAAATTGTGCTTGAGGAATTTTTTTCTCTGCATCATAAGCTTTTGTGGCGTAACGTGTTTTTGCTGTAGCTAAAGTATCCATCCGTCATTAACTCGATTTAAAAATTTAATTTATTCTACTTGATCTAAATTTCACTAAAAGTAGCTAAATGTGATTTCTATATAGATTTAAGTCGTATGTGAGTGAGTTAAAGTGTTTAAAGCTTTGATAAAGTGTAAGGAGTTAAAGCTGATAAATGTTTTATAAAATTATTGGATTAAAAGAAGGTAAGGAGTGAGTAGAACTGCAAAAATGATTAATAAAACCACTGTTTAAAATCTAATTGATAATTTTTTTGCTCATTCAGTTCTAAAATCCAAGCGGAATCTTCTCGCCAATCACCTAAAACAATACGTTCTTTATTCAATACTTGATGAATTTCAGGGCGATGGGTATGACCATGAATTAAATAATCGACTTCAGTCATGACATTTTCAACTGCTTTTGCATTTACATCCATTATGTCATAGCTTTTTAGTTGTTTGGTTTCACTACTCTTTTTCCGAAAACCATTTGCAAGTTTCTGCCTGAAACTTAGAGGGGTTCGCTTTATCAGCCCTAATAGAACAGGATTACGAATCACTTTACGAAAACGTTGATAGGCAACATCGTCAGTACAGAGTGCATCGCCATGTTCCAAACGGAAGGTATGTTGCTGAATCTGTAGGCTATAAACGTCTGGCAATAGAATACCGTTAAATTGCTTTAAGAATTTTTGACCTAAGGCGAAATCACGATTGCCTACTTGGAAATATACTTGGTTATTTGCTTCGGTAAATCGTTGTAAGGCAGTTACAATTTCATCTAACCATAGGGCAGTGTAATCGTCACCAATCCAAGCATTAAACCAATCACCTAAAATATAGAGTTGAGTGTTTTTATCTTGATATTGTTTCAATAAAGCCAAAAACCCTCGAACGAGTCGAGGGTGATCAGGTGACAAATGTAGATCTGAAATAAACAGATAAGTCACAAAGAATCCTGTCGGATAAAATTATTCAGAGATAATTTTAGCAGATTCGATCACAACGTTCTCTAAAGGAACATCTGCATGGTAACCACGGTTACCTGTACGTACGCCTTTGATCGCTTCTACAATATCAAGACCTTCAACAACTTTACCAAATACTGCATAACCCCAGCCTTGTGCTGTTTTACCAGTATGGTTTAAGAAAGAGTTGTTTTTAACATTGATAAAGAATTGAGCAGATGCTGAGTGCGGAGCTTGAGTACGCGCCATTGCAATTGTGCCTTCATCGTTGCTTAAGCCGTTATCAGCTTCGTTTTCGATTGAATCACGTGTTGCTTTTTCTTTGAAGTTTTCATCCATGCCACCGCCTTGGATCATGAAACCATCAATCACGCGGTGGAAAATTACGCCGTCATAGAAACCGTCACGTACATATTCTAAGAAATTTGCAACCGTTTTTGGTGCTTTTTCAGCGTTAAGCTCAAGAACAATACGACCTTTGTTGGTGTTTAATTCGACTTGAGGAAAACTCATTACATTAATCTCCTAAACATGGGCAAATTGACCATGGGTTTTTGGTTGAGAGAAGCATAAGCAAACTGTAAACTACAAGGCAAGTAAAAAACGTTAAAATCTTTCATAAATAGTAAAGATTGCGTTTTTATTTCCCATTTTTAACTGTAAGAAGTGATTTACACCCTATGAAGCCAAATGATGTTGTTTCTGAACTGCCAAAGACCCCGACGCCGAATACTCATGCCTCTGTCGATGCCGCGCAGCAAGAACAACAGGCAGGCTTAGATTTTGTTCGTCAAGTGATTACCGACGATCTTAAAGAAGGGCGTACCCAAAAAGTAGTAACACGTTTTCCACCTGAGCCAAATGGTTATCTTCATATTGGTCATGTCAAAGCAATTTGTTTGAACTTTGGTATTGCTGAAGAATTTGATGGTCTATGTAATTTACGTTTTGATGATACAAACCCAGATGCCGAAGAACAAGAATATGTTGATGGTATTGCCAATGATGTGAAATGGTTAGGTTTTAACTGGAATGGTGAGCCTCGCTATGCTTCAGGTTATTTTGATCAACTTTATACATGGGCTGTTCAATTAATTGAACAAGGTGATGCTTATGTTGATTTGCAAACCCCAGAAGAAATTAAGTTGAACCGCGGTAATTTCGTTGAACCTGGTAAAAATTCTCCATACCGTGATGCAACGGTTGCCGATAACCTAGCGCGCTTTGAACAAATGCGTAATGGTGAAATTCAGGAAGGCGGTGCTGTTCTACGTGCCAAAATTGATATGGCCAGCCCGAACGTGCATATGCGTGATCCGATTCTTTATCGTGTATTACATTCAGAGCATCACCAAACCGGTGATAAATGGAAAATGTACCCAATGTATGACTATGCGCATCCATTGTCAGATGCAATTGAAGGTATTACCCATTCACTCTGTACTTTAGAATTCCAAGATCATCGTCCATTCTATGACTGGATTGTAGAAAAAGTGCACTCGCAGGCTGTACCACGTCAGTACGAGTCTTCTCGTTTAAACATCGATTATACCATTACCTCTAAACGCAAATTGCGTAAATTGGTTGAAGGCAATCATGTACATGGCTGGGATGATCCGCGTATGCCAACAGTCGTTGGGATGCGTCGTCGTGGTTTTACTGCAGAAGGCTTACGCGATTTCTGTAAACGTGTTGGTGTCTCGAAAACTGATGGTATTGTGGATGTGGCAATGCTTGAGTTCTGTATTCGTCAGTCTTTGGAAAATGCCGCAGCGCGTGGTATGGCAGTATTGAACCCATTAAAAGTAACCTTGACCAATTTACCTGAAGAATTAGATTTAACTCATGCACGTCATCCAAATGTGGATATGGGCGAACGTATCATTCCTTTAACACGTGAACTTTATATTGATCGTAAAGATTTTGAAGAAGTACCACCAAAAGGCTTTAAGCGTCTGATTCCAGATGGTGAAGTGCGTTTACGTCATGCTTATGTGATCAAATGTGATGAAGTGATTAAAGATGCTCATGGTGAGGTGATTGAACTTAAATGTTCAATTGACCCTGAAACTTTAGGTAAGAATCCTGAAGGTCGTAAGGTAAAAGGTGTGATTCATTGGGTTTCTGCGACCAAAGGTGTACCTGCGGAAGTTCGTATTTACGATCGTCTATTTACAGAAGCTGCACCAGACGCAGATGATGATTTCTTGGCAAATCTAAATCCTGAATCATTAAAAGTTGTTCAAGCAGTGATTGAGCCTGCTTTGGCACAAGCGAAACCTGAAGATCGTTTCCAGTTTGAACGTGAGGGTTACTTTGTTGCGGATCAACATGATCATCAAGCTGAAAAACCAGTGTTTAACCGTATTCTAGATCTAAAAGATAGCTTTAAAGTAGAGAAGAAATAACCTTTAGGTGAATTTGAACTCTTTTTAGCTCGACGAATTTAGTTTAGACATGAAAAAGCCCAATTTAAAATTGGGCTTTTTTTATTATATTATGGATTTATGTGATAGAAATAAATAATCATTGAAATAAGTAAAGCCGTCGACATGAATAAATAAGTATTGATTGAGTGAAAACTTTTTATTAACTTGATCATATTTTTATTCCAACTAAAAGAGTATGAATGAATAATGTTATTTTATTGTTTTTTTAGAAAATAGCTTGCGAGTAGTGTCGTTACTTATTGGTCTTAATGTTTGTTTCTGTAATAAAATTTTAATAAGTGTAATATTCTATTTTTCAAATAACTAATTTAAGTTAGGCAAATAGTATGTCTAAATTTATCATAAACATACTATTTTTGAGTCTTGAATTTAATAATTAAGTTTTTCTAAAAAAACTTCAATAATTGCCCTACATTTACTTTCTAATTGTTCAGCATAATCTAAATTAGCTTGTCTTAATTGAGGAATGGATAAACCTGCATGACGTATCTCACAAGTATGACCAATCAACCATTTTTCAAAACTGTGCTGAGTAATTTCAAGATGGAATTGTAAAGCTAGAATATTATTTCCCACAGCGAATGCCTGATTTGGATAAATTTCTGAGCTAGCGAGTAAAGTTGCTTGTGATGGTAAATCGAAAGTATCACCATGCCAGTGTAAGACATGAATATTTTCTAATGCTGATAATGGGTTTTGATCAACATTTTTTATTTCTAATGGGCTCCAACCAATTTCTTTTTGATGACCTGCGTAGACTTTTGCACCTAATGCGTGTGCAATTAATTGTGCACCTAAACAAATACCAATAGTTGGTTTATTCGCATTCAAGCGTTGCTTGAGGCTTTCAATCTCTTCTATAAGAAAAGGGTAGTCTTCAGTTTCATAAACACCAATTGGTCCACCAAGAATAATGGTAAGACCTTCATAATTTAAAGCAGGTTTAAGATCATCTACACCCGCTTCGAAATAACGAACACGGAAACCGAGTTGATAAAAAATATCTTCTAATGAACCTAAATCTTCAAAGGCAAGATGCTGAATTGCATAAACTGTTTTAGGCAAAGAAATTGAAGTATCCATAATCTGTGTAATCACTATAAATAGAGCTTAGTTAAGGCATTTTTTGTTCAAGCCAAGAAAATAAATCCTGATAGACTTTCTCTCGCACAGGTGGTGCAGATAAGACCAAATCATGTAAGCCATTTTTGATTGCTAAGGTTTGTACATCACCTTTCATTTTCTTCGCATTGTGAGTCATATCTTTGACATCTAAAATCACATCACTTTGCTGTGCGTCAACACCCCATTTTTTTGGATATTTGGATTGGTGTGAATGCATAATCAAGGTTGGAATATTTAAACTAATACCACGATGGATTTCTTTTTGTGCTTCATGTATCGCATGTACAAAGCATAAGTCTACAAAAGGCATCGATTTAGGTTTCCACTCTAAATTGAAAGTCCATTCGCCATAAAATGCTTTATGTAGGCTTGGTGTATACCATTGATTTAAGCCACTCGGGAATTTTGCATTTGGTAAACGTTTGCCAACTTCACTTAATAAGGGAATACCAACTTTTTTCTCTATTACACTTTTATAGAAATCGTAAAATGGACTGTTGGTCCATAAAGCTTTAATGAGTCGATGGTCTGGATAGTGTGCGGCATAAAGTGTAGTAATTAAACCGCCTGTAGAATGTCCTGCAAGTAAAACTTGGTTATGGTTTTCTTGACCAATAATTTCTAGTGCTTTACTGATCTCAGCATCATATTCACGTAAGTCGAGTAGATAATAAAACTTCTGATGCGGTAATTTTGAGCGACCATATTTTCTGAGATCGAGAGCATAAAAATCATAACCATGCTGGTTAAATTGCTCTGCCATTTCTGTTTGAAAGAAGTAATCACAGAAACCGTGGATATATAGAACTGCTTTCTTGGTGGCTTGAACTGCTTTCTTACGAACTAATGTTGCAACGACTTTACCATCATAATCATCAGCAAAATTTAAAGTGAGTTGCTGATAATCTTCTCCTAGTATATCTGTTTGATATTTATATGAATTTAAACTGTTCATTTTTATATCTAATCTGAATTAATTAAGAAACACATTAAATGAAAATGTTTGGATGTCAATGTAAAAATGAGATACAAACAGTTCTCAAAATCAGTTTGAGTTTTTACTTTTACAAAAAAATCGTTAAGCTATGTGCTGTTGTTTTTGACTGAAGAAATTATGAAACAAGAGACTGCACTGAAGTTACTTAAAGCTGGGGAAAATGTTTTTTTAACAGGTTCCGCGGGTGCAGGAAAAACCTATACGCTTAATCAATATATTCACTATCTTAAAGCGCGAAAAGTCCCCGTTGCGATTACGGCTTCTACAGGGATCGCGGCTACGCATATGAATGGAATGACCATTCATACATGGGCAGGGATTGGGATTAAAGATCGTTTGAATGATGATGATCTGAAGCGTATGAAAGAGCGTAAATATTTAAAAGAGCATTTAGAAAATGCCCAGGTCTTGATTATTGATGAAATTTCAATGCTGCATGCCAAACAGCTCAATTTAGTCAATCAGGTACTTAAATACTTTAAAGAAAGTGATGAGGCTTTTGGTGGAATTCAAGTCATCGTTGCAGGTGACTTTTTTCAGTTACCACCAGTAGGTAAGAAGGATGAAAGCAATCGAGATAAATTTTGCTTCATGTCTGAGGCTTGGGTTGAAGCAAAATTCCGAGTTTGCTATTTGACTGAGCAACACCGTCAGGATGATGAAATTTTAAATCAGATATTAAATGCGATTCGAGCACAGAGCATTCAGCAGAATCATATTTTTGCATTACAACAATCACGTCAGCATGATATTGGTGAAACCTTTACCCGTTTATACACACATAATATGGATGTGGATAATATCAATTATCTGCATTTGAACGAAATTGAGAATGAAAGTCATCAATTTAATGCTGTTTTAGATGGTAATGAAAAATTAATCGAAACACTGAAGTCCTCGGTACGCGCACCTGAAGAATTGACACTTAAAAAGCATGCCAAAGTGATGTTTGTCAAAAATAACTTTGATATGGGTTATATCAATGGCAGTTTAGGTGAAGTGATTGGTTTTGAGGAAGATGATAAACAAGGGATTTTACCAAAGGTCAAATTGACAGATGGAACGACATTACTCGTTGAGCCAGAAACATGGTCAATTGAAAATGAAGCAGGCAAGGTGATTGCTAGTTATCAGCAAATTCCTTTACGTTTGGCGTGGGCGATTACCATTCATAAAAGTCAGGGTATGACTTTAGAAGCAGCAGAAATTAATTTAACGCATACTTTTGAAAAAGGTCAGGGCTATGTCGCTTTGTCTCGATTAAAGTCACTGACTGGACTGAAATTACTTGGGTTTAATGAACAAGCATTAGAGTTGGATAGTTTAGCAATTAAAGCAGACCGCCGTTTTCAGGAATTATCGACTGAAGCAGAAGTGAACTTTGAAAATATTGATCTAACGCCACAGCATAATGCCTTTATTCGTCATTGTGGCGGTACGCTGAATGCAACTGAAATTGCACGTAATGAGAAAAAACTTTCGAAAGGCGAAAAACAAAATTATGCAGCAGCAACTTTAGAGGAAACGCGTGCTTTATTTGAAGATGGATATGAAATTGAAGACATTGCCCATGAGCGAGGGCTAACGCCTGCAACGATTATTAACCATCTCGCACGATTGCATAAAGAACAAGGATTAGATATTTCTATTGCTAACCCTGGTGAAGAAGTCGTTGAAGAAGTTCGTAAGATTTATAAACGGTTACACAAACGTAAAAATCCTGAGCATTTTACCGATGATGGTTCCATTAAGTTACGTCCAATTGTGGAAGCTACAAGTCCGCGCATGGCTTATGATCAAGTACGTTTAGCATTACTGTTTATTGAATAAGGGATTTAAATGCCTCATCTGATTGCAAATTATTCAGCAAATTTAGCTGATCTTGATCAGCAAAAACTTCTTAAGCTAGTCAATACAGTATTGGTTGAGACTGGATTATTTAGTGCCCATGATATTAAGTCGCGCATTTTTAAAGATGAGGTATTTTTAATTGGGTTGGAGGATCATCAAGAAGCTTATGTTCATCTAAAACTTTATATTTTGAGTGGACGAACTCAAGTTCAGAAGCAAGCAGCAGGTGAGGTATTACTCCGATTGTTAGAACAAAAAGGTTATCTAAAAAATGAGGCTGAATATTCAATTCAATTATGTGTTGAAGTGATTGATATGCCAAAAGAGAATTATTTTAAGGCGACGATTTAATTTTTATTGGAAAAACGCAATTCTGATCAAGTCTGTATGTTGTGAATCTGGCAAATTAACCTTTATCAAATGAATTGAGTTAAATGTATGTCGCTATATGATCAGAAGTTGCAACGTGTATGTGAGTACATCCAGCAACATCTAGATGATGAGCTAGATTTGAATACGTTGAGTCAAGTTGCATCACTATCTAAATTTCATTTCCATCGCATTTTTGTAGCGAATACAGGTGTGAATCTGATGAAGTTTATTCAGTTGTGTCGTTTAAAACGAGCATCATTTCAACTTGCATTTTCTACTGACACCAAAATTATTGATATTGCTTTACAGTCTGGTTTTGATAGCCCTGAAGCATTTAGCCGCGCATTTAAACGTTCATTTGATCAAACCCCAAGTGCTTTTAGAGAACAGCCGCGTTGGTCGTCTTGGCATGAAAGGTTTGTTTTTTCTTTACCTCCGAGAGAAATTATGATGAATGTTAATATTGTAGAAAGAGCAGAAGAGAAAATAGCATTTATTTCTCATCACGGCGCACCAGAACGTGTATTTGAAACGGCAGCACAATTTATTCAGTGGCGCAAAGAAACGGGATTATCTCCTATAGCAAAAAGCCGCACCTACGGTATTCCATTTTCTGACCCTGAACAGACTTTAAGTGATGAATTCCGTTTTGATATTGCTGGAACAATCACGGCGGATATCCCTCAAAATACATACGGTGTAAGCACAGGTACTCTTCCCAAAGGCAACTATGCCGTGATTCGGCATTTGGGCAGTCACGATAATATTAAAGACAGTGTTTACTATCTATATCGGGACTGGTTACCACAATCAGCGCTTGAAGTAGGGGATTTTCCCGTCTTTTTTCACTACCACAACTTTGTTCATGATGTAGATGAATGTGATTTGATTACAGACATTTATTTATTATTGAAATAGGGTTTAAGCTCTGCTAATGAGGCAGAGCTGAATTATAAAATTTCAATGTCTACATATTGCTGAATTAAATTATCATCGAGCATATGAATATAATCTAAAAAAGCAACATTAAAGCTTCCAACTGTTTGAGCATGGTCATATGCCAGTTTGCCTGCAATAGCAAAATGAATATGTGCAGCAAGCGCCGCAATGGTTGAATTTGTTACTGCATGATAAGCGGCGGTTAATGCACCTAGAGCGCATCCTGTTGCAGTAATTTTAGGCTGTAAATGGCAACCACCATTTACTTTGAATACCATATTCAATTGTTTGGAAATGATATAGTCAGATTCACCAGAAATCGCAACACACTCAGTATGCTGTAACAAGCTTTTTGCTTGAGCATAAACATCATGGCTATTTAATGTGCTATCAACACCTTTAGATTGAACTTGACTACCTGCTAAAGTACTTATTTCAGAGGCATTGCCGCGGATAATGGTGGGTTGAAACTTGAGTAATTGATCAACAGTTTCACTACGCCATTTCAGGATTGATCCATAGCCAACAGGATCGAGTACCCATGGTCTTTGTTGCTGTTGTGCTGTTTCAGCAGAAATGAGCATCGCTTGAGTTTGTTCAGTCGTCGGTGTACCAATATTGATGCTTAAAGCTGCACAAATGTTTGTAAAATCTGCTGCTTCAAATGGATTGTCGATCATTGCGGGCGATGCACCAGCTGCAAGTAAGATATTTGCGACGTAATTATTGGCGACACTATTGGTAATACATTGTACCAATGGGGCTTGTTGCTGAAGAGCTTGCCAAGCTTCAATCACTTGTTCAATGAGTTGTTGTTTTTGTGACATTCATCACCCCTTAAAAATTTTAAAAAATAATAGTTTAACGCGTAAAGTAGTGGTCTTGATGCTTACATCGACGACAAATCAATGATACATAGTCTGTAGCATCATAATCGACTACAAGATCATTTGAACCGCAATACATGCAACGCTTTACTGCATAAAAATTTAAACGAGGTTCGATCTTGCGCCAAGATTTCCAGACAGGCTGAATAAAAACACTCTCGTCATAACCCAAAAATTTAAATAATAATACTTCGCTCATTTTACTAAATGGAATGGTGTATGGGCGAGGTAATGTCGTGGTTTCCCAACGTTCAGCCAAAGCGCGTTCACGATATTGTTCTAATGTCTTTTTGAGTAAGTTTGTATTAATAAATTTATCGTTTCTTGGCTGCAATGCTTTTTGCTTATAGAGGTACTCTAACGCAGTTTGAATTAAGTAAAAAATTTGACCCACTGCGAGTCCTTCCATCAAGCGATAGCAAAAGGCCTGAAAGGAGCGATTACCTGCAATTTGAATTCCCCAAGTTCTACAATAAAACTGCATGAACTGTACGATTTCTTGATAAAGAATCGAATATAAAGCATCTTTAACTTCATCAGTCGTTTTGAAGGGAATACCTAAACTTAGATTCTCATAAAACCAATGGCGCAATTGTTGGGTTACACTAAACAGACTCGGATCAGAATAACCATCAAGCCTAAGATTAAGATAAAAATGTTCTGTTTCTAGGCTCGAGTCTTGTGATTTAAAGATGCCTAATTTGAGTAACTCTTGAACGAGTTGATTTTGAAATAAATAATTGGGGGTGAAATCATGATATTTAATGTTCTTCCAGTGGATTAATTCATCATGCTGTACATCTTCACGAGCATAATTGTCCAATAAACTTAGTAAAAATAATTTATGCATAAAGCTGAGTTGATTCAGGCTATAAATCACTTCATCTTTGACTTTGTATTTACGTTGTTCTTGTAAAATGGTTTGTTGAGTTTGTTTTTTGCGCTGAGCGGTGCATTGAGCACAATGGCAATTCAGTTTGCTGTCACTTTTAAATACACGATGTTGGCAATGACTACATTCATGAAATTGGAATTCTTGCGAGTATTGCTCAGCTTCAATCCAGAACATGGATGCTTGGCACAATGGACAATGGCTACTTTCATCTAACTGCTTCTGCAGAATCTGTAAATCCATTGACAATAAACCTATATAACCACGAAATAAAAGGATTATACATTGCTCGTGCTCGGAATGAGAAAAAGATTATTTGCACTGAAAAAGTAGTTTTGTATTGAGATTTAATCCACTGAATTTTATATAAAAGCTAAGCAGGTGGCTTATCCATTTTTTAAAATATGGTAAATTTCTATCCCAATTAAAAGATGTTATTAAGTTTGTTTATAGAAGTAGAAAGGGATAAGGATGAATAATCAAATATTGTTGAAATGCTCTATTGCATTAATTGCTTGTTTTACAAGTATTCTCTCATATGCAAGTACAATTGAAGGCTATTGGCGCAGTATTGATGATCGGACAGGCGAACAACTGACCATCATTGAAATCAGGAAAGCAGCGGATAACACTTATCGCGGAAAAATCGTTTATATCTATCCGAATGCGCAAGGGACGATTGTAACACATTGTGTTAACTGTCCACCGCCATATACAGGAAAGCCACGTTTAGGTTTAGAAGTTTTAACTGGTTTGGTTGAAGACCCCAATAAAGCAAATAGTTTTATTAATGGGCGTATCTTAGAGAGCAAAACTGGAAAAGTGTACAAAGGTAAAGCTCGATTAAATGCAGATGGTAAGCATTTAAATATGCGCGGTTATGTTGGAATTTCGGCTTTGGGTAGAAATACGGTTTGGATACGTACAGATAGTGCGAACCCGTAATCATTTCTTTTTTAATATGTGAATTGCTTAAAATTCATTGTGATTTTAAGCAATTAAATATCCATTCGTCTTGTTGACTGTCTAAGAACATTGGAATAAAAATGTATATCAGATGGATCTATTTTGCATTAGGGAGCAGATTATGCAAAAAAACTCACTCATGAAAGGACTCGTGGGAATTTCATTTGCCCTATTCGCAACTGCTAATTTCGCGGCGACACCTGAAGGCTTTTGGAAAAGTATTGATGACCGTACGGGTGAACAGCTTTCAATCGTAGAAATTAAAAAGAAACCTGATAATACTTATACAGGAACAATTGTATATCGTTACCCAGTACCGGGTGGTGGCACGGTATTAACCAATTGTGTCAAATGTCCTGAGCCTTTCAAGAACAAACCTATTTTAGGACTTCAGATCGCATCAGGTTTGAGAGAAGATCCTAAAAATCCAAACCATTATATTGACGGAAAAGTACTCGAACCTAAAACGGGCAATGTTTATAAAGGTAAAGCTCAGTTAAGTGCTGATGGTAAACGTTTACGCATGCGCGGATATATGGGGATTTCTGCTTTAGGTCGTACCCAAGTTTGGATTAGGACTGACAGTGCCAATCCTTAACCCTGTTGAACAAATAAATTTGGTTCAATATCAGGGTTTATATCTTAATGAATTGATGTCTAATCGTCTTTTAGTCATTTTATGAATTCATTTATGTAGATCAGTTTCAATGCTTTGATATTGAATCAGAGAGGTTTTTTATGCTCTATCCTAAGAGATCGAGCATAAAAAAGATTTTCCTTATTCAAAACGTTGAGGCTTCTATGTATAAAAATTCATTAAAGAAATGCCTAATCGGAATGGCGTTGATAATTACAAGTGTTGGTAGTTATGCAAGTTCAATCGAGGGTTACTGGAAAAGTATAGATGATCGTACGGGTGAGCAGCTTTCAATTGTCGAAATTAGAAAAGGCACTGACGGTTATTATCATGGCAAAATTGTCTATCGTTACCCCAATGCACACGGTATTAAGTTAGCCAATTGTGTTAAATGCCCTGAGCCATATACCAATCATCCAATCCTTGGCTTAGAAATCTTATCAAAGCTCAAAGATAATCCTGAAAATCCAGATGCGTATATTGATGGTAGAATAATGGAACCAACCAGTGGTCGGATTTACAAGGGCAAGGCACTTGTAACGAGTGATGGTAAGCGCTTACGGATGCGTGGCTATATGGGGATCTCGGCTTTAGGGCGGACCGTGGTTTGGCTAAGAACGGATCATGCCAATCCTTAAAAATCTTGTAAATTGAGAGAAATGTGAAGAATCTATTTTGTATTGAAAAAATAATGTTATTGATTACATGAATTATATCAGTTAGATAAGTTGTTTTTTAAGCAAAAGAACGCACCAGTAGAGTGAAAGTTCTAATGAAGTGTGATAAGTTTCAATAATTAAACCTATAAAGATGAATGGGTTAGTTTTTAAAAGACGGGGTTAGTATGCTAAATCAAATATTCATGAAGGGATTCATGGGGCTTTCTATTGCTTTTTTAAGCATGACGACCTATTCCGCTTCAATCGAAGGTTACTGGAAAAGTATTGAAGAACGTACAGGTGAACAGCTTTCAATTGTCGAGATTCGTAAAGGATCAGATGGTCGTTTTCACGGTAAAATTGTTTATCGCTATCCTAACGCTCGTGGTTTTTCATTGACTAACTGCATCAAATGCGCAGCACCAAATACAAATAAGCCATTGCTTGGTTTAGAAATTTTATCAGGTTTTAGAGAAGATCCAGATAAACCAGATGCCTATATCGATGGCCGAGTATTAGAGGCGAGCAGTGGTAAAGTTTATAAAGGTAAAGCGGTCGTAACGGGTGAAGGAAAACGTTTACGTATGCGCGGTTATATGGGCGTTTCTGCCTTAGGTCGTACAGTCGTCTGGTTACGAACAGATAGTGCAAATCCTTAATTAGTGTAATAAAAAAACCTCGAAAATATTTTCGAGGTTTTTTATTAAATGTAAAAGTTAAACAGGGCATGGTAAGTTTTCGTCCTCCTGACCGATTTTTTTGGCGTTGATAAGCGCTTGGACTTTTTTACTTGGTAATTTTTCTTTTCCAAGTTCGTCATAGGTATTCACGATATTCGTTACTTCTAAGCTGCTGAGTTCGATTCCTTCTGCTGTTAAAAAAACGGAAATGACATGATGATCCACACCTGCTTTTGCGAGATCATGGATCGCTTTAATATTTTCTAAACGATATAAGTGTGCTTTTAATTCCATTGTCTTAACCCTCGCTTGTTTTATTGTATTACCTACATTGGCATATAAACTTAAGCAATAACCGTGCACAAAATGTAAAGCGCATAAAAAAAATGTAATTCGAACCTTGGAATTTGGTTAATTTTGTAGCTTTTATTTAGAATTAGAAAATACTGTTGTTATTCTGTCTAAATAGAATTTCATTTTAATCAATTAATTTGAAAATTACTGAACTAAACCCCAATAAAAATACTTGAAACTAAGATATGGGCTTAAAGACAGCTTTTGTAAGTTGGCGTATGATCGACTAATCAAGAAGTCTTGATAACAAGACCATCCGACATGATGAATGATAAGGAATACTGATGAATATTGCAGCACAGCCTCCTGTACAAGCAGATCAAACGATTTATTTAAAAGATTATCAAAAGCCATCGTTCTTGGTTGAATCAATCAATTTAAATATTCAAGTTTATGATGATCATACGATTGTCGATTCTACACTGGTGATGAAGCGCCAGACTGCAGGTGAATTGGTTCTGTTAGGTCGTGATCTTGAATTGAAATCGGTTCAATTGAATGGGCAAACCCTTAGCGCTGAACAATATCATTTGGATACTGAACAATTGGTGATCACTGATGCACCAGATCAGGTCATTTTAAAAATCCAAGTCATTATTCATCCTGAATCGAACACTCAGCTTGAAGGGTTATATAAAGCAGGTGATTTATTCGTTACCCAAAATGAACCAGAAGGTTTCCGTAAAATCACCTTCTATCCAGATCGTCCAGATGTGCTTGCTGAGTTTACGACACGGGTAGAAGCAGATAAGAAATATCCTGTATTGCTTGCAAATGGTAACTTGTTGGAAACGGGTGAAGCTGGGGAAGGTCGTCATTTTGCAATTTGGCAAGATCCAACCAAAAAGCCAAGCTATTTATTTGCTTGTGTGATTGGTGATTTGGCGGTACTGAAAGATCGTTACACCACGTCGGAAGGTCGTGATGTTGCTCTCGAAATTTATGCAATCGAGAAAGATATTCCGAAATGTCACATCGCAATGGAAGCATTAAAGCATTCGATGCGTTGGGACGAAGAACACTATGGTCGTCCTTATGATCTCGATAATTATATGATTGTCGCCGTCAGTCAGTTCAACATGGGTGCGATGGAAAATAAAGGTTTAAATATCTTTAATACGTCTTGTGTGCTTGCCGATGAAGAATACACCACTGATGCTGCGATTATGCGAGTTCAGTCAGTCATTGCACATGAATATTTCCATAACTGGACAGGCAACCGAATTACCTGTCGTGACTGGTTCCAATTGTGTTTAAAAGAAGGCTTAACGGTTTTCCGTGATCAGTCTTTCTCTGAGGATTTACAATCAGCAGCCGTACAACGAATTGATGATGTAGCAGTATTGAAATCGCATCAGTTCCCAGAAGATGCTGGCCCATTATCGCATCCGCCGCGTCCAGATCATTTTGTGGAAATCAACAATTTCTATACCGCGACAGTCTATGAGAAGGGTGCTGAAATCAACCGCATGATGGCCACTTTATTGGGTAAAGAAAAATACCGTCAAGGGACTGATGAATATTTTCTGCGCCATGATGGGCAAGCGGTTACGGTTGAGGATTGGGTTGCTGCATTGAGCGCAGGTTCAGGTTTTGATTTATCTAACTTCCTCACTTGGTATAACCAACCTGGTACACCAAAGTTAGAAGCTAAAGGTGAATATGATGCCGCTGCACAGACTTATCGTTTAAGCTTCAAACAAAGCTTGAAAGCACATCCAAAATATCCAAATCTCAAAGCAGTGCCAATTCCTGTTGCTCTAGCATTATTTAAGGCCAATACAGGTGAGCAATATATCTTGCACAGTACTGATCTGTTTGTGAATGAGGTTAAAGATGGCGTGTATTTATTTGATCAAGATGAAGCAACAATTGAATTTACAGGTGTGACTGAGCAACCTGTAGCTTCGTTATTACGTAATTTTTCTGCCCCTGTGAATTTAGTCTTTGATTATTCCAATGATGATCTTGCATTTTTGATTCAGCATGAAACCAATGGCTTTAATCAATGGCAAGCGACACAAACCTTATTGGAACGTATTCTTTTAGAAGACCATAAGGTGGATACCTATATTCAGGCAATTAAAAATACCTTGCCAGACTTAGTGAATAAAGATCCGTTATTGGCATCGCGTTTATTTGATGTACCAAGTGAAAACTATTTAGGCAGTCGTATTGATCAAGACTATGAGCCTGAACTGATTCGTGAGAAGCGTGAAGCTGTGCTGGATCGTTTAGCACGTGATTTAGGTTCATTCTGGAAAGAGACTTATTTGGCCTTAGATCCAGACCAGCAAAAAGAGTTTTCTTTGGCAATGGGCGTACGTTCATTAAAGAATATCACTCTGAATATGTTGGCGCGCCAAGGCGATGAGTCTGTATTTGATTTGGCTTATGCGCAATACCAACAAACAGGCAATATGTCTGAGCGTTTAGGCGCATTACGTGTTTTAGTCTGGAATGATGCGCCACAAGCGCAGGCTGCACTTGCAGATTTCTATAACCGTTTTAAAGATGAAGCCTTATCTTTAGATCAGTGGTTTAGCATCCAAGCTTCGAATCCATGTGCGACAGCGAAAACGATTGAATACCTCACCAAACATGCGGATTATGATTTGGGTACACCAAACCGTATCCGTGCAGTGAGTGGTGGACTTGCTGCAAATCCAGTCAATACGTGGAGCTTTGGTGTTGATCATTTCATTGAGCTTGCCGCTTATTTGGATGAGAAAAACCCAATTTTAGGTTCGCGGTTATTACAAGTGCTGTCACGTTGGTACACCTTGGCTGAACCACAACGTAGTCAGGTGCAACAGGCGCTTAAGGCGTTGCAGCCTAAAGTAAAATCGAAAAATGTAGCAGAAACATTGAACAGTTTACTCAGTATTTAATTTACAGATTAAATGAATGCAAAAAGGATGTCGTCAGACATCCTTTTTTATTTGACAATTAATATTGTCAGAAATAGTATGGAAATCATTCGAATGTAACGGATGACTGCAATGGAAATAAAAACAATCACATTACCGACACGTCAAATTGAAGTTGAAGTGTATGCACCTGCACAAAGCTCTGAAAAAACGCCTGCGATTTTATTGCTACACGAGTTATTTGGTATCCTCGATGTCTATCGAGAAGATGCTCAAGACTTGGCTAATCGGGGCTATTTGGTTTACGTGCCTAATTTATTTAGTGGTGGTGCAGTCAAATATTGTATTCGTGCTATGGTGAGCAAGGCAGGACGTATCAATTCAGCGGACAGTGAAGTTAATCAAGAAATTCATGTATTACTCGATGCATTAAAGGCAGACCCAAGATCGAATGGTCGTTTAGGCATGTTAGGGCAGTGCTTAACAGGGGGCTATGTGATTCAGATGGCCAAGCGCGAAGATATGTTGGCACCCGTGGTTTATCATCATTCTTTGGGAATTGAAGGTGCAGGTGTACCGAAAAAAGAATCTTTAGATGAAGTGCGTATTTTACAAGGGCATTGGTCTACGGTTGATCCATTTTGTCCAGCAACTAAGCGCAATAAACTGATTCAACAATTGGGTGATCGAGTGGAAGCTTATACTTACAATATGCCACATGGTTTCCGCAGTGTTAGTCGTGGACTTCCAGAGGCTAAAGTCGTTTGGCAGCGCACGGTTGATTTTTTTGATCGAGAATTAAAACAAAATGCTTGATGAGTGATATGCTGATAAATAGATAATTTATAAGTATTTATATTCTAGAGAAATAGAAGAGAGGGGAACATGTCACATAAGTATGAATATGCTGGTTTCTGGATACGTTTTGCAGCATCAATAATTGATAACATCATTATTTTTGTTGCATTGATTCCATTAACCATGATTTTTGGTGGTGGCAATACCACAGTTGCCTCTGATGGTTTTTCATCATTCCAATTTATGTCTACGGCAGATTGGATTTGGCAAATTCTGTTTGCAGTATTTTTTGTATTTTGTTAGGTTAAATTTGCAGGTACGCCAGGAAAACGTTTACTACGTTTAAAAGTACTAGATGAAAGGACTGGTGAAAATATTACTGTTGGACAAGGAATTATTCGTTATATTGGTTATATCCCAGCAACATTAGCATTTTTTATTGGTTTAATCTGGGTGGCATTTGATGCGAAGAAGCAAGGCTGGCACGACAAAATGGCAAAAACTGTAGTGGTAAGAGAGCTTTAATTTAGCGCGAAATTTTATCATGTAATAAAAAATTCATACGATAGGGCTTGTGAATCAATTCGCATGTCCTATAATGCCGTTGAGTTTATTCACGGAGATCCTAAATGGGAAGTTGTTCGAGGTTCGGGTTTAATAAAGGATTAAGCCAAAGCGAATACTGAGCAAGTGAGCTATTTAGGTCGGCTATCTTGCAATGAGATAGCTTTGTTAAAAATATTCTAAACCCTTCTATAAAATTTTGCTGTACCCACAAAATTTATTGTATTGACTGCATCCTGTTTAGTTTCTCACCTAAAATGGGGAGAAGCCTATGTTTTTTCACGCTTCCATTCAATGGCTTGCTATTGTTAACGTATTTATTTTGTGTGGATTATTGCTGACTCAAAAGAGTAAGGCGGGTCCACTCATCAACACCGATGATGTCTCTATTACAGCAGCACAGCAGTGTCAGCTAGAAAGCACTTATAGTTATAACAAGGATGGAACTTGGTCTTATCAAGTTGTACCTGCTTGTAATCTCAATCAAAATTTAGAAGTATCTTTGGGCTATCACTCAAGTAAAGATCAGGATCAGATTCATGGCTTTTCGGTTCAAGCGAAAAGCATTTTAAAGCCAATGGAGAATGATTGGGGTGTTGCCAGTAGTTTACAGCTATCCCGTGATGATGTTGCTCATCATGGGGATTTAAACTGGTTTTTGAATGTTCCTGTCAGTTTTCAACTCTTAGATCAACGTTTAGCATTAGATATTAATCTCGGTTATCAACAGACCGATGAGCACTTAGTTCGTTGGGGGATTGCTTCAACTTATACTGTGACCGAGCATGTCAGCGTAATATTTGAAACATACAATCAAGATCATCAAGCACCATTTTTCCAAACAGCGTTGCAGTACAATTTAATTCCGAATGTTCTTACTTTAGAAGCATCTTTTGGTGATCGTTTAAGTCGTATAAAACAGCATTGGTTTGGACTAGGCTTAAGCTATACGCCATCATCATAATTATCTTAGATTCAGTTTATCCATTATTAGAATCACTCATAATAAATAGGTGTCAGATGCAATTAAAATTTCTAGAAAATACAGATTTATCCAATATCATTGATACTTTAATTAGTTTATCTGTTGCATTCATTTTAGGTGCATTGATTGGATTTGAACGTCAATATCGACAACGTACAGCGGGACTTAGAACAAATGTTTTGGTTGCTGTGGGCGCAGCAATTTTTGTAGATATTGCAATTAATTTGACTGGCGCGGATGGAGCAGTTCGGGTGATTGCTTATGTTGTTTCAGGAATTGGTTTCTTAGGTGCAGGTGTGATTATGCGCCAAGAAGGCAACATTCATGGTTTAAATACGGCTGCGACATTATGGTGTTCTGCTGCTGTCGGTGCCTCGGCAGGTGCTGATTTGATTGTTGAAGCGATACTTGCAACTGCTTTTATTTTAGCTGCGAATACTTTGTTAAGACCTATTGTTCATGCCATGGATCGCCGCCCATTAGATGATGAGGCAGAAGTCTTACATGTCATCTATATTATTTGTGATCGTACTCAGAGTAAGGTAGTCATGGACGAGCTGAATCTAACTTTGAAACATCATAACTATCCTGCCAAAGATATTGATGTAACGCCGTTTGGTGAAAAAGAGGTTGAGATCGAGGCGACACTGATTGCGAGTTCAATTGAGGCTGAAGATGCGCTGCATATTATTAATCATCTGAACGCGATGCCACAAATTCGTCAAGCTTTCTGGGATAAAAATGCAATTAACTAAGTTATGTATATCAATATTTTAAATAGCTCTATTGGGAATAACTATCTCGTAATTGATATATAAGTCTTTTATTGTTTCACATACAATAAAATCAGATAAATAAAAATGAGAACAGTATGAGTTCAGAAGCACACTCAATCAGTTTAATTGCCCCTGTCGTTTTATTGGCTGCGGCCGTAATAGCCGTTCCTATTTTTAAACGAATTGGCTTAGGCTCAGTTCTTGGTTATTTAATTGCTGGCTTAGTTATTGGTCCATTTGGATTCGCATTTTTTCATGATTCTGCTTCGATTCTACATATTGCAGAGCTTGGTATTGTCATGTACTTATTTGTGATTGGGCTGGAAATGCAGCCCTCGCATTTATGGAGTCTAAGGCGTGAGATTTTTGGCTTAGGAACTTTGCAAATTATTGCTTGTGCTTTGGCATTAACAGGTGTTGGACTTTTATTTGGATTTAAATGGCAAGTTGCATTTATTGGCGCAGCAGGTTTTGTACTGACGTCTACTGCAATTGTGATGCAACTCTTGGGTGATCGTGGTGATATCGCACAGCCACAAGGTCAAAAGATTGTCGCAATTTTATTATTTGAAGACTTATTGATTGTTCCTTTATTAGCAATTGTTGCTTTCATGGCACCGAATCATGTGGTGGAAAGTACTTCAGCACGTTTAGAAAATATTGGCATTGGTTTAATTGCAATTGCAGGTTTAATCGCTGCAGGTTATTGGTTGCTCAATCCTTTATTTAGATTACTCGCTGCGGCAAAAGCACGAGAAGTAATGACCGCTGCTGCACTTTTAGTGGTATTAGGCGCTGCTTTACTGATGCAAGTTAGTGGTTTATCCATGGCAATGGGGGCATTTCTTGCAGGCGTGTTGCTATCAGAATCAACTTTTAGACACCAAATTGAAGCCGATATTGAGCCATTTCGAGGAATTTTATTAGGACTATTTTTCCTTGGTGTTGGAATGTCACTAGATTTATCAATCGTGAAGCAAAATTGGCAATTAATCTTGAGTGGCGTAGTTGCAATGATGTTTGCTAAATCAGTCATGATTTATATTGTTGCTCGTCTGACTAAAAGTCGGCATACGGAAGCTTTGGATCGCGCCTTACTGATGGCTCAAGGTGGTGAGTTTGCCTTTGTTCTGTTTTCTGCTGCTGTCTCCGCTCAAGTCATTGATAATACAATTAAGTCGAATCTAACAGCAATTATTGTACTGTCTATGGTATTGACCCCAATTTTAGGCATTCTTTTTAAACGATTTACCGAAACTAAAGATTCAGTTTCATTAGAGAATGTGAATATTGCCGAAGGTTTGAGTGGCAGTATTCTAATGATTGGTTTTGGTCGTTTTGGTCAGGTAACCAGTCAATTGCTTTTAGCAAGAGGGGTTGATGTGACGATTATTGATAATGACATTGACATGATTCAAAACGCAGAAAAATTTGGTTTTAAAATTTACTACGGCGATGGCTGTCGTCTCGATATTTTACATGCTTCAGGGGCTTCGACGGCAGAAGCAATCGTGATTTGTGTTGACAGTAAACAAACAACCAATCGAATTGTGGAACTGGTCACGCATGAATTTCCGTTAGCCAAAATTTTGGTTCGTTCTTATGATCGGGAACATTCACTACATTTGGTCAAACAAAAAGTCGATTATATGATTCGTGAAACCTTTGAATCTGCGATTAAATTCGGTGAAGTCATTTTAGAGCAATTAGGTGTCGATGAAGATGAAGTTCGCATGATCTCAAATGAAATTCGAGAACGTGATAATGAGCGTTTTGAAACAGAAATTGCTGCGGATGATGTCTATGCAGGGGTGGGTTTACAATACTCACATTCTCATCCTCGACCTACAGCACCATTGATTCGTCCTAAACAGGCAGGACGAATTTTAAATGGTGAAGAAACTGAAAAGGATGTAGAAGATAGGTAAATCGACTTTGAAATAAAATGGATTTAAATAAGTCTTAGCTAGACTAAGACTTATTTTTTAATTTAAATTTGAATAAAACCAAAACAAAAATGCCCAATAAAAGCCCCCAAAATGCAGAACCAATTCCGAAAAACTGAATCCCAGATGCGCTACATAAAAAGGTGAGTAATGCTGCTTCTCGTTCTTCTACGTTTGCAAAAGCCACTGCAATGTTATGGCTAATCGTAGCAAATAGGGCAATACCTGCAAGTGCAACAATAAAAATAGGTGGAAATGACATGAGCAAACTGACTAAGGTTGCAGCAAAAAGCCCCATTAAAATATAAAACAAACCACAGCTTATACCTGCAATATAGCGTTTGCTCGGATCAGGATGCACTTGATCATCTAAGCTGACCGCTGCACTAATCGCTGCTAAATTTATCGAGAAGCAACCAAAAGGGGCGAAAATCGTATGTGCAATACCTGTCCAGCCTACTAGTTGATTGACGTGTGGGTGATAACCATAGCTTTTAATCATGGCAATACCGGGCAAATTTTGCGAAGTCATATTGATGACAAACAACGGTAAGGCTAGACCCAGTAATGCAGACCATGAAAATGAGGGTTGCATCCATACAGGTTGAGTAAAAGACCAAGTGATTGAATGTAATTGAAAATCAATAAATAGAGGGCAAATCATTGCACCTAAAATCACTGTCAGCACAATGCTATAACGAGGCAATAAGCGTTTTGAAACAAGATAAATTGCTAACATGCTTAAGATAAAACCGAGCTGACTTTCTAAGCTGCTAAAAATCTGAATTCCAAATTTTAATAAAATCCCTGCAAGCATCGCACATGTGAGGCTTTGAGGAATATGAGCTAGTAACTTTTGAAAAATGCCTGAAAATCCAACGATTGCGATTGCGACGCCACAAATTAAGAAAGCACCAATCGCTTCATACAAATCATAATGGCCAGTCGATGCAATGATCAGTGCAATCCCTGGAGTTGACCATGCAGTAGCAACTGGATATTTATATTTCCAAGATAAGATGAGTCCTGATAATCCAATCGCCAAACCTAATGCCCAAAACCAAGAGCTGATTTGTGCTGTATTTGCACCGAGAGATTGCGCGCCTTGGATCACTAATACAGCAGAAACGCTAATTCCAATCAGGAAGGTAATAAAGCCAGCAAAAACGGCAGGAATCGAAAAATCTTGAATTATACGTTGCATCAATGCATCTATACTTGATTAAAATTTGTTGAAAAGTATATCGTTAATTCAGCAGAAATCGTAGTTTTAAAATGATTGAATTAATTGATCATATGATCAAAACAGGATTATGCAAGAGTAGATGTTGCTAGTCGTAATCCAAACATAAAGAATAAAATACCCACGCTACAAATACCTCCAGCGGCAAGTTTGTAATTATGTTTGAAAAAGTTTGCTAATTTAACACCTGAGAAAATCAAAGCAGTCAGATAGGTAAAACTGACCAGTTGCACAATAATGGCTAAGATCAGAAAGCTGAGTGCTGGATAAGCATAATTGGGTTGTACAAATTGCAGGAAAAAAGACAGGAAAAACAGAATCGCTTTAGGATTGAGTAAACTGATACTGAGAGCAGTACGATAGGGATGAATTTGATCTAAACGTGGTAAATCCGCCATTTCGGTAGGGTGTGGAGGCTTATTCCATGTCTGATACGCACTTTGTAATAGCTTAAAGCCTAGATAGGCGAGATAACAAGCGCCTGTTAATTTTAAAACGACAAATAAAATCGGGAAGGCTTTTAATAATGATGCCGCACCTAAGATTGTACACAGGATTAAAATGGAATCACCTGTGAATACGCCACATGCCGCTGCATAACCTGTACGAATACCATAGCGTGAAGCGACTGACATTACATATAAAGAGTTTGGGCCAGGCAATAACACAATTAAGATTGTACCAATAATGAAAGTGGTTAAATCTGTTATGCCGAACACAATCTACTCATTAAAAAACCGATTTTCGCTAATATAACAAAAATCGGTTTTTATAGGTGAAAAATAAACTAATTAAGGTCGAATCTCTGCATCAATACCGAAAGATTGACGCAGTAATAAACTCAAATGATCACGTGCTTTGATAAAGCCATCAATACCACCTTGTAGTAATTGGAAAGCCATTAAATCTTGCTCAAGTTCAGCTTTAAAACTTTCTTTGGTTTGAGCTGTACGTTCAATTTTCTCAGCTTGTTGCGCCGAAGTTGAGCTGAGTTGAGCTTCAACAACCTGTTGATCTTGTTCAAGTTGAGCCAATAGATTTGGTGCAATTGTGAGTAAGTCACAACCTGCTAAACCAAGGACTTGTGCTGTGCTACGGAAACTTGCTCCCATGACCTGTGTCGCAATGCCGTGTTGTTTGTAATAGTTATAAATTTTCTTGACTGAAAGAACACCTGGATCGTTTTCGATTGGGTATTGCTCGACGCCTTCCGCTTTTTTATACCAGTCTAATATACGACCGACAAAAGGAGAGATCAGGGTTACTTTTGCATCTGCGCAAGCTTGGGCCTGATGCAAACCAAACAATAATGTTAAGTTACATGGAATCCCTTCAGCCTCTAAAACTTTAGCTGCTTGAATGCCTTCCCACGTTGACGCGATCTTGATCAAGATACGAGATTGCTCAATACCATAGCCTTGGTAAAGTTTAGAAAGTTCACGTGCTTTGGCAATCGTCGCATCAGTATCATAAGAAAGAGAAGCATCGACTTCAGTTGAAACACGCCCATCAATCAATTTTAAAATTTCAACACCAAACTTCACTGTCAAAATATCAATGGTGCGTTCAATCAGTTCATCACTTTGATAGCCTTCTTGTTTTGCTTGTGTATAAGCATCTTCAATCAGTTGCTTACTTTCAGGTTGTTCAGCCGCTGCTGTAATAAGTGATGGATTGGTTGTTGCATCTAAGGGACGAAATTTTTCAATCGCTTCTAGATCACTACTATCGGCAACAACGGTTGTTAAATTTTTTAATTGGTGTAATGCAGTCTGAGTCATTGATATAGCGTTCTTACTTAAACAAAATTATGGATAACTTCTTTATAGCACAATCTACAGGAAAGCAAAGCATCGCATTCAATACATTTAAACCTGAGTGATTTACTCTATTTTCTAGGTTGCTGACGTAGTAGTCGAATGTGTTCAATCAAAAATCTAGCAGCAACACCTAACTCGCTTTCCCGACTCCAAACTAGATCGACATAGTATTCAAACTTAGGTGTGAAATCATAAAGTTGCAAAACTTTTAGCTTTTTCTTTAATTCTGGGTTTTCATTAAACATTTCTAGGGGCAAAACTCCCCAACCTAAATTCCGAAGAATCATCATACACGCAGAGTGATGATTATCTGTGCGCCAATAATCTTTAGAAAATAGTAGTTCTGGCTTGATGCTATGGTCACGGCTAGCGACCACGATTTGACGCGTCTGCACCATTTGCTCAAATGAAATTTGCTCAAATTGAGCTAAAGCATGACCTTGAGCAATTACTGGAACAAGAGCTTCTCGTTTTAATTCAACAAATTGTTCGCGACTATCTAACTGTTCTCGTTCAAACATCAGTGCAAGTTGCGCAGATTGATCGAGTAACATCTGTAAAGCATCTTCTTGAGGAGCAGAAAAAATATTAATGGTCAGATTTGGAAAATGTTGTTCAAGCAACGTAATGTAATCTGTCCAATTGGTATGCAGTAATTCAGAAACCACGACAATGTTTAAGGTTGACTCTAATCCAGTGCTCAGAGCATGAGCGTGCTGTTTCCATTGATTTATCTCAATCAAAAGTTGTTGAGTTTTCTCATATAAAACCATAGCCGCAGGTGTTGGTGTAGGTTCACGTCCAATTCGCTCGAATAAATTGAGATTGAGATCAATTTCTAAATTGGCAATTGACATGCTTACTGCCGAAGGAACTTTACCGAGTTTCCGCGCAGCAGCCGAAAATGAACCTGTTTCGATTACGGTCTGGAACATTAGAAGTTGTTCTTGATTAATATTCATCTGTCAAAAAAACTGAAAGAACCTGATTAGATTAATCAAAATTATAAAAATAAAATGGCAAGTATCCAAACAAAAGAGTGTTATAAAATGTTGATTTCCAGAAGAAGACTCATTCATGCAATTAGCTATGAAGTGATCTTATTGGTCATCATCGCAATTGCGTTAAGTTTTATTTTTAGTATGCCTTTAGAGGTGACTGGTATTCTAGGTGTAATCATGGCCGTCATTTCAGTGATTTGGAACATGATTTTTAACCATTATTTTGAGAAAGTTGAACATAAATATCAGTGGAAACGAACTATCCCTGTGCGTATCTTGCATGCGATTGGTTTTGAGGGTGGTTTGATGCTTGCGACCATTCCAATTATTGCTTATATGATGAAGATGAGCTTTATTGATGCATTAATTTTAGATTTTGGTCTAACGATGTGTATTTTGGTTTATACCTTTATTTTCCAATGGTGTTATGACATGGTAGAAGAGCGTTTCTTTCCTGATGTGAAGTTGGCTTCTGTCAATTAATAAATATAGATAAAGGCTGAGAAATCAGCCTTTATTGTTTTACGATTTGATGCTGAAAAAAGTTTAGAAAATCCTATTTTTTCAATAAAAAGTAATTCAATCAGAGTGAATCTCTTTTTATTGAAGGAATATATACCATTTCTTTTGGTAATAATAATTGAGCTTCTTCCATTTTATTCTTTTGCACTAAAGCATAAATCTGATGTGCAAGTGGTGTGACCTCTGTAATCGAAACAATCCATTGATTTACATAATGTTGGACTGCTTCTTTACTCGGTCCAATTTGTATCGCTTTATGTTCAAGTGGTCGTAATAATAGATCGCGTTCAGGATCCCATTGAATTCGTACAGGTGAATTTTCTTTCAGTTGTTGCCATGCTTGCTCACTTGTGGTCGGATCACGGTGACTATGACAACTATGTGCCAAAGCCCATTCAAAACCTTCTCGGCGAATATCAATGGCTAAGATACGGTTTTGTCCGTTGTCTTTAAAACCCCAGCCTGCACGGTACATCATCCAAAGGAATGATGGTTTGATCCATGTCATTCTTTCCATCTTAAATGGTGGTGAGACAAAAGTTTGATTAAGAAGGGCGGCATTTGCAATAGCATCAGAATAAACTTGATAAATACGAATAGTCTGATTGTTATAAACAGCTCGGATTTGTTGAGTGGGAATGATTATTGACATAGATTTAGGTTAAATTTCTCTCTTTTTATTGAGCATAAGTTAACTATTTGATTTTTAATTTAAAGTTTATTTTTAAATAATCGTGAGTTTCATTTTTATCGCATATAAACGATTTGAATAGGATAGCGAGTTAAATAGCCTAAGTAAATCAAAATTATTGGTGAGCTTAATCATAAATTGAGAAAGGCTTTCTTTGAGTTTTTCCGAAGAAGACTTTTCTCCTAGAGGCTAAATGAATAAGATCAAAATGGATAATTATAGATTGTATAAAAAATAGGAAAGCGTATGAAAAATCTACAAGGAAAAACCATTATATTGACAGGTGCATCAGGTGGAATTGGTGAACAGGCTGCGATTCAGCTAGCTGAATTAGGTGCGAAAATTTGTCTAATTGCTCGTCGTAAAGATGAATTGGAACGAGTACAGCAGGTCATTCAACAGCAAGGTGGTCAAGTATGGATTTATCCTGTAGATATTACTCAAGAAGATCATGCTAAAAACTGTATTGAACAAATACTTAGTGAACATGCAAAAGTTGATGTCCTAATTAATAATGCTGCTCGCTCAATACGTCGTCCAATTATTCAGGCATTAGATCGGCTGCACGATTTTGAGCGTACCATGCAAATCAATTATTTTGCAGCAGTGCGTTTGACATTAGCCTTGTTGCCACACTTTCTGGAAAAAGGTGAGGGACATGTTGTCAATATTTCTACTATGTCAACTCAAGTCCCAATTCCATTATTTTCAGCATATCTAGCCAGTAAATCAGCTTTAGAATCCTTTTCACGCTCACTCAGAATGGAGTTAGGTGATCAAGGAATTGATGTGAGTATTGTTTATTTCCCTATGGTAAGAACACCCATGTCATCTAAAACAACGATTTATAAACATATGCGGATGCTAGATACATCCACCGCCGCAGGCTGGATTGTCAAAGCTGTACAGCAAAAATCTTATCGTATTACCAGTACCAGTGGTGCAATTGCCAATGCTTTACTGAATACAGCGCCGACAACAGTGATGAATTTAACTCGACCATTATTTCGTTTGATGGATCGTCGATTAGAGAAAAAATTAAAGGATAAATCCAGTTAGTCTTCTTTCTGGATTCATATCCACATAAAAAACTCCATGTTAAACTAAGCCTATTGTCTTTTCGATTACATGATTTTCTCTATGTTTCAACAAGAAATCTCTCAATTAAACCTACAACAATTCAAAGCAGGCGAAAAACGCTGGATTGGTTCCTTACTTGGATCATCAGCAGCATTATTATTCAAAGAAATTGCCACGCAAAGTTCAAATCTATATGTGATTGTTGCGAGAAATAATCAGCATCTTGCTCAGCTCGAAAGTGAACTTGAATTTTACGGGATAAAACCAACGATTTTTCCTGATTGGGAAATCTTGCCTTACGATCGTTTATCTCCGCATCAAGATATTGTTTCTGAACGTTTGGCGATTTTAGCGAATATGCCACAAAAGGGTATTCTTCTGGTTTCTGCTAGTACCTTAGCACAACGTGTTGCACCTTACTCATGGGTGGTTGGTGAACACTTCGATATTAAAGTTGGACAACGACTCGATTTAGAAGCACAGAAAAAGCAATTAGTACAAGCAGGCTATCGTTTGGTTGATACTGTTTATGATCATGGGGAATTTGCAGTTCGTGGCAGTATCATGGACATTTATGCATCTGGACAAGATCAACCGATTCGAATTGATTTATTTGATGATGAAATTGAGAGCTTAAAATTTTTTGATCCAGAAACGCAGAGAACCACTGAATCTTTAAAAAACTTCACTGTTTTACCAGCAAAAGAATTTCCTTTAAAAGAGGGACGTTCTACCTTTAGAGATCGTTACGCAGAAAGTTTTCCAACTGCGAATCCTAAGAAAAACCCAATTTATCAAGATGTACTTGAAGGAATTGCAACACCGGGACTAGAGTTTTATTTACCTTTATTCTTTGAGAAAAAGGTGATGGAAGCGCAAAGTATGCTTATGACATACTTACCAAAGAATTGCGTTGTCATTACAAATAACGAAGTTGAAGATGAATTAATCAATTTTTGGAAAGAAGTGGTTCGTCGTTATGAAGATCGCCGTCATAACATCGACCAACCAATTCTTCCACCTGAAGAGCTTTTTTTAATGCCAAATCATGTGTTACAGGCATTAAATCAATTTCCAAGGATTTTAGCTTCAGCAGAAGCATTTGACGAAAAAGTAGGTGTTTTAAATCTTGCAGCAGAACAACCACCAAAGCTTGCAGTTGACCCTAAAAAAGAACAGCCCTTTGAAGCAGTTAAACATTATATTGACCAAGTTAAACATCCTGTTTTATTGGTAGCAGAAAGTGCAGGTCGGCGTGAAACCTTAAAAGATGCATTACGTTCGGTTCTAGGTGAAATCCAAAATGTAGAGAGTTTTGTTCAATTTCAGAAAGACAAGCTCCAAGTTGCAATCACAAGCGCGCCATTAGATCGTGGACTCGTGCTCAGCAATCAACTCTCAGTCATTTCTGAAAATCAACTCTATGAACATCGGGTAGTGCAACGACGTCGTAAGCGTCAACAAGAGGTTTCTGAAGAATTTCTTGTTCGGAGTTTAACTGAACTCAGTATTGGTGCGCCTGTAGTACATATCGATCATGGTGTTGGGCGTTATGCAGGCTTAATTACCTTAGAAATTGATCAACAGGATCATGAGTTTTTACAGCTCGATTATGCAGATGGTGCAAAAGTTTATGTGCCTGTCACCAATTTGCATCTAATTAGTCGTTATAGTGGTGGTGATCCTGACCTAGCGCCTTTGCATAAATTAGGTACAGATACATGGAGTAAAGCCAAGCGGAAAGCTTTGGAGCAAATCCATGATGTTGCCGCAGAGTTATTACATATTCAGGCACGCCGTCAATCGAAACCGGGTTTTGCCTTTGAATTGGACCATACGGGATATATGCAATTCTCCAGTGGCTTTGCCTATGAAGAGACTTTAGACCAAGCCAATGCAATTGAAGCTACGCTCCACGATATGCAGCTTGCCAAACCAATGGATCGTTTGGTCTGCGGTGATGTCGGTTTTGGTAAAACTGAAGTGGCGATGCGAGCAGCTTTTGTTGCAGTACAAAACAACAAGCAAGTTGCGGTATTAGTTCCTACTACGCTACTGGCACAGCAGCATTATGAGTCCTTTAAAGATCGTTTTGCTGATACAGCGGTGCGTATTGAGGTGCTGTCTCGTTTTGGTAGTAATAAAACGCATCTGAAAACGATTGAAGACTTAGCTGAAGGCAAAGTTGATATTGTGGTGGGAACGCATAAAATTCTGCAAGAAAACATTCAATTCAAAAACCTTGGATTAATGATTGTTGATGAGGAACATCGTTTTGGTGTTCGTGATAAAGAACGTATTAAAGCCTTACGTGCCGATGTGGATATGCTGACGCTAACGGCGACGCCAATTCCACGAACTCTGAATATGGCATTCTCTGGGATGCGTGATCTTTCGATTATTGCAACGCCGCCTGCCCGCCGTTTAGCAGTCAAAACTTTTGTTCAAGAACATACGGATGACTCAATTAAAGAAGCGATTTTGCGTGAGTTGTTACGTGGTGGTCAGGTTTATTTATTACATAATGAAGTTGAAACCATTGAAAGAGCAGCAGAAACGATTCGTAATTTAGTTCCAGAGGCACGTGTTGCAGTTGCACATGGACAAATGCGCGAACGTGAACTTGAGCAGGTCATGCAACAGTTCTATCACAAAGAATATAATGTTCTTGTATGTTCAACCATTATCGAAACGGGTATTGATGTACCGAATGCCAATACGATTATCATTGAAAGAGCAGATAAGTTAGGTTTGGCGCAATTGCATCAATTACGTGGTCGTGTTGGGCGTTCGCACCACCAAGCGTATGCCTATTTATTGGTTCCATCGCTAAAACATCTCAAAGGCGATGCAGAAAAACGTCTTGATGCTATTCAACGTGCTTCAACACTGGGCGCAGGATTCATGCTTGCAACTGAAGACTTGGAGATTCGGGGGGCTGGTGAATTACTCGGTGAGCAGCAAAGTGGTTCAATGCAAGCAATTGGTTATAGCTTGTATATGGAAATGCTAGAGAAAGCGACCAAAGCCATCCAAAAAGGCAAAACGCCAAACTTTGATGCACCTTTGTCATTAACTGCTGAAATTAACCTACATATGCCTGCGCTGATTCCAGATGATTATCTAGGAGATGTACATCAGCGTTTGTTGTTTTACAAGCGCATTAGTAATACTGATACGCAAGAGAAGCTTGATAATATTCGGATGGAACTGATTGATCGTTTTGGCATTCCACCTCAGTCAGTCAAACAATTGTTTAGTGTGCATCAATTACGTTTGAAGGCAGAGCAGTTAGGGATTACTAAGATTGATGTCAATAATAATGGTGGATACATTGAGTTTTCGCCAGACACACCAGTGCAAGCAATCAGTATCATTCAATTAATGCAAAAGAATCCAACCTACTATCGTATGGAAGGTGGTCAACGCTTAAAGATCACAGTGCAAATGGCTGAGTACGATAAGCGGATTCAGTTTATTGTTGATCTATTGAATAAACTACTCAACGAACTACATAGTTAGTTGAAAAGTAAATTTTTTGCTGCATAATTAAACTACTTTGATTTTCTTTAAGCAAAGAATCTGCTTTTTGTCTGATGTTGATGTAATAAATAAAGAAAATCATTGTTATTTGTAATCAAACAGGTGACTAATAATACTCACATCAAAACTGATGTGATAGTATTGACCATCATCATTATTCTGCATCATTTATAAAGATATGTTTAGTTTGCATCCACAACTTGCTCAAGATACATTTTTTGTAGGCGATTTTCCGCTTTCAACATGTCGTTTAATGAATGATATGCAATTTCCATGGTTGATTCTTGTACCACGTGTACCGGGAATTACCGAATTATATGAGTTAAGCCAAGCTGATCAAGAGCAGTTCTTGCGCGAATCTAGCTGGTTATCTAGTCAATTGTCACGGGTTTTTCGTGCAGACAAAATGAACGTTGCTGCATTAGGTAATGTTGTACCACAACTTCATTTTCATCATGTTGTGCGTTATCAAAATGATGTTGCGTGGCCGAAACCTGTTTGGGGTACGCCTGCGGTACCTTATAGTAATGATGTACTTGCGCATATGCGTCAAACCTTGATGCTTGCATTACGTGGTCAAGGCGATATGCCATTCGACTGGCGTATGGATTGATGGAAATATAAAATAAAAACAATCTTCTATAATAAGGAAGGAGGATAGGGTGCCACTAGATAGGTTAATAGATAAAGAACCTAGACAGTTCGCTTATTTTCATCGTTTGATGGGATATTCGATATTGTCATTGATTTTGGTAATTTATACATTTACCGCACCGAGTGCTAACTATCAGCTTTACATCCTTCCTTTATTACTGATTCATTTCTTAATCTGTCCCAAATTAGATAACTGGCTCCAATACAAATTTGATAAGAATACTGAAAAAAACGTACTTTTTGCTTTTGAAGCGGTCATCGTTGCGATTGTACTTGCAGGGTTACACCTAAGTTTAGTTCCTACTTTTACGATTTTATTTGGACTTCTTTACGTTGGTTTAAATAATAAAATTACACTCCCTGTTGCGTGTTTAATCGGACTGATCGGTGTTCTCACTTTTTACTTTTGTACTTTTGCAATTTTTGGTGCTGAAGAATATTTCGAACCTACAAATCCAGAACTGACTGTTGTTAGTTTATTTGGTTTGATGATGTTTATTGTGATTGGTAACTATTATCAACATAGAAGAATCAATATTTTAGGGCAACAGCGTCAGCATTATCATAACCAAATGACACGCTACATTGCTTTTGCTAACCAATTGAGTCGATATGCGCCATTACAATTATGGCAGTCGATCATGCGTGGGGAAGCTGAAGCTAAAATTGAATACAAACGTAAGAAATTAACCATTTTCTTCTCCGATATTCAAGGGTTTACTGAACTTTCAGAAAGCCTTATTCCTGATGATTTAGCTTTTTTACTTAATGATTATTTAAGTCATATGACTGAAATAGCAAAACAGTATGAAGCAACCGTTGATAAGTTTATGGGCGATGCGATTCTCATCTTCTTCGGTGATCCAAATTCTCAGGGTGTTGAACAAGATGCGAAGTCTTGTGTAGAAATGGCGATCGCAATGCGTCAGCAAATGAAATTGTTGCGTGAGCGTTGGAAGAAAATGGGCTATCCAGCGTTGCACATTCGAATGGGTATTAGTACGGGTTATTGTCACGTAGGCAACTACGGGGCTTCACATCGTATGGCTTATACCATCGTTGGTCGTGATGTAAATTTAGCAGCACGTTTGCAGTCTGCTGCTGAGGTTGATGAAATCTTAATTGCTGATGACACTCACCAACTGATTAAAGGTGAGTTTTTGTGCGTACCGAAAGTGCCAATTTATTTAAAAGGGATTCAAGGACCTGTTAAAACGTGGCAGGTAATGGAAAAATTCACAGGTAAGAAATCGGATACACAAAAATGGTTTGATTTCGATTATAAAGGCTTCCATCTGGTCTTGAACTTAGAGGAAGTGCAGAATTATGAATATCCAGAATTAGTTGAAATTTTGGAGAATATGGTTCAGCGTATCAAAACACAACAAAAAATTACCAATGCTCAGGGTATTCCAAAACTGACTTTGGATGATGAAGTAAGATAAAAATATTCAATAATTAATTATAGAGTTGAAATAATGTCTGCATTCGTTTCACAGTATCCATTGGCTATTGATGAGAGCATGGTGGGTGAGTATCCTGCTTTGGTAAAGTCAGGTGCAGGTTATTTTTATGATGATGTTCTTGAATATCGAGTTTGGTGTCATCCAGAGCGTGGTGCACTAGATGAATATGAGGGGCAAGACTATTATTGTGCATTTTCCAGTTATGAAGATGCTCAGCAGTTTTCCGAAAAAACAGCTGGAGCGGAACATCCTTTGGTTTTGATACGTCAAAGCTGCTGGATTAATGAACCTCAAACAGGCGTATTTACTGCTGATCGTGGAGAACGTCTAACTGAGTGGCAAGTAATCTGGTTGAATAATGCAAAACGTCAAGATGGTGATATTGAAAATTTCTTTGCGGAACGAGGAATTGCATTTGCAGGCTATCAGGAAGTGATGGATGCGACTCCTTTCACTAGAGATTTTAATCCGCAAGCATACAAAGCATTCCCACAATATTTAGGGGTTATTGCGTGTTCTTGTGTCATTGATGGAAAAATGCCAATACGCTGGGTATCTCACGCAGGCGGAGATTGGCAAATGTATTGTCATGTGGATGCACATGATTTTTCTGAAAATAGTTTGGATTTTGAGCAAAATATTCAATTAACCAATATGGCACAATTACTCAAATATAATCCAGATTTGCAAATATTATATGATCTACCTATAGATAAAGGTGCTTATAGAGATCATGTGGAGTCTATTTGGCAATATTTTGATGATTATGATGTTGGTCAATAAATTTAAATTAAAAAAACTCCTCTAATAAAGAGGAGTTTTTTATGGATAAAGCTTAGTGGTTTTCCGAAGCATGATTAATCGTATATTTCGGAATTTCAATTTCTAAATCTTCATCAACGATTTCAACCTGACATGATAGGCGAGAGTCAGGCTCTAAACCCCATGCACGATCAAGTAGATCTGCTTCAACATCGTTCATTTCTTCAAGGCTATCGAATCCTTTACGAACAATCACGTGGCAAGTCGTACATGCCGCAGACATGTCGCAAGCATGTTCAATTTTAATACCTTGTTTCAATAAGCTTTGGCATAAATTGGCGTTTTGTTCGACTTCAAATTCTGCACCTTCGGGGCAAATGAGTGCATGAGGAAGAACTTTAATACGTGGCATATTGATCACCTATACCTTTAGTTTGAGTTTGACCAATCTTCAAGTTTTGTACCTTTTAAGGCATGGTCAATATGTCGATTCATACGAAGTGCCGCAAAGGCATCGCTGTGAATTTTAAGTTGTTGAACAGCATGTTCAATCGCTGCAAGCTCATCGGTTTTAAGGCGAGCTTTTAACGCTTCAGCAGCAAGAATTAGATCTCGTGCTTGTTGCTGAGAGAGTAAGTCTGTATCTGCTTTTAACGCTTGTTCTAAAGCTTCCAACTCACGTTGTGCTTCCACTTTTGTTTCTTGCAGATGGCGCAATTGTTTGTCTTCTTCTGCATGTTGGAAACCTTCAACCAAGAGGCGTTCAGTATCTGCTGCAGATAGACCATAAGATGGTTTGATATCAATTTGCGCTTGAACACCAGAAGTGGTTTCTTTCGCAGATACTGTCAGTAAGCCATCCGCATCAACTTGGAAGGTCACTTCAATCCGTGCTTGACCAGCAGTCATTGGTGGGATGCCATGTAAAACAAAGCGACCCAATGAACGACAATGCTCGACTAAATCACGTTCACCTTGTACCACATGAATCAACATCGCTGTTTGGCCATCTTGATAAGTGGTGAATTCTTGACGGCGTGCTACAGGGATTGCGGTGTTTCGTGAAATCAAACGTTCAACCAATCCACCCATGGTTTCTAGACCAAGAGAAAGTGGCGTGACATCAAGTAATAATGAACCATCTTGACTGTTGCCAATGAGCTGGTTTGCGGTAATAGATGCGCCAATTGCAACGACTTCATCAGGATTGATGGTACAGAGTGGTTCACGTTCAAATAATTCGCGTACAGCTTTTTGTACGGCATACGAACGTGTTGAACCACCTACTAAAACCACATGTTCGATTTCATCGAGTTCAAGTTTAGCATCACGCAGTACACGTTTACATACACTCATGGTCTTATCGAGTGCAACTTGAATAATCGATTCAAAAGTTGGGCGATCTAAAGTGAGGCGATCATCCAGTAATTTTAATTCAGCAGATTCATGATCTGTTAAGTATTCTTTGGCTTGACGCGCTGCAACAACAAAAACAGCATATTCTTCATCGCTTAGAGTTTCGATATTAAGCTGTTTTTTTGCCCATTTCACGATTAGTCGGTCAAGGTCATCACCACCAAGTGCGGTATGTCCACCTGTTGCGAGAACTTCAAAGACACCTTGTGAGAAACGTAAAATTGAAACGTCAAATGTACCGCCACCTAGGTCGTAAATCACGTAGTTACGATCGGTACTCAAGTTGGTATCTTGGTCTAATCCATAGGCAACAGCTGCCGCAGTGGGTTCATTCAGCAAACGTAAAACATTCAAACCTGCAAGTTGAGCAGCATCACGTGTCGCTTGGCGTTGTGCTTCATCAAAATATGCTGGAACAGTGATCACTGCACCGTTGATAGGGTTGTTGAGGCTTGCTTCGGCACGGTCTTTTAACTGTTTTAAAATGTCAGCAGAAATTTCGACAGGCGTTTTGCGACCAGCAGCAGTTTCAAATGCTGGCATCTCATTTTCTGCACCAACAAGTGTATACGGATGCTGGAATTTGATATCTGCTTGTGAGCGACCCATAAAACGTTTTACTGAAACAACAGTATTTTTGGGGTCAGTCATCATAAACGGCTTGGCTTCATAACCAAACGTCGTTGAATCTTTTGCGTAATGAACAATCGATGGCAGTAATACACGATCTTTGTCATCTTGCAGAACTTTCGGTTTTCCCGATAGCACTGTCGCCACTAAAGAGTGGGTTGTCCCTAAGTCAATACCGATCGCAATACGATGTTGATGCGGAGCAGTAGATTGACCTGGTTCAGCAATTTGCAAAAGTGCCATGCGTGAGGTATCCCTTGAAAATATTCGGTAACAGCGGATTAAAAATCATCATCTAGATCGAAGCTATCTTCTTCGTCCAACATACGATCTTCAGCTTTATCAATATCATTCATTACACGTTGAAAAAAACGTAGTTTACGAACGGTATCACGAGCCTCAGCCCAGTCTTCTTCAGCAAAATCGATTTTAAATTCACGAACTAAACCGTCAATCCATTGCTGAACTTCAACTTTTAAGGTACTAAGTTGCTCGGTAGAGGTGGCCTCATCAAGCTGTTCACGCATTTCGAGTGCAGATTGTAAAAATTCAAAATCGCTAATGGACTGATCCAAGTGATGATCTTGTTTTTTTAAGCCCAGTAAATACGCCGCACGACTATCAACTTGTGAGAGCACTTTATACGCTTGATTGATTTCACTCGACTTGATCAATGCTTGATCTTTGTCAGTGGCTTTATCGGGATGATATTGCTGTTGCAAACTTAAAAATTGTTTTTTTAAAGCTGCTAAATCTATATCGAGTGCTTCTGGTAATTGGAACAACTCAAAATGATTCATGGGAGATGAATTCCGCTATTAATAAATACGTTAAAACAGTGCGGAACACACTGTTTTGACGAAAAGAAAGAGGGTGTTGCTAGTTAGACGGTAAATGATTCACCGCAACCACATTCACCTTTTTGGTTAGGGTTGTTAAATTCAAAGCCTTCATTCAAACCATTTTTCACATAATCCATCTCTAAACCATTGAGATAAACAAGGCTTTTAGGGTCAACAAAAACTTTAACACCGAGTTGTTCAAACACTTGATCATGTGTATCGATATCATCGACAAACTCAAGTACATAAGCCAACCCAGAACAACCCGAAGTTTTCACACCAATACGAATGCCTTCACCCTTACCGCGGTTTTGCAGGTAATTGCTGATGTGAGTCGCAGCATTTTCAGTTAAATGGATCATGAAAACTCCAATATTATTTCGGTCATCAATTAAGCTTTCGCTTTCTTACCACGATAGTCTTCAATCGCAGCTTTGATTGCATCTTCAGCCAATACAGAGCAGTGTACTTTTACTGGTGGAAGCGCAAGCTCGGTCGCAATATCAATATTTTTAATTGCTTGAGCTTCATCAAGTGTTTTACCTTTTAACCATTCAGTTACAAGAGAGCTTGATGCGATTGCAGAACCACAGCCGTAAGTTTTGAAGCGAGCTTCTTCAATTACGCCATTGTCATCGACTTGAATTTGTAAACGCATCACGTCGCCACATGCAGGTGCGCCGACCATACCTGTACCTACGTTTTCTGCATTTTTGTCTAATACACCCACATTACGAGGGTTTTCGTAATGATCAATTACCTTTTCGCTATAAGCCATGTCGCTTCTCCAAACCTCGGGGTCAGCCTAATATTAATATGAGGGTTAAAACACTGTTTTCAATGAAGAGTTTAATTCAAACTACAATGAATTAGTGTTCAGCCCATTCAACTGTTGAAAGGTCGATACCTTCTTTATACATATCCCAAAGCGGAGAAAGTTCACGTAATTTCTCAACAGCAGCTTTGGTAATTGTTAACACATGATCAATATCAGCTTCAGTTGTATATTTACCAAAACTAAAACGAATTGAACTATGTGCTAATTCATCAGATAAACCTAAAGCACGTAATACATATGAAGGCTCTAATGTTGCAGATGTACATGCTGAACCACTTGACACTGCAAGATCTTTTAACGCCATCATCAATGATTCACCTTCAACGAAGTTAAAGCTGACATTAAGATAGTTTGCAACGTTCTCAGTCGGATGACCATTCAAGAACACTTGCTCAAGGTCTTGGAAGCCATTCCAAAGTTTGTCACGTAGGTGGCGAAGACGCTCTTGTTCTGCTTGCATAGTTTTACCAGCAATTTCAAAAGCTTCACCCATACCTACAATTTGATGAGTTGCTAAAGTACCAGAACGCATACCGCGCTCATGACCACCACCATGCATTTGTGCTTTTAAGCGAACACGTGGGCTACGGCGGACAAATAGAGCACCAATTCCTTTAGGACCATAAATTTTATGACCAGAGAAACTCATCAAATCAATTTTCATGGTTGAAAGATCGATTTCAACTTTACCAGCGGCTTGTGCAGCATCAACGTGTAAGAATGTTTTATTCGCACGTGTTAGCTCGCCAATAGCTGCTACGTCAGTAATCGTACCGATTTCATTGTTCACCATCATCAGTGAAACAAGAATAGTATCTGGACGTAAAGCTGCTTTCACCATTTCAGGTGTAATTAAACCTGTACGTGGTTCAGGTTCTAAATAAGTAATTTCAAAACCTTGTTCTTCTAGCTCGCGGCAAGTATCTAACACAGCTTTGTGTTCGATTTTACTAGTAATGATGTGCTTGCCTTTTGAACCGTAAAACTGAGCAATACCTTTTAGTGCTAAGTTGTCAGATTCAGTTGCACCAGAAGTCCAAACGATCTCACGTGGATCTGCTTTAACTAGGTTTGCAACTTGTTCACGTGCATATTCAGCTTTTTCTTCAGCTTGCCAACCATAGGCATGCGAGCGTGATGCAGGATTACCAAAAGTCCCTTCGAAGGTTAAACATTCCATCATACGTTCTGCAACTTCAGGAAGTACTGGTGTTGTTGCTGCATAATCAAGATAAATTGGACGTTTCATGTCAAATACCTGTAACCGATAGGAGGGCTGAATCTAAACTTGCTGAGTTTTGGCGAAGTGCAACAGTTTGAACGTTGTCGCGTGCGATCAGGTCTGCAAGAGAGATTTTTGCGAGATAATCGGCAATATGGTGGGAGAGTTCTTGCCATAAGTCATGCGTTAAGCACATTGCACCATTTTGACAATTGCCTTTATGATCGCAACGTGTTGCATCGACGGTTTCATTTACAGCTTCGATAATTTCTAGCACGGTAATTTCAGTTGCATTTCGTGCAAGATGATATCCACCATTAGCACCACGAACACTCGAAACTAACCCATGTCGTTTAAGTTTTGCGAATAACTGTTCTAAATAGGCGACTGATATGGATTGACGTGCTGCAATTTCGGCAAGCGTGATCGTTTGTTCAGTTGGCTGCAAAGCTAAATCAAGTAGAGCAGTCACTGCGTAACGACCGCGAGTTGTAAGACGCATGATTCGGTACACATGGTTAGACTAGATGTCTAAATTTTATGAATTCCGACTAAAATAGTCAAGTTTTTTAATTGCCAAAATGCGTGTGAAAAGTGAAATATGTTGGAATTATTGTATCCACATATTATAAACGAAAAAGCCTATTAAAATAAAGCTGAATACAGCGAATGAAATATTAATCCAACGTTGGCGTTTTTGCAGGCGATGAATGCGGTTTTGATATTGTTTAACTTCAACCAATAATGAGTTGATCTCAGAGCGTTGCTGATCGATTTTATCAAGCAATGGCGCAATTCGTTGCTGAGACGCAATAGCTTCTGCATCACTATCAAATGCATTGAACCATTGTTTCCAATTTGCGAATATACTCGTGAGTGTGAGGTGAGGGATTAAATCCATTACCTCTTCTTGAAGTCTTGTATCACCTAAAATACGCATATTGTAGATACTGCGCTGATTATTAAATACGAAAATTTTAATCAAATCGATGAGTGTGCTATTTATTTCTAGATCAACTTTTCGATCTAGGGCTTTCATATCAAACAAAATTCCTTTTTCGGTAAATTGGACATAAAAGTCAAAAAAAGGAATATAGCTGTTGATTCGAATGGTAACTTTTTCATCGATAAGTTTTTTCGCTTGCAAGCGTAAAGTTGCATCATGCGTGAGAATGAATGAAAAAAAAGTTTCTAAAACAATGATGACAATGTTTAGCAACAAATGGGGGTGTTTATGTCTTTGTTGCGTATCACTCATAGGTCTCTTTATCCTTGCCAATCACACTATAAATTTCATAAAGCACGTAAATCTGAGTATCCATACTCAATTGTTAAAAATAATTTACATGACTTTATTGCTTTGTAGAACAGTTTTTTAAAACGATCAAGTCTTAACTTTGATATTATAAAAACATTTTTATGGTTAAATACGACATACTGTTTGTAAAGTGCTTGGGAGTAATGGTTAATGGACAACTCAAATGTAGAACACCCAACTGATGAGGCAGAGGTAAAAACTAAGCTAAAATCAAAGAGTTCTAAAAAATCTGCCCTTGATTTCAAAAAGTATACGCAACAGATTTGGCTGGCTGGATTAGGTGCTTTTTCACGCGCCGAAGAAGAGGGAAATAAATTATTTGACTCTTTAGTCAAGGTGGGTGAAGAGCTAGAATCCAAGACCGTAGATTTTGCTGATAACACTGTTGGAAAAGTGACTGAAAAAGCCAAAGAATCAGTGACGGATACTAAAGATAAAGTTGAAAAAATTTTAGACACAGGCGTGAATCATTCGTTGAATCGTATTGGTCTAGTCACTCCAAAAGATCTCCAGCATATCGAGCAACTTTTAGTTCAGCTACATATTAAAGTAGATGCATTGATTGAAGAAAATAATCAATTAAAGAGTAAATTGAATAAAAAGTAAAAAAATATAGGCACTCGTCTGTTTATGTGGTTTTTGAGTATTTATTTTTGCTAAAAAGCCTTTCTAGTATTGCGTTCTCCCCTAAAGCATTGCTATAAAGGCGGCATGGCCTTTTAAACTATAGCCTTGGATCTTAACAAACGATATTAAGAGGATATTTTTTATCATGAATAAATCAGAATTAATTGATGCGATTGCTGAAAAAGGGGGAGTATCTAAATCGGATGCTGGTAAGGCACTCGATGCAACGATTGCGTCAATCACTGAAGCACTTAAAAGCGGTGATACGGTTACTTTAGTTGGTTTTGGTACATTTAGCGTTAAAGAACGTGCTGCACGTACTGGTCGTAATCCTAAAACAGGTGAAGAGCTTCAAATTAAAGCAAGCAAAGTACCTAGTTTTAAACCAGGTAAGGGTTTAAAAGATTCAGTTGCGTAATCTTTTTAAATCAGAAAACGCACCATTTTGGGTGCGTTTTTTATTTATTGAATGAAATACTTTATTCAGCATTCATTCGCTTTGGTTTTTCAGTTAAAATTGCCCCGAAATAAAATATTGGAATACTTATGGAATCATTTCGTACAGTCATTAAGGGTTGGCTTGGCAAAGTCCTATTAGTTTTGTTTTTGACCCCTTTAGCGCTTGTAGGTATTGAAGGATATTTTAGCGGCAGTAATAAAGCAGACGTTGCGAAATCTGTTAACGGACAAGATATTTCTAATAAAGACTTGGAAAGTGCGACTAAAAATTATAAAGATCAATATTTATCAATGGTAAAGGGTGACGAGTCTCTTTTAAATCAGCCAGTTATTCAGCAAAAAGCTTTAGATGCGCTGATTGCACGCTCTTTATTGCAACAACAGGCTGATAAGTTAGGTATTTCTTTGAGCGATACTCAGCTAGAGCAAATGTTGGCACAGCAACCAAGTTTCCAAGAGAATGGACAGTTTTCTCAAAAGTTGTATGAAAATTATTTACGTTCGGTTGGAATGACTAACCAAGCTTTAATTGCAAGCTTGCGTCAAGATCATGCCCTAAAAATGATTTCATCGACTTTGTTAGATTATGCGTTGGTGAGTAAATCTGATTTACATCAGCTTGCGAGTTTGCAAACAGAACAGCGTACTTTGCATTTAGCAAGTATTAAGTTGGATGATTATAAAAAAGGTTTGACTGCGTCAACTCAAGAAATAACAGATTACTACAACAAGCATAAAAATGAATTTAAGCAAGTTGCGAGTGTTGATGTTGATTATGTGGTTTTAAGCCCAGCATTATTGCCTCAAACTAATTTAAATATCACTGAGGCTGATTTACAACAGGCTTATAAGGCTTTTGTTGAAAAGCAGCAGAAAGATGCAAAACGTGAAGTGAAGCATATTTTAATTACAACTGATGCGCGTGATGCAGCAGCAGCTCAAAAAATTGCGAATGATGTTTATGCCAAGATTCAAGGTGGAATGTCATTTGCTCAAGCGGCTGCACAATTCTCTGAAGACCCAACTTCAAAAGCACAGGGTGGTTTAGTTGATGCTTATGCGCCAGGTATTTTCTCAGCTGACTTTGATAATGCCGTTAATGCATTAAAGAATGGTGAAGTTTCTAAGCCTGTTAAAACACAATATGGCTACCATATCATTGAAGCAAATGCACCAGTTGCAAACATTCCTTCATTTGAGACTGAGAAAGCTCGCTTAACAGCTGAAGTACAGAAGGCAAAAACTGCAAATTTATTTAGCGATACTGTAAATAGCTTAAATGAAATGGTTGTGGGTAATGATTCTTTAGAAGCAGTTGCTCAAGAAGTGAAGGGTGCTCGTGTTGAATCTTTAAACGGGGTGACCTTAACAACTCAAAACCCTTATTTGAGCGATTTAAATGTTAAAGCAAAACTGTTTAATGATGATGTGAAAAATGGTGACCGTAATGCATCTTCTAATATTCAGTTAGCGAATGGTGATACGATTTGGATTAAAGTCCGTAATTACCATGCAGCGGGCGTTAAACCATTAGATCAAGCGACTGCTGAAGTAAAAGCAAAAGTCATTGAAGCAAAGGCATATAAAGCTGCTCAAGTAAAAATTGCAAAAATTTTAGCTGATTTTAAAGCATTACCTGCTGCACAAGTTGTTGCAAAATCACAAGTCACTTTTGAAGATGCAGGCACATTTGCACGTTCTCAAGGTTTAAAACGTGCAATTGAGCGTGCTGCTTTCAGTATTCCAGCGCCAACTAAAGAAGGTATGTGGTCTGCTACGACAGCAAAATTACCTAATGAGTTGGTTATCGTTGCAGTTTCAAACGTGAATACTAATGCTGCAAATGAGTTACCACCAGAGCAAATTACTGAGTTAACTAAGTTGTATCAGCAGTTCCGTGGTCAGCAGTTACTAGAAGACTATACTGATTATTTAAAATCACAGGCGAAGATCAAATAAGTTTGATCTATGCTTTGAAATTTAAAAAGCCAGTTCTTATGAACTGGCTTTTTTGTGCATTATAAGCATTATTTTTTCTGAATAAATTTAGCTTCTTCGGATTGTGGATATTGGTTAAGCAACTTTGTTTTATACTGGTTGGCAAGAGCAGTGTTTTTATCGACTTCTTTTGCAATGCTATAAAGTTGATAAACCGCTCGAGAAGCTTTTGCTGAATTAGGATAGCGTGTTACTACTATATTATAGTTTTGTTTGGCTGCTTTATAGTCAACAGGTTCAACCGCTAAATAAAACTCAGCCAGCCAAAAGTAAGCATTTCCAACATAAATTCCATTTGGGTGGTTCTTAATGAAATTTTGCATTGGTTGGATGGCTTTTTTTGCGCCACCTTGTTTGTAGGCATCTAGTGCAACCGTATATGCTGCTTTTTCTAGCTCAATTTGGTTGTTGGTATTGCTTGTTGTAGCTGTATTTGACTTCGGTTGTACGACAGGTGTCTGAGGCACTGAGTCCTGTTTTACAGGACTAGGAGCTGTTGATGTGGGGGCAGATGTCGGAGCTGAGTTTGTTTCTGTTTTTACTGTATCTGTTGTTGTATTATTTTCTGGTTCTGTATTTTCTTCTGGTGGGTCAATTTTTTGAGAGAGTAATTCTAAGCGTTGATCTAAATCTGTATAGCGATTTGCCAACTCTTTTTTTAGTTGCTCAATTGAATTGTCATGCTCTTCTAATTGTCCTCGTAATTTTCGAACTTCTTCTTCTAGTTTTTGGTTCTTTTGAATGAGATCCCAATTTAGGTTTGAGCCAGTATTAGAGATATTTGTATTATCTGCAATCGTCTGGCTGAGTGCACGAGATTCAATGGGAACATTTGCATATAAATGTGCGCTAGCGAGTAAGGCAGTAAAAAGTACGGAATACTTTTTTAGCATAAAAATTCATCCATAAAGTTAAAAAGCCGTGAGCGAACAAGTCCTCATGTTTACTTGTGGCACACTAGATCTATGTTTTTGATTTAGTCATTAAAGCAGCAACTCATTTAAATGCAATAAGCATTTACAATCTTCAAGCATTTTTCGAATAAAGAAATTATCTATTGTTTAATGTTTATACACTTTTAAATTAAATAGATAATATAGAAATAGATTTTGCTGATGAAATAAGCAATTGAATCAAAAAGTCACTTAAAAACAGATACAAGTCTTGCAACTCAGGCAAAAATCTCTATACTTTGTCAGGCAATGGTAGCCCTGCTGGTAGCTTCGCAATTGTACTCTATGAACCCCGCCAGGACCGGAAGGTAGCAACGGTAATAGATCTATGATGTGCCGAAGTAATGCTAGTAGGGCTGCCACCATTCATTCTTCATCGCTCGTTCGAGCAATTGCTTTCATAATTATTCCCATATCAAATCCTCGGTATTGTAAGAATCTAATTTGTCTTGCTTTCAGTTTTGGATCTGTCTCTACTTCTATCCCAAATTTCTTTATTTTGAGTTGATAAGCTTGATCTAGCCAATCGACCTCTGAAAGTTCTTCAGTAATAAGTTCTGTATCGAGTTGTTTTGCTTTTAAAGCCTGTTTAATTCTTTGTAATCCTTTACCTTTTCTAAGTTGGCTGGCTAGTGTGAGTTCTGCAACACGTTGGTCGCTTTGGTAATTCTGTTGTGCTAACTCATCAACTAGATTTGCGACTTCTTCTGGATTGATCGCATATTGATTTAATTTTGCTTCGAGATCTGCTTTGGAATAATCTCGACGTGTAAGAAGGGCAAATGCATAAGAGCGTAATCTTGCACCTGTCAGTGTTTTGGGCTTCTTTATTTTTTCAGAATTAAACAAGTTTTATATCCTCATGAAAGAAAAACGCCCCGAAGGGCGTTTCAGCTTAGCTTTCTAAAAAATCTGGTTCTTCTTCATCTTCAGTTTGAGCTGCTTCTTTGTTGTTTTTAGTAAGAAGTTGTTCACGAATGACCTTTTCGATTTCTTGAGCCATTGCTGGATTTTCCTCAAAATGTCGAATCACGTTATTTTTACCTTGGCCAATTTTATTGCCTTGATAAGAATACCAAGCACCCGCTTTTTGTACGATGTCTTGTTGAACAGCAAGATCAACCAATTCGCCTAACTGATTAGTGCCTTTGCCATACATGATTTGGAACACAGCTTCTTTGAACGGAGGTGCCATTTTGTTTTTCACAACTTTAACACGCGTTTCGTTACCTGTGATCTCGTCACCTTCTTTCACTTGACCGATACGACGGATGTCTAAGCGTACAGAAGCGTAGAATTTAAGTGCATTACCACCTGTAGTGGTTTCTGGGCTACCAAACATCACACCAATCTTCATACGGATTTGGTTAATGAAGATCACCATACAGTTAGAGCGTTTCGCATTACCTGTAATTTTACGCAGAGCTTGACTCATTAAGCGTGCTTGTAAGCCCATGTGTGAGTCGCCCATTTCGCCTTCAATTTCGGCTTTAGGGGTTAATGCTGCTACAGAGTCGACAACGATTAAATCGATTGCACCAGAACGCACTAGCATATCGGCGATTTCGAGCGCTTGCTCACCGTGGTCAGGTTGTGAAACCAAAAGGTTATCAATATCTACACCAAGTTTACGTGCATATTCTGGATCTAATGCATGTTCTGCATCGATAAAGGCACAGGTACCGCCATTTTTTTGACATTGAGCAATCGCTTGTAATGTCATGGTCGTTTTACCTGAAGATTCAGGACCATAAATTTCGATAATACGACCTTTAGGTAATCCGCCAATCCCTAATGCGATATCGAGAGTTAAAGAACCTGTAGAAACCGCTTCAACAGCTTGTACAGTATTATCACCTAAGCGCATCACGGTATTTTTACCAAACTGCTTTTCAATTTGGCTTAAGGCTGCTTGTAACGCCTTGCTTTTATTATCATCCATCTCAAAACCTCAAAACTTTATTTCTTAACGACTAACCCAAGTGGATGTATTGAATCTCAACTTGTTGGGACTTGAGTATAGTGGCAGATTCTAGTTGTATATTCCACATCTGATCTGTGCCAATACGACACAAAATGACGCGTCCAAATTAGAAAATTTTATTCATCATGATATGACCATGATTGTACATTTTCTTGTTTAAAACGATTGATATCACGACGATCTTTTTTGCTTGGTCGGTGATCAGGTCGGGCTAGATTATGCAATTTTCGCTGTGATGCATGCAACTCTCTACGTTCAATACTTTCAGGCGTTTCTTCATAAAGAAGTTGAGCCATTGGGGCACCACCTCGAACAGCCGATAGCGCTTTCACAACAACAGTCTTTTTTTCAAAACCTTGCTGGATGGTGAGTTCCATTCCAATACGGACGTCTCTAGAAACTTTAACGCGGTCATTGTTGTGATGGACTTTACCACCTTCAATTGCGGCTTTGGCAATAGAGCGTGTTTTAAAAAAACGTGCAGCCCAAAGCCATTTATCAATGCGCATGGCATCCATGCTGTCTGATTCATGCTGTTTTGGCATCTGTTACCTGTAAGTTGGTGTCAAGATAATCAAAGAGATTGGTTAAATGATCGAGTGATGGGTACGCTACTTCCGTGGCGAGTCGAGCGGGTTTAGCACTAGACGGTTGTAAAATGCTAAACAATTGGTTAATACCAAAACGCTCAGCGCCTTGGAGTACCGCAACCGTATCATCAATAAATATTGCTTGAGCTGGATCAAATGGATGTATTTGTTGTAACTTTTGCCAAAAAGCGACTTCTTCTTTGGCATGCCCAAGTTCTTCGCTACTGATCATGACTTCAAAGTAAGGTCTAAGTTCGACATTTTCAAGCTTCAGTTGTAAGCCTGCTCGATCAGCATTGGTCAGTAACCAACAGCGATAGCCTTGAGCTTTGAGTTGTTCTAATAATTCATGACAACCTTTACGTGCGCGAATTTTTTCACGGTGTTCATATTGTAGTTGTAAAACATCTACGCCAACTTTAGCAGTCCAATACGCCGAAGAATACCAAGATAGTGTATGCTTATGTTGTTGGTAAAATTGGAATAGTGTTTGTTTACTTTGCTCTAAACTGCATTGATGTGTTTGGGCATGACGTTCAGGTAAACAATGATTCCAAATGAAATCATCGAAGGCTAAATCGAGTAATGTGCCATCCATGTCGAACATGGCGATAGGCTGCTGCTGTAAATCTGAATATGACATAAGGCTGATCTATGTTTATTAAAACGCTTGCCCCACAAGATCAATTTATTCTGAAACTTGTGCCAATCATGGCGCAGGCAAGTCAAATATTATTGGAAGAATATCAAAATTATTGTGCGGGTGGTGAGTTTAATATTCAGGAAAAAAGTGATGATTCGCCTGTGACTCAGGCAGATTTAAAAGTAAATCGTTTTTTATTAAAGCAGTTAGCGGAATTTACACCAGAGTTACCAGTATTGTCAGAGGAGAGTGATTATTCTGCTCGATCTGCTTGGTCACGTTGCTGGATGCTCGATCCTTTAGATGGTACGAAAGAGTTTATTCATGAGCGTGATGAATTTACGATTAATTTAAGCTTGATCGAGGGTAATGAAACGACTTTTGCAATTATTGCCGTACCCTGTGAACAGGTCATGTATATTGGTTATCAGTCACAGTTACCTTATAAGTATAGTTTTAGTCGTCAAGAATGGTTTCAATACAAGATCGAAGAACATGATTTGGCGGCGCCACTTCAAATTGGTTTAAGCCATAGCAGTAAAAACCCCAAATATAAAAACTTTATCGAACCAATTTTGCGAGATCGTGCTGTAGAAAGACGTGAGGCAGGGAGTGCCTATAAGTTCTGCATGATGTTAGAAGGTGAAATTGATATTTACCCAAGATTTCATCCAACCTCAGAGTGGGATACGAGTTCAGGACAAGCTTTACTTGAAAGTATCGGTGGTGGATTGATGACTCTGGATGGAAAACCATTTCAATATAATCAGCGTGAGACTGTTTTGAATGGTGGTTTTATCGCGTTTAGAGATCAATATTGCAAAAAAATTGCTTACGAGGCGTTGGCGCATTCGGGCATTTTAGATTGAGTCTTCTAGCGTGCGTGGTATAGTGAGCTAAATTTAAGCTTGTATGTGAATATGGCCCTGCATTTATTGCCTAAAAGTATGTTTGAAGCAATTGATTTACTGCCAGATGCTTCAACTCCTGTTACGCTGTTTACTCGTCACTCTTTACGTGAGTTGGTGAATGGGCAGGGCTTGGCTGGTTATGACTTGCAATTAACGGAGCAAGGTCGAGATTTGGCTTATGCATGGGGTCAATATCTTATTAAAAATACGGATCGAGCAATTCAGCATTGTATCTCTAGTCCGATTCAACGCTGTGTTGATACGGCTGCATTAATGATTCAAGGTGCAGATGGGATTCATGAGGCAATAAATACCCATACGATCGAAATTGTTGAGCAGCGATTGTTGGTAGAACCCGGAAGCTTTGTGCTAGATATTCAGCAAGCAGCCCCTTACTTTCGTAAACAAGGTGCATTGGGGTTTATTAATAGTTTTGTGAACAATGCTTTGCCTGGTATGAAACATCCAATTACAGGTGTTTTTGATGTTTTGGAGCTGTTATATCATACCCATCCGACGCAACATCAAGGTTTAAGCTTGGCTGTTAGTCACGACACCATTATTGCTGCGATCGTTGCAGTGATTTCAGGTCAAACACAAATTGATAAGTCGGATTGGCCTGAGATGATGGAAGGCTTGTTTGTGTGGTTTGAGGGGGAGAATTTTAGCAACAGTAAACTAAAATGGATTTGGCGTGGTCAAAAGCATGAATTGGTCATTAAAGATTTTCAGAATAAATAAGATTTTTGAATAGTATGATTTAATTGTGCAATTTAAAATTAAAAAACTACTAACGTTGCATTACTAAATTGAAGACAATAAAAAAGCCCGAAAATCGGGCTTTTTTACATGCATCAAATTAGTTAGCTAAAGCTTTAATTTGAGCGTTTAAGCGGCTCTTGTGACGAGCAGCTTTATTTTTGTGGATGATGCCTTTATCAGCCATACGGTCGATTACAGGTACAGCTGTTTTATAAGCTTCTGAAGCAACAGCATAGTCACCAGCAGCGATCGCATTTACAGTACGTTTGATGTAAGTACGAACCATAGAACGCAAGCTTGCGTTGTGTTTACGTGCTTTAACGTTTTGACGAGCACGTTTTTTAGCTTGAGCAGAGTTTGCCACTCGTGCACTCCTTGAAAATAAGTTGGTCTGGGCGGGCTGAAGTTAAAACCAAAAAATATTGGCAACATTCACCAGCCCGTAAACAAGTGCCATATTTTGAGGAAACTAAGCCCCGAAGTCAAGCCTTGTGATACTTTTAAGTACATTTAACAGGTGATAATCTTGCAAGAAAACGTTACATTAGGCTTAGTTATGAGTCGGAATAAATAAAAATGAGAATAGGTGACAAAAAAGCAATTGTTATTGGTGCTACAGGGCTAGTGGGTGAAGCGCTAGTGGCTGAATTGGAACAGTCAAATGATTTTAGTTCTGTGACTGTTGTAGTAAGGAAAAACTCTGATAAATTAAAATCTTATAGCAAAGTAAACCAGCTTATTCTAGAAGATTTTTTGCTTTTGAATGATGAGGATGTAAGTACTTATACTCATGCATTTAGTTGCTTAGGTAGCACCATTAAACAAGCTGGATCGAAACAAGCATTTTACGCAATTGACTATGAAATTAATGCTCATTTTGCTGATTTAATCCAAGATAAAAATATTCATTTATTGGTGGTCAGTGCTTTAGGAGCGAATGCTAATTCACCAGTTTTCTATAATAAAGTTAAAGGTGAGTTGGAAAACTACTTAAAAAGCTTGTCGATGTATAAGCTTTCAATTTTTCAACCGTCACTCTTAATTGGTAAGCGTAGTGAAGTACGAGTTTTAGAAGATGTGGCACAAACGCTATTTAAATTGGTCGAAAAAACTTGGACCAAGCCGTTTAAATATAAGCCTGTAACCGCAGAACAATTGGCGCATACTATGCTAAATGCAGCTCAAACTCAGACAGCAGCATTTAAGCTGTACGATAATTTGATGATACAACAAACCCAATAATGGAGATTTTTCAGTGACTACGATTCCTTTTGTAACTTGCGACTTGTTAGATGATAATCCTGAGAAAGATTTACAGGTCGTAACGCCATCTTTAGACGGTAAGTTTTTTAAAAGTTATGGTGCACGCAAGAGCTTTGGTGGGCAGGTTGTAACAGTTAAGTGTTTTGAAGATAACTCACGCGTAAAAGAGCTTTTAGCAACAGATGGTGCAGGAAAAGTCTTGGTTGTTGATGGTGGTGCTTCGATGCGCTGTGCTTTGATGGGCGATTTGATTGCTGAATCAGCTGTGAAGAATCATTGGAATGGTGTTGTGATTTACGGTTGTGTGCGTGATGTTGATGCAATTGCCGAACTTGATTTAGGTGTGCATGCATTGGCTGCAATTCCACAAAAAAGTAATCGTAAGGGCATAGGTGAAGTTGATATTACATTGTATTTTGGTGGTGTGACGATCAATTCTGGCGATTATATCTATGCTGATAATAATGGCATCGTAATCGCGAAAGAAAAACTAGTTGACTGCTAAAGGATAGCAATATGCTCAAAATGGTGAATCATCAATTTAAGGTTTTACAATCTGTTGTTGCAACTTTAATTGAAGGCGGAAGAGGTGTGATGGGAACACCCCAACCGAATCAGCCTTCAAAACCGTTAAAACTTTATGAGTTTGAAGGTTCACCCTTTTGTCGCCGTGTCCGTGAAGTGATTACTATGCTGAATCTAGATGTGGAAATTTATCCATGTCCGAAAGGTGGTCAAAAATATCGCCAAATCGTCAAGGAAAAAGGTGGTAAGAAACAGTTTCCATTTTTGATTGATGAAAACACGGGTGATCAGTTATACGAGTCACAACAGATTATCCACCATCTGTTCAAGCACTACGGTAAAACAGGGCAAACGCCGAAAAAATTCAGCCATTATCCAAAGCTTCCTTATGTTTCTGCTTTAGCCTCACTTGCAAATGCAGCACGTGGTGTATGGATTAACAAGAAAATTGTTAATCGAGCAGCACCAGAACAATTACTTGAATTGTGGAGTTTTGAAGGAAGTCCCTATACACGATTGGTTCGTGAAGTTCTGACTGAGTTGGAAATTCCCTATATTTTGCATAATGTTGCGAAAGAACGTTGGCAAGATATTGGACCAGCAATTTTGCGTTTAAAACCTGGTCAATATATTCCATTACCGAATGGGAAGCGTGAAAAGGTTGTTGAAGTGATGGGACGAGATATTCAAGTTCCATATTTAGTTGATCCGAACACAGGCGTGAAAATGTTTGAGTCAGCTAAAATTGTTGAGTACCTCAAGAAGCAGTACGGATAATAGAATAAATTGTAAAAAGCATCTTTTAAAAGATGCTTTTTTTATATATGGAGTCTAGCAGTTGCTTCAATGATTGGTTTAGCTGTTTAATAGGCTCGAAATAGCCATAAGATCAATTCCAAAATGTTAAGCCAACTAACTAACCTATTCAAAAGTTCAAAGGAAACACCTGAACAGTTATTCCTCAAAGAAAATGACTTGGTTTTTGATAGTCGTGGTGCAATTTATAAAGGCATCATTTTGAATGAGTTAGGATTTCGTCTGGAATATTTCTCAAACCGAAAATTAGATCGATTTGATGATCTAGAGAAGCTGTTTAGGATTGCACCGCAAATTAATGAAAAGATTGATTTGGAATTGCACTCACAGCGATTTGTTGAGCGCTTAGGAAATACAGAAGAAAACCTTAAAGAGTTAAAGCAAATAATTAAAGTTTTAAATGATTATTATGTGAAGTTTAAACGGGCGAGATAGTCTAAGCAGGAATATAGTCTTTAAAATGTAGCATCCAAATAATAAAACTCATGAACCAAAGACAAACAGCGAAAAATATAATTATAGATAAATGTCTTTCTTCACCTGCTAAAAAGTGAAGTAGTACAAAACATAGTCCTAAAAATAAGAAGATGTTTATAATAAACAACCACATATTTTAATATCCATGGGTGATTTGGTAGTGTATTTTACTGGTTATCATATAAGGTAAACAAATACAGGAAGAAAGAAAATAGATAAAATTAAAGTTAAATACATAGCTCATCGTAAAAAATGAAACACTACAAAGGATGCTATTCAATACTCTTCTATAACCCTGTAGGCTTTCAACGGGATATTTGTTTAAAGCCTTTTTAAAAGATAATTCCGCAAGATAAAACCCAAAGAAAAATAATAGAACCAATAAAATTGGATGCCAGACACTTATATAAAAAAGTTGGTCAAATAGAAATGATTGCATGTGCTTTATATTTTTATAGATATTTGTTTATTTAATCATATTTATAATAAAAAGGGGACTAAATCCAAAGATTTAATCCCTTTTTTGATCAAGCTAACGATTATTTTTCAATAATAGCTGTTACACCTTGACCACCAGCAGCACAGATCGAAACTAAGATACGACCTGAACCTTTTTGGTTTAAGATTTTCGCAGCAGTCGCGATGATACGACCACCAGTTGCAGCGAATGGGTGACCCGCAGCTAAAGAAGAACCTTTAACGTTTAATTTGCTACGATCAATAGAACCTAAAGGTGCATCTAAGCCTAAACGCTCTTTACAGAATTTCTCATCTTCCCAAGCTTTCAAAGTAGAAAGTACTTGTGATGCAAACGCTTCGTGGATTTCGTAGTAGTCGAAATCTTGAAGTTTAAGACCAGCACGCTCAAGCATACGTGGAACTGCATAAGCAGGAGCCATCAATAAGCCTTCTTTTTTACCAACAAAATCAACTGCAGCAGTTTCAGAGAATGTTAAGTAAGCAAGAACTTCATGACCATTTGCTTTAGCCCACTCTTCAGAAGCTAAAAGTACGCATGAAGCACCGTCAGTAAGTGGAGTAGAGTTACCCGCTGTCATTGTTGCAGCTTCGCCTTTACCAAATACTGGTTTTAATTTTGCTAATTTCTCAGCAGTTGAGTCAGCACGTAAGTTGTTGTCACGGCTTAAACCTAAGAACGGCGTGATTAAGTCATCGAAGAAACCTTCTTCGTATGCTTTCGCCATTTTTTGGTGAGAAGAGGCAGCTAAAACGTCTTGATCTTCACGAGCAATACCCCATTCAAGGGCAGTGATTGCTTGGTGATCACCCATAGATAAACCAGTGCGTGGTTCACCGTTTTTAGGTGCATCCATAAGATCTTTAACATTGATTTTAGATAAAGCTTTTAAACGATCTTTACCTGTTTTAGCGATGTTGAGCTCAAGCAAAGCTTTACGTAAACCATCACCGAAAGCGATCGGAGCGTCAGATGTAGTATCAACACCACCAGCGATACCTACTTCGATTTGGCCTAAAGCAATTTTGTTTGCAACTTGGAATGCAGCTTGTAAACCAGTACCACAAGCTTGTTGAAGATCGCAAGCTGGAGTTTCAGGAGCAAGTTGAGTATTTAACACACACTCACGTGTCATGTTGAAGTCACGGCTGTGTTTCAATACTGCACCAGCAACCACTTCACCTAAACGTTGACCTTGTAGGTTGAAACGCTCAACCAAACCGTTTAATGCAGCTGTAAACATGTCGATGTTAGAAGCTGTAAAATAAGCGCCGTTAGAACGTGCGAAAGGAATACGGTTACCGCCAATAATGGCAACACGGCGAACAGTGTTTTGGCTCATGATTTTATCCTGTTGAACAGAAGGTTTGGTTGTTTTAGCTGGTGCTACTTTTGTAGATGTAGAAGAAGCAGTGCTTTTTGTACTACGACCGGTAGAACGAGGACGAGTCGTTTTAGTTGTCGTACTTGCTGCTTTAGGAGTTGCGTCAGCACTTTTACTTGGAGTAGAAGTTGCTTTTGATGTATTTGACACAGTCTCTTGAGCAGAATTCTCGACTGCTGGATTTTCTTGAGTTGTTTTGCTCATAAGGCTTTTCCAAGCATAATTGCGATATTCTTGCTATAACCATAGCATATTTCCAATACTGCTGTATTGACTAGAATGACGCTTTAGACCACATTCAGGTCAAGACATCCAGACATGAAGTCAAGTATGATTTATTGTGAGTCAATCAAACATTGGTTTCATGTTATTTTACTGACATGGTTTAGATGTTTGTAAAAAATTCATTTGTATGAGAGATAATAATCATGACCGATCAATACCAAGCATTTACACAATCACCTTTGGGTAAATTTGTTGTAAAAAATTTAGGTTTACCATCACCAGTTAGCTTAGATCGTTTTGAAAGTGCCCAACCTGTTGTAAATGGTGCCGTATTGCTTGGCGCAGCACCTTCAAGCACTATTTCTGCTTCTATTGCACAAGTTCTTAGCAATATCCATGCAGATAGCTACGTAGGCAATAATGTTGAATTACAACAAACTGCTGCAAAAGTAGGTTTAAACCTTCGTCCTTTAAATGCAGATGATAAAGAATCTAAATTTAAAGCAGTCGTATTTGATGCTTCAGGTATTCAAGATTCTGAACAGTTAAAAGCGTTGTATAACTTCTTTAATCCAATCGCACGTCAAATCTCAAGTTCTGGTCGTGTAATTGTAATTGGTACAACTCCTGAAACAGCTAAAACCGTAAAACAAGCGATTGCTCAACGTGCGCTTGAAGGTTTTGTGAAGTCTGTTGGTAAAGAGTTCAAAAAGGGTATCACTGCCCAAGTAGTTTATGTAGATCAAGGTGCTGAAGCAAACTTAGAGTCTACTTTACGTTTCTTAATTTCACCACGTTCTGCTTATGTATCTGGTCAAGTGATCCGTATTTCTAAAGCAGAAACAGTGAAATTAGATTGGGCTAAGCCGCTTGCAGGTAAAACTGCACTAGTAACAGGTGCAAGCCGTGGTATCGGTGAAGCAATTGCACAAGTATTGGCACGTGATGGCGCACATGTGATTTGCTTAGATGTTCCTCAACAACAAGCTGATCTTGAGCGTGTTGCAGGTTCAATTGGCGGTTCAGTATTGGCAATCGATATTACTGCTGCTGACGCTGGCGAGAAAATCAAAACTGCTGCTGCTAAACAAGGCGGTTTGGATGTAATCGTTCACAATGCAGGTATTACTCGTGACAAAACTTTGGCAAACATGAAGCCAGAGCTTTGGGATCTAGTTATCAACATTAACTTGTCTGCAATTGAACGTGTTAACGATTACTTACTTTCTAATGATGGTTTAAATGCAAATGGTCGTATCGTTTGTGTATCATCAATCAGTGGTATCGCGGGTAACTTGGGTCAAACCAACTATGCAGTGTCTAAAGCAGGCGTAATTGGTTTGGTTAAATTTACTGCACCAACATTGAAGAATGGTATTACGATCAACGCGGTTGCACCAGGCTTCATTGAAACTCAAATGACTGCTGCGATTCCATTTGCGATTCGTGAAGCAGGTCGCCGTATGAACTCAATGAACCAAGGTGGTTTACCTGTAGATGTTGCTGAAGCAATTGCTTGGTATGCTTCTACTGGTTCAACAGGTGTGACAGGCAACGTTGTTCGCGTATGCGGTCAAAGCTTGTTGGGCGCTTAAGCGTTAAAAGTTTTGAAGAGGGGTGCTTGTGCATCCCTTTTTTATAAAAATATAGAAAGGTTCATTATGAATACACGCCATTTTAGTCAATTGCCAAAGCCTTACTTAGCTTATCCAAAAGTTATTCAAGGTTTAATTTTTAAAAAGCCAAAAGGCGAAAAAGTATTACCACAAGTTGAATATGTGGTAGATACGCTTAACATTGATGCAAAACATTTAGAAAGCTATAACGAAATTTGTGGTTTTAAAAATGATGGTTTTGTACCAGCAATTTATCTAGCAGTACTGTCGCAAAGTCTGCAAATGCATATGATGACCAGTGAAGCGTTTCCATTTGCAATTTTGGGTTTGGTTCATATCCGTAACCAAATTAAACAAACTCGTAAAATCGGTGTGAATGAGCAAATTACGTTGTCATGTAAATTTGGCGAACTTCAGCCACATGATAAAGGCTTACAATTCGATTTCATTACAACTGCCAAAGTGGGTGGTGAAGTGGTGATGGAAAGTTTAACGACTTATTTATCACGACAAAAAACTGAGAAAAAAGCTTCTGAAAAATCGAAAGAATCTAAAGAGCCTGCATATCAGCCAAAAGCAGAATGGAATATTTCTGAGAATACTGGTCGCCGCTACGCATTGATTTCAGGTGATTTTAACTTGATTCATATTCATGCAGTCACAGCTAAAGCATTTGGTTTTAAACAAGCGATTGCACATGGCATGTGGAGTAAGGCAAAAGCTTTGGCGAGTATTGAGTTACCCGCTGCTTATGAAGCAGATGTTTGGTTTAAATTGCCGATGTATTTACCATCAACTGTTGAGTTTTTAACAGCTACTGAATCAAAACAAACTGACTTCTTGATTCGTAACGTTAAATCTAAAAAGCCGCATGTTGCGGGAACAGTGAAAGCACTTTAATACTGAATCGTATGGTTGAGTCAGCCCTTTTGTTCGCAAGAGGGTTATTCTAAAAAATATAAATATCATAAGGATGTGTGCATTGATTAAAGAGATTTTATTTGCCGATACGCATAATTATCATGGCAAGGTTGATCATCGTTTTATTGACCTAGCAACCCAATTCAGTCGTTTGCAAGATGCGAGAAGTCATCAGGGTGGCGCAGCATTGGTGATATATTTCCAAGGTCAGAAAGTTGTTGATATTTTTACTGGTAAAAAATCTCAAGAACAAGATTGGCAATCTGATACTTTGGCAATGTGTTATTCGACAGGTAAAGGAATTTTAGCAACGCTTGCACATATTTTAGTGAGTGAAGGCTTACTGGATTATGATCAGCCAATTGCACATTATTGGCCTGAGTTTGCCCAAAATGGCAAAGCCAATATTACATTACGTCATGTTTTATCGCATCAAAGTGGTTTATTTGATATCCGCAATACGATTGAGACAGCAACAGAAATGTTGGATTGGTCGCATATGTTAGAAGTAATGGCGGCTGCTACACCACGTTTTGCAGCAGGACAAAGCTTTGCTTATCAACCGCTGACCTATGGTTGGCTCGTAGGTGGGGTCATTGAAAAAGCAGCGAAACAGCCTTTAAGTTGGTTAATGCAACGTTATTTGGTGCAACCACTTGAGTTGAATGGCGCATATTTTGGTACACCAAGCTCTGAATTGCAACGAGTTGCACGTTTACTTGAAAAACCTAAAAAACCATCTGCACCAAAGCCACAAGTTAAAAAAACTGATTCACCACGCAAAGCCTCATTATCAGAAAAGTTCTTAGAACTTTCAGGACAAAGCCCTCAAGATTTCCAAGATGCCATGATTCCAAAAGGCATGCGTAATTTTAGCTTCTATAGTGATGCTGGTTTACAAGCTGTTATTCCAGCGGCAAATGGTGTCTTTACCGCAGATAGTTTGGCAAAAGTCTATGCGATGCTTGCCAATCAAGGACAGTGGAATGGTCAACAATTGATTCGTCCAGAAGTATTTAAGCAGTTAAGCGCCGTACAATCTAAAGCACGTGATCGAGTGATGCCAATTCCAATGCATTGGCGTTTAGGCTATCACCGTATTTTAACAATGGGCAAGCGTGCGCCACATGGTTTTGGACATGTTGGTTTTAATGGATCAGGGGCATGGTGTGACCCAGACCGTGAACTCAGTTTTGCTTATACGCATAATTTTAATATTACCTCTGCAACAGGGGATTATCGTTTGTGGGGTTTGAGCCAAGAAACGCTACGCTGTGCAGATGCGATTTTAAATGGGCGGAAAGGCTGGTTTTAATTTGATCTGGTGTAATGAGGCTGCCTATAATAAATAACAGCCTCACATTTATTTTCAAATTTATCAACTTTCTTCAAAATGCAGTAATTGTTTAAAAAAAGTGGTTTTAGGATTTGTACTAAATCTAGGTATTATTTATCTAAATTTTTTTTAAATAGCTCTGCCTGAATAATCGCGTCAGTATGTCTTTTAAAATCGACCTCATTTAAACCATTCAAACCCAGTTTATAAATTCCTTCTAGCCCACAGACAAAAGCAATCAATCGCCAAGCAATATCATGACTATTCGTGTCAAATTGAAATTCCCCTTGAGCTTGACCTTCATCAATCATACGAACAATAGAACGATGCCAATCTTGCATGGCAATATTATATGCAAGTTTGATTTCTTGATCCTGATCAATGAGGACTTCAGCTTCATTCCACAGTCGTAAATAGGGTTGAATTTGTTCAATATTTTCACATCCAAGTAGGAGCGAGAGGCGGTGTAAATAATTTGCGGTATGAACTTGGTTTTCAATCTCATCAAGTTGCTGCATGAGCTTAATAAATGCTTCTGCTTTTAAATGTGAGTTAGAAGCAAAATGATGGTGGACTTGTCCTGTTGATGTTTGTGCTTCGGTGGCAATACGGCGAACGGTCATCGCAGAGAAGCCTTCGTTCAAGGCAACCTGCATGGCTGCTTGTAGAATCATTTCACGACGTTGTTCTTTATTTAAATAAGCCATACTTTCAGCGCCTTAGGCGATAGTCACAAACACAAACAAAATAACGCATATCTTTAAATTGGACAAGTGTTCAATTTTGGTTATAATAACATCGACTTGAACATGTGTCCAATTTAGAGAAATTTATGTCTAGCAAGTGGTTAATTCTTGCAATCGTTGTATTGATCTATCTCCCTGTATCAATTGATGCAACTGTCCTCCATGTCGCAACACCGACTTTAAGTGAGTCTCTTTCATTATCGGCAAATGAGTTGCTGTGGATTATTGATATTTATTCTTTAGTCATGGCAGGTCTTATTTTGCCGATGGGGGCATTGGGAGATCGTATTGGCTTTAAAAAGCTTATGGTGATTGGTGGGATTTTGTTTGGCCTAGCATCATTGGCGGCCGCATTTTCTTCTACTGCATATGCACTGATTGGTTCACGTGCTTTATTGGCGGTTGGTGCAGCCATGATTTTGCCTGCGACTTTATCTGCAGTTCGTAATACTTTTCTTGATGAAAAACAACGTAATTTTGCTCTAGGCATTTGGACTACAGTTGGCGGCGGCGGTGCTGCATTTGGTCCATTATTGGGTGGTTTTCTATTGGAGCATTTTCATTGGGGTTCAGTCTTCTTGATTAATGTTCCGATTATGCTTGCTGTCATTATTTTTACTATATTTGTCATTCCGAAACAGGCAGGGCAACCGAAGCAGAATCTTAACTTGTTACAGGCTCTTGTATTGGTGGTTGCCATTCTCAGTATGATTTATGCGATCAAGACTGTGATGCATGGCTTGAGCATTTGGTCAGTTTTGATCTTTGCAGTAGGTTTTAGTTTATTGATTGGCTTTATTCGTACACAGCTCATATCAACCTCTCCAATGATTGATATTCAATTATTCAAACATCCTGTGATTGCGACAGGTGTAGTGATGGCGATTGTATCTATGATGGCATTGGTCGGATTCGAGTTGCTGATTTCACAGGAATTACAATTTGTTTATCAGCTTTCACCATTGGCAGCTGGGGCATTTATTTTACCATTTATGATTGCGATTAGTTTAGGTGGTCCGATTGCTAGTATGCTGGTCAATCATTTCGGTCTGCGCTCAGTTGCATCGCTTGGTATGTTGATGAGTGCTTTAAGTTTATGGGGCTTGGCAAATACTGACTTTATGCAGGCGCAGATGCAAGTATGGGGCTGGATGGTTGTGTTGGGCCTCAGTGTTGAAATTGCTTTACTGGCTTCAACCTCTGCAATTATGTCTTCTGTGCCGCCAAGTAAGGCGACCGCAGCAGGGGCAATTGAGGGAATGGCGTATGAGTTGGGAGCAGGTTTAGGAATTGCCTTTTTCGGTTTGATGTTGTCATGGTTTTATGCAAACTCGATTGTGGTTCCAGTCGATGTGCCACATAACATTATCGAACAGGTGAGTAGTTCGATTGGTGAGGCGGTTCAAGCTGCCAAACAATTACAGCCAACAATTGCTGAACATTTGATTCAAGCTGCAAAACAGGCCTTTAGTCAATCGCATCGTTCTGTACTGAATTTGGCTGCGCTCTTATTCTTGATCTTGTCGATTTTTATTTGGTTTGCTTTACCGAAAAGAGTTTCTTCAGTTGAGGAATAGTCGGCTTACCCTTATCCAAATTGGGTTTGGGTAAGGGTTAAGGGTGTGGCTAAAATAAGCAGTTAGTATTAAAATTTGATAGCGTTAAAGTAAAATCGAATATTAATAATTTGTTATGCTGCAATAAAGGTTCATAAATCTAGTTTTCAGTGTTAATAATGAAATGCTATACTAAGTTTTCATATATTTTGCAATAACTTATAAAATGAAAAAGATTGCGCTATTTCTTACATTAATCGCTTTGATGGGATCAACCTCAACACAGGCTTATGAAGCAGAGCCAACAAAAAAAGATATGAAGGAATTCTATGCTTTATTAAAAATTATTTACAGCGATATGCCTGCATTAATGAATGGATTTGAAGTTTTAATAGATAATGATTTTGATCTGAATAAAATTAAAGATAAAAAAACCGTTTGTGATGCGGTACAGGCGGCGGAAAGGATTACTTATATAGCTAATCAATCTAAAGTTCATCCGTATTTTCAGAAATCAATCGACCAATTAAGAGAAACAATGCCTGAAGATAATGCAAAGTTTATTAAACAAGGTCTTCAAAGCACTGGTTATAAGTGTTTATAGTGAAAAAAAGGGGATTGGAGCTGTATCTAACTTAATTGACCTGAAAAAATACCTTGTCTCAATAAGCTTAGGTAAGGTTTTCTAAGGAACCTTAAGCTCGAAAGCGCGTAAGATCTTGCATAATTGAATCATGGGTAGACCCATCAACGTAGTTTGATCATCACCAACCATTTTCTCAAATAAGCTAATCCCTAAGCTTTCACACTTAAAACTACCCGCACAATGCAAGGGCTGATCAATTTCGATATAACGTTCAATCTCAGCAAGCGTCAATTGGCGAAATTTCACTTGGTAATGCTCAACCAGTGTTGTTTCAAACCCTGATTGCAAGTGCTGAACACTGAGAGCGGTGCTAAAAAACACGATTTTCCCTGAGTTTTCTTGTAATTGTTGAATAGCATTTTCAACATTTAAAGGCTTACCAATAAAGTCATATGGTGCGTGTTCACGCCAAGCGACTTGATCAGAACCAATGACAATCGCATTGGGATTCTGTTCAGCAATGACACGTGCCTTCTCATGAGCTAGACGTTTAGCCAAATCATCGGCATGTAATTCACCCATTGCAGATTCATCAATATCAGGTGAAATACAACGATAGTCCAATCGTAAACGATCCATTAAGTCTTTACGGGTTTGGCTGCTCGATGCCAAAATCAATTCAAACTCATTCATTAGACCGCATATTCCACAAGGATATTGAGCGGAACATAATGCAAAACCGCGTTATGGCATGCATTCAACTTGATCGGTGGCGCTTGACCAGCTTCATATGCTTCAACCCAACGTGTGACGCAAATACACCAAAAATCACCTGGTTTTAATCCAGGGAAACCCACTTCTGGTAAAGGTGTAATTAAATCATTCCCAACTTTTTGTGAGAAATTTAAGAAATCTGAAGTCATTTGTGCACACATGGTGTGCTGACCTAAGTCCGTGACCGCCGTATGGCAAAAACCATTACGAAAATAGCCCGTGATTGGGTCAAAGCAACAACTAGATAAAGGTTCGCCAAGAACATTTAAACGATTAATTTTGGGATCAGGATGAATAGACATAAGAATACAAAGATTTAATGACGATGATTATGATAATCAAAAGTGAAATTTTAGACAGCTTTTCTGCAAAAAAACTCACCTTTATTTCAGAGAATCATTTAAAATTGTGCCGTTTTTAAAATCAACTAGAGAGCCATCCATGAATTTTCAGCGCATGACTGACCTTGATTTAGCAGGTAAACGTGTTCTTATTCGTGAAGACTTAAACGTTCCTGTAAAAAACGGGGAAATTACCAGCGATGCACGTTTACGTGCTGCATTACCAACAATCAAAGCTGCGTTAGATAAAGGCGCTGCGGTAATGGTATTTTCTCATCTTGGTCGTCCTGTAGAGGGTGAGCCAAAGCCAGAGCAATCACTTGCACCAGTTGCAGCTTATTTAAGCACTGCTTTGGGTCAGGATGTTAAATTATTTACTGATTATTTAGATGGCGTTGAGGTTGAAGCGGGTCAAGTGGTATTACTTGAAAATGTACGTTTCAATCATGGCGAAAAGAAAAATAAAGAAGAGCTTGCACAAAAATATGCAGCACTTTGTGATGTATTCGTTATGGATGCATTTGGTACTGCTCATCGTGCAGAAGCGTCAACAGAAGGCGTAGCACGTTTTGCAAAAGTTGCTGCTGCTGGTCCGTTATTAGCCGCTGAATTAGATGCGCTAGGTCGAGCAATGCAAACACCTGAAAAACCAATGGTAGCAATTGTTGCGGGTTCTAAAGTATCAACAAAACTTGATGTATTAAATTCACTTTCTACTATTTGTGATCAATTGATTGTGGGTGGTGGTATTGCTAATACATTCCTTGCTGCTGCTGGTTTCAATGTTGGTAAATCTCTCTATGAAGCTGATTTAATTGACACTGCAAAACAAATTGCTGCAAAAGTAAGTGTTCCATTACCAACTGATGTCGTTGTTGCTGATGCAACTCAAATCGACTTCAGTGACTTCTTGGGTTCTTTGGCAAATGCTCAAGCAGTTGTTAAGAAAGTAGAAGATGTTGCAGATACTGACATGATTTTAGATGTTGGTCCTGAAACTGCACAAGCTTTTGCAGAAATCTTAAAAACATCAAAAACGATTCTTTGGAATGGTCCAGTAGGCGTATTTGAAGTTGATCAATTTGGTGAAGGAACCAAGACGCTTTCATTGGCAATTGCTGAATCTGCTGGTTTTTCAATTGCAGGTGGTGGTGATACATTAGCAGCTATTGATAAATATGAAGTAGCTGATCAAATCGGTTATATCTCAACGGGTGGTGGTGCATTCTTAGAATTTGTAGAAGGCAAAACATTACCTGCGGTGGCTGTTTTACTTGAGCGTGCTTAAGTAAGGTTTAGCTTCCGTTATATAACAAGTGATTTAAAAAAGAGTCGATATCAATCGGCTCTTTTTATTGTGTCATTAAAATGTCATATATTTGCAATATGATTGTCATCAACTTAACCAAGTAACTGTGGAAAGCCGTGATGAAAATGAAATTAACCCTTGCTGCTTTAATTATTGCTCCAATCATGTTGACTGCATGTGGAAAGAAAGAAGAAGCAAAAAATGTTGAACAGCAAGAACAAGTAGCTTCAGAAGTATCAGCACCGACTACTCCAGAGCAACAAGCTGCGATCAACGCAATTGATAAGCCAGAATTACAAGATAAGAAAAATGCTGAAGCAGTAAGCCCAGCTTCAGAAGAGGCTGCGAGCGAAGCTCACTAAGCTGAATGCAATAAAAAAGCCGATATTTATATCGGCTTTTTTATATTTATGAATTTGCTTTGCAATAGAAAGTAAGCGTTGTTTGATAATCATCATCTTTGGCTAATGATGCATTTTTACCTGTAATCGTTCCAAGTACACCCGCAGCAGCTTCAACCAATTTGCCTGTTTGTTCATCGACTACACCTTTTAAAACGCCTTGATATGCAGTTTTCTCATCAACCACGACTGGTGATGTATTTTGGGTACAAGTTTTTTGAGCGGCACTAATGGCATTATTTTTAGCGATCAAATTGGTTTTACCAATTCCTGTCACTTCATATTGATTATTTTCTTTTTGGATCGCTAAGGTGTTGGTCGGTGTTGATGCACATGCGGTGAGCCCGAGTACCAAGCCACCTAATAAACTCATGATTAACGTTTTTTTCATTGCTTGTTCTCAAGTAGTTACCTAATTGGATTATTTGAACATATTATTTTTAATTGCTTTTGCAGGTTATGTACAGTTTGTAGTAGCGCTCTGTTAAATTTCTCAAATTCATGATTAAGCAAGGATTAAACGTGGTGGAAATTGGCTAGATTATGCTAATCTAAACAAATCCTTGTGTTAGTTAGATTCATGTCAATGACGGACTCAAATATAGAGACAATTCATCAAAATATTCATCAACGTCAATCTATTGGTCAGCTTGTTGAACCAGCGCCAAATTTACAACAACTCGAAAAAGCAGTACAAGCTGCATTAACTGCACCTGATCATCATCGCTTAAAACCAACACGTTTTGTGGTTGTAACAGCTGAGCAACGAGCGGCTTTTGGTGAATTTTTAGCAAATGCTTTAGCTGATATGGGAGAAAATGACCCTGCACAATTAGAAAGAGTAAAGCATCATCCATTTCGCGCGCCTTTACTTGTTTTAGCCTTAACCAAGATCCAAGATCACCCAAAGGTTCCGCACTTCGAACAAATTTTAAGTACGGGTGCCGCTGTTCAAAACTTCTTACTCTCATTACAAGCACAAGGTTTTGCGAGTATGTGGCGTTCTGGTGCAGTTGTAGAATCCAATTGGCTTAAGCAACAATTTGGCTTAAAAGAGCAAGATTTGATTTCTGGTATTATTTATATTGGAACAGCCGCTAAAACGATTGCACCTCGTGCAGAAATAGAGAGTCAAGATTTTTTAAAAGTATGGCAACAAGTTTAATCTTATTGATGAATGATTAAAGAAAGAAATTGGTTTCAGGAAAAAAAATGACAGAGTTAAAATTTAGTGATTTAGTTGAGCCTGTGGCAGTAGATCAAAAAACAGCATTAAGAATTACTGTATTAGGTGGTGGAAGTTTTGGTACAGCAATGGCAAATTTAGCTGTACGCAATGGTTGCGATACCATGATTTGGATTCGAGATGCAGCTGTAGCAGAAGAAATTAATCAAACACATATTAATAAACGTTATTTACCTGATTATCCATTAGAGCCAGCTTTACGCGCTGTTGCTGATTTAGAATTAGCGGTAAGAGATCGAGATATTATTTTGGTCGCAATTCCTAGTCACTCATTTCGTGATGTTTTAAAACAAATTGCGCCGTTTATTACAGCCCAAGCAGTAGTTTCATTAACCAAAGGAATTGAAGCAAAAACATTTAGTTTCATGAGTGAGATTATTCGCGCAGAATTACCAGAAGTTCCTTACGGCGTTTTATCAGGTCCAAATCTAGCAAAAGAAATTATGGCAGGTATGCCATCAGGAACAGTGATTGCAAGTGAATCGGAATTGGTACGTTATGCGGTACAACATGCTTTGCATAGTGCGTTATTCCGTGTGTTTGGTAGCGATGACGTACACGGTGTAGAACTGGGTGGAGCATTAAAAAATATTTATGCAGTTGCGATGGGTATGGGTGCTGCTTATAACATCGGTGAAAATACCAAAAGCATGATTTTAACCCGTGCTTTGGCGGAAATGAGTCGTTTTGCAGTCAAGCAGGGTGCAAATCCTTTAACTTTTTTAGGGCTTTCTGGTGTAGGTGATTTATTTGCAACTTGTAATAGTCCATTAAGTCGTAACTATCAAATTGGTTTTGCACTCGGTTCGGGTAAAACACTTGATCAAGCAACTAAAGAATTAGGTCAAACAGCCGAAGGGATTAATACCATTGTCCAAGTACGTGCTAAAGCACAAGAACTGGATGTTTATATGCCGATTACCAATGCTTTATATGAAGTTATTTTTGAAAATGCGCCACCAATGACGATCGCTTTATCATTGATGAAAAATGGTCATCGTAGTGATGTAGAATTTGTTTTACCACATCATGAAGTTTAATCAGAAAACTGTCATCAATCATTGTTAGTATATAGGTATAAATAATAAGGTCGTTTTATGCAGTTAACTTTAGTACGTCACGGTGAAGCATCTCCAGCAATCAACGGTAATGATACGCAACGCCCATTAACAGTGCGTGGACATCAACAAGCAGAGCAAACAGGACATTTTTTAAAAGATGTCATCCAGCCTGAAATTTTTATTGTTAGTCCGCTATTACGTGCCCAAGAAACTTTGGCACACATCAAAGCTCATTTTCACGGTATTCCTGTTTTAATTTGCGATAAAATTAAACCTGATGATGATGCTAGAGATGCAATTGAATGGTTATCTAAATTACCCTATGAATCCATTGCTGTGATCTGTCATATGAATGTAGTTGCACATATCGCAGAGCAATTGACGCATGAGAATTTTAATCCGTTTGCATTAGCAGAAGCACGTATTTATGATCAAGCTGTGATTGCTAATGGTTTATCAACACAAAAGAATCGTTTTATACCAACACTATAATTTATATATCCGCGATAGGATAAGGGTACTGAACACCGATGCTGTATTTATGGATGCCCGAAACCAATGGAACATGGTATTGGTCGGCAGGGGAAAATTGGTTACAGGCAAATAGTCTTGAGCAGTTGATTCAGGACTTAAAAGCGCATAATGGAAAAGAGACGGTAGTCTATTTTCCAAGTCGTAATGCGCAAATCTTGCAACAACCTATGACAAAAATGCACTACAAGCAGTTAGGGCAGGAAGGGCTTAAATACTTATTAGAAGAATATGTGACTTTGCCAATTGATCAAATGAAGGTGGTTCATCATTTTCAAAATGATCAGCTTAATGTGATGGGCGTGGCTCATTCCACAGTTGAGACGTGGCAACATGCACTTAGTCTTTTGCCAATTCAAATTGCAGCGTTCTTACCTGATTTTTTAATCTTGCCAGCACCAGAAGAAAACCAAGTGGTGATTGCAAACCTGTATGATCACTTATTGGTAAGAGAGTCGGAATGGTCTGGCAATTCAGTGGATGACTTGGGATTATTCCTTGAGTTTCAAACACCTGAAACGAATTATAAGCTGGCAAATCTTAGTTCAACTGAATTAGCAACAGTTATGGCTGCTTCAAGCCAAGATCAATATACTGAATTTAGTTACCAATTTCAGCCCTTGGCAAAGGCAAAACAGCATCCATTTAATGTTTTGCCAAAATCCAAGAATGCAGAAGTTCAATGGTCAGGTTATTGGAAAGCTTCAGCATTGGTTTTGGTTGCCGTTATTTTTGTTCAATTGGGTTATGACGCTTTACGTTGGTCTAAACTAAAAAAAGTGGCTGATCAGACATCGGCTCAGGCGATAGATCAATATAAATTCTGGTTTGGTGAAAATAGTCGCGTTACTGAGCAAAACATTAAAAGTCAGTTCGAAAGTCAATTACGTATGAGTCAGTTGGGTGATACACAAGCACTTTCGTTGTTGAGTAGAGTAGGACCGATTTTAATGCAGAAACAGATCATTGCTCAGCAAGTCAATTATGATGCTTCGACTTTAGCAATGTCATTAAAAGCTAAATCCGCAGATGATTTACAAGGATTAACTCAACAATTAAACCAACAAGGTTTCCAAGCTGAATTGGGTAACATTCAAGCAGATTCGATTGGTGCGATTGGGGTGGTAAAAGTAAAATAATGAAAGCATTAACAGGTCTACAAAATAGTTTCGATCAAAAAATTGAAACCTTAAATCAATATTTACAGAGCTTATCTGTACGTGAACGCGTGATGGTAATTTTCACAACAGTTTTTTTAGTTGTTGTGATTATTGGTTTTGCATTATGGAAAATGCATGCATTGGCCGAGCAACAGCAAAAACGTTTAAATGAATTAAAAGATTTAACTGTTTGGATGCAAAGTAATGCAGCAACAATGAAACCTGCAAATGATCTGGAGCTATCAGCAGCAGATAAAATTCAACGTACGGCACAACAACAAGGCTTATCAGTTTCTTCACAGCAAAATGGTGAGCAAATTCAAATTGTCGCTGAACATCAAAATTATGCTGTTCTTGCAAACTTTTTAATGCAACTCTCTCAAATGGGCTTAAGCATCCAAAAAATGGACATGGTTTCAAATAACAATCAAATCAAGTTAACTGCGACCGTGCAATAAATATAAAGGAGCTTGTAGCTCCTTTATATTTATAGATTCATCATGATTAACTCTGAATAACTCTAATAATGGTTTGACCACGCTTGGACTGAACATCCATGACAGAATGAATTTTCTCAAGGCGAATTTTCATGCTGCGTAAACCAATATTGACATTTGCACTATTCACTTCATCGACATTAAAGCCGATACCATCATCTTCAATCTCTAAAATAATTTGTTTAAGATCAGAAAAATACAAACGAACAATGACTTTTTTGGCGTAGCTATGTTTGATGACGTTGGTAAGTGCTTCTTCTGTAATCCGCAATAATGTCAAACATTCCAATGCACTAGGTTGTGAATGCCAAACTTCTGCAAAATCCCAAACAGATTGAATACTTAACTCATTGAAAATTTGACTAAATCGATGTCTAACAGGTGCTCCCCATAAAATAGGTGTTTTTGGAACTTCACCTGAGACACTTGATCCACTGTCTATGACTTCTCTGAGATCATCACGTAGCAGTTTCAGAATAGATAAGAACTGTTGGTTATCAAAATTTTCTTTACTTTGGCTAATCACACCAATAGAACGAACTAAAGAGCTGCCTAAAATATCATGTAAATCATGAGAAAATTGTAGTCGCTCCTGACGTCTCATTCTCTCTAATTCTGTTTGATGAATATTTAGAATATCTTTGATATTACTGATAATTAATAATGTTGAAAAAATCAGCAGCCCAAATAAAAAGCACAATTGTATTTGAAACCAATCATGATCTGTGTGCACTGTTTGAAAAATAATTTTCTGATCGATGAGAGGGACTATAAAAATTAAACCCGATGCTAGAAAAATAATTTTGATCACTTTGTCTATCATACTATAGCTATTTACAGCGAAGATTTTTGGAAATTTGAAGCCAACAATGCACGCCGAAAAAAGAAAAGAAATAAGCAAAGTGAGTTCTAATTTTGAATTTAGATAAGCGAAATAAAATAATATAGGAATAAAAATACTAACCAGAATAAAACTCAATTTGAAAGAAAAAGATTGATTGAACTTATATAAAACTGATTGAGCAAATGAGAAAAATACACCTAAATAAATTAAGCTGAAAAAGAAATACCAATGAGATGTTTTTTGAACAGGGGCTAAATGCAGAATTAATAAACTAGATCCTGTCATCATTAGGAAAATTGATAACCAAGAAATAGAAGGAGGTAAATATTTTTTTAAAGTTGTGGTTAGTAAAATAGCACCAAATGCTATGATGAAAATAGGAATAAATAGGTTAAATGAATTTTGAATAATGAACATGTATTTGTAATTTCTTTCTCAATTTTCAGAATAAACCTAATGAATAAGCAATTTTTATTGCTTTAGAACGACTATCTACCGCAAGTTTACTATATATATTACGTAAATGAGCTTCTACGGTATAACGCGATAGTCCTAATTCATTTGCTATATCTTGATTGTTAAATCCCTGAGTAACGTAATCTAGGATTTCCAATTCTCTTGCAGATAAATTTTCTGGTGAGTTTTTAATCTTTTGTGGCTTTTTGACCATATTTGTTAAAATAATCTGAGCAAGAAAAGGGTCGATTGGTATGCCGCCTTTTAAGATTTGCTTAATAGACATGAGGACTTCAAAATCATCTCGCTCTTTTAATAAATAACCAGTTGCACCTGCTTGAATTGCTTTAAAAATAGCCTCTCTTGTACTCCATGCAGATATAACTAAAATTGGAACAGTGGGATTCTTTTGGCGTAAAGTTCTGATTAGTTTAGTGCCATTACCATCGGGTAGCCCCAAATCGACTAGAGCAAAAGCAATCTTTTTTGCTTTTACTGAGGCTATAGATTGGTCCAGTGTATTAGAAAAGATTAAATCTTCATTATTGTAATTAAGATCTATTAATAGTTTTTTTAATCTATTTTGAATAATGCTGTCATCTTCGACAATCAATACCGGTTTAGGTAAGTCGAATGAAAATAAAGGGCTGTCAAAATGTGCTTCTTTTTCTATCGTTTGTTCGATCATAGTAATTATCAAGTAGTGAAGCTTTTTTAATTATAAACATGCTTTTTATATTTTCTATATTTTTTTAATAATAATTTATTTATTTTAAATTAACACTTGTTTTAATTTTTAATAATAATAAACGATAACTTATTAATTATCATTATTATTAATCTGTATTTTTTAATATCTGATTTTTATACTATAATTCACCTAAAAATTACTTTAATTTTAACTTTTAAAAATATTCTGTAACTTATGCCTTACGTTGTATTCCCCAAATAATTATCTCGGTACAATGAATCTAGTTTGAATTAACATGTCTAGATTCATTGTGATAAAAATACAATTATTGTCGCGAAGGATAAATGCCTTCCAAGCTAATGATGTAATACAAGCCTAAATATGGGTTGGTTATATTGATTGGTTGCCCAGAACCTGTATTAGAAGTAGTTTGCAAAGGTATGGTCACTTGAGCACTACCTTGTATTGCTTTCATATTGACTGGTTGGGCTACGTTTTGAGCGAAGGTATCAAGTGTTCCACCTGTGGTAGCATCGTTCGCATTTGCCCAGATAGCATCTGTTGGACTTGATGTATTACCACCAGCGGAACTTGCTTGAGGAGTAAACGTTACTGCTGCAGAGACAGTTTGAGCTGCAATCACATGGTTATGAGGTGGTAAGTTATTCGCTAGTATGGTCGTACTATTATTACCAGCCGCCTGACCAAGCTGTGCATTAGTATTTACGCCTAGCGCAAATCGATTTACTAAATTCGGTAATGCAAATGTTCTCACACCATCACCACCATAGGTTGTACCTAATAAACTGAATAATGCTTGGTATTGTGCGATCGAAAGTAATTGTCCATTACAAATAGCCCAGCCGCGAGGGACAAAGTTGTACGGAACAAGAATAATTTCACCAACAAATGGATCTGCGCTCATATAATTTTTTCCTTTTAGTTTTCAGAAGTGTTGTTAGTCATTGTTGTGTAAGTCATTAAAATTGATCTTGAGTTAGGCGCATACCCCCAAAACATCGTATTTTTCTTGGATTGCTTTGAATTTTCGATTTATCGATTTGCGATAGCTATAAATGGTTTCAATTGTTAGATTGAGCTGTACGGCAATATCTGAACTACATAGATCTTGGGTCAATAGCTGAACGATGCTGCGTTCTCTAGAGGTAAGATTGTTTAGAAATTCTGAATAATAGGGGCAGAATTGAATTAAGCAGGCACGGTGATGGATTTTTAATTTTTGGTAAATATTTTCTTGATGGGTTGTGACAGTACGTTCACTGATGTGTAGTTTGATGGATATTTCTTTAACGCGATAATTGTATACCAACATTTAAAAAAATTTGACGTTCGCGCTTGCTTAGTCTTTCTAAGATACTCATGTTTAATCCTTGTTTTTAATGATAAAAAATATTTAATTTTTTCTTGTTTTGTTTTCACGTTATTAAATGTGAGTTGAAGATGATTTGCATCATTGAAATTTGTTATTCCAAACAGTTTTTTTTATCGATATTTTTTTATTTTTCTACCAAATTTCAATGATTCTTTATTACTAAAAATACTCTCTAATTTATGTGTTTATATTCACAAAAAGAAGGGAATAGTATGAATCTTATCTTTAAAAAAATTTGGAATAAATCTCTAGGGTGCTGTGTCGTTGTATCAGAAAATACCAAAAATTCAGGTAAGGGGAGTCAGGTCACTGGAAGCGTGCAACAACCATCAAAAATAGTCAGTAACATCCAGTTATTTAAGTTGAAACCATTGGTTGTGGCTACAGGTCTATCTTTAATCAGTTTGGTTTCACAACAAGTGTTTGCTGAGCAAGTGATTACATGTGGCGCACAAGGCTCTAACAATAATCCGAGTATTGCGACTGCTGCATTGAATAATACGATTATTTCACAACAATACTGGGGAACACTTTATTGTTTAAATCAACCTTCAGGTACATTGGTTTCCGATAATAAACTGTTGAATGATGATTTAAATGTAACAATTAGCACGGATACTTTAAAAGTTGGAGCAGGCGGAATTACCTCTAAGGGAGCATTAGGGAATGATCCTGGAAATGGTTCAATTTCCTTCAATAATAATAAGATCACCAACCTATCAAACGGTATATCTACAAATGATGCAGTTAATTTTGGCCAACTAAATTCGTTGGCCAATGTTTTTGGTGGTGGTGCAGGTTTTAGCGGAGGCGTATTTACTGGCCCAACTTATGTCATACAAGGGTCAAATTATACAAATATAGGAAGTGCTTTTACTGCTGTAAATACTAAATTAACGAGTTTACAAAGCCAAATTGATGGTTTACCAACAGGCGGTGGAGTTGATGGTAAAAGTGCTTATGAACTTGCAGTTGTAGGTGGATATGTTGGTACACAAACGCAGTGGCTAGCCTCTTTAAAAGGTGACAAAGGCGACAAGGGCGATAAAGGTGATGTCGGTGCTACGGGCGCGACTGGAGCCACAGGTGCTACAGGTGCTCAGGGTGACAAGGGAGATAAAGGTGATGTGGGTGCTACGGGCGCAACTGGTGCAACAGGAGCTCAAGGGCCTAAAGGAGATAAGGGCGACAAAGGTGATATCGGCGCGACTGGAGCCACAGGCGCTCAAGGTGACAAGGGCGATAAAGGTGATGTAGGCGCTACGGGTGCAACTGGAGCCACAGGCGCTCAAGGTGACAAGGGCGATAAAGGTGATGTAGGCGCTACGGGTGCAACAGGTGCAACTGGAGCCACAGGCGCTCAAGGTGACAAGGGCGACAAAGGTGACATCGGCGCGACTGGTGCCACAGGCGCTCAAGGTGATAAGGGCGATAAAGGTGATGTAGGCGCTACGGGTGCAACTGGAGCCACAGGCGCTCAAGGTGACAAGGGCGATAAAGGTGATGTCGGTGCTACGGGTGCAACTGGAGCCACAGGCGCTCAAGGTGACAAGGGCGATAAAGGTGATGTAGGCGCTACGGGCGCAACTGGAGCTAAAGGCGACAAAGGTGACATCGGCGCGACTGGTGCAACAGGAGCTCAAGGTGACAAGGGCGATAAAGGTGATGTAGGCGCAACTGGTGCAACTGGAGCCACAGGCGCTCAAGGTGACAAGGGCGATAAAGGTGACGTAGGTGCTACGGGTGCAACTGGAGCTACAGGCGCTCAAGGTGACAAGGGTGATAAAGGTGATGTCGGTGCTACGGGCGCAACTGGAGCTAAAGGCGACAAAGGTGATGTAGGTGCAACTGGAGCTAAAGGCGATAAAGGTGATATCGGTGCTACGGGTGCGACTGGTGCTACAGGAGCTCAGGGTGACAAGGGCGATAAAGGTGATGTAGGCGCTACGGGCGCAACTGGAGCCACAGGCGCTCAAGGTGACAAGGGTGATAAAGGTGACGTAGGTGCTACGGGCGCAACTGGAGCTAAAGGCGACAAAGGTGATGTAGGTGCAACTGGAGCTAAAGGCGATAAAGGTGATATCGGCGCGACGGGTGCCACAGGAGCTACAGGAGCTCAAGGTGACAAGGGTGATAAAGGTGATGTAGGTGCTACGGGCGCAACTGGTGCTACAGGAGCTACAGGTGCTACAGGAGCTACAGGTGCTCAGGGTGACAAGGGCGATAAAGGTGATGTAGGTGCTACGGGCGCAACTGGTGCTACAGGAGCTACAGGTGCTCAGGGTGACAAGGGCGATAAAGGTGATGTAGGTGCTACGGGCGCAACTGGTGCTACAGGAGCTACAGGTGCTCAAGGTGACAAGGGCGATAAAGGTGATGTAGGTGCTACGGGCGCAACTGGTGCTACAGGAGCTACAGGTGCTCAGGGTGACAAGGGCGATAAAGGTGATGTAGGTGCTACAGGAGCTACAGGTGCTCAAGGTGACAAGGGCGATAAAGGTGATGTAGGTGCTACAGGAGCTACAGGTGCTCAAGGTGACAAGGGCGATAAAGGTGATATCGGTGCTACGGGTGCAACTGGAGCTAAAGGCGACAAAGGTGACATCGGCGCTACAGGCGCTCAGGGTGACAAAGGCGATAAAGGTGATGTAGGTGCTACGGGTGCAACTGGAGCTAAAGGCGACAAAGGTGACATCGGCGCTACAGGCGCTCAGGGTGACAAAGGCGATAAAGGTGATGTAGGTGCTACGGGTGCCACAGGAGCTACAGGCGCTCAAGGTGACAAGGGTGATAAAGGTGATGTAGGTGCTACGGGCGCAACTGGTGCTACAGGAGCTACAGGAGCTACAGGTGCTACAGGAGCTACAGGTGCTCAGGGTGACAAGGGCGATAAAGGTGATGTAGGTGCTACAGGCGCGACTGGTGCAACAGGAGCTAAAGGTGCTCAGGGTGACAAGGGCGATAAAGGTGATGTAGGTGCTACGGGTGCGACTGGTGCAACAGGAGCTACAGGTGCTCAGGGTGACAAGGGCGACAAAGGTGACATCGGCGCGACAGGAGCTACAGGTGCTCAGGGTGACAAGGGCGATAAAGGTGATGTAGGTGCTACGGGTGCGACTGGTGCTACAGGCGCTCAAGGTGACAAAGGCGATAAAGGTGATGTAGGTGCTACAGGCGCGACTGGTGCTACAGGCGCTCAAGGTGACAAAGGCGATAAAGGTGATGTAGGTGCTACAGGCGCGATTGGAGCTACAGGCGCTCAAGGTGACAAGGGTGATAAAGGTGACGTAGGTGCTACGGGCGCAACTGGAGCTAAGGGCGACAAAGGTGATATCGGCGCAACAGGAGCTACAGGTGCTCAGGGTGACAAAGGTGATGTAGGTGCTACGGGCGCAACTGGAGCTAAGGGCGATAAAGGTGATGTAGGCGCTACTGGAGCTACAGGTGCTCAAGGACCTAAAGGAGATACGGGAGCAAATGGTAAGAGTGCATTTGAAATAGCCGTTGACAATGGCTATACAGGTACAGAACAAGAGTGGCTTGCATCTCAAGGTGGTGGTGGTAACAATCCTTACCTTGATGCTAATCCAAATGTAACGAGTTCTGGTGCTAAAGCCACAGGCTCTGGAGCTACTGCTCTTGGAGATGGTGCTGTTGCCGATGGTGAAAATAATACAGTTGTGGGTTCTGGAGCTTCAGCAAAAGGAAAATCAAATACTGTAGTAGGTAAAGGCAATAAAGTTGAAGGCGAGCGTTCAGGTGCCTTTGGTGATCCAAACGTCATTCAAGCAAATGGAAGTTATGCTGTTGGTAATGATAATACGATCACTGGTGATAACAGTTTTGTTGTTGGCAATAACGTAAATACTGCTGCCAAAAATGCTGTTGTTTTGGGTAATGATTCAGCTTCAGACAGAGATAATACTGTTTCAGTTGGTGCTGCTGGTAAAGAACGTCAGATTATTCATGTTGCAGCTGGTGTACAAGATACTGATGCTGTGAATGTTAAGCAGATGAAAGATGCCAATACCAAAACTTTAACTGATGCTAAAACTTATGCAGATGCAGGTGATCAGGCAACATTAACAAGTGCAAAAGGATATACAGATAGTCGTGAAGTGGTAATGCGTCAAGAATATAAAACTGCTGATGCAAAAGTGCTTTCTGATTCGAAAGCTTATACTGATACCAAAGTTATGGATCTAGAAAATAACTTTAGAGATGTATCTAGCCGTGTGGATCAAACGAATCAAGATGTTCGTAAAAACCGAGAAATTGCCGCGCAAGGTATTGCTGGTATTACTGCAATGACAAATATTCCAATGCCAGCTGAACAAGGTGCTTCTACTGTCGGTATGGGTATGGGGTATTATGATAGTCAGTCTGCTATCGCTGTGGGAGCAAGTCATTACTTCGATAATGGTGTTGCAATCAAAGGAGCATTCTCAACAGGCTTTAATAACGGTAATACAACTGCTGTAGGTGCTGGTGTGTCTTATTCTTGGAAATAAGTAACATTTCTACAATTTAGTGAAAGGAACTAAGCTTTAAATGAGCTTAGTTCCTTTTTTTATTGAACTGCGAAATGTTAATTTGAATCAATTGCAAATAAACTGACTAAGATTAAAAATCTGAATAAAACCAGAAAATTGTTTAATCAAGAAGCACTAAAGCAAAGACTCTACAAAATAAGCATATGTCAAGCATGGTGTTTTGTTGAGCCTATGCCTATAATACGGCTACTTGAAAAATCAGTAGACTGTGATTGGTATGTTATATTCATTGGCTCGCCCTTTGTTGTTTACTTTAGCACCAGAGCGTGCACATGAACTCACACTTTCTATGCTCGATACAGCGCATAAATTTGGATTGATGCATCAGAAAACTGCACATAAACCGGTGAGCTGTATGGGTATCGAGTTTCCAAACCCTGTTGGTCTTGCTGCTGGTTTAGATAAAAATGGTGCGCACATTGATGCTCTAGCTGCTTTAGGTTTCGGTTTTATTGAAATTGGTACTATTACACCACGTCCACAAGCAGGTAATCCTCAACCACGTTTATTTCGTATTCCAGAAGCGAAAGCAATCATCAATCGCATGGGATTCAATAATGACGGTGTTGATCAACTGATTGAAAATGTTAAAGCTGCTAAGTTTAAAGGCATTTTAGGAATTAACATTGGTAAAAATGCAGATACTGCCGTTGAAGATGCGGTTTCTGATTATTTGATTTGTTTAGAAAAAGTTTATAATTACGCATCATATATTACAGTTAATATTTCCTCACCGAATACAAAGAATTTACGTAGTTTACAAAGTGGCGATGCACTTACAGAGCTATTACAAACTTTGAAACAACGTCAACTAGAACTTGCTAAAGAAAATAATCATTATGTTCCTTTAGTACTCAAAGTAGCGCCAGATTTAACGCCTGAAGATATTACATTTATCGCTAAACAATTATTGAAATTTAAGATTGATGGCTTGATTGTTACCAATACAACATTAGGGCGAGACGGTGTTGAAAATCTGCCAAATGGTAATGAGGCTGGTGGTTTATCCGGCGCACCCGTTTTTGAAAAAAGCACCGAATGTTTACGTCAGTTCGCCGATGTTTTAGATGGAAAAATTCCTTTAATTGGTGTCGGGGGAATTGTTTCAGGTGAGCAGGCCGTAGCAAAACAAGAGGCGGGCGCGAGTCTCGTTCAAGTATACAGTGGCCTTATTTATACAGGCCCAACACTAGTAAAAGATTGTGTTAACGCGATGACTGTGTGACATGAACACACTAGATATCATCATCCTGATCATCTTGCTCATTGGAGGGCTGAACGGTTTGCGTCAAGGATTTATTAAAGCCTTTGCGAACTTGATCGGGTGGATATTCGCATTGGTCATTGGGGCTAAATACGCGGTCATTTGGGCACCTGCGATGAGCAGTCTAAGCCAAGACCCAGTTGTGCAAAAAATTGCTGCTTTTGCTTTTATTGTATTAGCCATCGTGATTTGCACGTGGGTTATTACCGCATTCCTGAATGGGCTCTTGAAAAGTTTAAAATTGGGCCCATTAAATCGTCTAGCAGGCGGTGCATTTGGTTCACTAAAAGGTTTATTAATTGTCTTGATTGCGATGCAGGGTGTCGGTCCTTGGGTGAATAGTTCACCGCATTGGAAACAATCAAAATTTGTACAGATCTTATTGCCATACGCGCCATTAGCGACCGAAATATCAAAAGATGCTGCAAATGAAGCGATACATCAAATGACATCTGAAGGTGCGTTATTACATCGCCCTTCGACTGAAATGGAGGAGTCAGAACGCGCTTCAGTAGATCAACGTTCTGATCATTCAACGAAAAATCCTTTTTATTAATTGGGGTTAAACCCCGTTCCTAGCTTGTCGCGAGGTTGCTATGTGTGGAGTTGTTGGGATTGCCGGTAAATCGCCAGTAAACCAAATGTTATTTGATGCCTTGACGATGTTACAACATCGAGGACAAGATGCAGCAGGGATTGTAACTTGCCATCAAGGGCGTTTATTCCTCCGCAAAGATAATGGTATGGTGCGTGATGTATTCCATACCCGTCACATGCGTGCTTTGCTTGGTAACTATGGGATAGGACATGTTCGTTATCCAACAGCAGGTTCATCAAGTAGTGCTGAAGCACAGCCATTTTATGTAAACTCTCCATATGGTATTACCCTTGCACACAATGGTAACTTGACCAACGCCGCAGAAATTCATGATGATCTGTTTAAAACAGATTTACGTCACATGAATACTGATTCTGATTCTGAAGTTTTACTCAACGTGTTTGCACATGAGTTACAGAAGATCGGGACACTCAACCCAACGCCAGACAATATCTTCCACACTGTATCTCGTGTTCATGAGCGTTGTAAAGGTGCTTATGGGGTTGTTGCGATGATCACAGGTCATGGGCTTGTTGGTTTCCGTGATCCAAACGGGATTCGTCCTTTAGTTTATGGTTCTCGTGAAACTGAGCAAGGCACTGAATATATCATTGCCTCTGAATCCGTTGCGATTACAGCGCTAGGTTTTAAAGTTGAGCGTGATATTGCACCAGGTGAGGCAGTTTTCATTAATTCAAATGGCGAATTGTTTACTAAACAATGTGCAGTAAATCCAGAATATCGTCCATGTATTTTTGAATATGTGTACTTTGCTCGTCCAGATGCAACAATTGATGGAATCTCAGTTTATAAAGCTCGTTTAAAAATGGGTGAAAAGCTGGCTTATAAAATTTTGAAGGAATGGGGTGAAGAGCACGATATTGATGTGGTCATTCCAATTCCAGATACTAGCCGCACTTCAGCATTAGAATTGGCTAATATTTTGGGCGTGAAATTCCGTGAAGGTTTTATGAAAAACCGTTACATCGGACGTACCTTCATTATGCCAGGTCAACAGCAGCGCAAGAAATCAGTTCGTCAAAAGCTAAACCCAGTTGAGCTTGAATTTAAAGATAAAAATGTACTGTTAGTGGATGACTCGATTGTACGTGGTACAACCTGTAATGAAATTATTCAAATGGCACGTGATTCTGGCGCGAAGAAAGTATTCTTTGCTTCGGCTGCACCTATGGTGAAATATCCAAACGTGTATGGTATCGATATGCCAGCAAAATCTGAATTAATTGCTTCAGATCGTACAGTTGAAGAAATTCGTGAGATTATTGGTGCAGATCGTTTAGTTTTCCAAGATTTGGAAGATTTAAAGAACGCAGTGCGTACCAGCAAAGTACCTGATTTAAGAGAATTTGATTGTTCTGTATTTGACGGGATCTATGTGGCTGGTGGGATTGATAATGACTATCTGATAAATCTCGAGCAGAAACGTAATGATTCAGCTAAAAAGAAAGCAGATGGTTATATTGATGTAAATATCGATGCTTCTTCTGTTGATTTAACAGGTATTAAAGAAGAGTAATCATTTAAATCTATAGAAAAGCGGGAAATTCCCGCTTTTTTATTTTATGATACTTAAGGTTTCGAAGCCTCTAAGATCAACAATGTAATCAGGAAAATTTACATTGAAAGAAATGAGCCATTATTTAATTGAAAATAAAAATATTGCATGGTCGGTAAGTTTTTGCTTGCTCGCTATGTTATTGACGGTTTTTATTCTCAATTTGATTTTGGGTTTAGTCGTTCACTTCTTTGACTATACTCAACTCATTTGGTGGCATGTTCTTAGCCCATATTTTATATTTCTTTTATTCTTTGTTTTGGTTTGGTCGGTTGGTGCTGAACTTTATGTCTTACGTGAGGGCGGCCATTCACTGGCAAAACAACTTAAAGCAAGACGCCTTGTTTTTGACGAAAGTACGCCCGAAGAAAGCACAGCATTAAAAGTCGTAGAGCAAGTTGCTCAAAGTTTTGCGATCGATACCCCCGCTGTTTATGTGCTCCCAGATGAAGTTGGTGTGAATGCGTTAACCGCAGGCTTCAGATCTCAAGACATCGTAATTATTTTAACTTGGGGTGCTTTACAAAATTTAGATGAACTAGAGCTATATGGCTTATTAAGTTATGAATTCAACCAGATTTTATCAGGCGAAGCAGTTGAAAATACTAAATTAAAAATCTTATACAGTGGTTTAACCACCTTTAGTCAATGGGGAAGTAAATTAGCTCAAGCAGGCTACAATCCTTATGCAACGTCTTATCGAAACAAATTCGAAACTATTTTTGTTGCGATTGGTGGAGTGATTTGGCTAATTGGGAGTTTAGGCATCTTAATTACGCGTTTAATTAAATATTTGACCTTAAGTGGGCGAACTTTTCGTAATGACCTGAAAACTATGCGTTTGATGAATAATAATGCCAATATTCAAACCTTGTTACGTATCTATGTCCACCATTCAGGTTCCCAAATTCATAGTGCGTATTCAGAATCGATTTCACATATGTGTTTCGCAAATTCTCTTAGTCCGCAAAGTTGGATGAATATTCATCCAAGTATCAAAGATCGAATTTATGAACTAAATCCTACTTTGTTACAGGATTTGCAATTAGAAAATTTAAAAAAGTTACGCAATCGTCCTTTATTCAGTCTATTTCGTTCTTTGGAAGAAGAAATGACAGATATGACGTTGCCTTGGAGTTCGCCACAGCCTTTACCTTTATTGCGTTTATCACCGATCAGTTTTGCCTTAAATGATGCAATTAAGCCTTTAAACTCTGAAATGCGGAAGAATAAAAAGCGCCCAGAATTGATACAAAGAGCGATGCAAACGGCGACCGGTTCAAGGGAAGTGATGGTTGCGATTTTGATGATTCGTCAATATCGTGAGTTTATTCCTCAAGAAGCTGCGGTAAGTCATGCAATCGTAGACTCTTTATTGAATTTAGATGGCCGTATTCATGTTCAAATCTTCCATGATGCCTGTAAGAATATTGGACACATGCCGACAAGTATTGCTCGTCAATTTTTGACTAAATTGGCTTGTATTATTCAAGAAGATGGTGAGGTGGGTTTGCTTGATGCCTTATTATTGGAGCGAGTAAAGCGTGAACTCAATCTTATGCCTGCACATTTACCAACATCATTTGAAGATGTGAAAGCACAAATTGTGCATTTAATTGATGCTTTATTACATGTACAGCAAATTAATAGTCCAAATCAGCTTGAGGTGCGTGAGCGAATTCTTCAACAGATTTTAGCACCTGAAGAAATGCAGATTTATGCAGATATTTCTGACGAACCACTTGATTTAGCAGAAATTTTAAATGATGTCTCAGGCTTATTATTACGTGATCGTCTCAATATTTTAGCGATTGCAGAGCGATGTTTATGGAGCGATCGTATCATCACGCAAGATGAATTAGATGTTTTAGAGTTGCTTTATTGGCGTTTAGGATTCGATACACGTGAAGTTGTTGAACAAATGCAAAAGAAAAATAGTTTGATGATTATTTAATGATAAATCCGTATTAGAGCTAGAAAGATCACGGTTAAAACGTTACGTGACAATCACATAAAATGATTTAATTTCAAGGTAAGCTTGCCCTTTATTTTAATCTTGAATTACGCATTTTTTGAGTAAGTTATGCAACATATTGAAATTTTAAAGGCTTTATTTTTAGGGTTTATTGAGGGTTTGACCGAGTTTTTACCGATTTCAAGTACGGGTCATTTAATTTTATTTGGTCATATGATCGACTTCCATTCTGATGATGGGCGTGTATTTGAAGTTGTCATTCAGCTTGGTGCAATTTTGGCTGTCTGTTGGTTATACCGACAAAAGATTTTTGATTTGGTTAAAGGTTTTTTTAGTGGGGATTCAGAAGCACGTCATTTTGCTTTTAGCGTTTTAATTGCATTTTTTCCTGCTGTCGTGATTGGTATTTTTGCAGTCGATTTTATTAAAAGTGTCTTATTTAGTCCACTTGTGGTCGCAATCGCACTGATTGTTGGTGGTCTGATTATTTTCTGGGTTGAATCCAAGAGTTTTGATCATAAAACAACTGAAGCGACAAAAATTACTTATAAGCAAGCTTTTTTAGTCGGTTGTGCACAATGCGTTGCAATGATTCCAGGGACTTCTCGTTCTGGTGCTACCATTGTGGGAGGAATGTTCTCAGGTTTGTCTCGTAAAGCGGCAACAGAATTTTCTTTCTTTCTCGCGATGCCAACGATGTTGGGGGCTGCAACTTTTGATCTTATTCGTAATGCGGATGTATTGACACAAGATAATATGTTGAATATTGGAGTTGGTTTTGTTGCTGCTTTTATTTCGGCATTATTGGTGGTGAGCGCATTAGTTAAATTTGTTGAGCGTCACACTTTACGCGTATTTGCTTGGTATCGGATTGTACTGGGTATTATTTTATTATTTGTTTTTCTATAAAAATAAAATCTCCCTTTTAGAAAAATTACTAAAAGGGAGAGATTCTAAGTTAAAATTCTTATTCTTTATTTCTTTTTTCATGTTTAGAACTGGTTCGATTGTAATATGACAATAGCTAAAATGAATGCCCGAGATTTAATCATTGATTTACTTTTAGGGCTACAAGGTCGTGAGATCTCGATTAAACAAATTATTATCGCAGCGAAGCTTTTTGAGATTAGCGAAAATAGTATTCGTGTCGCAGTAACCCGATTATCTAGTGATGGGGTGATTGAGGCGATTGAGCGGGGTATATATCAATTTACGGCTAAATCACACGAATGGGCCGATGTGATGTTGAACCGTAAAAACGGAATTAAACAAACAAAACAATGGGATCATCAATACTTAGCTGTCTTTACGGGTGAATTAGGGCGGGTTGATCGTACAGCTTTAAACCGCCGGGAACGCGCATTAAAACACTTTGGTTTTAAAGAGTTAGAACAAGGTATTTATATTCGCCCTGATAATTTAGCCATTTCTTTTAAAGAAGTATTTTTGGCATTACAAGCTTCTGGCTTAGAAAAAAGCGCCAAAATTTGCCAAATTAATCATTTCGACACCACAACATTAAATAAAATTCCGAAGCTTTGGCCCACTCAAACACTTAACCAAAACTATAAAAAATATAGTCAAATGATTCAAAAGTGGTTGGAGACAGTTGAGCAATTAAGCTTAGATATTGCTGCTAAAGAATCTCTATTGCTTGGTCGGCAGACCATTTCTTTACTGATGAATGATCCATTATTACCTGAGGATTTTGTTGATGTTCATTTACGTGATCAATTTGCATTAAGTGTTCAGCAATTGGATCAGACTGGACTGGAATTGTGGCAACGATTCTATGAAATCAGTTTAGTATAAATATTACCGAAAAATTAATTTTAATGTATTGACAGAAATATTACTTAATCTAAAATAAAAATTATATTTATGTATCTATAGAAATAGAAAAATTGTAGGGTAGGGATATGAATACACGTACATCAATAAGTGATTTGTTCACAAGAGAAGAAATCACAGAATTGACAACAAAGTCAGATTTACACGGTAGTTGGGCTGTTTTATCAACTTGGGCAGTCATTGGTGGAACCTTTGCTGCGGTTGCCAGTACATGGGAGTATTTACCTGTCTGGGGAAAATTACTGATGTGTATAGCTGCATTGGTAATATTGGCGGGTCGTCAACTTGCGCTTGCAATTATTATGCATGACGCTTCACACCAAAGCTTATTTAAAACCAAATGGCTGAATGATATTGCCACTGATTGGCTTTGTGCTCGCCCAATCTGGAATGATTTAAAGAAATATCGTGCTCATCATTTACGCCATCACAGTAAAACTTCTACCGTAGAGGATCCTGATCTGTCTTTGGTAGAGGGTTTCCCAACTTCGAAGAAATCGTTAATGCGTAAGTTTTTCCGTGATGTTTCTGGAATAACCGGATTAAAATTCGCGCTTGGACGAGTGCTTATGGATCTTGAGAAAATGGAGTGGACGGTATCTAACGACCGTCGTTGGATTTCTCAAGAGGGACGTCATTGGGTCGACTATCCAAAAGCATTTCTAAAAAATAGTGGTGGTGCAATAGCAACAAATGCTGCTTTGTTTTCAATATTATGGGCAGCCGGTCATCCTAAATTATATGGGCTTTGGATCTTGGCATATTTAACACCATTTCCATTATTTTTACGTGTTCGTTCAATGGCAGAACATGCAGGTATGCCAACCAGTAATAGTGCATTAACGAATACACGGTCTACAAAAGCCGGTTATATTGCTCGTGCTTTAGTTGCGCCCATCCATGTGAATTTCCATAAAGAACATCACTTAATGGCAACAGTTCCATATTTTAAGTTACCTAAAATGCACCAGATGTTATTAGAGCGTGGACATGTTCCTGAGCCTCCTAGTTATTGGCAAGTCTTAAATGAACTTTCAGATCAAGCTGATTAAATGTTTGTTTATAGTTTTAGGCATAATTTAAAAATAATCTAAGTCATTTGGGATGTATTGTGATGGCGCTTAGTAAGCATGAAATTACTCATTTTTTGGCACAGGAATTTCCTCAAGCACTCGAAAAAACAACTATCGAAGAGATTAGTCCTAAAGGGGCACAGTTACTTTATAAAATCGATCAGAACGATTTACGTCCAGGTCAAACTGTATCAGGTCCAACCTTGATGTTGGTGGCTGATTTCGCGCTTTATGTTGCGATTATGGGACATTTAGGTCTAATTGCTATGGCTGTTACAACCAACATGACCATTAATTTTTTCCGTAAACCTAATGGAAATCAAGATATTAAAGCTGAGTGTAAATTAATCAAAGTTGGTAAAACATTAGTTACAGGTGAAGTGTGGTTATATTCTTTGGATGATGAAGAACCAGTTGCGCATGTGATTGGAACATATGCGCTTCCACCGCGAATAGCTCAGTAATTATTTGGCTAATTGGAATTGTTTAAAACGATCTTGTTTAGAGAGTAATTGACTGGAAATTCCTAAAAAAAATGAACCTTGTCATAGGATAATGATCATTGATCGGGTGTGATAAAGAAATCAATCTTATCGAGCAAGAATAAATGATAATTAAAAAAAGTTTAATTGGGTTAGCATTATTTGGATGTGCTATATCAACTCAAGCTAAACAGACCGTTTGTGTTTTTGATCCAGTCGGCAAATCGGGGGATGCATTTGCATTAGCAAAGGATTATGCACTTGAAGCTAAAAAGTGGGGTGCAGATATTGATTTACGCGCTTATGTTGATGAGCGAGTCGCAGCAGAAGATTTGAAAGTTGGACAATGTGATGGTGCGATTATTAGTGGTTTGCGTGGTCGCCAATTCAATAAATATGTAGGATCATTGGATGCAATTGGCGCATTAACAGACTTAAAAACAGCAATTCTTGCCTATCAATTGTTATCTAAGCCACAAGCAGCAAAAAGTATGCTTAATGGTCCTTATGAAATTGCTGGTTTAGGAACGATTGGTCCTGCTTACCTCTTTGTAGCTGATCGTAGTATTAATACTTTAGCCAAAGCTGCTGGAAAGAAGGTTGGAGTATTTGCATATGATGAAGCTCAACCTAAACTTGTTGCTCAAGTTGGTGCTCAAGCGGTTTCTGTCGATGTCACCAATGCTGGTGCAAAATTTAATAATCATCAAATTGATATTGTCCCAGCACCGATTGTTGCTTATAAACCCTTTGAACTCTATAAAGGTTTGGGGGATAAAGGTGGAATCGTAAAATTTCCATTAACACAAATTTCAGCAAATTTTATTATTCGAAAGGATAAGTTTCCTGAAGGATTTGGGCAAAAGTCTCGTGAATGGGTAGCGGGTCAACTTGGCCGTACTTTTAATATAATCGCAAAATACGAAAAAGAAATTCCAGAAAAATATTGGATGAATATCCCTCCTGAAGAACAGCTTAATTATATGAAAATGATGCGCGAAGCTCGTATTTCTTTAACCAAAGCGGGTATTTATGATCCAAAAATGATGAACTTTCTGAAAAAAGTGCGTTGTAAGCAAAACCCAAATAGTTTTGAATGCGCCCTTAATGATGAATAAAGCATAGTTTACAATTCTGAAAACCTCTTTATTCATTGTAATTAAGAGGTTTTTTATTAATTCCCAAATTTTAAATTTTAAAAAACATAACAACATTTAAGTATGCGAAAGAGTAAGAACATGCTAAAACTAATTATGTTCAAATTTATTTGTTCTTACTATACTCGGCTAATATGACGCAATCGTTCGACTTCATACCCTTATCGCAAATTGAATCAAATCAAGAACATATTTTAGCGATTAAACGTAATGATTTACTTCCTCTACTAAATGATCCACATCGTTTGAATCATTATGCAGATCATTTAGTTCAAGCTCAAAGTGTATTACTGAATGGTGTTGACCCTAGATTGAATCAGCAATTGAGTGAAGTGATTACCCAGATTATTCAGCAACTTTCAATTTCCAAAAAACATTTAGGTGGCCGTCGTTTTAACGCGTTGCAAAAATGGTTAGGTATAGATGTTGAATACGATGCTGGTCAAGTAAAGTTTGTCAAAGATCTTGAGCGTTTAATCAATGAAGCAAATCATTTAAGCCAGCGATTACAGATCGAAATCCAAAAATCGCAATCACGACTACAGCAAGCTTTAGGTTTAAGAGAACAGATGGCCGCTTATATCCGCGCCGCTGATGAGTTTTTAATCGAATATCCTCAATTTACTCAACAGCAAAAGCTTGACCATTTTGTTGAACGGCTCTCGAAAAAAATAAATACCTTACAAACCTTACAAACGAGTAATGATATTGCGATGAAACAAATGCAGTTTTCACAAGAGTTATCTTTTGGCTTGCTAGATCGATTTAAAGAAGCACAACAGGTTTTGATTCCTGCATGGCAATATCACGTTAAACAAAGTACAGCATCGACTTCAACAAATACACTTGATCAGCTGGATAAAAGTCGAGAAGATTTAATTAAAAATTTGAAAAAATCATTACAGAAATAAGAGGGAAAAAAGATGTCAGATTCAGAACTTAGCAAATTATCTCATGAGCTTGAAATGAAGCCTGAGCAACGTTTTGAGCAGCTGAACTTAAAAGATTTAGGATTGCAACGACAAGATCTTGCAGAAGTAATGGATGCACATAAAGAATTGGCAGATATCAGCACCACAGTGGTAGCTGAATATGGCAAAAATATTGCCAGTAAAACTTCGACTTATACCGATGAGCTGTTAAATCTGGTTCAGAATAAAGATTTAGATACGACTGGACAAAAACTTAATGAGGTAGTGCAAATCGCACAGCAATTGAATACTTCAAGTATTTTGAATAAATCAAAAAGCTCTGGGTTTTTTGGCGGTTTACTGAGTAAATTTAAAAGTGCTAAACAAAATTTTGATCAGCATTTTAATACCACTAAAGAGCAGATTGATGTATTGGTTAAAGAAATTGAAAGTTCTCAATCAGGGTTGAAAGCTCGGGTTGGAACGTTAGATAAAATGTTCGATGCGGTTCAGGATGAGTATAAACAGCTTGGTGTTTATATTGCTGCAGGGCAATTAAAACAGCAGGATATTCAGCAACAGATCTCAATGCTCACATCACAAGAGCAGGATCAACAAACGACGCAACAGATTTATGATCTTAATCATTTGGCGAATAATCTTGAGAAAAGAGTCAGTGATTTGCAGGTTTTACAACAGTCTGCGATGCAAACCTTACCGATGATTCGGATCATCCAGTCGAATAATTTAATGTTGGTAGATAAGTTCTATGCCATTAAGAACATTACGCTACCTGCATGGAAAAATCAGATTAGTCTGGCGATTTCATTACAAGAGCAAAAGAATAGTGTCCAGCTTGCCAAGGCTATTGATGACACAACGAATGAATTATTACGTCGCAATGCTGAATTATTACATCAAAATTCAGTCGATACTGCGAAAGCGAATCAACGTTCGGTGATTGATGTTGAAACACTTGAACATGTACAAAATACCCTCATTAAAACTGTAAATGATGTGATTCAGATTCAGAAAGAAGGGATGCAAAAGCGTGCGGAAGCGACAACACGTTTACGTGCTTTGCAAGAGAATTTAAATCATTTAGTGCTTGAGCATAGCCAGCCACCCAAATCTTGATATTGTTAATTTTTGAAGGAAAAATCATTGTCACCCATAAACGATTTTAGTGTACAACCGATTGACCAACGTTTAGATGCATTAAAAAAACGTCAACGTCATTTAATGATCTGGTTCGTTTTAGCCTGTACATTGGTCGTTATTACAGTTGCATCGTTATTTTTGCAAAAAGAATTTATCTATCGGTTCTTTGATCTTTCCACGCATGTTCAGACATTAGATTTGCCTTATCATGTTCAAGAATTGGTGCCATTTAAACAACCAGTCGATTATTTTTTTAATTTATTATCATGGTTTGGTTGGTTGTTTCTAAAAATTTTGGTTTCGTTTATTGGGGCATTTTTACTGCTCAGTTGGATGAAGAAATTTAAGTTTTTTCAGCAACGTTTCCAAGCATGGACACAACGAGTTTTGGCTTGGATTATTGCCTTTATTTTGCTTTGGTCTGGTCTGAGCTACATTCAATACGATTGGAAAGATGAAACCAAACAGGCGTATCAACAATGGATGAGCTATCAAAATAATATTGTTGAAAGTCAAATTGCTCAAGATTTACAGCAGGCCAACATTTCATCGACGGAAAAAGCCTATGTGTTGGCACAAGTGGCTTTATTGCATCAGCCTGTCGATCGTAAAACTGCCAATGTCTATGTGAATCAATTGATTGTCGCTGAGAAGAATAACTCGATTCAGTTTAAACAATATGATTTTAAGCCTGAACAGTTATGGGTCATGCAGCAGCAACTATATGGTAAGAGTATCACCTCAATTACGCAGCCCTTAGATCTACGTGCACAACAAGCCGAACGTATTTCTCAGATTGTGAATGTAATTTTATGGGGCTTGATTGTGTTGGTTGTTGCTTTAAGCTCCATTTTATATGTACTCGCTAAACAATTGAAAAATCGCCATATGCGCATTAATCAAAAGCTTGATGTCTCTTAAATCTTAATTCGGTTTATCCGATTAAATTTATAAAAACATACTGTTTCACCTATTTATATATTTTGCGTACTATAGCTTCATTGAATGAATTTAGCTGATTTGAACTGCTTAGAATTTGGAGAAATACATGTTAGATCAAAATATTAAAACGCAATTAAAAGCTTACTTAGAACGTT